>VOFG01004029.1_pt1 | contig 469078 bp, 612 predicted proteins | sample 5384171 | NCBI WGS metagenome assembly VOFG01 (sample SAMN12384726, study PRJNA508395) | human gut metagenome | isolation source: healthy gut F | host: Homo sapiens
GCATAATTCGTTGTAAGTGACACGCCCCCGGTCATTGAGGTAAAAGGAAAGCTCATGCTTCCTCTTTTTGCTCATTCTCGGCATATTGCGCTTCCTCCCGTTTTTGTGTATGGTTTCGGGGCGATTTTCGGAAAAATTACAGTCATAGAGCCGACTAAAATCTCCCGAAGTATCAGCGATAGGGTAGACTATCCCCCTATCAGATTGTCGTGTTTCGGTATCATTTCGGTGTCAGTTCGCCAGTTCTCCCCGGTGTCGTTCCTCCCCTGAATCTCACAGCGGCGTATCGCTCCCTTTGGTATGCTCGTTTCGGTCAGGATTCCTCCACATCCCTGCCAAAAGTCATGGCACTACATCGCCGGGGAAGCATATCCCACACAGGCTGGTCATTCGATTGGAATAATCCATCGATGAACTACCTGTATCATAGAACATTTTTGTGCCCTCGTGCGGTATGTCCACAAAGTAGGAATTAAGGGTAAAAATCAGAAATTTCCACGATTACGGAATTGATATGGTATAATCAATTCAACGGTTATATATGTCGTCAGGAAGGGGGAACTGCTTCAATGAACGGAGCTACTACAATACAGGAACGGCTAAAAGATTTACGCTTGGATAGGGGGTTAAAACTGGAAGAACTGGCAGAGCAAACGGGTATTTCAAAATCGGCTCTTGGCAGTTATGAAAAAGATGATTATAAGGAAATCAATCATGGCAACCTTATCCTGCTGGCAGATTTTTATGGGGTGTCCCTCGATTATCTCTTTTGCCGGACAGAGAACAGGGCAGAGATCAACACGCCATTAAGGGAGCTGCATTTGAGTGATGAAATGGTGGCACTTCTGAAAAGCGGTCGGATTAACAACCGTCTGCTCTGCGAACTTGCCACACATAAGGACTTTATCAAGTTTCTTGCGGACATTGAGATTTATGTGGATGGGATTGCCACCATGCAGATTCAGAATCTCAACGCTCTTGTCGATACCGTCCGACATGAAATCATTGAACGGTATCGCCCTGGCGAAGACGACCCCCATTTGAAAGTGCTGCAAGCCGCCCATATCAGTGATGATGAATATTTCAGTCAGATGGTACGGGATGACCTCAACCTCATTATCCGGGATATTCGAGAAGCCCATAAAAAGGACAGTGAGAGTGCACCCCAGACCACTGTTGCCAATGAACTGAAAGAAAATCTGGAAGCGGTCGAAAATTTCAAGGGCAGCCGGGATGAAAAGCTGGTTGTCCTTTACTGTAAACAGCTCGGTATCAACTATAAAAATCTGTCAGAAGAAGAATTTCGCTGGCTCATTCGGATTCTCAAAAAATCAAAGAAAATGGGAACGCCTATCAGCCAGAGGAAAAAACGGTAAAGGAAAACCGCTGTTGCATGGTTTGTTGGCTTCCATGTAGCAGCGGTTTTTGCTGGGATTATTCAGTTGAATTTTTAGAACGACAAACTGGAATTGGTCATTCTTCTTTTTCTTCAGGAGTATCTTCATTTGGCTTGGAACTGATTTTTTGAAACAATAATACCTGTGCAAGTAACAACTACCACACAAAGATACATTCCTATTCCTAATGCTCATGTACGGTAAAGTATCACAAGAAAATTATGTCGAATTGACAGCCGCCTCCGCTATACCGAATAAGGAAATAAAGAGTCCTCAAATTTTGCGCTACTAAATGAAGACGAGCGGAAGTAATCTCCCGCTCGTCAGTAAACTTAACTATGCCATATCAATCCCGCTTCTTTCCCGCCACCGGCACTAAGAACAGCGCGGGCAACAGCAGGAAAGCGGTACAGACCAGCCCCCAGGGTATGGACACCTGCTGGGCTACCAGCCCCACAATAGGCCCGCCGATGATCTGCCCGAAAGAGTCCAGCTGTCCGCTGGTGGAAAAGACTGTGGCGCGCATTTTCTCATCCACATGGTCGTTCATCCAGGCGGCCAGCACAGGCTCCTTGATGGTGCGCATAAGCCCCGCCAGCAGGAACACCAACAACATGAACCAAAAGCTCCGCCCCACCGCGAAGAGAACCAGGAACAGGATATACCCGGCGCTGGTGGACATGACCACACTGGTTCGGCTGACAGTCCCTTTTTTCTCCATGCGGGCGATGAGCAACTGAGAAGCCAGAATACCTAAGCCGCTGCCGATAAGACTGATAACACCGAACCAAGTGACGCTGTTCAGCGGCCCGATAACGGGTATTACCGTGTCATCCAGAAAATGAGCGGTGGAGAGCCGGTCAAAGCCTTCACTGGCAAGTCCCCGCATAGTGTGATTGCTAAGAGCGCCAGCAACACAGGTGCGCCTTTCACAAAGCCCAGGTTGAGCTTGAACAGGCAGACAAAGTCTTTAAGCAAGCCCTGCCGTTCCTCAATAGCAGGGGAGAAGTTGGTTTCTGGCATGATGCGAACCATCACCAGCCCCAACAACAAGCACAAACTGCCCCCAAGATGAGAGGCATTTGCAGGTTTATGTTTCCCAGCAGTGTGCCCAGCACCACGCCCAGAACGCCGCCGATTTGCCCCATTTGACTGCCACGCAGGAACACCTTATCCATGGGCTTGTCCTCTTCCTCCGAGGCAATCCACGCCTCCAGAGCGCCGGTGATGAAGGTATCACCGCAACCCCAGACAACCTGGGCCAGCAGAACCGGCGCGAACCACGGTAGCGCACCCTCCATCAGAAAGCCCAGGCCGTAGAGGAACATTCCAATCAGCACCGAGCGCCGACGGCTATACAAATCCGCCACCACACCGGTGGGCATCTCGAACAGAAAGCAGGAGGTCTCCTGAACCGTCCCTACCAGGACAAGCTGGAAAGCATCCAGCTGCACCACCTCCATGTGGTACACGATGGAAAGCACTGTGGACATAGAAACCGCCAGGGAAAAGACAAATCGGAACAGCAGGTAGACAGAATATGCCTTTGAATTTTTAGCAAACATGAAGTTACATTCTCCTTTCAAATCTCATTTTATATGACTTTTGCAAGCTGTTAAGCTAACTTGTGGAACATATGCCGAACCTTATCTATACGGCTATTCGGGCGGCGGGGTTGGCAAATAAATTTACCAATAGCTGGCTGGTATCCTTTTAACTCTGTCAAGCAGACTCCCTGCCCATTTGTGAAATAAGTTAAATCGTTCCTGTATTCTTGAATACATCTAGCAGGGATTTCTCCTTTCAGAATGACCTCGTCATTCTTTATCTGAGTACTTACAATATCTGCACAATACCTTGGAGCATCATGATACGCCCGTGAGAGATATTCCTGCGGTGCATAAATTTCAAAAGTGGAGATATGGCTCTAATAGTTCTGTCCCTGCTTTTTTTAAAGCCTGCTCCAATACGATAGGGGAAAGCAGCCGAAAGTCTGCGGGGGTACTTACAGGACTATAATACAATCCATATTCAAAACAGATTTTACAGTCTGTCACTTTCCATCCATACAGCCCCTGCTCGCAGCCATAAAGAACCCCCTCCATAACCGCATTTTGGAACGATTGATTTAAATATCCAAGTGAAACTCTGCTTTCATACTGCACTCCGCTTCCAATAGGGAGCGGCTCTATGGACAACCCGACAGAAGCCCAGAAAGGATTTGGCGGGACTTCTATGTGGATGGTATATTCTGCTTTTCTAAGCGGTCTTTCCATATATATAACAGTAGGCTCTTTTATTTCTGCCTCCACATGATATTTTTCCTCAAGGATGGCACAAATGACTTCCATCTGCACTTTCCCAAAAAAAAGAAAGTATAATCTCATGCGTTGTAGTATCCACATAATATTTTAAAAAGAGGGTCGCCATCTGAAATTTCTGTAAGTGCCCCAAGCAATATTTCCCGCTGTTCAGATTTCTTTGCTGCAATCGTTGTTTGGAGCATAGGGAGAGGATTTTCAATAAATGTTCTCTGCGGCAACAGCATTTCGTTCCCCAAAATACTGTTTAGCTGCAAAACATCATTTGGTAAAATTACAATATCACCAGAGCAGGCTATATCGGATGAACATAATTCCCCGTTTATCGGAACACACATCTCTGTGATTTTTATTTTCTCTTTTTCAGATATTCTAATAACATCCCTCAAATGCAATGTTCCGCTATATATACGCACATAAACAAAACGCCGCCTTTTCTCCGAATATTCAATCTTAAAAACCTGCCCGCATAGTTCAGATTGACCTTCAGGCGTTGATGAATAAAACTTACTGGCAATCACTTCTATAAGCTTCCGAATCCCAAGATTGTTTTTAGCGCTTCCGTGATAAACGGGAAATAACGTTCCGTTTTGGAATCTCCTGTTTTCTTCCTGTTCCAGTTCTGACATTTTAAACGGTTTCCCTGACATATATTTCTCTAATAGTTCATCGTTTCCCATAATTACTGCATCCCACTGTTCCATATCGTCATTGTCCGTTACATTTATATGGGGATGCTGCCCAACCTTTTGCTTTACTATAATTTCCGAAGAAAGCTTTGCTTTCATTTCCCGATATACCATTGGCAAATCAATCCCCTCTTGGTCAATTTTATTGATGAAAAAAATTGTCGGAATCTTCATTGTCTGTAGTGCATGAAACAGTATACGGGTCTGTGCCTGTATGCCATCCTTTGCAGAAACTAATAATACTGCTCCGTCTAAAACGGATAAAGAACGGTATACTTCCGCCAAAAAATCCATATGGCCTGGCGTATCTATAATGTTGACTTTTACATCCTCCCACTGAAAAGATGTCACTGCTGTCTGGATAGTGATTCCCCTTTGACGCTCCAAATTCATTGTATCTGTCCTTGTTGTGCCTTCATCTACGCTCCCTAGTTCTGCAATTGCACCACTGGTATATAATAAACTTTCCGTTAATGTTGTCTTTCCTGCGTCAACGTGAGCCAGAATGCCTAAGTTAATTATTTTCATGTGATTTTCCTCCTATCAACACCCAAAAAAGGGCATAAAAATACCCAGTGATAAATACTCCTATCACTGGGTAAATAACTCCAATAGCCCCAAAACACTTATATGTTTTCGGGCATATAAAATTACATGATAAAAGTATTCTTAAACTGGGTACAAAAAACTAAGCCCCATATTAAAAGTGAAACGAGACTGCTACTTTTTGTTCCCACTATCAAATTGACAGTTTATTTAAGAATACCTTGCCGCATATTTATTAACTCCTTGTATAATACTGAATCTAATTATATTCCTTAACCCTTTATTTGTCAAGCTGACAAACTAAAGCAGAAAAAGCGGCAGGATTTCCCCTGCCACTAATCATCTGTTTATGCAAAAAATTTCCTTTTCCACAATCTCCCTCGCACAAGCCCTTATGTTATTGAGGCATCCTGTCCATTCTAAGGCGTTTTCTGCCTTTAGCTGTTCCGTTATGCCCTGTGCCTGTTTCATACCCTCTATGAGCCTTTCAAAGCGTTCCTGTACCTGTCTGTTGATGTCGGCAAGGTAAGCGTTTAGCCTGCCGCTTGTAAGAAGATTGGTGTATGTAACTTTACGGTACTGTTTTAGATAATCTAAATGCCGTTGCCCCCAGATGCCTATTGCCTGTTCTTCTTCGGCGGGTACAGTTAAGCACGGTATCAAATAATCCCCTTGCCTTTCGTATTTGCCGCCCAGTTCCTCAAATAATGATTTGTCATAATCATTCTACCATACCGTTATGAATAAATCATCTCTTGCAAAATAATTTCTTCTGCCCGGTTGTGAATGTTATTGCAACGCCGCACCCATTCCATTTGACGGGTACGCTTCAATTCCTCGGTCACACCCTCGGTAGCTTTCATCTGCTCCATGATGGTGTCTAACCGTTCCTGTGCCTGTTCGTTCAGGTCTGCAAGATATGTCCATAGCTCTCCGATCAATGTCAATGTATTCAATCTGGCTGGCTGGGCTTCTCTTAAATATTCCCGGTGCAGCCGTCCGTACTTTCCGATGGGGCGGTGTTCTTCCGGCAGCTTCAAATCCGGGATGTAGTAATCTCCAACAAGGATATAATCAATTCCGTTTTCTGTTATTCTTGGTTTCAATTCGCTCATGCTCCTTACCTCCTGTGGAAGCAGGCTCGTCTGATACTAACTCAATCACATCGGTAATCTCACAATTCAGCGTTTCGCAGATACGGGCTAATGTATCCATGCTGATGTGCTTTCCCTCTTTGCTCATGTTGGCAATCATATTCGTTGTCATACCGGCGGCAAGCCTTAAATCTTCTTTTCTCATATCACGCTCTAACAGTGTGTGCCAGAGTGGTTTATAGCTGATGTGCATATTATTTTCCTGCCTTCCTATCCATACCACCGGGGGCTGCCTGCCCCGGCAGGAACACAATTTTTCTTGTAGACTTATTATAGCACCAATCTTGTGTAATCACAATTTATTCTTGTAGCCTGCCGCTGATACCGTCTGGATTGCTTCTGAAAAAACTGCATAATTTTTCCTTTCGTTATTTGTTTTTTGTTCCCTTTAATTAGCCATGAACTTGCATTGTCCTTGTAAATAGCTTTCAGCTGACTCTGCGCCTGCAAGATAATACAGGCGGATATTTCACGGCTTCGGATTGTCGCAATCAGCTTTTCAAAATTCGGTATTGTGCCGATATTTGCCATTTCATCTAAAAGACATCTGACGTGTACGGGCAACCTGCCGCCGTATTCGTTATCCGCCTTGTCGCAAAGCAGATTAAAAAGCTGGGAATACATTATAGCGACAACAAAATTGAAAGTGTCGTCCGTATCGGAAATGATAACAAAGAGCGCCGTTTTCTCGTCGCCCAATGTGTCAAGCTCCAATTCGTCATATTCCATTAAGTCCCTAAGCTCCTTAATATCAAACGGCGCAAGCCTTGCACCGCACGAAATTAAAATCGACTTTAAGGTTTTGCCGGCTGCCTGTTTGAATTTAACATATTGCTTAACCGCAAAATGCTCCGGCTCACGCTCGGCAAGCCTGTCAAAGAGCATATCCACGGGGCTTTTGTAATTTTCGTCGTCCTCACGGGCTTCACTTGCGTTGATTAAATCCAAAAGTGTGATGAAGTTTTTTTTCTTCTTCGGGCGCTTCATAGTAAATGTAGCCGATTAGAGCGCAATACAAAATCCGTTCCGCCTTAACCCAAAAAATCCTCGCCAGATTTTTTCGCCGTCGCCTTTGGTGTTTGCGATTATGACATTTACCAGCTTCAAAATATCCTTTTCGCTGCGTATATAGGCAAAGGGATTGTAGTGCATACTCTTTTTGAAATTTATCGTATTGAGTGAACGGATTTTGTAGCCGCCTTTTTGCAACATTTTTCCGCACTCGACAGGGATTGTCCCTTTCGGATCGGTCACGCAGTAGCTTGTCGTCATCTGCATAAGATTTGGTTTTACAAAAAACCTTGTTTTGCCGGAGCCTGAGCCGCCGATTACAAGCACATTCTTGTTTCGTGCAAATTTCGGATTTATCGGGCGGCTGTTCATTGTCAGCCGTTCCGTGTTCGTCAGCAGAATATTGCTAAAAAATCCTCGTCAATGTACGGCTTAATATCCTCCGGCGTACCCCAGCGTGCAGAGCCGTATTCAATGCCTTTTCTGAATTTCTTTGCGTTTTTGCTCCGCAGATACAAAATGCCCTTGACCGCTAATGCTCCGACAATTCCGACGGAAATATCGGTAAAATGAAAAGAGAGCAGCGGCGCTTTTGTAAGCTCCGATACTCCCTTAACAACCGATATTAAAATATTTTCCTCCGACAGCCGCACGGCGTATGACAATTTATCGAATATCCAAAAGAAAATGAGAAACGGCAGATTTGAAATAATTTTTTCTTATCCGCCGCCGTCATCGCTCAATGCTCCTGTCCTTGATTTTTTCACGGTCTTTATGCTGTGATTTTGCAATTTCCGCTAACTTGCGGATAGCCTGCCTAACAGAGGGCTTTTCTTTCTGCTTTAATATCTTTTGCGAATACTCGTTAAACGCCATTGTCAGAACATCTGCGTCCCTGCCTTTGAAAAAAGACAAGGTATCGGGGCGGCTTTTCGGAATTGTCCTTTTGAGTGCGAAATCAATTCCGTACTTTTTTCGCCGTGGATTCAAACGACCTGATATTTTTATCGGTAATTTCAATGTTTGAAAGAGCCGTGTTGTGTTTCATCAGGTCTCTGATTGTCTGCCTGCCGTGCTTTAAGTCCGGCAGTTTTCCTTTGCGGTGATTTAGGTAAACGGAAATCGCTTTTGCAAGCGTCCGCCCGGTAATCTTGCTGCCGGATATGGCAAGCGCAATCGTTTTCTTTTCAATTTCTTCCTGCAATAAGCAACACCTCCTTGAAAAGTTTTAGGGAGCAGAAAAAACTGCTCCCATATTTAAGTCAATTTACACTCAATTTCCGGTCAATGACATTACTTTACCCAAGTCTCATTGTCTGTACCTGTAACACCGATATGCGTATTCGCCGATTCAGCGATTGCATAAAACGCCCAATGCGAATTGTTTTTAAGGTCGGTAAATTTATTTAATGACGAAAGATTTTTATTGATATACCCCTCGTCAGCTGTTCTGCCGGTTGCCTTGTTTACGACGGTTACGACCTCCGCACGGGTAATAGCGTTATCGCCTTTGAATGAGCCGTCAGCGTAGCCGTTAAGCCAGCCTGCGTGTTTTGCATAAGCAATGTCAGAATACGCCCAATAGTTGCTTGCAACATCGGTGTATTTAACGGTGTAGCTGCCTTTTTTACATCATTAAACAGAGAATTAAATCTGACAGTCATAGCAACAAATTCCGCACGGGATATATTTTCGTCCGGCTTAAAGGTGTTATTGTCATAGCCTTTGATGATACCATATTTTTTGATATATCCGATAAACTTTGAATACCATTCATTTGACTTGACATCTGCAAAATCGGATTTGCCGCTTATCTTTTCGCCTTTCTGTTCGGAAATAAGCCTTGCGAAAATTGCCGCAGCTTCGGCACGGCTCATATTATTGTCCGGTCTGAAAGTGCCGTCCGCATATCCGAAAATATACGCCGTATGCGTTTTGCCCGGAAGTGTTACAACACCGTTTTTATCTGTCGTGCCTGTTGCTTCGCCCTTATTTCTGTCTTTGAGAATTACAGAAGTTCCGGCTTTTGCGTTGCCTTTGTTATCGGTTACGGTAACAGTATAAAAGTTTCCGTTATCAAGCGTTTTTCCGTTCGGCAGGGTAATTGTTATATTTCCCTTGCTGTCGGCACTCTTTGAGAAGTTTGTAATAGATTTTCCGTCCTTGTCGGTGATTTTAACATTTACGGTTGTATAATATCCGCCGCCGGAGCTGCCGCCGCGACCGCCACCGCCGGAAGATGAACCGCCGCCTGTTGACTTAACGGGAACAGTAATTTTACCGTTTGTATCAGTAGATTTTGTTGCTGTCACCTTGTTTTTATCCGTAACGGTTACAGAAATATTTGCAATGCCCTTGTTTTCTTTATCAAGAACGGTTACGGTTGTCTGATTATCTGTTGTCAAGGTCTTGCCGTCGGGAAGTGTAACGGTAATTTTACCGTCCTTTATTTCAATAAAGGCATTTTCAATCTTGCCCTTTGTGTCCTCAACGGTAATGTTGTATTCCGTTTTGGTTTCCTCTGTATCGGATTTTCCGTCGCCGTCTGTGTCCTTGCCCGGTATGGTTTCGGAAATATCTGTCTTACCGTCTCTATCGGTAATGCCCTCGCTTGTAGGAGGAAGAATGATAACTCCGTCTTTATCGGTAACACCTGTCAAAGACTTTATTTCCGTGTCCTCAACGGCTTTTTTCGGAAACAACAACACTCATATCCTTTACAGCCGCATTATCTGCCTTGTTTGATACGGTTATAATAATTCTGTTCGCATAATCAAACTTTTTACGCTTTCGGGCAGTTCAACAGAAATGTTTTCTGCCAATTTAATGCTGCCGTCCTCGTTTTTGATTTCCGAATTGTGTTTAACATACGCTTTTTTCAATCGCACCCGATTTATTTACAACGGTTACGATAAAACCGTCAACCTCTGAATAGCCGTTTGCGTCGGTATAGTCAAAGTTTGTCGGCGGCACAATAATTTTCCCGTCTGCATTTGTAATACCCGATTCGCTGTTTTCCGCAGCGTCAGAAACGGTAACGGAAATATCTTTAAGCGGTGCGCCGTCCTTGTCAAGCACGGTTACGGTGATTCGGTTTGCATAATCAATCATATTTTCAGCCGGAAGTTTTACGCTGAAAGAATTGTCCTCATTCAGAGTAACAAGAGCATTTTCGATATAGCCCTTTTCATCATTTACGAAAACATAGTAGCTTTGTAAATTAACCTTTCCGTCTTTATCGGTAAGCCCCGAATTTACGGGCGGTACGGTCAGCTTTCCGTACATATCGGTCATACCTTTTTCGATATAGTCCTTGTCGGCTATTACGATAACAGACACACCCTTTTGGGGATTGCCGTTCTGGTCGGTTACGGTGATGATTGCAGGGCTATCCTGTGTCAAAATTAAACCGTCGGGCAGCTTTACAACAATGTTATTGCTTTCGCCGGTATAGGTTTCGCAGTTCGAATTGTAACATTGAGCTTATCCGTAACCTTGATAACATAGGTAAGTTTACTGTCGCCGTCCTCTTTTCCGATAGTGCCGTTATCGTCGCCTGTTGAGGATTTTTTGTCGGGCGCGATAAACTGTCCGTTTTCGTCTGTTACGCCTGTTGCGTTATTGCCGTTGTTGTCCGTAACAAAGATATTCAAACCCGTTGCTGCTGTCTGATTTTCGGTGTTGAATACGGTTATTGTTGTTCTGTCAGCAAAGTCAAGCAGTCTGTTTTTCGGCAAGCGGATTGAAATGTTATCGTCCTTGTCAATCGTGATTTCGGAATTAAACACAGGCTTATTGTTTTTGTCCGTGAGAATAACGGAATATCCGCCGATTTCGGCTTTGCCGTCCTCGTCCGAATTATCCTTTGCCACAAGTTTGGAAATATCGGTGCTTTGCAAAATTTCTTTACACTCCACACATTCAATATGTTTTTTGCCGCCGTGTTCAATGGTAGCCGCTTCGTCAATTATCCATTCAGACGGTGCGTGTCCCTTTGCATTTTGTAATCGCTCTTAACCGTGTCGCCGCAGACCTCGCAAACGGAAGTTGTAAATCCGATTTCGGTACAGGTCGGCTCGGTTACTGTCTTTTTGTAATTGTGAGGAATTTTATCCGTGTAGTTGCCTTTGTGGGAATCGCCGCAATCACAAGTAAAAATCGTGTAGCCCATTTCTGTGCAGGTGGGGGCACTTACGGTTTCGGTGTAGCTGTGATTTTTATGTTCCGTTAAGTCTGCGATATATTCCTTGCCGCAGTCGGGGCAGGTGTAGATTGTATATCCGTGCTCGGTGCAGGTCGGCTCAATTACTTTTTGCTGTAATTGTGTTCGGTCTTATCCATATAGTCGGAAATATATTTATCGCCGCAGTCTGCACATACAAAAGTGGTAAATCCGAAATTCGTACAAGTCGGTTTTGTAATTTTCGCTTTGTGGTTATGCGGTTTCTTTTTCCGTGTAGTCCGAAACAAATTCATCACCGCAGTTTACGCAAGTATTTGTTGTGTAACCGTGTTCGGTACAAGTGGGAGCAGTAATGTTTTTTGCATATTCGTGTTCTGCCTTATCGGTGTAATCGCCGATATAGCTGTCGTCGCAGTTATCGCATTTGTATTCTGTATAGCCCATAGCTGTGCAAGTCGGAGCAACTATCTTTTCGGAATAGCTGTGTCCTTTCGGAAGTTCTAAAACCGTACTGCATTTTTCACAAGTTTGCGGCTCTGTGCAAGTAGCTTCCTTGCCCGGTGTATGTCCCGTTGCAGATTCCGCTTTAATCATTTTTTCCTTGCAGCCTGTATTTTTACAACGGTATTCAATTACGCCGTCCGCCGTGCAAGTAGATGAAGTTACAGAATGTCCCTCGTCCCAATCGTGTCCGGTAGGCTCGGTGTAGTCGAAACATAATTCAGTCCGCACATAGTACAGGTTGAGGTCGTATAACCTTTATCCGTACAGGTTGGCTCTTTGGTGATACGCTCATAAGCGTGTGAGATAATCGGAGTCATATCGGTAATATATGAATTGCCGCAGATTTCGCAGATGTGATTTGTATAGCCTACATTTCTGCAAGTGGGCTGGACTTTTTCGGTCTTGTATTTGTGTTCGCCTGTCGGTGTGCTTTCCTCAAAAAAGCTGCCGCATTTGTCGCAAAGATTTAATTTCAAACCGCCTTGCTTGCAAGTAGCTTCACGGATTGTAATTGCCTTGTAATTATGCCCGGTTGCCTTTGTGTAATTTCTCTTGTCAAGATTTCCGCAGCCGTCGCACTGCCAGCGTTCATATCCCAAGTTATCGCAAGAGGGAGCAACGGTTTCGAGATAACGATAATCGTGTTCGTGCTTTTCGGGCGGAATAACGATAATTGTTCCGCCACTGTTATCGTCCTTTTTGTCCTTCAGCAGCCACACATACGATACACCGTTTTCCGTCATTGTTTCGCCCTGATACTTATATGAGATTTCATAGTAAACAGGATAATATCCGGCGTCGGTATAGTTCGGCGCAGAGGTGAGGTTGCATTTTCCGGCAGATGTGCCGTAGCGAATACTTGTGTGTACGCCGCTGTCCGACAGGTCGCTCACGGTTACGGTGTGGGATTTGTTATCCACATTTCCGTAGTATGATGACACAACGGATTTTGCGGTTACATACTCACTTGTAGAATATCCGCAGTCGCCGCACGTTTCGGAAATGAAAAAACGGTTGTTGCCAATCTGACCGTCAACCGTTTCGGAAAAATCGTGCTGTTCTCTTTTCTCGGAGGCTCTTGCTTTCGTGCCCTTGCAAAACTGACAATATCGTCCTGCCTTTAATACCGTTGTATGATAGCTTTCGCTGTACGGGGTGTAGGTGGTATTGTCAAAGTCCAAGAAAAGTTGTAATCACAGCTATTCAAGCTGTAAACATTTCGGTTAAAATTGTAATCGTTCACACCGTCCGACGGATTTAATGTTCCGCATATCTGGCATATTGCTTTCGTCCAATGCGAGCCTGTGTAATATGCGTTCTTTCCCGGTCTGCCGTCGTCAAGATTTCCGTGTGATTTGCCGTCAAAGCAAGTTCCGTCCGAATATCTCACACCGCGGTTTAACGCCGTTTCGCCTGTTTTGGTATATTCGGGGACACGGTATGAAATGGATAATGTGTCCTTTTCGCACACAAAACAAAACTGCGTGCCTGATGTTACGGTCGCATTTGCGTCAAGCTCATTTGTCCTGTTATTTGTTTCGAGCCAACTGTCGGCAGGATCAACATAATCATTCGACTGTGCCGCATAGGTCGTTATCGGCGTAAATCCCGAAAGCAGCGTTGACACTGCCAATGCCGCCGACAGAATATTTTTAATTTGCTTTTGAAATTCATTTTATTTTTCCTTTCTGTTTGATTTATATAAAACGCGTTTTACTCTCAAAACGCTGTTTTTAGGGCGGTCTGCACTTTTTGTAATCTGATTTTTTCATAGACGCACCGCCTTAAAAGTTTGCCATATCGTGATGTACTTTTGTTGTGTAATAGCTGTCAATGGTAGAGGGAGCATTAAATAACGCCGCCAACAAATACTTTTTGATATTGCGAATATCCGAAGTGTTTTCCCTCATACAGTCGATAACATACTCAATATGCTCGGAGGTCAGTTTTAACAGCTTTGATTTCACGATTGCCGCCGGGTAGGTATCGCCGGCAATGACAAGACTTGATTTCTGTGTGCAAACCATTTCTGTCATAAGGTCAACGATTTCGTCAAGCATAGCAGCGTCACGGTTGAGGTTGACGCTTAAAACATCATAGTCGATATTTTCTTTGATTATCTGTCTGTATGTTTCCACCTCATCATATCCAATCCTATCCGATTTTTTTCTTTTGGTAGCTGTGCCGCCTTTGTCGGCTCCGGCTCTTTTTGATATGATTTGATAGGATAAGTATTTGATATATCCGTATTTAATTCTTTTTTATTTGATTTATTAGTATTTAATTGTGCGGTGTTTTCCTGTATAGGCTCTGCCTGTGCAGGAATATCCAATACAGGATTTTCCCGTATAGGTTTTTTCCCGTTCAAGCGGCGCACTTTTAGGCTGCTCCAAAATCGTGTATTCAATCGTGGTGAGCTGTCCTTTTCGTTTCTCATACGCTCACGGATAATATATCCGTGCTTTTCAAGCTCTCTGATACAGGAGCTTATGCTGTCGATTCCGTCCTTGCAGATTGCCGCAAGTCCTTTTGTTGTGTAGTCCCAATTTTCGGGGAGCGACAGCATAAGAGATAACAGCCCCTTTGCCTTTAATGATAATTCCGTATTTCTCAAATGGTGGTTGCTCATCACGGTATAGTCGCGCGTTTTGTCTATTCTGAAAACTGCCATTTCAAAAATCTCCTTTCCTGTGAAATAAAAAGCGTCGGGATTTTTTATCAATCCTGACGCTCTCGGTCTGTATTTTCTTTTAACGGTTTGAACATTGCGCAGCTTGTGCCGTTATGACAATGAATGTACGGGCAAAACGGATTTTTGTTGTCAAGCAAATATGTATCGTAGCCTGTCTGACATTTAGGGCATAGCTGCTCATTATTTTTCTGTTTCATTTTCAAAATTCCTTTCAAAAATTTTGTAGTTGTATCTATCTGTTTTGAGGTAAAAAAATAGCTCCGATTTTTAATATCGAAGCGTATTTTGAAAAGAAAAATATTTAATTTTTAGGTTAATACCATTTATCGACTGCCTGAAACCCTTGATTTTACTGCATTTTTCGTTAAGTCCTGTAAGAACACTCGCACCAAAAAGCAAACAAACCGCATAGCTATGCGGTTTGTTTTTTATATATACACGTTTTTACACGAATTTTTGAATTCACACGATTTTGTTTAAAATTTCAACGGCGTTTTTTTTTCTTCTTGGTGAGGGTACAGGTGCGAATATATGTTCCATGTGATTTCTATATTGGTATGTCCCAAACGTCTGGCGATTTCTTGAATGTTAATACCGTTATCGCTAACAATGAAGTGTGGCTGTGTCTAAAATCGTGAATGCGTATTTTTTTGACATTTGCAATATCGGCAAACTTTTCATTTCGCTTTTCTATGGTTGTATCACGTAAACACTTAATACCGCCACATATCCGCAAGTTATCAGAATAACCGTCAATAGCCTTATAACGCTTTTGGTGTTCATCCATATATTAATAAGTGGCAATGGCATTTGCAAATCACGCACAGAAGATTTATTCTTGGGTGATGTTTCTCTGTCGTCACCCTTTAACTTTTGGGCAATACTGCGTCGTACATGAATTATTTTATCATCTATATCCGACCACTTCAACGCATTTATTTCACCTTTACGCATACCTGTATAGAATGCGATATTAAAAAATACATAGAAATTCCATTCATATATACTTCCTGTTGATTGTTCGGATAGTTCTGCTTGCTTTTTGGCGGCTTGTATGTACTTTTTAAATTCTTCGGGGGTGTAAAAATCCATTTCCCTTTTATTTTCGTATGGGTTTCTAAAGTTTCCGACAACAGTAGGAGGATTTCTCGGTATGTATTCCATTTTTACCGCATAGTTCATCAAGGCACGAAATTCGCCGAAGATATTTTGTTTCATACTTGATAAAAGTTTTCTTTTGGCTTTTTGGCATTTGTACAGGTTTCAATATATTGTTTCCACTTTTGCAACTCTGATGATGTAATCTTGTTTAATTTGTAATCTTTAAATTTAGGCAATACATATAGCTCTAATCGTCCTATGATAGTACGCATAGAATTTTCTCTGACTTCAAACTTTTTACGGCAATGTATTCATCATATAGTTGTTGCAATGTTATTTTCTTTATTGTTTCGTCACTGAGGTTGTATGCTAATTGCCGTTCAAACTCCTTTGCCGTTTCTTTGCCGTAGGCAACACGGTCAATTTGTTTTGATTTGCCGGAACTGTCAGTGAAATTAATTCTTACACGATACTTCTGCAAACCGTTTTTTTACCGTCCATTTTATAAATAGGCATAAAAAATAACACTCCTTTTCATTTTATATTGAAAACAGAGTGCATTTATGATACAATATTATTGATTTGAGTATTGTGTATAAACGCACTTTTTTTTTTTTCCTCTGTCTGCTCCAACAGGCAGGGGGATTTTTTATTGCTCTTTTGGTATGAAATATTTTATTTTACTTCTAATGCCGTCAATATGTTCATTAAGGTCGTCATTTATAGTTTGCCCCATTGGTTCAAGAATGAAGTCGACACCTTCTCTTCGGGTGAGCTTTGCCGAAGGGACAAAATCACTATCTCCGGCAATCAGTATAATTTGATCTACTTGCTTTTTTAGTGTAATATAGGCAATGTCAGTGCCTAATTTCATATCCATAGTCTTTTATTTAATATCAAGTCTAAAATTGTCCTGGTAATATCAGAAAAACTTATTTTGTTTGCACATAGAGCTTTCATTTTCTCGGGTTTGATAATATAACCTGTATCATTACTTGAGAGTCTACCCATACGCAAGGCAAATTTACGCGTTGATTTTAATTCATTAAGAAAGGTATTCATCCATGTATATAAATCACTTTTCTTTAAATTTATATTCCTTTGTAGAAAAGGGTGATATATATTTTTATCGCAAGGTGGATAATCATAGTAGAATATTCTATATAAATAAGTTCCAGTTTTATCTTGAAGAAGATGTTTTTTACAATATTCTTCAAGTTCTGTTGCTCGTTCGGCCGCAGTTTTTTGACCAAATAAACGATTTGCTCTTTTTTCTATAATATCCTTCGTCAACCAGTATTGCAACTCTTATCATTTCATCGTCTCCTTTAAGTATAAAAAAAAAAGCTCTCAGGTTTCGTCTTTTTCCGTATGGTGGAATGACTACTCCCAGAGAGCACATAAGCAATGTGTAACTAATTAAACTCTTATACTATATGCTTTTTTAGTTTTGTAAATCCCTAAAAGCGATTTTTTGAAGATTTTGATGCTTTTTTATTTCAACTCACATGATTTTTGGACAGTATGACCACAATGTAAAAATGTATGAACAGTTTTTTCTATATAATTCCAACTCATGTGCTCCGTAAGGAGCGGTCGTGTGCAATTACCGCCATTAACGGCTCACTGTCGTGATTGATAAACTCTGTTTTGGTTTCATCACTGCCGTAATATTTAATGATGTCTATAATATCAATCTCCTTAAATTCAATCTTATCTACAGTTTTCTTTTTATTGACCGAACCAATCCAAAAACCCAAATACGCAAAACATTTTCATTTTCAAAACGTCTGACAGGGTACATCAGATTTATCGAATGTAATTCAATAAAATTAGGACCGTATACGATTTTCTTAATAACGCCTTCTTCATCATCAATCAATACCACGGCATAACTGCCACTGTCTACCGACGACTGACATCTGACAAGTACAAGGTCACCTTCTTCAAACTTCGGATACATACTGTCGCCCTTAACTGTTAAATATCTGTACTCTTGTCCGTCTTTTACGTCATCGTAGTCTGTCGGTTCATACCAGATAATTTCATTATCGGCAAGACAAACCGTTCCGGCTGCAACAGAACCAATAACAGGAACATTTACAAACTTTATATCATCTAACGGATATGTGTTTGATGGGGCAGGTGATTCAGCTTGCATTGGAACGTCATATCCCATAAGCCATGCTTCACTTACATTTAACGCTTTACCTAATATATATAGTTTATGTTGTCCAGGTTCTGATTTACCCGCCACATATTGACTTATATCGTTTCTGCCTAATCTCGTATTATTTTCTTTGCAATAAGGCTCTGCCAATCTTACTATATCAATCTGTTTTAAATTACGTTCTTTCATTAGGGCAACAGAATTTACGGCTTGGGCGAATGGGGCGAAACAGGCGGATTGATATTCTCAAATTATCGCATTGAGGAATTTGAATCAAGAATGTAAACAATGACATTGAGAAAACGTTTAAAGCCTATATTTCAACCGATATACCCGAAAAAGAGGCACGTCGGCTGATGAGTATAGCCGACAGCGACAAACAGTACGAAGAACTACTTGAACTGTACGACGAAACAGACGACAAGACAGTCAAAAAGGAAATTCTAAACCGCATAAATGCACAGGCATACGGTGCGAGAATTAGCCGATTAGAGGGATTGAAACGTAATGTGTACATCTATTTCAGACACGTTGCGAATGAGGCTATAAAGGAACAAAAGAAACTGTATGACAGTGCGGTAAAGACGGCTTATTATACAAACATATTTGATACTGCACAAGGTTTAAACTGCGGTATTGATTTTTCACTTGTACCGCAAAAGGCGGTTAATAAAGTGTTAAGTGAGCCGTGGCACGGTCACAACTACAGCGAGAGAGTGTGGATACATAACGACAGATTTATACAGGCAGTCGGACAAACGATTGAGGACGGTATAATCAGCGGTCACAGTGTAAGCCGTATGACTGATAAGCTGATTGATTACGTCAAAGATACTGCACCGGGTGGAATACGAACATCAGCCGAAACTCTTGTGAGCAGTGAAACGGCGCATTTTATGAATCAAGGGCAGAGAATGGCATATGAGGAAATAGGCATAAAGCAGTATCGTTTTGTTGCGGCACTGTCTGAATTAACGTGTGACACCTGCGGTAATCTTGACGGTAGCGTGTTTGATACCGACAAAGCCGTTGAGGGCGAAAACTTCCCACCGATACACCCGCGTTGTCGGTGCGTTACGATTATGGCAGACGTGAATTTGACAAGTCGTATTGCACGCGATCCGCTTACGGGCGAAAATTACAAAGTTGACGGAAGTATGACGTTTGACGAATGGAAAAACAGTCTGTCGGACGAACAGAAAAATGCGTTAAAATATGTTGCAAATAGTGAAAAACGTGGTATAATAAAGGTAGATAAAGATGTTGCACAGGCTTCGCAAAAATACTTAAACAAAAACGATATGTTGTATATAAATTCAAAAATATAAAGCAACTAAAGGGATACGAGGACATTGTATGTCACGGAGATAGATACAGTTTAGTGTTTAAAGATATGAATGGCGACGAAAGCAATGTTTCAGCAAAAGAGTTTGTTGATATATTAAAGCAAAACCCCGATTATAAGGGCGGTAATATTCGACTTATAGCTTGTGAAGTGGGTGCAGGCGAGGGAATTGTACCACAATATATCGCAAATGAATTAGGGGTTAAAGTATTAGCACCTACGGAAGTGGTTAATGTATTTCCGAATGGTGATATGTGTGTTGCGAATGACATACAAGACGCATTGCAAAAGAACGAAACTGGTGAATGGAAAATGTTTGTACCAAAAAGGAAGTGATAGATTATGCAACTTATAGGTTTTAAAGAGTTAAGCGGGTGTAATAGTTGTTCAGAAAGTTTACATAACAATATATCTGATGTTGAATGTGCAAACAAGAAAACAATATTAGACTATTTAAAAAGGGAACATCTATCTTTGTGCGTACAGATATTTTGCACGATATATTTACGGGTGATACCATATCGTATGAAAATTGCGTTTTAGGTGATAACAAGTACATATGGAGCAATGAATTAATATATTATGTTGAAAAATATAATGCAGAGTTGCCTGATGAATTTATAAAACATATATTAAAAGCACGTTGTTAGACGTGCTTTTTTGATACATTGAAAGGCGGTGATAGTGTGAGAATAGGCACAACATACACATAGAAGAAAGGAATGGTGATCCGATTATCTCCCGTGCAGGGTTAAGCATTGTCCTAAACGAGACATAAAAAGGTTTTATTTTTATACAATTTTTCAGAAAGAAATGATTTAATTATGGCAGAGCCAAACACAGACACAACACCACCGACAGACCCAAAAACTTCAACACCGCTGACAGACGATGAGGGCAAGGCGATTGATGACGCAGTAGCGGAGGGCAAAAGAGAAGAATGTATATATTTACTTTAGGCACGTTGCAAACGAGGCTATAAAGGAACAAAAGAAACTGTATGACAGTGCGGTAAAGACGGCGTATTATACGAATATTTTTGATACCGCACAAGGTTTAAACTGCGGTATTGATTTTTCACTAATTCCGCAAAGAGCGGTTAATAAAGTGTTAAGTGAGCCGTGGCACGGTCACAACTACAGCGAGAGAGTGTGGATACATAACAACAGATTTATACAGGCAGTCGGACAGACGATTGAGGACGGTATAATCAGCGGTCACAGTGTAAGCCGTATGACCGACAAGCTGATTGATTACGTCAAAGATACTGCACCGGGGGAATACGAACATCAGCCGAAACTCTTGTGAGGAGCGAAACGGCGCATTTATGAACCAAGGTCAAAAGATGGCGTATGAGGAAATAGGTATAAAACAGTATCGTTTTGTTGCGGCACTGTCTGAATTGACGTGTGACAGGTGCGGAAGTCTTGACGGTAGCGTGTTTGATACCGACAAAGCCGTTGAGGACGAAAACTTCCCACCGATACACCCACGTTGTCGATGCGTTACGATTATGGCAGACGTGAATTTGACGAGTCGTATTGCACGCGATCCGCTCACTGGTGAAAATTATAAGGTTGACGGCAATATGACGTTTGATGAATGGAAAAACAGTTTGTCGGACGAACAGAAAAATGCGTTAAAATATGTTGCAAATGCTGAAAAACGTGGTATAATAAAAGCGGAGCCTTTATCAATTAGATTTGTTAATTCATCGGATAGCTTGTACAATAATTCAAAAATGATAAAACCTATTAAAGGATTTGAAGACGTGGTTATACACGGAGATAAAACAGGCTTTGCATATTTTGATAAAAGTGGCAAAGAATTATACTATACAGTACGCGAATTTGCTGAAATACTAAAAAGTAGTGGATTATATCAAGGTGGAAATATAAGATTAATATATTGTGAAACTGGAGCCGATGGAGCTACTACAGCAATGAGTTTAGCAGAACAATTAAATGTAAAAGTAATAGCTCCCTCGAATGTTGTATGGGTAATGCCAGATGGTACAATGACAATAGGAGATACACCCAATTCAAATAATGGAGAGTGGAGAGTTTTTGAGCCTAAAAGGAAGTGATATGAAATGAAACAGGTATGTAGTTCAAAAGATTTATACATAAATTCAAATTATATAAAACACCATATAGGTAATAATCATTTTACAGGACAGCAACAAATTGTAGAATATTTAAAGCAAGGAAAATGTATAGCAAGTGCGGCTGGACGTGCAAAAAGACATATTTACAGGAAAACTATAAACGAAGAATTGACATTTATGACGGATGGTAAATATGAATGGCGTTCTGATATTGCGTATTATGTGGAAAAATATAATTTGAGATTGTCAAAAGACTTTGAAGATTATGTGTTAAAAAACGAAAAAATTAAGCACGTTTGCGGACGTGCTTTTTGATATTCAAATTTATTGAAAGGCGGTGATAGTGTGAGAGTAGGCACAATAATAAAAAAATCAACAAAATTTGAAAAATATTGACAATATGTTGTAATATAAATACAAGGTAAGGAAATGAACCTAAGTATTAAAGAAGGGAGTACAAGACCAATGCTTGATATAATCGAAAAAGGTCAGCCTAACAACATCCGTTATCTCACTAATAACGGCAATATATTGTTTAAACTAACCAAAAAGTAACCGTAGTAGAGGGTAAAACCGCTCTGTACAGTGTTATTATATATCAAGCAGGATTATGCAAACAGATTTATGCAAATATTAACGTTAATTATCAGTATTATTGCTATTATTATTAGTATCGCTGCATTGGTAAATGTGTGTAAAAAAAATAATGCACGAAAAACAAGAAAGTATGAGGAAGTGTCTGTCAAAACACTAATTTCACTTTGACAATTTAGTCCAAGCACGCGAATATAATAAAAGAAACGGAGTACAAAAATCTGTACTCCGTTTAGTCTGTATCACTAAGGGACAAAGCTGTTTTAATCAAGCGATATATCTTTCCATTTCAACATCTGTGCAGTTTTGCGTAAATTGCGTAGCCTTAGTCCAATATTATAGCTCATAGCATTCACCAATTTGTATTTTATAGTATAGAATTTTTCTTTTCAAACTGTTATAGTATATATTTTTTAAAATAACTATTGTTTATATATTGTGTAAAATTTATAGAAATAAAAAGTAAGCTGAGCGCTATTATTGCCATACCGAGTATGACGCCTATAATAGTGACTTTGCTTTTTTCATATTCACGTGCCATCGGTAAAAGTTCTTCTATTGAAATAAATACCATAATTCCGGCAATTATTCCGAATAAAATACCGAATACGACATCGTTGAAAAACGGACGTAAAATTAAATAACCGATTATAGCACCTAAAGGTTCCGTAATACCCGAAAAAACGATACTATAAATGCTCTTTTCTGCTGCCTGTTGAGTAGTATATCGGTACAGACGTAGCAATTCCTTCCGGAATATTATGGATTGCTATGGCGACAGCTATGGCAAGCCCAAGATGGGGGTCTTTTAGGGCGGAGGTGAAGGTTGCGAGGCCTTCGGGGAAGTTATGTATGCCGATTGCGAGGGCTGTCATAAATCCCATACGTTTTAGGGCAATCGAGCGGGTTTCGTTTTCGGTCAGATTACCTATATCACCCTCTGTTGACGGCACAAAGTAGTCTATAAGTCCGATAAGAAGTATTCCGACAAAGAATGATACTACCGCGATATAATATCCCACAGTGTCATTTGTAGCTGACGCGATATATGTGCGTGACTTCTGAAAAATTTCAATCATTGAAACGTATATCATTACTCCGGCTGAAAATCCGAGCGAGCCGGCGAGAAATTTTGTATTTGTGGTTTTGCAAACAATGCTATTATACTGCCGATTCCGGTTGCAAGTCCTGCCATAACCGTCAGCGACAGCGCGAACAGTACATTTGTTTCCACTAAAATCATCTCCTTAAAAGTTCTTATGGTATAATACGTTGCACGAATTTTTTTTTGTTACTTAAATTAATTGTTGCCAATTTCAAAAAAAGGGTATATAATTAGTTGAAAATACTTATATAGAATAGATAAGGAAATGATTTATGTTAGAGATTACTTCTTCATCAAACAATAAATGCAAATATGTAAAATCGCTGTCGCAGAAAAAATCAAGGCAGAAATACGGTGAGTATACAATAGAAGGAATAAAATCGGTATCGGACGCATTAAATTCCGAAAGGGAGATAACGGCACTATATGTATCGGACAGTTTTTTTGAAAACGAAAAATTCAAATATCCGAAAGATATTTCATTATACAAGGTACAAGACGACGTATTTATGAAAATGTGCGATACAAAAGCACCGCAGGGCATACTTGCGGTTGTGAAAATCGAAGATGAAACCGATTTTACACCAAACACGGAAAAATCGTATATATATTGCGACTGTATAAATGACCCGGGTAATCTCGGAACGATAATCAGAACGGCTGATGCGGCAGGATTTGACGGAGTGTTGTTGTCGGATGGGTGCGTTGATTTATACAGTCCGAAAACGGTGCGTTCAAGTATGGGTTCGTTTTTTAATATGAAAGTTGTGACAGGTGTGTCATATGAAAAACTCAGCGAATACAAAAACAGCGGTTTTCAGCTTATCGGCGGTGCACTTGGTGACAATACAATAGATTACCGCAGTGCGGATATGAAAAAAACCTACTATTATAATAGTAGGAAATGAGGCAAACGGAATATCGGAAGATGTTCAGAAAATGTGTCAATGCGTTAAAATTCCGATTTTGGGGAAAGCCGAATCGCTAAATGCGGGAGTTGCGGCGGCAATATTAATGTACGAACTTGTTCGCCAAAGGTCTTGACAATTTTTGAGATTTGTAGTAATGTAACATATGTATTTTAGGTGGTGGATTGATGGAACATATACTTTATTGGTTATGGCTTACAACTAAATACGGTGTTACGCCATCAAAAATTAAAGTGCTTTTAGAGTATTTTAAAACTGTTGAAGAAATATATTTTTCAAAAACTTCAATAATATATACGGTTTGAGTGACAAAATAAAATCAAGTCTTGCAGACAAGGATTTATCCAAAGCAGAAAAAATACTTGAACAAACCGCAAAATTAAATCAGAAAATATTGGTTTACGACAGTGAAAGCTATCCGCAAATATTAAAGAATATATCAAGTCCGCCGTATGTCTTGTATGTACAGGGCAAGGTGTTGGAGCTTGATAAGGTGCTTACAATAGGCGTTGTGGGTACACGAAATTCGTCGGAATACGGACGTGTTGTGACGGACAGGATATGCCGCGAATTGGCACAATACGGTGTGGTGACTGTCGGCGGACTGGCAAGAGGTATTGATACGGTCGGTGCGTGGGCAACGCTTGATGTCGGCGGGTGGCAGTCGGTGTTGTCGGCAGCGGACTTGATATAGTGTATCCGTCGGAAAATGTTGAACTTGTCAAAGCAATTACCGAAAAAGGTTGTATAATATCAGAATACGCACCCGGTACACCGCCTGTAAGAAATCATTTTCCTGCAAGGAACAGAATTATAGCCGGACTGTCACGCGGAATACTCGTAACGGAAGCACCGGAAAAGAGCGGCGCGCTTATAACAGCAAAATATGCACTTGAAAATGACAGAGATGTATTTGCGGTACCGAGAAATATTACAGATACAAATTCCTTTGGGAACGAACAAAATCATTCAACAGGGTGCAAAACTGATAAACGGCGCAGCGGATATAATAAGCGAATATCCATATGCCGAAAAAGTTATACCTAAAAAGGTAAAAAGTGAGCCGATACAAAAAACTGTTGATGACAGTAAATACAGCAAACTGAATGAATTTGAAAAACAGATAATAGATATATTAAAGAAAAGCGATATGCAGATAGATGAAATTTCAAAGAGAACTGAAAAGAAACGTAAGCGAAATAAATACAAAGCTTATAATGCTTGAAGTCAAAGGGATTGGTTAAGAAACTTCCCGGAAGTAAATATCAACTGAAATTATAGATACGGAGGAAATTATATGGCAACGAAAAAGCTGTTAATAGTGGAGTCACCGGCAAAAGCGGGGCCAATAAAAAATATCTTGGCAAGGACTATACAGTTATGGCGTCTATGGGGCATATAATCGACCTTCCGAAAAGTCAAATGGGTATAGACTTTGAAAATGATTACACACCGAAATATATAACAATACGCGGTAAAGGACAGCTGCTTACACAACTGAAAAAAGAGGCTAAAAAGCCGATGTAGTTTATCTCGCAACTGACCCGGACCGCGAGGGTGAGGCAATAAGCTGGCATTTGGCGGAGGCACTTAAAATAGACCCCGAGTCAAATTGCCGTGTAACGTTTAACGAAATTACAAAAACAGCCGTTAAGGCGGCCATAAAACAGCCGAGAAAGATTGATATGGACCTTGTTGACGCACAACAGGCAAGACGTGTGCTTGACAGAATTGTGGGTTATACAATCAGTCCTATTCTTTGGGAAAAGGTTAAAAGAGGACTTAGTGCCGGTCGTGTACAGTCTGTTGCGACAAAGCTTATATGTGACAGGGAAGAAGAAATCGAAAACTTTACTCCTCAGGAATATTGGTCAATCGAAACGGTTTTGCATGATCCGAAAAGTAAAAAGGATTTTAATGCAAAAATATTACGGTGAAAAGGGCAAAGAAGTAAAGCTAAACAATGCCGAAGAAACAAAGAAAGTTTCGGACGCAATAGCAAATGCCGATTTTGTTATAGAAAAGGTTAAAAGAGGTCAGCAAAAGCGTAATCCTCAACCGCCGTTTACGACAAGTACTCTGCAGCAGGACGCGTCAAGAAAGTATAATTTCAAGCGGCAAAAACAATGCAGATTGCACAAACTCTTTACGAAGGTATTAACCTCGGTGGAAAGATAGGAACGATAGGTCTTATAACGTATATGAGAACAGATTCGCTAAGAATTGCCGACGACGCACAAAAAAGAGGCGGTTGCATATTTGACCGAAAATTACGGAAGCGAATATGTAAAGGCAAAAGCAATACAAGACAAAAAAGAATGCACAGGACGCCCATGAGGCTATCAGACCGACTTCAATAAACATAAAGCCGATTGATATTAAGGATAAACTTACAAACGACCAATACAGACTTTATAAGCTTATTTGGGAACGATTTGCCGCAAGTCAGATGACAAGTGCGGTATATGACACAATGCAGGTAACTATTGACGCAAACGGTCATACATTTAAGGCAAGCGGTTCAAACATAAAGTTTAAGGGTTATATGACGGTGTACGTTGAGTCAACGGACAACAAGGAAAAGAAAGAAAAAATGCTTCCTAACCTTGAAGAAAATCAAACCGTTACACTTAAAAGTTCGGAGGAAAAGCAACACTTTACTCAACCTCCCGCAAGATATTCGGACGCTACGCTTATCAAGGAGCTTGAAGAAAACGGCATAGGCAGACCGTCAACGTACGCACCGACCGTATCAACAATCGTGTCAAGAGGATATGTCGTAAGAAGTAAGAAACAGCTTGTTCCGACAGAGCTTGGATTTGTTACGTCGGAAATTATGAAAAATAACTTTTCGGATATTGTGGACGTTGAATTTACGGCTGATATGGAAAAAGAGCTTGACAGCGTTGAAGAAGGCGAATTGAATTGGAAAAAGCTGATTAACGATTTTTATCCGTCATTTAAGGATACACTTGAAAAGGCACAGAAGAACATCGAAAAAATTCAGATTAAAGACGAAGAATCGGATGTCGTATGTGAAAAGTGCGGAAGAAAAATGGTGTACAAGCTGAGTAAATTCGGTAAATTCTTGGCTTGTCCGGGTTATCCCGAATGTAAAAATACAAAGGCTATCCGTGAAGAAACAGGTGCGAAATGCCCTAAGTGCGGCGGTGAAATACTTGTTAAAAAGTCAAGGAGAGGTAAGGTTTACTACGGTTGTGAACATTCGCCGAAGTGTGACTTTATGGTATGGGATATGCCTGTTAAGGACGAGGCTTGTCCGCAGTGCGGCGGCTTGCTCCTTAAAAAGCAAGGCAGAAACGGTAAGATTTTCTGCTATAACGAAGATTGTAAATATGAGAGAAAGTTAAAGGACGAAAAGAAGTGAAAGTAAAAGTTATAGGAGCCGGACTTGCCGGTTGTGAGGCGGTATGGCAGCTTGTAAAGCAGGGAATTGACGTTGACCTTTACGAAATGAAACCGGTAAAGTATTCACCGGCACATTCAAATGAAAATTTTGCGGAACTTGTGTGTTCAAACTCTTTGAAGGCTGACAGAATTGAAAATGCGTGTGGTCTTTTAAAAGAAGAAATGCGTATGTTTGATTCGGTTATGATGGAGGCGGCTGATATAAGCCGTGTACCCGCGGGCGGTGCTTTGGCGGTTGACAGAGATGTTTTTGCAAAGCATATAACGGAAAAAATTAAAAATCATCCGCGTGTAACCGTATTTAATGAAGAAGTTACGGAAATCAATCCCGATGAATATACAATAATCGCAACAGGTCCGCTTACTTCGGACGGACTTGCTGATGAAATAAAGAAAATTACAGGTTCGGACGAATTGTACTTTTATGACGCAGCCGCACCGATTGTGACGGAAGAAAGTATTGACAAAGACAAAGTTTTCAAAGCGGCAAGATACGATAAAGGTACTGCCGATTATATCAACTGTCCGATGACAAAAGAGGAATATACCGCTTTTTATAACGAGCTTATCACGGCTGAAACAGCACCGCTTAAAGAATTTGAAAATCAAAAGGTTTTCGAGGGCTGTATGCCTGTCGAGGTTATGGCAAAAAGAGGTGAACAGACGCTTGTGTTCGGACCGTTAAAACCTGTCGGTCTTGTCAATCCAAAGACTGGCAAGGACGACGCATATGCGGTTGTTCAGCTAAGACAGGATAATAAAGAGGGTACGCTCTATAACCTTGTCGGTTTTCAGACGAATTTGAAATGGGGAGAGCAAAAACGCGTGTTCTCAATGATTCCGGGACTTGAAAATGCCGAATTTGTGCGTTACGGAGTTATGCACAGAAACACTTATATAAATTCTCCGACGCTTTTAAATAAGTATTATCAAATGGAGAAGTACCCGAAAGTATTTTTTGCGGGACAGATAACGGGTGTCGAAGGTTATGTTGAGTCGGCGTCAAGCGGAATACTTGCCGGATATAATATGGCGGCTATGCTTAACGGAAAAGATATGTTTGAACCGGATTCAAAAACTTGTATCGGTGCATTACCGCTTTATATTTCAAATTCTGCAAATACAAAGTTCCAGCCTATGAATGCGAATTTCGGCATTATAGACGGACTTAACGAAAGAATAAGAAATAAAGCCGAACGCTATAATAAAATAGCAAATCGTGCTTTAGATATAATGAAAGATAAATTGAAAGGTGAGAATGATGATGAGTAAAAAGAAAATTATAGCATTGGCAATGTCAGCCGTTATGGCAGTCGGAATGATTGCAGGCTGCGGAAGTACAAATAATTCAGGCACAGACACGGCACAAACAGAAAGCACAGAAAAGGTAACTCCTACATTTATGTACTTTGTGGCAAATGCGGACGATAACTTTGACGCAACAAACACAATGTACACTGAACTTGAAAACGAATATAAGGACAAAATCAACTTTCAACTTGTAAATGTTGACGAAAATCCTGAGGCACTTGAAAACTTCTCATTGGTAAAAGACCAAACTCCGGCACTTATTATGCTTGATACATCAAATAATATCTCGGCTATTGAATTTAAGTGCAGTGACAAGGATAAACTAAAAACAGACATAGACAATGCACTTGGAAAATAATCGAAAGATGAGCGATACAACCGTATCGCTCTTTTTTGTATAATACTCTCTGTTTTTTCAAAAGATAGATGAAAAAAGGAGATTGTATAAATGCAGAATATAAGAACAGACCTGGCGGTGGAGGCACACGAACTCAGCAGACGTGAGGCGAAAAATGTAACGGAAATAGACGGTGTTATATCCGATGTGCGTACAGAGGACGGAATAACCGTTACGAATATAGAAATAACAAACGAAAACGGAAGTAAGGCACTCGGCAAGGCGATAGGCAATTATATAACGATTGAGTCGCCGAATTTGAAATACAGTATTGATATATACGAAAGGGTATGCACTCTTATTTCGGAGGAAATTCGTAAAATGGCCAATATAAAAAGTGACAGCCTTACACTTGTCGTAGGACTCGGAAACCGTGACATAACGCCTGACGCACTCGGTACGGAAGTGGTGTCAAGGCTGTTGGTGACACATCATATAAAACAGAATATGAAAGATTTTTTTGATGATAATATAAGCGGTGTATGTGCGTTGATACCCGGAGTTCTCGGAACAACAGGCATTGAAACTGCGGAGATTATCAAGGCGGTAAGCGAAAAGGTGAAACCGAATCTTATTATCGCCGTTGACGCAATGGCGGCGGCGGATATAAGACGTGTTTCGACCACTGTACAAATATCGGATACAGGTATTCAACCGGGTGCCGGCGTGGGAAATAACAGAGAATGTCTTAATGAAGAAACGATTGGTGCAAAGGTGATTGCGATAGGTGTACCGACCGTTATAGACGCCGCAACAATATCAAAGGTTGAAATACCAAAAGAGCTTGCACCGCTTATGGTTACGACAAAGGATATTGACCTCGTAATCGAAAGAACGGCTAAAACCGTTGCAAACGGAATTAATCTTGCACTGCACCGAGATATGACATTAAGAGATATAGAAAGCTATGTTTAAGTTCGTTGACAGTTCTAAAAATCACATCATAGATGTAATTTTTGAGGATTTTCGATGATTGACATATGGTTTATTTTGGGGTAAAATATATTAAAAACAGTAAAGGAGAAACGGAATGGAAAGTATTAATATAAATTCAAATATAAATCTGTATTATATACCTATGACGAAGTTGAAAACAACTACGATTGACGTATATATTCACAGAGATTTAAACGAAGAAGAATCGTCGCTTAACGCACTTTTGCCTTATGTGCTTAAAAGAGGCTGCAGACTTTGCAGTGACAGTGAGGCAATTTCAAAGTATCTTGAGAATCTGTACGGTGCCGGAGTCGGCGTCGGAGTTTTAAAACGCGGTGACGACCATATTTTGCACGTTGCATTTGAAACGATTTCCGATAAATATGCACCGAACGGTGAAAAACTTTGTGACAGCGTTATTGACCTTATGCTTTCAATAATGTTTGAATCAACTTCATTCAGCGATGAAATTGTCGAACAGGAAAAGAAAAACGCAAAAGACAGAATAATGGCAATGATGAACGATAAGCGTCAGTATGCTGTAGAACGCTGTATCGAAACAATGTTTGAGGGTGAAAATTATGCAATTTCAAAACTAGGTACACAAGAGGGTATTGATAAAATAACTGCCGACAATTTGAAAAAGCATTATGAGAATATTATTACATCATCTGTTATTGATATTTATATATGCGGTGATGCGGACGCAAATGCACTTGCCGAAAAGATAAAGAAATACACAGGCAAAATTGCGTTTAAGAATGCGGATATTCCTAAGACGGAAATATATGTTCCGAAGAACGAAGTTAAAAACGTTACTGATAAAATGGACGTTGTACAAGGCAAACTTTGTATGGGATTTTCAACAGGCATAAAGCCTACAGACAGCGATTATCCCGCATTGATGGTTGCAAACAGTATATTCGGCGGCGGCGCTCACTCGAAGTTGTTTAACAATGTGCGTGAAAAGCTTAGCTTGTGCTATTATGCTTCGGGCAGTCTTGATAAAAACAAAGGCGCTTTGTTTGTAAACGCAGGTATTGAATTTAAGAATTTCCAAAAGGCATATGATGAAATACTTGTTCAGCTTGAGAATGTTAAAAACGGAGAAATATCACAGCTTGAATATGAGTCAAGCATTAATGCGATTATAAATTCGCTTGAATCATACAAGGACGACCAAGATATGTTGCAGTCATTCTATTTGGGGCAGAAAATAGTCGGAACTGATTATGATATAGACACGCTTAAAGAAAAGATAAGCAAGATAACGATGGAGGACGCCGCAAGAGTGTTTAAAAACGTTAAACTTGAAACAGTGTATTTCTTAACGGGAAAGGAGGATGCGTAATGGAATTGCAGTACAGAAAAAATGACAAAACAGGTGAGGAACTGTATTACACAACACATTCTTCAGGACTCGGAATATATATAATTCCTAAAAAAAGATTACAGCAAAACGTATGCAATATTCGGTACAAGATACGGCTCTGTCGATTCAAAGTTTGTCGTACCGGGTGAGAGTGAGCTAACGGAAGTGCCTGACGGTATAGCACATTATCTTGAACATAAAATGTTCGACCAGCCGGACGGCAGTAATGTATTTGATAAATTTTCAAAGTACGGCGGCAATGCAAATGCGTTTACATCATTTAATATAACGGCGTATCTGTTCTCGGCAACGTCTAATATCGAAGAAAATATCGAAACGCTTATGGACTATGTTCAAAGTCCGTATTTTACGGAGGAAAGCGTACAAAAGGAACAGGGTATTATCGGACAGGAAATAAGAATGTATGACGACAGCGGAAGCTGGAAGTTGTTCTTTAATTTCTTGAACTGCCTGTACAAGGAACACCCTGTCAAAAAAGAAATTGCAGGTACGGTTGAAAGTATAAGCCATATAACGCCTGAATATTTGTATAAGTGCTACGATACATTTTATAACTTGTCAAATATGTCGATAGTTGTTGTCGGAAATGTTGACCCGGTTAAGATTTCTAAAGTTATTGAAAACGGTGTAAAGAAGAATGAGCCGTTTGAAGAAAAGATTAAAAAGGTATATCCGACAGAGCCTGATGAAGTGGCAAAACAGTACGCAGAACAAAGTTTGAGCGTTGCAATGCCGTTGTTTATGACAGGTTTTAAAGATACAAATAACGGTTTCGGCGGTGATGAGCTTTTAAAGAAAAGTATAGAAACGAATATTATTTTAAAAATGCTTTTCGGAAGAAGTTCAAAGTTTTATAAGAGCCTTTACGAAAAAGGACTTATAAACAACAGATTTTCGCTTGAATACACAATGCAGCCCGATTATGCGTATTCATCAATAGACGGTGAAAGCAGTGACCCTAAGGCAGTGTATGAGGCGGTTATAAACGAAGTTGAAGAAACAAGAAAGAACGGTCTTTCAAAAGAAGATTTTGAGAGAATTAAAAAGGTTGTTTGGGGCGAATATATCCGTTCACAGAATGATGTAGAAGATTATGCAGTGACATTTTTACAGATGTTGTTTATGGATATTGATTATTTCAATTTCTATGATGTGTATAAGACAATAACTTTTGAAGATGTTCAAAAACGTTTTGAAGAACATTTCGTCAAAGAACATTCGGCATTGTCGGTAATCAATCCTGTATAAAAATATCGGTGACAAACAAAAATACACCTATGTTAAGAGGTGTATTTTTTGTGCATAAAATTAAGTATTTTTACGAAAACTAACAAACAAGGAGATGATAATATGAATAACAGACTCGGACGGCAGACTGTTACGTTTGACAATCCGCCGATAATAATAGAAACCGCCTCGACAGTGGGTCAAAAAAGAGGGAAAAGGACCGCTTAAAAGTACATTTGACGTAATACTTGACGACGATACTTTAGGTGAAAAGTCGTGGGAAAAATCGGAGAGTATGCTCCAAAAAAGACCGCACTTTTAGCACTTGAAAAAGCAAAATTACAACAAAGCGATATAGATTACATTCTTGCCGGTGATTTGCTGAATCAGTGCGTGGGTGCACATTACAGCGTCAGAGATTTTGATATACCGTTTTTGGGATTGTACGGTGCGTGTTCAACTATGACTGAGAGTATGTCAATAGGAAGTATGATTGTCAGTGCCGGCTTTGCGGATTATGCAATGTGCCTTACTTCAAGCCATTTTTGTTCGTCGGAACTTCAGTTCAGAAATCCGCTTGAATCCGGCGGTCAGCGTACACCGTCGGCACAATGGACCGTTACGGGTGCAGGGTGTGCGATATTGTCATCAAAGGGAACAGGTCCGAAAATAACGCACGTCACAACGGGAAAAGTAATAGACAAAGGCGTAACGGATATAAGCAATATGGGTGCGGCTATGGCACCGGCGGCGATTGATACGCTTATCGCACATTTTAACGACACACACAGAACTCCCGATTATTACGATATGATACTTACGGGTGATTTGGGTGTTGTCGGCTCGGATATTCTTGTGGAGCTAATGCTGAAAGAAGGCTTTGACATACGAACAAAGCATAAGGACTGCGGTAAAATGATTTTCGATATTGAGGGACAGGACGTTCACGCAGGTGGCAGCGGTTGCGGTTGCTGCAGCAGTGTTTTTGCGGATATGTGTACAGAGAACTTAAAAGACATAATCTGAGTAAGGTGCTTGTTATGGCGACCGGTGCGTTGATGAATCCTATGATTATAGAACAGGGCGAGTATTCCGGCAATCGCTCACGCAGTTGCGATAGAAATTTAGGAGGAGAATAATGGACTATTTAAAGGCATTTATAGTAGGTGGTCTTATATGTGCGGTTGGTCAGATTTTGATAGATAAAACCAAATTGACTCCGGCAAGAATTTTGGTTACGTTTGTTGTGGTCGGTGTATTTTTACAGCTTATAAAAATATATCAGCCGTTGGTTGATTTTGCAGGAGCCGGTGCAACTGTTCCGCTGACCGGTTTTGGATATAATCTTTGCAAAGGCGTGGAAAAAGCCGTTTCGGAAAAAGGCTTTTTGGGAATATTCACAGGCGGTTTAACTGCAGCGTCGGGCGGTATTGCGGCGGCACTTGTGTTCGGTTTCTTGGTGTCGATTATTTTTAGGTCTAAATCGAAAAAATAGTCTATTCAAATTCATATAATTATGGTATAATACCATATATACTTTATGAATGGAGATAAAATAATGTTTGAAATAAACGGACACACAAAACAGCTTGGAATAATCGGATATCCTGTTGAGCATACGTTTTCACCTAATATGCACAACTTCATATCCGAAACCGTACATAACAACTATGTTTACGGAGCATGGTGCGTAAAACCCGAAGATTTGAAGGACGCAATAGGCGGTATGAGAGCACTCGGAATAAGCGGAATTAACGTCACAGCACCGCATAAAGTTGAAGTTATGAAGTACATAGACGTTGTAACGGACGGTGCAAAAAGCTTGGCTCCGTAAATACGGTAGTAAACAGGGACGGTAAATTATACGGCTATAATACAGACGCAGACGGCTTTTGTATGGCACTTACAAAAGCGGGTATTGAAATCGAAAACAGCAGAATACTTATAATAGGTGCAGGCGGTGTGGTGCGTCCTACGCTTATAAGATTAATTGACAATAAGCCGAAAAGCATAACTGTTGTGAACAGAACTAAGAGCAAGGCTAAGACGCTTGCAGAGGATATTTTGAAGAGTACGGGATTTGAGGTTAATACTGAAATAGATAAGCTTGAATTTGATATAGTCATAAATACAACATCGGCAGGTATGGAACCGCAGGAAAACGTAATGCCGATTGAAAATATTGAAGAAATCAACGATTTATCGTTTATAAACGAAAATACGGCGGCGGTCGATATGATATACAATCCCGACAAAACATTGTTTTTGCAAGAGGCGGAAAAACGCAGTGCAAAAAAATTCTAAACGGACTTGGTATGCTAATATATCAAGGAATTATTGCATATGAATTATTTACAGATACAAAACTTCCTGACGATATAGGTGAGAGAATCAAAAAAGGAGGTTTTCGGAAGATGAATATAGTGCTTACAGGTTTTATGGCTACGGGTAAAACCGAAATAAGCAAGGCTATTTCTGAAATTTCAAAGTATAATCTTGTTGATACGGACGATATGATTGTGGAACAAGAGGGAATTACAATTAATGAAATTTTCGATAAGTGCGGAGAAGAATATTTCAGAAAAACTGAATGTGAAGTTATAAAAAAAGCGGCTGAAATGAAAAATGTTGTTATCGCAACAGGCGGCGGCGTTGTACTAAATGAACAGAATATAGAAAATCTCAGAAAAACAGGTGTTATTTTTAATCTGTCGCCCGATTTTTCGGTTATACGGGAACGTCTTGAAGAAGCAAGAAAAAACAAGACCGCTTTTAAAGCAGGACAGCATTGAAAACATCAAAAAAGATTTGACGACAGAAAACCGTTTTATGATAACTGCGATTACAAAATCAAGGTTATACACGGCCGTACTCCGCGTTCGTATGCTATGGAAATATTAGAAATTATGGAGAGCAGACAGGGGGCAGAAAAGCAATGAAAATAACGAGAGAGGCAGATTATGCACTTAGAATTATTGCTATGTTGGCTGATGAAAACAGACAGATAGAGGCAAAAGCGATTGCCGAAAAAACGATATTCCGTATAGGTTTACTTTAAAAATTTTACGAAAAATCGTTCAAGCCGGAATAATTAAATCGTACAGAGGTGTAAACGGCGGATATGTTTTGAATAAAAAGCCGTCGGAGATAACTCTTAAAGACGTGATTGAAACGATAGACGGCAAAATTGCGATAAATAAATGTATGGAAAATCCCGAGTCGTGCAAAAATAACGGCATATGTAAAGTTCAGCGTAAGCTGTACAAAGTACAAAAAGTTTTGGCAGATGAAATGTCTAAAATAACTTTTCAAGACGTTTTGGAAGGAAAATAATATGTGAGCAGATAAAGCATAGAAATGTTTTGTCTGCTCTGTTTTTGTGTATAACAATGCCGTTTATCACATATTAATGTATTATTCTTACTTGAAAGGTGAGGGGTAGTATGATATTTACAAGAAAACATATTGTGATAGCGGTATTATTTGCGGTTGTGGGTATTGCGATTGGTATAGGTATAAAACATTATGAAACGTTACAGACCTTTTCAAGTTCCGATATAAAGGTTGTGCTTGACGCCGGACATGGCGAGCCTGACGGTGGGGCGGTGGGTGTGAGCGGAGTGGTGGAAAAGGACATTAATCTTGCGATTGTTCAGAAATTGCAGGAAGTGCTTGAAAGCAAAGGCTTTGAAGTGATTTTAACACGCAGCGGCGACAGCGGTTTACAGGACGAAAATGCCGAGACTATTCGCAAAATGAAAGTATCGGATATGAACAAACGGTTAGATATTATGAAAAACAGTCACGCAGATATTTTTGTGAGCATACATATGAATTCGTTCGGTGACCAAAAAGTGAGCGGTCTGCACATATTTTACGACAAAAATCACCCCGAAATCGAGAGGCTTGCAAAAAGTATTCAAAATAAAATGAGCGAGGTGACGGGGGCGGAAATGCACGCGGTAAAGACCGCAGATGAACGATTATTTTTAATGAAAAATCCGCCTATGCCCGCAATACTTGTAGAATGTGGTTTTTTGTCAAATCCGGACGAGGAGAAAAAACTTGCAAGTGACGAATATCAGTCAAAAATTGCGTGGGCAATCGCAAGTGCAATAGAAAATTATACAAAGTGATGTAAAAATAAAGAGAAATTATGTTAAATTTTTATCGGAGTTTGGTCAATATGTATTGACGGAAAGGGAATTTTGATATATAATAATATGTATATTATATATATTGGAGGCTAAAAAAATGAGTAGAGTTTATAACTTTTCAGCCGGACCATCAATGCTGCCTGAGGAAGTATTGAAGAAGGCGCAAACTGAAATGCTGGAGTACGGTACAAGCGGTATGTCCGTTATGGAAATGAGCCACCGATCTAAGGACTATCAAGATATTATCGACAGTGCTGAAGCTCTTGTAAGAGAACTTATGCACGTTCCTGATAATTACAAAGTATTGTTCTTGCAAGGCGGCGGTTCAACACAATTTGCTATGATTCCGCTAAATCTTGCGTCCAAGAATAAGAAAGCTGATTATGTGATCACAGGTCAGTGGGCGAAGAAAGCAGCTGCCGAGGCTGAAAGATACATTACAGTCAACAGAGTTGCATCTTCTGCCGATAAAACTTTTTCAGACATACCAAAGCTTGATAAATCAACATTTTCAAGCGATGCAGATTACTTCTATATCTGCTACAACAACACAATTTACGGAACAAGATATACAGAACTTCCACAGTGCGACGTTCCTCTTATCGCAGATATTTCATCATGCGTAATGTCAGAGGAAATCGACGTTTCAAAGTTCGGTTTACTGTTTGCCGGAGCACAGAAAAATCTTGGCCCTGCAGGTGTAACACTTGTAATCGTTCGTGAGGACCTTATAGGCGACGCAATGGATATTACTCCTACAATGCTTGACTATAAGACACATGCCGACAACGGCTCAATGTACAATACTCCTCCGACATACGGAATATATGTACTAAAGCTTGTTCTTGAATGGATAAAGGAACAAGGCGGAGTTAAGGCACTTCAGGAAATCAACGAAAAGAAAGCTAAAATTCTTTATGATTATCTTGATTCATCCAAGATGTTCAAGGGTACAGTAGTTCCGGAGGATCGTTCACTTATGAACGCACCGTTTGTAACAGGTAATGAAGAACTTGATGCTAAGTTCGTTGCAGAGGCAAAAAGCTGCCGGTTTTGTAAACCTAAAGGGCCACAGAACAGTCGGCGGTATGAGAGCAAGCATTTACAATGCTATGCCTGTAGAGGGAGTAGAGAAATTAGTCGAATTTATGAAGAAATTCGAGTCAGAGAATATGTAATTATATTACACCCGAAGCTATTCGGGTGTTTTATATAAATGAAAAGGAGATTAGACAATGTTCAATATATTGACACTTAATAAGATAGCTAAATGTGGTCTTGACCAGCTTAACGATAATTATAAAATAACTGATGATGCCAATGTTGACGCAGACGGTATCATTCTTAGAAGTTTTAAAATGCACGATATGGAATTGCCTGAATCACTAAAGGCAGTTGCAAGAGCAGGTGCGGGAACAAACAATATTCCGATTGACAAGTGCAGTGAAAAGGGTATCGTAGTATTCAATACTCCGGGTGCAAACGCAAATGCTGTTAAGGAATTGGTTATTGCAGGTATGTTGTTGGCATCAAGAGATGTTATCGGCGGTGTCGCTTGGGCAAATACACTTACCGGCGATGACGTTGACAAGCAGGTTGAAAAGGGTAAGTCAAACTTCGCAGGCTGCGAAATTAAGGGCAAGACTCTTGGTATAATCGGTTTGGGTGCTATCGGTATTCTTGTTGCAAATGCGGCTTATGCTTTGGGTATGGAAGTTATCGGATATGACCCTTATTTGTCGGTTGACTCTGCTTTAAAACTTTCAAGACACGTTAAAAAGGCTAACAGCCCTGAAGAAGTTTATGCGGCGGCAGATTACATAACAATTCACGTTCCGCTAATGGATTCAACAAGAAATACAATTAACGCCGAAACAATCGCACAAATGAAAGACGGTGTTATAATTCTTAACTTTGCAAGAGGCGGTCTTGTAAATAATGCGGATATTAAAAAGGCTTTGGCTGACGGTAAGGTTGCTAAGTACGTTGTTGACTTTGCTGACAGTGAAACAGTCAACCAACCGGGTATTATAAACATTCCTCACCTTGGTGCGTCCACTGCCGAATCGGAAGATAACTGTGCAGTTATGGCTGCTCAGGAATTGGCTGATTACCTTGAAAACGGTAATATCCTAAATTCGGTAAACTTCCCGAATTGTTCACTTCCTGAAGACAATATCGGAAGAATTGCTATTGCGCATAAAAATATTCCGAATGTTATCGCTAAGTTTACAGAGGCACTTTCAAGTGTGAATATCTCAGATATGATTAATAAGTCAAAGGGTGAGCTTGCATATACAATCATCAATACTGACCACGCAATCCCTGCAGAAGCTATTGAAAAGCTAAATCAAATTGACGCTGTTATAAGAGTCAGAGTTATTAAATAATTGAATTTATAGCTAAATATGAGCCGTACAGATTAAAGCTGTACGGCTTTTTGCATGCGTAAAAGTTTGAGTGTTATAATTAACAACAATACCAACAAAAAAGACGGAGCATATGCTCCGTCTTATATATTACTGTTTTCTGATACCTGCGTGAATTCGCTGTTTAGCATTTTCAATGCGTTCGGCAGATGGGGAGATATACTTTCCAAAGTGTAAGGAATACCTAAGTTCTCCCACTTGAATTTACCAAGTGTATGATAAGGTAAAATCTCTACACGGTCTACATTTGAAAGTGTATCAATAAAATCACCCAAAGCGTCTAAATCTTCATCAAAATCGCTGTGTTCGGGAACAAGAACGTGTCTTATCCAAACAGGCTTATTGATTTCAGAAAGATACTTTGCCATTTCGATAATATTTGAATTATCAAAACCTGTTAGGTCTTTATGGCGGGTAGGGTTGATTTCTTTCAAATCAAGAAGCAGTAAATCGGTATATTTCATAAGTTCTTCAAACTTGCTGAAGAAAGGTTCTTCCTTTGTGAAAGGATTACCGGCAGTATCAATACAAGTATTAATACCAAGCTCTTTAGCTTTTTGAACAATTCAATTACAAAATCAATTTGTAATAACGGTTCGCCGCCGCTTATGGTAATACCGCCGTCTTTACCCCAATAAGGTTTAAAACGCAATGCACGTTTTAAAATCTCATCGGCAGTTACTTCATCTCCGCCGTCCATTTTCCAGGTATCCGGATTATGACAGTAGCGGCACCGCATATGACAACCTTGCATAAAGACTATAAATCTTACGCCGGGTCCGTCAGCGGCACCAAAACTTTCAGTTGAATGAATGTGTCCTATCATATCAAATTACATTGATGCGTGACAAGTTCTTGAGATAACGTCAAGCTGTTGCTCACGAGTAAGGTCAATAAACTTAACTGCGTAACCTGATACACGGATTGTAAAGTTAGCGTATTCTTCTTTTTCAGGATGTTCCATAGCGTCGATAAGCTTTTCTTTACCGAATACGTTAACGTTTAGGTGGTGAGCACCTTGATCAAAGTAACCGTTAAGAACGTTTACAAGGTTTGTAACCTGTTCTGATTCTTCGTGACCAAGAGCGTCAGGGTTAATTGTTTGTGTATTTGAAATACCGTCAAGAGCATACTCATATGGCAATTTAGCAACTGAGTTAAGTGATGCAACCAAACCGTTTTGTTCTGCACCGTATGATGGGTTAGCACCCGGTGAAAGTGGTTCACCTGCTTTACGTCCGTCAGGAAGTGATGCAGTAGCCTTACCGTAAACAACGTTTGATGTGATTGTAAGGATTGATGTTGTAGGCTCTGAGTTACGATATGTGTGGCACTTCTTAATCTTAGCCATAAATGTCTTTAGTAGCCATACTGCGATTTCGTCAGCACGGTCATCATCGTTACCATAACGAGGGAAGTCGCCTTCTGTTTCAAAGTCAACTACAATGCCGTTTTCGTCACGAACTGTCTTAACCTTAGCGTACTTAATAGCTGAAAGTGAGTCAACAACGTGTGAGAAACCTGCGATACCTGTTGCGAATGTACGACGTACATCTGTATCGATAAGAGCCATCTCAGCAGCTTCATAGTAGTACTTGTCGTGCATGTAGTGAATTACGTTTAGTGTACGTACATAAACTCTTGCAAGCCAATCCATCATCTTATCAAACTTAGCAACAACTTCATCATATTCAAGATATTCAGAAGTGATTGGTCTGTATTCAGGGCCGACTTGTACCTTTGTTCTTGCGTCCATACCACCGTTGATAGCGTATAGAAGACACTTAGCAAGGTTAGCTCTTGCACCGAAGAATTGCATTTCTTTACCTGTCTGTGTTGCAGATACGCAGCAGCAGATAGCGTAGTCGTCACCCCAAGTAACACGCATAACGTCATCGTTTTCGTATTGAATTGAGCTTGTACGAACTGAAATAGCTGCAGCATAACGCTTGAATGCTTCAGGAAGCTTTGATGAGTAAAGAACTGTTAGGTTTGGTTCAGGTGAAGGACCCATGTTTTCCAATGTGTGAAGGAAACGAAAGTCATTCTTTGTAACCATTGATCTGCCGTCAACACCTTTACCGCCAACATTAAGTGTAGCCCAAACCGGGTCACCTGAGAATAGTTCGTTGTATGATGGGATACGAGCGAACTTAACCATACGGAACTTCATAACCATATGGTCGATAAGTTCTTGAGCTTCTTCTTCTGTTAGAGTACCGTTGTCAAGGTCACGTTGGATATAAATATCAAGGAATGTTGATACTCTACCAACACTCATTGCAGCACCGTTCTGTGTCTTGATAGCTGCAAGATAACCGAAGTATAGCCATTGGCAAGCTTCTCTTGCGTCCTTAGCAGGCTTTGAAATATCGAATCCGTATGATTCAGCCATTGTCTTCATTTCTTTAAGAGCGTTGATTTGCATTGTGATTTCTTCACGTTGACGAATTTCATCTTCAAACATTGATTCACTTTGGCATTCAACGAAATCTTCTTGTTTCTTTGCGATAAGCATATCAATACCGTAAAGAGCAACTCTACGATAGTCGCCTACGATTCTGCCACGGCCGTATGTGTCAGGTAGACCTGTAATAATCTTGTTCTTACGAACTGCACGCATTTCAGGTGTGTATACATCAAAAACACCTTGGTTATGTGTCTTGTGATACTGAGTGAAAATCTTGTGAAGTTCAGGGTCCGGCTCATAACCGTATGTGCTGCAAGCTTCTTCTGCCATCTTAATACCGCCGAAAGGCATAAATGCACGCTTAAGAGGCTTGTCTGTCTGTAGACCTACTATCTTTTCAAGGTCTTTCATGCTTTCGTCAATATATCCTGGCTTATGAGCGTTGATACCGGTAACGATATGAGTATCCATATCAAGTACGCCGCCCTTAGCTCTTTCTTGCTTCTGAAGCTCTTGAAGTTTACCCCCATAGCTTGTTTGTTGCGTCTGTTGGACCTGCAAGGAATGACTCGTCGCCGTCGTATGGTGTGTAGTTCTTCTGGATGAAATCACGAGTGTCGATATCATCGCACCATTTACCTTGTTCAAATCCTTTCCATTGTTCGAAATCTGTCATTTGTTTTGACCTCCCATAATATATTCAACTGTTTTGTAAACAGTTGTGAACTGATAGTGTTTTTACAGTTAGCAAAAGTTAGCTAAAAGTAAGTTTTTACTGCATGGTTAGCTGTTTCTAACCACGTTGATTATACCATATTAAACATACTTTTGTCAACGATTCATACTATATTGGTATGAGAATTGTCGAAGTATATTAATAAGCAGATAAAAGACAAAATAATTTAGATAATATTGCTAAAACAAATCATATATTTTCATTTGTGTGACTAAGAAAATATTCTTTGATTTTCTGAAAAGTAATATCACTTAAATCATGCTCTATTTTACAACTGTCATCATACGCAGTTTCTTCATCGACACCGAGGGCGATAAGAGCCTTAGCAATAACCTGGTGACGTTCATAGATTTTTTGAGCAATCTCCATACCTTTGTCGGTAAGAGTGATATTGCCGTCGGTATCAACGGTAACATAGCCTTCTTCACGAAAGGATTTCATTGCAACGGATACGCTCGGCTTTGTGAAGTTAAGATGATGAGCAACATCAATACTGCGAACATAACCATTTTTGTTCTTTAACATAAGTATGGCCTCCAAATAGTTTTCGGCCGACTCTTTGATTATCATAGTTTAACACCTTTCTGTGTGAAAATGTGTACATATTGTAGTAGTAAAGATATTATATCACAATAAATTGCGATTGTCAAAAAAAATATATTGAATATTTTTAAAAAAATTCCGATATTTTTTAGTTTAAAACAGTAAGATTAGGCTAACAAATTTTAGGGACGAATAAAAAATGAGCAAAAATAAGGCGGGATACAACATTTTGTGCAAAGTGAACAACAATTTTTAAAGTTGACGCGTAAAAAAAGATATGACATATACACTTGACAAGAAAGGTTAGTTTTGATAAACTAACTAATGGTTAGAAAGTGCTAACCAAAAACTATATTCTTGGGGTTAGTTTTTATTTATACGAATGCTAACCAGAACGGAGGTAAATTTATGATGCCTTTAACACTGGTAGATGTTGATGAAGACAACATAATTAAAAAGATTGGCGGAAAGCCGGAAGTAAAAAACATCTTGAAAATCTTGGGTTTGTTGTTGGAGGACACGTCAAGATAATCAGTAAACTTGGCGGAAACGTAATTGTAAATGTAAAAGAAACCAGAGTTGCAATCAGCAACGAACTGGCACAAAAAATTATGATTTAATTAAAGGGAGGTACAGCGCAAATGAAAACACTTAAACAGGCAGCAATCGGCGATACTGTAAAGGTAGTCAAATTGCACGGTGAAGGTGCGGTAAAACGCAGAATTATGGATATGGGTATCACAAGAGGTGCTGAAGTGCATATTCGTAAGGTTGCACCGCTTGGTGATCCGATTGAGGTCACAGTAAGAGGTTATGAGCTTTCATTAAGAAAAGCGGATGCAGAGATGATTGAAGTAGAATAATTTTGGTATATTCATTAATGTACTGAATTAAATTGTGAAAGAGAGGAATTTAAGAATGAATGTAAGAATTGCCCTTGCGGGTAACCCGAACTGCGGTAAAACAACATTATTTAACGCTCTGACAGGTTCCAACCAGTTTGTTGGTAACTGGCCGGGTGTTACGGTAGAGAAAGAAAGAAGGAAAATTAAAGAAACATGACGGTGTTGTCATCACTGACCTTCCGGGTATTTATTCACTTTCTCCATATACATTGGAAGAAGTTGTTGCAAGAAATTATCTTATCGGCGAAAGACCAGACGCAATACTTAATATTGTAGACGGTACAAACCTTGAAAGAAACTTGTATCTTACAACTCAGCTTACAGAATTGGGTATTCCGGTTGTTATCGCAGTCAATATGATGGATATTGTCAAGAAAAACGGCGATAAGATTAATATTCAGGAACTATCCCGTCAGCTTGGATGTAAAGTTGTTGAAATATCTGCTCTAAAGGGTACAGGTATTATGGAAGCTGCCGAAGAAGCTGTTTCAGCCGCTAAAAACGGTAAGACAATTCCAAAGCACGAGTTCTCGGGGCCTGTTGAACACGCAATAGCACATATCGAAGAGGCTGTTCTTCACGATATGCCGGAAGAACAACAGAGATGGTATGCAATAAAGATTTTTGAACGTGACGAAAAGGTGCTTGCACAACTTAATATTCCGCAGGAAAAATTGTCACATATTGAAAATGATATTAAAGCGGCAGAGGATGAACTTGACGATGACGCAGAAAGTATCATAACAAACGACAGATATGTTTACATAGCAGAACTTATTAAGGGCTGTTATAAAAAGAAGAGTGCTGGTAAGCTTTCATCATCTGATAAGATTGACCGAATTGTTACAAACAGATGGTTGGGACTTCCGATATTCGCAGTTGTAATGTTCCTTGTATATTACATAGCAATGGTAACAGTAGGTTCAAGTGCCACAGACTGGGCAAACGACGGATTGTTCGGTGACGGCTGGCATTTATTCGGTATCGGTTCATCTGCTTACACAGAGGCTGCTGACGAATTCACAAGTGCGTCAGATATAGTAAACGGTTATATTGACGCTGCAAGCGAACAGGGTATTGATACAGACGCAGTTGCAGAGGCACTTGATACAGAATCAGAAGATTTTGATCCTGAAGTTGCTAAGACAGAACTTGCTGCATTTGTTGAAGATGTAAAAAACATTGATGAAATCGAATATACAGTAGTCGATGAAGAAACAATGGCTGATGAAGAAGATACTGCTACATATGATGATCTTCTTGACTCGGTTGGCGTTTATGATAAGTACGAATGTGCAGAACCTGATCCTGCCGATTACGGTTTATGGGTACCGGGTATCCCTGTACTTGTTGAAAACGGACTTGACGCAATCAACTGTGCAGACTGGCTAAAGGGACTTATCCTTGACGGTATAGTTGCCGGTGTCGGTGCCGTACTTGGTTTCGTACCACAAATGCTTGTATTGTTCATCTTGCTTGCATTCCTTGAATCTTGCGGTTATATGGCTCGTATTGCATTTGTAATGGATAGAATTTTCCGTAAATTTGGTCTTTCAGGTAAATCCTTTATTCCTATGCTTATCGGTACAGGCTGCGGTGTTCCGGGTATTATGGCGTCGAGAACTATCGAAAATGACCGTGACAGAAAAATGACTATAATTACAACAACATTTATACCTTGCGGTGCTAAGACTCCGTTTATCGCAATGATTGCCGGTGCTATCTTCGGCGGTTCGGCTTGGGTTGCTACATCAGCATACTTCATCGGTATGGCTGCAATTATCATTTCGGGTATTATGCTAAAGAAGACAAAGATGTTTGCGGGCGATCCTGCTCCGTTCGTTATGGAACTTCCTGCATACCATATGCCTACAGTTATAAACCTACTTCGTTCAATGTGGGAAAGAGGCTGGTCATTCATTAAGAAAGCCGGAACAATTATTCTTCTTTCAACAATCCTTGTATGGTTTACAACATACTTCGGTTTTGTAGACGGAGCATTCACAATGCTTACAGAAGACCAAATCGACTACTCAATTCTTGCAACAATCGGTAAAGCAATTTCTTGGATATTTGCTCCTCTTGGCTGGGGTAACTGGCAAGCAACAGTTGCATCAATTACAGGGCTTGTTGCTAAGGAAAATATCGTTGGTACATTGGGTATTCTTTACGGTGCGGGCGACGGTACTGTTTATCAGAATATGGCTCAGAACTTTATCCCAATCAGCGGATATTCATTCCTTGTATTCAACCTGCTTTGTGCACCTTGTTTCGCCGCAATGGGAGCTATCAAGCGTGAAATGAATAACGCTAAGTGGACTGCATTCGCAATCGGCTATCAGTGTGTATTCGCTTACGCAATCGCACTTGTAATTTATCAAATAGGTTTGCTTGTTACAGGCAGTGTAAACGTAATCGGTCTTATATTTGCAATCGCAGTAATTGCATTTATCTGTTATATGCTGTTTAAGCCTTATAAAGAATCAAACACTTTAAAGACTCAAAGATCAGTATCGGCGTAAAACAATATAAGACAAATAATATAAGGAGGGTTTTAAAATGACATGGTTAATGAATAATTTATCTACAATAATTGTGTGTATTGTACTTATTGCGGTAGTTGTACTTATTATCAATAAGATGATAAAAGATAAAAAGAAGGGCAAATCCTCCTGCGGCTGCGGTTGCAGCAACTGTGCCATGGCAGGTAAATGCCACGGCAAACACTAAAAATTATGAAAATAACAGCACTTTTGATGTGCTGTTATTTTTTTATCAAAACCATAAAATATTCAGTAAAACAGCATTGACAATTACGGAGTGAAAGTCTATAATATATTAAGACAACTAATTGTTAAGGGGTTAATGATTAAATGGATGAAGAAATACAAAAATTTATAAGTATATTTGATACTAATAAGCGAATAGATTTTACAAAAGTTTTGACAAACGACATAACAAGATCGGAATATGCGGTTCTTTGGATGTACAAAAATATGGCTCAAAATTCGGATGTTGTGTATGTGTCGGATATTGTAAAAAAGTTTCCTGCGTCGGCACAGGCACTTTCAAAACATCTTAGAACGTGCGAAAACAAGGGATATATCGAACGTGTGAACGATAAAGTAAACAGACGTAACGTGATGATAAACTTAACGGACAAAGGCGAAAAGGTTTTTGAAATTACAACGCAGGAATTTGTGTTGTTGAAAAATAAAGTGTTTGAGAAAATTGATATAGACGAATTTCGAGAGGCTATAAAAAAGATGTTTGAATTTAGGGAGGTGTTGAGTGCAACGATAGATGAATTGAGCAAGAAAACAGGAGGCGGAGAAAATAATTGAGTAAAGTTTTCTATTATATGAAACAGTATTATCTCTGGCTTATAGTAGCGGTTGTAATGCTTTTTATACAGGCAATGTGTGATTTGGCACTTCCCGATTATATGTCTGATATTGTTAATGACGGTGTTATGGGCGGAAGTATTCCGCTTATAGCTAAAAGTACGGTTTGAAAATGATAGGCGTGACATTATTGGGTACTGTGGTATCTGTATTTGTCGGCTATCTTGCGGCAAATGTTGCGGCTAAGGTTTCGAGAGATATGCGAAAAGACGTGTATAAAAAGGTGGAACTGTTCTCAAATGCCGAATTTGATAAATTCTCTACCGCGTCACTTATAACGCGTACGACAAACGATATTACGCAAATTCAAAATTTGCTTGTTATGCTTATTATCAGGATGGTGTTTTATGCACCGATTTTGGGCGTCGGCGGTGCTGTTAAGGCTCTTGAAAACAGTAAGGAGCTTTCGTGGATAATCATTGTTTCACTGTCGGTAATAGTGATTTTGATAGTGTTTATATTCCTTGTGGCAATGCCTAAAATGACGCTCATGCAAAAACTTGTTGATAAGCTTAACTTGGTCAGCCGTGAAAATATAGAAGGTATGCTTGTAACAAGAGCATTTAATTCGCAGAATTTTGAATTTAAACGATTTGACAAGGCTAACGGAGATTTAAAAGACACAGGTACTTAAGTTTAATGCCTATGTCGGCAAATACGTTGAGTCAGGCGAGATATTGGGACGTGTGGACGGCGGTCCGTATATTAAATCGCCGTCAAACGGAAAGTTCATAGAAGTTGACGCCGAGAGGGGTGACTATGTTCTTACAACCGATGTTATGGGTTATGTGGCAAATACATACGATATGTATATCGGTGCGAATATCGAAGAAACGGATATAACCAAAATAAAAGAAGGTCAGTCGGTCAAAGTAACGCTTGACGCATACGGTTCACAAAAATTTGAGGGCATTGTAACGCAGGTGAACAGCATTACAAATAATGCACTTACGGGACAGACAACAAGTTTCTCAACTTCCGGTACATACACAAAAACAACTCAGCTTATACCGATTAAGATAAAGTTGGTAAATTCCGATATACCGCTTGAAAATATTATAGGAACAAATGCAACGGTTAATATAAAAAGTGAAATAGTAAAAAAAAGCATAGAGATAATTTGGAAAATAATTATCAACTATGCTTTTTCTATGGAAAAAAATTTAGATTAAGCCGAATATTGATTGACAAGAAATTTGTGCCGTGATAAAATTATTGTAATTTTATAAGAGAAAATGAGAGAGGTGTTTGTATGGCAAAATTGAAACCTGCACAGATAGCGGAGGTAAAGGGAAAAGGCTTTTTGATTAACAGAGGTACTGAAAATTTTTCGGGAAGAATTGTACCGCGCGGAACTGTATTTTCTCCGGACGATTTGAAAACCGTATCGGAAATATCAAGTAAATTCGGTAACGGTAAAGTAATTCCTACAACACGTCTTGGGCTTGAAATTCAGGGTATTCCTTATGAAAACGTACAAGACGCGATTGATTATGCCGAAAGTCACGGACTTAAATTCGGCGGAACGGGAAATAAAATCCGCCCGATTACATCATGTAAAGGTACAACTTGTGTTTACGGCAATTATGACACTCACGCACTTGCCGCAAAAACTTTATGATGAATATTACATAGGCTGGGCTGATATAAAATTGCCGCATAAGTTTAAAATCGGTATAGGCGGCTGTCCGAACAGTTGCGTAAAGCCTGCGTTGAACGATTTTGGTATCGAAGGTCACAGAATACCTAAGTACAATTCGGAAAATTGCAAAGGCTGTAAGGTTTGTATGATTGAAAAATCATGTCCGTCAAAAGCCGCTAAACTTGTTGACGGTAAAATGGTTATAGATGAAAATGTCTGTAAGACTTGCGGAGTGTGCAGTGAAAGCAAATGTCCGTTTAAGGCAGTGAAACCGCATAATGAAGTCGTTTATCAAATATATGTAGGCGGTACATGGGGTAAAAAATCAAGAATGGGTACACCGCTTTCAAAGTTCGTTTCGGAAGACGAAATTGCACCGATACTTGAAAAGACAATGATTTGGTTTAAACTTAACGCTAATCCAAAAGAACGTCTTGGCGTTGCGATAGACCGCTTGGGTGTTGAAAAGTTTGAAAAAGATGTTCTTGAAAATGATGAATTGTTAGAGAAGAAAGATATTTTGTTTGAGTAATAATAAAGAAAATGCACATCTGTCAGATGTGCATTTTTTATGCGTTTATATAATATTTTGAGCCGTCTTTCAATGTTATTCTCCATACGGGCTGAAGTTGGGTAGGGGAGGTGTCAAAATCAACGATATTATATCCGAGTGTAATATCGCTTATTTCGATTTTTCCGTTGGGCTTATCTTTACTTGCCGAAAATTCAAGCAGAGCGTCGGCAACGCTTTTTGCGTTGCGATATTCGCCGAGTGAATTTTGCGTAAACCATACACCGCTAAAACCCATAAGACCGTCGGAAGTTATATCAAATGTCATATAGTCATTAAAGACAGGTAAATTTTCTATTGTGTAAGTCATAAAAATATGATATTTTCCGTTGTCATCAGATGAAACAATCAAAGCGTTTTGACTGTCGAAACCGTAATAAGCGGCGATTTTTTTACCTTTCTTTGAGGCATTAACCGCATCTATGCCGTGCGTTTCGGACAATGCAACAGGTGTTTTCGGTACAAAAGAAAACTTATTGCCGTCAAAAATAACTTGATTTTCATTTGCTGTGTATGTTTCACCGTTTTTGTTACTTCTTTTTTTGCTCCTAAAATATTTTTGCAAAAGCATCTCTGTCTTCAATAAAATTTTGCAGTGTGGCAGAAGAAACTTTTTTGTTTCTTTATCGATAATTGTCGGAGAAACGTTTATATCGTTTTTGTTCAAAAAAGTAACAAGATTGTTTACAACCTCTTCAGAATCGTTATCGGACATAGAAGTGGGGAATGTACAAATAACGGTCAGGTTTATTACTATAAACAATGAAAGTAAAATAACTTTTATAGGAAAACGTTTCACTTCAACAAGCCTCCTTATTCACTGACAGGAATAGTGATAGTTACTTCAGTTCCTTTGTGGAATTCACTTGATATTTTAATCTTACCGTTAAATGATGATTCAAGCGTTTGTTTTGCGATGGCAAGACCAAGACCTGTACCGCCTGTGTCACGCGAACGTGCCTTGTCTACACGGTAGAAACGGTCGAAAATGTGCGGAAGTTTATCTTCTTGTATTCCGATACCGTTATCGGCTACTTTGATACAAATGTCGTTATAAACCTTGCTTGAATATACTTCGATAGTACCGCCCTCGCGTGTGTATTTCATTGCGTTGCTGACGATATTTATAATAACGCGTTCCAAACCGTCGTGATCGCCGGATATAACAGGCACTTCGTAGGGTGATATGTCAAAGTCTGATTTTTCTTCTTTGCCGTAAGCGACATACGCTCAACGATTGATTCAAGCATTTGACGAATGTCGATCGGCTCCGGCGGTTTTGTGAATGTTTGGTTTTCGTCAAGCTCCGATAGGGTAAGCAGGTCGCTTATAATTCTTGCCATTCTGTCAGATTCGGATGCGATAACGTCAAGAAAACGTACTTGCAATTCTCTGTCAACATCGGGCATATCGGCAAGTGTTTCGGAGTAAGACTTGATTGTTGTAAGCGGTGTACGAAGTTCGTGCGACACGTTCGCAACAAAGTCACGACGTGACTGCTCAAGTTTTTTTCCTGCTTTGTAACATCGTGTATAACGACAATGATACCGCCGACTTTGTTATCAGCTTTGAACGGTGCAAAGTTTAAACGTAAATATTGGTTTGCAAGCTTGATTTCACGTTCGACAGAACCGTCGGGATTCATATAAAGCAAATCACCAAGCGTGATGTTTGCATTGATTTCTTTAAAGAAACGGTCAAATCTAATATCGTCAAGATACTGGCGGTTAAGAAGTTTTTTTTGCTTCACGGTTAAAATGGATAAGATTGCCTTTTAAGTCAAATGCGATAATGCCGTCATTCATATTTTGAAGAATGGTTTCAACCTTAATTTTTTTCGCCTTTTGCTTGGTCGGAGGACTGCTTTCTTGTGTGAGCAAGATTGATAAGCGAGTTTGTAAGGTCGGCAATTTCATCTTTTGAATCTGATTTTTGAAGTGCGTTTATATCACCTGCCGCAAGTTTTTTTTGCCTGTACCGAAAGCTGTTTGATAGGGTCGGTGATAGACTTTGAAATAATACTTCCCGCGATTGATGATATAATAAGAGATACCAACAATAAAATCAAAAGAATTGTCACCATACTGTGAGTTACGCTGTTTTGCATTTGGCAAGTGTCTTTGATGTATATAACATACTTTACCGCGTCACCGTTGTGTAACGGAAATGCGTAGTCCATAGCTTTGAGTAAGCTTTGTTTCTTTCGATTCCGTACCGTTTAGGGCATTCATAAGTGACGGAGTTGCGTCGGTGGTTGTAGAGCCGTTTGATGAAAATAAAATCTCGCCCGATGAACCGTCAACAATATTGTAATATCTTGATGATGTAATTCCGAGTTTGCCTGAGTGGGAAGATAGGATATTGTTGATTAAATTAATATTGCTTTGGGAATTTTCTTCTATAACAATAGATGTATCCGTACTTTCGGCAGGAATACTTATTTCGTTTGCAGCGGCAAGGAGGTCGTTTTTAATATCTTCGGTGAATACCTCATTAATGCTGTTTGAAAAATCATCGTGATAATGTTTCATAACGCCTAAAATATTGAAACCGCCTATGAATAATTCCGTGGCGAGTACAAGAAGTACAAATATAACTGTTATTTTCCAACGTATACTTTTAAACATAAAATAAAAACCTTTCTATAATAAATACTTAAATACTACAAAACACCCAAAACAAATTAATGTTTCGGGTGTATGAGTTCAATATTATTTGTTGAAATAGTAGCCTACGCCACGTTTTGTGATAATGTATTTAGGCATACTCGGATCATCTTCGATTTTTTCTCTAAGACGTCTTACCGTAACATCGACAGTACGAACATCTCCGTAATATTCGTAACCCCATACATTTTCAAGCAATTTCTCACGAGAAAAAATCTTATCCGGCTGCATGGCAAGGAATTTAAGAAGTTCAAATTCGCGAAGTGTTATGTCGATAATTTCACCGTTCTTAGCAACTTCGTATCTTTCAACATTGATTGAAAGCTCACCCGAATTAATTGTATTTTGATTTTCAGGTTCTTCCTCAACAACAGGCTGTGCCGCACTTCTTCTTAGATTGGCTTTAACTCTTGCGGTAAGTTCACGCATTGAATACGGCTTTGTTATGTAGTCGTCCGCACCAAGCTCAAGACCTAAAACTTTGTCAACTTCGTCTTCACGGGCAGTAAGCATAATAATAGGAACTTGTGATTTTTCACGAACTTTTCGACATACTTCAAAACCGTCCATTCCGGGTAGCATTACGTCAAGTAAAATTAGGTCAGGGTTTTCTTTAAGTGCCATTTCAAGACCTTTTACACCGTCAAATGCAGACAAAGTCTTATAACCGTCTTTGCCAAGTGAAAATGCAAGAATATCATTAATTTTCTGTTCGTCCTCAATAATGAGTATAGTTCTATCCATTATTAAATATCAATCCTTTCGATTATAGAATAATATTTAAACGAATAACATTCGTAAATATTATTACAAATTTTTCGTAACCATTACATATATTTTATCAGAATTTAACATACTGTGCAAGGGTATTTTACAAAAAAATTAAAAATATTAAAAAATGCGTTCAAATGCAAGAAAAAAAATTTTTATTTCATTATAATAGGAGATTTCTTTAAATCCGCATTGCCGATACGGTGCGTCGGTATGGGATTGCATAGCATTGCTATATTTGTGGCACGCACATCAAGATTAAATTGCGGACTTTGTTCTTTAAAGTCGGCTGTTTTTGTAATTATCGGAACTTTGCAGGTGTCTTTTGCCTGTTTTAAAATCGTCATACCGACCTTATTCATACCGAGAATACGGATATACTGTGGCATAGGGGAGTATATATCCTTTGTAAAGCCTATCAAAGCCGAGATTATCATACGTCTGATTTTGCTTGTGGTGTATCGCTTGTTTTTCACGTTTTCGACAAGGGTTTCAAAACTGTATGACATATTTGCACTGCTTAAAATTCTGTTTTCAATCCCTCTGTAACTTCACTGATATTTTGCAAATCTTCAGCGGTCATAAGACGTAATTTTGAAATGATTGCACTGTCCAAATTCGATATGTCGTACGGAATGTCACAATTAATATCTTCTAATTTATATGGTATAAAGTCATTTATATTTTCATTGTTTCTTTTCATTTCACGAAGTTTTGTAGCACTTGCGATATTTTGATACAAATTTCTGTCGTGATAGCCTGCTTTGTGACGTTTGACGGTCATAGGCTTGATTTTGCTGTCAGAGCGGATTAATGCACGAATATATTCCGTTGCAAGAATGTTGTTTGGCTCAGACAATATATCTGACGGGATAAGTGCGGAATATGCCTTTGTGAGCGCGTTTGGATAACTCATACCGCCCATAACGTATTTTTTTATTTTTCGGATATTTCGCTGTTTTCGTTTTCAAGCAATTCTGCGGCAGACATAAGTTCATCGATACTGCCTGATTCAGAGCCGAAACAAATGTTGTTGACAACACCGAGTGCGTTTAAAATATTAATACCGCCTGTCGCAAAATTCGGTGCGGCATTTAACGCATAACATACAGGAAGTTCAATAACAAGGTCAACACCGCCCGAAAGTGCCATTTTTGCACGTGACCATTTATCCGTTATCGCAACGTCGCCACGCTGTACAAAACTGCCGCTCATTACGGCAATCACTGCGTCCGAATGTTTTTTATTTCGTCAATTTGATATTTGTGTCCGTTGTGAAAAATATTGTATTCTGTTATAATACCGGTAATGTTCATTTTTATCTCCTCAAAATTACATTGTTAATATATATTATATCTTAAAATAAGAAGTATAGCAATAAATAAAATTGGAATATTAAATAAAGCAATGATGTAAAACAGACATAAATTTTGTATAGAATAAAAGAAAGAAATTCTACAAAACCTATTGACAAAGTAGGAAATATAAAGTAAAATATGTTTGAACAGTTATTCAAATGTTCAATTTTAATACAGGAGATGATTTTAATGAATTCAGTATACATGGACAACAATGCTACTACAAGTCTTAAAAAGAAGTTCTTGATGCAATGATGCCATATTATACAGATATATACGGCAATGCGTCATCGAAATTCTATAAAATAGGCAGAGATGCCGAACAGGCACTTTATAAGCTTAGAGAGAGCGTTGCAAAAAGCCTTAATGCAAAAAACGTAAACGAAATTTATTTTACGGGTTCCGGTTGCGAGGCTGACAACTGGGCGATAAAGGTATTGCACTTGCAAACAAGTCGAAGGGCAACCACATTATAACAAGCAAAATCGAACATCACGCAATTTTAAGCACTTGCGAATATCTTGAAAAGCATGGCTTTGAAGTTACTTATCTTGATGTTGACGAATACGGTTTTGTAAGTCCGAAAGCTGTTGAGGACGCTATAAAGGACAATACAATACTTATTTCAATAATGACGGCTAACAATGAAATCGGAACAGTTGAGCCAATTAAGGAAATTGCGGAAATTGCAAAGAAACACAGAGTTATTTTCCATACGGACGCAGTACAGGCTATCGGACATATGAAGATAGATTTGCAGGATTTAGGCGTTGACTTGCTTTCGCTTTCTGCACATAAGTTCCATGGTCCTAAGGGTGTCGGAATGTTGTACATCAGAAACGGTATAAGAATAGACAACCTTATTCACGGCGGAGGACAGGAAAGAGGAAAGAGAGCCGCAACGGAAAATCTTGCAGGCATAGCAGGCCTTGCAAAGGCACTTGAGCTTGCAACGGAAAACCTTGATGAAAATATCGAACACGCAAAGAAAATGCGTAACAGATTGATTGATGGTATCAGAAAGAATATTCCTTATTGCCGTCTTAATGGCCCTGAGGACGAGGGCAGACTTTGCAATAACGTAAACTTCTCATTCCAATATGTTGAGGGAGAATCAATATTGATGATGCTTGATATGAAAGGTGTTGCGGCGTCAAGCGGAAGTGCTTGTGCGTCAGGCTCGCTTGATCCGTCACACGTTCTTATTGCAATCGGTTTACCTCACGAAATTGCTCACGGTTCGCTAAGACTCAGTGTAGGCGATGAAACAACAGTGGAGGATGTTGACTACGTAGTAGAGGTACTTCCTCCGATTATACAAAGATTAAGAGATATGTCACCTTTATATGAGGGTGTAGAGAAAGGAGATAATTAATTATGTACAGTGAAAAGTTATGGACCATTTCTCAAATCCAAGAAATGTAGGCCAGATAGACAACGCAAATGCAGTCGGTGAAGTCGGCAATGCAAAGTGCGGTGATATTATGAAGATATATATGGATATTCAAGACGATGTTATAAAAGACGTTAAGTTCAAGACATTCGGTTGCGGTGCGGCTATTGCAACAAGTTCAATGGCAACTGAAATGGTTAAGGGTAAGACTGTTGACGAGGCACTTGCTCTTACAAATAAAGCGGTTATGGAGGCACTTGACGGACTTCCGAAAGAAAAAATTCACTGCTCTGTTCTTGCTGAAGAGGCTATTCAGTCTGCAATCAACGATTACAGAAGCAAAAAGGGTGAAGCACCGCTTGAAAATAATTGTGACTTCTGTTACAAGAAATGTGACAATTCAGACAAATAATCCTATAAAATACAATATAAAAACAGACAAAACATTATTGTTTTGTCTGTTTTTGCGTTTATAATCATAAAAAATGATGATTTACGGATACAATATGGTGTTGGTAGCAGGTGTTAAACAGACTACACAGCACAATATTTTGTATCTATTGGGTAATTATGAACATATCAGAGCAATATATTTAAACATATTGTACAATGTTTATGTTTATTTGCAAGAAAATATTGCAAAGTTATTAACGATAGTATATAATCATTGAGGTTATTAATTTAGTACCTACTACTAACAATAATTAATAAAATGTCGAAAAACATAGAAAGGAACGCTTGAAAGTGACAAGAACAATATTGAAAAAGAAACGTCATGAGTATTTGCTCAGAAAAATAAAACAAAATCCGTTTTTGAAAGACGAAGAACTTGCACAGGCTTGTAACGTGAGCGTGTCCACTATTCGTTTTGACAGAGCGGAACTTGGTATAGCAGAATATCGTGAGAGAATAAAGTCGGTGGCGGAAGAAGGTTTGGTAGCGGATACGGCGGTTGGCGAAGTGCTTGACCTTAACTTGTATCATGACGGAATATCGGTGCTTAAAACCGATGATACGATGACCTTTGACGGTACTGACATAATAAAAGGACAGTGTATATATGCTTTTGCGGAAAATTTGGCGCTAAGCGTTATTGACGCGAAGGCGGCGTTGGTGAAAATCGCAAATGTGAAATATATGCACGAGGCACACGCAGGGGAAAGACTGATTGCCAAGTCGGACGTTATGAGAGTGAAAGACGGAGGATATATCGTTCGTGTTGTCATAAAGGCAAATATGAACGAAGTATTCAGAGGAAAATTCAGCCTTGTTATGACTGATGTGAAATAGTCGGAGGAAAGATGAAGATTATAGTAGATGCAATGGGTGGTGACAATGCTCCTATGGCGCCTGTCGAGGCGGCTGTAAGAGCGGTAAAGGAACTTGATGTGGAAATAGTTCTTGTCGGCAAAAAAGAGGTTGTCGAAAAGGAACTTTCGGCATATGACTACCCAAATGATAAAATCAGTATAGCGAATGCTGATGAAGTGATAACAAACCACGAAGAACCGGCAAAGGCGGTAAGAAGCAAGAAAAATGCATCGGTGGTCGTTGCGGCAAATATGCTGAAAAAAAGGCGAGGGTGACGCAATGCTTTCGATGGGTAATACAGGTGCGCTCTTAGCGTCGGGATTGCTTATTGTCGGAAGAATAAAGGGAATTTTAAGACCTGCACTTGCAACGCTTCTGCCGAGTGCAAAAGGACCGAAAATGCTTATAGACGCCGGTGCAAATACAAACTGCAAACCTGAAAATCTTGTTCAGTTCGGTATTATGGGCAGTATATATATGAAGAATGTACTCGGAATTGAAAGCCCGACTGTCGGACTTATGTCAAACGGTGAAGAAGAAGGCAAGGGCGATGAACTTACAAAGGAAACATTCCCGCTTTTGAAAAAAGCACCTATAAACTTTATCGGCAATATTGAGGGCAGAGATGTTATGGAAGGTACGGCTGACGTAATTACCTGTGACGGCTTTGTCGGAAATGTAATACTTAAAACCGTTGAGGGTATGGGACACGTCGTAAGTACGAAAGTTAAAAATATATTTATGAAAAACTTGTTTACAAAGCTCGGTGCAATATTTGTAATGGGTGGCTTGAATGAGTTTAAACAGTCTATGGATTACCGTGAATACGGCGGTGCACCGCTTTTGGGTACAAAACGACCTGTTATAAAAGGACACGGCTCGTCAGACGGTAAAGCGGTATTTTCTGCAATCAGACAGGCAAAGAAATTTGTTGAAACAAACTTAATAGAAGAAATAGTTAATAATATAAACTGTATGGAGGAAAAGAGTAATGATTAATGCAAAGATAACAGGTGTAGGCGGATATGTTCCGGAAAAGGTATATGACAATGCGTATATGGAAAGCATTGTTGATACAAACGACGAATGGATAACAAGACGTACAGGCATAAAGGAAAGACATATTTCAGCCGACAACGAATATACAACGGATATGGCAACAATCGCCGCTAAGCGTGCTATTGAAAATGCAGGACTTACACCTGAGGATATTGACCTTATAATGCTTGCAACAGTTACACCTGATTACTTCACACCGGCTTGTGCTTGTATTGTGCAAAGCAATCTTGGTGCAGTAAATGCGGCGGCATTTGACTATAATGCGGCTTGTTCGGGATTTGTTACAGGTCTTACTATCGCAGAACAGTTTATAAAAGCAGGAACATACAAGCATATCGTTGTGGTATGTGCCGACACATTAAGCAAGGCTACAGATTATAAAGACAGAGCAACTTGCGTATTGTTCGGCGACGCGGCAGGTGCGGCAGTTGTATCTGCAAGTGAAGAACAAGGTATTATCGCAACAGACATCGGTGCAGACGGCTCAAGCGGTCACGCTATAACAAGTCTTGCATACAGAAATGATGAAGAAGAAACAGAAAAGAGAATAAGCCACAGAAAAGATACTATTTGGATGGCAGGACAAGCTGTTATGAAGTTTGCCGTCAAAGCAATGGCAGACGCAAGCGCAAGAGTTGTAAACAGCGCAGGATTGACTTGGGACGATATTGCACTTGTTGTACCTCACCAGGCTAATTACAGAATTGTTGAAAGTGCCGTAAAGAGAATGGGTATCACTGATGAAAAGGTATTTTTGAACCTTGAAAAGTACGGTAACACATCAGCGTCTTGTATCCCTGTTGCACTTACAGAGGCAGTTCAGCAAGGCAGAATTAAAAAGGGCAACAAGGTTGTACTTGTAGGCTTCGGCGGCGGACTTACATGGGGTGCGGCACTTATTGAGTGGTAAAAAATACGTTAAATAAGAAAAGGAGAAGAAAAATGAAGACAAGATTATGTGAATTACTTGGTATTGAATATCCTATTATTCAAGGCGGTATGGCATGGGTAGCTACAGCCGAGCTTGCGGCAGCTGTTTCAAACGGCGGCGGTATCGGACTTATCGCGGCAGGAAATGCACCGGCGGACGTTGTAAAGAGCACAAATTCAAAAGGCAAAGTCACTGACAGATAAGCCTTTTGGCGTAAACGTGATGATGATGTCACCGTTCGTTGAAGAAGTTATGCAGGTTATTATAGAAGAAAAGCCGGCAGTAGTTGCAACAGGTGCCGGTAATCCGGGTAAATACATACCGTCACTTAAAGAGGCAGGAATTAAGATTATGCCGGTTGTTGCAAGTGTTGCAATGGCAAAAAAGATGGAAAAAGACGGTGCAGACGCAATTATCGCAGAGGGTACAGAGGCAGGCGGACATATCGGTGAACTTACAACAATGGTACTTGTACCGCAAGTTGTTGACGCGGTAAGTATTCCGGTTGTAGCGGCAGGCGGTATAGCTGACAGCAGAGGTGCTGTTGCGGCATTTGCACTTGGCGCAGACGGTATTCAAGTCGGTACAAGATTTATCTGCTCAACAGAGTGTATCGCACACGATAACTATAAGCAAGCCGTTATAAAGGCAAAAGACAGAGATGCGGTTGTTACGGGTAGATCAACAGGTGCGCCTGTAAGAGCGCTTAAAAATAAACTTACTCGTGAATATGACAAACTTGAAAAGCAAGGTGCGTCATTTGAAGAAATAGAAGCACTTGGCGTTGGCGGTCTAAGACGTGCATTTGAAGAAGGTGACACACAAACCGGTTCACTTATGGCTGGTCAATCAGCCGCTATGGTACACGAAATTCAACCTTGTGCAGACATAATCAAGAGTTATTTTGACGGTACAGAGGCAGTTATTGAAACAATTACTTCTAAACTTAAATAAGAATTTCTTATTAGATAAATTAAGAAAGGAAAATAAATATAATGGGTAAATTAGCATTTGTATTTGCAGGACAAGGCGCACAAGCTGTCGGAATGGGTAAGGAACTTGCCGAAAACTTTCCGATTGCCGATAAGACATTTGACGAGGCAAGTGAGGCACTTGGCTTTGATATAAAGGATATGATTTGGAACGGCGACAGTGAAACTCTTATGATTACAGAGAACACGCAGCCGACAATCGTTACAATGAGTGTTGCGGCACTTAGAGTATTGCAAGAAAAAGGTATTAAGCCTGACGTTGTTGCCGGACTTAGCCTTGGTGAATATACTGCACACATTGCGTCGGGTTCAATGGAATTTGCCGACGGTGTAAGACTTGTAAAAAACGCGGTAAGTATATGCAGGAGGAAGTGCCTGTAGGAAAAGGCGCTATGGCGGCTATTATCGCACTTTCCGCAGAGGACGTTATCGCTTGCTGCGAAGAGGCTTCAAAAGTCGGTATTTGTTCACCTGCAAACTTTAACTGTCCTGGTCAAATCGTTGTATCGGGTGAAGTTGCGGCAGTGGATAAGTGTTGTGAATTGGCAAAGGAAAAGGGCGCAAAACGTGCTTTAAAACTTCCTGTTTCAGCTCCGTTCCATTGTGCTATGCTTATAGGCGCAGGCGAAAAACTTGCAAAAGAACTTGAAAATGTAGAAGTTAAGGATATGCAAATTCCTGTAATCACAAACGTAACTGCTGATTACGTTTCTTCAAAGGAAGATATTAAACCGCTTTTAATCAAGCAAGTATCTTCATCTGTTAAATGGGAAGAAACTATCAGAAGAATGATAGCAGACGGAGTTGATACATTCGTTGAAGTCGGACCGGGTAAGGCACTTAGCGGATTTATAAAGAAAGTTTCAAGAGATGTAAAGGTGTTTAACGTAGAGGACATGGCGTCACTTGAAAAGACTCTTGAAGGTCTTAACGCATAACAGAGAGGAGATAAAGAAATGTTAAAAGGTAAAACAGCGGTAATTACAGGCTCGGGCAGAGGTATAGGTAAATCAATCGCCCTAAAACTTGCGTCACACGGTGCAAATATCGTTATAAACGATATTCCTTCATCGGATTATGCAGACGAAACTTGTGAAGAAGTTAAAAAGCTTGGTGTAGAATGTATAGTTGTTAAAGGCGATGTAAGAAATACCGAAGATGTTCAGAAACTTGTATCGGAAACTATGGATAAATTTGGTCATATCGACATATTTGTTAATAACGCAGGCATTACAAGAGACGGTCTTATGATTAGAATGTCAGAAGATGATTGGGATCTTGTTATGGATATAAATCTAAAGGGTGCATTTAATTGTATCAAAGCAGTTGCAAGACCTATGATGAAACAAAGAAGCGGTGCTATAATCAATATGGCGTCAATCGTAGGTGTTATGGGTAATCCGGGTCAGGCAAACTATGTTGCCTCAAAAGCAGGTCTTATCGGTCTTACAAAGACAACAGCAAAGGAATTTGCATCAAGAGGTATCAGATGTAACGCAGTAGCACCGGGCTTTATCCGTTCTGCTATGACAGACGTATTGTCTGACGATGTAAAGAAGAAATATCTTGATTCAATTCCGCTTGGGGAATTCGGAGAAACTGAAAATATTGCAGATGTTGTTGCATTTTTGGCATCTGATATGTCAAAATACGTTACAGGTCAAGTAATAAATGTTGACGGCGGACTTGTTATGTAATATAATATGTATATAATTCGTTTAGAATTTATATAGACATTACTGAAAGGGGGTGCAAGTGAATAATGGAATTTGAAAGAGTAAAGAACGTTATCGTTGACCAACTAAGTGTTGATGCAGATGAAGTAACTTTGGAAGCATCATTCGTTGACGATTTGGGTGCAGACTCATTGGACGTTGTTGAACTTATCATGGGTCTTGAAACAGAATTTGATATCGAAATCCCTGATGAAGATGCTGAAAAGATCAGCACAGTAGGCGACGCAGTTGAATATATTAAGAGTCATGCGTAAGATACGAAGTCGTGCCTTGTATCAATACTCTTGGTGCAAGGCATGAAATTTTTTTGAAAAAAGAAATTAATTTTATTATATAGATAAGGATAAACAATAGGAGGTAACTAAATGAGAAGAGTTGTTGTAACAGGCTTAGGTGCTGTAACCCCTATAGGAAATAACGTTGAAGAATTTTGGAACGGTATCAAAGCAGGTAAATGCGGTATTGATAAAGTAACACTTTTTGACGCAACTGATTTTAAGACACAGATTGCCGGTGAAGTTAAGAATTTTGAGCCGACTGATTTTATCGAGAAGAAAGACGCTCGTAAAATGGACAGATATACTCAGCTTGCAATGGTAGCGGCTGACGAGGCTGTTAAGGATTCCGGTCTTAATATGGAAGACGAAGACCCTTGGAAAGTCGGAGTTATAACAGGTTCGGGTATCGGCGGTATCCATACTCTTGAGGAACAGCATAAGTCACTTCTTGACAGAGGTCCGGGACGTGTAAGTCCGTTCTTTATTCCTATGATGATAGGTAATATGGGTGCTGCACAGATTGCTATTAAGTACGGAGCAAGAGGTGTAAATGAAAATATCGTTACAGCTTGTGCTTCGGGTACAAACGCTATCGGTGACGCTTTAAGACACATTCAGCACGGTGCTAACGATGTTATCATCGCAGGCGGTGCAGAGGCGGCTGTAAGTCCGCTTGCATTTGCAGGCTTCTGTAATATGAAAGCTATGTCAACAAGAAATGACGATCCTAAAACAGCGTCAAGACCGTTTGATGCAGAACGTGACGGATTTGTTCTAAGTGAAGGTGCAGGCTTTATAGTTATAGAAGAACTTGAACACGCAAAGAAGAGAGGAGCTCAGATTTATTGTGAACTTGTCGGCTACGGTGCAACTGATGATGCTTACCACATCACAAGCCCTATTCCGGGCGGTGTCGGCGGTGCAAAGGCTATGTCACTTGCAATCGAAGACGCAGGTTTAAAGCCTGAAGATGTAACATACATCAATGCTCACGGTACATCAACAAAGTACAATGACGAGTTTGAAACACAAGCCATAAAAGAGGCTCTTGGCGACGCGGCTAAGAACGTTGCAGTAAGCTCAACAAAGTCAATGACAGGTCACCTTTTGGGTGCGGCAGGCGGTGTCGAGGCAATCGTTTGTGCATTGGCTATCAAGGACAGTTACATTCCTGCAACAATCAATTACAATACACCTGACCCTGCTTGTGATTTGGATATAGTTCCGAATAAGGGCAGAGAACAGGAAGTTAAAGTTGCAATGTCAAATTCACTTGGATTTGGCGGTCATAATGCAACTATCGTAATGAAAAAATACGAAGATTAATTAAATAAACTTAAACAATAGGGGATGTCTTTTTTAAGGCACCCTCTACTGTTATGTGGATTGCTCTAAGCGGTGAACGGTTTACTCTTTAGAGCAGTGTATGTACAGAGAAAGGAAAGCTGTTATGAAAAACGTACAAGAGAAAATCGGTTACACATTTAAAAATGTCAATCTTTTAGAAACGGCACTTACACACAGCTCATATGCGAATGAGTGTAAAAAAAAAGAAAATAACGAACGTCTTGAATTTTTGGGCGATTCTGTTTTGAGTGTTATAATTAGTGACTATATATTCAGACGTTTGCCGAATGTTGACGAGGGCTGGCTTTCAAAATATCGTGCAACGCTTGTCTGCGAACAGTCGCTTAACGAAATATCTAAGAAAATTTCGCTTAGCAAATTTATATTGCTTGGTAAGGGTGAAGAAATGACAGGCGGACGTCAGAGAGCGTCTATCGTTTCAGATGCATTTGAGGCAGTTTTGGCGGCAATTTATCTTGACGGCGGTATGGAAACGGCAAGAAAATGGGTAATCGACCTTATGCGTGATTCGATTAACGAAGTTGTGACAGGTCACGGATATGCCGACTATAAAACAATGCTGCAAGAGGCACTTCAAAAAGGTACACAGGGCAAAGTCACATACAGAACAATCGGCGAATCCGGTTTGGATCACAACAAAGTGTTTGAAGTTGAAGTGCTTGTCGATGATGTTCCTAAAAATAAAGGAACAGGTCACAGCAAAAAGAGGCTGAACAAAATGCGGCACATACTTTGCTTAAATCAATGGGAAAAGTACAGTGACTATGAAAACGTATAATATACCGATATTTGTACCGCACAGAGGTTGTCCGTTTGATTGTGTTTTTGCAATCAAAAACGTATAACGGGGACACAAAAAGAAGTCACGGCTGATGATGTTCATAATATCATAGGAGAATATCTTAAAACATTGCCGAGTAAAAACAGACGTATCGAGGCGGCGTTTTTTGGCGGCAGCTTTACCGGTATACCGATTAACGAACAAAGCGAACTTTTAGCCGCTGCGAATGAATATCTTAAAAAGGAGATATTGACGGAATACGTCTTTCAACCAGACCTGATTATATAGATAAAGAAATACTTGATAATCTGCTTAAATACGGAGTTACAACGATTGAACTCGGTGTACAGTCTATGGACGACGGTGTTTTGAAATCATCAAACAGGGGACACACAAGAGAAGATGTTATTAATGCGGTAAAGCTGATAAAGGAATATCCGTTTACACTTGGACTTCAGATGATGACAGGTTTGCCGGGTGATACCGATGAAAAATCTCTTTATACGGCAGATGAAATAATAAAGCTGAAACATGATATTGTACGCATATATCCGACGCTTACCATAAAGGACACATTCATTGAAAAAATGTATCTTACGGGTAAATATAAACCGCAGTCGGTTGATGAGGCGGTTAATCTTGCAAAACAGCTTTTATTGAAATTTGAAAAGAATAATATAACTGTTATAAGAGTCGGTTTGCAGTCAACCGATGAAATAAGCGAGAACGGTTCTGTTGTTGCAGGACCTGTACACAGCTCATTTCGTGAACTTGTCGAAAGCAGTATTTATTATGACATTATATGCGGTAAATTGAAAGACGGCTGTAAAAGAGCAGACGTTTATGTAAATCCGAGAGAAGTTTCAAAAGCAGTCGGTAATAAGCGTTGCAATATAATTAAATTAAAACAAGAGAAAAATATTGATGTAAAGATATGTACAGATGAAAATTTGGAAAAAAAAGAGAGGTGAGATGTACTTGCTATTAAAAAGACTTGAACTGCAAGGTTTTAAATCATTTGCCGATAAAACAATTCTTGAATTTGTTGAAGGCTCAACGGCGGTCGTAGGTCCTAACGGCAGCGGAAAAAGTAATATTTCCGACGCTATTCGTTGGGTTATCGGTGAAATGAGTGCAAAATCTCTCAGAGGTTCTAATATGCAAGATGTCATTTTTGCAGGTACAGAAACGAGAAAGCCTGTCAATTTTGCGGAAGTGAGTCTTGTACTTGATAACAGCAGTCATTTGTTTGATATAAATTATGATGAAGTTGTTGTAACAAGACGACTTTTCAGAAGCGGTGAAAGTGTGTATCAGATTAATCGCTCAAACTGTCGTTTGAAAGATATACATGAGCTGTTTATGGATACGGGTCTTGGACGTGACGGTTATTCTATTATCGGACAGGGTAATGTGTCACAGATATTGTCAACCAAAGCCGAGGACAGAAGAAGTCTGTTTGAGGAGGCGGCAGGTATATCAAAATATAAGTACAGACGTGAAGAGGCGGAGCGAAAGCTAAAGGGTGTTGAAGAAAACCTTGTAAGAATTTCCGATATAACGACTGAACTTGAAGGTCAGCGAGGACCTCTTAAACGTCAGTCGGAAAAGCGAGAAAGTATTTGACATACTATGAAGAATATAAAGGACTTGACGTAAATTTAAGCATTATAACGATAGACAAAAACCGACTTGCCGCCAAAGAGGCAGACAGGCTTTATAACAGTGTTGAAGAAGAACTTGCCGAGCTCAGAGCAACAGAATCGGAAACAGAACAAAAAATCACATCGCTTTATAATGAAAGTGAACAAGCCGATACCGAAATAGCGGAACAGAACAAACTTCTTCGTGAGGCTGAGTCAAAGAATATGGAAACCAAAAATCATATTTCTTTATTTGAAAACAACATAAAGAATAATGAGCTTATGCTTAAAAGAATTGATAACGAAATTCAAAGCATAAAAGATAAAAATATTGAACGTGAAAACGGTATAGAAAAGCAAAAAGGCAGAGATTGAAGAAAAGAATAAAGATGCCGAAGAAATGCTTACTGCGTTCGATTCTATGAAAGAGGAACAGGACGAAATTGCAAAGCAGAAAGATACTCTTTCAAAAGAAATCGACAGTCTGCAGGGCGATATTATCGAAAAGCAGAATTTGATTGCGACAAATCGTGCACAAATAAACGGTGTTGAAAATTTGAGGAGCAGTTTTATAGAACGACGAGAAGTGGTTGAAACCGAAATAAAGACCTTTAACGAGGGTGTTTCAAACACAAAACAGGAGATAGAAAACTGCAAAAAGGAAATATCGGAAAAGTCTGAAAAGTGCGGTAAGATGAAAGAAACCATAAACCGCCATAACGAAAACATAAATAAGTTAAAATCCGAAAACGATAAACTTACATCAAGTCTTAACAATATGAATGTCGAGTATAATTCAAAATCTTCAAAGAAGAAAATTCTTGAGGGTATGGAAAACGATTATGCGGGATATTCAAAGAGCGTAAAGGCGGTGCTTAAAGCCGAAGAACTAAAAAAATCAGAATTTACGGTACTGTATCGGGACTTGTGGACGTAAAAAAGGAATACGTTACGGCTATTGAAATCGCACTCGGCGGAGCGTTGCAGAATATCATAGTAGAGAGCGAAGAGGACGCAAAGACGGCGATTAATTATCTTCGCAGAAATAATGCAGGTCGTGCAACATTTTTGCCGGTGTCGGCTGTAAAAGGCAGAGAACTTGATAATGTTGGCGAAATAAGCAAGCAAAAAGGCTTTATCGGACTTGGAAGTAAACTTATAAAGTATAACAGTAAGTACGACGGTATTATAAAAAGTTTGCTCGGCAGAGTTGTTGTGGTTGATAATGTGGATAATGCCATTGCTATGAGCCGACATTTCGGGTATAAATTCAGAGTTGTAACACTTGAGGGCGAAATATTGAACGCAGGCGGTTCGATGTCGGGCGGCAGCGTAAATAAGCAAAAGCGGATTTTTGTCGAGAGCTACTGAAATAAAAACACTTACATCGGAATTAAACGATTTGTCAGTTAAAATAAAAGAGGTTGGCGACAAAAACAGCAGATTGAAAATGATATGAGAACTATAAATAATCAGTTGTCGTCATATGTTCCGCTTGTGAGAGAGTATGAGGACGAGATACTTCGTCTGGAAAATACGCAAAAACATCTTGAAGAAAAGATTGAATCGGGAAGTAATACGGAGAAAAACTATAAAGCAGAGCTTGGACAGATTGAAAAGCAGCTGTCGGAATCTTCGGATGATATTGCCGAGCTTTTGCAGAATGTCAGAAATCTTGAAAAAAAGAAAGTAATGACTTACAGAGCAAAGCGGAAAAACTGAATGAAGAATTTAATCGAATTTCAGAGAAAAAGACGAGAAGTCACAAAGCTTGATGGATAACACGATGAAACTTGCAGATATGCAAAGGGACATTAAAGTTATCGAAAAAGATATTGAAACAAAGAAGAATGATATTGCAAATTCCGTAAAAGATATAGCACAAAAAAGAGCAGGATAAAACAAGAATATGTGCCGAAAACGAAAGTTTAAAACAGCAGATTGAGGACAAAAACAAGCTGACGGAAGAAATCGCAAAGAGTACGGCGGATATTAATAATTATATCGAGAGGATTCAGAAGAAGAAAAGCGATATTTCAACGTCACTTCAAAATATCCAAAATTCAAATAAGGATTTAACGGATAAATTGCTGAACTTGCAACAGGAACTTTCAAGACTTGAAAACAGACGTGAAAAACTCAATAACGATATTGAAAATATTATAGGCAGATTGTGGGAGGACTACGAACTGACTTATAACAGTGCGTGTGAAATTAAAACAGAGGTGGAAAACGAGAAAGAATCGTTTGCAAGATTGTCGGAATTGAAGTCGCAGATAAAATCACTTGGCAGTGTAAACGTCGATTCTATCGAAGAATATAAAGCGGTAGAGGAGAGGTTTGTGTTCTTGACAGAGCAAAAGAGCGATCTTGAAAAGTCGAAAACGAACTTAACGGAATAATAGAGTCAATGGAAGAATTGATGAAAGAGCATTTCGGGAAGCAGTTTCAGGAAATCAATGAGAGTTTCAGTCTGGTATTCAGTGAACTTTTCGGCGGCGGCAAAGGTGAATTGACTTTGTCTGATCCGAGCAATGTTCTTGAAAGCGGTATTGAAATTATCGCACAGCTTCCGGGTAAAGGTTCGCAGAATATCAATCTGTATTCGGGCGGTGAAAAGTCGTTTATTGCTATTGCACTTCTGTTTGCAATACTTCGAGTAAAACCGGCTCCGTTCTGTATTTTGGACGAGATTGACGCGGCACTTGACGATGTAAACGTTTCGAGATTTGCAACATATTTAAAAAATTATATTGAACAGACACAATTCATTGTTATCACTCACAGACGTGGTACAATGGAGGCGGCAAATATTTTATACGGCGTAACAATGCAGGAAAAAGGCGTTTCTAAGTTGTTGTCACTTCATATAGATGATGTCGCAGACGATATGGTCAGTTAGAGTAGTATATGGGATTCTTTGATAAGTTAAAAAACGGTTTAACAAAAACTCGTGAATCAATCGCAAAACAAGTTAATAATGTATTCAGTGTGTTCGTAAAAGTTGACGACGAACTTTTTGAAAATCTTGAAGAGGCACTTATTATGGCAGATATAGGTGTAGAAACTTCAACATACATTATTGAAAAACTTCGTGATAATGTTAAACACAAGCATATCACGGACGGAAACCTTGTAAAAGAGGAATTAAAGAGCATAATAAGCGAAATACTCAGTGCGCTTGATACAACGGTGAATACGTCAACAACACCGTCTGTTATTTTGGTGATTGGCGTAAACGGTGTCGGAAAACAACAAGTATCGGAAAAATCGCATCACATTATAAGTCGATGGGTAAAAAGGTACTTCTTGCGGCGGCTGACACATTCAGAGCGGCAGCGATAGATCAGCTTGACATATGGGCGCAGAGAAGCGGTTGTGATATAATCAAGCACCAAGAAAACAGTGATCCGGCGGCAGTTGTGTTTGACGCTTGTACGGCGGCAAAGGCGCGTGGTGCTGATATTCTTATATGTGATACAGCCGGCAGACTTCATAATAAGAAAAATCTTATGGCGGAGCTTGCAAAGATTAACCGTGTAATTGAACGTGAACTGCCTGATTCGGCAAGAGAAACATTGCTTGTCCTTGACGCGACAACAGGTCAAAATGCGGTAAGTCAGGCAAAATTGTTCTCCGAGGCGGCGGATATTACGGGAATTATCCTTACAAAGCTTGACGGTACGGCAAAAGGCGGTATTGTAATATCAATAGCAAAAGAACAGAATGTTCCGGTTAAATTTGTCGGCGTCGGTGAAGGTATCGACGACTTGCAGGAATTTAACAGCGATGATTTTGCAAAGGCTATATTTGAAGAATAAATAATATAAACTCTGACAGTCAAAAAATGGCGGTCAGAGTTTTTTTGTACAGTTTTTGGACATAGGTGAATGTATAATTTAAGTAGAAAAGGAGATGGGAGAAATGAAAGAACAAAATAAAAAATTGACTATTGCAGAACCTATTGCAGAACGTTTAAGAAATGGAGAAAAAGTTATTTGTGCAAAGTGTAAAAAAGCCTATTATGTTACTGATGCGAAATATATAAGTACAAGTCATGGATTTTATTGCAACAGATGTAATTCTATGGTGAATATAGATCCGGTTATAGATATTGAATAGAAAAAGTATAAAAAGTTGAAAGGAGATGAAAGAAATGAAAAATTCGGTTTTAGTCACAATAACGGGACTTGCTCATTATTACGGAACGAAGCCGTTCAAAGTCGGAGCGGTAATAAAATTGAAAAAGGAATATGATAACAAATATGATGACGAGGCGATAAGAGCACAACTGCCGTATATCGGTACAGTCGGTTACGTCGCAAACAGTACATATACGGTTTATTCGGGTACATACAGTGCGGGACGTTTATATGATAAAAGGCGAATGTGCGTGTGCGAAAATTATTTTAATAACACATTCAAGCGCTGTTGCGGAAGTAATAGAGGGCTGTCCGTCAGAGAGTATGGGCGAATGTGTATTTGAATAAAAAAAAAAAGTTATCCATAAAGGATAACTTTTTTGTGGCTGCGGATCCAGGATTCGAACCCGGACAGAACGAGTCAGAGTCGTTAGTGCTACCTTTACACAAATCCGCAACGATAACTGACAAATGATATAATACCATATAATCTAACTTTTGTCAACAGTTTTTTTAAAAAGTTTTTTTTGCTGTTGATAAATATAATTTTATATGATAGAATATATATTATTAATCAAAAAAATGGTGCGAGGGACCGGACTTGAACCGGCACGGTTAAACCACACGCCCCTCAAACGTGCGCGTCTGCCTATTCCGCCACCCTCGCATTAACGTGATTTATTATACCAATAAAAAGAGTTTTGTCAATTAAAATAAATATTTTTTGTGGAGATGTTTTTAATGAAAAAAATTTTGGCACTTGTTATTATGACTATAATTACTTTTTTCACAGTTAAGTGCTTTTGCAATGGTGGAATCTGCCGAGTGTGCGTGCGTTATAAATGCGTTGACGGGTGATGTTGTATTTTCAAAAATATGAACCAAAAACACGCAATGGCAAGCACAACTAAAATAATGACAGCCATTGTTGCTATTGAACGTTGTAATATGGACGAAATTGTTGATGTGAGTGCGACGGCGGCAAATCAAGAGGGCTCGGCGGCATACATATCTGAGGGAAATCAATACTATATGAAAGATTTGCTTTACGGTTTAATGCTTAATTCCGGAAATGACGCGGCGGTAGCGATAGCCGAACATGTGTCGGGAAGTGAGGAATCATTTGCGGAGCTGATGAATGAAAAAGCGGAAGAACTCGGACTCGGCAATACGCATTTTATGAATCCGAGCGGACTTGACAATCCGGAACATTACACAACGGTTTACAACCTTGCACTTATTGCAAGATATGCAATGACGCTGCCGCAGTTTCGGGAAATAGTCGCAACGCAGACTGCACAAGTACAGGCATTAAATTCAGATGAAATACTTTATTTTTCAAACCACAATAAAATGCTAAGTCTGTATGAGGGAGCAAACGGCATAAAAACAGGCTTTACGAAGTCAACGGGCAGATGTCTTGTATCGTCTGCGCAGAGGGACGGAATGGAGTTTATAGCGGTGACTTTGAATGATTCGAACGATTGGAATGACCACGCGGAAATGCTTGATTACGCATTTTCGGAACATTATCCGAAAAAACTTATAGAGCAGGGCGATACTGTAAAGGTTACGAATATTGACGGAAAAGATTATTCAATGGTTGCGGCGAGTGACTTTACAATACCGTTTAAAGAACATCAGAAAACGCAGGTAGAAGTTATATCGCATATATCAAATGACTTACAAGCACCGATAAATCAAGGCGAAAAAGTGGGGTGGCTTGAAATTGTGTGTGACGGAGTGAGCGTCGGTGAAGTTGATATTATTTCGGAAAACGATATTTACGGAGTAAGCAATATAAGATTGAAAAACAGTTTTTTTCAGCAGTTTTATAAGAGTTGCGAAAATATTGTTGGTATAAATGAAAGGAGAAAAATGGGAGAGATAGTAAGATTACAAAAATATATAGCAATGAGCGGTGTTGCGTCAAGACGTGCCGCAGAAACTATGATACAAGAGGGCAGAGTTAAGGTAAACGGCAAGAAAATAACGGAACAAGGCGTAAAAATCGAAATCGGTGCAGACAATGTATCCGTTGACGATAAGCCGATAAAGCTTAAAAACAAGAAGTATTATATAATGCTTAATAAGCCTGTCGGATATGTTTCAACCGCAAAAGACCAATTTGACCGACCGACTGTTGTTGACCTTATAAAAAGAAGATTTGGGTGACGTAAGAATTTTTTCCTGTCGGACGACTTGACTATGAAACCGAGGGATTGCTTTTGCTTACAAATGACGGCGACTTCACATACAAAGTCACGCACCCTAAGTTCCATACCGATAAGACTTATATCGCAACGATAAAGGGCGGTATAACGATAAGCGGTATCAATAAGCTGAGAAACGGTGTTTATATAGATGATTTCAAAACATCACCGGCGGAGGCTGAAATACTTGATGCGGTAGACGGACACACATATATTAAAATAACAATTCACGAGGGTAAAAACAGACAGGTTCGTAAAATGTTTGCGGCAATCGGCTGTACGGTTGTCGGCTTGCAGAGAATTAAGATAGGCAACGTGGAACTCGGTAATCTTCCGCTTGGAAGATGGCGTCATCTGACAAGTCACGAAGTAAATTATTTGATGAATTCTTAAAAAGAGGCTGTTGACATTTTGTCAACAGCCTCTTTTGTGTATCATATACAAATTTAAGGGGATATTTGTCGATATTTTTTGAAAGCTAACTTGTGAAAAAAGAAATAAAAATGATTGAAAAAAATTGCGGTTAAGGTATAATATACTTTAGGTATATTTTTTTAAAATTTATCTCTAATCTACAAACAATGGAGGTTAAAACATGGGAACAGTTGATAAATTGACTGAACTTCAATACCGCAGAAGTGTAATAAATAACGGCGGCGGAGAAGTAAAAATCAAAAAGCAGCATGATTCCGGAAAGCTGACAGCAAGAGAGAGAATTAATGCTCTTTTGGATGAAGGCAGTTTCGTTGAAATTGATGCTTTTGTAACTCACAGATGTACCGAGTTCGGTATGGATTGTGTTGAGGCTCCGGGTGAAGGAGTTGTTACAGGTTACGGTACAGTTGACGGACGTCTTGTTTACGTTTACGCGCAAGACTTTACAGTAATCGGTGGCTCACTTGGAGAAATGCACGCAAAGAAAATTTGCAAAGTCATGGATATGGCGGCAAAGATGGGTGCTCCGATAATCGGAATGAACGATTCGGGCGGTGCAAGAATTCAAGAAGGTATAGACGCTCTTTCAGGTTTCGGAGATATATTCTTCAGAAACACTGTAAACAGCGGTGTAATTCCTCAGATTTCTGTAATTATGGGACCATGTGCAGGCGGTGCTGTTTATTCACCGGCTATTACAGACTTTATCTTTATGGTTGAAAAGACAAGTCAGATGTTTATAACAGGTCCACAGGTAATCAGTTCTGTTACAGGTGAAAATGTAACAAGCGAAGAACTTGGCGGCGCTGATACACATACTTCAAAGTCGGGTGTTGCACACTTTAAGGCGGCAAATGACGAAGAATGTATCGCAAAAATCAGAAAGTTGCTTTCATACTTACCTGCAAACAATCTTGAAGAGGCTCCTTACGAACCTACAAATGACGAAATCAATCGTCTTTCAGAAAAACTTACAACAATCGTTCCTGACGATTCGGGTAAGGCTTATGACGTTAAGGAAGTTATCGCCGAACTTGTTGATAACGGCGACTTCTTTGAAGTACAGGAAGGCTTTGCAAAGAATATTGTAATAGGTTTTGCAAGAATGAACGGACAGGTTATCGGTATCGTTGCAAATCAGCCTAAGGTTATGGCAGGTTCACTTGATGTTAACTCATCAGACAAAGCAGCAAGATTTGTACGTTTCTGCGACAGCTTTAATATTCCTCTTGTTACTCTTACAGACGTACCGGGTTATTTCCCTGGCGTTGAACAGGAACAAAACGGTATTATCAGACACGGTGCTAAGTTGCTTTACGCATTCTCAGAGGCTACAGTTCCAAAGATTAACGTAATCTTGAGAAAAGCTTACGGCGGTGCATACATAGCAATGAATTCAAAACATCTTGGTGCTGATATAGTAATGGCATGGCCGACGGCAGAAATCGCTGTTATGGGCCCTGAAGGTGCAGCTAACATCATTTTCAAGAATGATATTAAGGAAAGCTCTGACCCTGTTACTACAAGAAATGAAAAGATTCAGGAATACAGAAATAAGTTTGCATCACCTTACGAGGCTGCAAAGCGTGGTTACGTTGACGATGTAATTGAACCTGATTCAACAAGACCGAGAATAATCGCCGCACTTGAAATGCTTGCATCAAAGCGTGATTCAAGACCGGCTAAAAAGCATGGAAATCTTCCTGTTTAATTGTGAAAGGAGATTTTTAGTATGTATTCAGAAGCATTATTGACAGGTCAGAACCTGTCATTAAGTGAAGCGTTGGCAATGGGAGGAGAAACAACAGTTATAGGTTTGGCAATAGTTTTCGCCGTACTTATCATACTTATGATAGTGCTTTCGCTTTTCAGGGTTATATTCTATAAAAAGCCTAAAACACAGGCAGCTCCTGCTGCAGCACCGGCTCAAGCAGCACCTGTAGAGGAAGAAACGGCAGACGATACAGACGAAGAAGAGCTTATCGCAGTATTGACAGCCGCAGTTGCCGCAAGTCTAAATACTTCAACGTATAACCTAAGAATTAAGTCATACAGAAGAACAGACAACAAAATGCCTGCTTGGAATAAGGCGGGTGTAACCGAAACAATTAATAATAGATTCTAAAGGAGGCAAAACCTAAATGAGAAAGTTTAATATTTCAGTAAATGGAAAATCATACGAAGTTGACGTAGAAGAAGTAGGCGGAGTATCAACTCCTGCACCGGCTCCTGTTCAAACAGCCGCTCCTGCACCAAAGGCTGCACCGGCTCCAAAGGCTGCACCGAAAGCTGCTCCTGTTGCAGGCGCTAAGCAAGTAACTGCTCCAATGCCTGGTACAATCGTATCTGTAAAGGTAAATGTTGGTGATAAAGTTGAGGCCGGAACACTTGTTGCCGTACTTGAGGCAATGAAGATGGAAAACGAAATTTTCGCCGGTGTAGACGGAACAGTTGCAGGTATCAGTGTATCAGCAGGTGACAGTGTAAACAGCGGTGACGTAATAGTTTCAGTAAACTAATACAGTCACGACTAAATTATAGAAAGTGGTGACAATAAAGTGTTAGAAAGTTTTGCAAACTTTTTGCAGAATACAGGTTTGTACGCACTTATTTCAAGCGGTGGCATTGACGCCGTTAAGACAATTATAATGATTGCGATAGCTTGCGTACTTCTGTATCTTGCAATAGTAAAAAATTCGAGCCGTTATTGCTACTTCCGATTGCGTTCGGTATGCTTTTGTCAAACTTACCGATGATTAAGGATTCAAGTGCTATTATGATGCACACGGAATTTTTACGAATCCGGAGTATATGACGGACGGAAAATATATTAATGTCGGATATATCTGTCAGCATGGCGGTCTGCTTGACCTATTGTATCTCGGAGTTAAGCTTGGTATTTATCCTCCGCTTATTTTCGTTGGTATCGGTTGTATGACAGACTTCGGTCCGCTAATTGCCAATCAAAGAGTATTCTTCTTGGTGCGGCTGCACAGTTCGGTGTATTCTTTACATTCGTAGGTGCTCTTGTTCTAAGCGCTCTTGTACCGTCAATCAATTTCGGTATCAAAGAAGCTGCGTCAATAGGTATCATCGGCGGTGCCGACGGCCCTACGGCTATTTACGTTACAAAATCACTTGCACCGGCACTACTGCCGGCAATCGCCGTTGCGGCATATTCATATATGGCATTGATTCCTGTAATTCAACCGCCTATTATGAAACTTATGACTCGTAAAAAGACAGAATGATTGTTATGGAACAATTAAGACCTGTTTCAAAAACAGAAAAAATCTTGTTCCCAATCATCGTTACAATTATCGTTGCACTTATAATCCCTGACGCAGTGTCGCTTGTAGGTTGTCTAATGCTTGGTAACCTCATGAAAGAATCAGGCGTTGTTGAAAGACTTACAAAGATGGCACAGAACGAACTTATGAATATCATAACTTTGTTCCTTGGTGTTACAGTAGGTGCTACTGCAACAGCGTCAAGTTTCCTATCAGCACAGACAATCGGTATTATCGTACTTGGACTTATCGCATTCTGTTTCTCAACAGCAGGCGGCTTGTTCTTGGGTGATATTATGTGTTGGGTAACAAAAGGTAAGGTTAATCCGCTTATCGGAAGTGCCGGCGTTTCAGCCGTACCTATGGCTGCTCGTGTATCTCAAACAGTAGGACAGAAGGAAAATCCTTCAAACTTCCTTTTGATGCACGCTATGGGTCCTAACGTTGCCGGAGTTATCGGTTCTGCCGTTGCGGCAGGCGTATTCCTTGCAATGTTCGGAAATCTTTAATTAAACAGATAATAAAGGAGTGAAATATAAATGGCAAAGGGAAAGAAAGCTGTAGAAATTACAGAAACAGTCCTAAGAGATGCTCACCAGTCACTTATTGCTACAAGAATGACAACAGAGCAGATTCTTCCTATTGTAGAAAAGCTTGATGACATCGGTTATCATTCGCTTGAGGCATGGGGAGGAGCTACATTCGATGCCTGCCTAAGATTCCTTAACGAGGATCCTTGGGAAAGATTGAGAAAGATTAAGGATAGAGCTAAAAGACTCCTATCCAAATGCTTTTCAGAGGACAAAACATACTTGGTTACAGACACTATGCTGATGATATAGTTGAATATTTCGTTCAAAAGTCAATCGCAAAACGGTGTTGATATACTAAGAATTTTGATGCTCTTAACGACGTCAGAAACCTTGAATGTGCTATCAAGGCTTGTAAGAAAGAAAAAGGTCATGTACAGGCTACAGTTTGTTACACAACAAGTGAATTCCATACAAACGAAAAGTTCGTTAAAATGGCTAAGCAACTTGAAGAAATGGGTGCAGACTCAATCTGTATCAAGGATATGGCAGGTCTTTTAAGACCATATGTAACATATGACCTTGTAAAGATGATGAAAGAAGAAGTTAAGATTCCTATTCAACTTCATACTCACTACACAAGCGGTGAGGCTTCAATGGTTTACCTAAAGGCTATTGAGGCAGGTGTAGACGTAATCGACTGTGCTATGTCACCGTTGGCTATGGGTACATCACAACCGCCTACAGAGCCTATGGTTGCGGCTCTTCAAGGTACAGAGTACGATACAGGCTACGATTTGGATAAGCTTATCGAAATCTGCGACTACTTCAAGCCGCTAAGAGAAGAATACATTAAGAGCGGTCTTATGAACACTAAGGTTATGGGTGTTGACGTTAATACTCTTAAGTATCAAGTTCCGGGCGGTATGCTTTCAAACCTTGTATCACAGCTTAAGCAACAGGGCAGAGAAGATGCATATGATGAAGTGCTTAAAGAAGTACCTCGTGTTCGTGCAGACTTCGGTTATCCTCCGCTTGTTACACCGTCATCACAGATTGTCGGTACACAGGCAGTACTTAACGTGCTTATGGGTGAAAGATACAAGATGGTTTCTAAGGAATCAAAGGGTCTTGTAAGAGGCGAATATGGTAAGTGCCCTGCTGAAATCTCTGACGAAATCGTTAAGAAGATTATCGGCGACGAAAAGAGAATTACTTGTCGTCCGGCTGACCTATTAAAGCCTGAGCTTGAACAGATGAAGAAAGAATGTGCAGAATGGATTGAACAGCCTGAAGATGTATTGTCATATGCATTGTTCGGTCAAGTTGCCGTTAAATTCTTTGAATACAGACGTGCTCAGAAATATAAAATTGATGCAGATTTAGTGGATATGGAAAATAAGACATATCGGTTTAATTGCGTGTTTTAGTACCGGACGAAATATTTCGTCCGGTATTTTTTATAAAAAATTTTAAATACAGGAGGATATTATGATTTTTGGATTTATAGGCAGCGGAAATATGGGCGGTGCTATAATCGGCGGAATTATTAATTCTGATATAGCAAGTCCTGAAAATGTAATTGTTTCGGATAAAAATGAACAGGCATTGAAGAATATTAATGAAAAATACGGTGTTAAAGTGACATCGGACAATAAAGAAACGGCAGATAAAGCTGATGTATTGTTTTTGTGTGTAAAACCGCAGTTTTATACGGTGTAATTGATGAAATCAAAAACAGTGTTTCAGATAATACAGTAATCGTTTCAATAGTCGCAGGACAGGCGATAGAAACGATTGAAAAGGCTTTTGAACATGATATTAAACTTGTGCGTGTAATGCCTAATACACCGGCTTTAGTCGGCGAGGAATGGCGGCATTGACACCGAACAGCAATGTTACAAAAAGAAGAAACAGATGTAGTTGTAAACGTGTTTAACAGCTTTGGTAAAGGTGAAGTCGTATCGGAAAATCTTATGGATGCCGTAACGGCTGTCAGCGGTTCGTCACCGGCTTATGTGTTTATGATGATTGAGGCAATGGCAGACGCAGCTGTTATAGGCGGTATGCCGAGAAGTCAAGCATATACATTCGCCGCACAAGCGGTACTTGGAAGTGCAAAGATGGTACTTGAAACAGGCAAACACCCGGGGAATTAAAAGATATGGTTTGCTCACCTGCCGGAACTACAATAGACGCAGTTGCAATACTTGAAAAAGACGGTTTCAGAAACAGTATCATTGACGCAATGGTAGGTTGTATGAATAAGTCAAAAGAACTTGGAAAAAAATAAGATAAAACAATAACGCCACCGATTTTATTATCGGTGGCGTTGTTATATATGAGCATATAACATTGTATTCAAACAATGTTAAATATATTATACACTATTAATTGTAAAAATTCAATAGAAAAATAAAATCTTTTTAAAAATATCTCTGATTTTTAAACATTATCGAAGTATGATATATATTTTACGGGTGCTTGTTTATTAAATAAATACTCATATAAGTCGATAAAATAGTCGTCTGTCATACTTGCGATGTAATCCGTCACAATATCATTAAAATCACTGTTTTTGTATATTCGTATCCCGAAAATCGGTTTGAATAGTCGATTAATTCAATATGATGCTTGAATATCGGCGATGATTTTATGTCATTTTTAAATCATAAAGCAACTTATTGTATATTTCCTCAAACATCGGTTCAATAGTTTTGTCGTATACGTCAGAAATTTTGCTGTTTTGATATATAACACGGAAATTGTCTTTTACTGTTTTTAGTGCTTGATAGTGCTTTTCATCAAGCTGTATAAAATCTTTGCCGTAACTGTTTTCAACGATATTTACAATAAGATTATTTATAATAGCCGCATTGTATTTGCCTATTTCACTTTCGGCGAAAACACTTTCACTGTCAATCAGCTTGGTTTTTATAGCGTCTTGGCGGTCTTTTCCGATATAAGCAATCATATCCGAAATTCTGACAACACAACCTTCAAGCGTAGACGGTACAAGTCGGTCTATTGCGGATTGGTCAATATAACATTCTTCAACCTTTGCGTCAAAATCCTTGAAATTGTCAAGCTTTTGACGGACGGTATTCTTTGCACTCGAACTCACCGTTGTGACAAAGTATTCCGTCAAGTGTTTGAAGGCTGATGTTGAGGTTAAATATTTTATCAAGCACACGCACACTGTGTACGTTGTGATTGAAATATCGTCCCGTATTTGCATGATATGATTTGTTTAAGAATTTTTCGCCCGCGTGACCGAACGGTGTGTGACCTATGTCGTGACCGAGTGCGACAGCCTCTATTAAATCAAGGTCAAGACCAAGCATTCTGCCTATATTTCGCGCAATTCTTGAAACAAGCTGAACGTGCAGAGCACGGTGTGAAATATCATCGTTTTTATAAAAGAAAATACCTGTGTTTTGTCGGCATAGCGGTTTGTAATATGGACTGTGCATAATTTTTTTCAACGTCACGCACAAACGCAGGCCGCCAAAGAGTGGCTCTGTCGTGTTCCTTGTCAATACGGCGGATTGCGTTATCCTTAAAACCGTTGCCGTCAAAAAAGTTCTGTATTTATTTTGTTTTGTAATTCATCGGAAAGTTTTTCGTAATTTGAATCTGAACTCATTTTATACCTCCTCGTTTTAATTGATTATACCATAAAATGCGGAATATAACAATATTCGTAACAATAAATTAACAATTACAGTAGTGACAATTAAAAAGAATGTGATATACTATATGTAGTATGAAGAAAATATTAAAGTAAATATAAGGAGCGAGAATTATGAAAAAAGTGCTTTCGGGTATGATTGCGGCAGTTATGACAATATGTATGTCGGTATCTGTATTTGCGTCACCAAATTCAAGCGTATCTATAAAAAATAATGACAGTAAGTCAACCCCTGTTACATATGAATATGCACCTGATCAGTTGGGCGAAACTGTGAGATCGATAAAGCCGTTGATGACAAAACTTGACGATTTGTCTAAACAGTCGTCTGTTGTGCAGACTCTTACAATATCAAGCGAAAGTGCAGAGGGTGATCCGGTAGATTTTAAATTGAGATTGTCTATGTCGGAAAAAAACGTCAAACGATGTAAAACCAGAGGCCTTAAAAACACCGTCACCTGACGAATACAGTGCTTTGAATTATTATAATATAAAAGTAACGGATTCAAACAATAAGCTTATTTATTCGTATGCGAATGACGACTCTAAAACGGATAACAGTACATATAAAGATGTTCCGTTGGGAACAATGAACAGTTCTGCGAATACTGAAAACAAAATTATAAATGTAACGGTATCGGTAAATAAGTCCTTGAAAAATTCTGATGCGGCACAATATGCTGAAAACCTTGATTGGAGCATTGTTTCAAGCGTGAAAAAACAGAGACTGCCGAGACACCAAAGGCTACAGAAGAAGTTGCAAAAGAAACAACCGCACCGACAACGGAAGTAACAGCGAAGGAAACAACTAATCCGTCTGTAAAAGAGGATAAAAACGGTGTTGTTACATTGGCACAGGGCGAATATATTTGCGGTGAAGATATTGACCCGGGCAGATATACTATGACAGGTAACGGGAAAGTTCATGTTTACACAGAAAACGGTGAATTAAAATCAACAATCGCATTAAAGGATAAAAATTCATCTGCAAACGGAGATGAGGAATATCTTATAAATTTGACAGACGGTGAAAAGATAAAGGTTGAATCTGAAACTAAATTCACACCGTATACTGCAACTGCGACCGCAAAACCGAAAGCAACCTCAACAGCAAGTTCATCGACAAAGCTACAACAAAGCCGACAGCTACACCGAAAACAACGGCTAAACCGTCAAAGAACAATCCTAAGACAGGGGATAACACTCCTATCGTAGCATTGGTTTCAGTCGGTATTCTTGCGGCAGGTGCATTTGTGTTTATCGAAATTAAAAGAGAAAAAACAACTAAACTAAAGTGAAAGGGCGTGTATGATAGTGAAAAAACGACTTACTGTCATACAGGTCCTTTTAGTTTTGATATTTGTAAGGGTGTTGCGGTTATCTCGGAAAATATTTTTTATGATTCACATAAGGCTGAAAGCGGTTTTGATGAATTGAAAAAAGTGGTTGAGAAAACGGAACGTGCAGACGCAACGGACGGTTATATTGATAAACGTGCGGATAACGGTATGCTTGAATGTTATTACTCGTTATATCAGCAGAATAATGATATGGTAGGGTGGATAAAGATTCCCGATACACCTGTCGATTATCCTGTGGTAAAGTATAGCGACAATGAATTTTATTTGCATAAGAATTTTAATAAGGAATATCAATTCAGCGGTATACCTTTTCTCGATTATCAGTCGAATGACGAATCGGTGAATAAAATTATTTATGCACATAATATGAAGAACGGTACAATGTTTGCGTCACTTGCCGATTATGAGGATAAAAGCTTTTATGACGCTCATAAAAATATAATGTATGATACATTGTATGATAAAGGCGAATATGAGATTGTGTCCGCGTTTACGACTAAAGTCGGTGCAAGTAATGAATTTAAGTATTACGATTATGCGGATATAGAGTCGGAGGAGCGGTTTAATGAATATGTAACTCAGGCAAAGTCACGTTCGTTTTATGATACAGGCGTAAATACAGTGTACGGCGATAGCCTTATAACACTTTCAACGTGTGCGTATCATACGTCAAATGAAAGATTTGTCGTGATTGCAAGAAAGAAATAAGAAAATACTTGAAATCAGCTTTGAAATATTATATAATATATTGGTATGTTAATAGTGTTTTGCTCTCGTAGTTAAGTGGATATAATAAACCCCTCCTAAGGGTTAGTCACCAGTTCGACTCTGGTCAGGGGAGTACCACGTCGGAATGGACTACGCTCCATTCCGATTTTTCTATGCAGAAAAATAATTATTATATTATTTCCCAATAATAGATTGCTCCCAAATTTGTTTTTGACGCCATGTGGTAGGGGGAACACCGAATTGTTTTTGAAAGTTCTGTTAAAGATATGAGTATCGCAATAACCTACGCTTTGTGCAGTTTCTGTTACGGACGCGTTTGTGTTTTTTAAATACAATGCCGCGGTATTCATTTTAAGTGAAATAATATAGTTTTGCGGACTTGTTTTTTATATTCATTGAAAAGTCTTGTTAAATAACTTCTGTCAATTCCGACATATTTTGCAACGTCCGAAACGGATATTTTTTTATGAACATTTGTTTTTATAAACGTTTCTGCTTTTTGAATATATTCTTCGGCATTGCTGACGGTATTAATTTGTTCGCCGTCTGTAAGGCAGTAAATGAAATTCCAAAATTTTTGCATGAGCAATTCAAAACACATTTCTCCGGACGAAATAATATTACAGAGTGCATTGCCGACCGAATTATTCTCATCATCGGTATAAATCGGCGTGCTTTCGTTAAGACCGACAGACTTTAAAATTGACTGCGACATACTTCCGTTAAATTCAATCCATCGATACAACCAAGGGTCGCTGTCATCGGCTTTATAATATGTAAGCTGATTTGGCGATATAAGAAACATCTGCCCTTTATGAAGATGATATGTGTTATTTTCTGTTTGAAAAATACCTTTACCGCTGTAAACATAATGCAACAGATAGTTACTTCGTACACATGGTCCGAACGAATGATTTCTATTGCATTGTTCTTCGCCGTATTGTACGGGATAAATATCGGTAGGAATAAACTTTGTATATGCGTAATATGTATTTATAAAACAATTCATTTTACTCAACTCCTATTTGTAGAATATCACATTTAGACACATACTGTCAACACTTTGATATTCTATTTTCGTAAATAAAGTGATATTATAATATCACAAAAATACAGGAGGATATAAAATGATTGTCAGAAACGGAAAAACAACGCACCTTATCGGCAGAGATATAAGTTATATAATGTTTGAAAACGAGGACGGAGACCTTTTGAATTTTCATTTCGGAAAAAAGATAGCGGATATTGATTATTCGCAAATGAAAGAAGAATGGGAAGAAAAGTGGGGGTTTGTTTCAAACAGATTTTGTCTTGACAATTATCCGCAGGAATATCCGTCTTACGGCTATTCTGACTTGAGAAATCCGGCATATCAGGTTGTAAATAAATTCGGAAATGCTGTTTCAAGACTTGTGGTGAAAGAATATATAATTCATAATGAGTGTGCCGTTCAAACCGACGGTATGCCTTGTCTTTTCAATAAGAATAAAAAAGCTGATACGCTTGAAGTTGTATTATATGATGAAATTATCGACTTGGAAGTGCATTTATATTATACGGTATTTGACGAGTACAATATAATCGCCAGACATACTGTAATTATAAATAAATCAGACAGTGATATTAAGCTTTTGAGTGCGTATTCGGCAAGTATTGATTTACCTATGGACGACTATGAAATGATACATTTTGCAGGTTCGTGGGGACGTGAGAGAGCAATGCACAGAACAAAGCTTGAAATGGGAATGAAAGCTGAAGTCGAAAATGCAAGAGGCGGAAGCGGACATCAGTTAAATCCGTTTTCAATGATTACTTCGGTTGGCGCGGACGAAACACATGGCGAAGTTTACGGATTTTCACTTGTATACAGCGGTAATCATTCCACAGTCGCAAAAATAGACCAATTCGGCAATTTAAGAGTACAACAGGGAATTAATCCGCATCAGTTTGAATGGATTTTAGAACCGAACGAAAGCTTTTGTACACCGCAGTCTGTAATTTGTTATTCCGACAGCGGTATCGGTGCTATGACAAGAGAGTATCACGACGTTTTCAGAAACAATTTGATGAGAAGTAAATGGGTAAACAAAAACGTCCTATCCTTATAAATAATTGGGAGGGTACATACTTTGATTTTACCGAAGAAAAGTTACTTCAAATGGCTGAAAAGGCTCATCAGGCGGGTGTTGAGCTGTTCGTGCTTGATGATGGTTGGTTCGGAAAGAGGAACAATGATACGTGCAGTCTGGGCGATTGGAAAGTTAATTATGATAAATTACCGTCGGGTATAGACGGATTGGCGGAAAAATAAATAAAATCGGTATGAAATTCGGTTTGTGGTTTGAACCTGAAATGATAAGTCCGGATTCGGATTTATACAGAGAACATCCCGATTGGGCAATTCATATTGACGAAAGAGAAGGAGTTCAGTCAAGAAATCAAATGGTGCTTGATTTGAGCAGAGATGAGGTTTGCGAATATGTTATAAATGCGGTGAGCGATATACTTGCAAATGCAAATATTGAGTATGTGAAGTGGGATATGAACAGACAGCTTACAGATATGCCGAGATTGGGATATAATCACGAATACACGCTCGGTTACTATAAAATAATGTCCGCAATAACCGAAAAAATTCCCTAATATTTTATTTGAGGGCTGCAGTGCCGGCGGCGGTAGATTTGACGCGGGAGTGCTTGCATATATGCCGCAAATATGGACGAGTGACAATTCGGACGCAATAGCAAGACTTAAAATGCAGTATTCGACTTCAATGTGTTATCCTGTTTACAGCATATCTTCTCATGTAACAGCGTCGCCAAATCATCAATGCGGACGTGATACGTCTTTAAAAACAAGGGCAGATGTTGCATATTGCGGAACATTCGGATATGAGCTTGACGTTACAAAGATGTCCGATGAAGAATTTGAAGAAATCAAAGCACAGATTAAATTTGAAAAGAGAATACAAGACCTTATGTGTAACGGTGACTTGTACAGATTGATAAATCCGTATGAAACGAATTATTGCAGTTGGGAAGTGGTTTCAAAGGATAAAAAGCATATATTTGTTATGGCTTGCAAAGTGCTTGCGGTTGCACAAACAAAGAGTGAAAAAGTTAAATTACAGGGACTTGATACGAATAAACAATATAGAAATACATTTACAGGTAAAGTTTACAGCGGTGATTTTCTGATGTATCACGGTATAAGAGCCAATTATGAAATGAAAGATTTTTCAACTGTTGTATTTGAATTTGCAGAGATATAAAATAAAGGCTGATGACAAAAATCATCAGCCTTTTACTATTCAACTATTTTTCCGATAACAATTCCGTTTTCGTTTCTTTCAAGAAGAACATTTCTGAATTGGTCGTTTAAATCTATATCGGACGGTGCGTGGACTGTAATGTAATTATCTGTTTTACCCTCAAAAGTCCGTCTTTTGCAGGTTGTTCAAAAAAGTACACGCATTGTTTTGCCTATAAAACGATTTATAAATTCATCACGCGTTTTCTGTGTTTCGGCGATTATTATTTTACTTCGCTTTTCTTTTTACGTCCGGTGAAATTTGGTTTGGACGTTTTGCGGCTGGTGTTCCGCGACGTTGCGAATATTGGAAAACATGGGCGTCGGCAAATTTTATATTGCGTACAAATTCAACTGTTTTATTAAATTCTTCATCACTTTCATCAGGAAAACCGACCATTATATCAGTAGTGATTGCAACATCGTCAAATGCCTCTCTTAAACCGTCCACAATGCCTTTAAATTGAGCGGTTGTATACTTTCTGTTCATACGTTTTAATGTTTCGTCACAACCGGATTGAAGCGATATATGGAAGTGGTGACACAGCTTTTTAGAATCCTTAATGCTGTCTATAAATTCCTGATTTAAAGTCATCGGCTCAATAGAAGAAAGACGTATACGCTCAACGCCGTCAATCTTGTCAACGTCCATAATTAAACTTTCAAGCGTTGTGTCACCGAGATCGACACCGTATGACGCAACATGAATACCGACAAGGATAATCTCTTTAAAGCCGTTGTGTGCAAGCTCCTTGATTTCTCTTACAACATCATCTTTTGCTCTGCTGCGAACAGGACCTCTGGCATAGGGGATAATGCAGTAAGAACAAAACTGATTGCAGCCCTCTTGAATTTTAATAAATGCACGGGTTCTATTTGAATATTGCTTTATTTGAAGTTCTTCAAATTCGTGGTTACTCATTATATCCGAAACGTGATTAATGTTTGATTCGGTGTTAAGTTCTTCAACAAGCGTAACAATGTTCTTTCTGTCTTTTGTGCCGAGTACAAGATTAACACCCTCAATGGCAAGAACTTCGTCAGGTGCGGTTTGAGCATAACAGCCTGTAACGGCTATAACTGCATTCGGATTAAGTTTTTTTTGCACGACGAATAATTTGACGTGATTTTCTGTCACCCATATTTGTTACGGAACAGGTATTTATAACATACACGTCCGCAACTTCGGTAAATTCTTTTTATTTCATAGCCGCTATCGGCAAATAATTCCGCCATAGCCTCTGTTTCATATTGATTAACCTTGCAACCAAGTGTATAAAATGCTGCTTTTTTCATCTTTTCAACCTTTCAAGTATATCTTTTGACAATATCGTTAAAAATACCTTAACGACATTAGTATTATTATATAAAATTTTTTTAAAAACGCAATAGCTATTGACTTTTCAGAAAAAAATTGTATTATAGGTAATGTAAGAGATTACATATCACAAATAGGCTTCACGCATGAAATAAGGAGGAATAAAATTATGAAAACATTTGATTTATTACTAAGCTCTATTAATGACGTAAAAGATTTCGTGAATATCGTAAGTAAGTATGACTTCGATGTAGACTTGACATCAGGTAGATATGTCGTTGATGCAAAATCTATCATGGGTATCTTCAGCTTGGATTTGTCTAAGCCTATTAAGGTTGAAGTACATTCTGATGACTGCGATAAGTTTATGGAAGAACTTGATAAGTTTATCATTAAATAATGTAGCTTGAAAATTAAGCGTCCTTTAAGAAAAAGGGCGTTTTTCTTTTGAAAACAAATTTTAAGAGGAACGTTTTTGATGCGTTCCTCTTTTCGTTTATTCCTGTTCATTTAATTGTGACGGAGTTTCAAGGGTTATGTGACCGATTTTTGCACCGCGCAGTTCGTCAAGTACCATATTTGCGGCACGCTCCATATCAATTTCACCGCCCGAAATAACAAAGCCGCGTTTTTACCGATTTTCTCCAACACTTCATATCCCTTAAGCCCCTCGACCGTATCAAGTTTGTATCGTGTACAAAGTTCGTTCGGATAATTGTCACGTAGATAATCGCATAGGGAATAGGCAAGAAGTTCAGTGTTCATTATTTCGTCTTTTATAGCGCCTGTGTAAGCAAGTTTTACGGCAACTGTTTGGTCCTCGAATTTCGGCGGAAGAATACCGGGAGTATCAAGAAGTTCCGCGTCACCTTTAATTCTAAGCCACTGCTTACCGCGTGTAACACCCGGTTTGTCGCCTGTTTTTGTGCTTGCCTTACCGATAAGACGGTTTATAAGACTTGATTTTCCTACATTCGGAATACCGACCATCATTATTTTTAAAGTTCGGTTTCGTCCTCTTTCTCTTTCACGGTCAATTTTATCCTGTATAAGTGCGCGAGCCTCTGCAATCACCGTATTAATGCCCATACCTGTCGTACAGCTTATCGGAATAACCTTAAGACCTTGCTCTGCATACCAATCAATCCACAGTTTTGTTCTGTTTTTATCTGCAAGGTCGGCTTTGTTTAAAAAACAAGCAGTCTCGGTTTGTTTTTTATAATATCGTCAAAATGCGGATTACGTCCCGAAAAGGGAATACGTGCGTCCAATATTTCAACAACAACGTCAATTAATTTAAGATTTGCCTCAATCAAACGGCGTGTTTTCGCCATATGACCGGGATACCATTGTAAATTCTGCATAAGTACCTCGTTAATTATTTAGTAAGACCTATATCCGATAAAGGCCATATTCTGACTTGTGACTTACCTAAAATTGCTTTGAAAGGAACTTGACCGAGTTCTGATGAACGGCTGTCCTTACTGCGGGTTCTGTTGTCACCCATAACAAATACACAGTCATCGTCCACGGTGATAGGATATTCAACGGTAGGATCTATTGAAGTTGTTAAACCGTCATAATAAGGCTCGTCAAGCATTTCACCGTCAACATATACTTTACCGTCAACCAAGTCTATTGTTTGACCCGGCATGGCGATTATTCTCTTAACATAATACTTTTTCTTAAGATTTGAAGGCATACTGCTTTGTGCAAAGAATTTTTCAAATGAAGAAAGTTCTTCTTTGTCTTTTGATTCAGCCAATCTGTCAAAGTATTCTTCACGGTTTTTGTATTCACTGTCAAGAATGATAATATCACCTTGTTTCGGAGTTTAGCCGAGTTTTGTAACTATAAGTCTGTCGTTATCTACAAGTGTAGGGAACATACTTGAACCGTCTACACGTACAATGTCAAATATAAAGCCTTTGATAAGCATAGCAATTACTATTGCGATAGCAAGTGTATATACCCATTCCCAAATTTCTCTTGCAAGGCTTGTCTTTTTATCTTCCTTAGCAGTTGTTTTTGTTACGTTTTCGTTCTTTCCTTCTTGTTCACTCATTTTTTTCTTCCTCCTGACATACTATATAAAATGATTATACTACATTTATATTCAAGTTACAATGAATAAAATGTTAATTTTAAAGACAAAAAGGGGACACCGAAATGCCCCTTTTCGTATTATAAGGAAATTAGATTCTTTCCTTAACTTTTGCTGCTTTACCAACTCTGTCACGAAGATAGAATAGTCTTGCACGTCTAACTTTACCTTTTCTTGAAACTTCAATCTTTTCAATGTTAGGTGAGTTAACAGGCCATGTTTTTTCAACGCCTACGCCGTAAGAAACTCTTCTTACTGTGAAAGTTTGAGCGATACCGCCACCCTGTACTTTGATGATTGTACCTTCAAACATCTGAGTTCTTGTACGAGAACCTTCGACGATTCTTTGGTAAACCTTTACGTTGTTACCAACTACAAGTTCAGGTAAATCTGTTCTGATTTGGTCTTTTGTCAAAGCGTTAATGATTTCTTGTGTGTTCATCATTAAATCCTCCTTAATAATCTGGGACATTCGTGCCGACCGAGGCAGAGGACTATCCGTAATAACTACAAAATTATACCACAGTTCAAGCGTAATTGCAAGCTTTTTTGAAAATTTTTCGACATATTTAAAAAAATCTTGCGTATTTATAAAATAGCACTCTATGAAAGGGATAAAATTATGAAATTTAAAACTGTTGTTATAACAAAAAAGAAACTTATCATAGCCGTAGTGGGTATTTTGTTTTTAGGCGGTATTATTACGGCGGTGAGCTTAATTCCTCCCAAAACGGCGAATGTGTTTAATTATCAAAATGAAATATATGAAGATATACTTGCCGAGGGTCTGCCGAATAATAATGAAAAGACATTCAGCTTAAAGGATTTTGCAAAGAAAATATTAGGGTTTGATATTGAAAATCCGGAAACAATAATAAGTGAATATTCATCGGTATTTGACGGGACAACCTCACAGACGGAGCAGGAGAATACAAGTGAAGAAATTGCGGAAGACAGTACGGAGCAGGGTGAAGAACAAACGGAGCAAACACCTGATACAGTACAGGAAGAAGTAACAATGCCCGACAAATCACAAATTTGTACGGCGAATAATTTAAAACTGAACAATGCAACAACATATAATGTGGACGTAAATGCCTTGTGCGCAGAGGAGTTTTCAATAAACACAGATACGGACGGACCGAAAGTTCTTGTTGTACATACGCATACAACGGAATGTTATGACGGCGACCAGATGAACGGTGAAACAGAAAGAAATACGGACGCGAGTATGAACGTGGTTGCGGTAGGTGACGAGATATGCAGGGTGCTTGAAGAAAACGGTATAAAGACGGTACATGACACAACTTATCACGATTATCCGTCATATCAAGGCTCTTACACAAGGGCGTTGTCAACGATAGAAACACAGCTTAAAAACAATCCGTCAATAGAAATTGTACTTGACGTACATCGTGACGCATTTATTTATTCGGACGGCTCAAAACTTGCGGTTACGTGTGAAGAAAACGGAATATCGACCGCACAGGTTATGCTTGTTGTCGGTACGAACAGTATGGGATTGTGGCACGAAAATTGGCAGGAGAATTTGAAGTTTGCGGCTAAAATTCAAAATGCGGCTGAAATAATGTATCCCGGAGTTATGCGACCTATTAATCTTAGAAAAGAACGATTTAACGAGCATATGACTAAAGGAAGTTTGATTTTAGAGGTAGGAAGTAACGGAAATACTCTTGCACAGGCGAAAGAGGGTGGAAAAGATGTTGCAAGAGCGATTGCGGCAGTGCTTAATGCAAAATAATCGTTGCACAGACAGGCGATTTGTGATATAATAAAAAATAATTATCGAATATTTTAGGAGAGAAAATATGTCAAACGAAAGACAGAGTAAAATCAGAAATTTTTGTATAGTAGCACATATAGATCACGGTAAGTCAACACTTGCCGACAGATTGCTTGAACTTACGGGAGAAGTTTCGGAACGTGATATGGAGGAACAGCTCCTTGATAATATGGATTTGGGAGCGTGAGAGGTATCACGATTAAGGCACACGCCGTTACACTAAAGTATAAGCGTGATGACGGAGAAATTTATACTCTTAACTTAATTGATACACCGGGACACGTTGACTTTAACTATGAAGTTTCACGTTCGCTTGCGGCGTGTGAGGGAGCGATACTTATTGTTGACGCGTCACAGGGTATCGAGGCACAAACACTTGCAAACACATATCTTGCAATCGACCATGACCTTGAGGTTGTACCGGTAATCAACAAAATAGACCTGCCGTCTGCACAACCCGAGATGGTAATAAATGAAATCGAGGACGTTATAGGAATACCTGCGGAGGACGCGCCTCAAGTATCGGCAAAGACAGGTCTTAACGTGGAATCTGTACTTGAAGAAATTGTTGAAAAAATTCCGTCACCGACAGGTGATGAAAATGCACCGCTAAAGGCACTTATATTTGACTCTTATTATGACAGCTATAAAGGCGTTATTGTTTATGTAAGAATTAAAGAGGGAACAGTTAAACCAGGTGACAGAATAAGAATGATGGCGACAGGTGCTGAGTTTGACGTTGTTGAAGTCGGTGTTATGCACCCTGCCGGACTTGTGCCTAATAAGGGATTGGCGGCAGGCGATGTCGGATATATTGCGGCAAGTATTAAAAATATTCAAGATACGCGTGTCGGTGATACGATTACAACTGTTAAAAATGCGGCGGCAGAGCCGTTGCCGGGATATAAAAAGGTTAATCCTATGGTGTACAGCGGTATCTATCCTGCCGATGGTGCACAGTATGAAGATTTAAAGGACGCATTGTCTAAACTACAGCTTAATGATGCGGCACTTATGTTTGAACCGGAAACATCTGTTGCACTTGGTTTTGGCTTCAGATGTGGATTCTTAGGACTTCTTCACTTAGAGATTATACAGGAACGACTTGAGAGAGAATATAATCTTGACCTTGTAACAACCGCACCGGGCGTTATATATAAGGTTCATAAAACGAACGGTGAAATGGTGTGGGTGGATAACCCTACAAATCTTCCCGATCCTGCAGAGATTGATTATATGGAAGAACCTATGGTTAAGGCTACGATTATGGTACCTAAAGACTATGTCGGCAATGTAATGGAATTATGTCAGGAAAGACGCGGAATATATAAGGATATGACGTATATGGACGCGTCAAGAGCGGAGATATTCTATGAACTCCCGCTTAATGAAATTATATACGATTTCTTTGACGCGTTAAAATCAAGAACTAAAGGTTATGCGTCATTTGACTATGAACTTTGCGGATATACACGCAGTAATCTTGTTAAACTTGATATTCTGCTTAACGGTGAAATGGTTGATGCACTTTCGTTTATTGTTCATAAGGACAGTGCATACTCACGCGGCAGAAAAATGGCTGAAAAACTTAAAGAGGCAATTCCGCGTCAGCTTTTTGAAGTGCCTATTCAAGCGGCAGTCGGTTCAAAGATTATCGCTCGTGAAACTGTTAGAGCAATGCGTAAGGATGTGCTTGCAAAATGTTACGGCGGTGATATTACGCGTAAAAAAGAAACTTCTTGAAAAACAAAAGAGGGTAAAAAGCGTATGCGTCAAGTCGGTAGCGTAGAAGTACCGCAAGAGGCATTTATGTCTGTATTGAAATTGGATGACTAATGCGAAAACAAGCGACAATGAAAAAGTCGCTTGTTTTTTTTTATAAGATAAAATGTAAAGCATACTTGACTTTTTACGAAATAATGATATAATAAAATGTAAAGCAAACTATACATAAAGGAGTGATAATTTGAATAATAGAATAAAAGAACTGCGAAAACAAAAGAAAATAACGCAGGATGAATTGGCAAAAGCGGTTGAAGTAACACGGCAAACGATTATATCGCTTGAAAACGGCAAATATAACGCGTCACTTCAGCTGGCGTACAAAATATCAAGGTATTTCGGAACCAATATTGAAGATGTATTTATTTTTGAGGAGGAATAGTGATGAAATTTAAAAATAAGCTGAAAATGCGATTAGGTATAGCAATTGTTTATGTAATTATCGGTGTATTGCTTGTAGTTTTAACAAGTATCGGAATAATAAAAAATGAAGCGATGCTTGTTTTCGGAACGGCATTCGGTGCTTGCGGTTTGGTGATGATAGTAAAGAATATCAGAATTTTTAAGAGTACAGAGAACTTCATAGAGAAAGAGATTGCAGAAAAAGACGAACGTAATATAATGATTTGGACAAAGGCGAGGAGTTTGACATTTAGCGTGTATGCCGTTATAGCCGGAATTGCGATTATAGTATTGTATACAGTGAATATGGAATATGCGGCACAAGTGATTGCGTATAATTTGTGTGGCGTTCTGGTTATATATTGGATTTGCTATTTTATAATAAGAAATAAATATTAAATATGGACAAATTCAAAGAAATTTGGTATAATATGTTTAAATAATTATTCGATAGTGGGGGATAAGATATGTATTGTAATAATTGCGGAACAAAAGTACCTGATGATGCGACTTTTTGTCCTAATTGCGGAAACAATATGCAATCACAAAAACAGTTAAACGGTATTAAAAATGATTTTTCTAAAAATACAAACGGTAATAAACATTCAAAAAGAATAACAATAACACTGCGTTGATAGTTGCGATTATAGTTGCAACATTGATTGTATTCATATCAGCCGGCTTGATAATGTTTAATGTGATGTCAGGGAGCAGTCCTTTTGCACCGAAAGCAACATCAACTCCTATGCCGACACCGATGCCGTTGCCGACTGCGACACCGACACAAATGCCGGAGGTTACACCGCAAATTGTATATGTGACACAGGAGCCGCAACAAGCTAATGTACCGCCTCAACAGCCAAGACAGGATACAGGTGTTGTAGCACATCCAAGTTATACTTTGTATAACAGCAGTGCATATGGTTTTAAGTGCAGTTATCCGTCGCATTTTGTAGTATACAATGACGGAAAAGCAGAAACACTTTATTCTGTGGAAGCACCCGACGGCTCGGCAAGAGAAATTATAGCAACAAAGTCGGCGGCAGATACCTCGGTAGGAAACGAATTGAATTTCTATATTCAAAATCACGCAGGAAATGTGACGTATAAAACATCGGGAGCGGATTATTTTGCGGTAACGGTTAATGACGGTATAACGGAATATTATAAGTATTGTAAGTTTAGAAACGGTAATATGTATTGGTTTGAATTTATATCACCTCACGCATATCACGATATTTATGATGTCTATATAAATGATATTTACGGTACTTTTAAAGTAAATTAATAAAATATTCAAGCTGATTTAACTGCTTGCATTTTGTTTTTATTGCTGTGCTAAAAATTCTTTTGCGTCAGCGATTGCTTTTTCGACAACTTCTTTTGCCGGACCGCCTATGACTTTTCTGTCATTTACGCAAGTTTCCATGCTGATAGCATTATAAATATCATCCTCGATAATATCCGAAAATTCTTTAAATTCATCCATTGTAAGGTCATCAAGTGATTTATCATGTTCGATTGAATAGAATACCATTCTTCCGACAACTGCGTGTGCCTCTCTGAAAGGCAAGCCTTTCTTTACAAGATAATCGGCAACGTCAGTTGCGTTTGTAAATCCGCCCTTTGAGCCTTTTAGCATATTATCCTTTTTAACTGTCATTGTTGCAATCATATCGCAGAATACAGGCAAGCAAAGTTTAACTGTATCAATACTGTCAAAAATAGGCTCTTTATCTTCCTGCATATCCTTGTTGTATGCAAGCGGAATACCTTTCATTGTAGTAAGCAAGCCCATAAGATGACCGTAAACACGACCTGCCTTACCGCGAATAAGTTCCGCAACGTCAGGATTTTTCTTTTGCGGCATAATAGATGAGCCTGTTGAAAAAGCGTCGTCCATTTCAACGAATGAAAATTCATTGCTTGACCATAAAATAAGTTCCTCACAGAAACGGCTAAGGTGCATCATAACAAGAGCAAGACAGTTTGCAAGTTCAATAACAAAATCTCTGTCGGAAACACCGTCAAGCGAGTTCATTGTAACCGCGTCAAAACCAAGTTCGCTTGCGACAAATTCTCTGTCAAGAGGGTAGGTAGTACCTGCAAGCGCACCGCTGCCCAAAGGCATAACATTAGTACGTTTTCTGCAATCACGAAGTCTTGAAAGGTCGCGTTTGAACATTTCAAAGTAAGCCATTAGGTGATGTGCAAAGGTAACAGGTTGTGCCTTTTGAAGGTGTGTAACCCGGCATAATTGTTTCAGTGTGGTCTGAAGCAAGGTCAACAAGTACGTTAAGTGTGTGTATAAGCATTTCTTCAATATCGGCAGTTTCGTCCATAAGATACATACGAATGTCAAGAGCGACTTGGTCGTTACGGCTTCTGCCGGTGTGAAGTCTTTTACCTGCATCACCGATACGCTCAATTAAAATCTTTTCAATATTCATATGAATATCTTCTGCGTCAATTTCAAATTCAACTTTGCCGTCCTCAATATCCTTTAGAATATTCTTTAATTCGGCAACGATTTTGTCACTGTCCTCTTTTGGAATGATGTTCTGTTTGCCAAGCATTGTAGCGTGGGCGACAGAACCTTTATATCTTGTTTGTACATACGTTTGTCAAAACGTATTGATGAATTGAAATCGTCAACTTTTTTGTCGGTGCTTTTCTGAAAGCGACCGCCCCATAATTTAGCCATATATTTTTTCTCCTTTGTCTATTAACTCATATACTTTTATTATATAATAAAAAAATGAAAATGTAAACGATTTATAAGAATTTTTCGGAAAGAAAAAGAGGATACCCAAAAGTATCCTCAATATAATATACGATTATTATTTATCCAAACCGTTCTTTTTCTTCATCATAGCACGAACCTTTAGCGGTAGACCGAATAGGTTGATGAAACCTTCACTGTCTTTGTGGCTGTAAAGCTCATGGCTGTCACCGAATGATGCAATATCTTCATTATATAGTGAATATGGTGACTTAGCACCTGCAGGAGTTACGCTGCCTTTGTAAAGCTTAAGTCTGACTTCACCTGTAACAGTTTCGTCCATAACGTCAAACATAGCTGACATTGATTCACGAAGCGGTGTAAACCATTTACCGTCATATACAAGTTCAGCAAACTTAATAGCTGACTGACGCTTGAATGCCTGAGTATCTCTGTCAAGGCAAAGGTATTCAAGTTCTTGAATAGCAGTATAAAGAATTGTACCGCCCGGAGTTTCATAAACGCCTCTTGACTTCATACCTACAAGTCTGTCCTCAACGATGTCTGCAATACCTACACCGTAAGCACCGCCAAGCTTGTTAAGTTCTTCAACAAGCGGTCTTGGGTCTAACTTCTTGCCGTCAAGTGAAACAGGTTCACCCTTTTCAAAACCGATTGTTATGTACTTTGGCTCGTTAGGAGCTTTTTCAGGTGAAACGCCAAGCTTTAACAAGCTGTCAAGCTGCGGTTCGTTTGCAGGATCTTCAAGGTCCATACCTTCGTGGCTGATGTGCCAAATGTTTCTGTCACGAGAATACAAATCTTTCTTTGTAACAGGGATTTCAATGTTGTGAGCCTCTGCATAGTCAACAGCGTCTTCACGAGATTTAATATCCCAAATTCTCCAAGGAGCGATTATCTTTAGTGATGGGTCAAGAGCCTTTATACCAAGTTCAAAACGTACTTGGTCGTTACCCTTACCTGTAGCACCGTGGCATATTGCAACAGCACCTTCCTTATGAGCGATTTCAACAAGTCTTTTTGCAATGATAGGTCTTGCGTGAGAAGTACCTAAAAGATACTTGCCTTCATATACAGCACCTGCTTTTAAAGTAGGGAATATATAATCCTTTACATAATCATCTCTAAGGTCTTCGATATAAAGCTTAGATGCGCCTGCCTTTTTTTTGCTCTTTCTTCAAGACCATCTGTTTCTTTACCTTGTCCGACGTCACCGCATACAGCGATTACATCGTAATCGTAATTTTCCTTTAGCCAAGGAATAATGATTGAGGTATCAAGTCCGCCTGAGTAGGCTAAAACAACTTTTTCTTTTGCCATGGTTGCAATTCCTCCTAAAATATTATAAAATATCATTTATTGATGATTTATATTATACACCAATATTTATATATATTCAATAGCAAAATTGACGAAAATAAAGGAGTTAGAAATAAAATGATTATAATAGGTATAGACCCCGGATATGCAATAGTCGGAATAGGAGTGGTTGAGTATGTCGGAAACAAGTTCAGAACGCTTGAATACAACGCAATCACAACACCTGCAGGAATGCCGACTGTCGAACGTTTAAAAAAGATATATACGGAGATGACGATGTATATAGATAAGTATAAACCCGACGCGGTGGCGATAGAAGAATTGTTCTTCAATTCAAACCAAAAGACCGCGATTAACGTTGCACAGGCAAGAGGTGTATTGCTTGTAGCGGTGGCAAACAAGAATGTACCGATAAGCGAATATACACCGCTTTCAGGTTAAGCAGTCCGTTACAGGTTACGGACGTGCGGATAAAAAACAAATACAATCTATGGTGAAAATGATTTTGGGATTGAATGTTATACCTAAACCCGATGATGCCGCAGATGCTCTTGCACTTGCAATTTGTCACGCACATTCCAATAAAATGAATAATATGCTCGGAATGAACGGTGTAAGGTAAGCATATATGTAGTGAAAAAAATGAATTAATATACAACATATAGTATGCAATGTTACAGAATTGTAACATTGCTGAAAAGTTTATGAAATATAATAATTTTGGATAAAATATACAATAAAATTAATAGGGAATAATATTAGTATGGCTAAATTATACATACAAAAGAACGATAAGTTAAAAATAAATTAAAAAACAAAATGATATTTAATAATTTTGTAACAAATTGCAAGTTGACATAATTGTAATGTTATTGTATTATATATGTACGAGGTAAGAAAGAATGTATTATTATATAAAAGGTACGTTGGTACAAAAGAGCGATAATTACATAGTTGTAGACGCAAACGGAGTGGGATATATGATTTACACTTCGCTAAACAGTATGCAAAATGCCGGTGAAGTCGGTAAAAAATTACAATATATACATATTTACACGTCAGAGAGGACGTAATGGATTTATTCGGTTTTACAACTATAGAAGAAAAGAATATGTTTATGCAACTTATATCTGTTTCGGGTGTGGGTCCTAAAGCGGCACTTTCCATTTTGTCGGTAACAACTCCGGCTAAATTCGCGGTGGCTGTTATAACGAACGACGTTAAGAAGATTACAAAAGCATCGGGCGTAGGTCCTAAAATGGCTCAAAGAGTTATATTGGAGCTTAAAGATAAGATGAAAACGGACGAGCTTGAAATTGATTTGGAAGACGAAAGTGACGATATACTTTCAGATAACAGAAGTGAGGCAATAAGTGCGCTTGTTGTTTTGGGTTACAGCTCAAACGATGCACAAAAAGCCGTTAAGGGTATAGACGGAACATTGAGTGTTGAAGAAATAATAAAGAAAGCACTTGCAGGATTATTATAATAGGAGATTATATGGGGAGGTAAAATCATTGTTTGATGAGGACGAAAGATTTGTCACAAGTGATTTTATAAGTGAAGATGCGGAGATTGAGGTCGGTTTAAGACCGAGAAATCTTTCTGAATATATAGGCCAGGAAAAAGCTAAAAACAATCTTGAAATATACATAAAAGCAGCACTTGAAAGACGTGAGGCTTTGGACCACGTTTTGCTTTACGGACCGCCGGGATTGGGTAAAACCACATTGGCAAGTATTATTGCCAATGAGATGGGTGTTAATATAAGAATAACTTCCGGTCCTGCGATTGAAAAAGCGGGTGACTTGGCGGCTATTCTTACAAACCTGTCGGAACACGATATACTGTTTATTGACGAAATACACCGTATGTCAAGAACGGTTGAAGAAATACTTTATCCGGCTATGGAGGACTATGCGCTTGATATTATTATAGGTAAAGGTCCGGCGGCGAAGTCTATAAGAATTGATTTGCCGAAATTTACACTTATAGGAGCGACAACAAGAGCAGGACTTTTGACAGCACCGTTAAGAGACAGATTTGGTGTTATAAGCCGACTTGAACTTTATACTGTTGAAGAAATCAAGGAAATAGTCAAAAGAAGTGCGGGTTTGCTTGATGTGGAAATAGACGATGAGGGTGCGGCGGAAATTGCGTCACGTTCAAGAGGTACTCCAAGAATTGCAAACCGATTTTTAAAGCGTGTGCGTGACTTTGCACAGGTAAAGTATGACGGTAAGATTGATTATAAGGTTGCGGCAGATGCTTTAAAGAGTATGGAAGTCGATGAACTCGGTCTTGATATAATTGACAGCCGAATGATTAAGACTATGATTGAAAACTTCGGTGGCGGACCTGTCGGTCTTGACACTTTGGCGGCGACAATAGGCGAAGAACCGAATACTATTGAGGATGTATATGAGCCGTATTTGTTACAACTCGGTTTTATATCAAGAACACCGAGAGGAAGAATTGCGACAAAGGCTGCGTATGACCATTTTGACATTCCGTTTGCGGAATGATTGAAATAGAAAAAATGTGTAGGATAAAAAAGAAAAAGGAGATGATGTGCAAAATGAGAAAATTAAGAGTATCACTTATAGCGATAGTAATGTTTTTGTTTTGCAGTGTAGGTTTCGCATCGGCACAGACTATGATGCTTGAATATGACGGTGGAACACACGAGTATAAAGGAGAGATTTATGCGCTTGTTGTAAACAATCAGCTAATCAATCCGCCGCTTTCACCGATTATATTTAATGACAGAGCACTTGTACCGGTAAGAGAAATATTTGAGGAAGTGGGTGCAACGGTAAATTACATTAATGACACTCAAACCATTGAAGTTTCAAGTGATGAATATGATGTGGTTATGAGAATTAATGATAATGTTGCGTACATAAACGGTGAAAAAACCAATATACCCGACAATGTAGTACCAAAGCTTATCTCAAAGGTAGGCGGTGAAACAAAAACAATGGTTCCCGTAAGATTTATAAGTGAAACGATAGGTCTTGATGTAAAATTTGATTCGGAGGACGGAGCGATTTTGATTGATTCGGACGGATATGTTATTTCGGACGAAAATCAAGAACCGAGTATTGACGATGTAGTTCCTCAGCCTGATAATTCGGATGATAGTGCAAGTTATACACCGTCGGTTGAAACAAAAATAACAAACGTTTCATATGACATTACAGGTGATAACAGCATTAAAGTTACAGTTACATCCAATGCCGATATTTCAAATTATTCCGATTTTACATTAAGTTCACCGGAAAGAGTTGTTGTGGATTTTGCAGGAATGAAGTTTGACGGCGTAGGTGATACACTAAGCGTTAACAAAGCAGGTGTGACATCTGTAAGAATGGGCGACAATGACGAAAGAGCAAGAGTTGTTGTAGATATTTCAAATTTGAAAAAATACAATATTGAAAAAACGTCAAACAATACTGTTGTTATAAATGTTGAAACAAAGGCGGCTGCACCGACACCGAAGCCGACTGTAAACAACGGAAATTCAAACAACAATTCGACAATTACTGCCGATTCAAGCAAATTGATTGTGCTTGATGCAGGTCATGGAGGAAGTGACTCAGGCGCAGTTGGTTATTCTAACGGTAATGTGGTACTTGAAAAGAATTTGACTCTTGAAATAACATACAAAGTAAAAGAAATTCTTGAAAATGCCGGTTATACCGTTTCAATGACAAGAACAGGCGATACTTTGCCGTCATTGGTTGAACGTCCTACTCAAGCAAATGCTGAAAATGCCGCTGTTTTTGTAAGTATACATATCAATTCCGTTGACAATGCACCGAATGCTAACGGAACTGAAGTATATTACGCAAATTCAAATAACGGTAACGCTTACGGCACAACAAGCGAAAAGCTTGCAACCAATATATTAAACAGGATGCTTTATTATATGGGTTCAACAAACAGAGGCGTTAAAACTGCCGAACACGCAGTTACAAAACGCTGTGAAATGCCTGCGGCACTTACCGAAGTCGGCTTTATAACAAATCCTACGGAAGTTTATAATATGACTACCGACGAATATCAATATAAAGCTGCTCAAGGTATTGCCGAGGGAATAATGATAACATTAAAAGATATTAATGTTCCGCAATAATTTTGTCTTTAAAATGAACTGTCTTTCCTATTTGGGAAAGGCAGTTTTTTTATTATAATGTTTCGACTAAACTATGTCGAAACATTTTTTTTATTCGACAACCGACTTTGACATTTTTCTTACAGTATATGGAGTATAATACTTTTTAGAGGTGAGCGATATGGAGATATATGCCGATGTAATATTTTTTGTTAATTTCATATTTTCATATGTGCTGTTATACATTCTCGGCAAGTTCGTTAATACGGTGAAAATAAAAAGCTGCGTTTAGCCGTTGCGGCGGTAATCGGCGGAATAAGTTCGGCGATTATATTTTGTATAGAAATGCCGATGTGGATTTCGTATGTGCTGAGATGCGTGGCGATGTTTTTGATGATAACAACAGCCTATTTTGAAAAACGCAAAAACATACTAAATCAGATGTTATGGTTTGTAATGCTCGGAGGTATAATGATGTTTGTTATGATAATTCTTGTATCGCTTACGGGTAAAACAATCGGTATGGCAATCAACAACGGCATTGTATATTTTGATATTAATTCAAAGGTGTTTGCCGTATCGCTTGGAATATCGTGCATTATGATGATTTTCGTTGTAAAGATGTTTAAAAACAGAAAAAATAAAAAATACTATATACTGAATGTGACACATAATGACAGAACTATAACTGTTTCTGCATTGTTTGACAGCGGTAATTTACTTAAAGAGCCTATAACGGGTAAGTGTGTAAGCATACTTGAATGGGAAGCGGCGAAAGAACTGTTTGATACCGAAATAGAATTTTCGGATATTGAAAATTATATCGAAGATATGAAATTGTGGGCAGTACCGTTTAATTCGTTGGGGAATTCGTCCGATGTTTTGTTTGCTTTTTTTGGCAGATGAGATAAACATACCGGAAGAAAATAAAACAATAGATAAAACATTTATAGGTTTGTACGGCAGCAGACTTTCAAATAATGAAGAATATCACGCATTGATTAATGCAGGCTTACTATGAAGGAGTTAAAGGAAATGGAATTATTAAGAAAAATCAGTTCAAAATTTATTTGTATCGGCTCAAATCCTCTGAAAAATGCGGAAGTCTTTTTATATCGGAGGCAGTGACACATTGCCGCCGCCATTGAAAAAAGACGAGGAAGAAGCACTTATGAAAAAGCTTGCAAACGGTGATATGAGTGTTAAGGCTACATTGATTGAAAGAAATTTAAGGCTTGTTGTTTATATTGCAAGAAAGTTTGAAAACACGGGGATATATGTTGAGGACTTAATCTCAATCGGTACGATTGGTTTGATAAAAGCGATAAATACATTTAATCCGCTTAAAAATATCAAGCTTGCAACATATGCATCAAGGTGCATTGAAAATGAAATATTAATGTATCTTCGTAAAAATTCAAATATGCGCAGTGAGGTTTCTATTGATGAGCCGCTTAATGTGGATTGGGACGGAAATGAACTTTTGCTTTCTGATATACTCGGAACGGATAATGATGTTATCTGTAAAAATATAGAGGACGAGGTTGACAAGGCACTGCTTGTTGACGCGATGAAAAAACTGTCTGTAAGGGAGCAACAGATAATGCGGTTACGATTCGGACTCGGTAACGGAAAGGAAAAAACACAAAAGGAAGTTGCTGATATGCTTGGTATATCGCAATCATATATTTCCAGACTTGAAAAAGAATAATAGGCAGATTGAAAAAAGAAATAGCCAAAATGTGCTGAATATACATATTATCGTCATATCTTGTACATAACCGCAATAAAGCGGTTTTCAATCAAGGAGGAAAAAGATATGACGAACAAAGTGGAAATCTGCGGGGTGAATACGTCAAAACTCCCTGTTCTTTCAAGAGAGGAAAAAAATAAGTTATTTATAAAAATTAAGAACGGCGATTTACAGGCGCGTGAAACTTTTTGTAAAGGGCAATTTAAGGCTTGTACTGAGCGTTATACAAAGATTTAATAATAGAGGTGAAAACGTAGACGATTTGTTTCAAGTAGGCTGTATAGGACTGATAAAGGCGATAGATAATTTCGATTTAAGTCAAAATGTGCAATTCTCAACATATGCCGTGCCGATGATTATCGGTGAAATAAGAAGATATTTGCGTGACAATAATTCTATCCGCGTGAGCCGTTCTCTTAAAGATATAGCATATAAAGCAATGCACGTCAAGGAACGGCTTATAAGTAAAAATTCAAAAGAGCCGACCATATCGGAAATAGCAAAAGAGCTTGACTTACCGAAAGAGGACGTTGTGTTTGCACTTGACGCAATAGCCGATCCGGTATCGCTGTTTGAACCGATATATCACGACGGAGGCGAGGCTATTTATGTGATGGATCAGGTTAAAGACACTAAAAATGTTGACGAAAACTGGCTTGAAAATATTGCGTTGAGCGAAGCAATGAAACATCTTGACGAAAGGGAAAAGCATATTTTGAATTTAAGATTTTTTCAAAGCCGTACGCAAATGGAGGTTGCGGAAGAAATCGGTATATCGCAGGCTCAAGTTTCCAGACTTGAAAAGAGTGCTTTAAAACAGCTTAGAAAATATGTATAATGCAGAATACAAAAATCGGGGCAAAAAGCCTCGATTTTTGTGATTAAATCTGAAAATTAATAAAAAAATTGCCGTCTGCTATTGCATTTTTGACATATTTCGTGTATAATGATAGAAGAATATAATAGCATAATTTGTATTTATAAATAAACAAATTGGAGGAATGAAAATGATAAGCAAGGCATTTCAAAATATTGTAACGCAAATGGCTGATGTTTTTCCAAAGAAATTCGGTATTGTGGATTCGCATGGCTTGGTTTTGGCAAATAACGGCGGTGAACCGACAGGCGATATTATAGAAAATCTTGTATATGCGGCTACAAATAATGATAAATTACTTTTTAAGGACGGATATACAGTTCGTTCAATGTCAAATAAACCGTATGCCGAATATGTTGTATATGTTGAAGGCACTGATGAAGTATCAAAGTATTGTTGTAATTCCATTGTTGTTGCAGCAAATAATGTACGTCATTATTATGATGAAAAATATGACAAGAACAATTTTATGCAAAATATCATTTTCGATAATCTTCTTTCTTTTGATTTACACCAAAAAGCAAGAGAACTTCATGTTGATATAGATATTCCGAGAGCAGTTTTCTATATAAAGGTGCTTGACGAGGGTGAAGTAGGTATTTACGATGTGCTTAGAAATATGTTCCCGGATAAAAAGAGAGATTTTGTTATCAATATAGATACAAAAAATCTTGTGCTTATAAAGGAACTTAAGGAAGTTGAAAATTCTCAAAAACTTGAAGAAACGGCACAAGCTATTGTTGATACGGTAAATGCGGAAACAATGCTTACAGTATGCGTTGGTTTAAGTACGGTTGCTTATAATATCGACCAGATTAATAATGCATACAAAGAGGCACAGATTGCACTTGAAGTAGGTAAAGTGTTTGATGAAGAAAAGTATATTCTGAATTATGATAATTTGGGTATCGGCAGACTTATTTATCAGTTGCCTATAAAACTTTGTGAATTGTTCTTGCAAGAGGTGTTTAAGAAGGGGATATATCAACTCTTGATGACGAAACAATTTTGACAATAAATAAGTTCTTTGAAAATGACCTTAATGTCAGCGAAACATCAAGACAGCTTTTCGTACACAGAAATACTCTTGTATACAGACTTGAAAAGATTTATAAACTGACAGGTCTTGATTTGAGAAAGTTTGACCAGGCTATCGTATTTAAAGTGGCAATGATGGTGCATAAGTATCTTGAATCAAATTCAATGAAAATCTGATAATGATTTTTTGGGGTGTGTAAACCACACCCCTATATTTTTGTTTTTAAGGAGCAATGAAATATGTCTGATAAGAAAAAATAGTTTTGACGGCATTGATAACAGCTGTTGTTACTGCTTTTATCAGCGTCAATTTAACATCGTTTGTAAAGGACAGAATTGCGATATATCTTCCGAGCAAGGACGAGAATAAGGCCTTTTCAAATAAAATGACGGCAGTTGAAAATATGCTTAGCAGTAACTATTTGTATGATTTTGACAAAACAAAACTTCGAGATGATGCGATTAAAGCATATGTTGACGGACTTGACGAGCCGTATACGCATTACTACACTCAAAGCGAGTTTTCTTCATATATAGACAATATCCAAGACGGCTATGTCGGGATAGGAGTAATAGTCGGAGTGAATGACGATAATCAAATAGAAGTTGTCGCACCGTTTGAGGACAGTCCGGCATATAACGCGGGAATACAGCCAAGCGATATTATAAAGGCGATAGACGGTGTGGAATACAGCGGAGATAAGCTTTCAGAAGCGGTTGACAATATCAAAAACGGAGAGATAGGAACGACTGTTGATATTAAAATTCTTCGCGGTGAAGAAGAACTTGATATAACGGTTACAAGAGATGATATTGCAACCGATTCCGTAGACGGTGAAATGCTTAACGACAATATCGGTTATATCCGTGTGACAGGTTTCAATACAACATCGGATAACGGTGAAAAGAGTACATTCAGCGAATTTAAAGATAAGATTACTGAACTTCAGTCAAGCGGTATGAGCAAAATGATTATTGACTTGCGTGATAATCCGGGCGGTGTGCTTGACGAGGCTTGCAATATGGCAGATATGATTTTACCGGAGGGTATTATAACATACACCGAAACAAAATCCGGCAAGAGAACGGATTATAATTCGGATGCGGAAAGTCTTGATATTCCGATAGTGATACTTATAAACGAAAACAGCGCAAGTGCGTCTGAAGTGTTTACGGGTGCGTTAAAGGACTACGGCAAGGCAACAGTTGTAGGTAAAAAAAGAGTTACGGTAAGGGAATAGTGCAAAGCGTACTTCCGTTCTATGACGGCTCGGGAATGTCGCTTACCGTTGCAAAATATTATACACCTAATGGCACTTGCATACACGGAATAGGCATTGAGCCTGATGTTGAGGTTGATATGCCTGACGAATATAAAGATATGTATGCGTCAATGGTTGAGCATGATCAAGATACTCAACTTCAAAAAGCGATTGAGATTATAAAGGAAAAATAGTTATATTTTCACGCTTGAATAAATATATAGCATATGTTACAATAGAAAAAAAATAATTTGTGATGGAGAATTAATAATGATTTCATTTGGTAAATGGCCGCGTGTTTTATTTGCGAGCGTGCTGGCAATGGCTTTATGGACGTTTATAAGCGTAAATACAAACATTTTCAGCGTAGACGGAAAGTTTGACGGATTTATGTATTTCACGTCATATATATTGGTGATAGGAGTATGGGCACTTGTCGCTGTTAAAATAAATGTATCGGATAAGTTTTATAAAGCAATTTCGATATTCATATTTGCTCTGACACCGTTTTTCTGTATGCAGGTGGCAATGATATTGTCGGGGGCGGCAGAGTATTCGTTTGGAATATACTTTATAAATATTATGTTCTATGTCGCGATTATGGCGATAATTCTTGCGATTACAAGAAGTATGAAATGGACGGCAATAGTAACAAATCTTGTTGCGTACTTATTCAACTTGTCAAGCTTCGTTGTAAATATTTTAAGAGGCACACCGCTAATTCCAAGCGATTTCCTTGCAATCGGTACGGCGGCACAGGTAGCGGAAAATTACACATTTCAGCTGAGATACCCGATTGTTGTTGCAACGGTTATAGTGGTGTTGGTTATAACGTTAATCGCTAAATTTTCGTTTAAACCGCAGTTTAAGCACAAAAATCTTATATTTTCTTTAAGCGGCGGTGCAGTTGCACTTGCATTTATAATAACAATGTCATGTATAGATTTTACTAATTCATCAATGGATGTGTACGACCAGTATCACGCCAATAATACGCATGGCTCGTTATACAGTTTCTATATTAACGTAAGAAAAATGATGCTTAGCAAGCCTAAAGGATATAAGGAAGAGGACGTACAGGCACTTTTGAGTAATGCCGACAGTGAGGAACAAACGACTGTTGACAAAGAAGAAATGCCGAATATCATTGCGATAATGAATGAGAGCTTTTCCGATTTGAACGTTGTCGGTGACCTTCAGACGAGTGAAGATTATATGCCGTTTATACGCAGTATGACTAAGAATACGATAAAAAGGTCAACTGTTGGTGTCACCGTTCGGCGGATATACTTGTAATACCGAATTTGAATTTTGACGGGACTTTCAATGGGCGTGTTGCCGAGAGGTTCGGTCCCATATCTTCAATATGTGTCAAAACAATATCCGTTCTCACTTCCGTCACATCTTGATGAACTCGGATATAAGAGCGTAGCCGTTCATCCGTATTTGGGAAGATGTTGGAACAGACAAAAGATTTATGAGCTTATGGGCTTTGATGAATTCATAAGTTTTGATAATATCAAAAAATATATGGACGAAGATGATATTGAGTATGTTCGTTATTATGTGAGCGACAGAACTTCATTTAAACTTGTAACAGACCAGCTTGAAAATAAAAAGCCGGGCGAAAAGATGTTCTTATTCAATGTTACAATGCAAAATCACGGCGGATACACATATGACGGCGGAGAATTTCCGACTGTAACAATTTCAAATTTGCAAGGTCATTACAAAGAGGCAGAACAGTATTTGTCACTTATAAAAGAAAGTGACAAAGCGTTTGAAGAATTAGTCAGATATTTAAAAAATTATGACGAACCGACAATCGTTGTAATGTTCGGTGACCATCAGCCTGCTGTTGAACAGGAATTTTATGAAGAACTTTACGGAAAAAGCTTGTCAAAATTATCAACTGAGGAATTGCAACAAAGATATAAAATTCCGTTCGTTATATGGGCGAATTACGATATAGAAAGTCAGGATGATTTAAAGACAAGTCCTAACTATTTGTCAGACTTGTTGCTTGATACGGCGAATGTTCCGAAGAATGAAATTGAAAACTTTACATCGGAGGTAAGAAATGATGTACCGCAAATAAATGCAATGGGACATTACGACAGTGATGGCAACTGGGTAAGCAGAGATGAAGATACTTCAAATGCTCTTGATAAGTATGAAGCGGTAGAGTATTATATGCTTACAAGAAAAGAGAACAAAGACGCAAAAGAGAATAAAGACGATAAGAAATAAAATTAAGCAAGGCAAAGCCTTGCTTAATTTTTTAGTCTATACCCATTTTTGCAAAAAAAGTCAGCGGTGGAAATACCGCTTGGACGGTTATATCTTTTTAGCATAAACAATGAATCGGCATCGGTTATATGATTAATTCCTTCGTTACAAGTTAAACTCATCTTAAATCCCATTGATTTTAACATATCAGTGGTTTCTTCACTGTAAGCACCGAAAGGGTATGTATATATAATCGGTGCAAAGCCTGTTTTTGTCATAAATCTGTCTTGGGCTTTTTGTGTGTCGGCAACAAATATATTCTTGTATGTATCTTCGCTTTCGCCGCTGTTACGCTTTGAACCGTTTCTGCCGTGATTATTTGAATGAAAATCGTAGGAGTGATTGCCGACTTCAACACGCTTGTCAATAAACATATCATAAACCTCGCTCCAACGTACATAACCGTATGTCATATTTGCGATATTACTTTTGGAATATTCATCGGTATAACTTCCCACAACAGAAATAACCGCTTTTGCGTCATACTCTGAAAGTATAGGCATAACGTAACCGTAGTTGTTATAAAAACCGTCGTCAAATGTGAGCATAACGGGTTTGTCGGGAAGTTTGGACGTGCCGTTAGTATAGTCGATTAATTCTTGTGCGGAAACAAAGGTGTAGCCTTTGTTTTTCAAAAAAATTAATATCGTTTTTCAATGTGTCGGGAGTGACAATGTATTTTCCTGATAAATCGGTGTCTTTCAATACGCTGTGGTACATAATAATAGGCATATCAACACCGTCGGAAATATTCACCGAAAGAACGGGAACACTTGAAACGGAATTGAAAACAATTCCGAGAATACCGCAGTAAAGTAGAGAAACGAATATTACAACCGAGAAAATTTTTAATTTTTTAATCATAAAAATACACCCTTATCAAATAGTATGATAAGGGGTGTTTGTTCATTACTAAAATTATGCTTTGTTGATTGAACCGAAAAGTTCCATCTTTTCTTTAACAATAACTTTAATAGCCTCAAAACCTGGAGCAAGAAGTTTTCTTGGGTCAAAACCTTTACCTTCAAGGTCTTTGCCTTCTTCAATATACTTTCTTGTAGCCTCTTGGAAGTATAGCTGACACTCTGTATTAACATTGATTTTTGCAACACCAAGTGAAATTGCCTTTTGAATCATATCTGCAGGAATACCTGTACCGCCGTGAAGAACAAGCGGAAGGTCGCCGATAAGTTCCTTTGTTTTTGCAAGAGCGTCAAAGTCAAGACCTTTCCAGTTTGCAGGGTACTTACCGTGAATGTTACCGATACCTGCTGCAAGGAAGTCAACGCCAAGATCGGCGATTTTCTTACATTCGTTAGGGTCAGCAATTTCGCCTGCACCTATAACGCCGTCTTCTTCGCCGCCGATTGAACCGACTTCAGCCTCGATTGAAAGACCTTTTTCGTGGCAAACTTTTACAAGCTCAGATGTCTTTGCGATATTTTCTTCGATAGGGAAGTGTGAACCGTCAAACATTACTGATGAGAAACCTGCCTCGATACACTTGTAGCAGCCTTCGTATGTTCCGTGGTCAAGATGAAGAGCAACAGGAACAGTGATGTTAAGTTCTTCAATCATTGCCTTAACCATTGCCGCAACAGTCTTAAAACCTGTCATATACTTACCTGCACCCTCAGATACACCAAGAATTACAGGTGAGTTGTTTTCCTGAGCTGTTAGAAGTATAGCCTTTGTCCATTCAAGATTGTTGATGTTGAACTGACCTACGGCATACTTGCCTTCAACTGCCTTTTTAGCATTTCAGTTGCTGAAACTATCATTTTAAAGTCCTCCTTAAAATAAATAAAATAAATATATAAATTTAATTTATATTCAAAATTATTTACCGATTATAATTGCTTTTTGCATTTAATAATCGTGTTAAAGTTTCTTCTGTTGTCTCGATGGCTTTTGATTTTTTGCATTGCAGACACGTCAGAATAATGTTGCCGTTTATGATATTTAATTCAATATCTTCACTTCCGCATGCACAGGAAATATTATGTGATTCCTGCAAGGCGTGCAGACGTTCGATAATTGAATAAATCAAGTTAAAAAAGAAATATCACTGTCATCATCGTCAAATTCATCGAGAATATCTGAAAACATATCAGTGTTTTCGTTAAGCATATTTTCAACCAAATCTTTTTCACCGGCAAAAAATACATCTATTCCTGCAACGGGACATTTGTATGTTAACAGCGGTTTGTTCCAAAAGTTTTCTTTTGTTGTTGTGTACGAATGGTTGTCACCGCATATCGGACATTCGATGTCAAATTTGTATTTATCGTGTTTTCGGCTATTGTAACACAGGTTTCGTGACAGCCGTGAGTAGGGCATATAAGCTGAACCTTGTCTTTACCCGAAAAATTAAATATTGAAAGTGATTTTGACGACATATTTGAACAGAAAGGACATATATATGCTACTATTCTTTTTAAATCTACTAACACTCTGAAATTCAAATCCTTTCCGCCCACGATATACTTGTCTTAAAATCACTTTTAATGTGGGCTGAAAAGTGATTATTCAGTGCCAATTTTGTTTTCTCTTGCATAGAAGAATAGATATTGCTGAGCAAAACCGCCTATATCGCCGAAATGCTTTTCGGCAAATGCGGATATTGCAGGTATGCTTTGTTCACCGTCAAAATAACAGTATTCCATTATGCGTTTAATCCAAACGTCAACGGGGAATGAGTCGACTCTGCCAAGACCGAATAAAAGTATACAGTCGCTGACCTTGTTGCCGACACCGTTAATAGTCATTAATGCTTTTTGGCGTCCGGAGTTGACAGTGATTTTATATATTCTTCCGTAAGAGTGCCGCTCTTGAATTTGTCTGCGGCGTCCATTATATATTTGTCACGAAAACCGGAACGGATAACCGATAAATCTTCTTTTGAAAGAGAATAAATCGTATCGGTATCGGGGAACGTGTAATACGTTTTGCCCATATAACTTATTTGTTTTCCGAAGTTTTCGCAAAGTCTTTCTATAATGCCTTTGATTCGCGGAATATTGTTGCTTGCCGAAATGATGAAAGAAATAACAGCCTCCCATAAATCCTGGTTAAGTATACGAATACCGTCACCGTATGAAACAGCTTCTTTCATAATCGGGTCATTGGATAATCTGCTCTTGATTTCGCTGTAGTCGCGGTTTAAATCAAAGTAATCATACCAAATATTCTTAAAATCGTCTTCAGTTGTATCGTAAAATATAACTTCATCATCATTTTGCGATATTAAAAGAGCCTTGTTCTTTGCAATGCCGAAATATGAATTCTCGCTTACTGCATTAAAACGAAAGCATTGACCGCAATCAAATATATGGTGTAAGTTAAAATCTTTTAAACCTGTGACAATAAGATTATTGTCTTTTTTATTAATATCCATATTAGATATTATATCACGTTGTTATAAATTTATCAAGTGACAAAATCCATATTTATCTGCATAATTACATACTTGACAGAGTTGCACAGAGCATAACTTTTTATATATTACATTATGGTCAAAATGCACGGAATTAAAACAATCAAGAAAAAATATGAAATAAGAAATTCGTTTTATGTAGACTATTTTTTGTATTTGTGGTATAATGAGTGTCAATAATAAAAATAAATGACGTCTTATTCGTCCGCAATAAGCCGCGTATATTATTTTTATCAGCGGACAGAAAGGTTATGATTTATATGACAGATAAAGAGTTATTTAATGAATTATCATACAAAAGAAAAAATGTGTATGAGAATTTGAGCGAACAGGAATATAAGGAAATGTTTGAACTTTGCGACGAATATCGCGAATTTCTTGATGAGGGAAAGACAGAACGTGAGTGCGTTGAAAAGTCGATAAAAATGGCTGAACTTCACGGATTTAAGAATATTAATTCAGTAAAGCAGTTAAAGGCGGGAGATAAGGTTTATAAGATTAACAGAAACAAAAAAATATTTTACTTGCGGTTATCGGCAGTGAAGATATTAAAAACGGTGTAAATCTTGTCGGCGCACATATCGATTCACCAAGACTTGACTTAAAGCAAAATCCGCTATATGAAAGCAATGATATGGCACTTTTGAAAACACATTATTACGGCGGTATTAAGAAGTATCAATGGACTGCAATTCCGCTTGCTATGCACGGTGTTATATTTACAAAAGAGGGTAAAAGGTGACATTAAATATAGGTGAAAATGAAAACGACCCTGTATTTTGCGTGACAGACCTTTTGCCGCATTTGGCTAAAGATCAAATGACAAAGAAGATGATTGACGGAATAGAGGGAGAAAATCTTAATATTCTTATAGGCGGTATGCCTGTTAAATCGGAAGATGTAAGCGAAAAGGTTAAGTTCGCGATTTTGAAACATCTTAACGAAAAATACGGCATAACAGAAAGAGATTTCTTAAGTGCCGAAATTGAAATTGTACCTGCTTTCAAGGCTAAGAATGTCGGACTTGACGAAAGCTTTGTCGGTGCATACGGTCAAGATGACAGAGTGTGTGCATTTACTACATTAAAGGGTATATTCGCTGTTGAAAATCCTAAAAAGACAGCACTTGCAATCCTTGTTGATAAAGAAGAAATCGGTTCAACGGGTAATACGGGTATGCTTAGTGCATTCTTTGAAATGACTCTTGCGGAAATTATTGAAAAGATTAACGGCAACTGCACAATTACCGATTATAATACAACAATAGAAAATTCAGCTTGCTTGTCATCGGACGTCGGTGCGGCAGTCGATCCGAACTATGAATCCGTATACGAAAAACGTAATGCGGCATTTGCAGGCTATGGTATGGTGCTTATGAAGTATACAGGTGCAAGAGGTAAGTCGGAGTCGTCAGACGCGTCTGCCGAATTTGTTTATGAAATAGGTAAGATACTTGACGATAACGGAGTTATTTGGCAAACAAGCGAACTCGGTAAGGTTGATCAAGGCGGCGGCGGTACAATCGCACAGTACGTTGCTAATCTTAATATGGACGTTATTGACTGCGGTGTTCCTGTACTTTCAATGCACGCACCGTTTGAAGTTACAGCAAAGAGTGACGTATATATGGCATATAAATCATATGTTGCATTTTATAATAACAGATAGTAGAAATGAGCCTGTCGACATTTTGTCGACAGGCTCATTTTGCTTTTTATTGTTGAGGAAGGTAGTCGGTTGGGTTTACCAAAACTCCGTCTTTTGACATTTCAAAGTGAATATGCGGATCGGTCACATTTTCACCGGTACATTTACCTGACGTTCCGATAACTTCGCCTGATTTTATTTCTTTACCTACAGTGAGATTTTCAATATTTTCAAGTCCCATATATTTCGTTATAAATCCTGCGGCGTGAGATATTATTACATATTCGCCCATTGCGTCTTTGCCTGTTTCGTCAATAACGCCGTCAGCGACGGCTTGTACACTGCAACCTGTGTTGGCGGCAATGTCAATGCCGTTGTGGGTACGCCAATCGGAAAGCTGTTCGTTGTATTTTAATTTGTCCGAATATCCTTCAAGTGTATTTCCGTTTACAGGCATAATAAATGCAGGTTGTTCGGATGATACGATAACTGCGGTTTGGTCAACGTCGGGATTGTTGACTGCATAGTCCTCAACAGGTACTTGTTGCTCGGACATAACAGGCATATCGGTTTGAGTGTCGGTACTTTGAGCGGTTTCGGTATCAGATACAACTTCCGAACTCTCTTCTACATTTGCTGATGAAGCCTCTTGAGTTTCATCTTCTGAAACGTTCAGAGCGGAAGATGTGAATTTGTCGGTTGAATCCGAAAAAACTTCGCTGCCACTGTTATCGGCTATCTCATTGCTTAGCATACTTGATGAGTCTGAATTGTGTCTTTCGGTAAAATAACCGGCTATACCGATTGCCAATACACAGCAACAAAGTGCTATGTAAAAGCTTGGTAGCTTTTTTGTTTCCTTTTTGTTGTTGATTCATTTTGTGTTCCTCCATATACATTGTAGTATTTAGTATTGTTTCCTTAATTTTCTGTATTATACATTTTGCTAAATAAAAATTTTACATAAATAATTGACAGGTATGACGGAAAGTGTGTCTTTTAAAATTCACGGTGATTATAGCAGTTGTTATTAAAAAAAGTTAATTCATTATTCGTGTTATTAGGGTATAGGAAGCCGTAAGGCACTCGGTATGGGTGGTGACGAACAGAATATGCTTTTGGTATAGCTAAAAAGAATTTCTTAAAATTTAATAAGGTTGTCGCAAACTATTGCAACAACCTTTTTTTTTTGGTATAATGTAATCTAAATGAACAGAAAAAAGAGGTAATTATTTTGAAAAGAACGGTTTTTATTATGACTTGCCCGAAGAACTTATTGCACAAGAACCTTTAAAGGACAGAAGTTCTTCAAGGCTTATGATACTTGATAAAAATACAGGTGAAATTGAGCATAAGCATTTTTATGATATAGTCGATGAACTAAATGAGGGTGATGCACTTATATTGAATGATACAAAGGTACTCCCGGCGCGTCTGTACGGTCAAAAGGAGGGTACGGGCGGTGCTATTGAATTTTTGCTTTTGCATAAGCATACGCTTGATACTTGGGAAGTGATTTTGAAACCTGGCAGAAAAGCTAAACCCGGTGCAAGATTTGTTTTTGGCAACGGTGAGCTTAAAGCAGAGGTTTTGGACGTTATAAATGACGGTAACAGACTTGTTAAGTTTGAGTATGAGGGAGTATTTGAGGAGGTTTTGGATAAACTCGGAGAAATGCCTCTGCCTCACTATATAACACATAAACTTGAAGATAAAAACAGATACCAAACAGTGTATGCAAAAAATCCCGGCAGTGCGGCGGCACCTACGGCAGGACTTCACTTTACACCCGAATTGCTTGAAAAGATTAAGGCAAAAGGCGTTAATATAGGTTATGTAACACTTCACGTCGGACTAGGAACATTCAGACCTGTTAAAGCCGACGATATACTTGAACATAAAATGCACTCGGAATTTTATATACTTCCGCAGGAAACAGCCGATTTGGTAAATAAAACAAAATCAAACGGTAAACGTGTAATTTCTGTCGGAACAACTGCTACAAGAGTTTTGGAAACGGTCGGAATGGAAAACGAAAAACTTGAACAAAAACAGGTTGGACGAATATATTTATTTATCCGGGTAAGGAATTTCACGTTATAGATGCGCTTATAACAAACTTCCACTTGCCTGAATCAACACTTATAATGCTTGTAAGTGCTTTGGCAGGCAGAGAAAATGTGCTGAATGCCTATAAAACAGCGGTACAGGAAAAATACAGATTTTTTCATTTGGCGATGCGATGCTTATAAAATAAAGGAGATACGAAATGTTTAAAATTTTGCATACTGACGGAAATGCAAGACGCGGCGAATTTCATACGGTACACGGAGTTGTACAGACACCCGTTTTTCAGAACGTCGGAACAATAGCGGCAATAAAAGGTGCGGTAAGTACAATGGATTTAAAAGAGATAGGCTGCCAGGTTGAACTTTCAAATACCTATCATTTACATTTAAGACCCGGCGACAAAGTTATAAAACAGCTTGGCGGGCTTCACAAATTTATGAATTGGGACAGACCTATTTTAACGGACAGCGGAGGTTTTCAGGTGTTTTCACTTGCAGGTTTGAGAAAAATAACAGAAGAAGGCGTCAGCTTTAATTCACATATTGACGGTCACAAAATATTTATGGGACCTGAAGAAAGTATGCAGATACAGTCAAACCTTGCGTCTACAATAGCAATGGCATTTGACGAATGTATTGAAAATCCCGCACCGTACAAATATGTAAAGGACTCATGCGACAGAACGTACAGATGGCTTGTTCGTTGTAAAAAGAGATGGAAAGACTTAATTCGCTTGACGATACAATTAACAAAAATCAAATGCTTTTCGGTATTAATCAAGGCGGAACTTTCGATGATATAAGAATTGAGCATATGCAGAGGATTGCGGAACTTGATTTACCGGGATATGCGATAGGCGGTTTGGCGGTTGGCGAGAGCCACGAAGAAATGTATCATATTCTTGATGTTGTACTTCCTCATGCACCTGTAAATAAGCCGAGATACTTAATGGGTGTCGGAACACCGTCAAATATTATTGAATCGGTTGCAAGAGGTGTAGACTTCTTTGACTGTGTTATCGCGTCAAGAAACGCAAGGCACGCATTTATCTTTACAAGAAACGGCACAATGAATTTAATGAACCAAAAATATGAACTTGATACAAGACCGATTGACGAAGAATGTGGTTGTCCTGCTTGTCAGCACTATACGAGAGCATATATAAGACATTTGTTCAAGGCAAAAGAAATGCTTGGAATGAGATTGGCAGTTCTTCATAATTTGTATTTTTATAATGAGCTTATGGAACGCATCAGAAAGGCGATAGAAGAGGACAGATTTGAAGAATTCAGACGTGAAAATGTTGAAAAGCTTGCACAAAGACTTTAATAGTGCAAAAACTATAATTAAATGACAATTCTATATTGCTTTTTTGTGAAAGTTTTGGTATAATATTATACAATATGAATAACAATTTAAGGAGGATACCATAGATGAGAGCAAAGTATAAGAGAGTGCTTTTAAAAATAAGCGGAGAGGCACTTGCGGGAACAAATGGATTTGGACTTGATGAGCATACTATTGCACATATCAGTGAGAACATAAAGAAAATTGTGGACATGGGTGTACAGGTTTCAATCGTTGTAGGCGGAGGAAATATCTGGAGAGGACGAAGCAGTGAAAATATGGACAGAACAAGAGCTGACCATATGGGTATGCTTGCAACTGCGATAAATGCGTTGGCACTTTGCAGTGCACTTGAAAACTGCAATGTACCTACAAGAGTGCAGACTGCGATTGAAATGCGACAGGTGGCAGAACCTTATATCAGAGGTAAGGCTGAAAGACATCTTGAAAAGGGCAGAGTAGTAATATTCGGCTGCGGAACAGGTAATCCGTTTATGTCAACAGATACAGCCGCCGCACTTCGTGCAGTTGAAACAGATTCACAGGTTATATTACTTGCAAAGAAAGTTGATGCAGTATATGACAGCGACCCTAATATAAATCCTGACGCAAAGAAATATGATGTACTTTCATTCAGTGATATACTTTCAAAAAATCTCGGCGTAATGGATTCAACTGCGGCATCAATGTGTCGTGATAATAATATGCCTATACTTGTTTTCGGTCTTAGCGACCCTGAAAACATTGTAAGAGCGGTAAAAGGCGAAAAAATTGGTACACTTGTAAATAATGAGGGTAAACTTTAAGATTAATTGATATATTTAAGGAGGAATTTTAAAATGGGTAAGTATCCTGAAATTGAAGAAAAGATGGAAAAAAAGAATAAACGGTTATGCGGGTGAATTAAAGACAATCCGTGCAGGACGTGCAAACGCGTCTGTACTTGATAAAGTTGCTATTGATTACTACGGTACAATGACGCCTGTCCAACAGGTAGGTTCAATCTCATCACCTGAACCGAGATTACTTGTTATTCAACCTTGGGACGCAAGCGTTTTAAAGGAAATCGAAAAGGCAATCAATGCGTCTGATATTGGTATAGCACCTCAAAATGACGGTAAGGTTATAAGACTTAACTTCCCTCCGCTGACAGAGGAAAGAAGAAAAAGAACTTGTTAAGACTGTAAAGAAGTATACAGAAGAAGCAAAGGTACAAATCCGTAATGCAAGACGTGACGCAATGGATAAGTACAAGGCTATGAAGAAAGACGGCGAAATCACAGAGGACGATTTGAAAGAAACAGAAAAGGATATACAAAACTTGACAGATAAGTATATTAAAGAAATTGATAATATCAGTGCCGCAAAGGAAAAAGAAATCCTTGAGGTTTGATAATTAAAATCACTACGCATATGACCGGCAGGCTAAGTCTGCCGGTATTGTGCTAAATAGAGAGGTATCGTATGTTTTTTTCAAAGAAAAAGAAAATCAATGAAATAGATATGTCAAGACTTCCGCAGCATATCGGAATTATAATGGACGGTAACGGCAGATGGGCGAAAAAAAGAGGTTTGCCGAGAAGTGCCGGACACAGTGCCGGAGCGGATTCACTGAAAAAATTATCATCACAGAGGCAAATAATCTCGGTGTAAAGTATATAACGGTATATGCTTTTTCAACGGAAAATTGGAAACGACCGAAAGAAGAAGTAGACTATCTTATGTCGCTTTTGCTTGACTATCTGAGAAATGCTGAAAAAACTCTTTCGGGAGAGAATGTCGTTATTCGTGTAATCGGTTCAAGAAAAGGTCTGTCCGAAGAAATTTGCCGGCAGATTATAAAGACAGAGAATTTTACAAAGAATAATACAGGAATTGTTATGAATATCGCTCTTAACTACGGCGGTCGTGAAGAAATTGTAAATGCAGTGAAAAATATCTGTAAGGATGTTACGGGCGGCAGGCAGAATGTTGATGATATTGACGATGAAGTTTTTTCAAGCTATTTGTATACCGCAAATCAGCCTGACGTTGACTTGCTTATCAGAACAAGCGGTGAGCAGAGATTGTCAAACTTTATGCTTTGGCAGGTAAGCTATGCGGAAATGTGGTTTACCGATAAGCTATGGCCTGATTTTAAACCGGCTGATTTACATAAGGCTATAATCGATTTTTCAAAACAGAGGCAGAAGATTTGGGGGTGTGTAAAAATGGTTAAGAGAATTATAACGTCGGTGGTGGCATTGGCGGTATTTGTTGGTATACTGTTTTTTACCGCCGATATGCTTTACAGTTGCACTTGCGGCGGTTATATTATTTATGCTATATGAGTGTTACAGTGCGACAAAAGCCGATTTGGGTATGAAAACTATCGGATTTATTTCGGCTGTTATATTGATGTCATCAATTTATTTTTGTAAAGCAATAGAGTGGGATACTTTTTGCATGGGCAACTGCGTCAATAGGTATAATTTTTATCATAGCACTGCATATGATTACAGTAGTGGCAAAGCACGGTAAAAGAAATTATAAGGATATACTTTCAAACGGTTTCTTAACTATATATATTGTACTTTCGATGAGTTGCGTGTGGCTTGCAAAAGAAACGTTTGATACTGCTACCATGCTTTTAACATTTATATGTGCGTGGTCGTGTGATACGTTTGCATATTTTACAGGCAGATTTTTAGGCAAACACAAACTGATACCTCACGTCAGCCCAAATAAAACGGTTGAAGGCTCTGTCGGTGGTGTTGTCGGTGCAATGGTTATATGTATTGTATATCTATTGATTGTGAAAATGTATTTGATACAAATATGTTGCAGTGGAGCAATGTAGTTGTTGAGGGTGCGGTTTACGGTCTTGTAGGCGGTGCATTGTCACAGCTCGGCGATTTGATTGCTTCGGCTATCAAACGCGATACAGGAATAAAAGATTTCGGTTGGATATTCCCGGGACACGGCGGATTTATGGACAGATTTGACAGCGTTATGTTTATAGCACCTATTATGTATATATTGCCGATGGTAATTTTTGGAGTTATGTAGGGAATGTCAAATTAATTGGAGAAAAGACAAATGGAATTTGAAAAGAAAATAGCGGTATTGGGGTCAACAGGCTCAATCGGTACACAGACTCTTGAAATTGCCCGCGAATACAAGGGTATAAAAATAGAGGCAATGTCTGCACATTCAAATATTGATTTGATTGAAAAACAGGCGAGAGAGTTTAAACCGAAAACGGTGTGCCTTACCGATGAAGGAAAGGCTAAGGATTTGAAAATCAAGCTTGCCGATACCGATATAAAAAGTAGTACAAGGAAAAGAAGGTCTTATAGAAACGGCAACGGCTGACAGTGCTGATACGGTTGTAACCGCGGTTGTCGGTATTTCGGGACTTGAGCCTACAATAGAGGCAATAAAGGCAAAGAAAAATATTGCTCTTGCGAATAAGGAAACGCTTGTAACAGGCGGTCATATCGTTATGGATTTGGCAAAGGAAAACGGAGTTGCGATACTTCCGTAGACAGTGAACACAGTGCGATATTTCAGTCACTTCAAGGCTGTAAGGACAGACGCGAAGTAAAGAGAATACTTTTAACCGCATCGGGCGGTCCGTTCTTTGGGAAAAAACGTGAAGAACTGGTTGACATAAAACCTGAGGACGCATTAAAACACCCTAATTGGAATATGGGTGCAAAGGTTACGATAGATTCATCAACGCTTGTCAATAAAGGACTTGAAGTTATGGAGGCGAAGTGGCTTTTCGGAACGGATAACATAAAAGTTTTGGTACACAGACAGAGCGTTGTACATTCAATGGTTGAGTTCGTGGATAACGGAGTAATTGCACAGCTCGGTGCACCTGATATGCGACTTCCTATACAGTACGCATTGACGTATCCGAACAGACTTCCGATGAAGAATAACGAACTTGACTTTACAAAGTATCCGTCACTTACATTTGACGAACCCGACACAGACACGTTTTATGCGTTGAAATTGGCATATGATGCACTTAAAGACGGCGGTATAAAACCGACTGTATTTAACAGTGCCGATGAGGCGGCGGTTGAGTTGTTTATGCAAGGTAAAATATCTTATCTCGGTATATCCGACGCTATCGCAAAGGCAATGAGCGAGATTAAAAATATCGAAAATCCGACAATTTCGGATATATGGGAAACAGATAAGTTAGCCCGTGAGATTGTATATAGATTTGAAAAGGAGAGTTTAATTTGATAACTGCGATTGTATCTGTTGTAATGTTCCTTGTAATGGTTTCACTGCACGAATTCGGTCACTTTATTGTTGCAAAAATGCTGAACTTTAAAGTTGATGAATTTTCTGTTGGAATGGGACCTGCAATATTCAAGAAAAAGAAAGGCGAAACACAATACTCAATAAGAATTTTGCCGCTTGGCGGTTATTGTAAATTTGAGGGCGAAGATGAAGCCGACAATACCGATCCGCGAGCTTTTTCAAATCAAAAGCCGTGGAAAAAGATTGCTTGTGCTTTTGGCAGGCGGTGTTTTTAATATCATTTTGGGTTTTGTACTGTTTCTTGTTATCGTTCCGTCAACGTCACCTGCACGAACAAATGTTATTGATACGGTTGTTCCGCACAGCTATATAGAACAAGTCGGAGTACAGCCGAATGATAAGATTATAAAGATTAACGGAAAGAAAATCAATTTCTATAATGATATTTCGCTTTATACTCAAAATTTCAAAAAAGACGAACAGGCAACCGTAACGGTTTTAAGAAACGGTGAAAAAATCGACTATTCATTTATGCCGACGGAGCAAATTGTCAAAACAACTTACGGAGAAAACGGCGTGCAAGTCGACAGTACAATAAACGGATACACAACAGGTCAGTTTGTGGAATATTCCGATAAAATGCCTAAGGACGATTCGATTGTAGGTCAGTCGGAAACAAGCACAAGATATATAATAGGCTTTACACCTAAAACAAAGGATATAACGATATTTAATGTTTGGGGAGAGGCTTTAAATGAAACCGAATTTGTGGTTAAGCTTGTGTATCAGTCATTCTGGCAGATGATAACAGGTAAGGTCGGAGTAGACCAAATGTCAGGACCTGTCGGAATTGTAAGCGAAGTGAACAACGCGGTTAATTCGGGCAGTTACAGTTGGCTTTATGTGCTTAACTTGGTTGCACTTTTGACAATAAATCTGGGAATATTCAATCTTCTTCCGATACCTGCACTTGACGGCGGAAGAATATTGTTTGTACTGATTGAAATGATACGCAGAAAGGCTATTCCGCCTGAAAAAGAGGGGATAGTTCATGCAGTCGGAATGTTATTGTTATTGGCATTCATTGTGTTCGTATCATTCCACGATATAATGCGATTATTCAATAAGTGAGGTTAATATTTATGAGAAAACAAAAAAGAATTGTAAATATAGGCGGTGTGAAAATCGGCGGTGACAATCCCGTTGCAATTCAGTCTATGTGTAATACCGACACAAGAGATGTCAAAGCAACGGTAAATCAGATACATGAACTTGAAAATGCAGGCTGCGAGATAATTCGTGTTGCTGTGCCTGATATGGTTGCGGCTAAAGCCGTAGCGGATATAAAAAAGCAAATTCATATACCGCTTGTTGTCGATATACATTTTGATTATCGTCTTGCGTTGGAATGTATGAAAAACGGTGCGGATAAAGTCAGAATTAATCCCGGCAATATCGGTGACCGCGACAGAGTAAAGCAAGTTGTCGAAATGGCAAAGGAAAGAGAAATCCCTATCAGAATCGGCGTCAACGGCGGTTCGCTTGAAAAGAATTACTTCAAAAATACGGTGGTGTAACTGCCGACGCACTTGTGGAAAGTGCTATGGGACCGTTGCAATTCTTGACGAACTTAATTTTAATAATGTGGTTGTGTCAATTAAGATTTCAGACGTTCCGAAAATGCTTTGCGCATACAGAAAATTCAATGAAATATCGGATATTCCGTTGCATATCGGTGTAACCGAATCCGGTACGTTAAAAGGCGGAACGGTTAAATCGGCTGTCGGAATTGGTGCACTTTTGGCAGAAGGAATAGGCGATACTATGCGTGTTTCGCTTACGGCAAACCCTGTTGAAGAAATTTATGCGGCGTATGATATTCAAAAGGTTTTGGGTATGAGAAAAACAGGTGCGGAGATAGTTTCGTGTCCGACTTGCGGAAGAACTCAACTTGACCTTATTTCAATCGCAAACGAAGTTGAAAAACGTGCCGCAAATATTGATAAACCTATTAAAATCGCCGTTATGGGTTGTGCGGTAAACGGACCCGGTGAAGCGAGAGAGGCTGATATAGGAATTGCAGGCGGAAAAGGTGAGGGACTTATTTTCAAAAAGGCGAGATTATAAAGAAAGTACCTCAAGACAGCCTTGTCGATGAACTTATGAAAGAAATAGAAACATTATAATACGAGAGGATTGGGATATATTGAAGAAGTATCTTGTTATAAACGGCGTAAACTTAAATATGCTTGGTATCAGAGAACCGGGAATATACGGAAACAGCACTCTTGACGATTTGGAAAACAACATCAGAAAAAAAGCAGATGAACTTGGTGTTGAGGTTGATTTTTTCAAAGCAATTTTGAGGGCGAAATCGTTGAAAAAATACACAGTGCAATGGGTAATTACAACGGCATTATAATAAATCCGGGGCATTTACTCATTATTCGTATGCTATCAGAGATGCGTTCGGTTCGGTTAAAATGGATGTAATCGAAGTACATATTTCAAATATCCATAAACGTGAAGAGTTCAGACATACATCTGTTATCGTACCTGAATGTATAGGACAGATTTGCGGTTTGGGATTTAAGGGGTATGAACTTGCATTGGAGGCATTGGTATGCAGAGCAGAATAGATAAACTGTGCGAAAAAATGCACGATAACGAGGCGGTTTTTATATCAAGCTATCCGAATATATTTTATTACAGCGGTTTCACGTCAGAGGACGCATATTTGCTTATTTCGCACAGTGGCAAGTATATTATCACAGATTCGCGATACACAATACAGGCGCGTGAGCAAGCAAAAGGCTTTGAAGTGATTGATATTGCAAAAGGTTTTGAAAAAATATTTTCAAGAATAGACGAAAAATATATAGGTTTTGAAGAATCATATATGAGCGTCGGAGAAAATAAGCGAATAAGAGCAAAACTAAAAGACGGACAAGATTTTGTTGAAATGCAAAATCTTATAAACAAACCGCGAGAAATAAAAGACGAATGCGAAATTAAAAAATTGCAGAAGCCGAAAAAATTGGAGATATGGCATTTGAATATGTTTTAGGCAGAATTAAAGAGGGAGTAACCGAAAGAGAAATAGCACTTGATTTGGAGTTCTTTATGAAAAAACAAGGTGCGACTGCATTGTCGTTTGACACTATTTCCGCATCGGGTATTCGTTCGGCAATGCCGCACGGCATAGCTACCGATAAAAAAATCGAAAACGGAGATTTTCTTACTTTGGATTTCGGCTGTGTTTTCGAGGGTTACTGTTCGGATATGACAAGAACAGTAGTTGTCGGCAAAGCGAATGATAAACAAAAGAAATTTACAATACAGTTTTAAAAGCACAAACCACTGCAATAGACGCAATTAAAGCAGGTATGAAGTGCAGTGAAGTGGACGGAGTGGCACGAAAGATTATAACCGACGCAGGTTACGGTGAGAACTTCGGTCACAGTCTTGGACACAGTGTCGGTATTGAAATTCACGAAAATCCGTCATTTTCACCTAAAAACAATGCTGTTGTGCAAAACGGTAACGTAATTACGGTTGAACCGGGAATTTATATAGACGGTTTCGGCGGTGTAAGAATTGAAGATTTAATCGTTGTACAAAACGGTAAAGCGGTAAATCTGACATCATCACCGAAAGAACTTATTGAAATTTAATACAGCTCAAAAATCACATCAATTTTGATGTGATTTTTGATTTTTTTTAATCTATGGTGTTAGTCATGTCAATCATATTTTCAGCAAGAGTACCATATCCTTTTGTGGGATTGTTTACAACTACATGAGTTACCGCACCTATAAGCATACCGTTTTGTATAATCGGCGAGCCGCTCATACCCTGAACAATTCCGCCTGTGCAGTCGATTAAACGAGGGTCGGTAATTTCAATAATCAATCCTTTGTCGGAATCGTTTGTGATTTTGTTTATTTTTATCGAGTATTTTTCCGTTTTTTGCCCTATAACGTCTGAAAGTATATACGCGTCACTTTCGCCTATCTGTTCCTTTGCGGCAACGGGTATGGTATTATCAGAGGAAAATTCATCGCAAGACATATTTCCGTAAATACCTATTTGTGAATTTATACTGATATTACCTATTGTATTACCGTCAAACGCACCGTTAATTTCTCCGGGATGACCTTTTGAACTTTTTGATACAGATAAAATATCGCAATTAAGAATATTTCCTGATTTAACGGATAAAATATTACCTGTATCAATATCGTTTATTCCGTGACCGAGTGCGGCAAAGCTGTTGTTTTGGGGATTGTAATAAGTCACAGTACCGATTCCGGCGGTACTGTCACGCACCCAAAGACCTAAACGGTATATATTGTCTTCCGATAAAACGGGAACGGCATTAATCAAAATATCTTGATTATCCCGCTTTATTGAAAGTGCCACACCGCTTGGATTTTCATTTACGGTCTTTGAAAATTCTTCTGTACTGTTGATGAGTTGATTATTTATTTTTTCTATTCTGTCATTTATCTTTATACCGTATTTTTTGAAACATTTTCACCGTTTACTTCCGATGTCCCGACAACGAGCAAGCCGTCGGTATATATCTTTACGCCTACCGCTTTACCGATAGGAACGACTTTGATTTCATCGGCATAAACGCTTGTGAAAATACACAAATTTAAAGAGAAGAAAAACTACTATTTTACAGGAAACTTTTTTCAAATTATTCACCGCCTTTCTACACTTAAATTTGCCGAAATTCGACACGTTTATACTGAAAAACTTATTGAAGAAATGGTTTTAAAAGTTTGTGTTTTTTCTGAATATGTGGTATAATAACCTCACGAAACATACAAAAATCAAAGATTTTTATGTTTCGGAGAACATTGTATCATAATACTGCGGCGACATTCAGCCGCCTTCGTTGTTATGATATAATAAAATGAAAACGATTTTAGGAGAACATTTGATGAATAATATGTTAGATAAACTTAACGAAAGGCAAAAAAAGAGGCTGTATTGGCAACGGAAGGTCCTGTTCTTGTGCTTGCAGGTGCGGGAAGCGGAAAAACAACGGTGCTTGTAAACAGAATTGCATATATGATTTCCGAAAAACATATACGTCCTTGGAATATTTTAGCGATAACTTTTACAAACAAAGCCGCAAGAGAAATGAAAGACCGTATTGAAAGACTTTTGGGTGATACCGCAAAAGATATGTGGATTGGTACATTTCACTCGGTTTGCGTCAGAATTTTGCGTAGTTGTATTGATTTGCTTGGTTACAGCCGTGATTTTGTAATTTACGATACAGCAGATACAAAGACTGTTATGAAAGAATGTCTAAGAGAACTTGACATTGACGAAAAAGTTTTCCTGTCAGAAACGTGTTGTCTATAATAAGTAACGCAAAAAAATGACTTGATGGATGCGGCAACTTTTGAAAATGTTTACAAAAGCGATTATCGTATGAGCATAATCGCAAAAATATATTACAGATACCAAACAAAACTGAGAAAAAACAATGCAGTCGATTTTGACGATATTATTTTGAATACAGTTAAGATTTTAAGTGAAAATCCCGATGTATTGTCAAAATATCAAGATAAGTTTCAGTACATACTTGTTGATGAGTATCAGGATACGAACAATTCGCAGTATCTTCTTATAAATCTTCTTGCACAGGCAAACAGAAATCTTTGCGTTGTCGGTGATGACGACCAAAGTATTTATAAATTCAGAGGTGCAAATATCGGAAATATTCTTAATTTTGAAGATGATTACTCTGATGTACAAAAGATAACGCTTGACCAAAATTACCGTTCAACGCAAAATATCCTTGATGCCGCAAACAGCGTTATATCTAACAATAAGGGTAGAATGGGTAAATCGTTGTGGACGTCAAACGGTGACGGAAACAAAGTTTTTTTGTATACACGGGTACAAACGAATATGACGAGGCAAGATATATTGCACGTCAGATAAAAAGCATTTCGATGAACAAGGTTCATTTTCGGATTGTGCGATACTGTACAGAACAAATGCACAGTCGCGTGTAATAGAAGAAATGCTTATGCGTGAGTCTGTTCCGTACAAAGTCCTTTCGGGACTTCGATTCTATGATCGTAAGGAAATTAAGGATATAATTGCATATTTGAGAGTTGTATATAATCCGAATGATGATGTAAGTCTGGCAAGAATTATCAATGAGCCGAAAAGAAAAATCGGTAACGCAACGCTTGAAAAAGCGAGAAATATTGCACGTGAAAAGGAAACAAGTCTTTATGATGTTATTTCTCACGCGGACGATTACCCTGAATTTAAAACGGCTATAAAAAATTACTTAGTTTTTCGGAAATAATACAATCACTTATCAAACTTAAAGATACCGTTACGATTGAAGATCTTACGGGAAGAATATTGAATGATACAGGATATATGCCGGCACTTGTAATGGAAGATACAACGGAAAGTAAGACAAGAATAGAAAACTTGGGCGAATTTATTTCTGTTATTACCGAGTTTGAGAAGAATGAAGAAACGGGGAATACACTGGGTGAATTTTTTGGAAAATATAAGTCTTGTTTCGGATATAGACGGATATGACGAAAATGAGGACAGTGCGGTACTTATGACTATTCACAGTGCAAAAGGTCTTGAATTCCCGATTGTATTCTTGAGCGGTCTTGAAGAAGGATTGTTCCGGGAATGCGCTCAATGGAATCGGACGATGATATAGAAGAAGAAAAGACGTCTTTGCTATGTTGCGATAACGAGAGCGAAAGAACAGCTTTATATCACCAAAACGATAAGCAGAACTATTCACGGTAAAACAATGCCGACAACCGCGTCAAGATTTTTCAGGGAAATACCTGTTGAATATCTTGAGGACAAGACAACGCTGCAACCGAAAGTTGCAAAGGTAATGCAAGACTTAGGAGTGCGTAATGCGTCTGCACCGAAAAAAAAAGAAGTTTATATGACAAAAGGGTTTGGCAGCAGTGTAAAATCAAGTGGTTCAACCGACTATTCTAAATTCAAAGCCGGTGATGCCGTTGAACACAGAACATTCGGACGCGGAGAAATTCTGAAAGCCACTCCTTGCGGAAATGACTGTATTCTTGAAATCAATTTGAAAGTATCGGTTTTAAACGCCTTATGGCGGCATTTGCAAAGGTGAAAAAGATTAATTAATAGAGAGCCTGTCGACAAAATGTCGACAGCTCCAAAAATCACATCATGCTGATGTAATTTTTGAGTATTTTTCAGAGAAAAATCTAAAGTTCCTCCAAAGTCGAAACTTTAGATTTTAAGCCATTTCTGCCGCGCATGTCGCCAGAAATGATTGAAATTGAGGTTAGTTTTTTTCAGTAGTTTTGCCTACGGCAAACCGCTCTGCGAGCGTTGGATGTCTTTCCGATACGCCATCAAACTCCCCAAAATAAAGCAGACAAAGCCGTAAAGGTTTTGTCTATAATCAATTAATGTTGATAAGCCTTAAAATATTATCATTAAACGGCTGAATATTTTGATTATATAAAAAGCCTGTTTCGCGTGGCGGTATTGCATTAGGCAGATTTATTTCGATAAGTGAGCCGTTAGATAATTCGTTTTTACAAACTGCTTTACCACACAAGAAACACCTATGCCGATTTTGGCAAATTCAATAAGCATATCCATATCGTTCACTTCAAGGATATGCGTAGGATTGATATTGTTTTCGGCATAGTAGTTGTTAATATGCATACGGGAAACGTTGTCTTTGTTTAAAAGCATAATATTGCCACGTTCAAAAATTTCAAAACCGTTGCAGTTAAGACGTTTCAAGTATGACGGAGTACAGACGAATGTGTCCTGTATTGCACCGAGCGGATAATATTCAAGACCGCTGATGTTGTCGGGCTTTGCCATAAGCGCAACGTCGATTTTACACTCTTCAAGCATTTTATGTGCATTTGCAGATGATGTACAAGTTATGGAAACATCGGTGAAAGGATATTTTTCGGTGAATTTTTGAAGATAGGGCATAAGCAGGTACTTGCAAAGCACATTACTTGCGGCAATGCGAAGTCTGCCGTTGTTTTCAAGGTGCTTTAAATTGCTTTCGGTATCGGAGAGCATATTTAATGCTTGTTTTACGCCGTCATAAAGAAGTCTGCCGTTTTCGGTCAGAACAACACCTCTCGGTTTTCGTAAAAACAAAGTTGTTCCAAGACTTTCTTCAAGCTTTTTATTGTCATACTTACAGCGGGCTGAGAAATATAAAGTTGCTCGGCAGATTGAGAGATACTGCCGCACTCGGCAACACAAAGAAATACCTTGTATTTGGAAAGATTATCGTAGTTATACATTTGACACCTCGTATAAGTTATTTTTATGTATAATATAAATTATATATATTTGAATTATATCACTTGTTGTGCTATAATTCAATAGTAATAAAAAGTAAAATAAACATTTCGGAAAGGAAGGTTTTTGTTATGGGAATGACTATGACGCAAAAAAATTCTTGCGAATGCCGCAGGAAAGGAAAGTGTTAAAGCCGGAGAACTTATTATGGCGAATTTAAACTTAGTTCTTGGCAACGACATAACAACTCCTGTTGCAATAGGAGAATTTGATAAGATAGGACTTGACGGAGTATTTGATAAAGCAAAAGTTGCTCTTGTTCCTGACCACTTTACACCGAATAAGGATATTAAGTCTGCTCAGCAGGCATTAAAGGTCAGAACTTTGCAAAGGAGCAGGATATTGTAAACTATTTTGAAGTCGGCGAAGTCGGTATCGAGCACGCACTTCTTCCTGAAAAAGGCTTGGTAGTTGCAGGTGACGTTGTTATCGGAGCAGACTCACATACTTGTACATACGGTGCATTGGGTGCTTTTTCAACAGGTGTCGGCTCAACAGATATGGCAGCCGGTATGGCAACAGGTAAGGCTTGGTTCAAAGTTCCCGAGGCTATTAAAATTAACCTGACAGGTAAGCTTAACAAATACACAAGCGGTAAGGACCTTATTTTACATATAATCGGTATGATTGGTGTTGACGGTGCACTTTACAAGTCAATGGAATTTACAGGTGAGGGTATGCACACTCTTACTATGGACGACCGTTTCTCAATCGCAAATATGGCTATTGAAGCAGGTGCTAAAAACGGTATATTTGAAGTTGACGATTTGACTGTTGAATATATGAAAGACCATTCTGATAAAGAATATACAGTATTTAAAGCTGATGATGACGCTGAATATGTACAGACAATAGACATCGACCTTGCAACAGTTCCTCATACGGTTGCATTCCCTCACTTGCCTGAAAATGCAAGAACACCGGAAAACTGGGGCAATGTTGAAATTGACCAGGTTGTAATAGGTTCATGTACAAACGGACGTATTTCGGATTTACGTCATGCGGCTGAAATTCTAAAGGGTAAGCACGTTAAAAAGGGTATAAGAGTTATCGTATTCCCTGCAACACAGGCAATTTACCTTGAAGCATTAAAAGACGGTACATTATCGACACTTGTTGAGGCAGGCTGTGTAATTTCGGCACCTACATGCGGTCCGTGTCTGGGCGGTCATATGGGTATTTTGGCAGAAGGCGAAAGATGTGTTTCTACAACAAACAGAAACTTTATCGGACGTATGGGACACGTTGACAGTGAAGTTTATCTTGCGAGTCCTGAAGTTGCGGCCGCAAGTGCTGTAACGGGTAAGATAACAGCACCTGAAGAAGTAATGTAAAAAATAAACTTCACAACTTAAAATTGATTTTGAGTTGAGTTTGGAACGGAGGATTAATATGAAAGCAAACGGAAAAGTTATTAAATACGGAGATAACATTGATACAGACGTAATAATTCCGGCAAGATACCTTAACACAACAGACCATAAGGAACTTGCGTCACACTGTATGGAAGATATAGATAAAAGAATTTGTAAATAAAGTTAAAGACGGCGACATTATGGTCGGCGGTGCAAACTTCGGCTGCGGTTCATCAAGAGAACACGCACCTATCGCTATAAAAAGCAAGCGGTATTTCATGCGTAATCGCAAAGGATTTTGCAAGAATTTTCTATCGTAACGCTATTAATATCGGACTTCCTATTCTTGAATGTGCCGAGGCGTCAGAGGATATAGACGAGGGCAATGAAGTAGAAGTTGATTTCGATACAGGTGTTATCACAAACAAGACAAAGAATAAGACTTATCAAGCAGTTGCATTTCCTGAATTTATGCAGGGCATTATCAATGCAGGCGGTTTGGTTGAGTACATAAAGAAAGGAATGTAATAAAATGGCTGAATTTAATATTGCACTTATACCGGGTGACGGAATTGGTCCTGAAATCGTATCGGGTGCTGTTACAGTTCTTGACGCGGTAAGCAAAAAGTACGGACACAAATTTAATTATCAGGAAGTATATATGGGCGGTTGTGCCATAGATAAGTACGGCGTACCGCTTCCGCAGGAAACAGTTGATATTTGTAAAAATCAGACAGTGTGCTTTTAGGTGCAGTCGGCGGTCCGAAGTGGGATTCACAACCGTCTGAAAACAGACCTGAAAAAGGACTTTTGGGTATAAGAAAGGCTCTTGAATTATATTCAAATCTTCGTCCGTCAATCCTAAAGCCGCAGCTGAAGGACGCGTCACCGCTTAAAGACGAAAAGCTTGAAAAAGGACTTAACGTAATGGTTGTCCGCGAACTTACAGGCGGTATTTACTTCGGTGAAAGAAAGAAAGCAGAGGACGGCTCATGGGCGTCGGATACAGAAAAGTATTCAGTTGAAGAAATCAAGAGAATAGGTAAAATTGCATTTGAAACAGCTATGCTTAGAGATAAGAGAGTTGTATCTGTTGATAAGGCCAACGTACTTGAATCTTCAAGACTTTGGAGAAAGACTATGATTGAGCTTTCGGCAGACTATCCCGAAGTTGAGCTTACTCATATGTATGTTGATAATGCAGCTATGCAGCTTGCAATTAATCCGGCACAATTTGACGTAATCGTTACATCAAATATATTCGGAGATATTCTTTCAGACCTTTCAAGTGCTATTGCAGGTTCAATCGGTATGTTGCCGTCAGCGTCACTTGGCGCAACAAAATGCGGTATGTACGAACCGATTCACGGCAGTGCTCCTGATATTGCAGGTATGGATATTGCAAACCCTATTGCAACCATTGTTTCAGCCGCTATGATGCTTGAAATGTCATTCGGTCTTGTAGAAGAAGCAAAGGCAATAAATGACGCAGTAGATAAGGTACTTGACCAAAATTACAGAACAACCGATATTATGTCAGACGGTATGAAAAAGGTTGGCTGTAAGGAAATGGCTAAACTTATTGCGGAAAAATATATAATATGCTAACAAAAAAACACTCATAAAGAGTGTTTTTGTTGCTTTATGGCAAAGTTCTTTAATGATGTTGACTTGATATGAAGTTTGTGGTAGAATATAGTATCAGATAGGACTACACAAAATTAATTACATCATTGGAGGCATCATTATGAACATTTCAACAAATCTAAAAGCTATTGATATGATAAAAGGTGAGATTTTATCGGAGATAGCACATCTTTACAGAACTCTTGCGGACTATGACGAAATAGGCGATTATGAGAGTGTTACAAATGAAATAGCAACGGTTATTGCTATGGATTACATACTTGCAAGACGGTTGGGAATCGGTTATGCAAGCATAGATAAAAAATTTCCGAACTTCTCGGCATAGGTGAAGAAAACGGACACGAACTTGAGATAGAGTTTTCGGATATGTCGGAACTAAAGAAATATTTAAAGAGCCGCTAAGGCTTACAGTGCATCAATGCACTTTGGAGGGACTTATGAGAAAACATTACGGACAAGTTGTTAAAACTTGCATTAAGATAGCATTTGCATCAGCACTGCTTTTGATCATAAGCGGTGTACTCAGTTATGCGATTAAAGGCAAGGTTATAGCAATATTAGAGATAATTGCGGGGATAATAGCATTTTGTGCGGTTATTTTTATAAGAAATAAAAGAAATGAGAGTGTTAATAATTTTCTTGAAATTATGGCAAAAAGCTCAAATTCGATTTCGGCAAATATTATGGACTCTTTTCCTATACCTATCGTTGTTGTGCATATAGACGGTTCCATATGCTGGTACAACGGCAAATTTTCGGAATTGTTTTTTAATAAGGACCTTTTTTGACACAAAACTCGAAAATTCAATATCCGATATAAAGTGGGGAGAAATTTTAAAATCAGCCTCACACTATGAAAAACGTATACGAATTGACGATAAGCGATATTTGCTTATTGCAAATACAATCAGAAACAGAAATATAAGTATTTCCGAAGATGAGGACAAGGTATCCGTATATATTTATCTTATTGACAGAACTGTTGAATATGAATTAAAAAGAAAATACGTTAACGAAAAACAGATGTTGCGATTATCAATATTGATAATTATGACGATGTATTGCAACGTGTCAATGACAACGAGCAACAACAGATTTTGGCACAAATAAGAAAATGTATCAATGAATGGGTAGACGAATCGAATGCACTTTTAAAAGTAACCGACCGCGACAGATTTTATATGTTCTTTGAACATCGCTATCTTGCACAGTATGTCAGTAAAAAGTTTGATATATTGTATAAGGTGAGAAAAGTCGGTGAAGATATGAAACTTCCGGTAAGTATCAGTATCGGTATCGGCGTAGGCGGAAGTCTGTCGGAAAATGATATGTACGCAAGAAATGCACTTGATATGGCACTAGGACGCGGAGGCGACCAAGTCAGCATAAAGGACGATACACAGTATAAATTTTACGGCAGTAAGGCTCGTGATTACGAAAAGAGTACAAGAGTTAAAACAAGAGCTATTGCTGTTGCATTAAAAGACTTTATAAAAAATTCCGACAAAGTAATATTTATGGGACATTCCGGTGCGGACTATGACTGCTTCGGTGCGGCGGTAGGCTTGCAGAGAGCAGTCAGAACGCTCGGCAAAAAGCCGTATATTGTCTATGACAACAATTCACCGGCCATAAAAAATGTATGACGACCTTCGTGCAATGAGTGAGTACAGAGGTATGTTTATAAGCAATGACGACGCAGTCGAAAACGTTACATCAGATACATTGATAGTTGTGCTTGATACGCACAGACCGTCAATGTTGCCATGCCCGAAACTTATCGAAAAGGCAAAGTAAGGTTGTGCTTATCGACCACCACAGACGTTCGACTGATTTTATTAATCCTTGTTCGCTTATTTATCACGAACCGTATGCGTCGTCAACTTGTGAAATGGCTACTGAATTATTGGAATATATGAATTTGGGAAGTTCACTTACAACCGTTGAGGCGGAGTGTTTGTATACGGGTATCTTGATGGATACAAAGAACTTTATAGTAAAAACAGGTGTCAGAACATTTGAGGCGGCTTCATATTTAAGACGTTTGGGACTGAATACGGCAGACGTTAAAAAGCTGTTTAACGTGAATAAAGAGGACTATGACCACAGAGCCGATATTGTAAAGACATCGAAAATTATAGTATCGCAGATTGCAGTCGCAAAGTGTTACACAAAGTATCCCAATATAAGAGTGATAGCGTCACAGGCGGCTGATGAAATGCTTAATATAGGTGATATTCGTGCGTCGATAGTTGTATATGCACAGGACGGCGGCGTGGGTATAAGCGCCCGTTCGCTCGGTGATATTAATGTACAGCTTATTATGGAGTATCTCGGCGGCGGCGGACACAGTACCGTTGCCGGTGCACAAGTAAAAGACAAAAAAATGTAGATATGGTAATTGAGGACGTTGAAAAGGCTGTCTTTGATTACGTTGCAAATAATGAAAGTTAATTGGAGGAAGGACAATGCAAGTTATATTGACAAGAGATGTAAAAGGACAAGGTAAAAAAGGTCAGATGGTAAATGTATCTGACGGTTATGCAAGAAACTATCTTTTGCCGAGAGGTCTTGCCGAACCGGCTACAAAGTCGAATATAAACGTAATGAAGGGTAAGCAGGAATCTCTTGAATACAAGAAAAAAGTTGAGCTTGAAGAGGCAAATGCAATCGCAGAGAAAATGAAAGAAATCAAGGTTGTGCTAAAGGCTAAAGCAGGCGAAAACGGTAAACTTTTTTGGATCTGTAACATCAAAAGATGTAGCAGAGGCGCTTACTTCACAACACCACATCAAACTTGACAAAAAAGAAATTTGTTATGCCTGACGGCATAAAGACATTGGGAACAACGACTGTTGACGTAAAAATTTATACAGGCGTTGTCGGTAAGTTAAACGTAGTTGTAGAACAGATATAACTTTGGGGAGGTAATGGATTTATGGCAGAAATGTCGAATCCTGTTGACGTAATGGGCAGAGAACTGCCATATAGTCAAGAGGCGGAATTGGCTGTAATAGGCAGTGCTCTTACTAATTCGCACAGTGTTGCGGAGTCGGTTGAAATACTTAGACCGTCAGATTTTTACTTCCCACAGAATAAGGAAATATTCAGTGTAATTCTTGATTTATTTAACGAAAATGCGGCTATAGATTTTATTACCGTTTCAAATAAGTTGAGCCAAAGCGACAAACTTGAGGCTGTCGGAGGTATCGCTTATTTGAGAAATGCGGCAACAAATGTGCCGACAACAAGGCACATGACGTATTATTCGCAAATAATTAAGGAAAAGGCAGTTTTGAGAACACTTATTAAAAGTGCCAACGATATTTCCGATATGGCTTACGGTCAGAACGATAAAGTCGAAAGAATAGTCGACCAAGCCGAACAGCTTATTTTTGACGTTACATCATCAAACAACAAGAGCGATATACTTCCTATAAGTGAGATATTCATGGGCAGTTATCAGGAACTTGTTGAAAACTCTTTAAATCAAAGCGGTATAACGGGTTTGCCTACAGGTTTTGATGAACTTAACAGACGTACGGGCGGTTTTCATGGCGGCGAACTTATTCTTATCGCCGGACGTCCGGGTATGGGTAAGTCAAGTTTTGCGGTAAATATAGCGGAACACGTCAGTATTACCGATAAAAACCGTTGCGATATTCAACCTCGAAATGCCGAAAGAACAGATTGTAAACCGTATTATATGCAGCCAGGCACTTGTTAATTCAAATAAAATCAGAACAGGTGATATAACAGGCGAAGATTGGGAAAAAATCGGTGCAATAGTAAACAGAGTTGCAACTGCACCGATGTATATAGACGATACTGCGTCAATAACGGTATCGGAAATCCGTGCAAAATGCAGACGATTAAAGCAGACAAAAATCTTGAACTTATCGTAATCGACTATTTGCAGTTAATGCAGTCGAGCGGAAGAACAGAGAGCAGACAAAATGAAATTGCCGAAATTTCGCGTTCGTTAAAAATTCTTGCAAAGGAACTTAATATTCCTGTCATTGCACTTTCACAGCTTTCGCGTGCGGCTGAATCGAGAAGCGATAAGCGTCCCATGCTTTCGGACTTGCGTGAATCGGGTGCTATCGAGCAGGACGCCGATATGGTTATGTTTTTGTATCGTGACGAATATTATAATCCCGATACCGAGGATAAAAATTTGGCTGAATGTATTGTCGCAAAAACAGAAGCGGTGAAACCGGTATGTTTAAACTTGGTTGGAAAGGTGAATATACTAAGTTTTCTAATGTTGAATTTGCATTGAAGGAAGAATAATGGTTTTAGATATTATTAAAAAGACCTTGCGTGAATATAATTTATTGAATAACGGCGACAGCGTGCTGGTCGGTCTTTCGGGCGGTGCGGATTCGGTGTGTCTTACTCACGCACTTTGGTCGCTGAAAGATGAATTTGACATAAAATTATATACGGCTCATATTAATCACGGCATAAGAGGCGAGGAGGCAAAGAGAGATGAACTTTTTGCCGAAAACTTTTCAAAAAAATTGGGTATTGAATGTTTTGTGTTAAATGCAGATATACCCCAAATTGCAAAAAGATACAAATGTGTCAGAAGAAACAGCCGGCAGAAATGTGAGATATAATTTCTTTAATAAATTGTGCGAAAAATACGATATAAACAAAGTTGCAACGGCGCATAACAGAAATGACAATGCCGAAACTTTGATTATGAATTTTATGCGTGGCAGTACGACAAACGGACTTTGCGGAATACCGTATGTCCGCGGAAATATAATTCGTCCGATATTGAATGTTTCACGAGATGAAATCGAAAAATATTGCAGTGATAACGGACTTGAATATATGACAGACAGTACAAATTTGACAGAAGATTACACACGCAATAAAATACGTCACACATTACTTCCGTATATTCAAAAGGAATTTAACACGAGTTTTATTAAAACCGTTACGGAAAATGCTTGCTTGATAAAAGATGACAGTGATTATCTTGACGGTATTGCGGAAGATTTTTATAAAAAGCACATCAGAAATTGTGCTGTTAATATTGAAGATTTGAATAAGACGGATATTGCGATAAAAAAGACGTGTTTTAAGATTGATGTTAAGAGATATTTATAACAGTCTTAACGATATTTCGTCAACATATGTTGCGGATATATTGTCGCTTGCCGATAAATCAAGCGGCAGACAAATAAATTTGCCGTACGGTATTGTTGCAAAAAACGAGTACGGCAAAATAATACTTGAACACAAAAAAAGAAGAAACACAGCCGTTTGAAGTCAGTATTAATATCGGTGAAACAGTTTTTATTTCGGAACTTGACAAAAAAATTTCGGTATCTGAAACGGATATGCGAAATAAAGACGGTGCAATATATCTTTCGTGTGACAAGACTGATAAAATCATTGTACGCAACAGGCGAAACGGTGATAAATTTCAGCCTATGGGTATGAACGGTACGAAGAAATTAAAGGAATATTTTATAGATAAAAAAATTCCTAAAGATAAACGAAACAGTGTGCCGATAATTGAGATAAACGGCGAAATTGCTGCAGTCGGCAACAGAATAGACAAACGTTTTGCTTTCAAGGATAAAGGTATAAAAATAGAATTTTACGATAATTAAGGAGGTAGTCAGTTGCAGAAAAGATTTAAAGGACTCGGAGTATGGGTGGCAATGCTTGTAGTTGCGTATCTGATTTATATGTTCGCAGTCGGATTCGGTGCATCGCAGACCAAAATGGTTTACTCTGATTTGGTCAACAGTATAAAGTCCGAACAGGTAAGTTCGATGCTTGTGTCGGGAAATACCGTAACGGTGACACTTACAAACGGTGACAAAGCAAAGGTGAAAATTCCGTCACTTGACACGTTGCAGGCAGATGTCGGAAAAGAAATGAACGACCAAATGGATAAAGGCACTTTAAAGCAAGAGGCTTATGAAACCAAGATTTCATGGACGGCGGTTACAAATATAATTTTGATAATTGTATTTATATGTGTGTTCTTTTTCGGATTTTTGCGAAAAGGCGGTTCGGGTGCAACCAATTTTACAAAGAGCAGAGCAAGACTTAATGAGAACACCAAGAACGTGACATTTAAAGATGTTGCGGGAGCTGATGAGGAAAAAGCCGAACTTGCGGAAATAGTCGAGTTTTTGAAAAATCCTCAAAAGTTTGTAAGCCTTGGTGCAAGAATACCTAAGGGAGTTCTTCTTGTAGGACCTCCGGGTACAGGTAAAACTCTTCTTGCAAAGGCGGTTGCCGGCGAGGCGAAAGTTCCGTTTTTCTCTATAAGCGGTTCGGGTTTCGTTGAACTTTATGTCGGCGTAGGTGCATCGCGAGTGAGAGATTTGTGTGAACAGGCAAAGAAAAACAGACCGTGTATTGTGTTTATAGATGAAATAGACGCAGTCGGCAGAAAAAAGAGGTGCCGGTATGGGCGGCGGTCACGATGAAAGAGAACAGACTTTAAATCAGTTGCTTGTTGAAATGGACGGATTTGGCGAAAATGAAGGCGTTATAATGATGGCGGCTACAAACCGTCCGGATATACTTGATCCCGCACTTTTAAGACCGGGACGTTTTGACCGACAGATTGTTGTTGATGTTCCTGACGTAAAGGGCAGAGAGGCTATTCTAAAAGTTCATTCTGCTAAAAAGCCTTTGGCAAATGACGTTGACTTGGAAGAGATCGCAAAAGCAACAGCAGGTTATTCGGGTGCAGACCTTGAAAACTTAATGAATGAGTCCGCTATTTTTGCGGCAAGACGAAACCATCTTGAAATAACAAGAAAAGATATTGAGGACGCAAACTTAAAAGTAATGATGGGAACGGAAAAACGTTCGAGAATTATTACCGAAAAAGAAAAGAAACTTACGGCATTTCACGAGGCAGGCCATGCAGTTTTGGCAAAAACTTGTCGATAAAACATCGCATATTCATAAGGTGTCAATAATACCGCGTGGCAGAGCAGGCGGATATACGATGTATGTGCCTGATGAAGATAAAATGTACACATCAAAAATGAAATGTTGGACAGAATAATTGTAATGCTTGGCGGCAGAGTAGCCGAAGAACTTACAATGGACGACATCAGCACAGGCGCGTCAAGTGACATTCAACGTGCAACTGACATAGCACGTCAAATGGTTACAAAATACGGTATGTCAGAGGCAATCGGCCCTGTATCGTATGATGACGGCGGCGAAGTGTTTATCGGACGTGATTTTGCACACTCAAAAGCATATTCCGAAAAAAACAGCCGCAGATATTGACGCGGAAGTAAAGCATATAATGACTTTACAATACCGGAAAACTGAACAAATTCTTACTGAAAATATGGCTGTACTTACACGAGTGGCTGAAAAACTTCTTGAAAAGGAAACTATTGACGGTCAAGAATTTGAAGAATGTTTTAATATATAAAAAGGAGGAAACAATAATGGCACAAGTAACAAAAAAAGACTCTAATCGGTGAGGCTTTAAGCATAGATGAAGAAATCGCTCCAATACTAATGGGTATCGGAATGCACTGCCTTGGCTGCCCGGCATCACAGGGTGAATCACTTGAGGAAGCTTGCATGGTTCACGGCGTTGATGCTGACGAACTTGTAAAGAAGATTAATGACTTCTTGGCTTCAAAGTAATAATGTAAAGCAGATAACCGTAGCTTATGCTACGGTTATTTTTTTTATAAAAGTGAACATATATATGATTTAGATTGAATTATACGACAAAATGTGAGAAAATTATTATATGCGAACTATTATCAATGTGTATCAAAAAAATGTACCGTCAATGATAAAACATTTATCATTGTATGAAATGTTTGAATAAAGTGTCGGTTTTTGTGCAGAGTATACTATAACATAATACGTTCAATTGCTATAATAAATTCAACAAATAAACAAAGAGAAAGCGATGGCAAAGGCGTTATATTCCCTCTAACATTGATGATTTTATCATTGTGTATTAAAAAGTCAATATATCTAAAAAATAAATTCTATTGTTCAATATATTGAATGATTTATATAAAAAAATATTGTAAGATATACATATAAAATATATTTCGGATGTAAATAAAATGTCAAAGAAATTTTTAAGTATTATTGTGGCGGCAGAAATGTTATTTGAAGTATATGAAATATTGCAGAACGGTACAAATTGAATGGATCGCAGATCAAGATTAAGCTTCAGCGTCGGCAGACGAAAAACATTGACTTCTTTATAAAAAGCAATAATTTCATATTTTACAGCAATAATGCTTAATGATTTTTTGATTTGGCGGTGTATAATCTAATCATAAATAAAACGATATGCGAAGGAGCAATTATTATGGATAAGGTTATATTAAAGCAAGAAAAAGTTACAATACCTACATATGAAATTTCTGATTACGACAAAAATCCTATGTTTCTTGAAAACGTGTATATCAAGGTTCAAGCGGACGAGTTTATCCGCACCCTGTATGCGAGGGTGTTTCGGACGTTAAGACTGATAAAGAATACAACGCAATTTTCTTGGAAAACGATTATATTCTTGTAATGATTTTACCTGAAATCGGCGGTAAAATTCAAAGATTATACGATAAAACAAACGGATATGATGCTGTTTATTATAATGAAGTTGTAAAACCAGCGCTTGTAGGCTTGGCAGGTCCATGGATTTCGGGAGGTATTGAGTTTAACTGGCCGCAACATCACAGACCGTCCACATTTGATCCTGTTGACTATAAAATCGAAGAAAACAATGACGGTTCGATTACGGTATGGGTAGGCGAAACAGAAAAGATGTTCCATACGAAAGGTATGGCGGGATTTACTGTATACCCAGACAAGGCATATCTTGAAATAAAAGGTCAGGTATACAATCCGACAGACAGACCTCAAACATTTTTATGGTGGGCAAATCCTGCCGTTGCGGTAAATGACTATACACAATCAATATTCCCGCCGGATGTTCACGCGGTAATGGATCACGGCAAACGTGATGTATCAAAGTTTCCTATTGCCGACGGAGTTTATTATAAGGTTGATTATGCACCGGGTACGGATATTTCAAGATACAAAAATATTCCTGTACCGACTTCGTATATGGCATATCATTCGGATTATAATTTTATAGGCAATTACGATTATTCCAAAATGCGGGACTTCTTCATATAGCCGACCATCACGTTTCACCCGGTAAAAAGCAATGGACTTGGGGTAACGGTGATTTCGGAAAAGCGTGGGACAGAAATCTTACAGACGAAAACGGTCCGTATATTGAACTTATGACAGGTATGTTTACAGACAATCAGCCCGACTTTACGTTCTTAAAACCGTATGAAGAAAAGACTTTCGTTCAATACTTTATGCCATACAAAAATGTCGGTGCGGTTAAAAATGCTTCAACAGAAGTTGTTATGAATCTTGAATTAGATAACGATACGGCTAATATAACTGTATATTCGCCGATACAACTTGACGATGTAACAATCAAATTTGTTTATGACGGAAATAAGATGTTTGAAGAAAAAAGCAAACATATCACCGACCGATATATTTACAAAGAGTGTTCCTATGCCTAACATTGATGAAACAAAGCTTACACTTGCCGTATATAAAGACGGAAACGAATTATTAAGCTACACTCCTATGGGCGAAAATAACGAGGAAACACCTAATCCGGCAGAGGCATTGCCTGAGCCGCAATTTGTGGAAACAACCGAAAAACTGTTCCTTGCGGCTACACATTTAGAGCAATATCGCCATGCTACATATTCGCCTGAAGATTATTACCTTGAGGGATTGAAGCGAGATGAAACAGATATTCGTCTTAACAACGGATACGGAAAGTATTTGTATAATAAGGGCAGATTCGCGGAAAGTGAAAAATATTTCAGACAGGCTATTAAATCATCAACTTGGAAAAATCCTAATCCATATGATTGTGAACCGTATTATAATTTAGGATTATCATTAAAGAAACAGGGTAAAATCAATACTGCATTTGACGCGTTTTATAAAGCTGTTTGGGACGGAAATATGCAGGATAAAGCATTTTATCAATTAGCCTGTATTGCATCGGGCAGAGGTGATTATAATGATGCGTTGGAATATATAGAAAAGTCGCTTGTAAAGGGAATGCATAATTTAAAGGCAAGAACTTTAAAATCGGCGTTGCTCAGAAAACTCGGAAAAAATACAGAGGCAACAGAATTTGCAAAGAAACACGCAATATAGACGCATTAGATCACAGTGCATATTATGAACTTTACAAACTAAACGGTAACGGCTTAGACGAAATGCAAGCTGTTATGCGTGGTGACAATCATAACTATATTGAACTTGCACTTAGCTATATGTCAGCATATTTGACAGATGACGCAATCGAAATATTAAAACTTGCACCGAATGACAATGAGCCTATGGTACATTACTATCTGTATGCACTGACAAATGACAAATCAGAACTTGATACGGCTGAAAATTCTGAAAGCCTGTATTGTTTTCCCGAACAGACTTGAAGATATAGCTGTATTGGAAAAGGCAATATATAACGGCGGTAATTATGCTGCTTATTATCTTGGCTGTTTGTTCTATGACAGAGGCAGATGGGAAGAATCAAAAAGAATTATGGGAAAAGTGTGCGGATAATATAAAACTTCCGACAGTGTATAGAAACCTTTCGCTTGTTTATTACAATAAATTAAAAGACGGTGTCTTAGCGGTAAAAGCAATGGAAAAAGCATTCAGTATTGATAAGAGTGACGCAAGAATATTCTTTGAACTTGATCAACTGTACAAAACACTTAATTTCTCTCTTGAAAAGAGATTGGCAAATATGAATGAAAATTCCGACTTACTTGAAAAGCGTGACGATTTATATACGGAATATATCACGTTGCTTAATATGAACGGCGAATATGATAACGCATACAATCGTATTATGAACCATAACTTCCACCCTTGGGAGGGCGGTGAAGGTAAGATACCTGCTCAGTACAGAATTGCGCTTATTAATAAGGCTAAAGCAGAAAAAAATACAGAAAAAGCAATAGAATATCTTGAAAAAAGCTCTCGTTTATCCGTATAATTTAGGTGAGGGCAAGTTAATCGGTAATATGGATAACGATATATATTATATGCTTGGTAACTTGTATGAAGATAAGGAAAAGTCCGAACAGGCATACAGACTTGCAGCAAGGGGTGAATTTAATCTTTCTTCGGCGATGTATTATAACGACCAACCGCCACAGATGATGTATTATTCTGCAAAAGCGATTGAGGCACTTGGAGATAAAGACGAGGCTAAAAAAAGAGATTTAACGCATTTATTGAGTATGCAAATAATCATATGAATGATGAAATGAAAATTGATTACTTTGCTGTATCATTACCGGATTTCTTGATATTCGAAGGTGACTTAAATAAAAACAATAAGGTACATTGTAATCTTATGGCGGCGCTTGGATATTTGGGTATAGGTGATAATGATAATGCCCAAAAGTATGCAAAACAAGGACTTGAATTAAATCAATGCCACACAGAACTCAGAGATATAGTAAAATAGGTGATACAATGAAAACAATAGATTTAAGCGGAAAATGGAATTATAAAACAGATATTGACGATAGTCAGACAATAGACAGCATAAAATTTGAAAATAATAATTTTAATCTTCCGGGTTCAACTTGTGATAATAGGATAGGCAAAAAAACAGAATACTTTGACAAAATATCAAAAGAGGCTGTACGTGCACCGAGAGAGCGATATGAATATATCGCTCCTCTTTAACTGCAAAAAACGGTCAACATTCGAATGATACAGACGGTAAAACTGTCAGACTGTTTATGGAGCGAGTTAATATATCATCTGAATTATGGATAGACGGTGTGAAAACAGACAGACAAATAATTGAGCTGTCCACACCTCACATATACAATTTAACAGGAAAAATAACACCGGGCGGACATACGTTTACGCTGAAAATAGACAACAGAAATTTGCTAAACCTTGATACAATGGCAAGCGGATACAGTGTCGATACGCAAGGATATTGGAACGGTGTTATCGGACGTATTGAACTGCAATATGAAGAAAAAAGAACATATTGACAGCATTCAAGTATATACAGATGACAAAGGCATAACGCTTAAAGTTGTTGAAACATCGGATGTACATTCTCCGTTTAAAACGGAGAAAGCGACTGTTACCGTAAATGTTACTTCACCAAAAGGAGATTTACTTGGAGAAAAAATATTTGAAACGAAGGTGTTTAATTCAAAACAAGTTGATTATTTCAGATACGATATTTCCGAAATAGATTATTGGGACGAATTTAATCCTAATTTATATACGGCAACAGTTAAATATGAATGTAACGGTCATACCGATATAAAATCCGTAAAGTTCGGTATGCGAACGATAAAAACGGAAAATAAAAAGATTTTGCTTAACAACAGACAAATTTCTTTGCGCGGTACAATAGATTGTGCTATATATCCGCTTACAGGTTATCCGCCTATGGATATTGAGGTGTGGCGAAAAAATTTCAAGACTATCAAAAGCTATGGTTTAAATCACGTTCGTTTTCACGCATGGTGTCCGCCTGAATGTGCCTTTAATGCGGCTGACGAAATAGGAATGTACATATCTATCGAAATGCCGCTATGGCTTAATCACGATGTATGTGCACTTGAAACGGGTGAAGACCCGATACACCGTCAATATTTTATGCAGGAGGCTATTAATATCTCAAAAACATACGGCAATCACCCTTCGTTTATAATGTTTTCAAACGGTAATGAAAATATGGGCGATTTTGATATGCTTAACGACATAACCACTTGCATAAAGGCTTATGACAACAGAAGAATTTATACGCTTACGACGAATTTCGACCACCCGATTATGCCGTGTGAAGATTATTTGTGTGCATATGAGGCAGGCGGTCACAATGTCAGAATACAGAACTGTCAGGATAAGGCGGCTGAAAATACATCGCTTGATTATTCCTCTGCGGTAAAAGATGTGCCTGTACCGATAATTTCGTTTGAAGTGGGGCAGTATTGTGTATATCCTGATGTTGACTTAATTGAAAAATATACAGGCAATATTCTGCCGGTAAACCTTGACGCGATTAAAAAATTTATGATTGAAAAGAATGTGTATCATAAATTGAATGATTATATTAAAGCGTCGGGCGACTTAGCTGTTAAGCTTTATAAAGAAGATATTGAGGCGGCACTTAGGACAAAAGATTTCGGCGGTTTTGAACTTTTGTCGCTATCGGATTACACAGGACAAAGTACAGCCACTGTCGGCATACTTGATGTGTTTTATGAAAGTAAAGGCTTGATTTCACACGATGAATTTAAAAATTTTGCAGGTGAGGCAGTACCGTTATTTAAGGCAAAGAGAATATTTAAAAATACAGATACATTGGAGGCGGAATTGGACTTATATGATTTTGGCGAAAAGAAAATCAACAACCCTGTTTATAATTTGACGGTACAAAACGGTAAGCAAGTATTTTATAAAACGTCAACAACAGAAAGTAAGGTAAGCATACCGCTAAACAGTATAACAAAATCAACAATGCTTAGTGTTATACTTGAAGTGAACGGTTACAAAAATACTTGGAGAATATTTGTTTTGCCGAAAATAAGATTGAAAACAATGTTCGTATGATTAAATCGGAAGAAGAACTTGATGATATAATCAAAAACGGCGGAAAAGCTATTGTGACGAAAGAGTGTTTAAAAATCCGATACATGGAAGTTTTATACCTGTATTTTGGTCGCCGGTACATTTCCCGTCACAAAAACCGTGCGGTGCAATAATTGATAATAATCATAGAATATTTGATGATTTTCCGACAGAAAAATATCCCGATTATCAGTGGAAAAGACTGCTTGATAACTCGATCGGTACAGATATATCGAAGTTTGCAGGTGAAGTAAAACCTATAATTGAAACAGTACCGAATTTCTTTGATAATACTGCGTCATCACCGCTGTTTGAAACAGAAATAGGCAAAGCAAAGCTATTGTTCTGCGGTTTTGACTTAGACGGAGATTATCCCGAATGTAAACAGCTTTTAAGCAGTATAACGCAATATGTAAATTCAGATAAATTTTAAAATAAGCCGAAAAGGTTAATTTTAGAGTCGGAGCTGGATTCCTTTAGGAGTCCGACTCCGACTTTTTTTAAATTAGATTATTACCTAAAAACTTGCTTATACCATTTAAGGCTGATTGTGAGTATTTTCTGCTTATAGGTATTTCAAGGTCTTGAATATTGACTTTTGTTTTGGTGAATTGAGTTATGTATGTAAGATTTACAATGTAACTTTGATGTATGCGTATAAAGTTGGTGTTAAAATTTCTTTTTCGATGTCCTTTAGAGGTTCGTTTAAGGTTTGCTTTGGCGCATTGACATAATGTACGATAGTTTTCTTTAAAATCCCTTCAAAATAGGAAACATCATTTAGATTTATAGCAGTAGTTCCGCTGCCGAGCTTTGTATAAAGAGTCTGCTTATTTATTTCACTGCAACACACTGACAAGGCTTGTTTTAACTGTTCATTCGATATTGGTTTTACCAAAAGTATAAATGATTGACGGAATAGACGTCTTGAAAAAGTCTTGCTCAACAGATATAAATATAATTTTTATATTAGGGTATTTTTCAGTGATTGCTGACGCTATATCTATTCCGTTATCTTTTCCGAGCATTATATCAATAACAGCGATATTGTAGCTTGAAACCGATTCTAAAAAGTGTTTATATCATAATAACAGTCGGTATTATAGCTGTTATCAATTTTTTCTATTTGTTCTTTAAAATCATCACAGAAAGTTTTATCATCATCGATTATCGCGATATTAATCATTTATGTACTTCCTCCTTGTCATTAATCGGAATTGTTACAATGGCGGTAAAATTGTACTCATCATGTTCGTAAACGAAATTACCGCCAAGAAGATTGGATAAATCTTTAATTATATGTAATCCGTACCCGTGATTGTGATTAGGGTCGTCTTTTTTACGAATAACTTGTGGCATACTGTTGCGGCAGGTGATAACTAAATTGCCGAGTTGTATGCTGCTTTTTAATTCAATATAAGGATTTGTCGTACAGTATTTAGACGCCTCTAAAGCATTATTTAATAGGTTGGAGAAGATACTGCATAAGTAAACATTGTCGAGCTGAGCCTCTTTAATACCGCCGACTAAGAAATCGGTTCGTATATGATTGGCTGTAGCCATATTGTATTTTTCAGCCAATATAATATCAATCGCCGGAACATCGCAATATGTTTTTGCCGAAAGTGAATCCCAATTTTTAATAACTTACTTGTATATTCGGTTAATTCTTCTTTGTCTGCTTTTTTGTGACAGACCGTTAATAACGTTAATGTGGTCTTTTTAAATCGTGACGCAATTTTTATAGTTTACATAGTTGTTTCTCAGTTGGTCGTATTGTGAGCTTAAAAGATTGTACTGATTAACAACAAATTCTTGCTTTGCTTGCTCTTTACTGATACGAATACTGTAACGTATAACAAGAACTGTAAGCGAAATTGAAATAATCATATAAACAATTAAGACCAATACAAATTTCAATATACTTATTTTTGCATAATAAATGTAAAGTAAGAACGTCAGTATAAATATTTGAACAATTATTATTGAAAGTATATATACAATAGTAAGGTCACTTATTTTTGGCTTTTTATGTTGTATCCATTTTGAGATTGAAAACAGTATCAACATTTCAACTGTAAATAAAAGCAAAGGTTCGACTGCGTTTGGAATACTTGAAAGTCCGGCAAGTGTTTGACCGCCGAAAGCCGAATCAAAGTTTGGCATTAGTATTGTTCGCAGTGAAAGATATACGAGCGACAATAAAATATCCGATACATATGGAATAAAAGTGAATAATATTTTTTTTAAAGGCTTGTCATCGCTGAGTATGAATATACAAGTCATAAGTATAGCTATCCCTGTAAAGAACATAGGCATTTGAGGCATATGTATTATGTTTGTGATTATAGTAGCTATAATCATTACTGCCGAAACAATTACACGAAAATTTGTTTTGCCGTATCTTGCGGAGAGTACGCTTGCATAAAACAGAGCTATTAATATACTGAAACTGAAATCCATTAAACCGTCAACAAGACTTACTTGCCATTGTGCCATAATAACATCCCTCTTTTCTGAATTGATACATATATTTTATCATAAAATGTATTATTTTGTCTATATAATATGTTAATTATGGTAAAAAGACGTTAAAAATGTCACTTTGTTGAAAGTTATTTTAAAATTATGCTAATATGTTTTTAGGATAAAAATCCTAAATAAAAAAACTGAAGTCCTATATAAAGACTTCAGTTTCTGACAGGTCGATGATTAAATATACGCAAATTATTCATTATCATCAGACTTTAAGTTGTCAAGGGCATAATTGCAGCATTGAATTACAAGCTGGTTAAAAGATATTCCTTTTGATGCTGCAATTTTACCCATTCTTTCGATAAGTTCATCAGGCATTCTTATGGTGCGATTAGATGACTTCTCTGGTTGATGAATTTCAAATTCTCCCATAACTAATTCACCTCCGTGTGTTGAATTTTTATAATATAATTTTAAACCATTTTAAATAGAAAATATACAAGCAAAATATAAAGTAATAATTAATTTAAAAATAAGTTGCAAAATGACTATAAATAGAAAATTAAAATATTTGTATTAAAATTATACAATAATACTCATATATACAATTAAAAAGTAGTTGCATATTTAAACTAAAAGTGCTATAATGAAACTGTAATTATAAAAAATATATACAAGAATAATAAATTGTATATATTGATACTGCATTTAGTCTGTCATCCATAAAGCTTTGTAGATATTGAATAATATGTAAACAACTGTATTTTTATAACTACATAATAGGTGAAAAATTGGAAAGGTGAATGAAAATGACGAGCAAGATAAGATTATATATTAATGAGCAGATAAAAGATTTATATTTGAATGCGGAGAATGCACATATAACAATAGGCTCATCAGATGAAGATACATTGAAAATTACATATCCTGATATTATCGCAAGTCATTTATCTTTTGATTTTTTCAATAACAGATGGACATATTTTGACGCTTTAAAAAAAAGAAAGAGGTATTGCAAAGGATGGAGATGTTTTTATATTAAGCGTAAAACATCATATAGCCGCTATGTTTTGTGTAGAAGAACATGTTCCTCAGAAAGTAAAGTTAAAATCAGGAACAACTGTATCTATAGGTCGTAGCTTTAGTGCAACATTTCACTTATCGGATCGAAGTGTAAGCAGTAAGCACGCCATGGTAATAACTGATGAAATTGGCAGTACAATTAAAGATTTACATAGCTTAAACGGTATTTTTTTAAACAACAAGAAAATATCCGAAAGTATGCTTAAAGATGGCGATATAATTTCAATAGGTAAATTTAATATACTGTTTAAAAATAATACATTGGAATTGTGTGAAAACCAAGAAATAATAGACAATGATGAAATACAGTATCCGATTTTCAGCTTGTCACCAAGATTAAGACATAAAATGCCTTCGGAAATTATAGAAATCCAAGAACCGCCGAATATTGGAGATATGCCAATGGTTAATTGGTTGTCATTTTTGCCTATGCTTGTAACTCGTAGTGCATATTCGGCAGTTTTTCCGTTGACATCTGTCTTTTCTACTTTTTGCAAAAGAAAAAATATAGAAAATCTCGTGAAGTAAGACAGGAAAAGTACGAAAAATATTTAGCAGATGTTAAAGCAAGGATTGAAAAAAACAGAGATGACCAATTTATATCTCTTGAAGAATCAAATCATGAAACAAGGGTGTGCTATGATATAGCAACAAAGCGTGAACGTACAATGTGGGAACGTAATCCGGAAGACGACGACTTCTTAAAAGTGAGAATCGGAAAGGGAGATATAACTACCAGTTTCAAAATTAAATTTCCGGATAATGTTCTGAAAATGTATGATGATGAATTAGAAGAACAAGGCGAAAATCTTGGTCAGGGTAATCAAGTTATAGAGGGTGCTCCTATTTTATGTGACATAGCAAATAATTTAAGTGTTGGTATAATAGGCAATCGTGAGAATGCAGTAAATATTGCAAGAAATATGATAGTACAAATTGCAACAACACATCCATATACAGACGTCAGACTTGTCACTATGTTTTCAAAGAAGGAACAAAAACAATGGGATTTTATAAAATGGTTGCCACATTCGTTTGACGAAAAACGAGAATCAAGATATATGGCAAATGATGTATTTAATGCGGCAGCTTTGGATAAAAAGGTTGATGAAGAATTAAAAGGAAGAAAACCTCAAAAAGACCAAAGTGAAAAAAGAATGAGAATATTCCTTTTTATTTATTTGTAATTTCAGATCCCGAATTAGTTGAAGACTCGGAAATTGAAAAATATTTGAACGAGAATAAAGTCGGAATGGGCATAGGCGTAATATACGTCTACAATAAGTTAGAAGAGTTACCTAAGAGTTGTAATCTGATTATAGAAACAACATCGGAAGAAAATGTATTTTTTGATAAATCAAATATAGGTGAAAAGCAAAAAATTTGAAATTGATAAGTTTACAATAGAAAAAGCAAATAAATTTGCAAGAAGCTTAGCGCCTGTACGACTGGCTGAGAAAAGTCTGATGAAAAAATGCCTACATGCATTACTTTCCTAGAGGGTTATGGTGTACAAAAAGCTGAGGATTTACCCATATGGAAAAATTGAATAATACAAATCCTGCAAAAGCAGTGGCAGTGCCTATAGGTATAAAATCTAATGGAGAAAAGTTTGTTTTTAATATTATGTATGGCTCTGACTTTTTAAGATACCACGGACCTTTTGGAATTGTTGCAGGTACAAACGGTTCGGGTAAATCTGAAATGATGCAGTCGTGGATTTTATCTTTAGCTACAAAATTTTCACCGCAGGAACTGTCTTTTATAATAATAGACTATAAAGGTACAGGCATGTTGTTGCCATTTCAAAATTTGCCACATCTTGCAGGCAAAATTTCAAATTTGGATGGTAATGTTAAGCGTAATATTATTGCACTAAACAAGGAAATGAAAAGACGCCAGGCAATATTTAATAAAGTGGGAATTATTCCTCAGGATATAAAAAGAATATTATAAACGTGGTTTTCATAAAACGTATCAACCGTTGCCGATTACAATACTTGTTGTTGATGAATTTGCGGAAATAAAGAAAAATCTTCCTGAGTTTGTACCGGTATTGGAAAGTTTGTTTGCAGTAGGTCGTTCTTTGGGAATATTTGCGGTGGTATCCACTCAAAAACCGAGTGGTGTTGTTACAGATAAAATGTATGCAAACAGTAAATTCAGATGGTGTTGCAGAGTTGCGAGCAGTGCAGACAGTAAGGAAATGCTACGCCATGCTGACGCGGCAAAATTTCAAATGCAGGGCGTGCATATGTTCAAGTCGGTGAAGACGACATATATGAACAGGTACAATCTTTTTGGAGTGGCGCACCATATGAACCAAACAGAGAAGAAGGAATGAATGCGGAAATTCCTATTTCGTTAGTAGATATAACAGGAAAGCGTAATCAATACGAAACGTTAAACTCAGAGAAAAAAGAAAGCAAAATAAAAGAAATTGACGCAGTAGTAGACTATATAGAAAAGGTTGCTATTGAACATAACGTTGAAAAAAGCTCCGAAGATATGGCAAGAACGGTTGAAAAACAGAATATATTTGGACAACATATTGAAAGAAAATAACAAAGAACAAGAATTAGTGTTATCTGTCGGATTGGTAGATGATCCATATGAGCAAATGCAATATCCGCTTGATATTAATTTCTCAGCAGACGGACATTGCTTAGTATGGGGTGCACCGGGTACAGGTAAAACAACATTTTTACAGACGGTTATTATGTCTGCCGCTAAAACCTACACTCCAATGGATATAAATATTTATGCAATGGACTTTGGTAGCTGGAGCTTGAATTTGTTTGGTAGTCTTCCTCATGTAGGGGGCGTTGCAAACGATAATGATGAGGAGAAAATTTACAAACTGGTAAATATGCTGAAAAAAAGAAATTGATACGAGAAAAGAAATTTCGCAATGAACGGAATTATTAATATAAAGATATATGAACAGACAACCGGTGAAAAATTACCGTTTATTCTACTTCTTATAGATAATTTCAATGCATTATTTTCAATATATCCGGATTTAGACGAATTTTTTATAAAGTTATCAAGAGAGGGCGCGGCTTACGGAATATATATGATAGGAACAGTCAGCGGTATTTCAGGTGTGAGCTATAAAATAATAAACAACATTAAAATAATATTTCACTACAGCTGAAAGATAAATCGGAATATTCGGCTGTTGTAGGTAAAACGGACGGACTGGAACCTGAAAACAACGAGGGACGTGGTTTAATAAGAGGAACACCGTTTGCATTGGAATTTCAGACGGCACTTCCGGTTGTGGGACAAGATGATAATGAAGTTCTAAAAAATATAAAAAGTGAAGTCAGTATTCTTTGTGAAAACAATAAAGACGGCAGCGCTAAGCCAATACCGGTTATGCCTGACGTTATATCGTATAATTCGATAATGAGTAATGATATAGTGTTGGGATTATCAACGGAAACGATTGAGCCTGTAACTGTTGATATAAAAAAATCACCTCATTGTATACTTATTTCAGGAGAAAAGAAATCGGGTAGCAGTAATATTCTCAATGTAATTTTAAAGCAATTTGTCGATAAAGCGAACGCAAAGCTTATTTTATATGATAGTGGACGACAAACACTTTCTACACTGGCGAGAATATCGGAAAATATATAGAATCTGCTGTAGAATTAGATGAATACATAGAAAAACTTGCTGAGAAATTGAATTTACGAAAAAAACAGCGAAGATTTATCTGAATTTGACACGATAGTCATAGGAATAGACGGCTATAAAGATATGTATGACGCTATTGATGATAAAACAGCAACGAGATTATCGGCTATTGTGAGAATGGGTAAAGGATTAAAGGTATTTGTTGTTGTTGCAGAGGAATCGGCCAAATTATACAGTTTAAGCTCTGTAGATCCAATATTGAAAATGATAATATCTGACGGTATCGGCATTCTTACAGGCGGAACATTAAAACAACACGGTGCTTTTAAAATCGAGGCGGAATATTCAGAGTTAAATGAACAGTTGAGTGAATTTGAAGCATACAAAGTGGAAAATGAGGAGAAAGTCAGATTTAAAACTATGTATGAATTTTAAATTTAGAAAATTAAATCAAAAAAGAAAAGGAGGATTGTATTGATAAATCAATACAGGTAAAGCAAATGGAAAGTTTTAAAATTACCGCAAAAGAGTTTTTGCTTTTTATGCACGGCAACCGACGCAGACGAAGTATATGGCGTAGATGACGCGTACGAGAACCTTACCGAAGACAATGTAGAAAAAGAAGTAAGAAATGCGCAAAAATCATTGGAAGAAAAAAATTACATACAGTCTGATTTTGACGGCAATTCCGAAATCAGAGATGATTTAATGGAATTGATAAGCTGTTGTGTTGAATGTAATAATGTTATATCTGTAGACCACGCTCAAGGAAACAAGGGTCAAACAAATGTAGTGTATTATATACAGGATGAAAAAGTAGTTAAATCGGAAAAGAAAGATGATATTTATATTATTGGATGGCTGAAAAAGGAAATGCTGTATTCCGATATAAAAGGGTTAGTTAAAATATTACCTATGGAAAGAAATAATAATATAGATAAATTTCATATTCCTCAAAATGAAGTGGAACGAGCAAAAGAAAGTCTTGCAAAAAAAAGACAAAAAGCCGCTGTTGAATGTTTCAAACAGCATTGTAACACTACGACAGCAGAACTTGTTGCGAATGCTCTGGATATTAATGATTTTTATTCGATTACGGAAGTTGAATTTAAAGATAAGCTTGATTCTGTTCATAATATGATGGTATTCGTGACAGACACGTCATTAATAAAAATTACACCGACTGTTATAGATTTAATAGATGAAACAGAATTTGATAATACAACTGTAGCTGAAATAAATGATACACTTGATAATTATGTGAAGATTGTAGGAACTATTGTAGGTGAGGATGGTTTAAATGGTTAATTCAGCGATTATAACTGTTAAGGAATTTTCGGGTTATGAAATTGGAGATTTTGAGTTGCCAATAAAAATGCCTGTTGAAGATTTATCAAAGAAGTTTGTTGATGTTTTGAAAGCTATAGACAGTGAACGTTATGAAGGTATATCAGATATAAAAATAAGATATAACAATAGAATTTTACAAAATAATCAGACTCTATATTCTCAAGGTATTTGGGATGGAAGTATTATAACAATATCATTTTAGGAGGTGTGTAGATTGTCAAGCGGACTTATTAGTATAGATTATGCTGCTGCAATAATGAAAGCAAAAAAACTTGAAAATATCGCGAATGAATGTTCAAATATAATCAAAGATATTGACAAACAGCTTTCTTCATTGGATGAAATGTGGAAAGGAGCGGCAAGCGATGCATTTAAGCAAAAGTTGCAGGAATATAAACAGGAAAATCAAAAACTCAGGCGGAAATAAAAAGACGGCAAATGCAATAAAAGAAGTTGCAAGAGCAATTAAAGCAGCTGATGAAGCAGCTGCCGCAAGTACCTTGAAAATGTAGTTTAGTGAGGTGAGAAAACAATGGCATTGATAAAACTTACACTTTCAGAAATGAGTAATGTGAAAAGCCAAATAAGCAGTTTAGCAGAACGGACTGAATCAAACGGAACGGCCGTAGCGAGAATTGCATCAAATTTGGATATGGAAGTGAAAGCAAGACAAAATATTGAAGAACAACTTCAAAAAATTAAAAATGATTTAAACAAACAATCACAAAAGTTGACTGCATACTCAAACGTGCTTAATGACGTTATGAATCAATTTGTCAGCGCAGATTCAAAAAAGAAAACAAATATAGATGCAGTGTCATTTGAAAAAAATACAACAGTTGTAGCTGCCGGTATGGTCGGAGCTATGTTAAAAACACCTTAAATGGTTGGGTGTCAAAAGAACAGCTTGATAAAGTTAATAAAAATGCAGGAAAAAATACAACAACCAAGAAAACAGATGTTTCCAATTAAAAAATTTGTAAATTGGAGCAAGAATAAAGCAAAGAAAGCCGCGAAGTCACTAAAGAAAAAATACGGCAATGTAGTTCAAAAAGGTAAAATTGTGTATCAAATGTTGGCAAGAAAATAAACAAAGTAAAAAACTGGTATGTAGAAAACAAAGAAAAATAAATGCATACGGAAAAGCGGCATGGAAAATAGGAAAAGGGGTTATAAAATTGCAGGAGCCGTCGCAGTGTTAGCAGGAACAGCCGGTGGTTCAGCTCCGTTGGCAATAATGGATATTATTACAGCAGGAAATGATATTATAAATGGTGCAAGTGATATAGTATACGCATCTAACGAACAATATGATATGGTTGGAAAGACAAATTTCTTAAAAGATAAGCTTGTTGAAAATGGTGGAATTATAGGAGAACAGTTAGGAAATAAAGAATTGGGTGAACAATTCGGAGATATAGTGTATAAAGGGGTTGATTTAGTTACTTTCTTGGATGGTGCAGATAAAATGTTAAAATCATTAGGAAAGGCAAATATGATAGCTACCGGAAAAGTAGGAAGTGCATTTATTTTTGGAAAAACTTCATTTGATGATATAAAAGATAAATCATTTATGAAAATTATGTATGATGCTGCTAAAAGTATATATAAAACAGGAGAAAAGCATATTCGCTTGGTAAAAGTCTTGTATAATTTAAAATAAAAAATATATAAAAATAGGAGGAATATAATTATGAATAATAAATTATTACCAATAGGAAGCGTTGTTACATTGGAAGGTGCAGAGAAAAAGTTAATGATAGTTGGAGAATCGCTGGTACAAGAAGATGATGATACAATATATGACTACATAGGAGTACCATTTCCAGAAGGATATATCGATAGCGAAAATATGTTTCTGTTTATGGCTAAGGATATTGAAATTGTTAATTTTGTCGGATATGTCAATGCAGAATCCCAGGCATTTAGAATTAAATATGCAGAATATTTAAAAGAAAACGGTTTACAAGAAGATTAATTTAGATAGAATGGATGTGAACTAAATGGCTGATTATATTTTGATAACTCCGGAGCAGTTAAAGGAGAGAGCATCAAAGGTACGAGAGTACAGACAGCAGCACGTTGATACTATGAGCAGATTTAACAATTTAGTATTGAATCTCAGTGAAAGTTGGCAAGGTGAGGCACAACAAGCATTTGTTGCAAAATATCAAGGTATGAAAGATAAATTTAATAAATTTGATGAGGCTTTGGAAAAATATGCGGTTGATATGGATGAAACAGCAGATATTATGCAAGAAACAGACCAATCATTAGCCTCAAAAATCAACGGTCTTACATAAGTAATAGATGCGCACAGACGCATTTATAATAAAATTTACAAAGGAGGTCATTTTAATGGCAAGAATTCAAGTAACACCTGAAGTGTTAAACGAAAAATCAAACGAGGTTAGAAAGTATAAGGAAGAGCATGTAAGCACTATTCAAAAGCTTACTGCTATGGTAAATGGCTTGACTGAAATTTGGCAAGGTGAAGCTCAAACAGCTTTTCAAGCAAAATTTGACGGAATGAAGAGTACATTTACTCAGTTTGAACAAATTCTTGAAGAGTATGCATTAAATCTTAGCGATGCTGCAAAGACATATGCAGAAGCAGAAGCAGCTGCTACTCAAAGATCTCGTGGCTAAAAATTATATCAATTCATTACGGCAGCACGATTTTATTATTGTGCTGCCGTAATATTAGGAATAAGGAGTATTTTATGCTTAAACTTGATTGCTGTTTTATTACAGATAGTGGAAAAATAAGAACGAATAATGAGGACAATTTTTTTTATTTGCGGAACTTATAAGAGAACACCGGAGGAACTTCGATACAGAAAAAAGATTTTGTTTATAGAGGTGGAATTTTTGCTGTCTGTGATGGTATGGGTGGCGAAGAATTCGGCGAAAAAGCGTCGCTTATATCAGTAGAGGAATTAAATAATTTTAAAGAAAAGGATTTTAATGAATATCACGAAAAATATTTTGATATGGTGAATTCAAGAATTTGTGATTTGAGATTTGAAAATAATGGTGTAAAGTCCGGAACGACGATTGCACTTATATATATAAAAGATGAAAAAAGCTATCAGCTATAACATTGGCGACAGCAGAACGTATCTTATGCGTAATAAAAATTGACACAGCTGTCGGAAGATCACACGCAAGTTGCACAAATGTTGAAAATGGGTATGATTAAGGAAGAAGATGTGCAGTCATACAGCAATCGTCATATATTGACTCAACATTTGGGAATACCAAACGATGAATTGGTTATATCTCCGTATATATCTGATGTTATAGATATTAAAAGAGGAGATATATTTTTGATTTGCAGTGATGGTCTTACGGACATGATTCGTAATGATGATATTAAGAATATATTAAATAGCAAAATGTCTGCTGAACAGATGGCAGAAACATTAGTAAATTCCGCTTTACAGATGGGTGGTAAAGATAATATAACAGTAGGCGTTATAAAAATGCAGAGCCAAAAGAAACTGTTTGGAAGAAAGTAAAAAGCATTTTGTTTAAAGTATTGTTGACAATAGTAGGGTGATGGTAATGGAAGAAAGTTATTACAAGAAATATGAGCCGATAGACGGAAAATGGTACATAAAAGAATTACTCGGTGAGGGCAGTTACGGAAAAGTCTTTAGAATTGAACGTGAAGATATCAGTGGTAAAAAAAGTGCCGCCTTAAAAGCTATTACAATTCCTCAATCAAAAACAGAAATATCGACAATGAGAGCAAGCTTGCGTGATGAACAAAGTGTTAAGGAGTATTATAAAGATATAGCAGGAAAGCTGTTAAACGAATTTAATTTAATGGCGAAGTTAAAAGGTAACAGTAACATTGTATCTTATGAAGATCATAATATAGAGCCTCACGAGGACGGAATCGGTTATGATATTTTGATAAGAATGGAACTTCTTACACCGTTATCTGAATATTTTGAAAATGGGATTGACGAGAAAGATGTTATACGGCTTGGAATAGATATATGTAAAGCGTTAGAAATATGTCAGCAATATGAAATTGTGCATAGAGATATAAAGCCCGAAAACATATTCGTATCACAGAGCGGTTCTTTTAAATTAGGTGACTTTGGTGTGGCGAAAACGATGAAAAGTATCGAAACTGTTATGACAAAGGCAGGAATGTATACATATATGGCGCCGGAACTGTATAAGGGTGAAAAAAGTGGTGCAAGTGTTGATATATATTCGTTGGGAATGGTTATGTATCAATTACTGAATTATAATCGTGAACCATTTTTGCCGACTCCTCCGGAGCGTTTTACGTTTGAACAAAAAGAAAATGCGTTAATGCGAAGAATGAAAGGAGATGGCTTGCCTAATCCGTGTCAGGCAAGTGAGGATTTGTCGAAGGTTATACTAAAAGCATGTAGCTTTAATCCTAATGAACGATATAAATCACCGTCAGAAATGTATGATGCGTTAAATCGTATACAGGACAAAGAAAAACATATAATAGAAGATACTGCGAATTCTTATGATAATTATAATTTAATCGAAAATGATGAATTTGATAAAAATGAAGAAACGGTTGGACTTTTTGATTATTACTTAAATTCAAATACAGAATCAACATCTAATGTTCAAAATAATGTTGTATATGATAATGTTCCTGAAAAAGTCAAACATAACCAATAATACAAACAAAAGTTGTAAAGAAATAGTCAGTGAAATATGCGGAACGTATAAAATGCGAACATTTGGTAAAGACAAGGATGAATTAAAGAAAATAAAAAAAAAGTAACGAAAAATCATGGAGAAAACAGAAAATATGATTTAAACGAAATTTCTCAAAACTATAGAATGAAATCGTTAGATGATATGGATAAATTTTAATATTTAGGGGTCAGTATGGACATAAATTATTACAAAAAATATGAACCGATAGACGGAAAATGGTTAATAACAAAGAAATTAGGCAACGGTGCATTTGGCACTGTTTTTGAGATTGCCCGAAAGAACATACCTGATATTAAATCAGCACTCAAAATAATATCAATTCCTCAATCATCGGAGGAATTACAAAGATTAAAAAGAAGAGAATTACGATATAGATAATAAAAAGCATTACTTCGTTTTATAGTGGGTTAGTTGATGATTGTATAAAGGAATTTCAATTAATGTCTAAACTTCGTGGAAACAGTAATATTGTAAGTTATGAAGATCATAATGTGATTGAAAAGCAAGACGGTGAATTTGGTTGGGATATTTTTATCCGAATGGAATTACTTATACCGATAGTACAATATTTTACTGATAATGCACCGACACAGCAAGATATTATAAAGCTCGGGATAGACATATGTAAGGCATTGGAGGTTTGCGGTAAATATAACATTATACATCGTGATATAAAGCCAAGTAATATTTTTGTTTCGGATATAGGTGAATTTAAACTCGGTGATTTTGGTGTTGCGAGAGTGTTGGATAAAACCAATATCGGACTGTCAAGAAAAGGAACATATACATATATGGCACCTGAGATATACAGAGGTGAAGAATATGATTCGAGTGTGGATATATATTCTTTGGGAATTGTGATGTATAAATTTTTAAATAACAATCTTGAACCGTTCAGGAAAGAAAGAACATATCAGGACTTAGAAAATGCACTGAAAGAACGAATGAGTAATGCTGGTATTCCAAAGCCGATAAATTGTGATGAAAAATTGGCAAGAATAATATTAAAGGCGTGTGCTTATGATTTAAAAGACAGATACAGCAGTCCGAAACAAATGCGAGAAGAATTGGAAAATCTTCTGTATACATCTGAAGAAAATGATTATGATAGTTATGATGAAACAGTAGGGTTATTTGATTTTGGTATTAAAAAGGAAAGTGTACAACAATCGGAAGAAAAAATCATAAATAAAACAGAAAAAAAACACAAAATATCATAGATATATATAAGGAATTTTGGACAGGATATTTTGATTTTAAGGGTTGTATAAGTAGAATAAATTATTGGAAGATCGTATTGATTAACTTTATAATCTTAAATATTGTAAATATACTATCAGATATATTACCTGTTTTAAATATACTATTATTTATAATGTGTTTGGCTATATTAATTCCCAATATTGCACTTACCACGCGCAGACTGCATGATGTCGGAAAAAAGCGGTCATTGGCAATGGTTGTATTTAACACTCTTTGGCAGTATAGCAGTTTTTGTATTTTTTATGTCAGAAATCACAAATGAATAATAAATATAGAAACAAAGGAGCGGAATAAATGGAAGTAAATTATTATAAAAGGTATGAGCCGATAGATGGAAAGTGGTACATAAAAGAATTGTTAGGCGAGGGTAGCTACGGAAAGGTATTTCGCATCGAACGAGAGGACATAAGCGGTAAATATATCTCCGTATTAAAAAATAATAAGTGTACCGAATTCTAAAACAGAAGTGGATTCATTGAAAGAAAGCTTGGGTGATGAGCAAAGCGTGTCAGATTATTATGGTGAAATAACCAAGAAATTAATGCAGGAATTTCAGCTTATGTCATCATTAAAAGGAAATAGCAATATAGTTTCGTATGAAGACCACGATATAAAACAGCACGAAGACGGAATCGGATACGACATTTTGATTAGAATGGAATTTTCACACGGTGTAACAGTGGTAGCAGCTGCAGGAAATGATAATGTTGATATATCAAAGAAATTCTTTTCACCGGCTTGTATAAATGGAGTAGTAACTGTTGCCGCGGTAGCAGACAATAATCAAAAAGCAAAATTTAGTAATTATGGAAACGGAATAATTGATATTGCGGCAACGGGAGTTAAAATAGGTGGTGCGGCAAGAGGTGGTAGTACTGTTACGATGAACGGAACATCAATGGCGTCACCACATATTGCAGGCGTGTTGGCGCTTATCAGAAGTGCTAATCCAAATTATTCATCAACAGATGCTATAAATGCGATGAAATCTTCAGCAAGCAATCTCGGTAGTAGTGCATATTACGGTGCAGGAATACCGAATTTAGAAAAATTTGGTTTCAAAGACACCTGTTGAAAATAATATAACAGTAAATACACTTGAGGCAAAAAAAGATTTCACAAACAAATGCAACTGTATACGGAAAAATTTCATATTTAGGTACACGCCCAAGTGAAGTCGGAATTTATTTTGGCAATGATTCAAACAATTTGAATAAAGTAGCAAGTGATAAGATAAACCACAATAAAAATCCGTTTGATATGTGGTATGATTTGAATAGTGAGGCAGGACAATATCTATCAGCGGGTAGAACTTATTATTATCAGTGTTATGCAATACAGAACGGAAAAGAAGTCAGAGGTTCAATTAGCTCATTTACAACAGAATCAGATAATTCCGGTTTGTCAATATCAACAGGCGGGGCGGATTCGGTTACATCAAATAATGCAACCGTCAGAGGTACAGCGGCATATTCGGTTACACGTCCGAGTGAAGTCGGATTATATTTCGGAACATCGCCGAATAATATGAACAAGGTTGCAAGAGATACTATCAGCCACAACAAAAATCCGTTTGATATATGGTATGACTTAAACAGTGAGGCGGGACAATATTTGAACGCCGGAACTACATATTATTACAAAGTATACGGAATACAAAACGGTAATGAAACGTGTGGAGATGTAAAATCATTTACAACCGCAAGCAACGCAACAGAAAGAACATATACGGCATATGTATTCAATACAGACGGTTCACTTGCAATTAACAGCAGACCAAGTAAAGATTATCCTATAGGAGCAATTCCTGAAGGTGCAAGTTGTACAGTGTATCCGGACAGAATGTCCGGAAATTGGTGTTGGGTAGAGTATAACGGAATCAGCGGATATTCGTATAAAGACTATATTATATTACAATAATAAATATTAAGAGTGAAAGCCGCTGCTAAAATGTAAACAGTGGCTTTTGTTGTTAAAAAACATAGAGTGATAATTGTAAATTTATTGTTAGTATGATATACTGAATATAAAATAATCTTGGGAGTGATGTTAATTGAAAAGAAGAATAAGCATAATATTAATTGCGATGATAGGTCTGATAATCTCAAGTAATTTAAGCGTAATGGCATATGAATTGCCGCACGCATTTTGGGGCTTGGACGCTGGTTATTCAAATGCAACAAGCAGCAAAAATTATGATGAAACGATAAATTACGGAGTACAAATTATCAATTTAATATCATCAGAGCCAAAGAATGAGCAGACAATAAATATTTTAGGCTCAAGAACATATGATGTTGCATTTGCCTATTTTATGAACGGTGATTATACAAATGCGGCGAAGTATTTTGAAATGTATATTCCATACGGTAAGCAATTAGGGTGGACTGACGGCGTAATTATTGCAGAAAATTGCGTTAAGCAATTTACAAATACATTTGACGTATATCAAGCTACGGAACAATCGCAAAAGGTGTATGGTGCGAAAAATGAGCCGAACGGTGTTTTATACGGACAAGTGGCAGATCAGGCAAAAAAGTAATGAATCAATGACATTGCTGTATTTGGAATACGGTGATGAAAGTACATTCGGTTGGACGCGTGCGATGCTTGATAAAGCAGAAACACAAAACAAAGCGGTAGAAATTGCTCTAAACTTTCCACAGGAAGGCACAACGGCAAGAAATATAAACAGTTCGGATTCTTTTTTATCGAATTTACGCTCTATGCTGTCAAGTTACAAAAACGTGCCGATTTATTTGAGAATAGGTGCTGAATTTAATGTTTGGGGTGATAAATGTACACCCGATGAATTTGTATCTGCATTCAAAGCTGTTGCAAACAGTGTGAGCGGATTGTCTAACGTTGCTACTGTTTGGAGTATGGCGCACACATCTTCATGGAAAACAAACGATTGGCCTTATACGGCTGATGACTTCTATCCCGGTGACGAATATGTTGATTGGGTAGGCGTGAATTGTTATGCAAGTAAGTATTTCCAAGGCAGAGTATGGCAGGGAGAAAGCAGGTATAATGAAGTTTACTTTAAAACAGGATACAGTTCCGATCCTGTTGTGATGATAAAGGATGCTGTTGAAAAATACGGCGGTCGAAAACCTATAATGATTTCTGAATGTGGAAGTGCATACAGAACTAACGGTGATATAAATGAGACCGACAGTGAATGGGCGGCAAAATATTTAAAACAAATATATACATTCATTCCTATGGTATATCCTCAAGTAAAGCTTATAGCGTATTTTAACGCTAAAATGAATTATGAGGTGAATTACTATAATCTCGACGGAGACAGCGAACTTCAAAACGCATATAATGATGTAACAGAGTCACCGTGGTTTATACAAAATAATAATACAAACAGCGCCGGACAATTCTTAAAAAAGGCGGGCAGTACAATAACGATGAACGGAGATACAACACTGTACGCATATCCGCATATATACGGATCGGATTGGGTAAATGTTGAATATTATCTTGACGGTGAACTCGTTAAATCAACAAACGAAATAGCTTATACCGTACAACTAAGCGACATAAAGGGGACGCATGATTTAAGAGTGGTTGCAAACGGAAATAATGGGGTTTCTATGACTCGTGAATATCAGCTTGTCAGCTATGCACCGGCAGAAAAAGCAGAGGATTTTTTCTGATACATCTTATCTTAATAACGGTCAGAAAAATGCAGTAAATTACACTATAAGCAATGATATTATGACAGGCTATGAAAATAATACATTCAGACCTGACGCAACCATAACCAGAGCAGAATTTGCTGCGGTTATATGCAGAATGATGGGGTATAATGTTGGTGAGAATAGCACATTTACAGATACAAAATATCATTGGAGCAGTAAATATGTAAATGCGTGCGTAAAAGCAGATATAATACATGGTATCGGTGATAATAAATTTGCACCGGATAATCATATTACCGTGGAACAGGCGGTTAAAATATTGACAAGTGCATACGGATATGCAAACAGTAAAACTCAATATCCCGACGGCTTTATGTCCGCTGCTCAAAAGTATAATTTGTTTGATAATGTAACATCAAGCAGATTAGGCACAGATGTTAAACGCATTGATGTTGCAGTTATGCTTTATAACGCGGCTAAAATTAATAATGCTACCTAAAAAACTCATTACGATGCAAATACATTGTAATGAGTTTTTTGATGCTAAATATGTCAAAAAATACGTTAATTATGCAGAAGTGTTGAAAGCACGTCATTTACATGATAATCTGAAAGTATAAAATAAATTTTATAAAATATAGTTATAATTGCAATTAAAATATAGTTGCAATTATAATGTAAATGTGTTATAATGGAAATGTAATCAATAATGCAAATATTTAATATATGTAATATCTATTTAATGCAAATTAAGTAAGGGGATATGGTATATGAAAATAAGATATAAATACTCATTAATTTCAGATGTCGGAAATTTAAGGAAAAATAATGAGGATAACTTTTTTGTATTTGGTGAAGAAAATCGAAATCCAAAGAATAACATATATTCATGTAATGGTGAATTTGTGAATGAAAAAGCGTTTTTTGCGTATGTGACGGTATGGGTGGACACAGTGCCGGTGAAGTTGCATCATATATAGCAACTCATCAAGTGCAAAAAAAATTATAACTCAATAACAGATAAAATAAAATTCGAAAAAGATGTATCCAATGTTATGAAGTCGTTTATATCTTCGATCAATGATAGCATTTATAATACTACAGAAGAAAAACCGGAGCTTAAATCTATGGGAACTACTTTGACGGGAATATATTTTCTTAAAGATGGTGCATATGCGATAAATATAGGTGACAGTCGAGTATATGAATTAGAAAATGAAAAGTTACAGCAACTTACCATAGATCATACCGACGCTGATAATAAACACGCATTAACACGATTTTTGGGTATGTCATATCAATACGGAAATGTCTATCCGGATGTATCAGCCAAAAAATAAATTTAGGATTAAAGAAAAGATTTTTATTGTGTTCAGACGGATTAACCGATATGGTAGATGATTCGATGATAAGGGACATTCTGATAGAAGAAAAAATAATATAAATGCGGCGAATAAACTTGTTGAAACTGCAAAAGAAAAACGGTGGCCGTGATAACATTACGGTTTTGATTGTTGATGCAGAACCTGTTAATAAATTTAATGCTGTATTAAAGAATAAGTTGACTATTTGTATAATAATTGCAGCGGTATTAGTTGGTGCAGGTTTGGGTTGCTTTAACGTATACAGAAGTCAAACATCCGGAATATCGCTAAACGATTTAAGCAATGATATAAAAAATGCAAAAGATTTGTCTGAAGCATGTGAAAAGATGAATCAGTATATTGACAATGCAATTAATAATGCCAAAAGTTATGATGATTATACAAATACCGTTGATGAATCTGATAATAATGTAGCAGGAAAAAATAAAGAATTCAAAGACGCTATTCAAGCTCTTAATGTTTCAATAGAAGATGTAAAGAAAAAAAGTATGATGATATTGTCAACAACAGTGAAAGCGATGAGCAGACTAAGAAGAATGATATAACAAATTTAATAAACAGTAATGATATTCAGAAAAATATAGATTTATGCGAAGGAAAGAAAGCAGAGCTGAATAATGCATTAGATGATTGGCATAAACGCAATGAAGAAGCAAATCGACATAGCCAAAGTCAAAGTCAAAGTAATAACGGTAATAAAGGCGACAGTCAAGCACCTGTTAAAAATTCAACAACATCATCAGGATCATCAAGTTCTAATTCAAGTGGATCGGTTAAGCAAAGTACTTCCGGCAGCCGCTCAAACGGTTCAACTTCAAATAATAATACATCAACTCACAAAAATAATACGTCGAGCGAAAACGGTGCGTCAAGTGACATTGGCACATCTGTAAGTGAAAGTGAAGATACTTCCGGCGATAGTCAAACAGAACAAAGTATTGGAAAGTCTTCATATGACGGACTAGGTGGCGAATAATACAATATTAAAAATTAAGGGGTTTGTATTTTATGGAGATTAATAAAAAATTGAAAATCTTTTCTGTAACTATAGCAATACTGGCGATTATACTATCAGTTATTACTACAGTGTATAAGCCTGAAATTCGCTCACAAGGAAAAACACCGGAAGAGATTGCGATAGAATTAGAAGAACAACAGAAATTGGACACAGTAATGGCTGATATTAGAAAAACTTTGCAGGTTAATGATATATGTGATTCATATATAAAATTATGTTCAGATACATTGGATGTTAATGATGCGATTAAGGCAAAAAAAGCAGAATTGCTTTCAGAGGCTCAGAACTTAAAAAACAAAGGCAAAAGAATTTGGAAGTGAGGCAGAGGGCATATACAATTCACCGGCACTCTCTGTTGCTAATCGCGAAGAACAGTTAATCCAAAATAGTAAATATCAAGCAATAAAGCAAAGTAAAAACAAATGTGAAAAATTGAAGAGTGAGTTAGAGACTTTGGTAAAGCAATATAATGAAGAGCAAGAGAAAATAAAACAAACTGCAGCAGAGGCAGAAAAGAATAAAAAGCGAATGAAGAGAGTAAACAGACAAAAGCAACAGCGAGAGTCAAAGCAGTTCATCATCAAGTAGCAAATCTTCAAGAAGTAGTTCATCAAGCGGTAGTTCATATTCTAATAATTATAGTTCATCGGGGAGCAATTCGTATTCTGGCAGAAGTTCTTCTTATAGTGATGATTCATATTCAAACAGCAATTCTTCTTATTCAGAAGCAAGTTCATCAAGTGAATCATCAGGCGGAGGATATACAGGTGCTGACCTTGGAAGTGAACGATAAAATATGGAGGAGATATAATGCAAACAAATATAAAAATTGTAGATACAACAATTCATGAAAATTTAGGGGTTGAAATAGACAGAGAAATCGGACGTGGAAAATACGGTATTGTATATAATGGAGTTAGAGTTGACACCGGAAAGGATTGTGCGGTAAAAGTTATTTCATTGCCTAATCCGGAATTGGAAGAAAAATTGAGGGACATTTACGGAGATGATGAAAATGCAATAGAAAATTTATCTCGTGAAATGGCGTCTCGATTTGAAAATGAAATAAAATCAATGAGTAGACTGGGTAATTTGAATATTTTAGGTAGTCAAAACATCGTAAAAATGTATAATCATATGTTGGTACAGTCCGGTATATATTCGCATATTATAATTTTAATGGAATTGGCTTTGCCATTAAAGCGTTTCTTATCACATGAAGATTTTTCGTTAAAAAGGTAATGCAAATTGCATATGAAACTGCATATGGTTTGAAAGCTTGCCATACAGAAGGAATTATACACAGAGATATAAAAGAAGATAATTTGTTTATAGGTGCCGACGGTAAAATTAAAATTGGTGATTTCGGCGTGGCAAATATCGATAGTGGCGGACTTAGTAAGAAAACAGAGGGAGTAGGAACTCCGCACTATATGGCTCCGGAAATAAAAAATAACGAAAGCTATGATGAAACTGTTGACATATATTCTTTAGGTATTGTTTTGTATATGTTGTTAAATGAAAATAAGCCTCCATTCTATTCTTCGGAAGTAGATGAAAGAACAGCATATAATATGCGAATGATGGGTAAACAGCTACCACCGCCTAAATATGCAACAAATAAAATTGCAAATATAGTATTAAAATGTTGTCAATTTAACCCTAACAACAGATATAGAAATATAGATATGCTTATAAAGGATTTAGAGGATGCCGAAAACGAGATGAGTGCAGAAGAACTTGATACTATAATTCCTTATCCTAAAAGAAGTTTTAAAGATGATGAATGGTGGGAAGAAAAGTTTGATAATAACCAAACTATGACTATACATCATATAGAAATACCACAAAAGAATATACTTCGTGATACAGTTGGAGCATTTAAAGATTTGTTGCAAAAATTTGGCAATAACACAAAGGAAAGTCAGTTTATTGAGGGTGTATATACAGGAAGAGGCATAGCAGAGCGCGATATGAACGAAGAAGAACGTAAGGTAAAGTATATGAAACGTCTGTTGATTATTTTGCTGTGTGTTTTAGTAGTTTTAGGAACAACTCTGGTATTTTTATATCCTAAAACAGCAACTTTTTATCCTAATGAGTCGGATGATTATAAATTATACGCAAAATATTTATTCTTACCTGCAAGAAAATTAACTGATAACTCTGCATCGTATGTGAATTTAGACGGAAATGAGGTATTCTTTAGTGACAGAAAAGATGGCAAAAAGTTATATAAAGTTAATATATGGACAGGCAAAGAAACAGCTTTATGTGATAAAGAATGTCATTATGACGTTGTAATAGGAGATTACATATATTTTACGGATAATTCACCTACAGGTGATTTATACAGAATTAATAAAAACGGTGAGGGATTGCAATGCCTTATTCAAGAAAATTGCGGTGAATTAAAAAATAAAAACGGCAGTCTCGAAGTGTGGTTGGCAAACCTTTCAAGGTTTGAAGAAATTGACGTAAACAGTATTTCTAAAAAAAAATAAATAGATAAATTGGAGGGGAATATCTTGAAAAAAAGTAATTAGTATTATATTGTCACTTTTAATTTCTACAATTATAGCAAGTTTTAGTGCTTGTGCGGATGAAAATAATGTATCGTTTACAGATGAAAAAAGTTCTGAAAGCATTGTTGAAGAAACTATAATACCTACAGAAGCAACAGAAGAAAATGCAACAGAAGAAAATGCAACAGAAGAAAATGCACCAGAAGTTGAAGTTACTCCGTTACCTACAGCGGAATCGATAGTTGCGCAGGAAGAAGATTTTTTCTGGTGTATGAAAAACGAATCAGAATTTGCTTACATAGAAAAGAACGATAAAATAGAATATTTACCTATGATTGCAAGTAATGCGGTTGCAGTAGCTCCGCAAATATATGACGGTATCACATATCTGCCTTTTAGATATGTTTTTGAGGAAATATTAGGTTTTTCGGATGCCACAGGAAAGAAAGAAACACTTGATAATAAAGAATATATGTGGAGCAATACATCGTCTTTTAATATATCTTTTAATGTAAACGGTATTACAAGGACAATTACTGCGGGTGAAATTATCGATTATAATGACAGTGAATTTGATGCACTAAAAGTAAGTGACAGCGGAGTATCCTATTTTCCTTTGAGATATTTTGAAAAAGAAAAACTATGTAGCTTGTCTTGGGATAATAATACTTCAAGTATAATAATTTCAAGTACAAAAGAATACGGAGAAAAATATTTTTCAAAGATAAATTCGAGAAAATTTACAAACAATTATATAACATATTCAGATGCTGTACTTAATGATGATAATGAAAATACGGTAATATCGTTAAGCGGTAAAGTTAATGAGAAGGTTCATTCTGCAAGTAACAATTATAATTTGACTTTTTTATAGCGATGCAAATCAAAAGTGCATTATATTGATATGTCAGACGATAATAACCTCAGTCATAACTTAGATGTTTATGATGTTGACGGGAATAAAGTAGATGTTAAAATTGATAAAATGACCGTTTATCAAAATATGCTTTATGGTTTGGCTATAGGTGAAGAAAATGAGGTATCAGGATATCTTTTTCAGCAAACTTATCTACAGAAATCTTTGAAGGCGATAATGGGGTATACACATACAAAATTAAGGCTGACAATTTTCGGAAGATTACAGAATCTAATGGCATTATGATGTTTGATATTGAAAAAAAATATACGAAGTTTAAATATATACTATGTTGATTCCAATGCGGAATATACACTTTATAAGCTTAATTTGCAAACAGGTGAAGTACAGACAATAGATGTTGACGGAAGTCCTTTGAAGAATATTGATTATTTTTCAATAGGGAAAAACAGTATAGCGTATAACGATTGGGAAAAAGGAACTGTTAAAATAGCAAGCTTTGACGGTAATAACATAAGCAACGTTATTGATTCAGAAAATGTAGAAAAGATAAGGTTTATTAGTTATGACGATATTAATGATTGTTTTTATTATGTAACTATTGTTCCTGATATTCAAAATGAAATAAAAAAAATAAGTCTTTCAAATACTGTACCGGAAACATTATATTGTGCTGATAAAATACGTAGTTTATCTGTGTTTGAAGGATCTATTTATGCAAAAGTGAATGATGAATTTCAAAAATGTAATTAATGGAGGGTAAAAATGAAAAAATTTTAGTTTTTTGTATTGGGTATTGCAAGTTTGTTTATTATCTTTTGTACAAACACATTTGCTGTGAATAATCAATTATTTTTATGTATGAAAGCAAATAGCTCAATGGCATACCGTGCAATCAATGATGAATTACTTGATTATGTTCAAATGAGAGATTCGAGTGGTGCCATTGCTACAGCTAAAATTATAGATGGCAGTACATATCTTCCTTTTAGATATATTGCGGAGAATGCCGGATTGGCAGATGCTGTTGATTCAAATATGGGTAATAATACATTCAAATATGAAAGCATAGGAACCGGAAGTATAACGATAGTCACTAAGAAAGGTCGTTTTAGCCAAAATATAAATGTGCCTTTCACTTTTTAAATTGGATAATGGCGAAGAAATAGAATATAAAATAATGAATATTGACGGTAGTCTGTATTTCCCTATGAGATATATGGCATATCTTGTAGGAGGTGAAGTGGATTGGTCACAATCAACAGGCAATATATATTTTATGAGCAATGAGAATGTGGCTAAGGATTTTCTAACGGGTAAAGAAGGAAATAAAGTCATTAAATATAGTAAAATGGCATATTTGAATTATAGTGAGTATGATAATACTTTGGGATATTCTGATATTTATTTGGAATCGGATGGTAAGACTGTTTCATCTGTAATAGAAGAAATTGATAATGGACATTCTTATTACAGTGTAACACGTTCAAGAAGAAACATATATTTTGTAGATGAAAATTATAAGGCTTGCTGTAAAAAAGAGGTAGAAAAAACTCTTTCAACTATAACTTTTTATAATACCAAAAATGAACGCATAGATCCTACGGTTCTAAATATTATCTCACATCAAAATACTTTGTATGGAATTGAGAGAACCGGAAGTAGTAATAGTGGTGTTGGACGTGTTTTTAAGTCTGATTTGGATGGCGAAAATTATCACTATATAAGTAATAGCAGCAATGCATATAATATCGTACTAAGAGAATATCAGGGACAATCATACATATTCTATGTTGATGCGACTGAAGATTCAGGCGATAATAAGGAGATACACAGAATAAATCTTTCAACAGGTGAAGACGATATTATTTATATAAATGATTATAATGGCAATTCTCTTATTAACAGAATAAATATTATGAGTTTAAACGATAATACTGTTGTTATTTCTGAATATAACAATCCTTGCATTGATATTATAACTTTAGATAATTCAATATATACAAACAATTATGTTACAGGCTCTTTGACAGGAAAAATCACAAGTCTAAATAAATTAACTGATATTGTAAAAGTATCAAGCTTGAATTATGATACTGATAATAACTTGATTTATTTTATAAATAATACAGGTAAAGGATATGGTTTATATTGTTGCGATCCTCTAACTTCTAAAGTTTACAGCATCAGTACATCGCAAGATGTAAAACGAAGAATATCAATAATTAAGATGTCAGATTCTACATACAGAGTTTATCATTATACAGACGCAACAAAGAATTTATATAAATATGATCTTGTTTCTGTTTCTGATAACGGAAATATAAAAATTGGTTCTAACATCAATATTGAGAGAAATTAGGAGGCATAAAATGGCTTTAAGTGGAAGTATGAATGGAATGTCTTCCTTGAGAACATCTACAGACAGAAATATATTAGATAATAATTTTGGCAATGAAGCATACAGTCCGGAATATGATGCCTATATGTGTACAAATATCGGCAAGCAATATACCAATTATGATAATTATTATATGAACGGTCTTTATACAAGTATGAATGTTGCTAAAGACAGCTATCATATAAAAGGCCGAGGAATAATGCTATCTTTGCGGTGTGTCGTGGTGTTGGTGATAATGAGGAGGCATTTAATGCATCCAGAAAGGTTTTTGAATATTTAGATAAAAGCAGAGATGAAATATTGAATAGAAAAACTATATCATCAATAAAGAAAGCGTTAAGAAAATTTGCTGAAGACTGTCATTCAATATTTTTTTAAAGATGCTATAAGCAAAAAATATAAAATCTCTCTTCTTATAGTTGTATATAATCCTGCAGGAACTATATTTATGAATTGCGGAGAGTGCACATTATTGAAAATAGATAAGAATAATAATTGTAAAATTGTATCCGATGTAAGTGATTGTATTGGCACAAAAGATAGTTTTAAAATTGCAATAAAAACAGTTCCGAAATTCCTTAGCAGTCATCTTTTGATGACTACCGAGAAAGAGTCGAATCAAAAAACTAATAATAAATTTGCTTTGACGGGCGAAAAAAATTCTAAAAGGCAGAACAATAAGTATGATGGAAAAATTAATAAAGAAAAATTCTCAGAAAAATCATACTTGTATAACAATTGATGAAGATGCGTCAAAAACTATTATGCCGTCAACAAAGGTAGTAGCTATGATTAGTGCTGTTGTTACTGCAATCAGTATAATTAATATGTTAATTCAAAATTTCATGAATGTGTGAAAATGAGAGGAATGTAAGCTGATGGAAAATGATAATTTAAAAGATACTTATTTCAATAATACTGTTGAAACCGAAAACATATTTGATATGTTTAAACAAGGAGATAATGAAACACAAGATTCTGATTTGGAAACTGTACAAGATTTATATCAGACTATGGCTTTGCAAATGGAATATACGGAGTCATTAAAAGATAAAAAAGACAGTAGAAAACTTGAAACTGTACAATTTGTAGAAATTGATAAAGAACAGAGTAACAGAATGACTCAAAAACTTATTGATATATATGGAATTGATTCAATTCAAGTAAAAAGTGGACAGAACAATTACAAAAAATAGAATATTATAAAGAACTTCAACAAAAGGCTATTAAAAGCATAAAAGACAAACTGTTGCAATGGGTGTTTTAGGTGGCATAGGAGTTTGTATAATAATAGCCATTGTTATATTTGTATTTAATACGACTAGTTATTACATAAACCAAGGTGACTACAATTATGTATATAAAAAAGCAATGTTTTCAGCACCAGAAAAAAATATCTTGAAGAATCTGTTTTGGCAATGACAAAAGATAAATCAGATTTATATTATATTGCAAAAAGAAGATAATAAATTATATGATATTTCATTAAAAATGATGAGAAACGTAATATAACGGAAGATAAAGTATCGGAATTTAAAATTATCGGAGATTATATCTATTATATCAATACATCAGATAAAAATTGCTTATATAGATTAAATAAGAGCAGTACCGAAACTCAAAAGATATATGAAAAAGGATGTAAAAAAATTTAAGTATTGAATCTAAAAATCTTTTTATTTATAGACAGTGAAACAGGGATCAAAAAAATTCTTAATACTAAAGACTTGAGCATTTCAGAATAAAATGCAGTTAAAAAGCAACTTTTATGACAAAAGTTGCTTTTTTATTATATCGTATAAAGCGGATTACCGGCTTTATAGTTGAATTTGGCTTTATATTCACTGATAGAGTAGCCGGTATATTTTTTTGAACATACTGTTTAAATATTGAGGTGTGAAATCAAATTCTTCATAGGTTTGATATATCGGTCTGTCGATATTTTCGAGTTCATCACGGATTTTATCGACACGTTGCCTGTTTGAAAACTGAGTGAAAGTCATATTAAAGTGTTTCTTAAACAATCGGCAAAGGTGTTGCGGGGTGATACCGAATTTATCGGCTACTTCGTTAAGCGAAAGCTTTGAATATATTTTTGAATTTATGTAGTTGGTAACGTTATTTATAACCACATTGGAATGAAAACCGTCGGCTTTATTTTTATCAACTGAATACAATCTGAACATATTAACTAAAATCAGTGTTATTGTACTGCGGATTGAAAACAAATATCCGGGTTGTGAATAGTTAAAATTATCTATCATTTGTATCATAAAATTTCGTATTGTTTTTGACGGTGTGTCGTGTACTTGTATATATGAGCGTTTTCCCTCAAAAAATCTGAAAGCAACGGAAAATTGCCTGAATACTGTTTTTAAGCTGTATTGTAATGCGTTTTTGGAAAACGCGCAACAATATGCAATGGTTAGTTCATCTTTATGGGTACAGGTGAATGAATTGACTACATTCGGCGATATTAGCACGACATCGCCTTCTTCTAATTTTCTGCTTGTATTATCAATGTTGTGTATGGCGTTAGAATGAGCAATATATACAAGCAAAAAATAGTCGGCACTGTCGGGAACTGTTTTAATAGGGAAATATGTGTTTACAACAAATACATCACCTAATTTTTTAACGTTTTTTCATCAAAATATAATCTCGGATTCATAGCGTACCTCCTGCATATTCAGTATAGCATTAACAGTTATTAAAGTCAATGTGAAAATGTTAATATACATTCAAATGATGTTAATATAGTTAATTGAATTTTAAAAAAATATACTATATAATATTACTAAAGAAACCCGGGATATATAAAGATTAATTTGTTGAAAATTTATTTTTGGAGGGGAAAATGAAGTTCAAGAAAGTGATTTTAACGGCAGCGGCTACGGCATTTATATTGCAGGCAAGTGTATATGCGGCTGATTTAACAGCATCATATTCAATGAATGATATGACAGGATTAACCTATATGGGTACGGTGTCGAATATACTCGGTCAAAAAAATAATGCGGTAGAATTTAACGGCGGAAGTGCGACTTTAAGTCAAATTCCGTTAAGCGATAATTTTACTGTATCAGCATGGATAAAACCGAGCGGAATAACTTCGTGGGAAAGAGTATTTGACTTTGGCTCTGACCAAAAGAATTATATATTTCTTACCGTAAACAACGGTAACGGTTATCCGCGTTTGGCGGTGAAATACAATAATCAAATAGAGCAAAATATTACATCTTCGGTATCGTTTAATAAAAATGTTTGGTCATACGTAACTGTTACAATGAAAGATAATAAGGCGACAATGTATATAAACGGTGAGAGTGTTGCAAGCGGTAATATTACGGTGTCTATGAGTTCGCTTGCGTCTTCGGCTGCAAATTATATTGCTAAATCTCAATATACTTCAGATCCTAATTATACTGGTTGTATTGATGAAATGGAAATATACAATGACGCATTAACACAAGACGAAATTATAACACGAATGCAGGCTACTGCGGCAGAAGTTAAATCTATAGAAACAACAGATTTAACAGTAAAAGTCGGTGACAAAATTAAGCTGCCGTCAGAAGTAGATGTATCGTACACAAACGGAATGAAAAGCAAAACGATAGTTGACTGGGGAGAAGTGAGCAGTTATACCGAAAAGGGAACGTATAAAGTAACAGGTACTACGAAAATAGCAGGAAAAAGCTACGATGTTATCGCAAATATAACTGTTGAAACGGATTCTTTGGACGATAATTATTCTGTAATCCGTAATATGAATATTGTTAAAAATTCGGGTTCATCATTTGTTGAAGCGGAGTATGTTGTAACATCTGAACTAACCGATACTTTGGTTTTAAAAATGCAAATTTACAGTGGTGATACACTTCTGTCGGAAGATACAAAAGATTTTGTGCCGTCCGACAATACTGTAAAAATGAAGAAAGATATTAGAGATTATAAGGGCAATTTGACTGTAAAACAGACGTTTATAACAAATCAACAGGAAAGGCAATTTCAAGCGTAATGGAAAGAAAAATAGATAATACAGGTAACTTTGCCGGAGGCGACAGAGTTAATTTAGAGAAAGACAGTTTGTTTGAGAAAAGCGAACAGGTAGGACTTAAATATGTACTGTCAATAGATGTTGACAGACTTCTTGCACCGTCATATGAAATGCACGGATTAACCGCCCCGAATAATGCACAACGTTACGGCGGTTGGGAAAGAAAAGGTGCAAGCAACTGGGGAAGTTCAAAAGATACATTCACACTTGCAGGGCATTCGTTGGGACATTGGATGAGTGCAGCTGCGGTATTATATCGTGATACAGGCAATGAAGAAGTTTTGACTAAACTTAATTATGCGGTAACTAAACTCGATGAACTTCAAAAGACTTCAAATTCACCATATATAGGCGGATGTAGCGAAGATTGTTTTACAAAACTGTTTAGCGGTAATACCAAGTGGGCTGATAACTATTGGGTGCCATGGTACGGAATACACAAAATATATCAAGGCTTGCTTGACGCGTATGACTATACAGAAAATGACACTGCTTATGAAGTATTGAAAAAATTTGCAGATTGGGCAGTTGACGGTACATCAAATCTTACTGACGCACAAATGCAGTCAATGCTTGACGTTGAATACGGCGGTATGAATGAAATTCTTGCGAGAATGTATGAAATTACAGGTGATGAAAAATATTTGGATACGGCAAGAAGATTTACTCACGATTCGATTTTAAATCCGCTTATACAAGGTAAGGACAGTTTGACAGGACTTCACGCAAATACTCAAATACCGAAAATAATCGGTGCGGCAGAAATATACGAACAAAATCCGGAGAAATATGCCGATTATAAAAAGGCTTGCGAAAATTTCTGGAATTACGTTGTAAACAATCGTTCATACGCAATAGGCGGTAACTCGATTGCCGAACATTTCGAGGCAGAGGGTGCAGAGACACTTGGAGTTAAGACTTGCGAAAGCTGTAATACATATAATATGATGCGTCTGTCTGAGCATTTATTCGCTTGGAAACATGACAGTGCATATATGGATTGGTATGAAAAGGCTTTGTACAACCATATTCTCGGTCAGCAAGAGCCTGAAACAGGTGCAAAAATGTACTTTGTATCGCTTTTGCAAGGACACCACAGAGTATATGAGCAAAAAGGATAAATCTTGGTGGTGTTGTACGGGTACAGGTATGGAGAACCCGGGAAGATACACAAGATGTGCGTATTATGAAGACGGTGACGATTTATATGTAAATCTTTATATGCCGGGTACATATGAATGGGAAGAAAAAGGTCTTACATTCACTGTTGAAACAACATATCCTTATTCCGACAAGGTACAAATTAAAGTCGCAGGAACAGGAAGTGCAAATATCAACCTACGAGCTCCGTCATGGCTTGAAAGTGATATGACAGTAAAAGCAGGCAATAAGACGTATACATCAAAAGGGCGGAGAATATCTTGCTATATCTAACGAATGGAAAGACGGCGACATTATAGATATTACAATTCCAATGTCTGTTACAGTATACAATTCAAGAATTGACGGACAGATAGCATATCAATACGGCCCTATTGTCTTAGCGGCTGAACTTGGAAATGTTGACGGAGTAAGCGGTGTAAATGAATATATTTCAAACGAAACAAAGATTGACAGTGTAACTACTGATGTTCCGTATATTGTCGGCAATTCAAACAATTTAGATAAATATGTAGATACAGTTGATACAAGTAAGCTGACATTTAAAATTAAAGCTGAAAATTCATCAACAGGTAAGGCTATTGAATTAAAACCGTTCTATGAAATTCACCACAGTTTCTATACTGTATATTTCAACGTAGGAAACGGTGTGAATGAATATGATAAACGTCTGAACAGTGCAACGATTGACAGAGTTGAACCGGACGGTCAGCAGGACGAACTCGGACACGGTTTGGCAAGTAAAAATTCAAATAACGGCAGTTTTACAAGCGGTACAAAAACATATTACTGGCGTGACGCATACGGTAGTGACAACGCATATTTCCAATATTCTTTGGAAGTGGATAAGAGCAATAAAAATTATCTGTTTGTAAGATATTGGGGCAGCGACGGACCGTTTATAAAAAATAATGTAAATTATACGCGTGATTTCTATATCTATATTGATGATAATAAATTTGCCGAACAAACGCTTAACAACGAAAAGATGAATAACGCATATGATGTATTCTATGAAATTCCGGAAGAATATACAAATGGTAAAGACAGTGTTACAGTTAAATTTGTACCAAAGAACAGTACAACTTGTGCAGGCGGTGTTATTGAGGCAAGAATCACTAATGATGATTTAAAATGTGTAAAGATAACTGCTGATTATAACGATAATGGAACATTAAAAATATGGATACAGAAAAAATCAGCATTGAGGACATAAAGCAAACCGAAAACACGTCATCACACAAAGAGTTTTATTGGGAATCGACGGACAATATGAAACCGATAATTACTGAGGAATAGAAAAAAAAATTTTCCCTGCAATTTGTTTTGCAGAGAATTTTTATTTCCCAAAACTTTTAGCATAAAATCGGAATTTGTCTAAAAATATTCGCTTTACTAAAAATAATCTATATGCTATAATAAATCAAAATTCAAGAGAAAGTATGATTAATATGGAAATTGTAAAATATAAACCCGAATACAAAAACGATTTTATCCGTCTGAGCAAGAATTGGATAACAAAATACTTTGCACTTGAAAGTGATGATTTTGAAGTTTTTGAAAATATATATAAACTTATCAAAAACGGTGCAATGATTTATTTTGCTATTGAAAACGGTGTAGTTTACGCAACTTGTATGGCACAGCCTATGACAAATAATGAGTGGGAAATATGTAAACTTGCCGCAGACGAAAGATATGATGGACACGGTGCGGGAAGTGCTGTTTTTAAAGCGTGTATGGATTATGCCTTGGAAAACGGTGCCAATAAACTTACAATCCTGTCAAACAGTATTTTAAAACCGGCATTGCATATATATGAAAAATACGGCTTTTATGAAATTCCTGTCGATAATACACATCATTATAAACGTGTGGATATTCAATTTGAATATGCGGCAAAATGATTTAATACCCTTTGTGTGAAAGCATAAAGGGTATTTTTGTGTTCTGTATTGTATGCTATGTGAATATAATAATCAGAGGGGGGTGCTTGTCTTGATTAAAATAACAAACTATTTAAGAGTTAATGTACTGACAATCGCCTTGTTTGTGTTTTGCATTATATTTAATAAAGCGGATATGCTTTGCGTCACATATGCGGTTATGATTTTGCACGAATTGGCACATTGCCTTGCGGCTGTGTGTATAGGGCTTAAAATATCGCATATTGACTTTTATCCGTTCGGTGTCAATTTGAAATTAAAAAATAAACTTGTATATTCACTTGCAGATGAAATGATATTATATTTCAGCGGACCGTTTTGTAATATTTTATTTGCACTTATCGCAATGATTGTGTACAGCTGTTATCCGAATGAAAGTGTAAAGTTTTTTTTATATAAGCAATACTATGCTGTTTTGTATGAATATGATTCCGTCAGTACCTTTGGACGGCGGTATTTTGCTCAAAAGATTATAGCATACAGACTCGGATATAACAGTGCAAATAAGATTATGACTGTAATATCAGCAGTGTTTTCTGCTATGATTATGGGACTTGGTATATATGTGATGTACATTACAAAATTCAATTTTTCAGTATTGCTGTTTTCTGCTTTGATGATAGGCAATATATTTACTCAAAGTGAAAAATATAATGTGGATTTAACTAAAACATTGATGTTCAACAATAAAAAGAAAAAATCGGTAAGACATATTGTGGTTGAAAATGAGTGTAATTATTGTGACATAGTGGATGAATTTATTCCGAAAGACTATAATATGGTTTACGTTGTAAGTGACGACGGCAAAGTACAGGACATTATAACCGAAACGCAGGTAATAGATAAACTGACAACGGAACAAGTACTTTAAATATTACATTATTATAACATTGTGGAATTTTTAAATGATTTGTGATATAATACACAGTGAATATTTATGAATAAAATTATTATTTACATAAGAAAGGCAAGGTTTTATGGCAACAAAGAAGTCAACTGCTAAAAAGGGCAGTTCAAAAAAAAAGTTCTAAAACTACGGCAAAAGCTACTGTAAAAAAGAATAATCAGACAAAAAACTATATGCCTACATACATTATCTCATCAATGCTCATTACATTGTTATTAGCTGTTTTATGTACATTGATACAGGTAATGGCGGAGTAATAAATAATGCGGTGAAAAATCTGTTCCGCGGATTGTTCGGCATATGCGGTTATTTTGTGCCTGTAATTTGTGCGGGTGTATCGGCATACCTTATTAAAACTAAGGACATAAAGCGTTTTTGGAGTAAGGTTATACTGTCATTTTGGCACTTATTAATGTCAGTGCGATTGTAAATCTTTCGTCGATTAATACTGATATAAGCTATGCTTTTTCGGCAGGTCAGCAGTATATATGCGGAGGTTTATTAGGTGCGTGTGTTTCTGTATTTATGGAACAAATGGTGCAGAAAGTTGCGTCTTACATAATTTTATCAATTACACTTATTGTATTGGCAAGCTTTATAACTAATGTATTTTTTTGCGGAATTTTTCAAATGGGCAAGAAATGTTATGTTTGGTGCGAAAAATAAGTATTCGGAATTAAAAAAGAAGAATATGACAGACGAATGGAAGAAAGAATGCTTGCAGAAGAATATGAAGATGAGTATACAGATGATGTGTATGAAGATGAATATTACGAAGAAGAAACAAGTGCTCTTGACGCGGCAAATTCATTTGTAAATGACACAAAGAATAACACAAAAAATCAGTAACTAAACCAACTGCTAAAAATCATCAAAAACAAAAAGAAAAGCCTATAAAAGAAGAACCGGCAGAAGAACCTTTTTCAAACGGTATAGATGAGGCATTCGGTAAAATGGATGATATAGTTGAAGAACCGATAGAAGAAGTCGGGGAGAAAAAGGAAGAACAACCCGAAAAGGCTAAGAATATGTCCGAAAGTGAAAAAGAGGGATACAACGAGGAATTTAACAAGGCTATAGAAAGACCTATTCCGAAATATGTAATACCGCCTTTGGATTTATTGAGCAAACCTAAGGCAACTTCGGGTGATAAACGTGAAGAAATGAGAAGAACGGCGGAAAAACTTATTTCCGTTCTTGACAATTTCGGCGTGAAAGCAAAACTGTTGCAAGTAACACAAGGTCCGACTGTAACAAGATATGAAATTCAACCGGACACAGGTGTTAAACTTTCTAAAATAGTAGGACTTGCAGACGATATAGCACTTAACCTTGCTGTGTCAACTGTTCTTGTTGCACCTGTTCCGGGTAAGGCGGCTGTCGGTGTTGAAATACCTAACAACAAGGTTACTCCTGTTTCAATACGCGAAATGCTTGAATCGGATGCATTCAAAAATGCAAAGTCAAAATTGACAGTCGGTTTGGGTAAGGATATAGGCGGCAATGTAGTTATAGGCGATATTGCAAAAATGCCACACGTTCTTATTGCAGGTCAGACAGGTTCGGGTAAAAGTGTTTGCGTAAACAGTATTATTATGAGTATTTTGTACAAGTCGTCACCTGAGGAAGTTAAGCTTATTATGATTGACCCTAAGGTTGTTGAACTTGGCGTTTACAACGGTATACCGCATTTGCTTGTACCTGTTGTTACAGAGCCAAAAAAGGCGGCAGGTGCACTTAATTGGGCGGTAAGCGAAATGATGCGCCGCTATGATTTGTTTAAAAATACAGGTGTGAAAACTTGAGTCTTATAACAAACTTATGGAAAGTACAGGCGGTGAGAAAATACCGCAGCTTGTTGTTATAATAGACGAGTTGGCGGATTTGATGATGGTTGCGGCAAAGGAAGTTGAGGATTATGTTTGTCGTTTGGCAACAACTTGCCCGTGCTGCAGGAATACATTTGATTATCGCAACACAAAGACCGTCTGTTGATGTCATTACAGGTCTTATCAAAGCAAATATACCGTCAAGAATTGCTTTTGCGGTATCGAGCCAAGTGGACAGCCGTACAATACTTGATAAGGGCGGTGCAGAAAAGTTGCTTGGTATGGGTGATATGTTGTATCATCCCGCAGGTGCAAGAGCCGCAACAAGAGTTCAAGGTGCATTTGTTTCAGACCCTGAAATTGAGTCGGTACTTGAATTTATAAAAGAAAATGTAGGCGAAACTCATTACAGTGAGGATTTGGAAGAAGAAATAGAACGTCACGCAACAGGCGAAAACGGTGTTACACCTGATGTTGAAGATGACGGTGACGCACTTCTTCCGGAGGCTATTGAACTTGCTATGAGTTTAGGCAAAATATCAACATCTATGGTACAGCGCCGTTTGGGCGTGGGTTATTCAAGAGCCGGACGTATCATAGATCAAATGGAGGCAAGAGGGATAATATCAGGTGCAAACGGCTCAAAACCAAGAGATGTGCTTGTGAGCCATGCCGATTTATCACGACCGGAGAATGAAGAATATGAAGAAGGTTGATTTTCTTCCTGTTTCAAAGGAAGATATGGATAAAAGAGGTTGGAAACAACTTGACTTTTTATATATTGTCGGAGATGCGTATGTAGACCATCCGAGTTTTGGACATGCCATAATATCACGCGTGCTTGAAAGCCACGGATATAAGGTAGGTATAGTTGCCTTGCCTGATTGGCATAAAATAGACGATTTTGTACGAATGGGACGACCTAAACTCGGAGTACTTGTATCGGCAGGAAATATTGACAGTATGGTAAATCACTATACTGCCGCAAAAAACGCAGACATGACGATATGTATGCACCCGGCGGAAAGGGCGGTATGCGTCCCCACAGAGCCACACTTGTGTATTGTAACAGAATTAAAGAGGCTTTCGGCTCTGATATGCCGATACTTATCGGCGGAGTTGAGTCAAGTCTTAGAAGATTTGCTCATTATGATTATTGGGATGATAAGATTAGACGTTCGATTTTGTTTGACTCTCGTGCAAGTATTTTGATGTACGGTATGGGTGAGAAACAAATTGTACGAATAGCCGATAAACTTAGGGACGGTGTGCCTGTAAACGAAATTACGGATATACCGGGAACGTGCTATATATCATCTGAATATGATGAACAAAATTCTGTTCTTATTCCGAGTTATGAAGAATGTATAGAAAGTAAAAGTAAATATGCTGTATCGTGCAGACTGCAGTATTATGAGCAGAATCCGTATATAGGAAAAACACTCGTGCAAAAGCACGGTGACAAATATCTTATACAAAATCCGCCTATGCCGCCGCGGAAACGGACGAGCTTGACGAAGTGTATGCACTTCCGTATATGAAAAATTATCATCCGATGTATGAAAAAGACGGCGGTATTCCCGCAATACAGGAAGTTAAATTTTCGCTTGCCGCAAACAGAGGTTGTTTCGGAAGTTGTAACTTTTGCGCTTTGGCTTTTCATCAAGGCAGAATTGTCACTTCAAGAAGTGATGAATCTCTTATAAAAGAAGCGGAAGAAATGACAAAAATGTCTGATTTTAAGGGCTATATACACGATGTCGGAGGTCCGACCGCTAATTTCAGAGGACCTGCCTGTAAAAACAACTGACACTCGGTGCTTGTAAAAATAAGCAGTGCTTATTTCCGGAACCTTGCAAGAATATGGATATTTCACATAAGAAGTACCTTAATTTGCTTAGAAAACTTCGTGCTATAAAGGGCGTTAAAAAGGTGTTTATTCGTTCGGGAATACGTTTTGACTATCTTATAAACGACAAAGGACGATACGTTTTTCTATGAATTGTGTAAATATCATGTAAGCGGTCAGCTTAAAGTTGCACCGGAACATATCAGTGACAATGTTTTGAAATATATGGGTAAGCCCGAAAACAGCGTGTTTAATAAGTTCTCGGATAAGTTTTATAAGATAAATGAGAAAATAGGCAAAAAACAGTATCTGGTGCCGTATCTTATGTCAAGTCACCCCGGAAGTACAATTCGTGACGCGGTACGTTTGGCGGAATATTTGCATGAACACAATATAAATCCGCAACAAGTACAAGACTTTTATCCTACACCGGGAACAATTTCAACTTGTATGTTTTATACAGGAATAGACCCATTTACAATGAAAAAAGTTTATGTGCCGAAAACTCCGCATGAAAAATCGGTACAACGTGCATTGTTGCAATACAGAAATCCCGAAAATTACAAACTTGTTTACGAAGCACTTACTAAGATAGGAAGAACAGACTTAATAGGCTATCAGAACAGATGTCTTATCAGACCGCCAAAGGGCGATATACTATCTAATAATCAAAAGAAAAATAGGAGGAATGACAATGGCAAAGCTATTAATGGGAAAGGAAGTTTCGGCAAGAATAAAGGCAGAACTCAAGACAGAAGTAGAAAAGCTGAAAAAAGAGGGAATAAATCCGGGGTTAGCCGTAATCATCGTAGGTGAAGACCCTGCAAGTCAGGTATATGTAAGAAATAAAGAGCGTGCTTGTGAAGAATGCGGAATATATTCGGAGAAGTACGCACTTACGGCAGAAACAACTCAAGAAGAACTATTAAAGCTTATAGATGAACTTAATAATAAGAGCAGTATTTCGGGTATTTTGGTACAATTACCTGTTCCTAAACATATTGATGAAAAGACGATTATTAACGCAATAGCACCAAATAAAGACGTTGACGCATTTCATCCCGTAAACGTAGGTAAAATTATGGTAGGCAATTATGATTTTGTACCTTGTACACCTGCCGGTGTAATGGAGCTTATAAAAGAAAGCGGTATAGATGTAAGCGGTAAAGAATGTGTTATAGTCGGCAGAAGTAATATTGTCGGCAAACCGCAAGCAATGCTGCTTTTACATCAAAACGGTACAGTTACAATATGCCATTCAAAGACAAAGAATCTTGCTGAAAAAACAAAAATGCAGATATTCTTGTAGCGGCAGTCGGTATACCTAACTTTATTAAAGGTGATATGATAAAAGAAGGTGCTGTTGTAATTGATGTTGGTATAAACAGACTTGAAAATAAGAAACTATGCGGTGATGTTGAATTTGAAAGTGCCGAAAAGGTTGCGGGTGCAATAACTCCTGTTCCGGGCGGTGTAGGTCCTATGACTATCGCTATGCTTATGAAAAATACAGTTAAAGCCGCAATATTAAATAAATCAAAATAATGACACAACAAAGCAGGCAAGCCGTAAAATAGGCTTGCCTGTGATTTTATTGTTCTTTTTTGTACACATCAGTACCGACATCGACTGTTGATTCAACGTGTATTCCGTAGCTGTCACCGAATATAATTTTAATTCTTTGATTTACATTTGAAAGGCCTCTATACAAATGGTTGGTTCTACGGTGAAAACTTGCTTGAAGAACTTGATACCGAAGGTGAATACTACATTGACCGTGACACAGGCAAACTTTACTATTACGCACCGTCAGATTTTACAAGCGGTAATTATGAAATCGGCTTGTCTATGCTGAAAACTCCGATTTTCAACTTTAACGGTGCTGAATATGTCAATGTAAGTAACATTACAATGAAAGGCGGACGTGGATATGCGGTACTTGGTACAAGTGCGGGATATTCAATACCGAGTTTTAAAGATTGGATGATTTCGAGAGGTGCCGATTTAAACGGTGCAAACTTCACGAAGGGTTCTGGTTCGTCGGTTTATATAGCTGACATAGATAAATATACCGACTCACAAGTATTCCCGGGACACGTTTGGGACGGTTTTGTCGATGACGGTAACGGTGTAAATCATATTGATGTGAAGAATTGTAATATCTTTAATTTCGGCTCGGGCGCTATTGTTATAAACGGTACAGACGTTCATTTGGATAATAACCATATTAAAAATATCGGCGGTACTGCGTTGTATCTTCGCGGCGGTGATTTGGAGACATTAACGCCAAGCAATAACGAAATATTGAATAATAATATTCACCATGTAGGATATTTGCAGAAATCATATGTTCCTGCGATTGGAATGCACGGTGTCGGTATTCACGTTGCGTACAATGATTTGTATGACGCTCCGCACTGTATATTTAACTATCACGGTAATGACCATGTAATTGAATATAATAAAATTCACGATGCGGTTAAAGAATGTTTGGATATGGACGCTATTTATACCAGAAACGAATATGTACCGCAATGGCGAGGCAGTGTTATAAAGAACAACTATATTTACAATATCGGTATTTATCCGGTCGGTGAATATAAGAAACAGCTTAATGTTTCGGCAATAAGAACAGATAACTACGGTCACGCTTTGCAGATTTACAATAATGTATTTGCAAATATCGGTTCAGACGGTGCCAATAATGTTATCGGTGTAACGGCACAAGGTAACAGAAACACACTTAAAGGCAATATATTTGTTGATTGTAGCGCAACATTCCTTGGTTGGAACTCATATGCTCCGGGTGCAACGTGGGATATGACAAAGACAGAGGAATCCGATATTTGCGGCAAAATATCCTGAACTTGCTACATTCAAAGATGAATATTATAAATCTGTTGCAACAAATATATTTGACGAAAATCTTGTTGTTAATATTAAGTTTAAACTTAGTCAGGCAAACGGAACTGTCAACCCTCAGGGTACAAGAGGTGCGCCTGAATTGATAAAGGGTACAAACAACTATTTAACAACATCAGCGGATTTGTTTTATGCTAACGGAAACTATGAATTGAAGCCCGATAGTGAAGTATTACGCAAAATATTGATATGAGTTTTAATGAACCTGTTGGCCCTTCAAATTAATTTGGACTTATAAAAGAGGGGGCAGATGATGTGACCCCCAAAAGTTGACTTTTATAGCGTAGTAGTTTTAACGATACGCTATTTTTCAGGTGTTGAGCCGGACTCATCCATCCCCAAGTTTTTCTTTTATTCTTTTCTCGTTGTAATATTTTATATATCTTTCAATAGCATCTTTAAGCTCAGCAAAACTGTAATAAGTATTCCCATAATACATTTCCTGCTTTAATATTCCAAAGAAATTTTCCATCACAGAGTTATCATAGCAATTACCTTTTCGTGACATGCTTTGAAATATTTTGTTTTCTTTAAGAGCGGACGAATACGCAACCATTTGATACGCCCACCCTCTGTCTGAATGGAATGTTCTTCTGTATGGGCAATCAGATGTTATTTCTATTGCTTGTTTCTGTGCCGATAAAACACTTGCCGCTGATGGAGTTTTGCTTATACCATAGCTTAACACTTCACCATTAAACATATCAAGAAATGGGTCTAAATACAATTTCTTAATTACCATTCTGCCTTTGTTGTCAATCTCATAATACTTAAATTCGGTCGTGTCAGTAGTTATCTTTTGATGCGGTACAGATGTATTAAATCGCCTGTTAGTTCTGTTTGGTGCTATTTTACCAACATTGCCTTTGTACGAATTATATCTGCGACTTTTTCGAGTAAATGATGTGACCTGGAAACATAATTTTTGCATGATTCTTTGAACTTTCTTTTTATTCACAAAAATCTTTCTGTTTCGTAATTCTCTATATACCCGTCTGTAACCGTAATCCTTGTTTTCTATATGGATTTTAGTGATTTCATCCTCCAACTGTTTATCAGGATTTTCTCTGTCAAATCGTTTTTGCCAATACATATATGTTGCCTTTGGAAAACCGACTACTGCGAGAATGTCTTTTAATTTGAACTGTCCTCGGAGACTGTGGACAATTCTCGCTGTTTTTTCAGAAGAGTTTCCTCCTCTAAACGCAGCCTCCTCAATTCTTTTTAAATATGCATTTTCTATTCTAAGTTTAAGTAGTTCGTCTTCAAGTTCTTTGACATGCTCGGCACTTGTATCCACGGGTTTTTCTCCGTCATATTTAGAAGGCTTTTTACATTCTCTTATATCCAATGTTTTCTTACGACCTTTCTTTTTAGGTCTCAAAGCATCAGGTCCGGCAATTCTGAAATCATTGACCCATTTTACAATCAATGATGGATTACTAATTCCTTGTGATAGTGCTAATTCCTGATATGAGACCTCACTTGATAGATACAATTCTACCATAGAAAGCTTAAATTGAAAAGTATATTTCTTATTTTGTCTCGAACGCATTAACCCTTCTTCACCAAATTCTCTGTATGCGTGTACCCATTCTTCAATTCTCCTCTTTGCAGGAATGTTATATTTACTTGCTAAATATCTATACCCACCTTCAGCATTTAGATATGCCTGCACAACCTCCATTTTAAATTCAAAACTATATTTTGCCATGAAAAAACCGACCTCCCAATAGTTAGATTTTTGGTCTAACTTTTGGGGGTCGGTTCAAGATGTCCCCTCTTTTATATATTATTTAAACAGGAAGGAAAAGCAAAATGAATTACAAGGTTTTAAAAATGGTGAATTGCTTAGAGTTCGTAGTTGCAAAGTTTATCCCAAACCATATAACTTTACTGAGCATATGGAATATGTAATGTTTAATGTAGATGACCGAGAAGAAATAGTAATTGAGTCTGAAACAGAAATAAAATCGGCAGTTATACGTCCGTTAAGTGCAGGTATATCGTTTGAGATAAGTTTTGGAAAGATAATATTGTCGGTGGACCGTCCTGTTAAATTATCAGTCGAAATAAATGGCAGCAGTAATAATAACCTTATGATTTTTTGCATACAAGGAAGAATTTATCGGTCCGACACATAATTATATAAAAATCACACAAGGTGAGTATAAAACAGGAACATTACTTATTGAAAAAGATAACACCACAGTGTATATTGAAGAAGGAGCAACACTTTACGGCAATATAGTCGCAAAGAATTGCAATAACATAACTATTTGCGGCAGAGGCAGAGTATGTATGGAACGTTATACATACGAAATGCGAAAAAACTTTGCACGAAGTATCGATATAATAAACTGTAAGAATGTTACGATAAAAGGCATTATAATTGATGACAGTAATGACTGGAGTATGAGAATTACAGGTTGTGATGATGTAAATATTTCAGATGTCAAAATATTTGGGTGCAGAGGAAATTCCGACGGTATTGATATTTGCGGTTCAAGAAATGTTACCGTGTCAGATATTTTCACGAGAGTATGGGATGATTCGTTTGTTGTAAAAGCACTGGGTACCGGAAACTGTGAAAATATTATATTTAAAAATTCTGTATTATGGAATGATTTTGCAAGACCTATGGAAGTAGGCGTTGAACTCAGAGCAGACAAAGTGAGGAATATAAAATTTGAGAATATAGATATAATTCATTCTGATACAGGTTATCCGCTTATGGGTATTCATCACGGCGATCACGCGGAAGTATCGGATATTGTATTTGATAATATCCGAATCGAAGATACTCCCGGCGCACAATTATTTGATATTCGTATTGCAGACTCTGTATGGAACAGAGATAATAAAATGGGCGATATACGAAATATTACTTTTTCAAATATCAAATATTTAGGAACTGATAATAACGATATATTGCTATCTAATTCAAGAATTGAGGGATTTAGCGAAAAACACAATATCCGAAATGTAAATTTTCACAACATTAATATAAACGGAAAATATGCACTGACTCCAAAAGAACTCGGACTTAATATATATGAATTCGTAGACGGAATTTCAGTTACGGCGGATAATTTGAAAAATGAAAGAACAGTTCTTGAGTCTGAAATAGTAGTGCAAGATGATTTTAAACCAGATAACGGATTTTATAAAGGAACCGTCAAAGTAATACTTCACAATAAAAGTGATGTGGCGATGAATGGAACGGCTGCATTTGCAATATCGCCAAAGAATACCGAAAAAGAGCAGTCGTTTGAATACAACATCGACCCGAATGAAAGCCAATCATACGAATTTAATTTGAAATTGCAAGCGGGTAAATATGTTTTTATTTAAAAACAATAAGAATGAGATAGAAAATACATTCCTGTATTCGGAATTGCCTATGATTGTGTCGGAAAATATAAACGATTGTCCGAAATATCAATTTGTAAATTACTATAATACAAAATGTGCGGAAGTAAGAATTGCGGTGAAAGACAGTGAGCTTATCATAATGAACGACTCTGAAAAGACAACTGAATTTTTATTGTACACTGCAATGCCTGTACCGAGTGCAGAGGGCGAAGTTATGTTTTCGGCAGAGGAAACAGACTTCGGCGAAATATATGCACTTTTGAAAAAAGGCAATGAACTTGTACCGGCACCGCAACTTAGATGCCCGGCTGAAATTACATATGTTTTCAAAAATGAACCGAAAGTTAAAGAAATAGTAAAAACGCCGTTTAAACTAAAAAAAGGCGAAACAGTAAAATTAACTTTTGAAAAATTAGGTATCAGTAAAAATACAGACAGTTTTCTTATGGAACTTGAGGCAAAAGTTGAAGAAACGAGTATGTTTTAGATACCCATACACATTATTTCATTCTACACTGCCGGACAAAACAGCACATATGTACGGAAAAATCAGAATAAAAGAGGGGAAATAGTTATGTTCAAGATATTGTTTCAAGGTGATTCACTTACCGATTGCGGAAGAGATAAAACAGGTCATAATCCTGTTCAAGCATACGGTTACGGCTATGTTAATCTGATTGCGTCAAAGCTTTTATGCGATTATCCCGATACTGTAGTATGGAATAAAGCGTATAACGGCAGTCGTATTGCCGATACATACAGTCGCTGGATTGAGGAAGCATTAAATATTGATTGTAATATTTTAAGTATTTTAAGCGGAGTGAATGATATTGGCTTTGCAATACGTATGAATCAAGGTGCGGACGCAAAGAAATTTAAGTTTATATATGAGTTAATGATAAATGAGGCATTAGAGAAGAATAAAGATTTAAAATTGGTGCTTGGAGAACCGTTTCTATTTAAGATTACAAATAATACTCCCGAACTAGGTCGTGATATAGTCAGAGATTGGGACGTTTGGAACGGACAACTCACGGAGCGTCGTCAGATAGTAAAGGAACTTGCTGATAAGTATAATGCAGTGTTTGTACCGTATTTTGAAAAATTTCAAGAGGCATTAAAAATTGCACCTCCAGAACATTGGTCAGTCGATTGTATTCATGCGACAAATGCGGGACATGAAATAATGGCTCGTGCATGGCTTGAATGCGTGACAAAAGCAGGTTTTATTGAGGAGTAGAAAATGACAAACAGACTTTTTACAGAGAATAAAAACATAAAAGAAAACGTAAAAAACGATATATTTTTGAAACAACAGGTTGAGAGAATAAAGTCGGATTCAGAAAAATTTGCAAATAAAGACATAGCCGCATTGACATATACATCTTTTAAAAAGTTTTATGTTACAGGCAGTCGAAAAGAATATGAATATGAGTATTTTTTACATAGAAGACGATTGAACGACTTTGCAATACTAAATATTTTATATGATGATGAAAAATACCGCTTATGCTTGCAAGATATTATATGGTCAATTCTTGATGAATTTACTTGGGCTTTGCCGGCACATATTCCGCAAAATACCGATATTGAAAATTGTATAACGCATATTGATTTATTTGCGTCTGAAACGGCATTTGCATTGGCTGAAATTTCGCATATATTAAGCGATAAGCTTGATAAAACCATAGTCGAAAGAATTAAATATGAAGTTTACAGACGTGTCTTAAAACCTTATTTATCAGGCAGAAAAAACAGTTGGGATTGTTTAGAGAATAACTGGTCTGCCGTATGTGCCGGAAGTGTCGGAAGTGCATTTTTATACTTCGGAACTGATGAGGAAATTCAAACAGTCTTACCGCGAATAAAGGAAACTTTGGAATATTATCTAAAAGGTTTTGGTGATGACGGTGCGTGTGTAGAGGGAATAAATTATTGGGCATACGGCTTTGGGTATTTTACATACTTCGCACAGTTATTGTATCAGTACAGTGACGGAAAAGATAATCTTTTCGATAATAAAAAGTTGAAAATATCGCAGTATTTCCGCAAAAATTATGGTTTAAAAATAATAATACAGTCACATTTTCCGATTGCGGAGATAAGTTTACGCAAAGAAGCGGTTTAATACACTTTTTAAAACAAAAATACAGCCAAATAGCAGTACATGATGATAACTGCTCGCTTGAATTTGACGGTGATGGTTGTTACAGATTTGCTCATCTTATCAGAGATTTTGCATGGCGAAAAAATAACATTAAAGTACAAACAGAATCAGAAAATGGTTTTTATTATTTTAAAAATGCAGGTTGGTATATAAAAAGAACAAGTAATTATGAATTTGCCGCAAAAGCGGGAGATAATAAAGAATCACATAATCATAACGATATAGGCGTATTTTTTGTTAAATGTCGGTGGTGATAAAATAGTAACAGACCCCGGCAGAGGCGAATATACGTCGGACTATTTCAGTTCAAAAGATATAAATATTTTCCGCCGTCGGCATTGGCACACAGTGTGCCTGTAGTAAACGGAATTGTACAGCAAGAAGGTGAAGAATATCGCGGAAATATTGTGAAAGCCACAGAAAATGAACTTATAATAGATTGTAAAGATGCTTACAATGATTGCTCATTAAAAGAATTAACACGAAAATTTGAATTTTATGATGATAAAATTGTTTTAAACGATAAATTCGCATTTGACACAGATAAAAATGATGTTACGGAGCATTTTGTTTTTGATGTTAAACCTACTGAATGTGAAAACGGTTTAAAAATCGGAAATACAGAGATGTGTTACAATGTTTCTGATTTTGAATGTAAAATAAACGAAGTAACATATGCGTCAAATTATAATAAGCAAAAAACAGTCTATACAGTGGATTTGAAACATATTGTTAAAACAAAAACGGTTGAAACAAAGTTTGAATTTAACATAAAAAATACTTGGAAGGAGCGAAAATAAATGAATACAAACCTTAAAAGTATTTATCACAAAGTTGATTTGTGTGTTGTAGGCGGCGGACTTGCCGGTATGTGTGCGGCAGTTGCGGCGGCACGTCACGGAATAAAGGTTGCACTTATGCATGACCGCCCTGTATATGGCGGCAATGCGTCAAGCGAAATCAGAATGTGGGTGTGCGGTGCACACGGTAAAAAACAACAGAGAAACAGGCATTATTGAGGAAATTGCACTTGAAACCCTGTACAGAAATCCTTACAGACGTTATCCGATGTGGGACGCTATACTGTTTGAACTTATCAATAATGAAAAAAATATAACGCCGATTTTGAATTGTTCATGCAATGATATAGAAATGGACGGTTCAAAAATAAAAAAGTTATCGGTTGGCAAACTACAACGCAATGTTATCATATAATTGAAGCAAAATTGTTTGCTGATTGTTCGGGTGACAGCATTCTCGCACCTCTTTCGGGTGCAGAATATCGTTGGGGACGTGAAAGTCGAAATGAGTTCGGCGAAAGCATAGCGCCTGAGCAAGCCGATAAGAAAACAATGGGATTATCGTGTCTTATTCAGGCAAGGGAAACAGATAAAAAGCACAAATTTATTGCTCCGTCTTGGGCAAGAAAGTTTACGAAAGAAGACTTACCGTATCGTTTGCCCGATATGAATGACCCCGAAGAAAATTTTTGGTATATGGAACTCGGCGGTGAAGGTGACACTATTCACGACACAGAAAAACTTCGTGATGAGCTTATAAGCGTCGCATACGGTATATGGGATTTTGTGAAAAACAGCGGTGAATATAATGCTGATAACTGGGAACTTGAATTTGTCGGATTTCTTCCGGGGAAAACGTGAAAGTCGCAGATATGTCGGAGATTATATAATGAATCAAAACGATGTCAGAGACGGAGGTCATTTTGATGATATTGCAGCATACGGCGGTTGGACAATGGATGACCACAATCCCGCAGGGATAAACACTAAGGATAAGCCTAATATATTTCATCCCGCACCTTCACCGTTTGGAATACCTTACAGATGTTTATATTCGGTTAATATCGAAAATCTTTATTTTGCAGGCAGAAATATCAGTGTTACGCATACTGCAATGAGCGCATCAAGAGTTATGGCTACTTGTGCATTGCTTGGACAAGCGGTCGGAACTGCGTCGGCAATAGCGATAAAAAACGGTGTAACACCGAGAGAAATTTCTGAAAAATATATTTGCGAGCTGCAACAAATGCTTATGGATGATGATTGTTGGTTGCCTTACTGCAAAACAAAGATTTCAGAACTTACAAAAAGTGCAACAATTACATCAACAGGCGAAGATGCCGAATTGCTTTTAAACGGTATTGAAAGACATTACGGTGATGATAAAAATTGTTGAGCGGTAAAATCGGTGATACTGTAACATTTTCATTTGACAGTGAAAAGGCAATAAATGAAGTTAGATTTGTATTTAACAGCGACCTTAACAGAGAAACAACAGGTGCGGGAAAATATATTCCCGAGAAAATGAATACCTGTAATGTACATAAAAATGCTCCGGCACTTAACGTACCGAAAACTCTTGTTAAAAATATGAAAATAGAAATTAAAAACGCTGATGATAAGTGGCAAGAAATTGACGGGATAAAGGAAAATCATCAACGTCTTGTAAAAATCAAAATCGGAAAAACCACAAAAGCAATTCGTTTTACTTTAACATCAACCAACGGAAACGAAATCGCAGATATTTATTCAATAGATTTGAGATAATATATGGCACGAAAGGAGCTGACAATAATTGAGATTCAGACAGGTACATCTTGATTTTCATACAAGTGAACATATTGAAGATATAGGCAAAAAGTTTAATAAAAAAACAATTTCAGACTGCACTGAAAAAAGGACATATAAATTCGATTACACTATTTTCAAAATGTCACCACGGTTGGGCATATCATCCGTCAAAAGCAAACGAAATACATCCTCATTTGGATTTTGATTTACTTGGAGCACAAATACAGGCGGCACACGAGATAGGCGTTAAAACTCCGATATATTTGTCAGCAGGTCTTGACGAAAAATGGCACACAGACATCCTGAATGGCTTGTAAGAAATCTTGATGAGTCTACTACTTGGGCAAAAGATTTTACAGAACCGGGATACCATAAAATGTGTATGTCATCTCCGTATTTGGATTACCTTGTAAAGCAAATTGAAGAAGTTTGCAATAACTATGACGCAGACGGAATATTCCTTGATATAGCTGGTGTTCAGCCGTGTTATTGTCAAAACTGTATTGCAAAGCGAGAAGAATTGGGACTAAATCCGTATGATGAAAATGATGTGCTAAAACACGCAGAAATGGTATATAAACGCTATGCAGAAAAAACGCGTGCGGCAGTTGATAAGTATAAACCGAATTTATCGCTTTTTCATAATGGCGGACATATAAGACAAGGCAGACGTGACCTTGTGAATTACAACACGCATTTGGAACTTGAAAGCTTGCCGACAGGTGGTTGGGGATATGACCATTTTCCTTTTTCGGCAAGATATTGTCAAGGACTCGGAGTCGATTATCTTGGTATGACAGGGAAATTCCACGGCTCATGGGGCGAATTTGGCGGCTTTAAACATCCTAATGCACTTAGGTTTGAAGTGGCACTTGCCGCCGCAAACGGTGCAAAATGTTCTGTAGGAGATCAACTTTCACCGAGCGGTGAAATGGATATGGTAACATACGACTTGATAGGCTCTGCATATTCAGAATTGGAAGAAAAAGAAGAATGGCTTGATAATGTTGAATCGGTAGCAGATATTGCAATAATCAGTCCTGAGGCATATGTCGGTGATTTGAGTACAGGGCAAATGACAAAGGTTGATGATTCGGGAAGCGGTGTATGCCGTATTATGCTTGAGGGCAAATATTTGTTTGACGTTATTGACTTTGAGTCGGATTTAAGTAAATACAAAGTTATAATTTTGCCTGATGTTATCCGCGCTGATATTGATTTTGCAAAACGTTTAAGAGAATTTTGTGATTGCGGAGGAAAAGTTCTTGCAACAGGTAAATCTGCACTGTATGAAAACAGCAATGAATTTTGCCTTAATCTCGGTGCTGAACGGATAAAAGAAAATCCGTATAAACCGGATTATTTCAGACCTTTAGAAAAAATAAAAGGTATGGGTGATACCGGATATATAATGTACGGCAACGGCGAGAAAATTCGTTGTATCGGTAACGAACTCGGAATAAGAGAAAATCCTTATTTTAACCGTACAAGAGCACATTTCTGCTCACATCAGCATACTCCAAACAGCTGTGAATACGGCGGTGCGGGAATGACAGAGGGCAAAGACGGAATATATATTGCGTGGAATATATTTGCCGATTATGCTCAAAGCGGCGAATTGCATTTGAAACAAATGGCAATATTCGCTCTTGACAGATTGCTTGACAGCGCAAAGACTTTAAAAACAAATCTTCCTGCACAAGGAATAGTAACTTTGATGAAACAGAATGACAGGTTAATATGTCATTTGCTATATGCAAGTCCCGTAAAACGAGGAAACGGTATAGAAGTAATCGAGGATATATTGCCGATATACAACGTTGAATTAGCTATCAAAACTGATAAGAAAATAAACAAAGTATATCTTGCACCTCAAAAGGAAGATATAGATTTTACTTATGATGATGGCTATATATCAGTAAAATTAGATAAGATAGAGTGTCATCAGATGGTTGTGTTTGAATGAGGGGAAACAAAATGAAAGTGTTAGCTATAGGAAACAGTTTTTCAAACGACGCAATGCGTTATTTACACGGAATAGCAAAAGCGGACGGTGTGGATATGAAAACGGTTAATTTGTTCATAGGCGGTTGTCCGCTTTCAAGACATTATGCAAATATACATAATGACGCGGCGGATTATGATTTTGAATTTAACGGTGTGAGAACAGGCATAAAAGTGTCAATAAAACAAGCTCTTCAAAGCGATATTTGGGATGTTGTAACATTGCAACAAGCCAGTTCGCTTAGCGTTGATTATAACACATATCAGCCGTATCTGAATACGATTGCCGATTATGTACATATTCACGCACCGAAAGCAAAAATTATGATACATCAAACTTGGGCATATGAGCAAAACAGCAAAAGACTTAATGAAGAAATGAAATACAAAGATCAAATTGAAATGTTTGCTGATTTAAAATCAGCATATGAACAAGCCGCAAAGGATATCGGAAATGTAGAAATTATCCCAAGCGGTGAAACTTTTCAGAACCTTATAAAATCGGGTATAGAGAAAATCCATCGTGATACATTTCATTCTTCTTTTGGCGTAGGAAGACTGGCTTTGGGATATATATGGTACGAGATGTTGACAGGCAAAAGCTGTATTGGAAATACTTTTAATGAATTTGATGAAAGTGTCAGTTGCAGTGAAATGACTATTGCACAACATTGTGCAAATGAGACTGCAAAAAAATGTATAGAAAGGTAGACAAAAATGTATAAATTTAATGACAGGGAAATAACATTTGACAAATATAATACACCTACACCATGGATGAATTACCTTTCAAACGGTACGTTTCATACAATGATTTCACAAGCCGGCGGAGGTGTTGCTTTTTATAAATCTCCTCAAATATGGAGAATTAATCATTATCGTTTCTTCCATTTACCAACCGACAGAAGCGGATTTTATACATATATCAAGGATAATGACGATATTTGGTGTCCGACAAACGAACCGTGCAAGTCAAAGCCTGATAAGTGGAGTTCCACACACGGTATGGGATATACAAGATTTGAGGCTGAAAAGAATGGACTTGAAATAACAAGTACATATTTTGTCGGTGAATATGAAAATGCACTTATATGGAATTTAAAGATAAAATCAAATTCTGACCGCAAAATTACTGTTTTTCCGTATGTTGAACTGGGTATGATGGAATTTATGCGTGAATTACAATGGCAGTGCTATAACAAACATCAATTAACTGCTTACAATATGGGTGATATTTTAGTTTATAAATACGGTGTTGAGGACCAACCGAAACCTGACCAAACACCTTTGGTATATTTTGCAACAGATGTACCGACAACTGCATTTGACTGTGACAGAGATGAATTTGTAGGCTCGTACAGAAGTGAAGAAAATCCGCAGAATGTTGAAAAAAGGAAAATGCACAAATTCTACTCTTTACGGCGGTGATCCGTGTTTTGCATTGCAAATAGATTTAGATTTGAAAGCAGGAGAAGAAAAAGAAGTAAATATTTTTCTCGGAACAGCTATGACAGAGGACGCAGTAAAAGCAAGTGTACATCATTGCAGAGAAAAGAATTTCGTTGATAATTCTTATAAAAAGTTGTGTGAATCGTGGGATAACTATTTGAGTAAATTCCAGTGTGAACTACCGGATAAAGATACTCAACTTATGATTAATGTATGGAATCCTTATCAAGCCGAACGAAATTTTCAATTTTCAAGAAATATAAGCTATTACGCAACAGGCACATTTCGAGGCGTCGGAGTAAGAGATACCGCACAAGATATTTTGGCAATGATTCCGTTTAACTTACGCAGAGCAAAGAATAAACTTAATTTACTGTTTACACAACAATATCGGGATGGACATTGCAATCATTATTGTTTCCCGTTAGAGGGCTGGGAACCAGTTAAAAGAATACACAGCGATAATCATTTATGGCTTGTAATGACGTGCTATCATATCATTATGGAAGAGGGAACACTAGATTATCTTGATGAAGTAATAGATTTTTATGACGGCGGCAGTGCTACCGTATGGGAACATATTAAAAAATCTATTGAATTTTGTATGAATAATCTCGGTGAAAACGGTTTCCCGCTTATGCTTGCATCTGATTGGAACGATATGCTTTATAAAGTATGCCGTGAGGGAAAAGGCGAAAGTATATGGACAGGTATGCAGTTCGGTACTGTTCTTAGAATGATTGCGGAATTAGCTGAACTTAAAGGTGAAGATAAGCAGAAGTATCTTGATATATATGAATCACAAAAGAAACTTGTAAATGAGAAAGCATGGGACGGAAAATGGTATATTCGTTGTATCACAGATGACGGAAGGTATATCGGAAGTGAAAAAAGAGCCACAGGCAAAAATATGGCTTAATTCACAAAGCTGGTCTGTTATAAGCGGCATGGGTGAAAACGGACAAACCGCAATGGACAGTGTAAATGAATATCTTGATACGGATTTAGGTATTAAAAAATTCATCCGTCAATGAAGGACTATCCGTCAAAAGAAGACCCATTAACTTATTACAATAAAGGTTGCGGCGAAAACGGAAGTGTATTCTGTCACGCAAATACATGGGCAATCATAGCGGAATGTATGTTAAAAAGACCTGAAAGAGCTTATAAATATTATCATCAGTTATTGCCTATGGTGGCGCAGAAAAAAGCCGGAGAGTGGCGATATAAGGCAGAGCCTTACGTTTATGCGTCAAATATTTTCGGACCTGAAAGTGATAAATTCGGTTTGGCGAATGTATCATGGCTTACGGGAACTGCGGCATGGATGTATATTGCGGTTACACAATATATGCTTGGAATAAGGGCAAAGTGGGACGGACTTGAAATTGACCCATGTTTGCCGAAAGAACTTCTTCCGGCGAAAGTCACAAGAGTTTTCAGAGGAAAAAAATATAATATTACAATAACAAAGAACGAAAAATCTTTATCAAAGACGATGATAAAAACGTGAACGTAGTTATTTGACACACAAAACAGGAGGACGCTATGAATTTTGAATATATGAAAAACTTTATGGATAGTCTGACAGAATGGATTATTCCGGGTAACAGTGTCGTTATTTATAAAGACGGGAAGAAAGTATTTGAATACAGTTCGGGATATTCTGACCTTGAGAAAAAAATAAAAAAGACGGGTGAGGAGCAGTTATATATTTATTCGTGTTCAAAGGTGGCAACGGTAACGGCGGCACTTCAGCTGTATGAACAGGGAAAATTTTTGTTGTCTGATCCGTTATATGAATATCTTCCTGAATTTAAAAAATGTATGTAAAAGACGGTGACAGAATAAAAGCGGCAGAAAATCCGATAACAATTCGAGATTTGTTTACTATGACGGCCGGTTTGTCATATGCTACAAACACACCTGCATTTGAAAAAGCAAGAAAGCTAACCGACGGTAAAATGGATACAAGAACAGTCATTAAATGTCTTGCGGAAGAACCGCTTTTATTTGAACCGGGTGCAAGATGGAATTACAGCCTTTGTCACGATGTTTTAGCGGTATTGGCAGAAGTAGTTTCGGGAATGAGATTTTCGGAATATATGAAAAAAAATATATTTGAGCCGTTGGATATGAATAATTCATATTACCATACACCGAACGATGTTATAATATCTCCGCAATATATATACGAAATACAAGATACGAAGAACATTGTAGAACTTCAGCAAAAAGAACATACAACCGGAGTTGTCAAAAGAGCATACGGCAATGAACTTGTATTCGGTGAGAATTATGACAGCGGAGGTGCAGGAATAATAACGACTGTCGATGATTATGCTAAGTTTGCGGCGGCTTTGGCAAATAGCGGAACAGGACTTAATAATAATCGTATACTTAGCAGTGCCACAGTAAAACTGATGAAAACAAATCAATTAAATGAGGCACAGCGTAAAACTATGAATTGGCGACGTCTTAGAGGTTACGGTTACGGATTAGGTGTAAGAACGCTTATAGATAAAGCCGAAAGCGGTTCAAACAGTTCAATCGGTGAAATTGGTTGGGGAGGTGCGGCAGGTGCAACAATAATTGCCGATACAGAAGAAAAAGTTGCACTTTTCTATGCACACCATATGTTAAACCCACAAGAAGAATATTATCAGCCAAGGCTGAGAAATGTATTATATTCATGCTTATAATTAATTAAAAACAGAAAGGAAGTAATAAAAATGAAACCAAGAATAGGAATAAGACCGACAATAGACGGTCGTTGGGGCGGCGTCAGAGAAAGCCTTGAAGAAAAAACAATGGCTATGGCAAATGCAGCTAAGGAACTTATCGAAAGTAATGTGCATTATCAAGACGGAACACCTGTTGAATGTGTAATTTCACCTTGTACAATAGGTTCAGGCGCTGAGGCGGCTAAATGCAACGATTATTTTTCAACACAAAATGTATGTGCAACATTGGCTGTAACACCATGCTGGTGCTATGGTTCAGAAACAATGGACCTAAACTCGGATACAGTAAAAGCTGTATGGGGCTTTAACGGAACGGAACGTCCCGGTGCGGTTTATCTTGCCGCAGTAATGGCTGCATTTGCACAACGCGGACTTCCTGCATTTTCAATGTACGGACACGATGTGCAGGACATTGATGATAACACAGTTCCTGAAGATGTTGCCGAAAAAATGATTCGTTGGGCGAAAGGTGCTGTTGCGGTCGGTCAAATGAAGAACAAAGCATATGTGAACCTTGGCAGTGTCGCAATGGGTATTGCAGGTTCATATTGCGATATGTCATTTATGCAAAAGTATCTTGGTATACGAGCTGAATTTGTTGATTTAACAGAAATATTGAGAAGAATTACTCTTGGTATATATGATAAAGATGAGTATGAAAAAAGCATATAAATGGATAAAAGAAAACTGCAAAGAAGGCTTTGATAAAAATGCAGGTAAAAACTTGCCTGACATTATTACAAAATCGAAAGTTGTTCCGGCAGATAAGGATTGGGAATTCATCACTAAGTTTACGTTAATCGTAAATGATATTCTTTACGGAAATCCAAAACTTGCCGAACTTGGTTGGCATGAAGAAGCACTTGGAAAGAATGCAATAGTAGGCGGTTTCCAAGGTCAAAGACACTGGACAGATTGGCTGCCTAACGCTGATTTTACAGAGGCAATTATGGCATCGTCATTCAACTGGAACGGTAAAAAATGCCTACTCCGTTTGCAACCGAAAATGATACATTAAACGGTATTTCGATGCTTTTGGCAACACTTGTTACAGGTAAAGCACCTGCATTCCACGATGTTCGTACATATTGGTCACCCGACGCTGTAAAACGTGTAACAGGTAAAGAACTTACAGGTAAAGCCGCTAACGGCATTATTCACCTCATTAATTCCGGTGCAAAGGCACTTGATTGTACAGGTGCGGCAAAAGACGGGAACGGCAACGGTACACAAAAAGAATGGTGGAATATGACTGATGAAGATATTCAAAATTGTATTGATGCAACAGATTGGTGCAGAGCAGATTATGAATATTTCAGAGGCGGCGGTTTTTCAAGCCACTTCAGAACAAAAGCAGAAATGCCTGTAACAATGCTTAGAGTAAATATCGTTGAAGGTATTGGACCGGTTATTCAGATAGCAGAAGGATATACTTGCAATCTTGATGATGATATTCATAATAAACTTGATAAACGTACAGACCCTACATGGCCGACAACATGGTTTGCTCCGATTCTTACAGGTAAGGGCGCATTTACTGATGTATACAGTGTAATGGCTAATTGGGGTGCTAATCACGGCGTGACAATCGGCGGACACGTTGGCGCTGATTTGATAACCCTTTGCTCAATGTTGAGAATCCCTGTAACAATGCACAATGTAGCTGATGAAAAGGTATATCGTCCACACGTATGGTCGTCTTTTGGTACAGAAGATTCTCAAGCAGCAGATTATGCGGCTTGCAAAAACTACGGACCTATGTATAAATAATTTTTATAATGTGATATGCGGCATTATGCCGCGTATCACATATATTGAAGAAAAGGATGAAATGATTATGCATTGTGATAAGCCTATTATAATATTGCCTGAAAAAATTTCTGTTTTAAGAGATGTCAAAAATCAAAGTATACATACAGACTTTGAACAGTATTCGATATATTATAAAAATATTATTTATCCATACTCTGAAGAATATGATGTTCAGATTGAGTGTGAATTTGGCAAAAATCTTGGTAATTGTTGGCGGTTGGAAGAGTTTAATGACATAGCCGATACTTTTTTGCTTACGTTGAAAATTTATGGATATTACGGCAAATTGCTCACTGAAAAGAGTTGCCGCGTTCAAATATTTGAGAAAAAAGAATATCCGACCGTTAATTTGCTTTGTATCGGTGACAGTATGACTATGGCTGAAACTTATATTGCTCATACTGTGAATAAACTAAAAATATTAATACGATAGGTTTAAGAAATATCAGTCATAATGTAAATCACGAAGGAAGAGGCGGTTGGACTTGCAGTGCGTATTTTGAAAAATATACAGATGACGGTTGGGGAATTTCTCCGTTCTTATTTCCTGAAGGATTTGACGGTAAAGAATATTACGGGGATAAAAAATTTTATGAATATATGCTCAATACAAATACAGATTACAGTCATATAGGAACATCTGTAACGCCAATACAAGACGGAATGGTTATTTGCGATAATGATAAACTGTATCGTTATAGTAAAGGAATATATGATGTTGTTTGTGAAAATCCGGTGTTCAAATTTGATTTTTCAAAATATATTGAGCGTTATTCAATGCCGACTCCTGATATTGTTTCAATTTTATTCGGTGCAAATGAATTTCAAATATGCAGTTATTCTGAATTTGACAATGAATTAAATAAATTTATATGCAACCTTAATAATATGATAGAGGCGATACATAAATATAATCATAACATAAAAATTGTCATAAATCTCCCTATATGTGGTGGCGATCAATATTCATGGGGTACACAACTTGGTTGTAAAAGCAGTGCGAAACAATATGAATATTGTATAAAAATGGCTTGCAGTGCAATTACAGACTTGTTTGACAGACGCAGAAACGAGAATATTTTTGTATGTCCTATGCTTGCTGTATGTGATACAGTGAATGGATTTCAGAGTGATTACATAAAAAGTAATATATATTCAGAACATTTTGAACGACATATAACTAATTGGGTGCATCCATCTGAAATAGGATATAAGCAGATGGGAGATGCTTTAGCCGGTGTTATTGCCGATATATGTGATAATTGATGGAGCTGATTGTTGATTTCAGAATATACGGTCTACTTGTTACCCCTAATAAGATTTCTTCTCTCCCTCTTATTTTTTCTTGCCGTGTATTCTGTAATGAACATTCAGAATAATATAGAGTAGTATTTTTGTTAAATTTATATTTTTCACATATTTGTCTAACCGGACAGCCGTTATGCTTTAATTCAATAATTTCTTTGTTACATTCTTGTATATGACGATAGCTTCTTGACATAAAATTGCCTCCTATGGTTTCATTTTACCATAGGAGGCTCTTTTTTTTATTATCAGTTTTTTGGAATTATGTTCACTTGGGCTTGACACCTTTTTAACTATTTTAGATTAACTGTTACGGCACTGTCAAAATCAAGAGTGTAGTAATCTGTTTTAACAACACCGAGTTTTGTAAATTGCTGTTTTAGAGCGTCTGCTTTTGAACTTTCGGGTATCGGTAATAGTTTACCGTTATCGTCATATGCTTCAAATACATACCTTGCAGTATAGCTGTTAGTTTCGTAATTTACATCGGTGTATAATGTTGAGCTGAATTTATCACCCGGTTCTGCATTTTCGCCGTTGTCATTTTGAAGAACAAACGCAGGATCATATGGAACAAAACCGTCTTTGTAATAATCAATGTCAATTTCACCGTCTGTAATTCTGATACCGGTTACAATCACTTTGCCATAGTCGTTAATTTTGTATTCAATAGGATATGTTCCGACACTGTTAAATATTGTATCGAAATCTTCTGTATTGTATGAGTATTTAACAGGTACGAATTTTAACTGTTTTGTATCCTTGTTTGCTTTAAGAAATTCAAGTGAATTTCGTGAACTTCCGTCACCATTTACACTTAAATCAGAGTTTAAAATATCAAGGCAAGTATCGTTTTCGTCATACAAAGCAAAACTGTCAATATTTGCGATGACATTATCAGGATCACCTGTTGATGGGGTTGAAATCACAAGCTGATTGCCGAATGGTGAAAATACGGCTTTTTCAACAGTAGCGTCAGAATTAGGCAATTTTAAATTTATGTCTTTTGTTATACTACTAACCTTGACTTTTGATTTGTCAATATCGGTTGAAATGTACCACACTGAGTTTTTATCGTCATCGGTTATACCGTCATATTGACCGTTCAACAATTTGGTAAATGCGACAGGAAAATTTTCTTCGGAAGTATCTGCTTTTGATATAAATGCAAACAATTCAAGATTGAATTTATTCGGAATATTATATCCTGACACATTGTATTTTTCCGCACATTTATATGTATGTTGGTCAACAAAATATCCGCTTTCGTGATTGTTGTTGCTTACGTCTGATAGCTTGCCGTTTATAACACATCGAATGTCTGCCGAAACATTTAAACTGTTGCTCCAAATAGGTGCGTTATTGTCAGAGCTATTGTAAAAGGCTCATTTTCAGAAGTAACTGTATAAAATACATGAACAAAGTTATCATCAGCGGCTACGTTGTCGAGAGTAAGTGTGTAACCGTCCTTTGATATGCTTTTTCCGATTGAGTCGTTAAAATTTGCAAGCTGTTCAAGGCTTGTCATTTCGACAGCATTGTCATTTTGGAAATATGATATAATTTCGCCTATTTTACCGCTGATTGAATCAGCCGCAAATGCGGTTGTAACCGCAAGTGCGCATATAACGGCGGCGATTGATGTTATTTTTAAATATTTTCTTTTCATATAAATCTTCCTTTCTTCAGGAGAAACATTGATTTTGTTGTTTACGTTTTTCAGAATAATATCCGTACTCGGCATATTATGAGTATCTGAAATATCTAATTTTTTGTAATTTAGCTAAATGTTTATTCATCATTAGCCCTCCTTTTTATAATAGTGTTTTTTAATTTTTGTTTACCGCGATACAGTTTTGTTTTGACTGTCGACAGGGAAATATTCATTGCTTTTGAAATTGTTTTGATTTTTTCATTGTAGTAATAATACCTGAAAAATATTTCACTGTCAGGCTCGCCGAGTGATGTAATCAGTTCGGTTAAAAATTGACTGTTTTCTGCTTTTATTATATTGTCTTGAGGTGTTAAATCGCTTGATATAATTTGCTCATTCAGAACTTCATTTGAATGATATTTGCGAAGTTTATTCTTTGATGTGTTTCGGGCAATAGTTGCTAAATATGAACGCATATTGCCTTTGGTTTCATCAATATTTAAAGAGTTTTGCCATAAAAGAAAAAATGTATCGGAAACGATTTCTTCCATATCTTCTTCTTTTGATAATTTACAGCCGACTGTATTATAAACAATCACGCTTACATACGGCGTGTATATTTTTATAATGTCGTCTAAACTGTTACGATTTCGCTTTTTTAGATTATGTAAAAGTTTTTGTTCATCAATCAAATTATAAGCCTCCTCTCGTTGTAAAAATAGCACTATTTTTTGATGTGTACGCTATTATATACACAAAAAATATATAAAAAGTTTCAATATTATAAAAATTTATTTTACTGTATCATATTATGCAGGTGAAAAACAAGCAAAACATATGGCAAAATGCAAAGTAACGTGATATAATTAAATAAAAAATAGGAGAATTAATATGGACAAACAAGAAATTTTCCCTGACGGAACTGTTATAGATAAGTGGTTTTACGATATAAATATACCCGAATTAAGTGATTTGGGTAAGCAATATGTATTAACCGATAACAATGTCCTTGATGACGACAAGATACATACGAAAGAAATACAGAATTTGATTGACAGAGCATATGAAAACGGCGGCGGAGTGATTGTAGTTCCGAAAGGAACATATCTTACGGGTGCGTTGTTTTTCAAACAAGGGGTAAATCTTTATATTGAGGACGGCGGAGTGTTAAAGGGCAGTGATGATATTTACGATTATCCGATAATGCAAACTCGTATGGAGGGTGAAACGTGTCCGTATTTTTCTGCATTGATTAATGCAGATAATGTTGACGGTTTTAAAATGTGCGGAAAAGGTACAATAGACGGAAACGGTTTGAAATCGTGGAGAGCGTTTTGGCTGAGATGTGAATGGAATCCCAACTGTACCAACAAGGACGAGCAGCGTCCAAGACTTGTTTACATATCAAACAGCAGTAATGTCACAATAGCTGATTTGCACTTGCAAAATTCGCACTATTGGACTACTCATATATACAAATGTCATCACGTCAAGTATATAAACTGCAATATATTTTCACCGGCAAAGCCGATTAAAGCACCAAGTACAGACGCTGTTGATATAGACGTGTGTACAGATGTTTTGGTTAAAAAATTGTTATCTTGAAGTTAATGATGATTCGGTGGTACTGAAAGGCGGAAAAGGTCCTTGGGCGGATAAATTACCCGAAAACGGCTCTAACGAACGTATTTTAATTGAAGATTGTACATACGGTTTCTGTCACGGTTGCCTAACTTGCGGTTCGGAATCTGTACATAATAAAAATATAATTTTAAGAAGAATAAATATTAAAGAGGGTAAAAATTTGTTGTGGCTTAAAATGCGTCCCGATACACCTCAGCATTATGAATATATCAGTGTTGAAGATATAAACGGTAAAATTGACAGCTTTATCAACATAAACCCTTGGACGCAGTTTTACGATTTGAAAGACAGGAAAGATATACCGCTTTCTTATGCGGATAATGTTGTAATGAAAAATTGCGAATGTGAGTGTAATACGTTTTTCGATGTCAAGACAGATGAAAGTCAATATATATTGTCAGATTTTACTTTTGAAAATTTACAGATTAAAGCAAAAGTAAACGGCTTTGATGAAAATGCAATACGAAATGTCAAAATTGAAAATGTAAAGGTTACTTTATGAAAAATTTGTTCGGTTGATTAAAACAGAAAATTTGGAGGTACTAAACAGATATGGAATATGATGATAGAGTGATGTGCCCGCTAATTGATGAAAAGATAGACCCGATGGAGTGCGTTGATGTTGTAGATTGTGTTCTAAATCCTTTGTTTTTAAATAGTTTACCTAAAAAGTATAAAGCAAAAAAGAAAATTTTAAAGAGATATGCAAACAATGCAAATGGCACTGTTATTAATAAAGTACACTAAAAATAATTGTTGTACTATAGGTAAAAAACTGTATATTTAGGTAAGGAGTATCAGAAACTTTATGGGAAATAATAAAATAATATCAGATGAAGATGAAAAGAAAATCAGAGCAATGCGATTAGGAGATAAAAAAATGCGATACTATGGGGGTTAAAATGTACCGGATTACATTATAGAATAAATGCGATTGCTTGTGCGGTAATGTATAATATAACAGATGATGATATTATTGATTCAATAAAAGAATTAAAGTCCGAGACTTACACTTCTATTGGTACAAGTGCTTCGGGATGTGCGTATGCAGCTCTGGATATATTGGGAATTGAAAAATATGCAGGAGATTCTCGAGAGGTAAAAAGATATTTGAATTGTAAATTCGATTTTTATAAAGATTTTGTTGTTAAAGCACAAGAGATGAAAAATAAATCTTGATATTACACACTTTTATAATCAATATGGATATATATTATTGTAACAATAAAGTATATGTGATACAATAAAACCTATATGTAAATCAAAGGCAAAAACAATGGAGGGATACACAATGGGCAAAAGAAAATTTACATATATTCAGAGGAGAATTGGCACTTGCGTTGGCGGTTATAATCAACAGTTTCGGCGTTGTGCTTATGTTATATTCAGGTGCGGGAATTTCGGCTATATCAAGTGTTCCGTATGCGTTTTCGGAGGTTATTCCGAAAGTATCGCTTGGAACATGGACATATATTTTTCAAGGATTGCTTGTTTTGAGTTTAATGATACTTAGGAAAAAGTTTGTTCCGCAATATTTGTTCAGCTTTGTGGTGGGTTTTATATTCAGTGAATTGCTTGACGTGCATAAAATGTGGATAGACGTTTTACCGACAGATTTGGGTTGGTGCGTGTTATACTTCGCCGTAAGTTATTTCTTGCTTTGTATAGGAATAGCTTTGTCGAACAGATGTAAATTACCGATAATACCGACAGACCTTTTCCCGAGAGAGAATTGTCAGAGATTATAAACGTTTCATATTCAAAAGTTAAAATAATTTTTGACGTAACGTGTTTGACTGTAACAGCCGGTATGACGCTTATATTTCTCGGACGCCTTGACGGATTGGGAATAGGAACTGTCCTTGCGGCGTTTACTATGGGTAAAACGGTCGGCATTATCGTCAATATGATGGATAAAAAGTTCAGATTTGTTTCGTTTTTATCTAAATAAATTATAAATAAGAACGCATATCAACGGTAAGTTCTTCTTCAATATTGATAAGCTTTTTAGCAATATCTTTTGACTTTTCGTCGGCGGCTTTGTACTTGTTAAGATATTTGTGCAATGTTTTAACACCCATATTACAGCCGTCGGTGATAAGGTCGGCAATCGTATTATCCGAAGAATCGGCAGAAATTTTTATATTCGTTTTAAACCACGACATACCTTTAGCCATAGGATTAGGATCTTTGCCGTCGTCGTGGTATTTGTCAAGAAGTATTTGAATTTCATCTTGAAGTTGTTGGTGGTCTGATTTTGATTTTTTTTCAAGCATTTGCTTGAAATTACCGTTGTTTACATCACCGAGAACTTCTTCTATTGAATACACGCCCATTTTTATACCGGCGTCACATTCTCTTAAAAGTTTTACAGTATCTTGTTCTATCATAATATCACTCCTTTTGGGTATAGTAATAACCTTAAAAATGTATTTTATTCGGTAAATTGAGATATGATACATATATATTTTGGTAATATATCAAAATAATTTTAACTATGATGTTGAAATCGGTATGTTTTTGATATATAATGTATTATTGGTAAAATATACGACTTGGAGGAAACATTCTATGAGGAAACATTCTATTATGAAAAAAATAATATCGTTAATATCGGCAGCAGTGATTTGTGCGACGGCATCTGCACCTGTTATGGCGGCAGGTTGGCAGAAACAGTATCCGTGGGCAAAGGAAAGCGTTGAATATTGCTTGGAAAACAATATAATTTCGGGTGACGAAACAGGTGACCTTATGCTCGGCGGAAATCTTACAAGAGAACAAATGGCGAAAATATTTACAGATACATTTAATTTACAATCGAATTCAGCAGTTCGATTTAATGATGTGGAAAAAAATAAGTGGTCATATAAATATGTACAGGCATTTCAAGATTATATGCCGAAAAAAGGCTCGTTATTTAACGGCGGTGAATATGTAACGCGTGAAGAATTTGCGGCGTCATTGGTAAAAGCAAGCGGTCAAAAGGCAGCTGACAGTTATACAATCACAAATTACAGCTTTAAAGACACTCAAAGCGTTGATGACGCATATAAAAATTTGCTTGAAACCGCGGTAACAAATTTGTATATGCTTGGTGACAGCGGTAATATACGTCCGAAAGATTTGCTTACAAGAGCGGAGGCTTGTACGTTCCTTTACAGAGTGGTAAATCCTGCGGCAGACAAAACTTCAATCACAGGTAACGCACAGGTGACGGTTGAACAGGCACAGGCTTGGGCAAAGGCAAAAGGGGCACACCAAAGATTTATTGATATAGCACCGATTTATTGGTATTACGGAGAAGTTTTCGGAATCAGACCGGAAGTGATGTATGCACAAGCCGGCAAAGAAACAGCATACGGAAATTACGGCGGCGCTGTATTGCCTGAAATGAATAACTGGGCAGGCATAAAAATTAAAAAACCGACAGGTGACAAAACAGAGGATCACGAAACTTTTGCAACACCTGAGGACGGTGTAAGAGCACATTATAATCATATGGCTGCGTATGTCGGTCTTGCACCCGTAGGAGAGCCACACGACAGATATTATGTTGTAAAGAGTATAGCTTGGGCAGGTACGGTAAAGTATGTCGAGCAACTTGGCGGACGTTGGTGTCCTGATATTAATTACGGATATGACATAATGACAATGGTTGAAAATATGTTGAAATACTAAAATACAAGGAGTAATTTATGATACTGCTTAATGGAAGTAATATAAAGAAAATGTTTCTTGATGAAACGCTTTTTGACAGTGTATCGTTTAATGTTGACAGTAACGATAAAATCGGTTTTATCGGTGTAAACGGTGCGGGAAAATCAACCCTTTTAAGATAATCACAGGTGATATGGATTATGATGAGGGTGAAATTTTTAAGAATAAAGGCTTGCGTGTCGGTTACCTTGATCAGTATTCCGTAAACGGCAGTGAAAAGAGTATATGGGAAGAAACTCTTACGGTGTTTGCCGATGTAATCGAAATGGAAAATCAGCTTGATGAAATTCGTTTCGATATAGAAAATAATAACGGCAATATCGACGAGTTTGTAAAACGTCAAACTTCTTTGCAGGAAGCATTTGCCGAACGTGACGGATTTTATTATAAATCAAAAGTTAAAAGCACACTTACTGGACTGGGCTTTTCGGAAGATGAATTTGACTTGTGTGTAGACAAATTGTCGGGCGGTCAAAAACTCGTGTCGCACTCGGTAAAATTCTTTTGTCCGATGCAAATTTGTTGCTTTTGGACGAGCCGACAAACCATCTTGATATAGAGTCGGTTGAATGGCTTGAGGATTTCCTAAGAAACTATAGCGGTGCATTTATTGTAATATCGCACGACAGATATTTTCTTGACAGAGTTACGAACAAGACTTTTGAACTTGAAAACGGTCGTTTCCGTTCGTATAACGGAAATTACAGTGCATATATGGCACAAAGGGAGATTGACAAAAAGACCGAACAGAGAAATTATGATAACACAATGCGTGAAATTCAGCGTCTTGAAAATGTTGTTGAACAGCAAAGACGTTGGGGCAGAGAGAAAATATTAAAACCGCCGAAAGCAAAATGAAAGTTATCGAAAGACTTGAAAAGATTTGAATGCACTCATGCAGTCGCCCGAAGAAATGGAGTTTACATTCAAGGCCTGTGCAGGCGGCGGACAAGATGTTGTTCAGACGGAAAGCTTGGGCATGGCATTTGATAATAACAGATTGTTTTCAAATGTTGATATGCTTATTAAAAAAGGTGAAAAGGTATTCCTTTTAGGCCCGAACGGCTGCGGTAAAACGACGTTGCTTAAAATTTTAATGGGCGATTATGAGCAGACGGAAGGCTCATATAAAATCGGTGCGAATATCCATATAGGATACTATGATCAAATTCAAGAAAATCTTAATATGGATAAAACAGTTATAGACGAGGTATGGGATGAATATCCTAACCTTACTCAAACTCAAATCAGAAATGCACTTGCAGTATTTTTGTTTAAAGGCGAAGATGTGTTTAAGGAAATACATAAGTTGTCCGGTGGCGAGAGAGCGAGAGTTGAACTTGTAAAACTTATGCTTAAGAGTGTTAATCTGCTTATAATGGACGAACCTACAAACCATCTTGACATTGAATCGAGAGAGGCTCTTGAAAATGCACTTTCCGATTATGACGGTACTATGATAATGGTATCGCACGACAGATATTTTATAAATAAACTTGCCGACAGAATTTTGTATTTGACACCGAACGGTGTTGAAAGTTACAGAGGTGATTACGACAGCTTTGTGGCTCGTGAAACGGTTAAGACAGAACAGAAAACAGAGTCGGCAGGTCATCTTGATTATAAGGAGCAAAAAGCGTTTGGAGGCGGAAAACGTAAAACGCTTAATCGCTTTGCAAAGGTTGAGGACGAAATATCAAATAAGGAATCGGAGGTTGAGGAACTTTCTAAAGAGCTTGAAAATTCCGATATTGCAACTGATTATGTCAAAGCAGGCGAGATAACCGATAAAATAACAGAATTGCAGGACAAAATCGAAAGCCTTATGGAAGAATGGGAACGCTTGCAGATGATAATAGAAGAAAGTGGGTATGACGTATGAGAGCGGTTGTACAGAGAGTAACGAATGCTGATGTTAAAATTGACGGCAGAGTGAACGGAAAAAATAGATGACGGCTTGCTTGTTCTTCTCGGTGTCGGCAACGGTGATACAGAAGAAGATATGAAGTATATCGCAGACAAGATTATAAAGTTGCGTATTTTCAGTGACGAAAACGATAAAATGAATTTGAGTCTTGAAGATGTCGGCGGAAGCATGCTCGTTATATCGCAATTTACTTTATACGGCGATTGCTCGCATGGCAGACGACCGTATTTTGGCAACGCAATGGAGCCTGTCAGCGCAAATGAAATGTATGAAAAATTTGTTGCATATATCAGGGAACAAGGTATACATACCGAAACAGGCGAATTCGGTGCGGATATGAAAGTATCACTTACAAATGACGGTCCTGTTACAATAATTTTGGAGAGCAAGAACTGAGGTTGTAATGATGCGAAGAAAAGAACGTGAAGTTACGGATTACAATAAAATGATTGAAATGTTGAAATCGTGTGACTGTTGTCGTATAGGGTTGGTGGACGGTAAAGGTGCGTATATTGTTCCGATGAACTTCGGATATGAAGATAATAACGGCAAACTTACATTGTATTTTCACGGAGCGACAGAGGGGAAGAAGATTGATCTAATCAATAATCAACCCGAAATAAGTTTTGAAACAGATACGAAACATGAGCTTGTAACAAGTGATACTGCTTGCGGTCATTCGTATTTGTATCAAAGCATTATGGGTAGGGGACAGGTAAAAATAGTGGCAGACAGGGACACTAAAATTAAAGGACTTAATCAAATCATGCACCACTATACAGGTGAATCCGATTATGAATTTAACGAAAACGTGCTTGAACGCACGGCTGTCATAAAATTAGCTGTGACAGAATGGTCGTGCAAAGAACATTAAAACTTGTAAAAAGCTATTGAAAACAGTGTCGATTAATGATATAATTAAAATAATATAATAAACGGAGGAAAGAAAATGCAGAATGAAACAGTAATTGTACTTGACTTCGGCGGTCAGTATAATCAGCTTATAGCCCGCAGAGTGCGTGAATGTAACGTATATTGCGAGGTTATGTCATACAAAAAAATTCTATCGAGAAGATTAAAGAAAAAATCCGGTAGGTATCATTTTTACTGGCGGTCCGAACAGTGTGTATGACGAAAAATCACCACACTGCGATAAGGCAATTTTTGAACTTGGTATTCCTATTTTGGGTATTTGTTACGGCAGTCAGCTTATGGCATATACTCTTGGCGGTCACGTTGATACTGCTCCTGTAAGTGAGTACGGTAAGACGGAAATTACAACTTCTGAAAGTAAGTTGTTTGAAAATGTTGATAAAAATACAGTAGTTTGGATGAGCCATACGGATTATATCGATAAAATTCCGGAAGGTTTCAAGATTACTGCTTATTCTAACGATTGTCCGTGTGCGGCTTATGAAGATGAAGAAAAGAAATTGTATGCGGTACAGTATCACCCGGAAGTAAATCATTCTGTACAAGGTCAGCAGATGTTGAAGAATTTCTTGTTTAACGTTTGTGGTTGTAAGGGCGATTGGCTTATGTCCGATTTTGCCGAAAAAATCAATTCAGGCTTTGCGTGAAAAGATTGGTGACGGTAAAGTTTTATGTGCTCTTTCAGGCGGTGTGGATTCATCTGTTGCGGCAGTTATGCTTCATAAAGCGGTAGGCAAGCAGCTTACTTGTGTGTTCGTTGATAACGGACTTCTTCGTAAAAAATGAGGGCGATGAAGTTGAAAATCTTTTCAGAAATCAGTTTGATATTAACCTTATCAGAGCAAATGCACAGGATAGATTTTTTAGGTAAGCTTGAGGGTGTAAAAGAACCCGAAAAGAAACGTAAGATTATAGGTGAGGAATTTATCCGTGTGTTCGAGGCGGAAGCTAAGAAAATCGGTAAGGTTGATTATCTTGTTCAAGGTACAATTTATCCGGACGTTATCGAAAGCGGTGCAGGTGATGCGGCTGTTATTAAGAGCCATCATAATGTAGGCGGACTTCCGGAACACGTTGATTTTAAAGAAATTGTTGAACCGCTTCGTGATTTGTTTAAGGATGAAGTGCGTCAGCTTGGTATCGAACTTGGTTTGCCTGAAAAATTGTATGGCGTCAACCATTCCCGGGACCTGGACTGGCCGTAAGAGTTATAGGTGAAATTACAGAAGATAAACTTGAAATTTTGCGTGACGCAGACGCTATATTCAGAGAAGAAATCGCAAATGCAGGTCTTGAAAGAGATATAAACCAGTATTTTGCCGTTATTACAGATATGCGTAGCGTCGGTGTTATGGGTGACGGCAGAACATATGATTATACTCTTGCTTTAAGAGCCGTAACCACAACCGACTTTATGACAGCTGATTGGGCAAGAATACCTTTCGATGTCCTAGAAAAAGCATCAAATCGTATCGTAAACGAAGTAAAACACGTTAATAGACTTGTCTATGATATAACTTCAAAACCACCCGCAACTATTGAGTGGGAATAAAACGAAAAATCCCCGAAATCCTTGTAAATACAGGGTTTTCGGGGTTTCTTTTTGTCTTTGAGTGCGTTTTGAGTACAAAAGTTAATTACTCTCCATGTTTTTGCTAGATTCGAAGTATTCTTTTTGCATCACTTGGTTTTAAGTCCCAATACTTAATTAACAAGTCAATAATTTTTTTTGTCATCTACATTTGCTTCCATCATTGCACAAATTGCTCTGTGGATTCCACAAAAAAAATTCATCTTCAACTGCTTCATCAACATGTTGTTGATATTTGCGTCTGAAGTTGTCAATAATTTCAGGACCTAAGTCGGAAAACTCCTTTTTAAAACATCAAGTGCATTTTTATCATTAATCTTCATAATAACCCTCCTTGTAGACTAAATATCTGATGAAATTTTAACGGTGATACCGTTTTTTGAACCGAGCATAACGTTTGAACGCTGCAGTTCTAATTCAATCGCTTCTTTTTGTCTCTTTTAAGCTATCTAAGACATTTAATGTTTCTTTATCAGGTGTGTCGCTATATTTAGCGGCACATTTTTCATATCCGTAATTTATCTTTTCCCAACGAAGTATATCTTTCAAAAGGTTTTCTTGTTTTAATCTACATAAAACGTCATCTGCGTTATATTCTGTATCTCCGGCATTTGCTTTAAAAAAATTTTGTTATAAGAGGATTTATCTTAAAAGAAACAGTTTCCGGTTTATATTCATCATCTTCTTCTCTTTCACCATCAATTAATACAATATTAGCCTTGATAAGCATAATCATCAATCCCATAAAATCGCCAATAGTTTCAAGTCTTATATTATTTTCAAATCCGGTTATCGCAAAAGAACTGACACCGAGGGCTTCAGCAATTTTATCGATCTGCTCTGTTTGAGGTGTCATTTTGTTTGTTTCATACTTTCGTATAGATACAGGGTGTATACCGGAAAGTTCTGCAAGTTTTGCCTGGGTAATGCCTATACGAGATCTAAAATATTTGATTTTTTTCACCTATTGTCATATATTATCAATCCTTTTTATAGTTTTCTCGCTACAATTATAACATAAATATAATCAAAAGTCCATACCTTTTGAAAAAATGTAAATATAAATAAAATAAAAAAATTTAAAAACCTCTTGACAAAACGTAGCGAATACGCTATAATGGTAAATGTAGCGAATAGGCTACAACGAATCTAACGAGGTGAGACTACGATGAATGAAAACAGAATCTACATTACAGCGCCTGAAATGGCAGAAATGCTTGGTATATCCATCGGACACGCTTATAAGATTATAAGAAGCCTGAATGATGAGCTGAAAAAAGATGGATATATTGTAATCGCAGGTAAAGTTCAAAGGATTATTTTTAAAAAGCGCTGGTTTGGATACAGCGCATAAGGGAGGTATGAAATTATGAAAGCACAAAAAGATGCAAAAACAGGGAAGTGGCTCATTCAGTTCCGATATACAAATTGGCAGGGTGAGCGAAAAAACAACTAAGCGAGGCTTTAACACAAAAAGAGACGCAGAAGAATGGGTTAGAAATTTCTTGATGTCACAGCAAGCAGATTTTAATATGAATTTTGAGGAGTTCGTTAAAATTTACAGAAATGATATCAATAACAGAAATCGAAGCTCAACTACGGAAACAAAGGACAATATTATTGACACAAAAATTTTGCCGTATTTTGCAAAAGAAAAGCATGAACAGCATAACAGCGGCTGATATTCGCAGTTGGCAAAGTGAAGTAATTGCTCTTAGGAAAAAGGACGGAACGCCTTATGCTGAAACGTATCTTCATACGATTAACAATCAACTTAAAGCTATTTTCAATTATGCGGTAACTTATTATGATTTGCAGAACAATCCGTGTAAGAAGGTTAGCAGCATGGGTAAAAAGCAGGCTTCTGAAATGAGGTTTTTAACGGTTGATGAATTTTCAAAATTTCTTGACGGTATTATGGATAAACAAAAATCATATGTTACCTTTATGACTTTGTTTTGGACAGGTATGCGATTAGGCGAAATGCTTGCTCTGACACCGGCAGATATTGATTTTGAAGACAAGACAATAAGAATCAATAAGACTTATAACACCAAAGAAAAGAAAAACGGTCCTACAAAAACATATGCCAGCACAAGAACAATATCAGTTCCCGATTTTTACTTGCTGATATTAAAGACTATATGAATTCTGTATACGGTCTGACTAAACATGACAGATTGTTCCAGGTTACAAAATATTATATGGAACATGAAAAAGAGCGAGCGTTGAAAAACAGTGGAATTGAGCATATTCGAATACACGATTTAAGGCATTCGCATTGCGCTTTGCTTTTTTTGAAATGGGCATAGCTCCGCTTGAGGTGAAAGAAAGGTTAGGACATAAAAATATTGAAACAACCTTAAATGTTTATGCTCATGTTTATCCGGATAAGCAAAGAAAACTTTCAGACAAACTTGATAAGGTGTATAAGGAGGGGTTGCACAATGGCGACGAAGAATAAAAACAGGGTTCGTAACAGGATAATCAATTTCCGCGTAACACCGTCAGAGTATGAAGAAATACAGGCAAGAATTAAAGTTTGCGGTATGCCTAAGGGTGAATATTTTATACAATCCCTGCTGCATCAGAACATTTGTATTTCGGTCGGAAAATATCAAAGCGATAGGTTAAGCCTTGAATTTAAAAAGCTCAGAGAAGTGCTTGAAACGGTATCTGATATTGATGAAATGGTTGATATAGCAAATGAATGTAAGGCTTTACTTAATCAGTTGATTATCATTACAAAGGATAATCAGAAACTATCACAAGATGATTTTATAACAAAGAAAAAGCCCTAACGTATCTGCAAATACATTAAGGCAAGGAATGTGGTAAGTACCACTCCAACAATGGCATTTTACCACATTCCTGTTAAAATTTCAAGAGGAACTGAGGTGAAAAATTTGAGTAAGTTAAAATTAATTAATATGCAAGACATTGAAGTTGAAGATATTGAATGGCTGATTTATCCTTTCATACCTTATGGAAAGATTACAATAATTCAAGGCGATCCCGGTGAGGGGAAAACAACACTTGTACTGCAAATTATAGCAAGACTGACGAAAGGTGAGGCTATTATAAATGAAAAAGCGAAACAGCCTATAAACGTTATTTATCAGACAGCAGAAGACGGACTGGGCGATACCATAAAGCCTCGCCTGTTATCCGCAGACGCAGACTGTTCAAAAGTGCTTGTAATTGATGATAAAGATACACCGCTTACAATGCGCGATGTAAGGCTTGAACAGGCTATTGTTGAAACAAAAGCTAAGCTTGTAGTTTTAGATCCGATTCAAGGATTTTTAGGGGCTGATGTCGATATGCACAGAGCAAATAAAATCAGGCCGGTTATGAAGCACATAGCAGAACTTGCCGATAAGTATAAATGTGCAATCATCTTAATAGGACACATGAACAAATGTAGCATGGGAAAATCAACATACAGAGGACTGGGATCGATTGATTTTCAGGCGGCAGCAAGAAGCGTTTTGATTGTAGGAAGAATTAAAGATGAACCGGAAATCAGAGTTGTATGTCAAACAAAAGTTCACTTGCTCCAGAAGCGAAATCTATTGCTTTCAGATTAAGTAAAGAGAATGGATTTGAATGGATAGGTGAATATGATGTTACGGCTGATGACTTGTTATCAGGAACTGCTAAAGGAACAAAAAAGCAAGCTGCAATTGATTTTCTTGAGGAGTTTGTTTTAAATGGTGCGAAACCTCAAACTGAAATAATGAAGCTTGCAAAAGAAAAAAGGCTTTTCGGAAAAGACAGTAAGAAACGCAAAAGATGAACTAAAAATAAAGTCAATGCGCAAAAACAACCAATGGTATTTGAGTTTAAATTAATTGCAAGATGGTAAGATGCCCTATTGTATAGAAAATGGCATCTTGCCACCTTAAAAGATAGGACGTGATAAGATGAAACAGCTGCAAATAAGCGAAGCTTTGTTTGTGAAAATGATTAAATATTTTTACAGCGAAGAAATCGGATTTGACAATGAGGAAATATTCGATCTGGAGCGTGAAATCAAAAAAAAGAACTTCAGATGAAGTTAGATAGAATTACCATGCGGAGTTATTACACAAAATACAAAACCGCAGAAACGGAGCAGGAGCGTGAGGAAGCACGCAAGAAATATCTCGATGAAAAGGAGTGCCGAAAAGCTTCCGGTGGTGATTTTCCATAAGAGATATTTACAGGAATGTGGCACATTCCTGTTTCGGTAATAAGGAATGAAATGACGATTTACCGATAGGCAAAACATGAAATTTCCGGGCAGGAATTTTATTGGTTTGCCATCTATGACGCGATAAGCGGAATACATATCGGCGCAAGCCGATAAGCCCTCTGCAAGAGCGCAAACAGTCGCAGACTGCCGGCATTTTTGTTGGCTTGCTGACAAAAGTGCTTTTGCGTTACTCTTGACAAGAGTAACAGAACCGAAACAAGCCGAAAAGAGGTGAAATTTTATGAAAAGAACGATCAGTGCAATGGTCGGAAAAGGCTCTATTACCCATAACAATAGAGATTTTATTGCAGAAAATGTTGATGGTGAAAGAACGAAAAATAACATCACATACTGCAATGAAAAAATTCAAGACGTATATCATGAACTGTTTGATGAAGCTCTTCAAAAGTACAACGAAAAACAAACCCGAAGCGACAGAGTGATTGCCGATTACTATGAAAAAATCAGAACAGGCAAACAGGAAAAACCGTTCCATGAGATCATACTTCAGATAGGTGATAAAGATACCATGGGCGCTGAAACCGAAAACGGTGAACTGGCAAAAAAGATACTTGATAGGTATATGCACGATTTTGAAAAACGAAATCCGAATCTTCGGGTATTCTCTGCTCATCTGCACATGGACGAAGCCACGCCGCATCTGCATATTGATTTTATTCCGTTCACGACAAACAGCAAACGCGGACTTGAAACGAGAGTGTCTTTAAAGAAAGCGTTGGAAGCGCAAGGCTTCATCGGCGGCAGCCGTTCCGATACGGAATGGAATCAGTGGGTTGCTTCTGAAAAAGAAGTTTTATCACAAATTATGCTTGAGCATGGTATTGAATGGGATTAAAAAACACACACGAAAAGCATAAAACTGTGAGTGAATTTAAAAAGAAAAACTCGCCGAAGAAGTCGAGAAGTTGGAAAATAAAAAAGGATGAGCTTAAGGATCAAATGAAAACTTACAAAAACGCTGAAGAATACGCACTGGTAACTGTCCGAAAGATAAAAGGCGATGAGGATTTTGTATTAAAAGATCCGTCACCTTTAATGTCTGCAAAAACATACAAAACCAAATATGTCGAGCCACTCATAAAAAGCTTTTGGAGATTGTGAAAAACTTTGCACGAAGATGTTATCGGGCAGAAAGGGCTGAATCAAAATCGGCGGAAGTTATTGCGAACCTAACTAAAGAAAATGACAATTATAAATCAAGGCTGTGGCACTTGAATTTGGAAAACCGCAAATTAAAAACACAGCTAAGAGATTACGATAAGATAAAATCATTTCTCGGTGTGGATAGGATTAAAGAGATTTTAAAGATTGCAGGAAAATCAAAATCGCATAATCGTTCGGAATTTGTAAAATGAAACTTTCCCTTAATTGCCTATACAGGAATGTGCCACATTCCTGTTCAGGTAGTTAGGGGCAAAATGAAAAGGAGGATTTAACCATGAAAGAAAAAATTATTGAAAACGGAATTGAGTATGTAAGACGCGGAGATTATTACTATCCAAATGTGGAAGTACCAAAGAAGCACCGCCAGCTCGGAGCGTACGGCAGGCTTCATAAAGAATTTATAAAAATCACCGCAAAGGATTCTATTCATCTTTGATTCTGCAAGGAAAACTGGATGAATATCTCTACGAACTTAATCGTGAAGCTTATAGGATGCTGAATGAACTGATAGATTACTTTGCAGAAAACGAAGGCGTAACAGAAGAACTGAAGAAAGAAAACCAAATGGAGTGGGTAAGGAGAATGAATAATATTAAAGCACGAGCAGAAGAAATTGTTTTTAGACGAGATCGTATATACTACACGGTAAAAATAATGAACTTTGAAAACAGGCTTTTCTGATTTTAACAAAAGGGAAAAGTCTGTTTTCGTCATTTTATATCAATAAAGATAAAATCTTCATGAGAAAAGCAGAAAATTTTAAAATAGTATTGCTTTTATTCCAGATTTAGAATATAATATTATTTATAATAGACAAGGAGTGTAAAATTATGGAACTGATGTCTGCAAGAGAAGCGGCTGCTAAATGGGGTATATCACAAAGGCGGGTGGCGGTTCTTTGTTCTGAAAATAGAATTGCAAATGCTGAAATGATAGGTAATATGTGGTTAATTCCCATGAATGCAAAAAGCCTATTGATGCAAGAAGCACACGGTATAATAAGAATGACGAAAATTCCGTAAAACCTTTTTTTGAAATGGGCCGGTGGAAAAGGACAGCTCATAAAGGAAATTGAAAAATATTATCCTTTTGAAAATGTTAAAATCAACAAATATGCTGAACCTTTTGTTGGCGGTGGTGCAGTGCTTTTGATATCCTCAGTAAGTTTGATTTAGATGAAATATACATCAGCGATATTAACGCAGAACTTATCAACACTTATATTATTGTAAGAGATTATATAGATAAGCTTATTCATCTGCTTATAAGCTATCAAGAAGACTATGTTCCTCTTGATACTGATAACAGGAAGAAATATTATATTGCAAAGAGAGAAAGATTTAATGATATTAAAGTGAATGGCAATGAAGCGGATAATATTGAAAAAGCAGCACTTATGATATTTCTTAACAAGACTTGTTTTAATGGTCTTTACAGAGTGAACAGAAAAGGACTTTTTAATGTGCCTATGGGCGCATACAAAAATCCTCTTATTTGTGATGAAAAAAAAAAACTTAGAGCAGTGTCGGAAAAATTGCAAAATGTTAAAATTGTTTGCGAAGATTATAAAAATCTGATGACTTCATAGATGAGAACACTTTTGTATACTTTGATCCTCCATACAGACCGCTTACAGAAACATCAAATTTCACGGCATATACCGAGAATTTATTTGATGATGAAAAACAAATAGAACTTGCGAATTTTGTTGAAAGAATAAGTAACAAAGGTGCAATGGTTGTTGTCAGCAACTCAGATCCTAAAAATACAAACAAGGAAGACGAGTTCTTTGACAAAATTTATGCTATTCATAAAATAAAAAGAGTTGAAGCTACTCGTATGATAAATTGTAACAGCGATGCAAGAGGTAGGATAAAAGAGCTTCTAATATCGAATTTTTAAGGAGAATGATATGCGAAAAAATACAGAAATATCTTCTGAACAGTTCAAAGAGATAATTAATAATTTTTATAACTATTTTGAAAATGGATATGTATTCGAAGATTTCTTAAAATCCTATCTTGAAAAAATAGGATTGGATGAAGTTTATGTCACAAAGCGTTCAGATGATGGAGGAATAGATTTAACGGCGATACGTAAAGGTATTGGCGAATTTAATCAAGCCGATTCGGATAAATATTATATACAAGCTAAACGGTACAAACCAACAGCAAACATATCTCCGGAGAAAATAAGAGCCTTGAGAGGTTCATTTTCAAATGGTAAAGGAATATTTATTACGACTGCCAAGGTTTCTGATAAAGCTAAAATAGAAGCAAATGAACTAGATCCTCAAAGGCCTATACTTGTAGTTGATGGGAAAGATTTAATTATTAGCTGTATTGAAAATGAAATTGGTTTTGTATTTAATCCTCAATTCAGCAAATCTGCTATGGATGAATTTTTAAATAAAAATAGAGTTGGTATTGAAAATGAGCAATCACCCAATCAAATACAAATAGAAAAGCAAATTTCAAACAATGATATACGTGCGCGCATACTTCCTATACCAAGAGCTATTTTGGAACAACTAGACGGCGATATTTATGAGTATGATGTATGTTTTAATAACAGCTATACAAATAAATTAAAAATTGATAAAGGAAGAAGATATTTTGCGAGAGTTACAGAAGCGTATAAAAGATTTGGTTTAATTGCTGATGATGGTTCTTTTAAACCTACGAATGCTGTTTGGACATATTCTGATGGGAATATAAAAATTAAAATAAATTGAAGAGGTACATATCATGAGAGATTTTAATGCATGGTTGTCAACTTTTAGAGCAAGTATTGCTGATTATGGATATTATGTTGATTTTCCGAAAATCTATAAAAATGTAGAAAAAATCAAAGTTGAATTAAATATATTAAATTCACTTATTGGTTCAAAAAACATAGAAGAGGAATTTATACAGTTAGTCGGAAAATATCCGGAAACATTAAAGTGCATTCCTTTATTGCTTGCAGTAAGAACGAATGAGATTTATGCCATTGACGGGGATGGTGAATTTACTTATTCCTTTAAAGAGGCAAATCAAACGATAGAGCAATATTGCGTATTTATGAGAAAAAAACAGGGCTGTTTGAATTACTTGAAAAACACATAATAAATAATTTATATGATTATGCAACTGGTGTGGAAACGGGGTTGGATTCAAATGGCCGCAAAAATCGTGGCGGACATCTAATGGAAAATGTGGTTGAAGATTACATAAAAAAGCTGGATTTATAAAAGATGAAAATTATTTTAAAGAGATGTATATTCATCAGATAACAGAAAAATGGGACATTGATTTATCCGCAATTTCCAATACCGGAAAAACAGAAAAAAGATTTGATTATGTTATAAAGACGGATAATCAAATTTATGTTATAGAAACAAATTGTTATACAAGCGGTGGTTCCAAGCTCAATGAAACTGCAAGAAGTTATAAACAGATATCTCAGGAAGTCGATACTATTGATGGTGTGACTTTTGTATGGTTTACGGATGGGGCCGGATGGACAAGCGCAAGACATAATCTTGAAGAAACATTTGACATCATGCCACACATATATAATATTAACGATTTGGAAAATGGAATAATTAAAGAGGTTTTTTAAATAAGGGGGATATTAAAAATGCAGGGAGGATTGTTTATCGCACTATATGATGAACAAACATTGAAATTATATTTAAATAAAGGCGTTTATGGATTCCTAATGAAGCCTGTATTTACAGAAACCCCTTCAAGTCGAAGTAAACATTATGCAGTTTTAGCTGATTATGCTTGTAGCAGAGAGGGCACCGATGTATTCTTCTTTTTAAAACGAAAAATAGTCTATGGAGGAAAAATATATGGTAATAAGGATGCAGGCTCTTTTTATCTGAATGGTGAAAATAGCCCACTTGGTAAGAAAAGCAAAAGCTCCTCTTTTTGGGATGAATCATCTAGATATATACCGTCAGATAAAAAGGGTGTTTTTAGGGTGAATGGCAGTGATAAGGCTCAACCTTTTATACTGCAGTTTATTCAAAATAAAGATACTGGTAAATATATCATATCGGATGATTTGTATTTTGAGTTAGGAAAATATCCTTATCCATTACCGTCTAATAGTATGCAAGGTATGGGCTTTTGTACATTAACTCCAGGTGAAGTGTCAACTCTCCTTAAATTAATCAAAAATTCTTCTTTTTGCATTGATTATTCAACATGTGAAAATATTGAAAAAGGTACAGACGAAACATTATTTGATGAAAAAATTAATCGACATTAAGGACAACTTTATAAATGAGGCACAATTAGAATTTACAATTCTTGCTTCCTTAAAGCCGTTTTATGATTTTTTGTCAGATGATTATATTTTATGTAGGCAAGTACCAATTTCCCCATTTAAGCCAATGGATATGGATAGGGCTGATATTTGCTTATATAGCATGGAAAATCCTATTAAAGATGGGACAATTCTAATGTAGTAATAGAATTGAAAAGAGGCTGTGCTAATTTTCATGCTTATGAACAAGCTGTAAGGTATTTGAAATGGATTGATAGAATTACTACAGACGAAGAGTTTAGTAACGTACAAACATTTGTTATTGCAAATTCATTTAACAAAATTAGAAAAGAAAAAGTTGACACATGTTATGAAGATAAAATAAAAATTTTCTCTTTAGATAAATTTAAATTTGAACATCTTGTTTGATATTAACATTAACCGGAGACAGTAATATGGAAAAATAAAAAATTAAAAAATGGGAACCGGAAGACTTTGAACTTGAAATGACTACACATTGGTCGTTCCCTAAACGCGGTGATTGGGCAACACACGATGCAAAATGGCGCGGGAATTGGTCGCCGTACATTCCAAGGAATATCATACTCAGGTATTCCCAAGAAGGAGATCTGGTGTTGGATCAATTTGCAGGCGGCGGTACTACTCTTGTTGAAGCAAAACTTTTAAATAGAGATATAATCGGTGTTGATGTAAATGATGCAGCTCTCGACAGATGCAGAGAAAAACAGATTTTGATTATGAGCCTGCAAAAGGTAAGGTATATATAAAAAAGGAGATGCAAGAAACCTTGATTTTGTTCCTGATGAAAGCATAGATTTAATATGTACACATCCACCTTATGCTGATATTATTAAATATAGCGATGGCTTAAAAAATGATTTATCTCAGTTAAAAGTCAAGGATTTTTTGAAGAAATGAAAAAGGTTGCATCAGAAAGCTACCGTGTGCTAAAAAGGACAAGTTCTGTGCCATTCTAATGGGCGATACTCGGCAAAAAGGCTGTATGATTCCAATGTCATTTGATGTGATGAAAATATTTCAAGACGCAGGGTTTAAGCTGAAAGAGCTGATTATAAAAGAACAACATAACTGTAAAGCAACGGGATATTGGAAAACTAATAGTGTGAAATATAATTTTTTGTTGATAGCACATGAGTATTTGTTTGTGTTTAGAAAGTGAGATTATGTATGTTAAAAATAGCAGATTTAGAAATTAGTTGTTTTCGTTCTATATTAAACCTAAAGCTATGTATAGAAAGCGAACCTAATTTAATATCGATATGTGGGGAAAATAATGTTGGAAAAACAAATACATTAAGGGCAATTAATCTATTTTTTAATCCTGAAGATTATGAAATTTCAATGGATAGACCAACATTAAAACAGGCTCAAGGAGGAGCTAGAATAGATCCTAAAATCACAGTAACACTTTTTGTGATGATGAAAATGATGAATATTTTCAAATTACCCGTGATTTCAAATATTATAATATTCAAAATGAAAAGTTTCTATCGGGAGTTTCGTTTACCAAAAGAGGTACTTTGATTAACAAAAAAAGCAAAAAAAAACAATGACTTTTGCTGAAATAAAAAGCAAATTGGAATTAATAGAATTTAGATATATAGAATCCATAAATATAGACATACCTGACTTAATAGAGAAGTTAACAAATGATGCAATCGATGTAGAATATGAACAAAGTAGAATGACTAAAAGCAAGCAAGAATTAAAAATGCTTATGTAAAGTATATAACTGGATTACAAGAAATTTTGGATGTTTTTTCAAATGATATATCTCGGATTTTTAATGAATTTAAAAGTAATTGGAATGTAACTTTTAAAGTCCCAAGCTCAGCTGATACATTTAGAGATTTGATTTCGGATGATGTTGAATTATTAATAGATGATAAAGGCTGTAGAGGGATAGAACAAAAAGGTTCTGGACTACAACGACTAGCGGTAATACTATTAAATTTTGAAATACTTAAAAGAATCAAGCATAAGAAGAGTTATATTCTATGTGTTGATGAACCAGATATTTTTCTACATGATGGATTGCAAAAAAAAACTTATGGAATTTTTCAAAGAAAGTTCTGATAAAATGCAAATTTTTACACTACTCATTCGAAGAATTTTATAAATCAGTATTCGATGAAAAATATAATACTATTAGGCTCTAAACATTATCCACAACATAGTGCACGTAAAAAAAGATACATAGATGTTGTCGAAACAATTTTTATAGATATAAGCACGAATGATGGGTATGATCAAATATGTGAGCATTTAGGAATAGAACAAAATACTTATAATGTGCTTAAAAGAATAATATTTTGGTAGAAGGAGGATGTGATAAAAAGTATCTTGAACAACTTGGTGATTATTTTGGATTTAAGAAACCTAACATTATATCGGCAGATGGTGTGACTAATGTTGAAAAATATTTGGATTTTTATAATTCATATTATAAAGACAATACAACTGCCTACAAGCCGTGTGTTAAGGTATTATTTGACAATGATTTGGCAGGGCGTGATGTTTATTGCAAAATAAAAAAAGATAAATACACTTATATTAATGTCTGTCCAGTATTACTTTGTAACTTTAATAATACGAGCAATATGAATTTAACAAATAACACATGCAATCACGAAATTGAAGATTATGTATATCCTGAAATTATATGTTACTTAGTCAATAAACTTCTTCAAAAAAAATCATTTAACACTATTGATATTGGCAAAGTAACTGAAAAAATTATAAAGCCAGCTTATCAAAATAACGGTATTCTTTACACGATTGAATATGAAAAAAATGAACAAAATCAGGAGGAAGGGCATAAAATATCATTTGTATCAGCGAAAAAAGCAACAAACGATATTAAAAATGGTCTTGCTGGTATGTTTAATATACCGGGTGACAGAGCTATAATAGAACTCCTTGAACAATGTGATAGAAAATATCCATATGTAAAAAAATTTTCTAAAAGAGATATTTACATTTGAATAAGCATTATTTCTGAGTACAATTTGAGTACAAAAACTTACGTAAACAAAATTACCACACGAAAAACTGTGAAATGTGCGAAATAAAATCACAGTAAATAAATGAAAAACACCTTGAATAAAAAAGAGGAAGTCGAGTGGGAGTAGTTCCCTTTGGTTTAGATGTGCCGAAAAACCCAGTATTTATGTGCCTTTCGGGACTTGGCACTTTTGAACAACCGCTTTTGCAACACTTTTGCAACACTTTTTTTTCAAAAACGTGTTTTCGGGCAGATGAAATAGTCCCCCTTGGCTTGCAACTAAACCTAAAAATCGCATAATTTTTAAGGCTTTTGCCCTGTTTTGGGCAGAAGCCTTTTTTGCATATTTAATAAAATTTTCTCTTTAATATATCATCAAATCAGATAAAAACGGCGAGGTGGTTGCTTTGAAAGAACAGAAATATCATTTATATCTTTCCGATGATGAATACAGACAGACTATTCAGTCCCTTGTTCGCTTGAAGAACAACCTAATTTCACAAGGCAGATACACCGACGCAGTTGATGATGTTTTGTTCAAAGTCTTAAAAACAAAAAGAGCCTGCACCCGGAACAATCATATTCTTTGATTGGGAAAGCGACGGCATAACCGACCATACAGGTATCGTTGAAAAGTGCGAAAACGGAAATGTTTACACCATAGAGGGCAATTCGTCAGACACGTGCAGAACCAAAACATATCCGGTTGGAAGTTCAGTTATCTACGGATATGGCATTCCGGCATATTAAAAAGATGGCTGCTCGTTTGAGTAGCCATCAAGTACATTATAGTTGAGAGATTCTATACCGGAATGTATCTGTTTGCCGTTATACTGCACCGCCGTTATCTTGCGTGCTTTCTTTGTAAATGAAAGGATTATGTACCGATTCTTGGCTTTGAATATTTGTTCAGAATATTGTTTATATAATATTTTGCCGTATCATCAAGATTTGCTGACAGTTTTTTAAGGAGTTTTTCCTCATCGTCTGATAAGTATAGCAATAGATTTTTTACGACTTTCATCATTTATGAAAATTCCTCCAAACATTCCTCGCTTGGTATATATAGGTGCATATCGGTTTAGAAAATCGACATCTCTGAATATGGTATCTTTACTTACTGCAAAATAGTAGGCTAATTCTACCGCTGTTGTTTCTTTGCATTTATTAAGTAAAAACAGTATTTCAAGTCTGCGTTCAAATGCTGACAACTTGTCTTTCATTACCGACTGCACCTCCTTTCGCTTTCCATTGTACAGGAGTAACTATGCAGTTTTTTCTGGTTTTCAAAAATATTTTCATAAAATCGCCCTTTCGTGTAAATTTCGTTAAAATTGCACAAAAGAGCGTGGCGGCGCACGGCTATGTTTACTAATAAATTTCAAACAAAAACAGCCAAACTTGCCCGTTCTAAAAATACGGGTAAATTTGGCTGTACGGTATGAGTGTGTTTTGCTCCACCATCTGAGTCCGAATTATTATTCTTTCTGCTGCTTGCCTTGTGTTGATGAGAGCGATTTCTTCTAATATATACAAATATAATTGGTGTTGGACAACGACACATTATATATCACTCCTAACCGCACGGCAACTCACTTTATAAAAGCGGATACCATATATGCGTGCAAGATTGCCACGCCAAATGTATTTAGTTATATTGAATTTATTTCATTGTTGCAAAAAGTCAAAAAAGACCATAGAATTACTGTAAATTCTACGGCCTTAATATTGGTTTTTGCTTGTTATTTACTTTTTTATATCTTTTTTTCATAATCAACACCTGCGGATATGTCAGCACAGATTATAGTTTTAGCAAGGCTTTCTTTTTGATCTCAAATACATTATTTTGTTCCAAATGCCATAATAGCCGTTCCTGATCCTATCTCGATAGTTTTGATAAATGATATGTAATTTGAGAAATATAATCCGGCTCGACATATGATGAAGCATCCAATAACAGTTTATCAACCGAAGTTCCTAATGCATCAGCTATATTAACCAATGTATCAATTTTTATATTGATTTTTCCTCTTTCAATTTTTGAAAGATGTTTCTCCGATATGTTAGATAATTCGGCTAATTTTTCTTGGGTAAAACCTCGCTGTTCTCTATAATTACGAATGTTATCACCCAATTTTTCGTAATCCATATTTGTAGTATCACTCTAACATAATTATACTAGTGCTTTGCTGTTTTTTTTACTGCTCCAATGCTTAATTTAGTAATCACGCAGGATAATACTACCCACATAAATAAAAATAGAGCTACACACATTTATATGGTGTAGCCCTAATAAACTTTTGATTATTATGGAATGTATGGATTTGGATTAAATAAAAGTATAATCAAATCTATCAATATTTTAGCTTAAAAAGTTCATAGTAATAAAAAACAAGCTTTTCAATATCTATTGTATAAAAGTTATATATTGTTTACATTACTTTCAATATAATAATTAAATCTTCTATGTCAATCAAGCCGTTACCATCTAAATCGCAATGTTTAAAATCGTTCCAATCAATAGATTTTTCACCCATTCGATAAAATTTTTGGCAATATGTAATATCAAGAAGATCAACTACTCCGTCAGCGTTTACATCACAGCTTGACTTTTTAGTGACATTTGTATTTGCGCTTTCGGCGGTAATCTTAGTTGTAAAGTAAACTGCTTTTCCGTTTTTATCATATCCTGCTGCCGAAACATCAACAAGCCTTATTCCGACCGTCATATCGTTAAGAATTTCTTTGAATTGAACCTCAGCTGCATCGAAAAGCTCATTTTTGGTTAAGCTTCCGCCCGCACCGTTTTGCAGATAGGACAGTGCTATTGTTGCGGTGTTATCATTATTCCACTTAATTCCAAGGGGAGTAAAACCGTTCTTACCGATTAGGCTTTCAAATTGCAAAGCATCATCTTTTTGAAATGTAAATGATACGGTAGCCACCTTTTTAATATTTCCAAGCTGAAATCTAAAAGGAATTATATTCCCTGTAAGAGTATTTTTCTTTACGCTAACCGCCGCTGCGATCGGAAGTGTTTCAGCTTGCTTTTCATTGACGGTAATATCACAGCTTGCTTTTATTCCGTTTACTGTTTGAGCTGTAATCACCGCATTTCCTGTCTTTTTTGCCGTGACTTTTCCGCTTGCTGATATTTGTGCAACATCGGTGTCGGATATGCTCCAAGTGACAGTTTTGTTTGATGCATTTTGGGGCATAATCTCAGCGTTCAGCATTGCACTTTCGCCCTCGGTTAAAACAAGTGCGGACTTGTCAAGTGTTACCGATTGCGGATATATCACCTCGGCTGCGGAAAGCGAATAATAATCAGAAATATAAGTATTTCCGGCATAATCAATCAGTGCAATTTTCGCCTGTGTCAGTCCTTTAAATCCGGAGGTAGATAAATCAAAAGTGATTTCCGATGTTGCATCTGACGATACGGCATCGGGTTCTATCCATTTGGTAATCGGCTCATTTCCCGTTGCGGTTGCACACACTCCTTGAATAAAGTGATTGTCATGGACGGTTACAATCCACTTTGCCCCCTCTATACGGCTTGAAATTACCTCCGGTGGTACACTGTCAATCACAATCGGAAAAGCTTTTGTTTCTTCGTGTTGTCCAAGTGTTGCCGTTATTTTATAAACATAATTTCCGTCATCGAGAGGAGTGTTCCATACATCAAACGGTGCCCAGCCCTTTGCTGCCATTGGTGTGTAATAGCCTTCAGAGGAATGATAGCTTTTTGAAACATTTGTCGAGCTTTCGCTGTAAACGGTATTTCCGTCAGAGTCATCTACCGAAAAAGTCAGTTTATCGGCATTTCTGAGGAGTGAAACGGCGGCGGTCACATTTTTGCCGGTTTCGCTGCCCTTTATCGCAATTTTATTTGCGTTATATTCTGTCGCTCCGTCGACATAGTAATTATGACCGAGAATATATCCGCCGCCATCACTGTTTCTGAACTGTCCGATTTGTGTTTCGCAGATTGAAGCAGGTTCATCATCATAAATATCAGAATCAAATATGTTAAGCGCTTGCCAATCTCCAAAAAAGCCCATAAACGGATAAGAAAGTGATACTTCATCATTTTGTATCGGAGTCATCGTCACAAATCCCTCAATATAAATTCCGTTTGGAAATTGAGCTTTGAGATTTGCCTTTCCTTTTTCCGTCAATTCAATTTTGACATTGACCGGAGTTTCTCCGTTTGGATCAACTGTGATTTTTTCGGAATTGTTACGGAAACCTCATCGTCCGAAAGCTTTCTTGCCTTTTGCGCCATATAAACGACACCGTTTTCCGAAACCGTATCTTCCGTCAAAACGGTTATTGTTGGCTCATATTGAAGCGTATCATCGCCAATAGATACTGCTTTAAAATCAAAGCTGAAATTTCCGTTTTCATTATATCCGATTTCTGCTTTCGGTCTTGAATTATCCGAATTTAAAAGAAAAACATCTGATTTCATCGCATTTTGCAGTTGAACCAGACCCGCACCTTGTTTTCTCGGTGAGTACGGAATACCGTTTTCGTCCTGAACGGGAACTGCAGTACTCATCATCAGAGCATTAAAAAGACTCGTTCTTTGCTCGGCTGTCATATTTATTCCGTCACGATTTTCCGAAATGTATTGTTGCATAACAGCTGCCGCACCTGCCATATGCGGTGACGCCATTGATGTACCGCTCATATTCCCGTAAAGTCCGTTCGGAAGCGTTGAGTAAATATCTCCGCCGGGGGCAGTGATTTCGGGTTTCAATTTTAAGTCGGAAGTAACACCCCAAGAAGAAAAATCACTCATTTTTCCGCTATAAGTATCTTTGAATGTGTCAACATAATCTTTGCTTACGGAAAGTTTTTTATCGGGCTGTCCGCAAAGATATTCACCGTCGGTTTTGCTGATAAAGACACAGGGGATTTTGTTATCGGTGGACATATTTATAAGCGCACCGTCAACATTATCATAAATGATTGCGGCAAGCGCACCGGCATTTTTTGCGTTGCTTTCCTTTTGAGCAAACGTCAGAACTTCCCCGTTTTCCTCACCGGCACGCTGAATCAGAGCAATTTTTTCTTTGAGGTTTTTGCCTGAAAAATCTGTTGCAGCACCGACGCCGCAATCGACATATTCAAGTGTGCCTGAAAGAGATATAAGCCGGTCGCTTTCTTTTTCTGCCGGATCATTATAACGAATTTTTCTGCCGTTTGCAAGCAGATAAATTGATGTCGTTTCGATATTGTTCATACTCGCAATCGAAAGAGCGACTTCATAGGTTGATGGTGAGGCGACCACACCGTTATCGGGTTCTGTCGCTTTCGACAAATCGTTTCCGGCTGCATTCTCATATGTTGAGCTGTATTCGTTTCCGGCTGCACAGTATAAAGCTATTCCTGAATTTTTTACACGATTATAAACTTCACGCATAGATTTATATGCACTTTCGGAAAAGCCTGCCGTTGAGCCAAGGCTCATATTAATGGCATCCACGCCGAATTTAACCGAATCGTCAAGCGCTGCCAGAATATCGTCATCATATGCACCGCCGGATGAATCACCGAACACCTTCATAATAAACAGCTGTGCATCAGGTGCGACACCCTCGACCACACCGCCACTGTTTGCACCGACAATTCCGGCAACGTGCGTTCCGTGCGATTCACCACCGGAAACATTGGTGTCAACATCGGCATAATCATATGCGTATGGGATTTTATCGTTGATATAGACCTTTGAAACATTCAACTTTCAATCGTCATTTTATTGTTTTTTATAACGCTTTCAATATCCTCTTTGGAATATTTCGGACTGTTCACCGATGAAAATGCCGGGTGCGATAAGTCAAGTCCGGTATCGAGAATTGCTACGGCACTGTTTTTGCCCGTAAAACCCAAATCACCGGCAATATCGCCGCCTATCGCGGATACTCCGCCGCTTGAATAGGTATCTATCGGTTCAGGCAAAGAGTAAAATTCTGCAACAAAAGCTTCTTTTACACCGTCGGTTTGTTTGATAGCTTCCAAGTCCGCAATATTCGCTTCAACAGCCAAACCGTTCATAATTGTAGAATACTCACGCTTAACGGTAAAATCCATACCGCTTTGAACAAGGCTTTTTTGACAGACTTGCGATTCTGCTCAAGCCTTTGCTCTATCTCTTTTGCTTCTTTTGATGAAAGAAAATCCGAAACATTAGAATATGTATTGATTTTTTCACTGTAAGAAAGCAAAGGCGAGTCTTCAAGTTCAATAATAATACGAGTGTCTTTATTCTCATCACTTTTGCTGATACAATCTGACAGCGAAACAAAAATGTCATTAGTTTCGGCAAATACAGCTGAATTTGAAATTATAAGAAACGCCGAAATAAATGCTGAAATCATGCGTTTGAAAAATTTATTATTCATTTTATTTTCTTAAAACCCTTTCGTAAATAATTTGGCGTTATTACGGTTAGTGACGACTAACTATAAATAATATATCATAAATGTTTTGATTTGTAAAGTATCTACAAATATTTTTTCAGTATTGACAAATTAAATTTGTTGTGATACATTTTATTTTGTTAATTATGGTGTGACGACCGAACAAAAGAGCCGAGAACAGGGCTCTTTTAAAAAATACTACGGTTAGTTAAGACAAACCACAAATGAGGAGTGATGTACGAAATATTTATTTTTTTTTTTACAGGTAAGTTAGTTAAAACTAATCTAATAATCAACTAAAGCAGCGAGGTGATCAAGTGAACTTACGCAAAAAAATAATCGGAGCAATTGTAACTGTGTTGATTGTAATAACAAACATTGTTGTCTTTGCACAGACAGAGAAAAAACCGCAAACCACATTAGCGGTTGAACCAAAACGCACCGAAGCAGGGATAGAGTATAATTTATACTTAGAAAACACGAACTGTTTAAGTACGCTTTTCTTTGAGATGAATTTTGACGGTAAAAATGTCGGAAAAGCAACTCTTGAAAAGAACGAATGCTTTGACATATTGCATACAACTTGGAATACCGACAACAGGATTTCTGTAAAAGGATACCTCGGAAGAACCGGTAATAAAATGGGGTTTTCGTCAAACGAAAGAATTAAGGTTGCGAAAATCGTCATTCCGATTGATGTTTCCTCAGCCGGGGAGTTTATTGCGGATATATCAAATGTGATATGTGCCGGAATTACCGAAACAGACGGTACTGCGGTAAAAGGAGAAGTAAAAGTTTACGAAACAAGTATAAAGTATTCCGCAAAAGAGTGCAGCATTTTAGATTTCAGTCAAGATGCGGTTGATATTCTTTCTTCCAAAGCTCAAAATGTCGATGTGATTTTTGCGGCATATGACGAAAACGGCAAATTGGTAAGCGCTCACAAAGAAAATGTTACATTACAGCAAGGCAAAAATAAACTTGATGTCAGCGGAATTGATTTCACTAATTCCGAGTCTATATCAGTTATGATATGGGATAGTATGGCATCAATGCGTCCATTTGCGGATAAAGCAACGATAAATAAATAGAATGGAGATTATGCGATGAAAAATTTATTCAAAAAAAAACAATGATAACGATGTGTTCGGCAGTGATGCTGATGGGAATCGGCGCGGTCAGCGCCAATGCTGCCACTACAACGGTCGGAGATTTTACGGTTGACCGCTCAAAATCCGGCTACTCCTCGCCGTATGTGGTAAGCATTTCGGCATATAACGGCGAAGGCGGCAAAATCACTTTGCCGACAACCGCAGAAATCAACGGGAAGGAATATCAGATAACCTCTGTCGGCAATGCATTTGAGGAAAACGAAAGTATTACCGGCGTCACGATTCCGGACGGATATACGGAAATAGGACTCAGTGCGTTCAAGGATTGTACGGGACTGCAAAGCGTTGAAATCCCCGGATCTGTGGATATGATTTCAACAAACGCATTTTCCGGCTGCACAGCACTTAATACCGTAAATTTTGACGATGATACGGCAGCGTCGCTTACGATCAATTTAGGTGCATTTGCAAATTGTACCGCACTCACCTTTATTGAGCTTCCGGCAAGACTCAGCTCGACAAGATACAATTTTCTGTACGGCTGCGATGCATTGACATCAATCACAATGAAAGACGGTGCGCAAAAGTTTGCCACTGTTGATAATGTACTTTACAATGTCAGCGATGATGAGGCGGTAATGGTTGTATATCCCGGCGGAAAACCGGAAACGGAATACACCATTCCGACAGAAGTGAACGGAAAAGCAGTAACTTCCACTGCAATGCACCTTTTCAGAAACAACTCTGTTTTGAAAAAAGTTACCGTTCCGGCAAGCATTACAAGCTTGGGTGGCTACACATTTAACGGAATGAAAGCCATTGAGGAAATTGTCCTTGAGCATGAAACAGCTCCGTCAATCGGCTCGGAAATTTGCACCGAGATGAATACCGGCAGCAAGGTCATTGTGAAAAACGAAGAAGTTGCAAAGATTTTTGAATCCACATCTGCATATACCAAATATTATACACCCGAAAAAACAACTATAACTGTTGCGGGGCAAACTCCTGAAGTCAAGACAGTTTCCACAAGCTTTTTCTGTTTCGGCAGAGCCGGAAATAAAGGACGGAAAAGCGGTTTACAGCATTTATTTTGATAACGCCGAAAATGTGAATACGGTTCTTTTAAAGGTGTCATTCGATACGGCACAGGTTAGTGAAGGTACGGTTACGGTTGCAAATGACAAATTCACAAGCGGAACATCAAACTGGACAGAAGAAAACGGAAAACTTATCTTAAAGGCATATGTCGGAATTACCGGAAATGTTTCGGGATTTTCTTCAGCAGAAAAAACAAAGCTTGCAGAAATTGCCGTTCCTTTTAAAAGCTGATGCAAAGGGAAATATCACTGCAAAATAACCGATGCGAAAGCGGCAGGCGTTGTCGGTGAAGATGAGTCGGCAATGAACGGTACAGTCACAATGGGCACATCATCGGCAAACGTATTTGTTCCGAATTATGATGTAAATAGCAACGGTACGGTCGATATTATTGATATTACCGAGGCGCAAAGATACTATCAGGTAGCATCATCGGATGAAACTTGGGCAAAAGCGAAAGCAATGGATGTAAACGGCGACAACAAGGTTGACATTCAGGACTACATAGACATATTCAATCATTTAAGCGATTTCTAAAAAGGAGTATATATGAAGAATAAAATTTTTAACAGATTATCTTCTCTTGTAGTGATTGCGGCTATGCTGATGGGATTTACCGTCAGCGTATCTGCCGGCAATGACGGACTGATTGGTGCAAATATCAAAGACGGTCAGCTCCTCGGTTATTTCGGAGACGGCGGAGATATAAAATTCCCGATACCGTCACCATTATTGCGGAGAGGCATTTTTAAATAACGATAATATCACAAGCGTAACAATTCCAGGCAGCGTACAGGTAATCGGCTACCATGCATTTGACGGCTGTACCGAATTGGAACGGGTTATATTTGAAGACCCGACAGACGGAGCCGATTTGATTATCCGATTGGATGCTTTTGCAAATTGCCCGAAACTTACGGAATGTGAAATTCCCGCAGTGGCAAGCTATGTGACGGCGAATGTATTCAAAGGTTGCAGCAGTAGGAAAAAATAAAGGTACATCCGCAAAACCCGTATTATTTTACGGACGATAATGGCGTTATGTTCGGACCGCGGGTCAATGAGGGTGAGCCGCAGTATGACGATCCGAATTTGACATTGACGGCTTATCCGAGCGGTAGAGAGGGATTATACAGTATCCCCGAAAGCGTTCAAGGAAGAACCGTTGACCGCATCTGGTCAGGGGCATTCAAAAATGCCGAAAAGCTGACGGATATAGAGATTCCCGAAAACGTAAAAATCATCGGAGGCAACGCTTTTGAGCATTCGGGATTAACCGATGTAACAGTACCCGATACGGTAGAGTCGCTGGGTTCCGGGGCGTTTGAAGATTGCACAAAGCTTACGCATATTCAGTTACCGAAAAATCTGACAAGCATACCGCACAGCATTTTCAAAGGCTGTACAAGCCTTTCGTCAATCGAGTTCCCACAAGCGGCGACCAATATTGAAATGTATGCATTTGCCGATTGCAAATCGCTTACAAATCTAATTCTTCCGGACGGACTTGTGAATATTACACTGGCGGCATTTGAGGGCTGCACCAATCTGCAAAGAGTGGTGATTCCGGCAAGTGTCACGGGATTTCCGAATGATGATACGCTCGGAGCTTATGATATGTTCCCCGACAGTCCGAAAAGCCTTGTTGTATATGTAGAGAAAGGCTCAAACGGAGAGCGATGGGCGGTGAATAATGTTGCCGACTGGGGTTATCAATACAAAATTCTTGACAGTGTATCCAATCTTGACGGTGTTGATTTCGGAAGCTTTTACTTAATCAATCTCGACAAAAAGTCAGGGTTGAGGGAAAGTTTTCAATCAATTCGCAGCTTGTTGTGAATGAGATAAATTCGGGCAACGAATATGATGCATTTCAGGCAAAATCGGAAAACGGAATTTTGAAAGTATATGAAGTATCCGCAACCCACGAAAGCGATACCTATACAATCAGTGTCGGACTTTCGGACGGCTGCTCCAAAAATGCAAAGCTGTATTACTATGAAAACGGCGAGGCGGTGGAAATTTCATCATCGCAAGTAAGCAAGACCTTTACCGTACAGACGGACAGTTTGGGATATTTTGCAGTAATTGATTCTTCAATATCCGGCGGAGAAGATCACGAAGTAACGAAAGTAACGCTGAACAAAACCACCGCAGCTATGAAAAAGGGCGACAAACTACAATTATCGGCAACGGTACTGCCACAAACGGCAACGAATAAATCAATTCGTTGGGAAAGCTCAGACAACACGGTAGCGACCGTTGACAGCAAGGGCGTTATAACTGCCGTTTCGGCAGGTAGTGCAAAAATCACGGCAACGGCAGTGAACGGTGTAAATGCTACTTGCACAATCTCCGTTACGGATTCCGAAACCCCAAAACCGGCAGAGGAAAAAATCGAAACCAAAGTATCGCTTAAAGCGGATAAAGCGGTTTCCGAAAAAGGAAAATCGTATTTCACGCTTGCACTTTCCGAATCGTCAAGGATTGCAAATATTCAAATTACTTTTGAAACATCAACCAATGATGTAACAGTCAGCGGAATTAACGGATTTACCGTCATTGGCGACGCAGAGGACGGCAAAGTGGTTTTGGGTTATCTCAATGCAAACGGCGAACTGTTTTCCTCGGCTCAGTCCGCAGATATTGCAAAAATTACGGTCAACGCCGAAAATGCAACACTGAAAATCACCGATGTCAAGGTATCGGGTTGGGACACCGATAAAACCGTAAAATACGGCAAAGTGAACGGAATCGACCCATCCGAGGCAACCTTTACGGATGCACTTTCCTATGACGTAAATCAAGACGGAACGATTGATCTTTTGGATATTACCGAAGCACAGCGTTACTATCGTGCAGATAAGAACAGTTCAAACTGGAATGATGCATCAAAATGCGATTTCAACGATGACGGCAGAATCGACATCGAGGATTATATGGAAATTTGGCTGAATTTTACAAAATAATGACGCATGATACAGGGCTGTATTCTACTATAGCCCTGTCATTTAAGTAGGAGGATATTATGAACAAAATAGCAAAAAACTGTTTTCGGCTGCTGTGATTGTTTGTTTGAGTATTTCGTCTGTTGCTGCCTATGCGGCACAAATCACGCCCTCAAGCACAAGCATCACGCTCGGTAAAAACGATAAAGAAATTTCGTTTGATATTTTTTAGAAGCTGACAGTGCATATGCAGGGGCGGAATTTGGTATTAAACCATCACAAAGCGATGTAGAATTTAAATCACTTGTCTTGTCAGATGAATTGCAGAATGAGTCAAAGGTACAGACTATAAAAGACGGATGTCTGTATTTCGGATTTTTTTCAAACACCAACAAATACAGCACCGAAAAAAAAGAAAATAGCTACATTAAACTATACTTACAGTGGCAGCGGAATAAGGACAATTTCCTTAGTTGAATCAAAAATTGTAATAGTTGATAAAACAGGTAAAACAAACGGAGATACCTCATCAAGCCCGTTTACCGTTTCAATAACCCGACAAGGAACATCCGGCGGCGGTGGTGGCAGTTCTTCAAGCGGAGGAAGTATAAAGGAACCGGATATAACCATACCCATTCCTGACACGTCAAAAACCTATTCAGACAAAAAAATTTGCGGATATAAACGGTCATTGGGCGAAAAACGATATTTACAGCGGCGTAAAGAACGGTTTGTTCGCAGGCATATCGGATACGATTTTCGATCCCGACGGAACTGTTACAAGAGCAATGGCGGTTACCGTTCTCGGTAGGTTTTCAAAAGATAATACAGAGAGTGCAGTATCGGCTTTTACCGATGTTACGGCAGATAAATACTATGCAAACTATGTTTCATGGGGTGCGGAAAACGGTGTTGTAAAAGGTATTTCCGAAACAGAATTTGCCCCCGAAAGTGCAGTTACTCGTGAACAGATGTCGGCAATGATTGTACGCTATCTGAATTACGAAGAGATCCTTTACCGACCGGCAGCGAGAAAATAAAAGAACATAGCGATTATGAGCAAATTTCGGATTACGCAAAAGAAGATATGGCAATCTGTTATGAAATGGGACTGATAAAGGGGCATGACAGCGGACTTATCGAACCAAACGGAAATTTAACCCGTGCGCAGCTTGCTTCGATTATGGCAAGAATTTCAACTTATTTTAAAAATACAAAATAAAATTTAATAAAACTCTTGACAAAAAAGATATAACACTGTTATTATGAATATAACAGTGTTATATTTTGCTTTGCGGAGGACTGAAAATGAATAGAAACGAAAATAATACGCTTGATGATATTCTGTCGGCTGCAAAAGCTGAATTTTCCGAAAAAGGCTTTCAATCGGCATCACTGCGCAGAATCGTAAAAAATGCCGACGTGACAACGGGTGCATTTTACGGTTATTTTAAGAGCAAAGAAGAATTGTTTGACGCACTTGTCGGCGAGCAATATGACACGCTTATGGGTATGTTTTGTGAAACGCAAAATGCTTTTACAAGGCTTTCACCGAAGGAACAGGCACAGCAAATGGGCGAGCTTTCCGGCGAGGGAATGATAAAATGATGAATTATTGCTATGCCAATAAAGATGAATTTAAACTTATTCTCTGCTCCTCTGACGGCACAAAATATGAAAATATAATTCACGATATGGCGGAAATCGAAGTTGACGCCACGCATAAGTTTGCAAAAAACAATGGAACAGCTCGGCTATCCGAAATACAATGTTGACAAAACACTTGAGCATATATTGGCAAGCGGATTGTTTTCGGCATTTTTTGAAGTGATTATTCACGATATTCCGCACGAAAATGCGGCAGAATATCTTGAGGAGCTCAAAGCGTTCTATACTGCCGGCTGGAAAAAAATTATGGGATTTTAATCCCTATATTTTTTGAATATATGTTAGGTTAAACTAACTATAAGACAACATAAAACAAATCAATGCAAGGAGGAATTGTTTTGAAAAAACAATCAAATTTATCACGGCTTTTATCTTATGCCGGCGGACACAAGTATTTTACTTATGTTTCGTGGATTTTATCTGCCGTATGCGCACTGACTGCACTTGTGCCATTTTGGTACATTTGGAAAATTATCAACGAGGTATTGAAAGCCTCGCCGAATTTCGGCAGTGCGCAAAATCTTACGCATTACGGCATAATGGCAATGGCTTATGCGATTATATCGTATTTAATCTATATCGGCGCACTGCTCTGCTCGCACCTTGCGGCATTTCGCATTGCGGCAAATATGCGTATTGACATAACCGAGCATATTGCAAAGCTGCCCATCGGCTTTACCGACAGTTTCGGCAGCGGAAAGCTGCGCAAAATTATAAACGACTCCACTGCGGCGACCGAAACCTATCTTGCACATCAGCTGCCGGATAAATATGCGGCAATGGCGACACCTGTCGGACTGCTTGCACTGTTGCTTGTTTTTGATTGGCGGCTCGGACTTTTGAGCTTGGTGCCTGTTGCCGTTGGATTTGCTGTTATGTCCGCAATGACGGGAAAGCGAATGGAAGAAAAAATGCGGCAGTACGGCAATGCGCTTGCGGCAATGTCTAATGAGGCGGTTGAATATGTGCGAGGTATTCCTGTTGTGAAAACATTTGGTCAATCGGTGTTTTCCTTCAAAAAATTCAAAGCCACGATTGACGAATACAAGAAGTGGGTTCTTGCTTACACAAAGGGATATGCGGCTGCCGATGATGCTCTACACTGCGGCGATAAACGGTGTGTTTGCGTTTTTAATACTCGGTGCGTTTTGGTTTACAAACGGCACTGTTACAAGCGAATTTTTCGTAAATCTATTGTTCTACATAATCATAACGCCTGTTATATCGGTCACGCTCACTAAAATTATGTATATGAGCGAGGAGGGTATGGTTATCAGCGACGCTATCGAAAGAATTGACAGCGTGCTTAATGCCGAGCCTATGAGCGTCGGAAACAATTCGCATAAACCTAAAAGCGCATCTGTTGAACTTGAAAGCGTTCATTTCAGCTATGATGGTAAAAAAAGAGGTTATTTCGGATATATCGCTGAAAATAAAATGCGGACAGACGGTTGCATTTGTCGGTCCGTCCGGCGGCGGAAAATCAACGCTTGCAAGCCTTATTTCAAGATTTTTGATGTAAATTCGGGAAGTATCAAAATAGGCGGTGTTGATGTTCGTGATATTCCCAAGGACGAACTTATGAACACGGTTTCATTTGTGTTCCAAAACAGCAAGCTCATCAAAGCGTCCATTCTCGATAATGTTAAAATGGGCAAATCCAATGCCACGGATGAAGAAGTTTTAAATGCGCTTAGGGCTGCGCAGTGTATGGATATTATCGAAAAATTCCCCGACGGTGTCAATACCGTTATCGGAAGTCGAGGAGTTTATCTTTCCGGCGGTGAAATGCAGAGAATTGCCATTGCCCGTGCAGTGCTGAAAAACGCTCCGATTATAATTTTGGACGAGGCGACCGCCTTTGCGGATCCCGATAATGAGGTAAAAAGTACAGAAAGCTTTTGCAAAGCTTTCCGAGGGTAAAACGGTTATTATGATTGCACACAGGCTTTCAACTGTTCGGAATGTGGATTGCATTTATGTAATTTCGGACGGAAAGATTGTGGAATACGGAAACAGAGCGGAACTCATAGAAAAGAAAGGCATGTTCTATGAAATGCAAAATGACTATCAATCATCCGTTGGCTGGAAAGTATCAAACGAAACGGAGGAATCGAGAAATGATTAAGCTTATACAAAAAGCCACGGCATCGTCAAAAAAAGACGGTGCGGTAGGGTTAATAAAAGGCATTATCGCCTGCGCCTTTCAGAATATGGCATTTATGCTGCCGACAGGACTTTTTATATTATTTGGTCAAAGATTTACTCGGCGGCGATATGGGCGGAAAAACAGTTTTTTACACAGTCGGCTGCGTTATATGCTTTGCGCTTATATTAATTACAACTTGGTTTCAGTATAACAATACATTTTTTACGACATACGAGGAAAGCGGAAAACGTAGATTGCTTAGCCGAAAGGCTCAGAAAGCTACCTCTTTCGTTTTTCGGCAAAAAAGACCTTGCCGACCTCACAAGTACGATTATGGCGGACTGCGAAGTTTTAGAAAAGGACTGCTCGCACTACATACCGGCGCTGTTCGGCTCGGTGATTTCCACGATAGTCATTGCACTCGGTTTGTTTGCGTTTGACAAGGCAATGGCGCTTGCGGCACTGTGGGTAATTCCCGTATCGGTGCTGATTATTGTGCTAAGTTACAAGGTTCAAGACAGAGCGCAACAAAGGAATATGTCGGTCAAAATGGCTTGTGCAGACGGAATACAGGAATACATAGAAACATTGCGTGACCTCAAGGCAAACAATGCGGAAAGCAGTTACCTTAAAGGTTTAAGAAGTAAAATTCGTTCCGTTGAAAAAGGGGCTTTCAAAACGGAAATAACCACCGCCGTTTTCGTAACCTCTGCCGGAATGGTGTTAAAGTTCGGCATCGCAACCGTTGCACTTGTCGGTGTGTCACGGCTTGTAACCGGGAAAATAGATGTTTTAACGCTTTTTATGTTTTTTGCTCGTTGCATCCCGTCTTTACGACCCGATGCAGGCGGCACTTCAAAACCTTGCGGCGGTTATTGCAATGCGGACAAATGTTGCACGAATGAACGAAATCTTAGACCACGAAATTCAGCAGGGCGGCGATACTCTCACAAACAAAGGCTGCGACATTACCTTCGACCATGTGGGCTTTTGCCTACAAGAGCGGCGAAACGGTGCTTAGTGATGTGTCGTTCACCGCAAAACAGGGCGAGGTTACGGCGCTTGTTGGTCCGTCCGGCGGCGGAAAGACAACAGTGTCACGGCTTGCGGTCAGATTTTGGGATAATCAAAAGGGCAAAATTACTGTCGGCGGTATGGATATTTCAAAAATCGATCCCGAAAAGCTGATGACGCTTTATTCTATCGTTTTTCAAGATGTAACGCTTTTTAATAACACCATTATGGAAAATATCCGACTCGGCAGAAAAGGCGCAACCGATGAGGAGGTTTTGGCAGCGGCACACCTTGCAAACTGTGATGAATTTGCCGAAAAACTCCCCGATAAATGGAATACTGATATCGGCGAAAACGGGTGCGAATTGTCGGGCGGCGAAAGACAGCGAATTTCAATCGCCAGAGCATTTTTGAAAGACGCACCGATTATACTTTTGGACGAGGCAACGGCAAGTCTTGACGTAGAAAACGAAACCGCTATACAGACGGCTCTTTTCAAGACTTATCAGGAATAAAACGGTTCTTGTCATTGCGCACAGAATGAGAACAGTTGCCGGAGCCGATAAAATAGTTGTATTATCGGACGGTGTTGTTGCCGAGCAAGGCACACCGGAGAAACTTTTAAATAAAAACGGAATATTTAAGAGAATGGCTGATTTACAGCTTCAAGGACAGAATTGGACGGTGAGATAATGTCATTTTTTGAAAACACTCGTAAACCTGTGGGATTCGGCGGGAAAGTTATGACCGCAATGATGAATATAGGGCACAAACCTGTGGCACATTGGGGACTTCAATTTTTGAAAGTTTCGTCAAATGCCAAGATATTGGACTGTGGCTGCGGTGGTGGAGCGAACATTAAAAAGCTTCTTAAGAAATATCCGCATAGCATTGTAAATGGTATTGACTATTCTATTGTCAGTGTGGAAAAATCTAAAAAGTCAATAATAAGGCTGTTGCAGAAGGACGCTGCACGGTTCTGAAAGGTAATGTGATGAATATGCCGTATTCGGCAACTTGTTTCGATGCTGTTACGGCTTTTGAAACCATCTATTTTTGGCAGGATTTGCCGAAATGCTTTTTGTGAGATCTATCGGGTACTGAAACCCGGCGGAACATTTCTAATATGTAATGAGGTTAGCGGTGATGAGGCTAAAGATGAGAAATGGACAAAAATCATTGAGGAAATGACCATATATAAAGATACAGAATTGAAAATATATCTCGGACAGGCAATGTTTCGCAATATTCAGATTCGGAAAAAGAATAATTGGTTGTGCGTTACGGCGGAAAAGTGAGGGATATTATGTCAAAAAAAAAGCAACGGAATTTCAGCGTGTGGCAATGAGCCGGATTTACCGCGGAAAAGAAATATTTAAGCCGCTTAACACCGGGTGGATTGATGAAAATGTCGCTTGCGTAAGAGAGTGGGTTGCAAATATATTTTTCTATCGCAGGGGTGAAACAACAATTATGATTGACGCAGGCTACAACTATGACAGGCTTGCGGAGAAAATGGGCTGGCTTGAGATTGACGCAAAATCAATACGGCATATTCTTATAACGCATCAGGACACCGACCACGTTGGGGCGGTTGAGGCAGACGGCTTGGGATTGTTCAAAAAGGCAAAACTTTATATCGGAGAAATCGAAAATCGTTATCTTACGGGCGAGGTTCGCCGAAGGGTTATGCACCGCCTATATAAGTTGCCGCAGGTGACGATAAATAACAAAAAGCAACTGTTAAAGGACGGCGAAACCTTTAAAATAGGCAATATTAAAATCCACGCATTTCTTGTTCCGGGTCATACATGGGGACATATGGTATATTTGATTGATGATAAGTATCTGTTTACCGGAGATACGATTTGGTTTGGTGCAGACGGCGGTTACAGCTTTATTTCAGCACTTGCGGAAAGCAATAAGCTGGCGGTGAGATCGCTCGGGATTCTTGAGCAAAAACTGAAGAAAAATGTGTTAAGCCGCTGTTTATTACGGGACATACAGGTTTTACCGACAACTTTGAATTTGCATTTGCACATAAGGAAAAGCTGTGTTCACCGTTTAAAAAGAAAGTTCATGATCCGTCGGCACTGTACGATGCCTATGATGAGTCTGATGATACGGAGAGAAATGCAAAAACGGATTTTTAAAGGTAGCAGGGAAATAGGAGAACTGAAATAACGGAGGCAAGCTATGTTTTGGGATAATGTTGCGTGTGTATATGACGTTTTTGCAAATGTTATCAACCGAAAAACAAATGAGGAGCTTTGCTCTGTGGTGAAAAAATCTGATTCTGCCCGAATATGAGGTTTTGGAATGTGCCTGCGGCACCGGATTACTCACAAAAGAAACAGCACAGCGGTGCAAAAGCCTTGTTGCAACGGATTTTTCCGAAAAAATGTTGGAGCGAGCAAAGAAAAATTGCCGTAAATATGCCAACGTACATTTTGAAAAAGCGGACATCATGCACCTTGATTATCCCGATCATAGTTTTGATGCAGTAGTTGCTGCAAATGTGATTCACTTGCTGGACGAACCGTACAAGGCTCTGCACGAGCTTGAACGGGTATGCCGCCCGGGCGGAAAAATCATTATTCCGACATATATGAACCGTACTGAAAATGGCAAGATCAATGGTGCTTCAAAGGCAATCGAAAAGCCGGAGCTGACTTTAAGAAAAATTCACCCGGAGACATACAGAGATTTTTTTGCTGCTGCGGGATATGCAGAAGCAAGCTATACTTTATGTGAAGGACGGATTCCTTTGTGCGGTGGCGGTGTTGATAAAAAAAGGAGCGTTACTATGAAATATAAAATTGAAAAGAACACTGTACAGGAAACGCTTATTATTCCGCTTTATGCACGGAAAATGTGTTCCGAACTGTATCCCACATTGTATTATGATGAAACAGCGTCCGAACTGATTGATAAAATTGATTATGACTTTTCGGATGTTGCGGAAAAATCAAAGAGCCTTATGCAAAGATTTGGATTTTTAGAGGTTGCGATGCGCCAAAAACGACCTTGCGTGGGAGATTCGGTATTATTTAAACGCACACCCGAACGCTGCGGTTGTAAACTTAGGCTGCGGACTTGATAATACAGGGCACTTTTTGCAATAACGGAAAATGCAAAATCTACAACCTTGATTTCCCTGATGTTATAACGGTGCGAAATAAGCTGCTGACTGCCGGCGAGCGTGAGAAGAATATAGCGTGTGACATAAACGATATAAGCTGGTTTGAAGAAATAGACGCATCGGACGGAGTTGTATTTTTTGCCTCGGGCGTATTTTATTATTTTCGCACCGAACAGGTTAAAAGGCTTGTTCGGGCTATGTCAAATATGTTTGGCGGCGGCAGAATGGTGTTTGACGCCGCCGGGAAAACTGCTGTAAAGATGATTGCAAAGACCTGGCTTAAGGAATCAAAGATAAAAGACGTCGGCGCTTACTTTTTCCGTTTCGAACGCAAAGAAAGAGCTTTCCTTATGGAGCAGAGATATGAGCATTTCAAGCAGAGGGTATATGCTCGGTTACGGCGACCTTAAAAATGCGCCTGTCGGCAGATTTTTTAAGTTTTTAGCAAGCGTAGGCGATAATATTATGAAAATGCAGATTGTGCGTCTTGATTTTGGAGGTGCAAAATGAAATATATAGGAATACCGCTTGGAATGTGGGTGCTGTTTGAAAAATCGTTCAGAAAAATCTTGTTTCCGAATTCGGATATAATAAAATCACAGCCAAACAAATATCGAAAAACGCAAAAAGCAGATACAAAAGCATTATCCGTAATCTGCCCGAATTTGAAAAGGGAGATCAGTTTAAAACAAACATTGTCGGCTGTGCAATGCTGGGTGCTTTTGTACTCTCTATGCCCAAAAGACCGAGCGTTGACGAACTTACCGAATACTATTCAAAAGCGATGATGACAAGGTTTATGAGGTGGCTCTGCCGCCAAAGCGGAAAGAAAAAATTCACCGCAAAAAGACATTGCAGAAATGAAAAAAACTGCCGAATTAAAAGCTGCCGACCGCAATCCGTACTCGTGGAATATGGATTTTTATGAATATTCGGACGGCAGCGGATATGAGGGACGATTTACAAAGTGCGGAATTTGCGTGTTGATGAAAGAGCTGGGGCTGTTCGACTTGACACCGGCAATGTGCCGCTTGGATTATACGATGAGCGAGGCAGGCGGAGCCACGAATTTTGTGCGCCGATATACCATTGCGTCCGGCGGCTCGTATTGCGACTGTGGTTATAAAAAAGAAGATTTAACGGTTGTTCGTAAATCGAATTTAAAAGGAACTGTAAATAATGCCGTTTTTATTGCATTGTTGTATCTAAAACATTAACAACTTTAACATCCTTGCGATCGGCATAATCTATTGTGTTCTTTTGTCCCACTTGGCTGACCGTTCCAAACGGCAATTACAAGGCTTGAACGGTCAACTATCCATTCATTGCGTTTTTGATAGCAAGCTCTATAATAGTGATCGCTGATTATGGTTACATAATCGGCATTTTTTAATATGCGGTTATACCGCCGTTCTTCAAAGAATCCACGCCGTTTCTCAAAGTCGGGGTGCGGTATGGCACAGATGAGGCGCAGAGCGTCATTCCGCTTTTTCTTTTCAAGCACAATTTCAGCCGCCCATATATCCGTACCTTTTGCCATACCCGTTATAAAAGTTACATATCCGTCCGCTATTACATTGTCAATAGCCTTTTCCAAAAGATGTTTTACCTCATTTTCGGAAAGGCTTAATTTTTCCGGGCGATGTCCCGTAAAGCAGCACCTGTGTAATCGTTTTTCATTTTCCATAATAAATATTCCTTCTTCCGTTGAAAATTCAATGCAATTAAACTATTTTTCAAATTCTTTATTTAATATCTCATACAACTTTTCGGGGCTTTGTATAAGTTCACTGCTATGATAGTATGAATGTTCTACATCATCCCAGTAAAAAAATAATATAACCGTGTTTAAGCCGAATAATCTCAATATCGGGATTATTACGAATATCATTTTTGAAACACTCTAAAACCTCGCTATATTCCATAGAAAACTCCTTTCTCCGTCAAATGTTTAATTACAACGATTTTTAGACAAAATAAAAAATCGTAAAACTGATAGTTAAACGATTTACACTTCATATTATTTGAATTTTCAAGCATTTTATGAATATTTGACGGCTTATCAAGACGGATTATACATTTTTCCGAGCCGATCCATTTTTTTTTGCCTTATGTTCCGGCAGAGAGTGAGCATATATATTCAGCGTTACTGTCGGCGAGGCGTGCCCGAGTATTTCGGACAGAGTTTTTATATCCATTCCGATTTCCAAAGCTCTTGTGGCAAAAGTATGCCGAGTTGTATGAAACTTTACATCACGGACACCGATTTCCTTTAATATTGCCTTGTATCTTCGTGCGTAAACAGTCGGCTCAATGAATTTTCCCTTGCGGTTAATTAAAAACCACTTCCGTGTTCAATCGCTTTCAGCTTTGCGGTTAAGATAATCCATTATTACCTCCGTATAAAGGCAGAGAGTCACGCAAGAAAGGGCTTGCGTGACTCTCACACTCATTAAAATTTTCCGTTTTGATTCTGCCAAGTTGATTTATCGGCAATAGTTTCCATTACATCCCAATGTTCTGCAATTTTGCCGTTTTCAATTCTCCACAAATCATAATAAGATGTAGGTGCTCCGCCGAAAGTTCCCTCGCTGACTGCAAGCACATAATTGCCCTGTGCAAGCACCTGATGAACAGTAGTATAAATCATCTGGATGCCCTGTTTGCCGAGTGCTTCAAGTGCTGCACCAAGTCCTGAAAGTCCGTCTGCAATACCTGTGTTATGCTGAATGTAAGTATCACCATCAAAGTAATCAGGCGTTTTTTCGGGACGATTGCCTTGCATTACATCATAAAGGAAGTTTTTTATGAGTCCACGGTTTGTCTCTGTCTTATCAAGGTCGTTGATTTCCATAGTGCCGTCTGTTTGCGTGTGACCTGACGGGTTCGGCTCTGCCTTGCTTGCAATGTTGTCCCAGTGTTCTGCAATCTTGCCGTTTTCGTCGAAGCGGAAAATGTCAAAAGCAACCTGCTCGCCCACACCTGCAAAGTTATAAACTGTCTGCAAGAACACCTTGTCGCCGTCCTCGAAAGCACGAATGTTGTTTACAGTTGTTTTTACGGGAGCTGAAGCAAGATAGGAAACAGAGCCTACAAAAGCATCCCTGCCTGTGCCGTATGCGAGATTGTGCTGAATGTAATTTTCTGCAAGAAGCTCGGAAGCTTTTTCTGTATCGCCTGTGGCAAAAGTATTAATAAGTCTAATAGCTTTTTCTGTATTTGTCATTGTGATTACCTCTTTCTTGTCGTTTTGATTATTACCAAAGATTTTCTTAAAAATATTCATTTTGGATTTCTCTTTGTCTGTGCTTTGAGTTACGAAACGGCCGTTCTTCGTAGCTCTTGACACTATTATATCTGTGTCGGTATCACTTGTAAAGTAAGCACAATATTGTGCCGTAGTTACCTGAAAGATACTATTGGGCGGTTACCGAACGGAAACTAATGCGTAAACACAAGGGCTTTCGGAGTTTTAAACGCTGAAAATTTTTTAAGATTTTTTGATTTATGATGTACTTGACGGCCAATAGGGGGGATGGTACAATTAAATTGTAAATAACAATTAGATATTATGGCGGAGGTAGCATATGAACGAGAAAACAAAAGAACTTCCGGCTTGTCCTGTGGAAACCACCTTGACATTGATTGGCGACAAATGGAAGGTTTTGATATTAAGGGATTTAATGTCCGGAACAAAGCGTTTTGGCGAGTTGAAAAAATCCATCGGCACGGTATCGCAAAAGGTGTTGACTGCACAGCTTCGTGATATGGAAGCGAACGGACTTGTGCACAGAGATGTATATGCCGAAGTTCCGCCAAGAGTGGAATATTCTTTGACGGAATTGGGTCAAAGTCTCAAACCGATACTTGACGCTATGTGGAACTGGGGAGAGGACTACAAAAACAGCGTAACAGGAAATTAAAATTTTTGTGTGACAACAGGAATTATGATATACGGTAATTCTTGAATAATCCTTATAACTTGTGCCAAACGGTATATATAAAATCGTTTAAGTCACAGTTGTCAGGAGCGAGTTGGAGTAAGGTATTGTAACTAAACAATCTATTCTCAATATTGAATTAATTTACAAAAAACAGGAGCTAACTGATTTGACTTTCAGTTAGCTCTTTGGATTATATACCGAGAATTGATTTCAATTCAGGCTTATTTCCTATTCGCCACATAAGAACAAGATCAAAGCAAGCTAATTGATCTAGCTCAGAAGGACCATCAAGCATATATCTATGTTTTTCAAAAATGGGAGCATACTCAATAACGATTTTCTTCAAAGCTACATTGTTGAGCATTGTAATTCTGTTGGGTTCGATAATAAAAGATAATAGCATTTTTGAAACAGATAAACCTGTTGTATCTTTTATATACTTAAATAAATTTTGTTTTTTATTATTTTTCATATAACAATACCTATATTATTTGCAATCGTATTTTACGTATAATCATATATAAAATTCTTTTTTTTGAATTTCAACATTTCTATTCTTACGGACAATTTTATTCCATATGCGAAACATATTGTATGTGGAAAAATAAGACGGATTATCTCTGTTAAGTGTAAGACAAAAACTCATCATTAAGTACATTTATTGTATCATATTGCGTTGAAATAATCAAGCGTAGTGTATAAAGTCATCTTGAATTTGCAATATAAGTTCAACGAGCAAAAATAACTCAAAGGAAAAATTCGGTATAATAGAATTGCAACGATTATTAGTGAAAGGATAAGCTCTATGAATCACTATACACAGGTTGGTACAAAAGAACGAGAAAAGATACTATTTTTCTCTAAAATGTATTTAAAACATATTGAAAAAAATGTTGTTATATGTTAAAATAAATTGTTAAAAGAAATGGAGGGAGAACATGAAAAAAGTTTTATATATTTTAATCGCAGCGATCTCGGTAATGGCATTTTCGGGGTGCGGGATGAAAAACACAGTACAGATTGGTACGGGTGATGTGAATGGTACATATTATGCTTACGGCACGGAGTTAGCGGAAATATTAAACAATAACAGTGATGTTTATTTTAAAGTACGAAAAACAGCCGGTTCGGCGGCGAATTTACGTTTAATATCTCAAGAATATGTTGACATTGCATTTGTACAAAGTGATGTTATGAAAGACGCATACAACGGAACAGGATATTTTGACAAGGAATACAAAGGTTATTCGGCTATTGCCGGGTTATATACAGAGGCGATACAAGTTGCAGTACCGAAAGATTCGGATATAAATTCAATAAGCGATTTATACGGAAAAAAGTGTATCGCTTGGAGAAAAAGAATCGGGTGTATTACAAAATTCAAAACAAATATTATCGGCATACGGTTTAAACGAAAGTATGGTTGACGCTAAGTATTTATCATACACTGACGCAGCAAAAGCGATGAAAACGGAAATCTTGACGCATTTTTTCTGTACAGCCGGAACACCGACTCGTGCAATAACAGAAATTTCAGACGATATAAAGCTTATCCCTATTGACGGAACTGTTGCGGACAGACTTACAGAGCAATACAACGGATATGTAAAACATACAATAAAAGCAAACACATATGACGGACAAACAGAAGATATTAAGACACTCGGTGTGAAAATGGTACTGATTGCGAGTGACAAGATGTCAGACGACAGAGTAAAGTCAATTACAAAAAACATCTTCGACAACAGCAACAAGTTTGGTTTTGCCAAAGATGATACATTCGATATGAACTTTGCAACAGAAAATATTACTATACCGTTCCACAAAGGTGCAAGCGAATATTATGCGGAAAACGGAGTAAATGTTGCAACAAAAAAATAAAAAGGGGAAATGCAAAACATGAATCAGATTTCTTTAGATATGTACCAAACGCTTGGTATGGCGGTTGCGGTATTGTTTTTGGGAGCGTTTTGAAAAACGTATAAAATTCCTTTGAAACATTTTGTATTCCGTCACCGGTTGTCGGAGGATTGATATTTGCAATTGTTTCGTGTATACTGTATGCGACAGGAATTTTGGAAATATCATTTGACGAAACACTTAAAAATGTATGTATGGTAATATTTTTCACATCGGTAGGATTTCAAGCAAACTTGAAAGTATTAAAAAGCGGCGGACTAAGCCTTGTGGTATTTTTAGTTTGCGTAATAGTGCTTATTATAAGCCAAAACCTTGTTTCGGTAGGATTGGCAAAGTTGGTCGGGGTAAGTCCGCTTATAGGACTTAGCACAGGCTCAATACCTATGGTCGGCGGACACGGTACAGCCGGAGCATTCGGACCTGTACTTGAGGACTTAGGAATCTCGGGTGCGTCAACACTTTGTACAGCGGCGGCAACATTCGGATTGGTAGCCGGCTCACTTATGGGCGGCCCTATTGGCAGACGACTTATATTAAAGCACGACCTTTTAAAAACTGCCGTTATGGAAGATGACGCAACACTTGTTGAGGATGAAAAGAAACACAAGAGAAGTGTAAGTATGTATGCACCTGCAACATATCAAATTGCCATAGCAATGGGACTGGGAACGATTGTTTCGTGGGCACTGAGCAAAACAGGAATGACCTTTCCAATATACATAGGTGCAATGATAGTTGCGGCGGCAATGCGAAACATAAGCGAACACACAAACCTCTTCACCGTAAATATGGGTGAAATAAATGATATAGGTGGTATATGTCTTTCATTGTTCTTGGGCATAGCAATGATTACATTGAAATTATGGCAACTTGCATCATTGGCACTTCCGCTATTGATACTTCTTGCAGGACAAGTTGCGTTGATGTTTGTATTTACGTATTTCGTTCTATTTAACGTAATGGGCAGAAATTATGACGCGGCAGTGCTTGCGGCAGGTACTTGCGGTTTCGGAATGGGTGCAACACCTAATGCAATGGCAAATATGCAGGCACTTACAGAAAAAATATGTGCCGTCAGTAAAGGCATACTTGCTTGTACCGATTATAGGCAGTATGTTTGCAGACTTTTAAATAGTTTAACAATAACTTTCTTTATAAATTTGTTCTAAGAGTGATATGGAGGGATTTATTATGAAAAAGAAACCATTTATAACAGTTGAAACAGAAAATCTTGCAGTACCGGAAGTTCACATCGACAAAGAAGATGTAGAAGAAACAACCGATACGGACGATACAGAAACCATTACATATGACAACGTGGCAGTGCCGGAAATACATATAAAGCGTAAAAATAAATAGTAGATTTTCACATTTTACTTATAAAATGAATAGAAAACCATAAAAAGCATATTATAAATTCATACAGAAAAAACTTTACGGAGGATATAAGTATGAAGAAAGTAATATGCTTTTTTATTTGCGTATGTTTTATGATGCAGAGTGTTGTTGTATTTGCCGAAGGCAATACCGATTTAGGACTTAATGCAAAATCAGCAATACTTATGGAGGAATCGACAGGTAATATACTTTACGAAAGCAATCCCGACGAGAGATTACCTATTGCAAGCGTTACAAAAGTTATGACTATGCTCCTTATAATGGAGGCTGTTGACAGTGGAAAGATAAGCCTTGACGATATGGTCACTGTAAGTGAAAATGCAATGAGTTACGGCGGAAGTACAATGTTTTTGGAAACAGGAGAACAACTTACTGTAAATGATATGCTGAAAGGTATTGCGGTTGCAAGTGCGAATGACGGTTGTGTGGCAATGGCAGAACATCTTGCAGGCAGTGAAAGTGCGTTTGTGGATATGATGAATGAAAAGGCGAAGGAACTTGGTATGGAAAATACTCATTTTATGAACACAAACGGACTTGATGAAGATGACCATTATTCAAGTGCAAGAGATGTTGCGATAATGTCAAGGGAATTGATGAAACATGAAACGATTTTCAATTACACGTCAATATGGATGGACACACTTCGCGGCGGAAAGTTCCAGCTTGCGAACACAAATAAATTGATACGTTTTTATGACGGTGCAAACGGACTGAAAACTGGCTCAACATCAAAGGCACTATGTTGTTTGAGTGCAGCGGCAAAAAAGAAATGATATGCAGCTTATAGCCGTTGTACTCGGTGCACCGACTTCGGCAGAAAGATTTGCGTCAGCAAAATCACTTCTTGATTACGGATTTGCAAATTATGCGGTAAACACACAAATAACCGCCGGAGATGAAGTGCAGAAAATAGCGGTTGAAAAGGGCGTAGACAAAGAAGTGGGCGTTGTTGCAGGTGACAGTTGCTCAACGCTTGTGAAAAAAGGACAAGAGGACAATATTACCAAGGAAATAAAAATAGACGAAACGATTACCGCACCGATAGAGGCAGGACAAAAAATAGGAACTATGACAATAAGCCGTGATGGTGAAGTTATAGCGGATATTGATTTGAATGCGTCGTCGACAGTTGAGAAAAAGGGAATAGGACTTATAATAAAGACTTTTTCGCAACTATTTTCTTCGGAAGCAATAACGATACAGAAGAAAACAGCGAGATTTAAAAAATATAATAAAATTGTTGACAAAATAATTTATGTATGGTAGTATATATATATGGTTAGTAAAAACTAACCATATATTTTTAATCTGTCGTTAGTTTATACTAACTAAGAATAAGAGGTGTGTTAAGTGAGTATTGTAATAGTAGGCGGTCACGACAGAATGCACTGCCGATATAAAGAAATATGCAAAAAATTCGGATGCAAATGTAAAGTGTTTACGCAATGTCCTGCGGATTTTAAAAATCAGATAGGCAATCCGGATATAGTTATTGTGTTCACAGGAACGGTAGCACATAAAATGGTAAGAGTTGCGTCAGGTCAGGCTGAAAAGTCGGGTGCAATTATAAAGCATTGTAATTCATCAAGTGCTTGTGCATTGAATGATGCACTTACAGAATGTTTCTGCAAAGCAGTATAAATATTTTTAATATTAGGTTAGTCTAAACTAATCATAAAGGGAGAAAATTTATGCCGACAGAATATATTTTAGCATATCATTGTGCACCGGCATTTGCGGGGATAAAACCGTCTAATATAGCCTCGTGCAGTAAGCGTGAAAATCCGAATATAACCGTTCAGATAAAAATGCTTAACGAAAAGCTTAATAAAAACGATATTTACATAGATGTTTTGTGCGAATGCGGTGAACGTGTGCTTTTAATGGTGTATCGAAAACAGAAATTGTGCGAATACTTGCAAAGAGATGATATAAAATCATTTTTGTGCGATAACGGTTATCCAAAAAGAGTTTTCATTAGCAAAATATTTGGCAATATTAAAGTCAAGGATATATGCACAAAGATTGATGAATAAAGGAATTTCCGCACGAAATCGGAGCATTTCTCGGTTATCCTTTGCATGACATATACGGTTTTATAAATCATAAACACCAAGGCTGTCTTTTGACAGGTGAATGGAAAGTTTATGAAAACACAGAGCAAGCAAAAAATTATTCTGTCGTTATAATAAATGCCGTAAGGCAGTAATTAAAAGAATTAATGAGGGAAGAACTCTAACAGATTTATTTTGTATAGCATAACTGCAAGGGCAGTTTGTTAATAATTATTTTTGAGGAGGTTCATACAAATGAGCAAAACAGCAATTATTTATTGGAGTGGAACAGGTAATACCGAGGCAATGGCAAATGCAATATTTGACGGTGCAAAAGAGGTTAATGCAGATACAAAACTATTTTCAGTTGACCAGATAACAGCTGATGAGGCAAAGGATTATAATAATTTGATTTTTGGTTGCCCTGCAATGGGTGCAGAGGAACTTGAAGAAGGTGAATTTGAACCGTTTTTCGCAGAACTTGAGGGTAATCTTTCGGGTAAAAATGTAGCATTGTTCGGCTCATACGGTTGGGGCGACGGTGAATGGATGCGTGAATGGGAAAAAGAGAGTTACTGACGCAGGCGCAAAGCTTGCCAATGAAAGCGTAATCGCAAATGATTCGCCTGATGAGGACGCTGTCACAGCGTGCAACGGTTTAGGTAAAAATTGTAGCAGCGCTATGATTAAATAGACTTCCCTAAGAGAAAAAAATCTGAGTAGGTCATATTGGCTTGCTCAGATTTTTTTTGTAAATAAATGCTTGTCTTTTTATAGCATTTAGAATATAATATAATAAAAAGTGCAGGTGAAGAAAATGAAATATTACATAGGAATAGATTTGGGCGGTACAAATATTGCCGGCGGATTGGTTGATGAAAACGGCAAAATATTGAAAAATTATCAGTACCGACAGAAGTTGAACGTGGGGAAAATGCGATAATAGATAATATCTCCGATTTGTGCGGAAAAATTTGTGATGAAAACAATATCAAGCTGTCGCAAGTTGAAAAAATAGGAATAGGAGTACCGGGAACGGTCGATTCCGAAAACGGAATGATTATGTTTGCGTGCAATCTTAATTTTAATAAAGTAAGTATAAAGCCGATTGAAGAAAAGTGCGGTGTATCGGTTAAAATATTGAATGACGCGGATGCAGCGGCATACGGTGAATATGTTGCGTCGGGAAGTAAGGCGGATAGCTTTATTTGTATAACTCTCGGAACGGGAATAGGCTCGGGAATTATAATAAACGGCAAGATATATAACGGTTTTAACGGTGCCGGCGGTGAAATCGGCCATACTACGTTGATAAAGGACGGCGTGCAATGCTCGTGCGGTCGGAAAGGGTGTTGGGAAAAAATATGCGTCCGCTACCGCACTTGTTGCACAGACAAAAGCGGCGATAAAAAATAATCCCGAAAGCATAATGTCAAAAGAAACAGTTATAAACGGACAAACGGCTTTTCGTGCGGCTGATAAAGGCGATGAAACCGCATTAAAGGTTGTAGAAAAATATATTGAATACGTTGCAGAGGGATTGGTGAATGTAATTAATATATTTCAACCTAAAAGGTCGTAATCGGCGGCGGTATCAGCCGAGAGGGTGAGCCGTTTATAAGCAGAGTAAGAGAATTTGTTTATAAGTATGATTATAATAAATACCTTGACAAAACCGAAATAACCGCGGCAGAATTGTTTAACGACGCAGGTATCGTCGGTGCGGCATTATATTAATTAAATATAAGGAGAAGAAAATGAAAAAATATTTACACTACTAACAACGGCAGCTATGCTATGCAATATGTTTGCGGTTACCTCTTTTGCGGAAGAAAGTGACAAACCGACAAGCAACACAGCAATAACCGCAGCCAAAACGGCACAATGGCGAGCGACTGAAAGCGACAGTGCAACGTATGATTTGCGTATTCACGGTTGGTCAGGATGGGAAACGGCGGCATATATGGGCTTTGAATTGCCTGAAAATTTCAATGCGGAAAATGTAGGCAAGGCAGAACTTGTATTCGATACAACTTCTGTCGCAAATTCGGGAACGGCATACTTATATGAGGCTGATTATTCGGCTTTTGAAAACAGTATGCAATACACTGTTGCACCGACATATACCGAAAAAGAAATTATGTCGTTCACATCACCGTCAAATACAGGTGAATTTAAAATTGATGTGACAGACTACATAAAATCAATCAAGGATAAGGAAAATGTTGCGTTTAGAATAGACGTTAAGTCGCAGAACAACAACACAAACTGGAACATCGGTTCATGTACAAACAGCGGTAATGCACCGAAGATTGTAATAGGTGATGATGATAATGCAATAAAAAAATGCGTCATTTTCTGACGGTGATGCAAATTGGACTATTACAAACAGTGAAAATATGACAGTATCTGACGGTAAGTTAAACGCAAGCGGTACAGATTACGAGGCACAAATCAGTCAAACGGTCGGAAATATGGAAAACGGAACATATACACTAAATGCGTATTTGACTAACGACACAACGGACGGTATTTGCTATTTGTATGCCAAAACAAACGGTCACACAATGGCGTCAACGTCAATACCGATAAGTGACAATGAAAGCAAGGTTACAGTGCCGGGAATTATCGTCGAGGACGGAAAATGTGATATAGGACTTTATATAAAAGGCTCGCAAAATCTTACTCTTGACAAATTGTCTTTTTGCAAAGTCGGAGGAGAGCAGAATACCTTTCTTAAAAGGCGGAGAAATTTCAAAGCTTACATATGTAGAAGACAGGGGCGGCAAATTCTATGACGAAAACGGTCAAGAGGGTGACGCACTTCAAATTATGGCTGAAAACGGCTTTAATTTTGCAAGAATCAGAGTTTTAAACAATCCGGGAAAAGGTCACGGAAACGAGTATTATTTGCCTGAAGGCTATCAAGATCCCGACGACTGTCTGGCAATGGCAAGACGTGCAAAGGATAAAGGTATGCAGATAGAATTTACATTTGCATATTCTGATACTTGGTCGGACGGTGAAAATCAGCTTATTCCATATGATTGGCGTCCGTATATTGAGGAGAATAATCTAACGGGTGATGAGCTTGCAACATATCTTGAGGGTAAAATATACGAATCTACAAAGGATATGATGCTTAAATTAATCGAACAGGGAACTTGTCCTGAATATGTTTCGATAGGCAACGAAATGCAGTACGGATTGCTTTACAACAACCATAAGAACAATAACGGGTTCTATAACAAAAGTGATTATCTTACCCGTTTTGTAAATGCAGGTGCAAGGGCTGTTCGCGAAACGTCACCGGAAAGTAAAATCGTTCTTCACAGTGACCACGGCGGTGAACTTTTGAGCAGAAGAAAGACCTTTATTAATGCGCTTGCAAATATTGATTTTGACGTAATCGGTGTTTCGTATTATCCGTATTACACTAAGTCGATTTCGATTGATGATGTTGTGAATGAATTCAATACACTTATAAATCGTTATGATAAAGATGTTATAATAATGGAAACTGGTTACAACTGGAATGAAACAAAGCCTGACGGTTGGGACGGTCAACTTCAGGACAGTGGATATTATCAAAATATTTACGGTGAAACTCAATCGGGACAAAGAGCGTTTTTGACGGAATTGTATGCAAAGCTGAAACAGGTGCTTGGCGGCAGATGTATAGGTGATTTGTATTGGGATCCGGTAATGGTATATGACGGCGGAACGGGTAAAATCGGTTGGGCGATAGATGAGGCAACCGATACAACTCAAGGCAATGTTGTGCCGAATTCGACTATATTTGATTTTGACGGAAAAGCAGTTGACGGACAAAAAGCAATGAAATACAACACGAATGCAAGCGACAAAATTAATATAACAGGTACAGTCAGCAATGATAAAGGCATTGTTAAAAATACAGAAATAACATTTACGGTAAACGGTGAAAAATATAACGTTTCCACTGACAGATTCGGCAAATATATTGTGTCTGTGCCATACCCAAAAGAGAATAAATTTAATATTTCGGCTAAAGGCTGTACGGAAAAATATACGCCGGACGCACCGTATTACGGCGTATTTGTAGAGAATATTAATTTTGAAACATATGCTGACGGAACAGAAGCCGACAGTAAGAACTATATCTCAAAAGTAGACGGTACGATAGAAAATTCAATGTTAAAGTATGATGTTGAATACAGAACAGATATTGCAAATGCAAAGTTTATGTTGCCGTATATGATGACAGAGGTAATGTGGTTGCGATAAGCGACAAAAACAGAGATAATATAAATATCAAAAACGAAAGCAAGAGTTACACGATAAAGGCGATGTTGTGGAACAGAAATTTAAAACCGTTGTGTAATGTAGAAAGTAAGACTGTTGAAAGATAAAAAGAGCCTGTCAACAAAATGTCGACAGGTTTTAGCGACACTTGTATTAATAAGTGTCGCTTTTTTTATATAATAGCATAGAATGGTATGATTGCTGTTTTATGCTATCTTTTTTATTGTAAATATTGACAATGAAATAAAAACAAGGTATAATTTACTTATCAATCAGTAACTGATTAATATTTTTAGGGGAAAAATTTAATATGAGAACACAAGAATACAAAGAAGAAAAGAAAAAGGAAATTATGGAAAAGTGTTTTGAGTGTTATTGTGACAACGGACTCAGAAACACAGGGATTAAGGAACTTGGTAAGTATTGTGGTATGACGTCGGCTAATTTGTACAGCTATTTCAATAATGTTGATGAACTTATAATTCAGTCAACTGCGTATTGTATGACAAAAGTTGAGGACGATTTTATGGAACTGTCACCGAAAAATCCGCAGGATATAATGCGGTTCATAAGTGAAATTCCAAAATGGTCGGCTCAAAAACACGGCAAAAATATCGCCTTATGTATCAAGTATACACACATCCCAAATATGTTGAGTATGGGAAAAATTTTTTTAAGGGCGTTAGTATGCGATATACCGAATACGCCAAACAATTATCTCCCAAACTCGGAATACCTGTTGACATACTTACAGGTTTCATATTTATTTTTGTTCGGGCAACAGTGCATTATGCAATGTTTGAAGACGAATACTACTTGAAAGCGGAAATGGAGGCGTTAAAATTATCGGTGATTTCGGTATTGTCTAAAAAATAAAATTGAAAGGCGGGGAATTTTATGAAAATCAAAAGATGGTTAAGTACAATTATGGCAATGTGCATATTTATGTCTTTGATAACGTGTATGCCTGTATCGGCGGCTGCTCAAGAATGGACATATTGCCTTAAAGTACAAATAAGTGACGCAAAAGATTCAAAAAGTAAGGATGGAAATATTAAAGGATATTTGTATTTCAATGGGGAAGATGAAGAAGTTTTTACTTTGCAGAATACAAAAACATCTGGCGAAATGTCAGAAACTACACACACATCTTCAAGAGCTCCTTGGACTCTTGATAAAGTGACTATTGAAAACGTTACAACGGACGCATTTAAAATATTATATGTGAGTCTGGGAGTGGCTAAAAAAGGGAAGCGACTCATATAGATGGATTATAGATGAGATTTATCCGGACGGAACCGGTACAAAAGACGGTCTTTGGATTGAAAAAAAATAAAAAGAGAAGTACCACATACAGTATTAATGTTAATACAAAAAGACGCCTGAAAACTGTCGGAAACTTCGATGATTTCGGAAGTACAATGTATCTTAATCCGACAGGTGAAAAAGACAGCGTTGCATATGAATATAACGGATATGTAGGTGACCAATACAATGATATCTTAAACGATAATAAAGAATATTACTGTATGGATATGAGTGACGCACCTACGTTTACATTTGACGTTTCGGGAAAAGGCGAGAATATAACAGTTAATAAAAAGCACTGATCAGTAATGGTTGCATTACGGAAAAAAGCAGCAATCGTGGTTTTGATATAAACAAATCAAAACTTATGTCGTATATGAATAACAATAATATAAACAAAATCACTATTAAATCAACATTGAAATTCCCGGAAGATACCACATGCAACAAGGAAAGAACAGTTAAAAACATTCCATGGCTTAAATATTACAGCTATGAAGATTATGTCAAAACTTTAACGATTGTCAGAAATGCGTTTTCAATCGGCAGTGTTGAATTTAGCGGTAACTATCAAATACCTAATACAGCTGATAAAAATTATAATGCAGATAATCTGTTTTATAATAATGTAAAAAGAATTCTGAAGGAAAGCAGACAATTACCGTTACTGCGTCAATTAAGACAGGCGGTCATAATAACAATTTATCGTCAGTCAGTCTTACAGGTGCAAGTATCACATTTGACAAAGCAACTCTAACGCTTGGTAATACAGGTAAAAAGATAGAGTCAACAGCAAAGAAAGTAAGGATAAGTAACGGTAAGTTTAAATTGACGTTCCCATATACAAGCGGTATGGATTCGGCTAACGGCGGATTAAAACTTGAATTAAGTAATGCAAAATTAAAAACTATAAGCGATTCACAATTTATGTTGTGGGATGAGGCTAATAAAAGGTGGAATACAGCTATTTGTCATCAAAGCATAAGATTGACGCGGTAGATCCGACAGTGAAATTATCGGCTTTAAACAATGATAAGGTAGGAGATTGGCACAAGACTGTAACATTCAGTTCAACTCCGTCAGAAACATTAAACACAACATCATCAGACGGTAAAGCGACTGATGGAAGTTATTCAATGGAATTGCGTGACAGTAAAGGCAATACCGTAAAGATTTGTGATTATAAAGGCAAGAGTAATGTGTCAACCAAGCAGGAGGTCCCTGCAACAGAATCAAGCACAGGAAACGTAACATTGGCATTAGGTGAAAAGATAGAGGGAATATTTAATCTTAAACTTACAGGTCGGGATAATGCGGGTAACGAACTGTCTACAGTCGTAGAAAACATTCACCTTGACAACAAAGCCCCTGAAATTACAATTACAGAAAAAGGAGGTTTGCAGAATTCGGACGGAAGTAAGGGCAATACCTATGATGTAACAATTACCGATATGTCGGGAACGGGTAAGCTGTATTATTGCTTTACAAAAGACCGTATAAATGCACCTGCTTTTGATAAGAGCAAAGCCGAACAACAAACGAGCGGTACAATAAGCAGTTTACTTGATAAGTGGGCATTTATAAATCAGAGTGACACCGAAAACGGCAAAACTGCATCAGCGTATATTGAGGTTGAAGAAGGCAGTAACTTTGAAGGTACATTAATTTATTTTGCCGAAGATGATTTCGGTAATAAAACGGAAATGTCCTACAAAGATATAAATATCACAAATGAAACGACTAAATGCAGTATTGATACCACAAGCGATACATCAATTCCGCATTCAAATTATAATATAGTCCTTACAACAAAATCTCAAAATACTGTTTATTACAAATGGCAGGACAGTAAAGGTGAGTTTATTACGAATGACACGAAGTATAACGGCAAAAGTATAGATACATCAGCCGATATTCAAACGTCAAATTTAGACGGAACATATAAATTGATATGTACAGTTATACCTCCGTCTGGTAAGGCTAATAAGGTGGAAGTAGAACGATATTTTGCGTTTGACAATTCAGCACCTAAAATCAGTATTAAGCCGTTGAATGTCGGTACATACAGTGAAAATCAAACGATTTCCGTTATAGGAAGTGACTTGTCGGGAATTAAAGACGGATATGCGAAAGTGGTGAACCCGGACGGTTCTGCGATAGAAGGTTTAGAGGAATTTATGCTTGATGTGACAGGTGACGCTATTTCGCAAAATATCCATATCAGCGATATTCCGAGCGGCGCATATGCACTTTCTGTAAGAATGACGGATAAAAACGGTTTAGAGGCTACGGCAAAATCAGATACATTCTATATCAGAAATTCAATGCCGACAACAGACGTAAGTTTGATTACCGATTTGACGTATAGAGATAAGCCTTTAATTTCGTCGGAAGATTATAAATTAAAGATTGATGTAAGCGAAGATTTCAAAAATGCAGACAATACAGAAAATCAGAATTTATATTACAGAGTAAGCAATACGGTTGATACGTATGGTGAATGGATAAAGGCAGGGGCGGTTAATAAAACCGATACCGGTTTAACTGCAAGCATTGAATCTGATTCACCGATTATAGCGTTGGCAGACGGTGAAAATACTTTCTATGTACAGACTGCAATTTGTGCGGATAATATCGACACAGCCAAGATTAATATAAACACTGTACAGACAAGTGAATTTACATTCTTCTTTGATGAAACACCGCCACAAACAAGAACGGTTATAAACAACGAACATATCTCCGAAAGTATAAAGGCAAAGTTTATCTTACAGATAATATTGATTCCGATTTGAAACTTGTAAGCAACAGCAGTGACGTTGAAGTAAGCAATTCGGAAGAAGATAACGTTTTCGATATAACCGTAAACAAAAATGTTGATACAACTCTTACAGCGATTGATTTAGCAGGTAACAAAACGGATATACCGCTTGTTATAAACGGTATTGATACCGATGCACCGACCGCTAATATTGAAGTTAGCGAAGTTATGAGCGGTGACAGAAAAGACAGTAAAGTGGTAGTAAACATTAATGACGCAAAAGAAGACGAAGTGCAGTTTGCGTTTATTCCTGAAAGCGAATACAACAGTGCAATGTCTGACGGAAAGATAAAGACAGCTATCTTGAAAGCTATGATAACAGCATAATTAATGTAAGTCAAACAAGTTCGGTTGATGCAAAGTGGGAGAATGAAAAAGAACCTGACTTATACTGTTAATATTGCAGGAACAACCGAGAATTATTATGTTGGTATTCGTATGACGGACAGTGTAGGAAACAGTACAGATGTTATTTTTGATAAAATAATGTCGGTGCAAGATACTGAATTAAAACTTGATTATACGGTTGCACCGAAAAAAGCAGGACAAAAATCTATTGTAAAACTAAATTTCAATATGCCGGTGTATATACTTCCGCAATCAAAAATCGTGTCAGTTGCCGACAGTGATGACGGTAAGACCTTAGACGAAACAAATCTTGAAATAGCAAAGCAAAATGCATTGATATTTGCACAATCGCAATCATTTACCATAACCGCAAACGGCAATTATAAAGTATATGCGGTTGACGATATAGGCAGAGGAAAAGTCTTTGATTTAGAAATCACGAGCGATAAGGTTGAGTTCGATAATCTTAGCGGTGTTAAAGCGACTACTTATACGGGGATAAACCGATTGCCGACGGTAAAATGACAGGATGTAATGTAGTTGATGAAGATTGGAATTCTTACAGCACTACCGTTGTGGTTGAACCTATTGACGCAGGTATGCTTTTAAAGCCTATTGAGGACGATTCTGTAAACAACGGATTGAATTTTAACGAATATGACTCTAAACAATATAAATCACAAAGTGGTGAGGGTTATACAAAACTTATTTATTTTGTAAATACAATGTATGAACCGGGTACAGCCGGTGAAATAGTAACAAGTAACGAAAGAACTGCAGGCGTCAATTTATTTGAAGAAGGCAGTGACGAGTCTACTTGGAGCATAGCAACGGCGATAATAGACAACATCGACAATACACCGCCTGATTTTGAATTTCAGTACAGTCCTGAAATTATAAAGGTCAACAATAGTCTATATGACAATGACCGAATATTAAAAACGTATACTCCGGGTAATGTAACATTTACCGCAACTTTGCAAGATAAAGATTCTGGAATAGAAGAAATTGTATTGGGCGAAATATGGGACGAAAAGAATGAAGTACCTGTGTCTGTCAAAGTTCCGTTAAAGGATTCAGACGGTAACTATATTGATTATACGGAAAATTCATGGACTTGGGACGGAAATGAATACGGACACCCTGTAACTGTTGAATTTTTCGGCGACAGTGATCCTAAGGGTGTAAAGACGATAAAGTATACGTTTACCGACAATGACTCTATGGATGCAATAAGGTGCTATAACGGTGCAGGCGATTGCTCGTATGTATTCGTGACGGAATTGGAAAGTATTACAACTCTTGACTGTATCTACAAAATGCCGATAGAGCAAGGCGAAGATAAGGACTATACACTTCAATATTATTATGAAGATAATAACGGCGAGTGGCAGGAAATTACTGATACAACGGCATATTACAGACGGGTTAAAGCCGTAATAACTCCTCAAGACCGAGGTGTGGAAAGAGAGCTTAGAGTTAGAAATAACAACGGTTCTTTTGAAAAAATACTTGATTCATATGAAGAACATTTCACATTCAATTTAAAAGATAAATACGGTTATAAGTCGGAAGTGAATATCGAATACGAAAACTTTGACGAAACAAGCGGAACGATTGAATATGCTCTTTCAAGTATGGCAAAGACAAACAAACCTGTTACCTTGACTATTACCGCAACAGATAACCAAAGCGGTGTCGGTGAAGTTAAGCTTTTAAGTAAGAAAGGTGAAATAAGCGTTACAAATAGCGGCGAGTATACCGCTCAAATATCCGAGAACGGTGCTTACAGTATTGTAATGTATGATAAAGTCGGCAACAAAGCGGTTAAAAACTTTAATGTAAGTAATATTGACAATAACGCACCGACGGTTACAAGTTGCACGCTCAGCACGAATGAAATCACTTCAAAGAGTGTGAGTGCGACATTGCAGTTCTCAAAACCGAATGTTCACATAACATCGGCAGAGCCGATTGGAAGTATAACAAATTCACAATACAGTATTAATTATTCGACATCGGTTATCACATTTACAGAATCGGGTTCGATAAGTGTGTTCTTTAAAGACGATTACGGCAATGAGGGCAGTGATATTGTAACTGTTGATAATATCGACAAAACACCTCCGTCACTTACCGCGATAACCGAAGTAAATCCGGAAAAACGGAGGTTACGGTTAAGTTTGAAAAAGCCGTTGACACTGCCGGTAATGTGATAGATAAAAAAGACGTGAACTTGCAGATGTGACAGTAAATTACGGCGGTATAGCACAAGTTGCGGATAAAGCGGAATATGTATTCTACGAAAACGGTATTTACACGTTTAAAGTTTATGATGATGAAGGTATATCGTCATACTTGACATTGGAAATAAAAGATATAGATACTGTTGCTCCGAAGATTACGGAAATCAGATGGAGTTATGCGTATGATGTATTGGAAAACGGTGTATGGCAGAAAAAATCAATGCAAAAGACCGTTACTCCAAACGGTGAAGCAGGATATGTTTTTGCTTCCGATATACATCCGATAACAAATCAAGACGTTACTGTGACGGTTGTAACGGATTCCGATACACACCAGTTGGGCAGCAATGATGAATATAAGACTGAAAACGAAAAGGTGTATACTGACAACGGAATGTATATATTCAATATGGAAAAAGAACAATCGTTTAACGGATATATACGGAGTTGACGTTGAAGTTATTGATAAAACACCGCCTGTTATTGATTTACTCGGAAAAAATGAACTTATATTCTATGAAAATACCGCAATGGGTGAAACGTACAGTAAAGATTATTTAACAAAACCGAATGTTGCGTTTAAGGCGTATGATGAATTTGCAAAAGGCACTGATTTGAATGACAGAGTTATAATAAAAGATTGGGGTGGATTTAATCCCGATGATATAACTCAAAACGTGTTCGATTCAAGTATTCCGTATACGATAACATACGAAGTATCGGATAATGCGCATAATACGACAGAGGTAAAACGTAGTGTAAGACTTGTAGGTATGTATGATACGGTGGCACTTGTAAACGGCAAATTGCCTGATTATGCAGGTCGAAGTGAAGTAGAGGGTGATGAAATAGCAATCAGTCTAAAGAATTTTTCCGATACGTCAACGGCATATGTACGTTACCAAAAAGGTCTTAAAACAATAGGACAGATGAAGAAAAAAGGAATTATGGTTTCAAAGAACGAGAACGGTGAATTTAAAGTATCAAATCTTGAAAGAGGTTGGTATACATTCTATGTTCAGACGGATAAACGTGATTATTTCAATTTACAGGTTTATCTGTATAATTAGGGGATTTTAAAATGTACCTATAAGGTACAGAAAGGAATGGTATAAAGCGATGAAAGCATTTAAAAGAATTATTTCATCAATGTTAGCACTGGTTATGTTTGTATCAATTTTTCCTCTCGGCGTATTTGCCGAGGGGGAAAACGATAATATATACAGCATAACTAACGGCTATCTTACATATTCGTTTAATGCCGATACGGGCGGATTTGCAATAGAAACCGAAGAGGGTAATCCCAAAAAAATTCTTGATAACAATATTCCGCTTTTGTATTCTGACGATAAAGAAAGAAGTAACGGAACATCTTTTATTACGGTAAGAATAGGTAATAAGGATTATATATTCGGTCAGGATTACGGCTTTTTCGGAATGAGTTCACATCTTGATACTCCCGTAGTCAGTGAAGAAGGCAGATTAATCACTATACCTTGGACGATAAAGGGGTTACGGTGACATTAAAAATTGCACTCGGCACTGACGAAAACAATGATATAACAGGTAATGCGGGTATTTCGTTTGAAGTTACGAATAACAGTGGCATTGAAGAAGATATAAGCGTTCGTTTGCTTTTTGGATACGGCACTCGGAAATGAAATTGACGCACCGTATTTTGTTGTAGATGAGGCAATTCGACCGACAATGACGGAAACTGAATTTTCGGGTGATGATGTACCGTCACAAATAAGATGTGTCGATTCACTTGCAAACCCGACAAAGCTTGCATATATTCTTACAAAAGGCTGGAACGGCGGCAGTGAAGCAAATCGTATCATAGTCGGTCATTGGGCAAATCTTGCAAATACAAGATATACATATACACCGGATAATTAGTGCGATTTCACTAATTATTCAAACGATTACAGAGAGCCGGACAGTGCGGCGGCAATTTATTGGGAAAACAGAACAATCGCAAGCGGCGGAAGTTATACAGGTGAAATGCTTTACGGTGTAGGTAACTTCTCGAACGATAAAGACGATGCAACTCAAATAAATATAACAGCAGGCAGAGTTGAACTTTCCGATGATAAAAAGACATATAAAAATGACGGGCAATTTGATGTGACGGTTGAAATTGACAATACAGGTGATGACGCTGTTATGCTAAGCTCGGCAATGCTCAATATAACTGTTGATAACAGTCAATTTGAGATTGTTTCGGGCGACGATACAGTCACATTTGATGAAATAGGCAAAGAGATAATAACAAAAAGTATACGTTTAAAGCTGTTCCGCAGACGGACTTAACGGCAGGCAGAGTATATGTATCACTTACCGCAACGGCTAACCTTGAGGACGGAACACAAAAAACAGTCGAAACGGCTGCAGAGAAAAATGTTATATTGCAGTCCGTAACAGGCAATGTGCCGATAGTGCAGATGAATAAAGTTAATCCCGAAATCGTATGGACCGGCGGCGAAAAAGCCGTTACCGTATCGGGTAATATGTCGGCATTTAAAGCACTTTCGGCAAATCAAGGCTGGGATTTAAGAATTAAACATACAACAAGCGATCATTCTGTTTTGATAGAAAAGAAGAACATAGCTTTTCTTGACGAAGAGTATGAAAATATGAGTTTTTTCGACTGATGAAGAACTTGAAGTTGGATATTATGAATTAGTGTTTGAATTTACAGATCCGATTTTAATAGAGGAATTCGGCAAATCAATAACTTGTGAACATAAACTTCAAGTGTCGGCAGACGAAAAATACAGACTTAAATCTTACGGAACAATAGCACTTGTTCGTACAACCGATAAATCGAATAATACCGATTATGACTTTTCACTTTTGCAAATGAGGGTGAATATTTAAAGTTTTATAACGGTGAAGTTGAAAAAACAGGCGAATTAAATAAGACAAAGATTAAATATAATTTTGGTGAAAAAAAAAGAGTCAATTTGTGATAATGAAATGTTGCTTACCGTTCGTGCGAATGTTCGAGAAATGGAACGCGGTGATGGCAATAATAAAGAGAGATATTGGCAGGCAAGTACGGCAGACGGCGATGTTGTAATCAATAATATGCTGTCATACGAGGGTGATACACCGCTTGAAATTTATGAGAAAAACGGTTCATACACAATAAACGGTGACGGACTTTTAAAGGTTGTAAATTCTATCAACGTTTGGAGAAGTAAATGGAGCTTTACCGTTAATAAAGGCATTGTGTATACTTTGGACAGTGAGAGATTGACGGATTATTTTGCTAATGACAATAAACCCGTAAAGCTTTCTCTTGACGGTGCGGCAACTATGATTCAGTCGGTCGGCGGATTTTTTGGTAGATTTAAAATACGGTGAAATGAGTTCACAGTGGTATGACAATTCCGACGGTATGGTTACATACGGTATAGGATTCGGCGGAAGCATCAGCCTGCCGATTAAAACAAAGAAGAATAATAATCAAGAAACCAAAGATTTGACGGCAGATCAAGAGGATATTTCCGATGAAATGCAGAGTTTGTTTGACGAAAGTCTGACGGCAGACCAAGAAGATATTTCGGGTGATATGGAAAGTCTTTTTGATGAAACACCCAAACAAACGTCTACAGGTGACAAAATCAAAAAAGATACCAAACTTTCAGAGGGAAGTTTATCTGCGGAAGTAAATAATGTACTTTTCGGTGAAAAAGGCAAGGTTGAGGAAAAGGCTGTAAAGGTTGAAGGTACAGGTTTTATAGGAATAGACGCGAAAATGTCGCTTGCATTGCCTAAAGACGTTTTAGGTTCACTTGTTTCAAATGCACCGGGTATATATGCAAGCGTTACCATAAACACAATAGACAATGTATACGAATTAAATGCAGGTCTTAATATCAAGATTATTGAATGTGAGGGTATACTTGCATTTAAAGAAGTTAATGTAAAAAACAAAGATGTTATAGTACCGGATAAAATCGAATTTTATATCCGTGACGGACTGAAAATTCCTATTGCACCGCCTGCATTGTTTATGACAGGCTTGGGCGGCGGTATAAATGAACTTGCCGATACCATAGGCGGTGAATTTGACAAACTTCCGCCGATTACTATATTGTTGTTCACAAGACTTGAGGCTATAGGTACTCTTGTGGGGGATTTTAATGCCAGAATAAGCCTTGAGGGACTGTCGCTTAAAGGCGATATGAAATTAAAAGTATCGGATTCTTTGCTTGATTTGAAAGCAGGAATAAATGCAAGATGGATAGAGCCTTGGGAACTTAATCTTTACGGTAATGTAAGTATTATAGACGGACTTATAAAAGGCGGTATTACAATAAATATTGCAGATGATTATTTCTACGGCTACATATTTGCAAGCATTTGCATACCGGACAGTATTCCGCTTGTGGGCGGTAAAGAACTTGCAGGTGTTGAGGCGGCTGTATCTGATGAATTTATCGGTGCAAATATCAAGATTATCGGTATCCGTTTCGGTGTAATATATTATTGGGGTAAAAATGTATCATTCGGTAAGAATGTAGATTTAAGTGCACCGCCGCGAGGCGAAAATAACTCAATGAGCCTTATGAGTTCTGACGACGTAACAGGCTACTACGGAACTAATGTACACGAATTGTCTGTTGAGCCGATAGGTATGATGACAGACGGCAGTGAATATAAAGAGGCAAGTGTAAATGTAGAAAATGCTCAAAATCAAGACGCATTATTGCTTGAAATACCTTATACAGGTTCAGGCACACCTGAGGCAGGCGAAATTACACTTATAAATGCCGACGGAGCCGTAATAAACACAATTTTGGACGATGGGAATGGTAACGGAAATATGCTTGTACAGCGCCGTGACGGTGACAATTATATTTATGTAACGGTTACGGAAAAGGATAAAATCATAAACGGTAAGTGGACTGTAAGATACACAACACCTAACATTACAATCAAGTCATTTAATATGAACGGTGTTGACGGTATAGCAGGTATAGATTCGTGCAGTATATCACATTCATCGGAAGATTCTGCCGAACTTACAGCGTCATGGACAATGAGCGGAAGTACCGATAAAAAGGGACAATAGACGTTTATTTGACGAAAGACAAAGATGTTTTGAAGAAAGTCAAAACAGGTGACAACAAAGGTGATTCGTTAGGAACTAACATACTTCACAAAACAGACGCAGAAATAAAAAACGGCAGTGAAAAATTACACTTCCGGACACATTTGAAAGCGGAACGTATTACGCAGTAACAACCGTATCTACAACAGACGGAATAAGTCTTGCGATTAGTGATACACCTGTAAAATTCAAGAATAAGAAACTTCCTAAGTCAGTTTCAAATGTGCATATCAATTACGGTGGTAACGGTAATATATTTGTGAATGTAACAGATCCCGAAAATGCCGATTATACGCATTATATAGCTGAAATTGTTGCGGAGGATGGCAGTGTACTAAGTAATAATGTAGGTCAGTTTGAAAAAGGCTCAAACTTCGTATTCGGCAAGGAGGCATATCTTGAAACAGGCAAAACATATTATGTCAATGTAAGAACTCTACGTGAAGAATACGGAAAATCGGATTCTTCTGATGAATATAAGACTTGGTATTATTACGGTGATGATGTGGTTTCATCGGATAAACTTGTAATGCCTGAAAAGGATATGCCAAAGTTGAAAGAGGTAAAAACAAACTTTGACAGCACAAAAGAATATATAAATGACAATAATATTATTGTTGAATATGTATTTGACAATGATGTGTTTATGGAATTGTCGGTAAACGGTCAAAAGGCATACAGTGACAATAAATTTAAGAAAGAATGGAAGTTTGTTTTAGATGACCTTGAGGACGGCGATTATGTAATTGATTTCACAGCTTATACGAGCAAAAAAGACAATATAAGCGGTAAAGATGCAATTATAGGCGACAGTGATGCGAGATTGGCATTCTCAATAGATACATCAGCACCTATATTGTCGCTTTCGCAAAAATCAGCTGAAAGCGTTGAAAATGTTTCAGCAATATTTGGAGCGAATACTGTGATAACCGAAGATGACGGAAGTTACACTATTGAGGGATTAACAGAAAAATCTTCGACTCTTACAATAGATGGAGAAACTGACGGAATTACGGTTAATGAAAACGGAAGTTTCAGTATTACCAAAAAATTATCAGATTATGAAAATTATAAATTGCATACGCTAAAAGCTGTAGATAACGCAGGCAACGTAACCGAACTTATGGTATATGCGGTGCGTAAAGGTAGTTTTGCGATTAAAGAAATTGAACTTAAAAATAACGGTGAGGATATTCAAACTGTTGATGGCGAGAAAAAGATTTCAATGAAAAGCGGTCAAAATTCAAAGCTTTCGGCTTTGCGGTCCTTGACGACGGAAAAGAATTTGAATTAAGTGACGATATGATTGATTGGAGTGTGTTGTACGAGAAAAATCATATCGCACTTGATGAGGGTGATATAACCGCATTGTCAAAGGGCGAAACAGCGGTAAAAGTTAAAATGAATACCGCAAATATTCAAACTGCGGAAGACAAGAATATAGAAGACGGATTTTCTGATTATGCAGTAATTGAGATAACAGGCAATTCAAAAGAAGATTTGATAGAAAAGATTAAAGAGGCACAAGAACTTCTTGACAATACACCTAATGCGTCGGACAGTAAAAAGAATGCTTTGCAGGAGGCTATTAATAAAGCACAGGAGCTTGTTAATGACAGTAACGCAACAGAGGACGATTATACACAAGGTGTTGCGGCATTAAATAAGGCTATGGAATCCTTTTTAAAAACACAGGCAAACATTCGGGTGGAGGCTCATCTTCGGCAAAATATAAGATAACATTACTACCGTCGGAAAACGGAAAAGTTACATTGTCAAGTACGGAAGTTAAAGCCGGCACAAGCGTAACTGTAACATCAGTTCCGAATGACGGCTATATGGTAAAGGATATTCTTATAAACGGTGTCAGCGTTGGCAGTAATGCTGAAGTGTATACCGTTAAATCGGTATCTGAAAATATGGAAATTCAAGTAATATTCGGCGAGAAAACCGATTTACCGTTTATTGATGTTGAAAAGACAGATTGGTTCTATGATAATGTTAAATATGTTTATGAGCATAAATTTATGGTCGGTATAACGGATATAACATTTGAGCCGAACACAAAACTTTCAAGAGCAATGTTTGTTGCTATTCTACATAGAATAGACGGTGAAAAAGAGGAAGGCGAATGTAAATTTGAAGATGTTCCAAGCGGTGCATATTATGAAAAAAGCAGTTGCTTGGGCAAGCACTAACGGCATAGTGGCAGGAATATCGGCAGCAGAATTTGATCCTAACGCAGATATTACAAGAGAACAAATGGCAGCGATTTTGTACAGATACGCAAATTACAAGAAGATAGATACACAAGTGGGAGATAACACAAATATACTTTCATATGATGATTATAACGATATTTCTGAATATGCAATTCCGTCAATGCAATGGGCGGCAGGCAGCGGATTAATGGTCGGAAAAACAGACACAACACTTAATCCGAAAGACAATGCCACAAGAGCAGAGGCGGCAGCGGTATTTATGCGATTTGTAGAAAATTTTAATGATTAAAATAATAGACCCATCAAAAATGATGGGTCTATTTGAATGTTTTCCTGAATTCGGTTGGCGTAAAGCCTGTATATATTTTTTTAAAATCTTTAGATAGCTTTTTGAATTGTGGAAAAGCCTATTGTATCGGCTATAAAGGCGATAGAATGGTCTGTATACAGTAAATCATATTTGGCGGTTTCCAAACGCATATGTTTAATGTAAAGTGCGGGAGTTATGCCGAAATGTTTATTAAAAATCGATATAAAGTATTTCTCATTAAATCCCATTAAATTTGAAAGCGACTTTACAGAAATCTTTTTCATGAATATGATTTTTGATATAGTCATTTATAAATTTGACAAATTCATCATCTTGTATTTCATCGTGTGGTTTGGCTTTGTCGCAACTCAAAAATATTGCTAAAAAGCTCAATTAAAATTGATTTTATCATCAGAGCCGATACTGCGTCATTTTTTAATCTGAGTTCGCTTAATTTATTAAAGAGCGACTTTACATAGTCTGGATTTTCAATATGAACAACATACGGAAAATCAATTATATCAAATAACGACTTGCCGTTAATTGTTGCGGAAAAGTCGCACCAATATTTATTGTAGCAAGTTTCGTTTTCGGAGTATAGCGATACCCTTGAATTTTTCGGCAACAGTACCATATCGTCTTTCTTTGGATAAAATTCTTCACCGTTTACCGTTATCTTACCTTGACCGTCTAATATCAAATAAAAACAATCTCTCATACGAGTATGTTCTTCTCTTGACCAATCGGGACATAAGCCGTTGTCTATTAAAATAAAGCGTATTTCTAATTTTGAAATGTATTGATTAAGCAGTTGATTTTGACTGTGTGGATTTTCTCCCATATGTATCACCCCTAAAAGTATTATAAGAAATATTAATTGTTTTGTAAATATATATATCTGACTTTTTGATAAAAAGATGTGACTTTTAGATACACAAAACGATATTGGCTATGTTAAAATACAATTAACAGATAAAATGTTTAGGGAGGAATGAACGATGAAAAAGAAATTGATTTCGTGTATACTGTCGGCGTCAATGCTTTGCACTTCAATAGGTATATTACCTGTAAAAGCAGAGCAAACACCGTATTTTACACATCAGAATGTAGTCGGTTCACAGACGTGTTACGGAGATGATACAGCTGAAAAAACGATTGATGAAATTCCGAATGTTATTCAGGGAATGAGAATTAATCAACCTGTTTTCAGAACAAAAGGATTATCACCAAACACGAGTTATACAGTAAATCAGATTTTAAAGGACGGAACTGTTTTAAAAAATGAAACCGTTGTAGCCGATGAAAACGGTACAATAGAATTTAAACATGTACGAAATTGCGAAGAAGTTGAAGTTTTAAACGGGGAAACGGTAGTGGCTTCTCTTAATGCGGAACTTGAATATAAGAACGGCGTTGCCATTACATCTGCTCCTATGTCATATCAAATTTATCAAAGAGATGAAAATAATAAAGCAGAAATAAAAATAAAGGAAAAACCGAAAACGAAACATTTGTCAGTGTCGATATTAACGGAACAGAAGAAAGTGTTACGGTTTCTGGTAATGAATTTGAATATACTAAAACTCTTGATACAGGACTTTATGATATAACTGTAACATCGAACAAGGGAGAGGTTGCAAAGTATGAAAAAGTCGGTATTGGAGATGTTTGGGTAGCGGCAGGACAGTCTAATATGACGGATATGGGTGCTGTTACAGATGATTTTTCACCGGAAGATGATGACCCGATAAATGAAAATATGCACATAATTTATGCTGAAGATTGTACATGGCAACAGATGTCACATCCGGCAGGAGAAGGTCGTTTCTTTAAAACGGGAGTAAGAACATCGCCGGTAACAAGTTTTGCAAGAGAAATTAGCGAAAAAGAAAATGTACCGATTGGCGTTGTTCAAACATCAGTAGGCGGTACGAACATTTGGCAATGGATAGACGGAATCAGAAATGACGCAAACAGCGGATATTTATTTAATGCACTAAAATCATGCTTTGATAAAATGCCGTCAAAAAATATTAAGGGTATTTTATGGTATCAAGGGTGTAACGATGCGATAAATGAAAACTACGCATATGATTATAAAAATTTGCAACAAAAAAGTATTTGATACAATGCGTGATTTCTTCAATGAAAATACACCTATAATCACGACACAATTAAATGACGCAAATCAAGACAGTAACAGTTCACAAGGTTATTATGATGCGTGGTCATATGTAAAAGATATTCAACGTCAGAACGAAAGTTTATATGACAATGTTTATGTTGTTGGTACAGGTGAATTAGAACTCGGCGATACTATTCATAATAATGCCGCATCAAATGTGAAACTTGGTGCAAAATGGGCGAAAGTCGCAGAAGCGGTTGTTTACGGAGATGAATCTGTATCATATGAAAATGCACAGATAGATACGGCAAAAGTTACCGGCGATAATGAAATAACATTAACATTTAAAAATACCGACGGATTGAAAGTTGCCACAGGAACAAAACGTATAGGAATTACAAATGTATCTGGAGGAGGCTACAAAATTCCTTTAGGTGATTTAACAAAAGAATTTACGGTAAGAAAAGGTGCAAGCCGAAAAGTTACTGCATCAAATAAAGATAAAGGTACAGAAATGACAATAAAAAGTGCCGAAATTCAAGCTGATAAAAAATCTGTTGTAATTACAACAGAAGAAGATTTAGCGGGTGTTATAGCGGTTGATTGTATGTACGGCAAGAGATTTACGCCTACACTTGTAGATGAAAAAACGAATGAAAGTGTATTGTCATTTTATAATGTAATTGCGGAATATGAAAATAAAATTCCTGTTACAGAATCTTTTGAAATAAATGCAAAGGATTCAGCCGATTTGAATAATGTAACTAAAACCGCATCAGACGGTACAATGTATGTCAACAGTTGGAAAAACGGAAACACGGATAATACATCATATGGTCTTGTTGAATTTGACTTGGAAAATTATGATTTTTCAAAAATAGTATCTGCAAAGTTGGCGGTTTACGGAAATAGTATCGGTAGAGATAGAAACGGTAATATAACAATTTCGGATATAGGAACAGATTGGGACAATACTGCGATATACGGCGATATAGCATATAATCCTACAAAAGAAATAACAAAGATAAATTCAAATACTGCAAGTGTATTTCCGGTAGGCAATTATTCTGAAATAGATATAACGGAGTATTTAAGAAAATATTCCGGAAATGAAATAGGTATAGGCATAGCCTCAGATTATGCCTCTGATGTAACTTTGTCAGGTAAAAACAGTGAAAACCCCTCTAAACTAATTATTCAACCTGGCAAAATGGTAACACTTTCATATACTTGCAACGGAGAACCTTGTGCGGATATGGAAGTGACAATAGAGGCAGTCGGTGCAACAGAATATCAGACAACAAAACATACAACTGATAAAGACGGAAACGTTGTTGTTTATTTAGCAGAGGGCAGTTATAAAGCAACAACAGAAAAAGAAATTGGTGTGAGAAATGCCACATCAAATACATTTACAGTATCAACAGACGATTTGTCAAATACATATACTGTTGAAAAGAACAATGAAGAAAAGCCAAAGCCGGTAGAAAATCCGACATATACTTTTGGTAACAAATTCAATCAGATAAAAACGTTTAACACATCATCATTATCTGAAACAAAGATTGCCGATACAGGATTGAGTGTATCGACAAGCGGTTCAAATTACAGTAATGTTGTAATAATGGACTCATCAACGAAAACAGGAACAGGCTATTATCCGCTTGGAACAGGACTTAGTGATAACGGATATTATTTGTTTATGGGTACGGGTGGAAACAGCAACACATCAATGACGCTTAAATTTGACAATCCGATAGAGTCGGAAAAATACATAAAAATAACATATGCAAAACCGACTTCGACAAATAACGGAAGTACAAACAGAAGTGCAGGTAATGAAAACACAATGTCAATCGACGGTGAAAAAATAGATGTACAATCAAATTGTGAATTTGACAAGTGGTACACAACAACAGTAAAATTATCTAATCAAACATCGCAGATTGATTTTGCTTTTGGAAAATGGAGCTCAATAGCAATTTCAAAAATTGAAATTACAGATACGGCAGATATGTTGGAAATTACATCTGACACAACTGAACAGTATATAACATCAGAAAATCAAACAGTTCAGTATACTGCGAAAGTTTATAAGAGCATTACAACAGAAAAAGACAAATCAGAGATTGTTTCAAAAGGAAGTGAGGATACAACGGCAAATATCACTTATTCGGTAAACGGATATAACGGTGTATCAATAGATAATAATGGTTCTCTCTCAATTACTCCGTCTGCAACTGCCGGAACAGTAACAGTTTCGGCAGAATGTGGCGGAATAAAGAAATTTATAAATTTAGTACTTAAGTCACTCGGTAATGCGAATGCAGTTGAAATTTACGGTGATGAAGTCGTACATAGCGGAACATCAAAGTATATTGCAATTCCAATCGCAGACGGTGTGGTTATTCCTGCTCGTGATACAAAATGGGAGATAGTCGATAATACGGAAGGAGTGTCAATATCAAACGACGGTACACTTACTGTTTCAGACAGTGCTGCTGACGGTATTGTGAAAATCAAAGCAACGCTTACCGTATCATCTGTTCAAACGTCGGAAGTAATTGATGAACTTGAAGTGACAGTCAGAACAAACAATTCTGAAAATTGTCCGTATGAAGTAAAAGGTTTGTTATTGAAAAAACGGTGAAACAGATGTAAAAAATGCAAGAGGTATAGACGGAATAATTGTTGATAAAAAAATCGACAGTACAAACGACTATATTGCCGTTGTGAAAGTATTTGATGAAAATAAAAAGCTAATCAAAGAAAACAAAATTGCTATCGGTGAATTGACTGACGGAGTACAGAAGATAAACACTGATATTGCTTTTTGAAAAAGCATCATTTGTAAAGGTATATATAGCAAAAACAAATGATGAGTATTCAGCAAGCGATAATGAATATGACATTGTAAATGTCACAAAGATTGATGAAAATTTGAATACAACTACTATAATGCAAAATAAGAGCGAAACCGAAACAAATGCAACGCTTATAATGGCTCAATATAAAGACGGAATATTAAAGCAAATAAACGATAAAGAAGTAAAACTTCAAAAGGCAAAAATAAAATTGACTTATCGGATATTAAAATAATAAACGGAGCTGATATAAAGATTTTATTATGGAGTGACAATATGACACCTTTGGCAACTGCATTAACAAAGATAAGTGAAAACGAAGATTATAAAATAGGCGAAGTTGTATCTGATGAAATATTCAGTACAACCACAGGAGAGTATTCAAACATTCCTCTTGTTTCAGATTGGTTGACAGGTGCAAAATCGGGACTTGGTATGGGTGCAGGTGTCATATCACCAAGTAGTGTACCGTATGGAATTGATCCGAATTTAGTTGATGTATCAACTTTGAATGTAAATTATACATATGACAATAATTATCAAGGTGCAACTGCCGATAATGCACTATGGTACAAGACAGGTGCGTTTCTTGCAAGTGCCAATGGGGCAAATAACAGTATCTACGCTCGTGACGGTGCGGATTGGGAGCAACAAGCATTGCCTATCGGAAACGGATATATGGGCGGTATGATTTTCGGACTTCCTGACAAAGACCAAATTCAGATAAATGAAGAAACTTTCTGGGCGGCAGGATACAGAGGAACTCAAACAGGGGTTAATTCAAATACTGTAAACAGTAAAATGAGTGAAGGCATAAACGGTTATATGAGCGTCGGTAATATTTTTGTTGATTTCAATATGCAGAAAGGTGCGACTGTCAATAATTATTACCGTGACCTCAACCTTGACGAATCTGTTGCTCATGTGAGATACGAATATGATAATAAAAATTTCAATCGAGAATATTTCGCAAGCTATCCTAAAGAAGTACTTGTATTCCGTTACACAGGTGATGATTTGAATTTTGACGTAAAACCTGTTTCAATGCACCCGGGTAATGTAACTGTAAATAACGGTGAGATTAAAATTGTCGGTAAATTAAAAGACAGTGAACCGTATTCATCGGGCGGTAATGCGGCATGGAATCAAGAATCCGATTTGGAATATTGCACTATTATAAAAGTTATTGCCGATGACGGTACAGTGACAGACGGATATAATTCGGTTAATGTATCTGACAGTACAGGTGTAACAATACTTGTAGCGGTGGCAACGGATTATGACCCGACTCAGTTTGAACTTAATGCAGACGGAACTGTCAATATGTCAAAAACACCGTATAAGAATACACAAGGAGTTAAAGCGGCTGTCGAAAAAGCAGAAAAAAGAATACAAGGTGCGTCTGAATTAACTTATGAAGAATTGAAAATGAACATATAAAAGATTATAAAGAGCAATTCGACAAAGTACAATTTAGTTTGACGGATAATAATGAAATATGTTCAGTACCTACAAATGAATTGCAATTATCATATAAAAACACAGTAACCACAAAATCTGTTGATAATAAGACAGTCGTTTCATATGATGAAAGTGCGTATGCAAATCTAAATAAGCATCTTGAAGAACTTCATTACAATTATGCAAGATATTTAATGATTTCATCATCGCGTTCTACAACTATGCCGTCAACACTTCAAGGTAAGTGGTGTCAGTCAACCGCTGAAATATGGGGTTCGTGTTACTGTATTAATATCAATATGGAAATGAACTATTGGTTTGCAGGCGGTGCAAATCTTCTTGACAGTGGTAAATCACTGATAGGTTGGTTTAATTCACAAATTCCGGCAGGGCGTATAACGGCTAAAAAAATATGTATAAAGTTACTCCGAAATCATATACGTTTGAAAACGGCAAGATGACGTTTACAGACAGTGCAGATGATAAAGATGATGTATTTATTATGCACACAAAGCAAGCAATAATGGGAACAACAGATATGACAGGCTCAACAAATATTCAGTCGGCAGGTAATACCGCATGGCTTATGTATAATCTGTGGGATTTGTATCAGACTTCGGGCAATAAACAACTTTTGGCGGACGAATTATATCCGATAATGCGAAAAGCGGCAAATTTCTATACGCAGTATTTCTATCAAAATCAACGCAGAACTACAACAGATACTGAGAAGTATCCTGACGGATATTATTATACTACTTGGGAAGGTCGTTCACCGGAGCAAGGACCAACAGAGGAAGGTATAAAATATGACTTACAGCTTGTTGCGGGTATGTACGATTATACTATAAAAGCGGCAGAAATATTAGGTGTTGATACCGATAAGGTGAGTGCGTGGAAAGAAATAAGAAATCATCTTGAAATACCTGTGGAAATAGGTGGTGACGGACAGATTAAGGAATGGAAAGAAGAAACAAGCTATAATACAGACGCAAACGGAAAAACGTTGGGTGACCCTGTACACAGACATATTTCACATCTTGTTGGTTTGTACCCGGGAACACTTATAAATCGTGACACACCGGAATTGTTAAACGGTGCGAAAGTAGTACTTGAAAACAGAGGTGATGATTCAACAGGTTGGTCATGCTCGAATAAATTCTTACTTTGGGCGAGATGTCTTGACGGCGATAAAGCACTTGAATTATTCCGTTATCAATTAGCACAAAAAACATATGCTAATTTGTTTGATACACACGCACCGTTCCAGATAGACGGTAATTTCGGTTCGGCGGCAGGTGTTATGGAACTTCTTATGCAGTCACAGACGGGAACTGTTTACATACTTCCTGCATTGCCTACAGAATGGAATAGCGGTGAAATAAGCGGTATTAAGGCTAAAAACGGTGCAGAAGTATCTATTAAATGGAGTGATAATAAAGCAACGGAAATAAAGATTACACCGACTGTTGACGGTAATATTACAATCGGTTACGAAAAAGATAATATATTAAAATTAAACGGTGAGAATATAAAGTTTGTAGACGGCAAGTATACTATTGAAAATGCAAGTGCAGGAGAAACATATATATTCACTGAATAATTGTTATAAAAACTGATATTTAAAGAACGGATATTTAATTATATCCGTTTTTTTTGCAAAAAACTCTTTAAAAATTCAAAGAAATGTGATAAAATTTTAACAATGAATACAAAAGGAGATTGTTAAATGAAAAATAAAGTAAAAATCGTTACTGCATTACTGATAACCGCGTTATGCACGACTTCGGCATATGCGGCGGAAAATCTTATAAAAATGATAGCTTTGAAACTGAATTACTCGGAACAAACGGTTGGCGTTTTTCAGGTAGGGACGGTTGGGTTTATGAAAATGAAAACTCTGCCGATTGTACAACAGATGAAGTGCACAGCGGTGAAAAGGCACTTCATTTCAACAGTGCCGTTGTTGCACAGAGAGTTGAACTGAAAAGAAATGTGACATACACACTTGAATTTTATATAAAAGCCAAAGAGGATTGTATTGTAAATGTAGGTTTCTTTGACGGTTCACAGGATTGGCCGGGAAGTTATCCAGTAAAAACGAAAGAAATATCGGTAAATACTGATTGGACAAAGCATAAAATCGAATTTGAATGTAACAATACTCAAGATTATTTAGCATATTTTAATTTGTGGGACAAAGCGGACGTTTATGTTGATGATGTTGTATTGAAAGAAGCCGATGGGTACATATCACGTCTTATGACAGGCATTGACGGTGACGGTGCAATAAGTTATTCAGCCGATTATAAAGGCGGTAAGCTGTTTGGCGTGGCACTGTATGACGAGAATAATAAACTTATCGGTTTTAAAAACAATTCAACATCGGGAACTTTTTGAAAATGTGAGCGGTTACGGCAAATATACAGTGAAGTCATATTTGCTCGAAGACGATAATTTGCGTTCAAAGACACAAGAAATTGAATATAACGAGGACAGCAGTAAAAATGAAGATACGTCAATCGGTAAAGCAAAAAGTCTGACATTATCGGAGCATAATGTGACAATAAATGTCGGTGATGAAAATAAAATATTGGACGCCGTTATTATGCCGGAATTTGCGTATGACAACAAGGTTGCATGGAAAAGTTCTGACGAATCGATAGTAAAAGTAAGCGAAAACGGTATTTTAACGGCTGTCTCAAACGGCAATGCTACAATTACCGTATCATCAGAGGACGGAATACTTACGGACGAATGTAAAGTCACAGTGACCGACAAAAATCCGAACGACTGTCATTGAATAAAACAAGTATAGAGTTAACCGAGATAGATTCGGTTTATCCGTTATCGGCAAATATTGAAAATTCCGACTTGGTTTGGAAATCTGACAACGAAAATATTGCAAGCGTGACAGACGGAATTGTTACGGCGAAAGGCAAGGGTAAAACTACAATTACGGTTTCAACTTCTGACGGTAAGCAAACCGCAAAATGTGCGGTTAATGTCAATACATCTGACAAAACTATCACAAACGATACATTTTTTAAAGACACTGACGGCAATTATATATATTCACAGGGCGGTTGTATTCAAAAAGTTTGGTGACAAATATTATTGGTATGGTGTAAAATATAAAGAAGCGGATATATATGCTAAAAATCCCGAAAACGGCAAAGCGGGAAATGCCGCTTACGAAACATTTACTTGTTATTCGTCGGACGATTTGGTGAATTGGGAGTTCGAGGGTTATCCTCTTACCGGTGAACCGAACGGTTGGGTTGGCAGAATGGGTGTTGTTTATAATGAAAACGCGCGAAAAATATGTGTTAATTTCTCAATATGCACCGGGTATGGTTTATGCGGTAAGTGATATGCCTGAAGGACCGTTTAAGATTGACCATATTCAAAAAACATTGCCAATTCAAAATGATGTTACAGGTGACCAAACTTTGTTCCAAGATGATGACGGCAAAGCATATATAATATGCTCAAGTGCAAACGGACGTGCTTATCAATATGTAATTCCGCTTAGAGAATCAGACTTTTTGGATATAGACGAAGAAAATATCAAAATGCTTTTCTATGATGAAGACGGCAGTTACATAGATGAAAACGGCGAAGTGGATAAGAAAGACAAAACAGGTATAGAGGGTAATTGTATGTTTAAATATAACGGCAATTACTATTATACAGGCTCTGATTTATACGGCTGGAATTCGTCAAGAGTGTATGTAATGCAGTCTGACAGCATTTTGGGCGATTACAATAAAGATACGGGACTTCCATATATAATGAATAACACACGAGATAGTTTTGCTCACAATTCGCAAGCAGGCTTCTATACAACGATTCACGGAAGTGAAAACGATTTGATTATTTATTGCGGTGACAGATGGGGCGATTTTGCAGGTAACGGAATCGGATATAATCAATGGGTACCGCTATCATTTGATAAAGAAGGCAAACCGTACTTTAACAATCTTCATCAATGGAAGTTGGACGCTGAAAAAGGTACTTGGGAAGTCGGAGAGGGTAATAACTATATTTCCAATCCCGAATTTGAGGCGGACAGAAAAATAACAGCAACACCAACAGGTTGGAAAGTGCGTGACAATGTCGGCAATTATTCTGTATCCAATGCACGCGGAAAGGTTGACATCGGTAATTTTGTAATACAGGAAACTGCACCGGAAGATTATATTTCAGATTTGTATCAAGAAATAACTGATTTACCTAATGGAACATATACAATGACTGCGTGGGTAAAAAAAAGCAGTGGCGGACAAAATGTATGTAATGTATACGCACAAAGCGGTGACGAAAAGAAAAACATATTCCGTTAAAACAAATATTGATGATTGGAAAGAAATTGTTGTTGCAACAGATATAAAAGTGACAGACGGAAAATGTACAGTAGGACTATATTCGGACGCTCACGCAAATGAATGGGTACAGATGGACAATGTGAGATTGGTTAAAAATATAGAATAGAAATGCAATTCGGAAATCAAGCTTAAAAACTAAGCTTGATTTCTTTTTGAAAAAATCAAGAAATATTGACAAAATCGGTTAGTTATGCTAAACTAATTAAGGTTAGAGGATACTAACCATAATTGCGATTTAAAGCAAAGGAGAGATATATTATGAGTACAGCGATTATAGTAGCAGTATTGATAGTTATAGCAGTTATAGCTATTAGAAGTTATGCTAAAAAACTGACTTCGGGGTGTTGCGGCGGCGAAACCGAACACGTTAAGAAAATTAAGGTTGAGGATAAAGATGTGTCACATTATCCGTACTGTGTTCAGATAGGCATAGACGGAATGACTTGCAATCACTGCAAAGCGAGAGTCGAAAATACACTTAACAGTGAGGACGGCGTATGGGCAGAAGTTGATTTAAGCCAAAATTTAGCAACGGTACATATGAAAAATAATTTATCTGAATTATTTTTGAGAAAACTTGTTTCAAGTGCCGGATATATTATGACTACATACAACGCACAATAATATTTACGTTAATATAAATAGCAGAAGATTAAATTCTTCTGCTATTTTTTTTGTGCAAGACTAACTTTCTAATTTTATACATATGTGCTATAATAGTAGTAGTTAAAATATTTGGAGGAATGTATATAATGAAAAGAGTAAAGGCATATCAAATCAGATGGATATGCTTCATGGAAGTTTATTAGATAAAATTTTATTATTTGCACTTCCGTTGGCGATAAGCAGTATATTGCAGCAACTGTTTAATTCGGTTGATGTGGCGGTTGTCGGAAGGTTTGCGAGCAGTGAGGCTCTGGCGGCGGTTGGAAGTAACAGTTCGGTTATAAGCTTGTTGATAAATCTGTTTGTGGGAATTTCAGTCGGTGCGAATGCTGTCATAGCAAATTATATAGGGCAGGGAAAAACAGAAAAAATTCAAGATGCAGTTCATACTGTAATGATAGTTTCGCTTATAAGCGGTGTATTTCTGCTTGTGTTAGGATTGATGATTGCAAGACCTATTCTTGAAATTATGGGAACACCCGAAAATGTAATAGATTTAGCGGTATTGTATTTGCACATTTACTTTTTTGGGAATGCCGTTTTTGATGATATATAATTTTGGAGCAGCTGTTTTAAGAAGTAAAGGTGATACAAAAAAGACCTTTGTATTGTCTGATTATATCTGGAGTAATAAATGCCTGTCTTAATTTGTTGTTTGTAATAGTATTCAAATTAAGCGTAGCGGGAGTGGCGATTGCAACGGTAATAGCTGACGGAGTGAGTGCGGTTCTTATAATATATTTTCTGATGAATGAAGAAGAAACAATCAGATTAAGGCTTAATAAATTAAAAAATAAAGAAAAGCGAATTGATAAAAGTTATCAAAATAGGTGTACCTGCGGGCTTGCAAGGAGTGGTGTTCTCTGTTTCAAATGTCTGTATACAGACTGCTATAAACAGTTTCGGCTCTGACGCAGTTGCCGGCTCTGCCACCGGATTGAATTTTGAATATTTTACATATTTTACAATTAGTGCATTTGTACAAGCGGCAGTAACATTTACAAGTCAAAATTACGGTGCAAGAAATTTTAAACGTTGTAAAAAGATATTCGTATACAGTATGATTTCAAGTGTGGTTATATGCGGATTGATGAGTGCTATATTTGTTGTGTTGCGTGACTTCTTCGCAGAAATTTATACTACTGATAAAGCCGTTCTTGAATATGCGTCAATAAGGATGGTCCACGTATTGTTGTTTGAATGTTTGGCAAGCTCGTATGAAATAGGCGGTGCGGCATTGAGGGGATTGGGATATTCAATGACTCCGGCGGTGCTTACTGTATTGGGGTCGTGTGTGTTTAGATTAATATGGATATACACCGTATTCAATAAGTTCAGAAGTTTTGAAATGCTGATGAATGTGTATCCTGTTTCGTGGGTTATAACAGGTATTGCGGTGTTAATTGCATATGCAATAGTGAGGAAAAAAGTTGTTTAAAGAAACATAATAAAAATTAAAAAAAACAAATAATATTTTTAAAATAAGGCAAAAAAATAACCGTTCATATCGAACGGTTATTTTTGTAACATCAATTACTTATTTTTCTTTGCTGCTTTTCTTTCTTGAGCAGCAGCTGCTTTAGCTTTCATATCTGATTCTTTCCATGAAGCCCAGAATGTGCTGGCAATAAAGATTGATGTGTATGCACCTGCAAGGATACCTACGATTAGAGGAAGAGCAAATTCCTTGATTGCAGATACACCAAGAATGTAAATAAGAACGATTGTAATTAGTGTTGTTATTGTTGAGTTGATTGTACGACCCATTGTTTCAAAAAACACTTCTGTTAACCATTTCTGAAATAGTTTCATTCTTCTTACGTGACTTTGTGTTTTCACGAATTCTGTCAAAGATAACGATTGTATTATTGATAGAATAACCTACAACAGTAAGCATTGCCGCAATGAAGTTTGTATTAAGCGGAATGTTTGTTATAGCATAAATCGCAGCCATGATAAGTACGTTGATTGCAAGAGCTATAACAGCCATAATAGCACTTCTCCACTCGAAACGAATTGCAATGTAAATCAAGATACAGATTATAGCAAGCAATGTGTAAAGCAAAGCTTTTCTTTGAATTTCGTTACCGAAACTTGCTGATGCAGATGATACTGAAAGTAAATCATCATCTGAAAGATTATACTTATCTTTTAGTGCATTGAAAATTTCAGTCTTAACAGTTTCGTCAACAGGAGGAGTTTTGATTACTGCAACCTGAGGATTGTCACCTGTTTGAACTTTTGCTGATACAGTATCAACAGTTTTTCTTGGATTAAGTCAGCGACTTCTTTATTGTTGAAATCAGTGTGCATATTAATTTGCATTCTGATACCGCCCATAAATTCAATGTCGAAGTTAAATCCGCCGTGTACGATATATAGAACAATACCGGCAATAACAATTAGTGCGGGGATAAGCACGAATTTCCATCTGTTTTTAGTCAAATCTTTCATTATTCTTCCGCACCTCTTTTTTTTGCTTTTGCGTTATAGAATAGACTTCTGTTTTCGATACCGATACCTACAAGTTGCTTTAGAAGGAACTTTGTGATAACGATAGCAGTAAACATACTCAAAATAACGCCGATTCCAAGTGTAGTAGCAAAACCGGTAACTGCACCGATACCTGAGATGTAAAGAACTACACAAGAAATGATTGTTGTAATGTTAGAGTCAAGGATTGCTGAGAATGCCTTATCAAAACCTGCCGAAACAGACGCTCTGATAGTTTTACCAACTTTTAATTCTTCCTTCATTCTTTCAAATATGATACAGTCAGCGTCGACCGCCATACCGATTGAAAGAACGATACCGGCAATACCTGAAAGACTTAGGTTAACATGGAATATACCCATTGCCAAACCGATAAGTCCGACATATATTAACAATGAAATATCTGCGATAAGACCAGGAATTCTGTACATAATAACCATAAAGATCATTATAAGGATGATACCGATTGCAGCAGCCAAAAGGCTTGTAGGAAGTGCATTTGCACCAAGTTCGGCACCTACTGTTTCCTGAGAAATAACTTTCATATCAAACGGAAGTTGACCAGACTTAATCTTGTTAGCAAGGTCTTGTGCGGTTTCAGGAGTGAAATCACCTGAAATTATACATGAGTCAGAATTGATTTCTTCTGAAACTCTCGGAGAAGAAATATCTTTTCCGTCCATTTGAATTGAAATGTAGTTTTGCCTTCACTTGATCTTGCGGCAGCAGCCTTAGTTGCGTCGGCAAACTTTTGCTTTGCTTCAGCATTAAATTCAACCTGAACGTAAGATTGAGCCGAACCTGTCTGTGAAGTCTTACCGTATTGGTAAGAAGCGTTCTTGATGTCTGTAGCACCGTCAAGAATTACGTTGCCGTCAGCATCGTTAAATGTAAGTTTTGCTGTATCGCCAAGTAGGCTTGCAGCTTGGTCTGTTTCAAATACTGAAGGTATTTCAACAGTAATTTTTCCGCCTTCGCCTTGAGATATACGTGCTTCTGTATATCCCGCATTAGTCATACGAGTTTGGAAAATTGATTCGACAACCTGCATTTGGTCGTCGGTCGGAGCGTCTGAATCAGCTTGGAAAGTTATAACTGAACCTCCGGCTAAGTCGATGCCCTTTTTGATACCTGTTTCGCCGAACATACCGCCATATGAAAAACCAGCTATGTTAAAACCTATAAAGGCTACATAGTTAAGCAAAATGGCACATACAACAACGAAACAAAGAGTGATAATGCTCTTCTTTTTCATTTGCGTATCCATTCCTTTCTTTGTTGGGTTCTATTTGCTCATTAAAACCCATTATAAAATAGCATAAAGTTATTATATCGCTATACAACCTTTTCGTCAATAAAAATTATATTACTATAATGTAACAAAAGGTTACAATTAGATTAATCATAGGTATAAAATACTTGCGTATATTACATATTTGTTATAGAATGATTATAAGTAAAGAATTGTTTGGAATTAAATTGACAAAAATAGGAGAGAGAAATGGACAGAAAAGAAAAGATACTTTCATATATGTGTTCAAAAGAATATATTCCGCTTAAATTTGCCGAATTGATGATTGTACTTGACGTACCGGCGGAAGATGAGGAAGAACTTCGCGATATATTAACCGAACTTTGTATTGAGGGTAAAATATATATGACTAAAAAAGGCAGATATATGAGCGTTGAGGGAGAAAACTCAACGGTAGTAGGTAAACTTGTCTGTAATGCAAAAGGATTTTTCGGTTTTGTAATATGTGACAACGAAAACGAAAGTGACATATTTATTTCCGGTGACGATATGGGTGACGCTATAAACGGCGACAGAGTTATCGTTCATATTGACGATAACGACAATGCAAAAGGTCACCGACAAGGTCATATAACCAAGGTGCTTGAACGCGGAAACAAGGTTATTGTCGGTGTTATATATAAGGAAAAAGATCGATATTTTTATGTGCGTCCCGATAACAGAAAAATATATTCAAAAAATTATTATAGCTCAATCGGACGCAATGACGGCTCAAATGGGTGACAGAGTTGCCGTACAGATTACAAGATACAGTGACAAGAAAAAGATTTTCGGTGAAGTTATAAGTGTTCTCGGACAACAGGATTCGCTTAAAAGTTGCATTGAGGGTATTATATTAGGAAATGATATTAAGCAGGAATTTGATAAAGAAACATTAAATGAGGCTGATAAAATCCCTCAAACAGTGACGGAAAGCCAATTTGCAGGCAGAGAAGATTTAAGAGATATGATTATTTTCACCATTGACGGTGATGACGCCAGAGATTTTGATGACGCCGTATCTCTTACGTTAAAGGACAACGGAAACTATTATCTCGGTGTGCATATAGCCGATGTTTCAGAATATGTAAAAGAGGGTACAGCACTTGAAAATGAGGCATACAAGCGTGGTACAAGCGTGTATTTGGCAGACAGAGTTATTCCTATGCTGCCGACAAGTCTTTCAAACGGCATCTGCAGTCTTAATCCGCAAGTGGACAGATTGACTTTGTCTGTATTTATGGAAATTACGGGTGACGGAAATGTTGTGAGCCACAAGCTTTGTAAATCGGTTATTTGCTCAAAAGAACGAATGACATATAATAATGTAAATAAAATGCTTGAAGACGGTGACGAAGAACTTTGTGAGAGATACAAGCATATTTTGCCGACATTGAAACTAATGGAGGACTTGGCACAAATATTAAAGAATAAACGTACTTTAAGAGGTGCGATACAGTTCGATTTTCCTGAAAGTCATATAGTTGTGAATGAAAACGGAGAGCCGATTGAAATAGAAAAAGAAGTACGCGGTACTTCAAACAAAATGATAGAAGAATTTATGCTTTCGGCAAATGAAACAATCGCCGAATATGCTTTTTGGTCTGAAATACCGTTTGTATACAGAAACCATGAGGCACCGACACTTGAAAAGATAATGACTTTTAATGAATTTATACTTCATTTCGGATTGTCGTTTAAGGGTAAGATTGACAGAGATACACCTATTCATCCAAAGGCTCTGCAACAAATACTCGATACAGTAAAAGATACACCGCAGGAGCGTATTGTTGCGTCAACAATGCTGCATTCACTTATGAAAGCAAAGTACAGTGAAGAAAATCTCGGTCATTTCGGACTTGCGGCAAAATATTACTGTCATTTTACTTCGCCGATAAGACGTTATCCCGATTTGGCAATACACAGAATATTAAAAGATTTTCTTGACGGCAAGGTTACGGGAAACAGAATTTCATATCTTGCAGGTTACGTTTCGGCGGCAAGCAAACATTCAAGCGATTGTGAAGTAAATGCGGAAACGGCCGAACGTGACGTTGACGATTTGATGAAAACGGCTTATATGTCATCATTTATCGGACAAACCTTTGAGGGTGTGGTTGCAAATGTGACTAATTTCGGTATGTTTGTAGAACTTGAAAATTCGGTTGAGGGTTTAATAAGAGTTGAAAATATGACCGATGATTATTATGAGTATGACGAAAAGGTAAATACGCTTACCGGCAGAAGAAAACAGAAGTCGTATACTACCGGTGATGTGGTAAATATAGTTGTTGCGAGAACTGATATTCTTTCAAGACAGATTGACTTTGTTTTAGCTAAAGACGCGGACCGTAAGTTACTTAAAAGTTCGCAAAACCGATAGAAATTCCTAAATCGGAAAAACACGGTAAGAAGTCAAAAAGGAAAAAGAGTTTTAAGAAATACAATAAGAAGAAAAAGTAGGTTTACAAATGGAGAAATTTGAAATTATAATAACAACATTGTTCGGACTTGAATCGCTTGTCGCAAGAGAAGTACGTCGTCTTGGCTATGAAACAACTTCAGTTGAGGACGGCAGAGTTACGTTTATGGGTGATAATGAGGCTGTTTGCAGAGCAAATATGTGGATAAGAACAGGAGAGAGAGTGCTTATAAAAACTGCCGAATTTACTGCGGTCACGTTTGACGAATTGTTTGAAAAGACAAAAGCTGTCGATTGGAGTAAATGGATTGGCAAAAATGACGCTTTTCCTGTGAAAGGATATTCCTTAAAGTCAACTCTTGCAAGCGTAAGGGATTGTCAGGCAATTATAAAGAAAGCAACTGCTGAAAGTCTTTCAAATAAATACGGCATAGAATGGTTGCCGGAGGACGGCGCAAATTATCAAATACAGTTTTCAATTTTTTAAAGATAAAGTTACACTTTATGATAGATACGTCTGGCGAGGGACTTCACAAACGCGGTTACAGACAACATTCAAATGTTGCACCGCTAAAAGAAACACTTGCCGCCGCAATGGTTGAACTGAGTCATTGGAAATTTGAATATCCGCTATGTGATCCGTTTTGCGGCAGCGGTACAATTCCTATTGAAGCCGCAATGATAAAAAGAAACATTGCTCCGGGAATAAACCGAGAATTTGCGGCACAAAATTTTGCGTGGATAGATGAAGAGTTGTGGGTTAAGTCCGTTGAAGAAGCTAAAAGCTTGGAAAGAAATGTGCCGCTTGAAATTTATGCGTATGATATAGAAAACGAATATGTTGAATTGACAAATGAAAATGCCCTAATCGCAGGTGTGGGTGACTTTGTTAAAGCGGAAAAAGGTGACGCACGAAAAATTCACTTCGATATGCCGTATGGTACAATTATTTGTAATCCGCCTTACGGTGAAAGAATAGGTGAAATTAAAGAATGTGAAAAACTGTATAAGGAAATAGGCAAAAGCTTTAATGCACTTGATAAGTGGTCGTATTATATTATCGCGTCAAACGAAAACTTTGAATCGCTGTTCGGAAAAAAGGCAAATAAAAAGCGTAAATTGTATAACGGTATGATTAAGTGCAATCTATATCAATTCTTCGGAGAGCGTCCGCCTAAAACCAACAAGTAAATTTATACCGATTGAAAATTTCAATCGGTATTTTTTATAATGTCACTATTTGCAAACTTTTCTCTATAATTTGCAATTCAAAACTTCTTTATAAAATTGTATAATTTAATTAATAAAAAAGTAATTGTGCGAAAGGAGTATAACTATGAAGTGCAAAAAAGTTATAAGTCTAATTACAACATTGGCAATGTGTATATCAATGTTTTCTGCTTTTTTCTGTAACGTCATTTGCAGAAAATGATAATACATATTCGTGTGATTTTACATCACTTGTCAAAGATAATGCAGACACAACATACGGAACGGCTGATGATATATACGATATTGACGATTATACAAAAGCAGTTTTAACGTATGCAGGAACATATGTATCGGCAGACGGAAAGGTTTACTTAAAGAGCAGTAAGGTTACAAATGCCAATTCGTCATACAGCAATGGAAGTTATGTATCATTTACTGCACCGTCAGACGGAAAAGCAACGTTTGAGGGAAAGGATATAGGTGTATATATAGATAACACATATAAGGGTTATTCAAATGGTAATTATGATATGAAAGCAGGAGAAACAATGTATTTGGGTTACAGAAAAGGAACTTCGTATCTACAAAATATTACATTCACACCAACTGAAACTCCCGAAGAAACTGTAACACCAACAGAAAATCCGATACAAACATCAAATCCACAGTCAACACCTAAAGCAGATGCTGAGAGAGAAGTCTTATATGAGGAGGATTTTGAAAACTGTACGGTCGGAGATAAAGCGTCGGGTAACAGTACAAGCGTTGACGGTTGGAAATCACCTGCCGGAACAGCAGAATTAAAAAGTGACAGCAATCAAACAATAAACAAATATCTTGCAGTTACTTCAGCTAAAAGCGGTACTGCACGTTCAACATACAAAGGTATCACTGAAATTAATGATAATTTTGTACTTGAGGCAGATATAAAGACAACAAATTATAAAACGAATGTTTCTAATTTTGAAGTTCTTGAAAAAACAGATTCACTATATATGAATCACGGTTGTTACAGTAATGCAAAGTATGCATTTAAAATGAACAGACCGTCAGACTTAAATAAATTTGTTATAAATAACAGTGTATCGGACAGCGGACTTTCACTTGGCAGATATGCTCAGCCGACTGTTTTGACAAAAGAAATACCTGATGATTGGATTCATGTAAAAGTGATAGGCGATTTTACAAATAAAACGGCTACGGCATACATAACGTCACTTGACGGAAATACGGTATATTATCACGGAAGAATAAATATGTCTGAGGATATAACATCATTTAGCTGTCTTGCACTTTTGGCACCGTCAAGCGGAGTTGATACTTGCATTGACAATATCAAAATTTCAAAAGCACTTGATTCGGATTTAAGCGAAGTATTCCATACAGTAAAAAAATAAATAACAGTATTGATGAATTTTCACAGTATGTCTATGACGGTGAAAGTGTTGTAAATATACCGGATATGTCGGCATACGGTAAGTATTTTGAGGGCTGGAGTGTTGACGGTCAACTATTAAGCTCTGACGATTTAAACAAATATCAAATTACAAAAGATACAACAATCACAGCACAAATATCACAAGATTATATTGAAAATATTGCAACGGTAGAATTTAATTCATTCCCGACAGACAATATGCTTGTTATGGGACCTGATTCCGATACATATGCTGACAATGAAATTTCATTGAAGATTGTCGGTGAAAGAGGAACAAGCATAGTGACAAACCCTGATTCAAGGGTAAAAGATTATAAAATTGATTGGCAGTTTGACGGTTTCAGAACACTTGGCGGCAAGCCGACAGGTGAAAGCGGAACATTTCCGGGAACACAGGTGTATTGTGACAGTTACGGAAGTGTAACGGTAAACAGTGCAAATCAAAGTTCAGTCAATTTTAAACTAAAGAATACATCTGCTAACTATTATGGCATGGTAACTGCCATAGTTACATATAACGGCAAGACAGCTAAAGTGTCACGCCCGTTGGTACTGTTAGCTGATACAGAGGCTAATTCTGATGTATACTTGCCAAAAGTCGGTTATACCGCAGATTACAACAATTACGAAAGAGGTTTAGTCGGATATACAACATCACAAAACGATATTTTAACAGGCGGTTGGTCAACAGACGGCTCTGATAAGAGTAATGTTGTTTTGAAATCAGATAACAGCGGTAAATATTTGAGTCTGTCTCGTGAACTTACAGGAAACTCATCATATATTAACAATAATGCAGGGCAGATTACATCACAAACTAATTTTTGAACAAGATGTGCGTTTCGGCATAGACGGAACTATCGGTTATATAGGCGGAAACGTGACAGAAAGCACATCAGTTGGCTTTGAATTGTCTTTTACAGATTCAAAATTCAGCTTGAACGGTACAGAAATCGGAACAGGTGAAAAGAATAAGTGGTATCATATAGTTGTAACAGCCGATCCGACAGTAAAGAAATGTATAGCAAAGATATATAACTTGGATTCAAACAGCGATTATAACGGCAAAACTCCGTTAATACAATCTGAATTGACAAACTTCAACGCAAATTACACAACAGGCAAGTACTATAGAATTACATTATCAAAAGATAAATCAAGTTCTATAGATATAAATAACGTTAAAATTCAATCGGCACAGGTTGACACAGATTCATTTAAAATAAACGGGCAGGATACGGTTAATATTCCTACAAGTGACAGTGTAAAAGTGCCTATGACAGTATCTGCAAATATGACAGACGGTAATGCTGCATTCGGTGCAGCTGAATGGAAGATTGACGATGAATTTGCGGAGGGTGTTTCTGTTGAAACGAATAGCACTGATTCGTATTCGGCAAATCTTGTTGTAAGCTCAACGGCGTCTGCCGGCGACGTACCTATTAAAGTGACATTAGGCGGAAAGTCTGTAACAAAGACAGTAAAACTAATCGGTACAAATGACAGTATTGCATTTGTAAAATCACCTGTCGGTGCACAAATACCGAGCAGTAACAAATATGAGGCAGTTGTTAAAAACGGAAATGCGGAAGTATTGACAGACAAGACTGTAACATACAAACTATACAATTCTGATAACACAACAGAATATACAGGCAGTGATATAAAAATTGCAAGTGACGGTACATTAACAGTATCATCATCTGCAAAGCCGACAGATATCTATGTTAGAGCAATCTCAACCGATTCAAATGGTAAAACGCTTGAAAAATCGGTTAAGGTAAACGTATATAATCTAAAATTCAATTTCACAACAAGTGCAAAAGACGGTTATACATCGGTAACTTCTTCAACCGAATATAAGGAAAGCCGCGGATTTGGTATAGACGGAACTTGTGCAGACGGTGAAAGCTATATGAGCGGTCAGAATTTTGGTTTTAAACTTAACTTGACAGCAGGTGAAGTATATGAAATTACGGCAGTTTATGAGGGCACAATTAAGTGTGAAAGAGTAAATTCGTCACTTACAGGCTTTGAAAGAACTAAAAAGACATTAGAAAGTGATACATATAAGACGGCGGTATTCGGTGACGGTGTGCTGGATATTACATTCTCGGGTGACGGTATGCTATCATCATTAACAGTTGAAAAAGTAGAACGCACAGCAAACAGTAAGCCTGCATGGTGGACAATAGGTGATTCTACGGTACAGCAAAACGGAAGTTGGGCTTATACGCTTAATAATACATTGTCTGATTATCCGAAACTATCAAATGTTATAAGTGCATTTTATAACAGCGGTCAAGCAGGACGCCAGCACCGTTCATATTATACAGAAGGTTTACTTAACAACGTCCTATGCGGTATTAAACCGGGTGACGTTATTTCGATAAGCGGTATGGGGACAAATGATACATCTTCAACAAAAGATGAATTTAAAGAGTATAATAACATTTATATAGACGCTATCAAAGCAATGGGCGCAAAGGTAATATTGGGCAGTTACACACCGACAGGTAATTACGGCTCAACTCAAGACAAGGTTTATGACGCAGATAATGTATTGTTCAAAGGTATGAGAACAAACAGTTACGATACCGCAATCAGAGAAGTATATAATGAAAGAGCAAACGATACAAATATTATAGGCTTTGTCGATATTGGAAAAATTGCAGATAACGTTATGACAAATGATGTACGAACAGTATATAATACTGCAATTCAAAGCGGAAAAAACGAAATTGAGGCAAGAGCAAAAGCACAGGAAAGAGCCACGGCACTTATGAGTATGTGGAAAGATTATAATCATTATTATACAGATTTCTCAAACTATATCTTACCTCAAATAACAACTCGTGTGGCACAACTTGTGACAGGTGAAAAACAAGACGATATACCTCAAGTTATAAATCTTGAAAAGCCTGAAACGGAAAGGTTAAAAATTACAGGTACATCAATAAAGAACGGTTCAATTTTAGTTGATATTGATAAAGGTTTTGAGGGCGTTGCAATCTGTGCGCTATACGATAAAGACGGACTTTTAAAGCAGGTTGTCACTGAAACAGACAATACAGCCGAAAAACTTTGACACTTAAAATGCCTGCAACCAAAGACGGATATGCAGTAAAAGTGATGAATTGGGACAGTTTGGATAAGATGAACCCAATCGGAAAAACACATTTGATAAAAGTAAGCGATATAGAAGATTTATCAGACGGAGATGATTCATCAGAAGAAATAACATCATCAGACGAATATATAGACGTATCAGAGCTTACTTCATATGATAGCAATACATACAGGGTTTATAACGGTGACGGAACATACAAAAGCGTCAAGGCAGAAAACGGAAAAGTTCATAATACGTCAAAATCAGAAGTGACGGTAGTGCCGGAGTATAAATTTGAATTTACCAATACTTCTTCATCAAAAGATGAATATATAAACGGATATGTAAAGTCAATGCAAATTCTTATACAGAAGAAAAAGGTTACGGACTTGGAGACGGTGATTATCATATTAACGAAAACGGTTGCTTGCCGACAGGTGACAATACTATAAAATAGATGTACCTGACGGTTTTTATGACATTACTGTATACAGAAAAGGCGGAGCGAGAGCAGATGTTTATAATAACGGTGTTCAGATTATAAATAATACTACATCATCGGGTTCACAAAACCGTCCGTCAGGATACGGTGTAATGTATGCACCGAGAATGGAAGTTACAGGCGGTCAGATAAATCTTGCAATCGGTAATACTTCGGGCGGAAACGAGAGAGTTGCGTCGGTTGAAGTTGTCAGAGTACCCAAAAAGTATAAAAAGCAAGTTGTTTGGATAGCGGGTGACAGTGAATCTGCAAATTACTATCCGCAAAATGCAGACGGTGACGACTTGGATAACAATAAAGTTATGATGACAGGCTTCGGTATGCAGCTTGAAAAGTTCTTATCACCGACAAAATATGCGGTTGCAAACTTCGGTCAGCCGAGTGCTACGGTTAAGACTTGGTATAACGAATGTTTTGAATCGGTTAAAAAGTTAATTCAAAAAGATGATGTTTTGATTATTGACTTCGGTATTAATGATTCGGTAAGTTCATCAAATAAGATTACTGTTGATGAAATGGAACAGTATATGAGTGAAATGGCGGCTATGGCGAAAGAAAAAGGTGCAGTACCTGTTCTTGTAAGCCCTGTTTATAACAGTAAATATCAGCACAAAACATATTTCACATACAGCACTTCAACAAAGATTAATGATATAACTGAATTTGCCGAGAGTATCGGTGTGGAGTGCATAGACCTTAATAAATACACTCAATTATATGTAAATCAAGCCAAAACAGATACAAACGATACAAATTGGGCGGTTAATAATTATCAGGTAGGCGATAACCTACACTTGACACAACATTCCGCTTTGCTTGCGTCATCATTTATTGCGGCAGAATTAAAGAGTATGGGATATGAAACAACCGATTATTCATATACATATAAAGATTTATCGAGTCTTTCTGCCGACAGTGACAGTAAGGTTATCAGAGGTGAAGAAAGCGGAGTGACAAGAGTTTATTCCGTTGCAGAGGCTGAAAAGTTTATAAAAGCCAATACAGAATCTTTACCGACAATCGAAAAGAAGTGGGACTTCGCAGAAAATACAACGGCGACAGAGGGTGAAAATGTACCGGTTGTGTCTGGCTCTGCGGCTTGGAACGAAACGAATCAGAATATTAAATTTAATGCAAATGTAACTGCACCGGGTACTTTGTCATTGAAATTAAACCCTGCAATAGGTAATAAGGCGAATGTTAATTTTGATTTGTATGTCGGTGCACTGGGCGGACAGACGTTTACATACGAAATTAATGACAGTGAGGGTACAAATCTTGTAAATTGCTCATTTAACGTATATAACGGTACAGGAAGTATGGTTATTGGCAGTGAAGAAATTGCTGTTGACAGTGATGTTACATCAGCGGTATCAAAGGTAAGCGGTGACGGTATGTCATCGTCAGTAACGCAAGTGTCAAATGAGATTAATTTTACAACTAATACAGTTACTGTAAACATAGGCTCAAAATCATTTACCGGCAAGCTCACAGGAGCAGAAACAGGATTGATTTCGGATATATCGTTTAAGTCGGAGCGTTCAAAGAAAGCTGACAGAAGTATATATCTTGACAATCTTGTAGTAAGAGAATATGAAACCGATTCATCGGATACAGACGAAACTGCGTTCCCTAAGTTTAAAAGCGGAACATATACAAAAGACGGAAGTACAATGAAATACAGATATTATCTTCCTGAAAATTATGACAGTTCAGTATCGTATCCGGTAGTAATGTTCTTGCACGGTGAAACAAGAAAGGGCAACGATAATGAAAAGCAGTTGTATAACGCACAAGATTTATTTGATAAGGTTATAGAACAGGAAAGTAAAAATCCTTGTATTCTTGTTGCACCGCAATGCAGTGCAGATGGTAATTGGACTGATTTGTCGGATATGATTGACGGAGTTGTAAATGATATTCAAAATCAGTATAGTGTAAACAGTGAGAAAATATATATTGCTGGTTATTCAGAGGGTACAGAGGGCTGTTATAAGGTTATCTCTGATAATCCCGATAAGTATGCAGGAATAATTGCAATAGCAGGAAAAGGCGATACAACGTCGGCGCAGGCAATAGCAAAAAATAATACAGGCGTAATGATTTTTGCGGGCAGCGAGGACGATACGGAAATTAATGATTCTTCAAAGGCAATATATAAAGCACTTGTCGAAAACGGTGCGACGAATGTTGAATATAAAGAAATTTACGGTGAAGGTCATAATATTCTGAAGTCAGCTGCGAATACATCAGGCCTGCTTGATTGGTTGTTTGCAAAGAATTTAACAGACAATAAGACTAAAAATACAAAAACTGTTGACTTGGCTATATTTATGGGGCAGTCAAATATGGCAGGACGTGGTGAATACGCTGACGCGACAGAATGCCCGATAGGCGCAGGATATGAATTCAGAAGTGTATCAAATGCAGATATGTTATTCAGTGTATCAGAACCTTTTGGCAAGAGTGAAAACAACGATTCTATAAATGACAACGGAAGTAACGGTGTAGACAGAAGAAGTGGGGATATGGTTTCATCACTTATGAACAGCTATTATGCCCAAACAGGTGTTCCGATTGTAGGAGTCCAAGCATCAAGAGGCGGTACAAATATAGGATATTGGAATACTGCGGCACAAAAGAATGAGGCACAGTCGCGACTTACCGCCGCTAAAACCTATCTTGAAGATAACGGTTATACTGTAAATCATATCTTTATGGTTTGGTGTCAAGGCGAAGCAGACGCGGATAAAATTTATTCGGGAAGTCAGTCGGCAGCGTCATATAAGTCACAGACGCTTAATGTGTTTGAGTATATGAAAACAGTGGGCGTTACAGATATGTTCATAGTTCAAACAGGTCACTATAACGGTGACGACGATACAGACGGCAAACATGATGAGGCATATGTCACAGTACACGATGCACAAGCAGAACTTGCAAGTGAGAATGATAATGTTTATACAGTAGGTTCATTCCTTGAATTTAAGGAAAATATGAAAGACAATTATCATTTTCACCAAATCGCATATAATACAGTTGGCATAGCGGCAGGTAAAGCAATAGCAGAGGTATACAATAACTAAAAGAGTATTCTTTTAGTTTTGTGTAAATACAAAATGATATAGAAAATTTTATTTAAGCGGACGGAATTAAATTCCGTCCGCTTTTTGCGTTATCAAAAAATCGGAAAGTCAATAGCGGATTCTATCAGCAAAGAAGAACTCCAACTGAGAATGAAGCTCATATCCAATCACGACGGCGACTAATCCATTTTTCATGACGTCCATTATTGCAAGGTACAGCATTTTAAACAAACCTAAATATTTCAGGCATCCCCAAGCGGTTTGTGCACTTATCTGCACAACTAACACGATAGAAAAAAATTTAAAATAATACACTTTTTAAAATTTTACATCTTCTTTTCGATTTTTTCCATTGAAGATATTAATGATTTTAGTTAAAATAAAGTCAACAAATAAACAAAGAAAGGAATGAGAGAGATGTCTGAATACATTCTTGAGCTAAAAGGAATAACGAAAATATTCCCCGGAGTAAAGGCTCTTGATAATGTTCACTTTCAGTTAAAACAAGGTGAAATACATGCTCTTATGGGTGAAAACGGTGCAGGAAAATCAACATTCATAAAAGTTATCACCGGAGTACATCAAGCTGAAGAAGGTGAAATATTCATAAACGGCGAAAAAGTAGAAATAAAAAATCCTAAAGATGCACAAAAATTAAGTATTGCCGCTATTTATCAGCACGGTACGGCATATCAACATTTAAGTGTAACGGAAAACATTTTCATAGGACACGAGAAAATGACAAAGTTCCATACAATTGATTGGAAACAAATGCACAAGGATGCAAAAGCGCTTTTGGAGAGATTGGGAAGTGACATTGACCCACATTCAAGTATGGGTAATCTTACAGTTGCGGAACAACAGATAGTCGAAATTGCAAAAGCCATTTCTACAAATGCAAAAATAATCATAATGGACGAGCCTACGGCGGCTCTTTCAAAAAAGAGAATGTGAGGAATTATACAGAATTACAGAACAACTTAGAGATGAAGGCTGTTCAATAATATTTATCTCGCATCGTTTTGAAGATATGTACAGACTTGCTACAAGAGTAACCGTATTTCGTGACTCACAGTACATAGGTACATGGAATGTAGATGAAATTTCAAATGAAGTATTGATTTCAAAAATGGTCGGACGTGAAATTTCTCAAATTTATCCTAAGCAAGAAGTTGAAAGAGGAGAAGAAATTTTCAGAGTTGAGGGATTATCAAAGACAGGGTACTACAAAGATGTTTCTTTTTCACTTCACAAGGGCGAAATCCTTGCTATGACAGGACTTGTTGGTGCAGGACGAACAGAAGTATGTCAAGGTATTATGGGTATTGAAAGACCCGATAAAGGAAAGGTCATTTTGGAAGGAAAAACACTTTCAATAAGACATCCGTCAGACGCTATGAAAGCAGGTATCGGATATTTGCCTGAGGACAGACAAAAACAAGGTCTGATTCTTGATTGGGGATTGGGACAAAACGTAACATTATCAACACTTGAAAAAATTTACTAAGTTCACTGTTATAAACAGAAAAGCAGAACGTGAACGTTCAAAAGAACTTTTGGAAAAAGTTAAAACAAAGGCTCTTTCTGTATTTGATAAGGCGTCAAGTTTGTCAGGTGGTAATCAACAAAAGGTTATCGTAGCAAAGGTTTTAAATTCCGATTTGAAAGTAGTTATCCTTGACGAACCGACAAAGGGTGTCGATGTAGGTGCAAAAGCACAGATATATGAAATTATGTCAGAATTGGCGGCACAAGGTTTCGGAGTAATAATGATTTCTTCGGAAATGCCGGAAGTATTGGGTATGGCAGATACAATCCTTGTTATGAAAGAGGGCAGAGTATCTAAGATTTTTGCAGATGCAACAGGCGTTACTCAAGAACAAATTCTTGAGGCCGCAATGAATATGTAGGAGGTGTAATTTAATTATGAAGTTAAAAAATTCTTTTCATCGAATATTCGTGAAATCAGCTTAATTATTGTAATGATTGCACTTTCTGTATTTATTGAAATAAGAAGTGGAGGAAACTTCTTCACACTTGAAAACATTTCCGATATGTTCACAGAAACGGCAGTTCTTGCAATTACGGCGGTAGGCATGATGATGGTAATTATCACAAGCGGTATCGACCTTTCAATCGGCTCGATAATGGCGTTGGGTGCAATGGTCGGCGGAACGATACTTAAAAAATAATCAAGCAGTTCCCGGACTGGTAATAATTTTAGTATCGATAGCAGTCGGTATCGTATGTGGTTTCATAAACGGTACATTGGTTGCTAAACTGAAAATATTACCTATTATCGCAACACTCGGTATGATGAATATATATCGCGGACTTACATATTTAGTTGCTAACGGAAGTTGGGTAAAACAACAGGAAATGGGTACAAAGTTTCTGTCAATCGCGACAGGAAAGTTTCTTGGTATAAATAATCTTATAGTTGTAGCAATAGTTGTTTATATAATTGCCGCATTCTTCCTAAATAAAACCCGTACGGGCAGAAAGATTTATGCGGTAGGAAACAGTGAAGAAAGTGCAAGAGTTTCGGGAATCAAAACAGATCGAACATTAATTATGGTTTATACTATATTAGGTGCGGTAGCCGGCTTAGGCGGTATACTTTATGTTTGTAAATACGGAGTTGCTCAAGGTGAAACCTGTACCGGATATGAAATGAATGTAATCGCAGCTTGCGTACTTGGCGGTGTAAGCATTAATGGCGGTACAGGCAGAGTACAAGGCGTATTGTTGGGTGCTGTATTACTTGGTATTCTTAACAACGCAATGCCGCTTATCCATGTATCTTCATTCTGGCAAGAGGCAATTCGCGGTTTGATTATACTTCTTTCAATTATAGCAAACTCGTTAATTCAAAGAAACGTTTAAATGAAAGCATTGAGAAGGAGGAATATCTGATGGCTAAAGAGTATGTAAAACAGGCTGTAAGCAGTGACGGTACAAGAACAATATCAGCCCAAAGAGGATTTTCTTGGCAGAGATTTCTTTTTTCAATGGGAGTGGATGCTTGTATTAATGCTTATATTGGTAAATGTATTTAATATATCCGCGTCACCGTATTATGCACACGCAAAATCAATTTTAAATGCAACCCGTGACTTCTTGGATAAAGCAATAGTAGTATTTCCGATGGCATTTGTATTAATGCTCGGTGAAATCGACATCAGTGTTGCATCAATTATGGCTCTTTCAGCAACAATTATGGGTGTTGCGTTTGACGCAGGAGTTCCGATGATTGAAGCAATCGGTCTTGCACTTGTCACAGGCACTGTATGTGGTTTGATTAACGGAATCATCCTTGTAAAATTCCCTGAATTGTCAAGTATGATTGTAACGCTTGCAACACAGATAATATTCAGAGGAATAGCACAGATTATTTTGGAAACCAATTCGGTGGGAGGATTCCCAAATTGGTTTACACAAATTGCAGCCGGTAAAATCGGTGGAATGGTTCCATACGCATTAATATTTGTAGTAGTTGAGGCTTTGTTCTTTGCTTATCTTCTTCACTACACAAAATTCGGCAGAAGATGTTACGCAATGGGTAATTCAACAACGGTTGCAAAATTCTCGGGTGTAAAAACAGATAAGATTAAAATTATTGTTTATACAATGACAGGTTTATTATCAGCAATTGCAGCAATTTACCTTGCATCAAAGATGTCAAGTGTACGTCCTGACGTTGCAAAGGGATATGAACTTGATATTATAGCAATGGCTGTACTTGGCGGAGTATCAACTTCGGGCGGTAAAGGAAGAATACTTGGTGCAACACTTGCTATTATGGTAATCGGTTATCTAAGATATGGTCTTGGTCTAATCAACGCATCAAGCCAGATTATTATGATAGTTGTAGGTTTACTATTGATAATTGCAGTTGCAATTCCAAGTTTCAGAGATAGTATCGGTAATATGAATTGGTTCAAAAAACTTAAAGCAATGGCGACAAAGTCGCAAAAATAACTTAGTATCAATCGGGTAGGAAACTCCGAAAAATAAAGGAAAACTTTAAAATAAGAAAGGTAGGTTTTAAACATGAAAGCAAGAAAACTATTGGCATTAGGTCTAACGGCAATAATCGGAGCAACTATGATGGCAGGTTGCGGAGGTGGTGGCGGAAGCACAACATCTCAAAGTTCAGATGGCTCATCGGCAAGCGGTACATACGCATTTGTGGCGAAAGACGTACAAAATCCTTATATGCAGAAAGTATATGACGGTTTTGAAAAGGCTTGTAAAGAAATCGGAGCAGAACCTCTTTACAAAGGTCCTGAAGCGGCTACACCGGAAAAGCAGATTGAAATTATCAATCAGCTTGTAGCACAAAACGTTGCGGGTATCGCTATTGCAGCTAACGATGCAGACGCATTGCAACCTGCATTGACAGAAGCTATGGACGCAGGTATTAAGGTCATTTCGCTTGACAGTGCTGTAAATAAAGATTCAAGACAAACTCATATTCAACAAGCCGATCCTGAAAAAATCGGCAGAGGACTAATTCAAGCGGCTTATGAAATGGTAGACGGTAACGGCGGTATCGCTGTATTGTCTGCAACAGCACAAGCTACAAACCAAAATCTATGGATTGAATGGATGAAGAAAGAATTGGAAGAAAATCCTGAAAAGTATGCAAATACACCACTTATAAAAGTTGCATACGGTGACGATGACCCAACAAAGTCAACATCAGAAACACAAGCACTTTTGACAGATTCATCTATTAAAGTTATCATTGCTCCGACAACTGTAGGTATGCTTGCCGCAGGTAAGGTATTGCAAGATAAACAGTCAGATGTAAAACTAACAGGTCTTGGCTTGCCTTCGGAAATGGCTCCGTTTATCGAAGATGGCACTTGCCCTTGGATGTATCTATGGAATCCTGTTGATATAGGTTATTTGTCAGGTTACACAATGGATGCACTTGTAAAAGGCACAATTACAGGTGATGTAGGCGGTTCATTTAATGCCGGTGACCTTGGTGAAAAGAAGATTACAGAAGCTGCAGATGGTGGTACAGAAGTAATGCTTGGTGATCCATTCAAATTTGATACAGAAAAACATTGCTGAGTGGAAAGAAGTTTATTGATTTTAGTTAATTACTGATTAATTGTATTATTTCCCCCTAAAAAAAAATGTCCCTTTATTAAAAGGGACATTTTTTCGTTGACAAATATAATGCCGATAGAGTATAATTAATATGTTAATATAGTACAATATATTGATTGTACATTTCTATGATTTGTAGTTTTTACTAAATGTAATAAAAACGGAGTTTGATATGAAAAAAACATTCAAGACTTGTTGAAAGAGTTGTCAGACCATATTTGATTTTTATAGCTTTGATTTTAGCTGTAGCAATGATTGTAATGTACTTTTCTGTTGTGACAAAACTTAATTATGAGGCAGAAAATGCAGGGACGAAAATTGCGGAAACAATGGCTCGACAGGTCGACACATACATAGAAGAAATAGACGTACTTGCACAACAAGTAAAACGTCAACCTCGTATAATAAATATTTTTATAACCTTAACAATACCAAAAATGATAAAAGTAATTTTTTCAATAATAATGTCTTGCTTGGAATTGACGTTTCATCTATCCTTAACGGATTGATTACTGATCGAAACGGTAATTTCAATATATCGGTTTATAACGGATACGGTGATTTTGTATCAAATCAAAATTACTTCATTGATAAAAAGAAATTTCAAAGCACTATGGAAAATATGAATTATGCCATAGAGTTAAATCAAATCGAAGAAAACGACGATAAAATAATAACCGCACCATCGGAAAATCCTTGGACAGAAAGTACAAGAGAATTTATAACTTTAAAAAGAGTCTTAAAATGATTATTCCGATACCGTTTGCGGTATAATTGAGGTTAGAGCAAGCGTGGACAGGCTTGAACAAATGCTGCATACGGAAGATAATGCCGAGATTTTAATTTGTGACCGTTCAAACGGAAAAATTATATATCCGACCGTATATACAGAAAGAGAAAGAAGCGAGTATTCTTCGGCATTTGTCAATAATGCAAACTGGGAAATAATGATACGAACACCCGTGTCAAATACAAAGACAAATATAATATTTATTTTATCGATTTTTGTGGCTTTGTATGCAATATTATTAGTGTTTGTCTTCTTGATAAGCCGAACTATCGGAAAAGAAGTTATAAAACCGATTTCACAATTAGCAAATCACGTTTGCAAAATTGACGCACCGGATGATAAAATGGCTCACATCAACGATGATGCTATTGATGAAATAAAAGAGCTTGAGGACAGTTTTGAAAAAATGCTTGAAAGAATGAATAGTTCGATTATTCAAGAGAAAAAGGCATATGCACTTGCTTTGCAGGCTCAAATGAATCCTCATTTTCTGTACAATATGTTGGCGGTAATCAGTTCTGCCGGAAGTGAGGCGGGCTGTGACAGTGTTTCCACAATGTGCGTCGAATTGTCTGATATGCTTAGATACGTTGCAGCATATCAAAAGTTACTGTACCGCTTAAAGAAGAAATACTCCATACAAAAAATTATCTTGCATTGATGAAATCAAGATATGAGGATTATTTTTCTTATAAGATTGATGTTTCAGATGATTTGATGAACATTCCGGTGCCAAAATTGTTTATACAACCGCTTGCAGAAAACTGTTTTATACATGCTTTTAAAGAAAAAGAGCCACCATGGAATATTGATATAAAGATGATAGGCACGAAAGATAGATGGGAACTTATCATAAAGGATAACGGTTCGGGAATATCCGAAGAAAGAATTGCCGAAATAAAAGACAAAATAGATAAAGCATTAAATGAAAGACAAGTGGGGAATATCGGCGGATTGGGTATTGTAAATACAATAGTCCGTCTTACTATGACGCACAACAAAAATCTCAAATACGATATATATAACGATAACGGTATGGAAATAAAAATTGTTGCGGGGGAGTAAAAATATGTTTAAAGTGCTTATTGCTGAGGACGAGCCTCCGATTATGCGAATGATTAAATCAACTTTAGAATCGGTTGATTCTGATTTTTGTGTTAAAGAATGTTGCATAAACGGTAAGAGTGCCGTAGAAAAATTGAAAAATGAAGATTTTGATATTGTTATTACAGATATTAAAATGCCTATAATGACAGGAATTGAACTTGCCGGTTGGATTTATCAGAATAAACCCGATACAAAAGTTATAATCGTAAGCGGATATTCTGACTTTGAATATGCGAGAAAAGCCTTAGAATATAAGGTGTTTGACTATCTGTTAAAGCCAATATCAAAAGATAAGGTAAGTGAGCTTACGGCAAGGATAAAAAGTGAGATAGGCAGTAAAGTAAAATGTCAGACGATAATAATACAATAGTAGTTCTTGCGTGTGCCGGAGCATATTTATTGTACGGTTCGGAAGTCCTTCTTCCCGGTGAACGTTTTTGGACGGATTCGGGAATTGATACTTTTATGGATAATCTGCTTACACCGTCGGAAGAATATATTTTCTTTAACAGTAATATGCTTTCTGAACGGCTTATGGTTATCACTGCCGAAACAGAAGAAAGGCAAGAGGAATTAATACACAAAATTTATGATGGATTTTCAAACAAAAATCTTCCTGTAACTATTGTTTATCAAAAAGGAGTTTTATTTAAGGATACAGGAAAGTATTTCAGCAAACTGCGAGAACAACTCATAAAACATCTTATTCTAAACAAATCGCAATTATTGTGCTGTAATTCATTGTCGGACAGTTATGAAGATATATCACAGCCATATTCAAAAGCAGATGTCGACAGTATTGTTTTTGCAATAAAAAACAGAAACAACGATGAATTGAAAAACAAATTAACCGCCGTAATGAATAATATGATGTCCTCTGATTGTACACAAGAAGAAATAAACGGTTTATTGAATATAATTCTGGATACTTACACCTTGAATTATCCGAATCATATGAAGCGGAAAAATACAAGTGTAAAAAAAAGAATTCGTCAATGCACTTGCAAGCTTTGTTTCATACGATGCGTTTATAGCTGATATTATATCAATATTGGCAACATTGAGAAACGATAAACGTGATCCTGACAGATATGAACAGCTTGCAAATGAAGTGGAAGAATATCTGATTAATAATTATAATAAAAACATTACAAGTGATGTTTTATCAAAAGAATTCGGTTTTGTACCAAGTTATATAAGCCGATTGTTTAAACGCCAAAAAGGCGTATCACCCAATGAATATGTAACTAAGTACAGAATAGAAAAAGCAAAGAAATTAATCGAAGAAAATAATGATTTAAGAATAAAGATATTGCCGACGCAGTCGGATTTAAAGAATCATACTATTTCTCAAAAACATTCAAACGTGAAACCGGTATGTGGCCGACCGAATATTCGGCAAGAGATAAATAAATTATATTAAAAGCGAGTGATACAAATGACAATTATACCAATATTTAAAAAGTGCCCGGTTTGCGGGAAAAAATATGTATGGAATCCCGATATAGGCAAGATTATATGCCCATATTGTAATGGACTCGGCAAACCTAAAAGACAAAAGATAAATAAATTCGGTTTTATATGGGGTGTGACTGTTATGAAAATTTTGAATTTTGGTTCGTGCAATATTGATTTTGTATATAATTTAGACCATATTGTCGCAATAGGAGAAACCGAAACAAGCAATTCAATGCAAGTATTTCCTGGCGGAAAAGGTCTTAACCAATCAGTCGCTTTAGCTAAGGCGGGTATGGAAGTTTATCACGCCGGTTGTATCGGAACTGACGGAGAAATGCTTGCAGATGTTTTAGAGTCAAACGGTGTCGATATATCTAATATAAAAAAAGTAGACGAAAAACAGGACACGCTATTATTCAAGTAAGCAGCAAAGGTGATAATTCGATTTTTCTTTATTCCGGCTCAAATGCAAAAATAACCGAAGAATTTGTTGATGAAGTGCTTGATAAATTTCATAAAGGCGATATACTTTTGCTTCAAAACGAAATAAATATGATAGGCTATATCGTAGAAAAAGCATACGAAAAGGGAATGTGCATAATATTAAATCCGTCACCGTATAACGATAAAATAAAAAAGATTGATTTTAATATGCTTTCCTATATAATTCTGAATGAAGTAGAAATGTCTGAGCTTACTCAATGTGATAATCCAAAAGACGGTTTAAAATACTTTTCAAAGAATTATCCAAAACTAAAAATCGTTCTTACTCTCGGAAGTGAAGGATGTATGTATAGTGATACCGAAAAAATCGTTTTTCAGCCGTCATTTAAGGTTAATGCCGTTGATACAACTGCCGCGGGAGATACATTTACAGGATACTTTTTTGCACAAATAGCAATGGGGAACACTGTTGAAAAATCCTTAAAAATTGCGTCAGTTGCATCAGCTATTGCAGTATCAAGAAAAGGTGCGTCTGTATCTATACCTATGTTAAACGAAGTTTTAGCGGCTGAAAATTCGTTTCAAAGTTCTTAATCACATTTACCGCAATCACAACAACCGTTGCAAATTAGTTTACTTCCGCAATGTTCGCAATTTTTGCGATAGTGGGGTACATATAATTCATTTTCGGGTATATCAAAGCCGAAATTATCACACAACTTAAATTTAATCGGTTTACCGATGTAATTCATACCCGATTTATACGCCATTTCGCTTTGTGTAGATTTTTTCAGTATACGATATTTTTTACCGTCTTTTATAAAATAAGTACCCTGTTTCAATAAAGCAAAATGTGACATTATGCAATACACATTCTTGACGCAATGATTTAACCCAATCAAAATTACAAGGACGTGAACCGTCGTAATTTTCGCCGCCACATACTACACGTTCTATCTGACCGCTTTGCAGATATTTTTCGATACTGATAGGACCGATAAATGGAGCACACATTATTCCTTTGTGTTTAAACGGTAAATCAAGTAATAGCGGAATACGTTCATCGGCACGTTTTTGATTTTCGGCGGTAACATTAAAAATACATTTTCCCAACCGTTGCCCCAATCTGACGGAAGGCATTTATGCACTCTCTCGGGACGTTTTGTAAGCAAATAAAATTTTACGTCACTGCGTTGCTTTATAATATCCCATGCTTCTTCGCGCCACTTGTCAGCCTCTTCTAAAAAGAAATCTGACGTCATACATACGCGAATAAGCTCACCGCTCTGCACTTTATAATTGCCGTAACGGTCTTTTTGCAGAGGATAGTCAAATCCTGATTTTGTTTTATAAATATCCGAGCCGCTTTTGTCACGAACACGGTCTAAAAAATACATATAGCAATTTTGGCAACCCTCACTGCATTTCACGCAACCGTGCCACGGATTCCATATATCGTGCATTATATCACTTCCTTGACATCTTTTATAACTTTATAAATATCTTCATCTAAACATATTGCATTGAAGTAAACCGTAGTCGCCTTGAGTGTAAAATAGGCGTTTTTTATCAAAACCAGCTTTCTGAAAACAATGGTCCACGTTAGTGGTAATAACAAAATAATCTTTACCGTTTACTAAACTCAAAATCATATCATATAAATTATTCGGTATATCCATATAGCGGTTGATGTAGATGTATCTGCTCCAATACGCCCAGTATTCTTCAAGTGTTTCAAACGGGTAAAATCCGCCCGAATACATATCTGTAAAGCCGTATTTCTGCTTAAAATCAGAAAAATATTTTTCAAAGCGTTCGCCCGCATAAGTAAAACCTGCCGCAGTTGAAAGTCCTGCACCCGCACCGATTACAACAGCATCGGCTTTATCAAGTTTTTCTTTCAAATGAATTATCTCATTTGAGTAATTTTTCGTAGATTTTTTTGTCGGTATCCTTAAAAACATTAAAAATCACCCTTTCCAATTCAGAATGTTTCAAATAGTCTTTCACTGTTTCAACGGCTATTTGTGCGGCAATATCATTTGGGAAATGAAATTCACCTGTTGATATACAACAAAAAGCTATTGATTTTACACCGTTAGCTTCAGCCAACTCAAGACAAGAACGGTAACAACTTGCTAAAAGTTTGCGGTGTTCATCGGTAAGATGTCCGTATACAATAGGACCGACCGTATGAAGAATGTAATCACAAGGCAAGTTGTATGCTTTTTTGTTATCTTCGCAGCACCGGTCTGTTCCTTGTGACCTTGTAGCTTCATAATGCGATTACATTCCAATCTAAGCTGAACACCCGAAAACGTATGAATTGCATTATCAATACACTTGTGTCAAGGCACAAAGCAACCGAGCATTGCACTGTTTGCGGCATTTACTATTGCACCGCATTTTAATGTTGTTATATCACCTTGCCAAAGGTATAATTTGTTCGATATTGCTTGTAAATCATATGCGTCGGTTATGTTAATTTCCGTCAATCGTTCTTGCAAATAATCATCTTGTAGCTTTATAAATTCGTTACTAATTTGTTTCGGTTCTCTGACGTTTACAAGAGAACGGAATAAATTAAATTTTTCTTCGGAATCTTTTGGGATAACTATATTGCTATATCTGTTGTCCTCACTTATCAGATGATTAATAAGAAAATCAAGTCTTTCATTCTGTGTCATATTACCACCTCTGAAATGATTATAACGTGTTTTTGTTATTATAACAAGTAGGTACTTTTAGTAACTATCAAAAAAGTCTTTACCGTATGGCAAAGATTTTTTGAATTTACTGTGCTTTATAGAATTTTAATTTAACAAGACCATTGTAAATTTTTGTACCCATAGGAAGCTGTTTGATTTCGTCTTCTGAAAGAATTTTTAGCATAAACACCGTAAAGAAATATACAACCGCCGCAATCGCTATTGCAATTACAGTGGAAATCAAATTACCTATAAATCCAGATGGGCATACAAGCATTGAAAGCTTATAAACACCGACTGCAACAATGCCCATAACAACACCTGCTATAATCGGTTTTACGATATATTTCATAGGCTTGATGTTAAGTTTGCAGTTCTTTGCAAGAACAACAAAGCATATTGCACATGATATGAACTGACAAGCAATAGAGCTTATTGCCGCACCGTAAATATTGATTGACGGTATTCTTATAAGTACAATATTTAATACAATTTTCGCTATACATCCAAACAACAAGCTGATTGCAGGGACATAAACTTTTCCAAGACCTTGAAGCGAGCCTGTCATAGTTTGTGCAAGTGCCGCAAATATAAGCGATACCGAAACAAGCTGTAAAAGCTCAAAACCGCTCGAAGTGCTGAAATACAATATTTTATAAATCGGCTCAGCAAGAGTTATCAAACCTATTGCGCAAGGCAAGATAATTAATATTGAAATAAGCAATGAATAGTTTATCTTTGAAGAGGCCTCTTTATAATCTTTTACCGCCAACGCACCTGCGATTGACGGAACAAGAACTGTTGCAAAAGCGAAGTTTACCGCCAAAGGCATATTGTAAAGTGTATCACTCTTTGATAGAAGTCCCGATAATCTTGCAATTTCCTGATTAAGTTGCTCGGCGGTCGGATTTATAATATCGCCGACGTTGCCATGTGCCGGAATTAATGCTGCAAATGCAACTTCAATACCACGACTTATTGTTGCTGTGTCGATAACTCTGTTTATAGCTGTAATGATAGAGCCAAGTGAAATCGGAATACTTATCATAAGAATACTCATCATAAGATGTCTGCCTGAAATCTTAATTGTTTCGCCTTTTGATTCTTCAATATGCTCCTTGATACCGCTTTTACGTTTACAATAGAAGTATACTAAGTAAAAGCATACTAAGCGCAGTTGCAACAGATGTTGCAAAGTTAGCCCAAGATGCCATAATTGCAGGTGCAAGACCGATTGAAAGGTATACAAACACAATAGTAAGTGTACATTTTAAAATCTGTTCAAGTACCTGTGAATTACTTGTTGCTTTCATATTCTTCATACCTGTGAAATATCCTCTGATTACGGAAGATACACAAACGAAGAACAGTGACGGTGCAAGCGCACGCATTACATATTGAGAGCCGTCAATTTTAATTATATGCTGTGCAAAAATATCCGCACCAAAGAACAGAACCGCAGTCGTTACAAGACCTATTATTGAGAACAGCAATAAAGCCGTTTTGAAAATCTTATGTGCACCTTTGTAATCGTCAAGTGCTACACGTTCGGAAACCATTTTTGAAATTGCATTAGGTATTCCGACAGATGAAATTGCAAGCAGTAGGGTATAAATCTGAAATCCTACATTATAAAAATCCCAGTCCCTCGTCACCGAAACCGTCAATGTTTGTTATTACAATTCTGTAAACCATACCAAGAACTTTTACAAGCACTTGTGAAATAAGAATTATAGTAACATTATTCATAAACGATTGAGTGTTTTCTTTGTTTTGTTTACTCATTATATTCCTCCTAATTTAATGTTCACATTGTCATATTATAAAACTAAATACGGATTTAATCAAGTATTGTCATAAAAAAAATAAAGTAATTGTATAGAAATAAGTCAAAAATCGGCATTTTGACTTGACACAAAGCTGATATAAGGGTAAAATATAATAAGTATGTAAATTTATATGGAGGAATAGACATGGATACAATGCAAGGTTTAAAACGTACTCACTATTGCGGAGATGTTGAAGGAATCGGCAATGAAGTTGTAGTAGGCGGTTATGTACAAAAAGTAAGAGATTTGGGAAATCTTATTTTTATAGATTTAAGGGACAGAACAGGTATAGTTCAGCTTGCTTTTGATGATTCGACAGACAGAGAAATATTTGAAAAAGCGTCTGATTGCCACAGCGAATATGTACTTATGGCAAAAGGTGTTGTTCGTGAAAGAGAAAGCAAGAATACAGCAATTAAAACAGGTAATATTGAAATTGACGTAAAAGATTTGAGAGTGTTGGCAAAGGCTCAGACACCTCCTTTTGAAATTGTTGACGATACTAACGTAAACGAAGAATTAAGATTGAAATATCGTTATCTTGACCTTAGAAGAAAGGTTTTACAGGATAACTTGATTATGAGAAGTAAGATTGCAAAAGTTGCAAGAGATTATTATTATGAAAACGGCTTTATAGAAATCGAAACACCGATGATGATTAAGTCAACTCCTGAGGGTGCAAGAGATTACCTTGTTCCGTCAAGAGTACATCACGGAAAGTTTTACGCGCTTCCGCAGTCACCTCAAATGTACAAGCAACTTTTGATGATTGCAGGATTTGACAGATATATTCAGCTTGCAAGATGCTTCAGAGATGAAGACTTAAGAGCAGACAGACAGCCGGAATTTACGCAAATTGACCTTGAAATGTCATTCGTTGATGTTGAGGATATTCTTGAAATGAACGAAGGCTTTATACAAAGATTGTTTAAGGAAGTTCTTGATGTTGACGTAGAATTACCGCTTCCAAGACTTACTTATAAAGACGCTATGGAACGTTACGGTTCAGATAAGCCTGATACTCGTTTCGGTATGGAAATATGCGATATTTCAGAACTTGTTAAGAATTGCGGTTTCGGCGTGTTTACTTCGGCTATCGAAAACGGCGGCTCGGTAAGAGCAATCGTTGCAAAAGACGCGGCAAAGACGCTTACAAGAAAAGAAATTGACAAGCTTACAGAATACGTTAAGGGAATAGGCGCAAAAGGTCTTGCATTTGTTCGTTGGGTTGATGATGAACCGACTTGTGCATTTGCAAAATTCTTGGGCGAAGGTGAACTTGACGCAATATTAAATAAAGTAGGTGCTCAAAAGGGTGACGTTGTACTTATCGTTGCAGATAAGAATAAAGTAACACTTCCTGTACTCGGCGCACTTAGATTAAAGGTTGCAAAGCAACCCTTGATATAATTCCTGAAGGATTTAACTTCCTTTGGATTACTGAATTCCCATTCTTTGAATATGACGAAGATACAGATTCTTGGCTTGCTATGCACCATCCGTTTACAATGCCTATGGACGAGTGTATTCAATATCTTGATACTGATCCGGGTAAAGTTACGGCTAAGGCATATGACCTTGTCCTTAACGGTACAGAGCTTTCAAGCGGTTCAATCAGAATTACAGATTATGAACTTCAACAAAAAATGTTCCAGGCACTTGGGCTTTCTGATGAAGAAATCGAGGCTAAATTCGGTTTCCTTGTAGAGGCATATAAATACGGTGCCGCACCTCACGGCGGTATGGGGATCGGTCTTGACAGACTTGCAATGATTATGACAGGTAACGACAGTCTAAGAGATGTAACTGCATTCCCTAAGGTACAAAATGCGTCAGAACTTATGTCGGGAGCTCCTAATGTTGTTGACGAAGAACAATTACAGGAACTTTCGATAAGCATAATACCTGAAAAGAAAGAAAATTAATAATGTTTTCATAATAATTTAATAACGTTATTGTATAATAACCTTAAAATAGGAGCCGAATTTTCAGCTTCTAAGACTGTTGGCAAATTGTCCGGAACGTGCAGAAGTATTATTCAAATTTGTATGATTTAATTTATCAAAAAAATAGCAGGCAAGCCTATATTGATAGGCTTGCCTATGCACTTTTTGAAAAAATAAACTCTACCGTACAAATGTACGCTGACGAGTTCGTTTTTTAAAATTCGATCTGATTTCTCGGCAGTCTGCAAATTAATCTGTGAAACGGAGAGTTTTAAGTGATTACTATTTCAAACTTAACAAAAAAATACGGCGATAAATATGCACTCGACAATATTAGTTTTAATGTAAAAAAGGGTGAAGTTCTTGGATTTTTAGGTCCTAACGGTGCGGGAAAATCAACAACTATGAATATTATCACCGGATATATTTCATATACAGACGGCTCTGTTAATATTGACGGCTATGATATTTTAGAAAATCCTATTGAAGTGAAAAAGAAAATAGGATACTTGCCTGAAATACCACCCCTTTATCTTGATATGGTAGTGTGGGATTATCTTGAATTTGTATATGAATTGAAGAAAATCAAGACCGAGGATGAAAAGAGTCATATACAGCAAGTTATTGATATGGTGAAGATTGATAATGTTAAAAACAGAAAAATTGCCAATTTGTCAAAAGGCTATCGTCAAAGAGTGGGACTTGCAGGTGCTTTTTAATCGGTGATCCCGAAATTCTTATACTTGACGAACCGACAGTTGGTCTTGATCCTAAGCAGATTATCGAAATAAGAAATGTTATTAAGGAACTCGGAAAAGAAAAGACTGTAATTTTAAGTTCGCATATATTAAGCGAAATAAGTGCAGTCTGTGACAGAGTAATTATTATAAATAAAGGCAAATTTGTTGCAGAAGATACACCGAAAAATCTTTCGGATAAGCTTGGTGATAATAAAAAAATGTTGTTCAGAATATCAGGCGATAGGAAAAAAGCCGAAAATATCCTAAATTCATTTGACGGCATATCAAATGTAACCTGTGTTTCATCTGAAAATGATTCGTATGATTTTGAATTTGATAACGCAATGGCGGCAGAAGAAAAGAAAAAATGTTCTTTGCATTCGCGGAAAATGAAATACCGATATTAATGCAAAAAGAAATCGAGCCGTCTTTGGAGGATATATTCTTAAAACTTACTGACAATACGTCAGAAAAGGAGGAAAATACAAATGAAAGCGATATTTAACAGAGAATTCAATTCGTATTTTACATCAATGCTCGGTTATGTATTTTTAACTATTTTTCTTCTTTTAACAGGAGTAATGTTCTATGTTGTAAATATCAGATTTATGACTGCAAGAATGACTAATTTCTTTTCAATCGTCAATAACTGGGCGTTGTTCTTGTTGCCGTTATTGACAATGAGATTGTTCTCAGAGGACAGAAAGCAAAAGACAGACCAATTATTACTGACCGCACCTATATCTACAAAAGAAATAGTTTTCGGTAAGTATCTTGCGGCATTTGGAATATTTATGGTAGGTGTGCTTATAACACTTATTTATCCTGTTATATTAGCGTTTACGGGTAATTTGCCGATTGCGGAAACAATAAGCTGTTATGTCGGCTTTATACTGCTATGTTCGGCAATACTTGCTATCGGTGCGTTTATGTCATCTATTACGGAAAGTCAGATTGTCGCTGCAGTTGCCACTTACGGTGTATTGATTTTTACATTGCTTTTAGGCTCGGTTGCGTCAAACGTTTCAAACGAAATAATTGTAAAAATTCTTTTTGTGGTTATCGCCTGTACAAAGATTTTCGGATTTTACTCTCGGAATCCTTAACTTTGAACCGATAATTTATTATTTAAGCATCACCGGTCTGTTCTTATTCTTTACCGTTATGGTATTTGAAAGACGCAGAATGAGATAGGAGGATATGTAATGAATAACGTAAAAAAATATAAATTTGTATCTTCCGTTGCTATTGCAATAGCGGTTGTTTTGGTTATTGTTGTAAACGTATTTGTCAGCGTGCTTAACAACAAATTACCTTTAAAAATCGACCTTACGTCAAATAAAATGTACGAACTTTCAGATAAAACAAAAGAGTATCTTAAAAATTATGATACTCCTGTTGATATATATATTCTTGCCGGTGAATCGGAACAAGACGGAAATATTCGTACGGTGCTTGATAAATATGCCGCCGCAAATAAAAATATCAATGTTACAAATATTAACATGACATCTAACCCGACTTTTGGCAAGAAATACGTTACTGACGGCAAAAGTCTGCAATCAAATTCTGTCATTGTTGACGGCGGAGATAAGTTTAAAACATATACTATGACTGAATTGTACGGGGTAAATGCACAAACAGGACAGTATACATCACTTAATGTTGAAAATAAAATAACTTCGGCATTAAAGTATGTATCAAGCGAAACACAACAAAAGGCATACCTAATAAAAGGACATAATGAGATAGCTGTTGACGGTGCAAAAACTAAACTTGAATCAGAAAACTTTGAAGTCGGAGAAGTTAATACATTGACCGATGATATACCGTCAGACGCAAATATGTTGATTGTTGCAAAACCGACGGCCGATTTTTCAAAAGAAGAAATCACAAAACTTGATTCTTATTTGCAAAAAGGCGGTAATATACAAGTTTATCTTGATGTCGATTCAAAAAATCTTACTAACTTGTATGACTATCTAAAATCATCATGGGGCATAGGTGTAAGCGATAACCTTGTAATTGAAACAGACACATCAAAATCCGTTTCGTTGAGCGGAAGTTCGATGAGTCTTGTCGTGCCGAATGTAAAATCATATGAATTTACCGACAGTATAATAGACAATCAAAGAACTTTGGCATATTTCCCATATTCAAGATTGATAACTCAAGAATTTGAATCAAATGGCGATATATCTGTTACACCTGTTTTGACAAGTTCAGAAAAAGCATACACGACTTCAAATTATGAAAATGTTTCAAAAGTAGGCGGCGAGCAGGACGGTGAATATCCGGTCAGCGAACTTTCGGTAGATGCCAAACACGCCTCATCGGTTTATGTATCGGGAAATACTATGCTTTTAACCATAGACGAAACAACACTTACAAATAATTACGGACTTGCAAACTATGATTATTTTATGAATTTGACCAACTTTATGATAGGTAACGAAGAAAGCTTTACTGTAGATGAAAAAACACTTGTAAACAATGTTATTACATTATCTGATTTAGGTCAAAAAATTATTTTTGCATTTGTTGTAATTATAATACCGATTACCGTATTAATAATCGGACTTGTAATTTGGATAAAAAGGAGAAATCTATGAGTAAAACAACGAAAAGCATAATTATAGCCGCGTCAGTGATTATAGTGCTTATTGTCGGAACGATTGTTATAAGTAATATTGACACGTCAAAAGATAATAATGTTGATACAACCGATGATTTATACAGTATCTATTCAGCTGATACAACCGATATTTTATCTGTAAAGGCAGAGAGTGAAAACGGTACAATTACGGTAAAAAGTATAGGCGATTCGGAATGGTCCGTAAATGATATGGATGCGTCTGAAATAGATTCTTCAAAAGCCGGTGCGCTTGTCGGTACAATTTCAACATTGTCATCAAAAACAAGATTGAAGAAAATCCGGTTGATTTATCACAATACGGACTTGACAATCCGCAAGTCACTGTTACAGTTGAAAAGAAAAACGGTCAGATTGATAAAATGATTATCGGCGATTTGAGTCCGACACTCGGAGAATATTTTGTGATGAAAGACGGCGATAATACTGTCTATACAATGTATGATTTTAAAGTTGATACTTTAAAAAAGCCTATCAGCTATTATAAAGAATTCAATCGTTTCAACATTAATATTGACAATATTAATGACATTAAAATTGTCCGCAGTGATGAAACTATTGAAATCAGAATATTAAGCAATATAAATAACAACACAAATAATGTATGGGAAATGGTACAGCCGTATCAGAGTGGTGCCAATGATGACTATATCGATAACAAAATACTTGCTCCTATAGAGGAAATTTCACTTACTACACCGATTGAAAATGCTGACGGCGGTTTCAGTGAAAAGTCGCCTGTTTTAATGATAACCGTTAAGCCTTACGACAATTCAACAGGCAAATACGGCGAAGAATATACCGAAACACTTACAATAGGTCGCACAGAAGGTGATATGACTTATGTAAAATATAAGGAACAGGTATTTAAAGTTTCATCGGACATTATATCTTTTGCGAATGACTCGTCATACAACATTGTAAGTAAATTGCAGGCACTTGTTGATATTTCGGAAGTTAAGAGTGTAACGGTAGAGTATAACGGAGCAGAACATACGATTGACATAACTCATAACGATTCGGATATGACTTTTGTGCTTGACGGTCAAAAGGTTGATACAAAGATAACACAAGCAATATACAAGAGCATTGTCGGTTTGGCGGTTGACGGAGTATATAAAGACGAAACACTCGGCGATACCGTTATGAAAATAAAATATAAAGGTATCAAGAGCAGTTCTGATACAGAAATCGAATTTAAGAGTATTGATGATTTGTACTGTGCTTTAATCCGCAACGGTAAAACAGAATTTACAATCAAGAAAAGTAAGCGTAATGAATTTATGGATTTATTTAATACTTATGTTGAAAATCCGTAAAAGCAAGGAGATTAATTATGGAGAATTTATGGAATGACGTGATTCCTTATTGGAACGAATAATTTATAGAGGCTGATGAAACAGCGGCAAGAAAACCGACTATAACGGCATATCCTGCAAATTCAAAAGGTGCTGTTATTATTTTTCCGGGTGGTGGCTATGTAATAAGAGCCGACCACGAAGGTACTGCATATGCTAAGTGGTTGCAGTCAATCGGTCTTACTGCATTTGTGGTTGAATACAGAGTTGCACCGTACAAGCACCCGGCTGAGATAAGCGACGCAATGCGTGCGGTTAAATATGTCAGATACTATGCGGATAAGTATGGCATTGATAAAGATAAAATTGCCGTTATGGGTTCAAGTGCCGGCGGACATTTGGCAGCGTCGGTTTCGGTTCATTACGATAAAAAAATGTATGAAGATACAGATGAAATAGATAAAGAAAGCTGTAAGCCTGATGCGACAATTTTGTGTTACCCTGTAATAGATATGTTCGAATACAGACATGACGGTTCAAGAAAAAACTTGATAGGTGAAAGAGCATTACATTCTGATAAAGAGCTTATGTCGCTTTATAAACACGTCACACCTAATACACCGCCTACATTTATATGGCATACATCATCAGACCAGGCAGTACCGGTAGAAAATTCTTTGATGTACGCCGACGCACTAAGCAAAGTGCAAGTTTCGTATGAAATGCACATATACCCAATCGGTTCTCACGGCTTGGGCTTGGCAGACAGTATACCGCACGTTGCACAGTGGAAAGATTCTCTTGAAAAATGGATAAAACTTAATGATTTAATTTAAGTAACTAATGTCACAATAAGTCAGTATCGGCTTGTTGTGACATTTTTTTATATGTGTAAAATGTCAAAATACAAAAAATACATTTAAAAAGACTATACAAAACGAAATGAGTGTGATATAATAAATGTTATATAATTAACAAGGGGTTTAGAGGACATGAGTGAAAATGAAAAGAAAGTTCCTACGGTCGTAGTTAAACGTCTGCCACGCTATTACAGATATTTGGGCGAACTTTTTAAAGCAGGATATAAAGCGTATTTCCTCAAATGCACTTAGCGTAAAATGAACGTGACTGCATCACAAATCAGACAGGATTTTAACTATTTCGGCGGTTTCGGTCAGCAGGGATACGGCTATAATGTCGAACATCTTTATAACGAAATCGGTGACATATTAGGACTTAATGACGGAGATACTACTGTTATAGTCGGAGCCGGTAATCTCGGCAGAGCATTGGCAAGTCACGATACGTTTGAAAAAAAGAGGCTTTAAACTTGTAGGCATTTTTGATAATGACATTAATATAATTGGTACAAAAATCAATGGTATAGAAGTTATGTCAATAGATAAGCTTGAGGAATTTTTGAATTCGCATAGAGTTGACATCGGAATTCTTACCGTACCGAAAGCGGCAGTAATGGAAACGGCTGAAAAATTAGTTAATTGCGGAGTTAAAGGTCTTATGAACTTTTCGTATACCGAACTTAAATTCGATAAGGACGTAGCGGTGGAAAACGTTCACCTTTCAGATCCGCTTATGACATTGTCATACAAAATCAAGCAAAATCAGAATTAAGGTGTTATAATTATGAGAGTTATCGCATTTGTAGGTCCGAGTGGAACAGGAAAGAGTTACAGAAGTGTTATGGTTTCGCAACAATACGGAGCTGACGCTATAATTGATGACGGCTTGCTTATTTCTCATGGAAAAGTTATAGCCGGCACATCTGCCAAAAAAAGAACCGACAAAAATTGCGTCTGTTAAACACGCACTTTTTATGAATCCGTCGCAGGTAAATGAAATAAAAAAAGTTCTTAAAAGGAATAAGATTAAGTGCCTTATGATTTTGGGTACATCTGACGGAATGGTAAATAAAATTGCTAAAAATATCGGTGTTCATGAGGTTGAACAAATTATAAGAATAGAGGATGTTGCAACACCCGAAGAAATGAATATGGCACTTATAATGCGTACAGTTGAAGGGAAACACGTTATTCCTGTTCCGACATTTGAAATAAAGAAGGAATTTTCAGGATATTTCTTGCATCCGTTAAGAAGATTTCAAAAAATCTTGATTCGGAAATAACAACCGCCGAGGCTGATAAATCAATTGTCAGACCCACATTCAGTTATATGGGTGACTATATTATCTCAGATAACGTTATAAATTCAATAGCAATACATGAGGCACAAAAGATCAATGGACTAATTAAGGTGCAAAATATAAACCTAAGAAAAACAGGACACGGTGTACATATAGATATGACAGTCATTTTACAATATGGCTGTGATATTTTTTCTGTATGTAAAAATATTCAGCTTGCAGTCAGAAATAATGTTGAACAATATACGTCGATAAATGCAAGAAGAATAAATATACTTGTTAAAAATCTAAGGAAATAACCAGTAAGAAGGGGAGCTGTATGGATAAATTTGAACTTGTTTCTGAATTTAAACCACAAGGAGATCAGCCGCAGGCAATTCAAACACTTGTTGACGGAATAAAAAAAGGCGAGAAATGCCAAACTTTGCTCGGTGTAACAGGTTCGGGAAAAACTTTCACTATGGCAAATGTCATTGCACAAGTGAACAAACCTACCATTGTACTTGCTCATAATAAAACCCTTGCCGCACAGCTTTGCAGTGAATTTAAAGAATTTTTTTCCAAATAACTGTGTTGAATTTTTCGTGTCGTATTACGATTATTATCAACCAGAGGCATATATTCCGCAAACCGATACGTTTATCGAGAAAAATTCACTGACCAATGATGAAATAGATAAACTACGTCACAGTGCCACATTTGCTTTGCTTGAAAGAAAGGACGTTATAATCGTAGCAAGTGTATCTTGCATATACGGTTTGGGCGATCCTGAAGATTATAAAAATCTTATGCTTTCTTTGCGTGTAGGAATGGTAAAAGACAGAGATGAGCTTCTAAAAAACTTGTTTCAATGCAATATGAAAGAAATGATATTAACTTTGTCAGAAACAAGTTTCGCGTCAGAGGTGACGTGGTGGAAATATTTCCGTCCAATAACGGTGAAAACGCTATTCGTGTCGAGTTTTTCGGCGACGAAATAGAACGTATTTGCGAAGTAAACGTAGTTACAGGTGAAATTGTAGGTGTAAGGCAACACGCAGTTATATCTCCGGCCTCTCACTATGTTACAACCAACGAAAAAATGATTGCGGCACTTGCAGGAATAGAGGCTGAAATGCGTGAACAGGTTAAGTATTTCAAAGAACGTGATTTACTTATCGAGGCACAAAGAATTGAACAGCGTACAATGTACGATATAGAAATGATGCAGGAAATAGGATTTTGTCAAGGTATAGAAAACTATTCAAGACATATAAGCGGTCGTGCTCCGGGAAGTGCACCGTATACGTTGCTTGACTATTTTCCTGACGATTATCTTATGATTATAGACGAGTCACACGTTACAATACCGCAGGTGCGTGCGATGTATAACGGTGACAGAGCCAGAAAGGAAACGCTTATTAAATATGGTTTCCGTTTGCCGAGTGCGGCTGATAACAGACCTTTGAAATTTGAAGAATTTGAAGATAGATTAAATCAGGTAATATTCACAAGCGCGACACCGTCAGATTATGAAAAAGAACATTCAACGGTTGTTGCGGAACAGGTTATCAGACCGACAGGACTTCTTGACCCTAAAATAACAATTAAACCTACCGAAAATCAAATTGATGACCTTATCGGTGAAATTAATAAGCGTACCGAACAAGGTTTTAGAACGCTTGTGACAACGCTTACAAAACGTATGGCGGAGGATTTGACCGATTATCTTACCGGTGTAGGTATTAAAGTTCGTTATATGCACTCCGATATATCGACAATCGAACGTGCGGAAATTATCAAAGATTTGCGTATGGGTGAATTTGATGTACTTGTCGGAATTAACCTTTTAAGAGAAGGACTTGATATACCCGAAGTTGCACTTGTTGCGATACTTGACGCGGATAAAGAAGGTTTCTTAAGAAGTGAAATGTCACTTATTCAGACTATCGGTCGTGCCGCGCGTAACAGTGAGGGACATGTTATTATGTATGCCGATACGGTTACAAAATCAATGAAAAAGGCGATTGACGAAACAGACAGGCGTCGAGGTATTCAGCAGAAGTTTAATGAAGAACACGGCATAATACCAAAGACAATTAAGAAAGACATCAGAGATATTATAGAATCATTAAAGCCTATTGAGGACGATACCGAAACCGCAGAAGAAAATATCATAAATTACGAAAAGACCATTGCCGAGCTTCAGGCTAAGATGATTAAAGCGGCTGAAAATCTTGAATTTGAAGAAGCCGCGGCTTTGCGTGACAGAATACGAAAATTAGAAAAAGAAATGAGTGAATAAAATGGATTATGAGCTTAAAAAATAAGCTTGTTAAGATAATTTCAAAAATATTCTCACTCCTGTTATATATATGATTGAAAACGATAATCTACTTGATTTTATATGTTTTGTGATAGAAATATAAAAATGCAGGAAATATATAATGTAGAACAGCAAATAAAAGAGGTTACAAACAAAAATGTTGAGATAATCGACATTCGTGAATTCGGCGAATCGGAAAGAATTGAAGTGATAAATCAAGCGACTTTAATTTATTCCGAACATCCGCTGATCGAAAAAAATATTTGCTCAATCAATGATGGAAGATTTTAAAATTGCTATGGATGAAAGAAAGGACGTTCAGCAGAGATATAAAGAATGCGGAACGTGCTATTTACAGTAAAACAGAGGTAAATCAATGGAAAAGGATATTATAATTAAAGGTGCAAGAGAGCATAATCTTAAAAATATCGATGTAAAAATACCACGAGAAAAGCTTGTCGTACTTACGGGGCTTTCGGGCTCCGGTAAATCATCTTTGGCGTTTGATACAATTTATGCAGAGGGACAAAGAAGATACGTAGAGTCACTGTCGTCATATGCAAGAATGTTTCTCGGTCAAATGGAAAAGCCAGATGTAGATTATATTGACGGTTTGTCGCCTGCAATCAGCATCGACCAAAAACAACATCAAAAAATCCACGTTCAACAGTCGGTACAGTTACCGAAATATACGATTATTTAAGACTTTTGTATGCCCGAATCGGTATACCGCATTGCCCTAAATGCGGTAAAGAGGTTCAAAGACAGAGTATAGACCAAATTGTTGACAAAGTTATGTCATTGGGCGAAGGTACAAAAATTCAAATTCTTGCGCCTGTTATACGCGGTAAAAAAAGGTGAGCAAAAAAAGTATTTGAAAATGCAAGAAAAAGCGGATATGTGCGTGTAAAGGCCGACGGTGAACAATATGATTTAAGTGAGCCGATAGAGTTAAAGAAAACGCAAAAGCACAACATAGAAATTATCATAGACAGATTGATTATTCGTGAAAATATTGTTCAGAGACTTACCGATTCACTTGAAACAGCCATTGCATTGACAGGTGATGTTGTGCTTGTCGAGGTTATCGGCGGAGAGATTATGTCTTTCAGTCAGAATTTTGCGTGTGATGATTGCGGTATCAGTTTGCAGGAGCTTACTCCGAGATTGTTTTCTTTCAATAATCCATACGGTGCGTGTGATAATTGTGACGGTTTGGGTGCGTTGTCTAAAATCGACCCCGACCTTGTTATAGCAGACGAAAATTTAAGTATAATAAACGGTGCTATTTCAGCGACAGGCTGGGCAAATGCAAATAAAAAAGATTCGATGGCTTATATGTATTTTACAGCCCTTGCAGATTACTACGGATTTGATGTAAATACACCGTATAAAGATTTGCCGAAAGATATACAAAACATTATTCTTTACGGAACAGGCGATACAAACATTCCTATGAATTATGAACGCAGTTACGGCAGCGGTAAATACAGTGCACCGTTTGAAGGCGTTATAACAAACCTTGAAAGACGTTATAATGCCAACACATACGATTATGTAAAGAACGACATTGAACGTTACGTCAATGACGTAACTTGTCCGAAATGTCACGGTGCAAGACTTAATGATGAAGTGCTTGCGGTTACAATTAACGGAGTTAATATATATGAATTTACAACTATGTCTATCCAAAAAAGAAATGGATTTTGTAAATTCATTGGAGCTTACCGACCGTGAAAAAAATGATTGGCGAACAGATTTTGAAAGAAATCAAGGCAAGACTTAAATTCTTGCTTGACGTAGGTCTTGATTATCTTTCATTGTCACGTTCGGCAGGGACTTTGTCGGGCGGTGAGGCACAGAGAATACGTCTTGCAACTCAAATAGGCTCGGGACTTATGGGAGTGTTGTATATTCTTGACGAGCCGAGTATCGGACTTCATCAACGTGACAATGACAGACTTATCGAAACACTTAAACATCTTCGTGATTTGGGTAATACGGTAATCGTTGTTGAACACGACACCGATACAATGTATGCCGCAGATTATATTGTTGACATCGGTCCGGGAGCAGGTGTAAACGGCGGTGAACTCGTAGGAGAGGGTACCGTTGAAGATTTGATTAAATCACCTCGTTCAATAACGGGTAAATATCTTAGCGGTGAACTTAAAATTGAAGTACCTAAGGAACGCAGAAAACCGACGGGTTGGATTGAAGTGCGTGGTGCAAAAGAAAATAATCTTAAGAAGATCAATGTAAAAATACCGACAGGTGTTATGACTTGTGTCACAGGTGTTTCGGGTTCGGGTAAGTCGTCATTGGTAAATGAAATACTTTACAAAAAACTTGCTCACGTTTTAAATCGTGCAAGAACTCATGCCGGCGCACATAAAGAGATAAAGGGCATAGAACAGCTTGACAAAATCATTGATATAAACCAGTCACCGATTGGAAGAACACCACGTTCAAATCCGGCAACATATACAAATGTTTTCGGTGATATTCGTGAAGTCTTTGCATCTACAAATGAGGCAAAAGTGCGTGGTTATAAATCAGGACGTTTTAGCTTTAACGTAAAAGGCGGACGTTGTGAAGCTTGTAGCGGTGACGGTATAAAGAAGATAGAAATGCACTTCCTGGCGGATATATTTGTTCCTTGCGAGGTATGTAAGGGTAAGAGATATAACAGAGAGACCCTTGAAGTTAAATACAAGGGCAAAAATATTTATGAAGTGCTTGAAATGACGGTTGATGAGGGTGTTGAATTTTTTGGAAACATTCCGAAGATAAAGAGAAAACTTGAAACTTTACAGGAAGTAGGTCTTGGATATATCAAACTCGGTCAAAGCTCAACAACTTTGTCAGGCGGTGAAGCACAACGTGTTAAACTTGCAACGGAGCTTTCAAAGAGAAGTACAGGGAAGACGATTTATATTCTTGACGAGCCTACAACAGGACTTCATACTGCTGACGTTCACAAACTTACGGAAGTGCTTGATAAACTTGTTGAGGGTGGTAATACCGTTGTTGTAATCGAACATAACCTTGACGTTATAAAAACCGCAGACTATATCATTGATATGGGACCTGAGGGCGGCGATAACGGCGGTACCGTGATTGCGTCAGGTACACCTGAGCATGTTGCAAAAGTCGAAAAATCTTATACCGGAAAATATTTAAAGAAAATGCTCGAATAAAACCTTGACAAAATAAAAAAAGAGTGTTAGAATAATTTTAAAGCGTAGATGAAGACAGTAGCATTAAGCAAAAGTCACAAGAGAGAGAACGTCATGGGCTGTAAGCGTTCTTTGATGGGCTTGATGTGAATACCACTTCGGAGCTGCGGACTGAACAATTTATATTAAGTAAGTTTTGCCGTATTCCTTACGAAACAAGGACGAACTAAGTGACAGCATTATATGCTGTAATTAGGTGGAACCGTGTATATTTATGCACCCCTAAGGTATGGATATTATCCGTACTTTAGGGGTGTTTTAGTTTATAAAAAGAAAGGACTAATAAAAATGGAAATGAATGAACTACAAACACTAAGACATTCAGCCTCGCATATGCTTGCACAGGCTGTAAAAGACTTTATCCGGATACAAAACTTGCTATCGGTCCGGCTATTGATGACGGTTTTTACTATGATTTTGATACGGAGCATACTTTCACCCCTGAGGATTTAGAAGCTCTTGAAAAAGAAATGAAAAAATCGCTAAAGAAAACCTTAAGATCGAAAGATTTGAATTGCCGAGAGCAGAGGCTCTTGAATTAATGAAAGATGAGCCATACAAAGTTGAATTGATTAACGATTTACCTGAAGATGCTACAATTTCTTTCTATAAGCAAGGCGATTTTGTTGACCTATGTGCAGGACCTCACGTAAATTACACAAGCAAGGTTAAAGCATACAAACTTCTAAGTGCAACAGGCGCATATTGGAGAGGTAATGAGAAAAACAAGATGTTACAACGTATTTACGGTACTGCTTTCCTAAATAAAGCCGACCTTGAGGCACATCTTGAACAGCTTGAAGAGGCAAAAAAACGTGACCATAATAAGCTTGGACGTGAACTTGAATTGTTTACAACAGTTGATTATATCGGTCAAGGTCTTCCTATTATGCTTCCAAAGGGTGCAAGAGTAATTCAATTACTTCAAAGATGGGTTGAAGATGAAGAACAAAAGCGTGGTTGGCAGCTTACAAAGACACCTCTAATGGCAAAGAGCGACTTGTATAAAATTTCAGGTCACTGGGATCACTATAAAGAAGGTATGTTCGTACTTGGCGATGAAGAAAAGGATAAGGAAGTATTTGCACTTCGTCCGATGACTTGTCCGTTCAGTATCAAGCGTTTTTAAACAGAGGTCGTTCATACAGAGATTTGCCTATGAGACTTAATGAAACATCGACACTTTTTCAGAAATGAGGCGTCGGGTGAAATGCACGGACTAATCCGTGTACGTCAGTTCACAATTTCAGAGGGACACTTGATGTGTACACCTGAACAGCTTGAAGAAGAATTTAAGGGTTGTCTTGAACTTACAAACTATATGCTTACAACTCTTGGATTAATTGAAGACGTTTCATATCGTTTCTCGCAATGGGATCCTGACGACAGAGAAAAGTATATCGGTACAGAAGAACAGTGGAACGAAGCACAAGATACGATGGAGAAAATCTTGAAAGATCTTAACATTGATTATAAAGTCGGTGTCGGTGAGGCTGCATTCTACGGCCCGAAACTTGATATTCAAATTAAGAATGTACACGGTAAGGAAGATACTCTTGTAACAATCCAAATCGACCAAATGCTTGCCGAAAAATTCGGTATGGAATACGTTGATAAAGACGGTACTAAGAAAAATCCGTATATTATTCACAGGACATCAATCGGTTGTTACGAAAGAACACTTGCACTTCTTATCGAAAAGTATGCAGGTGCATTCCCGGTATGGCTTGCTCCTGTACAAATCAAGCTTTTGCCTATTGCGGACAGACATCTGGATTATGTATATGAAATTAAGAAACAGCTTGAGGCAAACGGTATTTTGCGTGTAGAAGTTGATGACAGAAGTGAAAAACTTGGTTATAAACTTCGTGAGGCACAGCTTGAAAAAGTACCTTATATGCTTGTTGTCGGTGATAAGGATATTGAAAATAACACTGTATCTGTTCGTTCAAGAAAAGAGGGCGACAAAGGGTGCTATGGCAATAGATGAATTTATCAAAGCAGTTAAAGAAGAAATCGACACAAAGAGAATATAATTGTTAATGTAACGTAAATTTGCTCCCCGACATACTATACAGTGTCGGGGAGGGATTTATATGAGGCTTGGACTTTCACGAACAAGAAACAGAAGTTTAAAAGGTGTAGGAATATTTTTTACACTGTTTTTTTTGATTTTTCTTATATGGCTTATATTCACAAAATTGCAACCGTCTTTTATCGAATATGCAAAGGTGTATTCAAATAACATTGCAAATGAGGTTGTAAACAGTGCAGTAGATGATGTATTTGTTAAAGAAGAATACCAAAGCCTTGCAAAAATTATGGAGAATTCATCAGAAAATATAAAGGCAATCGAAACGGATACCGCAAAGATCAATCGCTTAAAATCGGCAATAATACAGTCAATGCAGAAAAATATTGATTCACATAAAAGCGATACGGTATATGTACCGCTCGGAAGCTGCAGTAATTTATATTTTCTTGCCGGACTCGGTCCTAAAGTGCCGATACGAATATATCCGGTCAGTATTGTAAATGCTGATTTTAAAGAGAGTTTTGACTCTGTCGGTATTAATCAGGTAAAGCATAAATTGTATTTAGACGTATCTATGAAAATGTCATTCGTGGGAATGATGTTTGCACAATCCGACACTGTGGAAACATCAGTGCTTTTAAATGAAACGATTATTGTAGGTGACACACCGACTTATTACGGAAATGGTGGAATGACTGCATCAGTCGAATAGAAAGGAATTTTATTAATGAACGATATTGAAAAACGTATTGAAGAATTGACAAATGAACTTAATTATCATAACCACAAGTATTATGTTGATGATGCTCCCGAAATTTCTGATTTTGCGTTTGATAAAATGCTTGTAGAACTTGAACAGCTTGAAGAAAAATATCCCGAATATAAAAGAAAAATTCACCTACAGTAAGAGTAGGCGGAGAAGCTGTTAAAAGTTTTGGTGAAGTTCATCACGACGTGCCTATGTTAAGTCAGCAAAAGGCATTTTCAAAAGAAGAAATACTTGACTTTGACAGACGTGTAAGAGCCGCGTTGTACATGATGTAAATTACGTTGTTGAGCAGAAAATTGACGGCTTATCTGTTTCTCTTGAATATGTAGACGGTGAATTTACAAGAGGTTCGACGCGCGGTGACGGTATTAACGGTGAGGATGTTACGGAAAATCTGAAAACAATTAAGAGCATACCTCTTACCTTAAAAGACGATATACCTTTTCTTGAGGTAAGAGGAGAAGTATTTTTGTCAAGAGATAACTTTAATAAAATAAACGATATTTTAGAGGCGAGCGAACAACCGCTTTTTGCAAATCCGCGTAATGCAGCGGCAGGCTCACTAAGACAGCTTGATCCCAAAATAGCCGCAAAACGTAATCTTGACATATTTGTTTTTAATATTCAGCAAATACAAGGTAAAGAAATTTCAACACATATTGAAGGCCTTGAATTTTTGAAAGAACAGGGATTTAAAACTATTCTTGATAAAAAATCGTATTCATCTATAGAAAAGGCATATGAGAGAATATTGGAAATAGGTGAGGAGAGAGGTAACCTATATTTTGATATAGACGGTGCGGTAATTAAGGTAAATGAATTGACCGCAAGAGAAATGCTCGGAGATACCGCAAAATTCCCTCGTTGGTCTATTGCATATAAATATCCCGCCGAGAAACAGCAAACGGTTATAAGAGATATTAAAGTTCAAGTCGGAAGAACAGGTGTTCTTACACCTCTTGCAATACTTGATACAGTCCACATTGCAGGCTCAAATGTATCAAGAGCGACACTTCACAATCTTGACTTTATACGTGAAAAGGATATCAGAATAGGCGATACCGTTATTATTCAAAAGGCAGGCGATATAATTCCGGCTGTCGTTGAAGTTATAAAAGAAAATCGTGACGGCAGTGAAAAGAATTTGAAATGCCTACACATTGTCTTGAATGCGGTGCTTTAATCGTGCGTGAAGAAGGCGAGGCGGCATATCGTTGCACAGGTGTGAATTGCCCGGCACAGCGACTTAGAAATATAATTCACTTTGTGTCTCGAAATGCAATGGACATTGACGGTCTTGGTCCGTCTATCATTGAACAAATGATAGAAAAAGATTTAATCGAAACCGCCGCCGATTTGTATTATGTAAAAGCCGAAGATATAGCCGAAATGGATAAAATGGGTGAAAAATCAGCACAAAATCTTATAAACGCTCTTGAAAAGTCAAAAACAAACCCATTATACAGACTGATAAATGCTTTCGGTATTCGTCATATAGGTGAAAAAGCTGCAAAGATTTTATCGGCAAAATATAAAACTCTTGATAATTTGAGAAATGCGTCTGTTGAAGAACTTACCGAAATAGCCGATATAGGCGGTAAAATGGCACAATCGGTTGTTGAATTTTTTATGCAAGAGCAGTCAATCGCTTTTATTGATAAGCTTGAAAAAGCGGGTGTAAACTGTATAGACGATAGTGAAGATTCTATTATCGACAGACGTTTTGAGGGTATGACATTTGTTCTGACAGGAACACTTTCTAAATATAAGCGAAGTGAGGCAGGAAAAATAATAGAAAATTACGGCGGTAAAACATCATCAAGTGTATCAAAGAAAAAACAACATATGTTCTTGCCGGTGAAGACGCAGGAAGTAAACTTGACAAGGCAAACAGCTTGGGTGTAACGGTTATCAGTGAAGATGAATTTGAGGAGATGATAAAATGATTGAAGAAAAGCATTTCAAATAAAGGACGAGCTGATTTCCATACGACGTCACCTCCACAGTACTCCTGAAACTGATTTTGAAGAAATAAAAACATCTTCATTTATTCGCAGTAAACTTGACGATTACGGAATACCTTATACAACCTCAGCTAAAACAGGAACAGTTGCCTTGATTAAAGGTAAAAACAGTAACAAAACTGTACTTTTGCGTGCTGATATAGACGGATTACCTATAAAAGACGAAAGCAAATTTGAAATAAAATCGGAACGCGAAGGATATATGCACGCATGCGGACATGATATTCATGCAACGTGTCTTTTAGGTGCGGCTAAAATTTTAAACGATATTAAAGACGAGTTGAACGGAAATGTCAAACTTGTTTTCCAACCTGCTGAAGAGGGAATAGGCGGTGCATTGCCTATGATTGAGGACGGAATACTTGAAAATCCGCACGTTGACGCAGCTTTTGCACTTCACGTTGAACCGTTAGAAAAACAGGAAATATCCAAATTAAAGACGGCTCAATTATGGCGTCACCCGACGATTTTAAAATTGTTGTCCACGGTGTCGGCGGTCACGCCTCCGCACCTGAAAAATGCGTAAATCCAGTTACTATCGGCACGGCAATTATAACGGAATTTGAAAAACTAAATGCAACTGTTCTAAAAGATAAGCCGTGTGTTATGACGGTTTGCTATTTTAACGGCGGAACTTGCAATAATGCCATTCCGCAAACTGCTGAAATTATGGGTACGGCACGTTCGCTTGACAATGAAACTCGTGAAATGCTCATAGAATTACTTGATAAAACGGCACATGAAACAGCAAAAAGCATGGAACAACTATTGATTTTACATTCAATAAACTTTTTCCGCCTGTTGCTAATAACAGTGAAATGAATGATGTCATCAGAAACAGTGCAAAAAAGCTTACCTGCATAAACGAAGTAGTGACGCTTGATAAACCGGCAATGGCGGGTGATGATTTTTCATATTTTGGAGAAAACGTTCCGAGTGCCTATTTTAAATTAGGTGTAGGAAATGTAGAAAAAGGAGCTGTTTATCCGATACATAGTCCGAAGTTTATAGCAGACGAAGACGCTTTACCTATTGAAGTGCGATTTTGTCACAAACCGCAGTTGATTATTTAGATACTTATAATAATTAGTTTACCATAAAAATATTATGTAAACTAAATTGCTTTTTAAGAGGTTTTAAAATTGAAAAAAATAGCAATTATAGATTGCAGAGCAGATGATAAAACTGTATATACTCTTGAAAAATTAAATATCAAAGTAATTCCGACTTTAAAGATTGATAATCTGTATGACTCCGTTGCAACCCACGCAGATATTCAAATTCACTATATCGGAAATAATTGTTTTATATCTGCTCCCGAAACATATGAACATTACAAAAATATATGCCTAAAAAGTGTACTTTAATTAAAGGACAAAACAATATAGACTCAAAATATCCGTATGACGTGTGGTATAATGCTACGGCTTTAAAAGATTATGTTATTTGTAACAAAGCATATACTGATAAAACGATTCTTGATAGTCACAATAAAGAAATTATTAACGTCAAGCAGGGGTACAGTAAATGCAATATTTGTATTGTAGACAACAATGCAATTATAACATCTGATAACGGAATAGCCAAGACAGTGGCACAAAAGGGGATAGATGTCCTAAAAATATCATCAGGTCATATTGAATTGCGAAAACTTGATTACGGCTTTATTGGTGGAGCAACGGGACTTATAGATAATAACACGCTTGCTGTAAACGGTGACATTAATTCTCACCCCGACAGTGAACAAATTAAGTTGTTTTGCCATAAATATAATGTTGATATTATTTCGCTTAAAGACGATAAATTAGTTGATATTGGAACAATTATAGTAAATATTTAAGTTAGGACTTGATTTTCACAAATAAATCTGATATAATATTCAAGAATTAAATAAAGGGAATGATGTTCTCCCTTAGTATAATACTAAAACCGCTTATTTAAGCTGATGACTTCTGCACTATTTTTTAATGCAGAAACATCAGCTTTTTCTGTATTTTATGGAGGAATATTTATGTTTTTAGTTTAGCAATCATTTTATTGTTCGGTCTGTTACTTGGCGGAATATGCAAAAAACTGCGATTGCCGTCACTTATAGGAATGTTGGCTGTTGGAATTATAATAGGACCGTATGCACTGAATTTAATTGATACATCAATTCTTGAAATATCCGCACAATTACGCAAAATTGCATTAATTATAATTCTTGCAAGAGCCGGATTGTCGCTCAATATGTCGGAATTGAAAAAAGTCGGCAGACCTGCTATAATGATGTGCTTTGTTCCGGCTTGTTTTGAAATAATAGGTATGATACTTCTTGCACCTAAATTGTTAGGAATATCCGTAGTTGACGCAGCAGTTATGGGTACAGTGGTAGGTGCGGTTTCACCTGCGGTTATTGTGCCTAAAATGCTGAATTTAATAGAGAACGGCTACGGTAAAGATAAAAGCATTCCGCAACTTATACTTGCTGGAGCGTCGGTTGATGACGTGTTTGTTATAGTTCTTTTCTCTGCATTTCTCGGTCTGTCGCAAACAGGAGATATGTCTGCTGTCAGTTTTGTAAAAATCCCAATATCCATTGTATTGGGTATAACTGTCGGTATTTTTGTCGGAATAGTGTTAGGCAAATTTTTTGCTAAAGCACATATCAGAGATACGGTAAAAATAATCATTTTAATGTGCGTGTCGTTTTTGCTTGTTGCATTTGAAGATACTTACGGTGGGATTGTGCCGTTTTCATCGCTTATTGCCGTTATGTGCATAGGTATTTCTTTGCAAAAAGTCAGAAAAGAGGCGACTGAACGTCTTTCTCAGCGATACAACAAACTATGGGTTGTTGCGGAAATATTATTATTCGTGCTTGTCGGTGCAAGCGTTAATATTGATTACGCACTTAAAGCGGGAGTAGCCGCAATTATATTGATATTCTTAGTTTTGCTATTCCGTATGTTCGGCGTATTTATTTGTATGTTGAAAACAAATCTCAACTTAAAAGAAAGACTGTTCTGTATGATAGCTTATCTGCCAAAGGCGACTGTTCAAGCCGCAATAGGCGGAATACCACTTTCTATGGGATTAAATTGCGGTGCAACAGTTTTAACCGTTGCGGTTTTGTCAATAATAATCACCGCACCGTTGGGAGCATTTTTGATAGACTTAACATATAAGAAACTATTGACAAAAAACGCTTTACAAAAGCAAATAAAATGATATAATTGTATTATATTTTATTTTAAGGTGGTTTAGTTTATGAATGTAACATTAAAGCGTGACGGATTAACTTTGCGAGGCGAACTTTTAAAGCCGGACGTTGAAAAATGTCCGATACTTATTATATTTCACGGATTTATGGCGAATATAGGCAAAGATGATAAATCGATGTTTTATCAGATTGCACACGAATGTCTGAATAACGGTATCGCAACAATACGGTTTGATTTTGACGGTCACGGCGACAGTGACGGTGAATTTTGTGATATGAATGTATTAAGCGAAATACTTGATGCCGCTAAAATAATTGATTATGTCAGAGGACTTGATTTTGTTACCGAAATAAATATACTCGGTCATTCTCAAGGTGCTTTGATAGGCGGTATGATGGCGGGATATTATCGTGAATGTATCAGTAAACTTATAATGCTTGCTCCTGCCGCAACAATTAAAGACGATTCTTTAATCGGCTCGTGTTTCGGTACTCCGTATGATATGATAAACGTACCGGATAAATTTCCTGTAAAAGATAATGAGGGTAATCATTATGAAGTCGGCGGTATGTATTTCAGAGTTGCAAGAACATTGCCTATTTATGAAACTACATCAATGTTCTGTGGTAAAACACTGATCATACATGGTACTGCCGATGACGCAGTTGGAGTTATCGGTTCTCGCAGATATAAAGAATGTATGCCGCATAATACCGAACTTGTATTAATTGAAGGTGAAGGACACGGTTTGGATAATTCATTGGATGATATAAAGAAACGTGTTATCGAGTTTTTGAAGAAATAATTATAATCAGAGTTGAAATATACTCTGATTTTGTTTTGTTTATAAAATAAATGTGATATAATATAGTTGAGGTGAAAAAGATGGATTATAATGAATTAGAACCTAAGATAGTATTTCAATATTTCAAGGAAATATCGAATATTCCGCATGGTTCTGGAAATACAGAAGAAATATCAAAATATTTAATGAATTTCGCAAAGGAACATAATCTTAAAGCAATTTATGATTCCGGCAGAAATATTATAATTTTTAAAGACGGTACAAAAGGGTTTGAAAACAGTGGGCCTATTATTTTACAAGGTCATATGGATATGGTGTGTGACAAAGTACCGGATTGCACTATTGATATGTCTAAAGAGGGCTTGACATTGTGTACCGACGGTGAATATTTATGGGCTGACGGTACAACGCTTGGCGGTGACGACGGAATTGCAGTTGCTTATATACTTGCAATTCTTGCTTCAGACGATATACCTCATCCGCCTATTGAGGCAGTTATAACAAGAGATGAGGAAATAGGTCTTTTAGGTGCGGCTGAGCTTGAGGCGTCATATCTGAAAGGTAAGCGTTTAATTAATATTGACAGTGAAGATGAAGGCATTTTTACCGCCGGTTGTGCCGGTGCAATGATTTATACTGCCAATATTCCGATAGAATTTGAAAACAGTGACAACAACACTTTGCGTATAGAAATAAGCGGTTTAAACGGAGGACACAGCGGTATTGATATTGGCAAGCAACGTGAAAATGCAATCAAATTATTAGGGAAAATACTTTATGAGTTATCACAAGATTGTAAATTTTCTGTTTGCGATATAAATGGGGGAGTTAGAGAAAACGTCATACCTAAGCAAGCATATGCCGTAATCTGTATAGAGGATACATCGAAATTAAAAGACATAGTCAAAAACATAAAATCAGAATTAATCAATACGGAAAAAGACTTAAAAATAACGTTTTCAGAAACTGAAATCAGCAAAAAACTTTCAAAGCAAAGTACCGAAAAAATAATAACGTTTCTTACAAATACAAAATCTACCGCATTAAAGTTTAACAATAAAAATGAAGTTCTTACATCTCTGAACTTAGGTGTTGTTTCGTTAGCGGATAATACATTTCGAGCAAGTTTTATGATTAGGTCCAATTTGAAGAATGAAAAAGAACAGCAATCGGACATTTTAGATGAATTAGTGTTATCACTTGGCGGTTCATTTGAACATTCCGCAAGCTATCCTGCATGGGAATATGCTGAAAATTCAAAATTAAGAGAAACTATGACTGCTGTATTTGAACGTTTATATGACAGAACGCCTAAAATCGAAACTATCCACGCAGGGTTGGAGTGCGGTATTATTGCCGATAAAATTAATAATCTCGATGCAGTATCAATAGGACCTAATATTTTAGAAATTCATACTCCGAACGAGAAACTTGATATAGCTTCTACCAAACGTACATGGAAATTTTTAATTGAAATTTTAAAAGAATTAAAATAGCTTTTAACAGACAGAAATTCAAAATGAATTTCTGTCTGTTTTTGATTAAGCAAAAATAAGTACAAAAAACATATCTGTGTATAAGAATAATTCTCCTTAAAAATATTTTGATACTGTTTAGACCCACAGGGGCTCTTAGCAATTGTAGCCTCGTTCTAAATAAACCGTCATGCGGTATCTAACTGATTAACAAACTGCAAAGAGTCTGTGACTGGAGCCTTTCGTGAACCGTCAAGCGGTAGGAGCGCACAACCAATCCACAGCATCTTAAACAGTATATCATAGTTCTTGGAGAGGAACTCTAAAAACTACGTAGGGGGTAAAATTCAAAATATCAATCTAAGTAAGATAAATGACGCTTTATTATACTTGGATGTGTATTTTCAAAATTACCTCTCATCAACGGTTTACCTATGCGGTTTCTGCGTTTATTGAAAATGACAAAAACTCCATTTTGACCACTTATTATATTTTTCAAAATGTTGTCAGCCTCCTTTAATGAACTTATTTTAATGAAGATTTCTACCTTTTCATAAGCAAATACCGTTCGTGATATAATTATTGATCAGTTGTCAATTCTTCCTGAATTACCTGCATTTAATTCTGTTAATGAAATCAAAAATACTATTAATACTATCCTAGAGTAAAATTAATTATATGAACACATTCAAAAAGGTCAGTACACATAATGTACCGACCTTTTTCTTATTTTGTTTCCACAAATGAAATATTACCGTTTTTGTACACGAACAATGGTTCGTTATTATTACGATAAACTTCTTTGTCCGGAGCTTTGCCTACGACAGTTTTAACATATAAAATGTTTATAATAGTCGTACCAAAGGGTTTGTAGCTATTTTGGCAGAAATAGCCGTGTTTTTTTCTCTGTTTGGGCGTTCATCATTATGCAAAATTCAGGATATTCCATCATATCCCACATTGCATCTTCTGATGTGCTTAGGAATTCAGCAATTTTTGAAAAAATAGCCTGCAAGGCATAATTGTTCTCCCGGTTTGATTCCTGCCGGTATTTCGCAATTCACTGTACCATAAGCTGTCGGCACATTAATCACTGCTCCCAAAACAGCTTGTGGAAATGAGATAGTCATATAGTAAACAACGTCTTGACCGGTCCTCGCAAAACCTTTCTTCTGTTTTACTTGAATATTGATAACCAAATCACCGTTTTCTCCACCATTGATTCCGACATTGCCTTTGCCTTTTATTTTTAATACCTGTCCACTGAATATGCCTCTCGGAATACTTATATCATATATGAATTTCTTTAATACCTTACCGGTATTATTACAAATTGTACAATTATCAGTACGATTTTCTTCATTACTGCAAGGACATATTTCTTCATGCTGAACAGTTATCTCCTTTCGGCAGCCGAGAATTGATTCCTCAAAAGCAATTTCTACTGTAGTATATACGTCAGAACCTCGAATACCTTTCTGCTCAGGCTTTTCTGATTTTGTTGTTTCTTTCTTCTTTTCTGTATTCGTCTTACTTCCGACATCACTGAATATAGTACCAAAGTTAAATATAGACTTATGTTTCTTTTCACGATTTTCTGATATAAGCCTATACGCCTCTGATACTTTTTCAAATTTAGCAGTTGCGTCTTTATCATATCTATGCTAAGTTAAAAAACATTTTCGTTTAGAAACACCGAACTGTTAATATTCTGAATAAAACAACTGATTTTATCACTAATACCCGATTCATTACATACATATTGCGTTACCGGAATAGCTAAACAGCGTGAAAGTATAGGAGGCTTAATATCATTGATATTAAGCCTCCTATACTTTTGATACCACCCTTTTTAGTCCTATAAATCCGTACACAATAATAATACCAACAAATAACATACTTATAAGCATTTTTCTTCTCTCCTTTCTTTTTAAACGTAAAAAAGCAGACAAAAATCAATTCAGATTCTTGTCTGCATAAATTTACTTTGTATTTTGTTGTCACTTCATACTTTAATGTTAGTATATCAGAGGTCAGAAATGAAGTCAAGTTATTTTATTGAGTTTGTTCAGGATATTCTTTATATGTATAAAGTATTTGAATATTATTTTTTAAGAGCAATAATGTGTATTTCCCATATATCGCTATTTGATTCAGAGGGTACTTGATAATATAAATTTCCATTATATATATATAGTTATATGTTTAATATCTTGCACAACATTTTTATTAATATTGGTAATGAAAATTTTATTTCCATTACTTTTTGAATAAATAGAGCCCTATCCCACTAAACTATCACCGTTTAATTGATAAGATAAAATCAGAACAACCATATTTTATTGGCTTTACTCTTCTTCAAATCCTTCTTGCCAATTACTGTCGCCTAAAATATATTTATCGATATGAAAACATGAAATATCATAATCTTTAAATCCAGGTAATAATTTATATTTTTCAATAATAGCAACAGCTTCTTCTCTTAGAGAGTATATGCCAATAATTTTTGTTTCTTCATATTCTAAATGTTTTCCATAACTATATGAATGTTGCAGTAAATAAACGCTTTTTTTTCATTAGTTTCCACCTCTATCTCCATATTTTTTCAATTTGTTATACTCTGAACCAGGTCCTGTTCTATAGTTATCTTTTTCCATATCGTTCGTCCATAACTCGTTTAGCAAATTCTTTACCACTCTCGCCTGCACGTGGTTTCTTACCTTTTGCCCAAGAAGGTATATCAGTAGCTTTTTCTTTGTTGCTAGATTTTGCTTTTTTGCAAGATACATTACGCCTCCTACAACATCTATAACAACGCAAGTTCCTATTCCTCCAACATATATAATATCACCTATTGGCAAAGGTCCATCTAATCCAGCTAACCAGAATGTACTTCCGGCCCAAGTTTCTACGTCTATCATAATATGTTTTATATCCATATTCTACAGCATAATTTATTGTTTTTGTTCATCTCCATATATCATATTGTCAACATTCCAAAATTGATCTTCACTTATAAAACGTCTAATGCTACTATCATAATATCTTGCTCTCAGATATGTCATACCGCTTTCATAATCGTAATATTGACCATAGTAGCGTAGTGGATTATTTTCAAAAGAACTTGATTCATTTTTGGTTTGTATTTCTCCCCACGCATCATATGTATAATCAGCGGCTTTATTGCTTGTACTTGTGTAAATAGAAAGTACATCGCCATGTGCATCTTTAAACAAATAACCGGTTGTACCATTTTGTCTCCTTGACACATATCCGTTTACTCCCATTACATTTGTTGCATAATTGTTATTATTTAACGTTTCATTAATAACATTATCACCGTCATAGTAATACTTAGTTGTATTGTCCCCTATTGTTTTACTTGCTCTTAATCCGTCTGAATAATAAGTATAACTTGCTGTTTCACCCACATCATTATTATAATTAACTAACTGTCCCCATGCATTATAAGAATATGTTTCTTTGCCGATATAATTATTAATACAATCATAGCCTTCAGTCAAATTAGTTAACAAGTTCCCATTTTTATCATATGTTAATGAAATCTCCCAATCCGCATAAAAGCTATTATTCCCCAGTTTTCTTGTAGCCCATTGATCAAGATAATACGTTAATCTATTATTTTGATGTCAATAAAGCTCCTGATGTTGCAATATATATATATTTCCATCAAGAAATACTTCATAATATTTTGCTTTTTGAATAATAAAGAAAACGTGATCAAAAGTGCAAGTATTTTCTTTAAACTTGTACTTTTCATTTTTTTCTTTCATTTAATCAATTACTTTCCGTTCAATTGCTACATCAATCTGTGAATTTAGTTTACAACTCCTTTTTAATTCACATTTTGTATTATATATATTTTTTATTTTAACGCACATTTTGTAACATCATTCCTATATTTTTATATTAACATACAAATATTAAATATACAATTAGGAAATATGTAGAATTGTTCTGTTATATTTTAGTTATAATTACTATGAAACAAGAAAATAAAAAACAGATAAAAATCTCATAATACTTTTTTTGCATAATTACCTTAATTTGCAATCTGCCCTTTATTATACTTAGATTGATATTTTTTTGACAGGTCTAAAAAAAATAGCTTAACCATGCGTTTTTTAAGATAGGCTATTACCAACTCCTTTTTCTGATTATTTAATAAAATTATCATATAAGTGATATTCAGAATTCGTCCGAGTGTCCAATCTTCAACTAATTTACATATGTTATCAGATTCTACTCCTTTAAAACTCTCTCTGTTCCAACCTGCATTATTCGTTTTAACTTCACAAAAATAATCATCTTTTTCATAAATCTCACCTTTTATTGTAATTGTTTTAGATACTCTTTATAAGTTATTGAACATTTTGTATCAATCTGCACTGCTGATTCCGAAATAACCGTATACACTAAATATTTATACCGTTTTTTGATGAAGTAGCCTTGCTTACAAACGTCATAATTGACTCCTCCTTCGTCAAAACTTTTGCGACTTCTGCTTTATTGTCCGTAAGATTAAAATGCAAAATCTACACAAAATGTGGGTTTGTAGGTCAGATAACCGTCACAGTATATCTATTCAATCTTCGCTTTTGCGACATATATTATATAAAACTGACCGAATTGTCAAAATCAAATTCGTGCGGTTCTTTTTTTCGGTGTTTTTATGACCTACCGCAAATGCTATTGCGAATTCGTAATTTTGGGGAAAATCAAGTGCTTTTGCGTAGTAATCCTTTTTATCGCCGTACATTGCGTCATATATTATGCCTATAACAAGATTTCCAAGTCCCATTGACTGTGCCGCAAGCGTCATATTGGCTGTTGCAATTCCGGCGTCAAACTTGCTCCATTTAAAATTCTTGTCAGCACTCAATATTAAAACAGTCGGTGCATTATAATAAAAGTTGTTCGGATTACTTTCAATCTTCGCTTTCGTTTCTTCATCTGGAGCAGACGCAAGCATTTTTATTTTTCTGTCTGTGTCAATTTCCTTTAGTATCGGATTGTCACCGTCCACGACCGAAACATGAACCTCCTGCATATTTCTAGCGGTCGGTGCTTGAAGTGCAGCTGTTATAACCGCATTTATTTCTTCCTTTGTAAGTTTTTCGTCTGTGTACGCTCTTATTGAACTTCTCTCTTTTATTGTCTTTAATACTTCATTCATAATACATCTTCCTTTCTCGTTAGTTCCGTATTTTTATTTGTTCACCTTGAATTAACGGATAGCTTATAAGTATATCTGAATTCAAATTTTCTTTATTCATATCAACACCTGTAATTTGATGATTTTCATAAGTGGTGTAATAATATATTCCCTTGTCACCGTTGCAACAAGAAGTGTAAATAGTGTATTCGAACTTACCGTCTGTAACTTCACAACAGCCTTTTGCTGTTCAACCGCACCAAGAATATGAAAAAACTGACTTACACTTTCCGATTCAGTTTCTCCCGACAATGAATTTGTTTTCACGAATGCCGCTCTTACGAATCTTGACTGTGACGATAAATCACCTGGCAAGCCGATTGCTCCCATACCACGACTGTACATATTCAAATTCAACTTATCCGAAAAATTGTTTTTAGGTGATTTCGGTGACAAATTCATATAGTTGTTAAGATTAAACATCTGCTTGTCAAAAGGCGGATTGTTCGTAAGCACACCGACAGGATTGTCATAAATTTTTATACCGTCTTTAATAGATTCAACGGTTATTGCCTCGTTTTTATCGGCGATTATCCAATGTAACTGTGCCAAAGTCATTTTTTCGTTAAAAGGAATGTTTGTTATATTAATTTTTCCAAGCAACACCCTTGCCTCTTTTTACACTTGCACATTTACCTAAAATATACGGTATAAATTCAAATTGCGTGATATTATCCTTACCGTCAATCACTTCTTTATAATCCGCATTGCCGACAAAGTTAAGTCCTGCCATACCAAGACCTTTTTCATTAATTGCGTCATAATAAAGCGGATAATTTTCGGCAATATGAGCCATCCCTATCATCGCGTAATGAGTTTCCATTATGCCCATATTTTTAGATTGAATTTATAATTTCGAGGTGTTATCGTAATTTCTTCACCATATGAAAATTCATAATCTAACGTTCTTCCAAAATAAAAATCTTTTGTTTTATAAGTTGCTGCTGTACACATAAAATGTTACCTCCGATAAATTATTTACTTATATTATAACACAAGACAACCCAAAAATTTCAGGTTGTCTTGTGAATTTTTTGTTAATTTGCTTTTATGCCGACTTTCATATTGTCAATGTCGGTTGCCCAAGTAAAGTTCTTTTCAACTCTTACCGCCAAGACTTCCATTGCATTAAAATCTGTTGCATTTTCAAAAGGCAAATCTGTTATTTTAGCTGTTTTACTGCCGTCAGAGATGGTGGCGTTGCATACTTTTTTATCAAAGTCAGCCTCAATAACCACGTTATAAACAGTGTCTTTATTAAAGCCTGTACCTACGTCCTTCCAATCTGTTTCAAGAAGTCCGTTTGCTATTCCGCCGTTTGCCGAATATTGCAATTCCGCACCTTTTGAGTTTTCAATGCAAAGAATGTATTTTTGATGAATCGGCAAATCTCAATTCACCATATGACTGTCCGCCTGTACACTCGCCGACTTTCCAATCAAGCTCAATTCTTACCGTACCGTTCATTTTATACGGAAGATTATAAATTGCATTTCTGTTTCCTTTTGTACTGTCCTCAAAATGCATTACTTTGCCGTTTGTTCCTTGTGCTACCGCGATATTTGCCAGTTCACCGGGCTTTTTCGTACCTGCCCATTCAAGTTTATCTCCTATATTATACTTTTCATAATCTTCGTTTATATACATTTTCCATGCTACATTATTAGAATCTGTATATTCCGTATAGTCCGCCGTTGCCAATAGGTCAGGTTCTTCTGTCGGAACCGTTGTTTCAATTATTTTCTGATCTTCCTCTTTGCCGTTTTTAATGCAGCAGCATACTTTGCGGCATTTGCTTTATCATAGAATTGTACAGATCCGATATATATTAATCTGTTGTCTGCGTCCCACTCAACCTTTTTACCGATAGATTCAGCAATAACTCTAAGAGGTATCAACGTTCTGTCATTTACTACTTGTGCCGGAACGTCCATTTCAAACGGAATATCATTAATCGTATATTCGCTCTTATCCAAAGTCATATTTACTATATATCCGTTTCCAGAAAGTGTAACAGTCCTTGTCGAGTCATTATATCCAACGTCCATACCCAAGCTTTCAGCGATAAATCTAACCGGTACTAATGTTCTGTCATCAACAATTATCGGTGTAACGTCACTGTTTTCTGTATCAATTTGTACAATATTATTGCCGACATAGGCATTTGCACAGTCAACTGCCAATTTTACACTTAATGCACCTGTTTTTGCGTTAATGTCATAGGTACCGTGCGAACCTGTCAAATCAGGGTTTGTGATTTTTTTGCCGTCTTTTATAACATATCCCTCAAACATAGGTACTTTTTGTTGTTTCAGCACCAAGATAATAGCTTAAATTCGGCGGTTGATTGTAGTGGTTATTTTGTACCGCAACAGACGCTCTGTAATATGAATCATGCATTAATGTATTCAATTTATATGATGTAGGAATTGAAGTCGAGTATATTCTTATTTCCTTTTCATCTGCGGTTTTCCATACAATTTCTTCACGCCAGTCACCGAACAAATCCGCACTGATACAAGGTACTGCCTTTTGTACCGCTGTTTGACGCGCAATCATCTGCCGTCATAAGCACGTCAACAGACTTGTCCTCCCAGTTATATTTTGATACGGTTGTACCGTCAAGCAATTCGCTAAGTAAATCACCGTCCCAATAAACCTTGAAATTCATCGGAATAGTTGCGTCGCTGTCAACAGTACCGTCAATTTTTCTGAACTTAAAACCATTCCATGTATCAGCTATATTTTCCCCGCTGATATTGGCAGGAATTGTTGCAGTTGAGCCCCATACTTCAAAGCCTTTGTGTGTAGGGTCTATATCCGCCGAACGACTTCTGCCTGTATCTTTATTTTTGCTGTAACCCCATTGAACTTCACCTGTTCTTGCATCGTGATACTCGATATTTGCCATAAGCTGTGATGTTTCGTGACAAGCCCACGCCATATAGCCGTTAAAATCGGGATCTGTTTTTGCAACATCAAACGCATCTCCATGAGCCAATTTTTGAGCATTGCCGTCATTATCATATACCTTTACGGCATACATTTCACTTCCGTCATGGTCAATAGCCATAGGTCCGGACAATATTTCGTCTTTTTCCGTCAAAATCAACGTCTACCGTTACAAGATTATGGTTGCACGCACCCCATATACTGTTTACATCATCTTTGTTTTCGGTATTGTGTACCCAATCTTCTTTAAACTTTCCGTCCTCAATATGCCATGCTGCCGCTCTTACGTTATCCCACGCACCACGCACCATAACAACACTCGGTGTTACACCGTCAAGATATGCCAAGCCGAAAAGATAGTGGCTTGCTCTCTTTGTAAGACGTCCTGTATCACTGTATCTGTATGACCAGTCCGAAAGCGGTTCTTTTGACGGTTTTAGGTCTGTTCTGTCTGTTTCCTCAGCTGTTTCGCCGTCATATATCGAAAGAAATTCAGGTGTTGAAACTATGTATTGTCTGTCCTTAAATATTGCCAAATTGCTCTCCGACTTTGAATAATCGGTTATTCCGTCACCGTTCGTATCGCCTGTTGTATTGCCTTTTCCGTCTGTTGTACCCTCGAACGAACGCATTATAACTTCTGCTTTTCCGTCGCCGTCCATATCATATGCAAGGAAGTTTATATCAACTTCATTAATTTCGTTAGGACCTATATCGATTGTCCACATATGTGTACCGTCTGTTTTGTATGCCTCGATAACAGGATATGATGTTCTTGTGTTAACATCCATACTCGGCACTCGTCTTAACAAAATTTCGTATTCTCCGTCACCGTCAAGGTCTGCAACCGCACCGTCATCAATGTTGTATCCTTCACGCTCCGTTACTTTAAAGCCAATATAATTTTTATCCCATGCCGTAGTCGTATACTCTACTCCCTGTTTCTTCACCGTTCTCTACTTCTTTGAAAGTATACTCTGCATTTGTACTCGCTCCGGTATGGAAAAAGTTTGTCGTAGTTATCGGCTTGTCATTCAGCTTTTCACCGCTACAATAAAGATTGTATGTCAAGTTGTTTGAATCCGTACCTAAAAACGCCAGCTTACAAGCGTTCCGTTTTCTCCCGGTACTGCCACCAAACCTCTTGAAAGATTTTCAAACTGTCTTTCATTTTTGGTCTTTGCTCATACAATTTTTCTGTATCGGCACGTTGTTCTTGATTTACTTCCGCCTCATAATGACCGAGTGTAAAACCGTCGGAATCATTATATGCGTCAAATTTTGCAAACGCACTTGCACTGCTTGCAAGCATTATCGCAGAAACCACCGCTGAAGTCACACGAATTTTGTTCTTCTTCATCTTCATAACACTTCCTTCATAATTTATTTATATTTAGAATTATATCACAAATATTTCGTGTTGTACAGACTTTTTTGTGCAAATTCATTATTATTAAAGTGATTATAAGTGTTATAGGAAAAACAGTGGCGGCCAAAATGCCCATTTTCAAATTGTCGCCAAGCATACCTGCTATTTTACCTGCAAATGTAGGACCTCCTGCACAACCTACATCTCCGGCTAGCGCAAGGAATGCGAACATAGCCGTACCTCCGCCTTTTATAGAGGTTGACGCATCGCTGTATGTTCCGGGCCAAAGTATGCCTACCGAAAACCCTGATACCGCAATCCCGATTAAGCCGACAATCGCCGATGATGAAAACGATACCGTTAAATATGAAAGCACACATAAACAACCGCTGAAAACCATCATTTTATACAGATTGATTTTTTCTCCGAATTTACCGTAAATTGCTCTTGAAATACCCATAAGTACAGAAAATACCGTAGGTCCTACCAAGTCACCTATTGATTTTGATATTCCGAGTGCCTTTTCAACAAATGCCGACGCCCACTGGCTTACAGTCTGTTCACTTGCTCCGGCACAGCACATAATAAGTAAAAATCCCCAAAATGCCTTTTTGCTTTATAAGTTCTTTTTAAAGAAAGTCCGTTTTCTTCTTCGTTAATAAGCGGTGCAATAGGCACTTTTAGAAATGTCAATCCGTTTATAACAGGTACTGCCGCCCAAATAAGTGCAAGTATCTTCCAATTATCAATACCAAATACATTAAAGAATATTGTTGATATTACTACTACTCCCGCCGTACCCCAACAGTAAAATGAATGTAGCATACTCATAGTTTTGTCTTTATGTTCATTCGGACAAGCCTCAACTATCGGACTTACAACAACTTCAAGCAATCCTCCGCCGACTGCATAAAGCAACACCGAAATAAATATTCCCATAAAAAGAATCATTCATCATATCGGGCAATATTGCTATCGAAATCAATCCCAATGCCGCGAATAAGTGTGCTATAAGTACAGATAGCCTGTATCCGATTTTATCGATAAAAAATGCCGACGCAAAATCTATTATAAGCTGTAAACCAAAGTTGATTGTAATTAATAAGGTTATCTTCGACAGCGGTATACTGTATTGCGATTGAAACGTAATAAACAACAGCGGTACGAAATTGTTTACTATCGCTTGAACTATGTACCCGATAAAGCACGACCGTATTGTACTGTTATAATTAACTTTCATACTTTCACCTCTTAATTTTTATAATTATAACATAAATTATCATAGTCTTTATATGTCACCGTAACAGTTTGCGTTCCGACTTTCATATTATCAAAGCCCGATATTTTATATCCGCAGACTTCTTTTTCAGTGTTATCTTCATATAGCATCTTTACAGACAAACTGTTTTTATCAAATTCTTCACCGATTTTATAATTCGTCTTTTCTGTTGTCGTATATATTCTAAGTGCATTTTCAGCCACAATACATCAGTACCCATATTTATCGCTTTTGCTATCCACTCGTCATCATCACCGAATACCCAATCAATGTTGTTCTTTTCGTCGGGGTTCTCCACAGGTGTTATCAAATTATATCCGTTTTTCTTTAATTCATACGCAAGGTCTGAACCGCTGTCACTGTATCCGCCCCTCTTTCATAGTCTTTCTGATATTACCCACCTGTGGCGGCTCTTTTACTTGATATAAAATTGCTATATTCATAATATTCATCCCTTTATCGTTTGATAATTTTATTATAATCTTCTTACAATACACTGTCAACACAAAAAAAACTGCCGATTTTATGTCGGCAGTTTTTCTGTTTTAACCTAATATATTTTTAAATCTTCTTCAGGTGTTGTAATTTTTGCAATATTGTAGTTTTCTACCAAGTATCCCAATACATTCGGTGATATAAATGCTGGGAGTGTAGGACCAAGACGGATATTTTAATACCGAGATGAAGAAGTGTAAGCAGAATACATACAGCTTTCTGTTCGTACCATGAAAGTATCATTGAAAGCGGAAGTTCATTTACTTCACATTCAAATGCCTCCGCAAGTGCAATGGCTACTTTAATCGCACCGTATGCGTCATTACACTGTCCCATGTCCATAATTCTCGGCAAACCGCCTATTATTGTACCTAAATCAAGGTCGTTAAAACGATATTTACTGCAAGCAAGCGTTAATATAATGGTATCGTCAGGCGTTTGCTTTACGAAATCGGTATAATAGTTTCTTCCTACACGTGCTCCGTCACAGCCACCTACCAAGAAGAAATGCTTTATAGCGCCGCTCTTAACTGCGTCAATAACTTTATCCGCAACGCTCAATATTGTTCCGTGTCCGAAACCTGTTGTCACGCTTGTTCCGCCGTTTATACCTGTAAATTGCTTATCCTCGTCATATCCGCCCAGCTCAAGAGCCTTTTCGATAATCGGTGTAAAGTCTTTATCGTCACCGATATGTGTGATTTCAGGATATGATACAACTTCTGTTGTAAACACTCTGTCCGAATAGCCGTCCTTTGGCGGCATTAAACAATTTGTTGTAAACAATATCGGTGCAGGTACATTTGCAAATTCTTTTTGCTGATTTTGCCATGCCGTACCGAAGTTACCCTTTAAATGCTTATACTTCTTTAATTCCGGATAACCGTGTGCCGGTAACATTTCTCCATGTGTATATATATTAATACCCTTATCCTTTGTCTGCTCCAAAAGCAATTTTAAATCAAGCAAATCATGTCCCGAAATTATGATAAAAGGACCTTTTTCGACCTTTAAATCAATAGTAATCGGTGTCGGTGTTCCGTAAGTTCCCGTATTCGCTTTATCAAGCATTTCCATACACACAAGATTAACTTTTCCCAATTCCATAACTATCGGTAAAAGCTTATCCATTCCCCAATCTTCGCCAAGTGCAAACAATGCTTTCACAAAGAAATGGCTGACTTCATCATTTGTATAGCCAAGTACCATAGCGTGATAAGCATATGCCGCCATACCTCTTATACCGAAAAGTATAAGTGATTTCAAACTGCGAATATCTTCATTATCTGTCCAAATATGCGACAAATCATATTCGTTATTTGTTCCACACGGTGACGCACAAGCAAAACATTGCGGAACAAGTCTTTCTCTTTCTGTGCAAACTTTTTCAATCAATTCATTAAGTGTCTGCTCATTAAAGCTGACATTTGTAAGAGTTGTAAAAAGTCCTTCTATTATAAGTTTTAAAACGTTTCCTGTCGGTACAACATCACCTGTTGCACGAACAAGTCCGATAAGTTCACCTGTCAATTTATCCTGCAAAGCGGCAACATCTGCGTTTTTACCGCATACGCCTACCTTACCTGTACAACCGGAACATCCTGCTGTCTGTTCACATTGAAAGCAAAACATTTTATTCTCCATATATAAATCCTCCTCGCTAATACCTCATGTATTGACTTTGTGAATTCAGTATAATATAATCTTATAAAAAAAAAATATGTTGTTGCAACAACAAAATAAGAGGAATTTATGAATTATTTATTTTTAACAAAAACAGCATTTTTTAACGGACTTTCCGAGAATGAAATTAAGACGATATTAAATTGTCTTGGTGCATATCAAAAAGTTTTAAAAATCTGAATTTATTTATCACAGCGGTGATACTGTCAGTGATATGGGGCTTGTTTTGTCGGGCAGTGTAAATATTGTCGTCAACTATTATTGGGGCAGCAGTAATATATTTGGTCACATAGGTCAAGGTGAAATTTTTGCCGAAACTTATGCGACCATTCCGAATAAAGAAATGCTATGTGATGTGGTTGCAGCAGAGAAAACGGAAGTTCTGTTTATTAATGTAGAGAAAGTTCTTTCCGTATGTGAAAATCAATGTTCTTTCCATAACCGACTTTTACGAAATCTTCTAAAAAATTCGGCACAGAAAATATATCCCTCGCCACAAGAATGATGCACACTGCGTCAAAGTTCATTCGTGACAGATTATTGTCGTATTTTTCAGAACAGGCGATTTTAAACGGCAGTAATACATTTACTGTCCCATTTTCACGTCAACAGCTTGCCGATTACCTCGGAGTTGACCGCAGTGCAATGTCAAACGAGCTTTCAAAAATGAAACGAGACGGATTAATTGACTACCAAAAAATGATTTTATACTTATAAGTAATGATTTTTAATTTTTGTGTTGACACCTATGGTAAAATATTATAAAATATTAGATATGTAGTAAAATAAGGAGTTTTAATTATGTTTGATAAATTAGAGGCGCTTGAAGAGCGCTTTCAGCTTGTATCAGAGAAGATAAGTGACCCTGATATTATCGCCGACCAAGAGTCATGGCGTAAATACTGTAAGGAACATTCGGACCTTACACCGATTATTGATAAGTACAGAGAATTGAAGTCAGCAAAGCAGACTGTTGCAGATGACAAGGAAATGCTTGACGCAGGACAAGACAAGGAATTTGAAGAAATGATACGTCTTGAAATGGCAGAGGCAGAAGCAACAATCGAAAGAGCAAGCGAAGAATTAAAAATTCTTCTTCTTCCGAAAGACCCTAACGACGAAAAGAACGTTATTATGGAAATCCGCGGCGGTACAGGCGGTGACGAAGCCGCACTTTTGCCGCAGACCTTATGAGAATGTATTCAATGTATGCCGAGTCAAAAAATTGGAAAATCGATATTCTAAGCTCCAACCCAACTGACATTGGCGGTTACAAAGAAGTCAGCTTTTCAATCGAAGGTCAAGGCGCATACAGCAGACTTAAATTTGAAAGCGGTGTACACCGTGTTCAGAGAGTTCCGGAAACAGAATCAAGCGGAAGAATTCATACTTCTGCCGTTACGGTAGCTGTTTTACCGGAAGTTGAAGAAGTTGAAGTTGAAATTAATCAGAACGATCTTAGAATTGACGTATTCCGTGCAGGCGGACCTGGCGGACAGTGTGTAAACACAACTGACTCCGCGGTAAGAATTACACATATTCCAACAGGAATTGTTGTTTCGTGTCAAGACGAAAAATCACAGCACAAGAATAAAGATAAAGCTATGAAAATTCTTCGTTCGAGAATTTATGATGTTATGGAAGAACAACGTCATAAAGAAATTGCAGACGAAAGAAAATCGCAAGTCGGCAGCGGTGACAGAAGTGAACGTATCAGAACATACAACTTCCCTCAAAGCCGAGTTACCGACCACAGAATTAATCTTACATTATATAAACTTGAACAAATACTTGACGGTAATCTTGATGAAATTATTGATGCACTTGTTACGGCTGACCAAGCCGCAAAACTTGCAGGTCAGAATGATTAAGGAGATATAAAAATGGATTTACACGAAAATTTAAAAGGTAAAACAGTTGTTATAACAGGCGGCAGCGGTATTTTATGCCGTGAATTTGCTTACGCATATGCTAAACAAGGTATGAATGTCGCCGTTTTGGGACGTACACTTTCAAAACTTGAAGAAGTTCGTGATAAGATAAACGAACTTGGCGGTAACGGTCTTGCTGTTGTATGCGACGTTGTTGATAAGGACAGCGTTATCAACGCAAAGAAAGTTGTAAATGATACTTTCGGAAAAGTTGATATACTTGTAAACGGTGCAGGCGGTAATCACCCAAAAGGTACTACAACAAAAGAATATTTTGAAAAAGGCGATATTGAAAATCCTGATGTTGTTTCATTTTTTGACTTGTCAAAGGAAAACTTCAATTATGTATTTGACCTAAATATTGTAGGTACTCTTATTCCTACACAAGTATTTATAGTTGATATGCTTGATAATCCTGGTGCTAACGTGCTTAATATCGCGTCAATGAGTTCGTACCACGCAATTACAAAAGTAAGTGCATATTGTGCCGCAAAAGCCGCTATTTCCAACTTTACAGAATGGCTTGCAGTACATTTTGCAAAAAGCGGTATCAGAGTAAATGCTCTTGCACCGGGCTGGTTTGAAACAGTGCAGAATAAAACACTTTTGAGAAATCCGGACGGCTCACTTTCGGAACGTTCAAAGAAAGTTCTTGCTCATACTCCTATGGGACGTTTCGGTGTTCCGGAGGATTTGACAGGTACATTGTTATGGCTTACCGACAGTGCTCAATCAGGTTTTGTTACAGGTGCTACAATCCCTGTTGACGGCGGTTTCAAGCATATTTCGGAGTTTAATAAAAAGAAAAGCTTAAAACCTTTCGGTTTTAAGCTTTTTATTATTGGAGGAAGGGATGGGATTCGAACCCACGAACGGCGTAAGCCGTTACAGCATTTCCAATGCTGCGTCTTCAACCACTCGGCCACCCCTCCATACTTGCAGTATTCTATCATAAATTTCGATAATTGTCAATATTAAATAAAAGCAAGTAGTAAATATTTACCCAAGTGCCACATCAAGGATCATCATAAGTGTAAAACCTACTGCAAACATTACAGTACCGATATTTGAGTGGTCACCATGTGACATTTCGGGAATTAATTCTTCTATTACAACGTACATCATCGCCCCTGCGGCAAAGCTAAGGAAATACGGCAACACAGGTATTATAAATCCTGACGCAACGACAGTAAGCACTGCGCCTATAGGTTCAACCACACCTGAAAGCACACCGTATAAAAACGCTTTTCCTTTACTCATTCCCTCCGCTTTAAGCGGCATTGATATAATTGCTCCCTCCGGGAAATTCTGAATTGCAATACCGATTGCCAAAGCCAACGCACCCATAGCCGATATTTGCATATTTCCTGCAAGATAACCTGCATATACAACGCCCACAGCCATTCCCTCTGGAATATTGTGAAGTGTAACAGCAAATACAAGCATTGTTGTCTTTTTCAATTTACTTTTCGGACCTTCAGCTTTATCGGTATCCATATGCAAATGCGGTATTATATGGTCCATTGCCAGCAAAAACAATATACCTATCCAAAATCCCACAACCGCCGGTACAAATGCAAACTTCCCCATTTCCGCTGCATAATCCATTGACGGTATAAGCAAGCTCCACACAGACGCGGAAACCATAATCCCTGCCGCAAATCCTGTTAAGGCACGCTGTACCATCTTATTCATCATTTTCTTCATAAACAGTACGCAAGACGCACCAAGTGTTGTACCGATAAACGGTATCAATATTCCTCTTATAACTTCGCCCATATATTCCTCCATAATAAAATTACATAGGTTAGTTTTAGCTAACCTTATTATCAGTTTATCATAATTCACACTATCTGTCAATACAAAAAGAACAGTTCATAACGAACTGTTCTCTCTGCAAATAAGGGGTTATTTACCGACTGACTATCGGTTTTAATGTATTTTGTGAGGTCATTAAATATTATCGCCCTTATTTTCTAATTTATACACATTTTATCAATCCAAATGGAATACAAGGTGTAAATCTTCTGAAACAGGACTGTTATCAGGATTTGTTTCCATAATGTCAGCCATAAAGTCCCACCATTTTCTATTGATGGCGGTATCGGCACCCTTTGCCCAAAGTTCTTCATCTTCGATTTCGATATAACCGTAAAGAACCATTGTTTCTTTGTCAAGGAATATTGAATAATTCTTACCGCCGTGTTCGTGAATCATATCCTTCATTTCCGGCCATAACTCATTATGTCTTTTTTCGTACTCCTCAGCCATACCGTCGTAAAGTTTCATTTTAAAACCCTTGTGTATCATTTCTTTTTCCTCCTTAAATTAACTTAATTTTTTTTATGTGCCTCGATTGCTATTGAACATTCAAGACGCTTTTTTTCAAATTCACAAGCAAGCTCATAAGGCTTGTTTATATCACCGTTAAAGTTATACGCATTCGCACTGCAACCACCGCTACAATAGAATTTTGCAAAACAATTCTTACATTTTTCTTTAGTATACACATTTGAGCGTTCAAACATCTTCTCGATATTTTCATCAATTTTATTTTCATTGACATTACCCATAAGAAAATCCTTGTTACCGACAAATTGGTGACACGGATAAATGTCTCCGTTCGGTGCAACCGCAAGATATTCGTGTCCTGCACCACAACCTGAAAGACGCTTTATCGCACACGGACCTTGGTCAAGGTCAACCATAAAGTGGAAGAAGTTAAAACCTCTGCCCTCGTCATATCTCTTTACATATTCTTCAGTAAGTTTTTATCATATTCGGCACAAACCTTTTCGATATGCTCACTTGTAAGTGCGTAGTCCTCTGTTTCAGGTGCAACAACCGGTTCAACGCTTGTCTGCTTAAAGCCTAAATCCGCAAGGTGAATTACGTCCTTTGCAAAATCCACGTTATACGCCGTAAACGTACCGCGAACGTAGTAATTATTTTGATTTCTGCTTTCAGCCAAGTCTTGGAACTTAGGAACAATTGTATCGTAAGAACCGCTGCCGTCTACACGATAACGCATTCTGTCGTTAGTTTCCTTTGTACCGTCAATACTCAAAACAACGTTTGACATATTTTCATTAATATATTGTTTAATATCGTCATTTAACAATACACCGTTTGTTGTTACAGTAAATCTGAAATTCTTACCGTGCTTTTTTCGCCTCTTCTTTTGCATATTCTGTAATTTCCTTAACAACGCCGAAATTCATAAGCGGTTCACCGCCGAAGTAGTCGATTTCTATATTTTTTCTGTTACCGCTGTTATTGATAACAAAATCAATAGCTTTTCTTACCTACTTCCGCACTCATAAGACTTCTGCCACCGTGAAATTCACCTGTATCGGCAAAACAATACTTACATCTCAAATTACAGTCATGTGCAACGTGAATACAAAGAGCCTTTACAACAGATTGCTTATTCCAATTCTTCGCGATTTCATCATAGCAATCATCTGTAAACAACTGACCTGCATTTACAAGTGCACATATTTCAGCATAGCTTTCTTCCAATTCTTCTTCACTATACTTATCTTTTAAACCTTCTTTAATATAATCGGGACATTTTGCCTCTGCCATAAACGGCTCAAGAGTATAATCAAGCATATCGTACATTACATCATCAACAACGTGTACCGCACCTGAATATACATCCATTACAATATTAAGTCCCAACTGTTTATACTTATGTATCACTTCAAAAACTCCCTATATAAAATCAGAAAATCATCGACCTTAAAAAGCCGATGATTCATCTTTAATGTTCATTTATTCGGCAAAACATTAGTTTGCTTGTTCACATTTTGATTTGCAACTGTGCAAGATGTCTTACAAGCTGATTGACATGATGTTTGACATTCTCCGCAACCACCGTGCTTTGCTGAATCCTTTAAATTAGCCTTGTTTAAAGTCTGTACGTGTTTCATATTAAAACCTCCTTATATTAATTCACTATGAATATATTATAACATACTTTCAAGTGATTGAAAAGGCTTTTTTACAAATATTTTGTATTTTTTTCTCACAAAGCTTATTTTTCGGCTATTTTCCTATGATGCACCCCAATATTCCTGATGCAAATGTACCGCCTATTACAGCAAGAAAATGCGTGTTAAACATTATTCCATTGTTTACAATCAACGATATTCCGATAAGTACGATCAAATACAGCGCACATACAAGCATTGCGTGAACAAATGCTCTGCTGTTTGCCGCTTTTGATACCGCAATCGTTCCGAGTATCACGCCGATAATAACCGAGGCATACACTCCGGTTGTGATAATAGTTTCGTCTATGCCTGTAAAATACGAAAGCAGTGCCAATATCAGAATTATAACAAAAGTAACAAGAATTGCAAATATCGTCCCTTTTATCACACCCTTAAAATTAATACCATAAAAAAAACCTCCCTATATATTTACTATAAATATATTAGAGAGGTTTAAATTTTATAACCAATTAGTTTTTAGCTGTTTCAACAGTTCTGATAGCGTCTCTTTCCATCTTTACAACAGACTTTTGATCCGGTGTACCGATGTTACCTGTTTCAATAAAAACATATTCGTCTTTAATTTTAGCAACCTTACCGCAGATACCGCCGATTGTTACAACCTTATCGCCGACTTTCATTGCGTTAATCATTGCCTTTGTTTCTTTTTTTCTTTCTTTCTTTGCGGTCTTATCATCATAAAGTATAACAATACGATAATAAGAACAAGCGGAAGAATACTTACTATTGTACTCATTACAGGATTAACCTGTTGTGTAGCATTAGGGTCTGCTGCTGTTTGAGTACCTGTCGCCTGTTGTGTATTTGCTGTTTCGCCGTCTGCGAAAACGACTGTTTCTAAAATGTTTGCCATAATAGTTCTCCTTTGATAATTTTTTCTACCTATCTATTATACTATCTATATATGAACTTTGCAATAGATTTAACAAAATATTAACAAATAAAATCTCTCTTACATCAATCGTTTGACGTTTTCAGCCATTTCAACAAGTTTTTGACCTTTTTGCGACAAGAAGAGCATGTTCTTTTATGTACTCATTCTGCAACGGGTATATCGACATTCTTTCCGTAAACTCTCTTATTACATTAATGCCTCTCATATTCTCATTATCGTTTCTTATGAGAATACAATATGTTTTATTCAGCTTAAAAAGGCTTGCTTTTGCAAGAATACTTTTATCCATTTCGCTTATAGCGCCGTACATATCATTAAAAGTTTCAAAATAAAATACACATTCCGTACCCGGTTCTTTTTTTTAGGCTTGACCGAAACAACTTTTTAAACTGCTCCTCGGTAATTTTTTTATACCCTTGTTTAAACGTTTAACCAAAATACTTATACCGTCCTGTGACGGAGTAGCCTCAACGACCACTTGGCCGTTATACGGATTAAAACCTGTTTCTTCCCTTATCGTTTCCATAATATGAAATAAAAATGTATGTAATTTTTTTGAATCGGGCGAAAGCCTTTTCACGTCTATATCAAGATTAATTAATTCCGCAGTTGTAAGCGTTACCTTTATTTTGTCTTTGTTTAGCTTTTCAATTCTCACAACCTACCACCTACTTTCTATTTCTATTATACTATATATTTTTCGTTTTGGGAACACCGATTTTAATATTTATTCTTTTAAATTTATTCCATATGAAAAAAAAGCGGCAGTTTTTATACTGCCGCTCAACCGTCAAATAAATTAATACGATTAATTCTTGTCCTTCAATAACGGACGCATACTGTTCGCACTTATAAGCATAGTTGACGAATTATGCAAAAGTGATGATGCAGACGGAGTTATAGTACCTTTCAATCCAAGCAAAATAAGCAATGAATTAAATGCCATAATAAACGTATAATTACGTTTAATTCGTCTGAACAGTCTGCTGCTTAACTTGCGAAGAAGCGCTAAATCTCTCAAATCGCCCGAAAGCAATGTGACATCAGCCACTTCTCTTGCCAAATCGGCAGAATCTTTCATAGCGATTGAAACGTCGCTAAGTGCCAACGCAGGAGAGTCATTGATACCGTCACCGACCATTATAACCGTTCTTCCCTCGTTCTTCAATTCTTCAATAATTGTCGCCTTATCCTCAGGTAATACCTGTGCACGGAAATTGTCTATACCGAGCATATCGGCAGTGCGTTTTGCAGCACCTTCATGGTCACCTGTAAGCATAATAATATTATCAATACCGCTTTCACGAAGTAACTGAATTGCCTCATGAGCCTCACTTCTCGGCGGGTCGCTTATACAAATAACTCCCGACAACACGCCTCCGATTGCAAGGTATATAACAGAAAAGCCCTCACATTCGTTTTCAATAACAGACTTCTGTTCATCAGTTATCGGAATATTTTCGTCCTCAAGCACAAAATGCTCACTGCCTATAATTGCACGCTTGCCATGCAACATTGTAGCTATGCCGTGTGCAACTACATATTCAACTTCAGCATGTTCTTCTTCGTGGTCAAGCTGTTTTGATTTAGCGGCTTTAACGATTGCCTTTGCCACACTGTGAGGGAAATGTTCTTCAAGGCACGCAGCTATTTTAAGTATTTCATCTGATGTATACTCACCGAATGAAAGCACTTTTTCTACTGTCGGGCATGAATTTGTAAGTGTACCTGTCTTGTCAAATACAATAGTATCGGCATGAGATACACTTTCAAGATAACGTCCGCCTTTTACAACAAATCCTCTTGAGGATGCCTCACGCATAGCACTTATAATACTTATCGGTGTTGACAATTTAATTGCACAAGAATAGTCCACCATAAGAACAGACATTGCCTTTACAACATTTCTTGTTGTAAGATAAACAAGCAACGCCAATCCCAAACTGTACGGTACAAAACCGTCTGCAATTTTCTCTGCACGGCTCTGTACTCCGGCTTTCATACTTTCACCGTTTTCAATCATTTCAATAATATTTGAAATACGTGTATTATCAGCCGCAGCACTAACCTTAATTACTATATTTCCCGCCTCTACAACTGTACCGGCGTAAACAGTACTGTCCTTATCCTTTACAGCCGCAACCGATTCGCCTGTCATAGACGCTTCGTTTACACTTGCCTGTCCGGATACGACCACACCGTCAAAAGTGATCATTGCACCGTCACGGAATACGACAAAGTCACCCTCTTTAACGGTTGAAATTGGAACTTGTTCCTCGTTTTCGCCGTTCTTCTTCCATACAGTGTCAATCTTCATTGCAAGACTGTCCGCAAGTGCATTTTTGTACGTTTTCTTGTATATTCTTCAAGAAGTTCCGAAACTCCAAGCAAGAATGTAATTGAATTAACTTCCGAATACATTCCTCTTGAAAGTGCCGTTCCGAGTGCAACACCGTCCAAAAGTGCCACATCGGCCCTTAAATTAAGTACACTGCCCACAGCTTTCTTCACATATGGGAATGCCTTAAAGTAAGCCATTGCAACTCGTACAGGATACGGCAATATTCTTCTAAGAACAAAACGCTTTATAAGCATTTTTATAATCTCATTCTTGAAATCAGCCTGTATATCCTCAGACTCATCTTCAACAGCCGCTAATTGATTTTGCTTGATTCCTTTTATGTAGTTCAAAAGCTCCTGTCTGTAATCGGATTGATAGGTAATTAAAATACCGCCGTTGACGCTTTTAGCCTTTACAGAATCAACATAATGTTCCGATAAAATTGTTTTCTCAAGAGATTTTTCTTGATTTTTATCAAAATAATATCCACCACAACGCAATCTGATACGACCCGGAGTATCATGTACGATTTTAAATTTCATTATTATTCTTCCTCGTCGTTTAGCTGTGACTTAGCCTCATAACACATATCTTCAGCCTCTTCACGCATATTTTGTAGTGTTTCTTTAGCCTCTTGCTGGAACTTCATACCCTTTGCAAGACCTGAAACGCACATACTTCTAACTTTTTCGCTTGTAGCAATCTTCTTACCTACTACTGCAGTAGCTATACCTGCTGCAAAGCACCAACATTTCTTATCCTTTAAAAATTAAATTTCATAATTTTATCTTCCTCTCTGTGTATATTTTAGTGGTTTATTTAATCAAATCTATTTTAGCACGCAATATATTTTTGTCAATAAATGCCGAAAAATTTTTTTTACTTTTTTGCATGAAAAATATCGACTTTTTAATATTGTGGTGTTAATACAACAATGCCATAATGGAAAACATACAAGCAGTAAAAAAAGAATGCCACAGACGAAGATGTTATCGCTGTCGCAAAGTTGGCGAAATTCGATAAATTTGTGCATAATTGCTTATCAAAAAAGTTGCGGTGAACAATCACCGCAACTTTTTATTAAAACAATTTATTAAGCGATAATTTTTTAACCATTGGTACAGACATACAACCGACAGCATTACCAAGTACAGCACATAAGAAATATACTGCCGCCTGTGACGCATTAGCACATTTACTTATAAAGAAGTAACAAGTATCTGCGATACAGTGATTAAATCCGCAAAGTATGAACACCATAACAGGTAAAACCACTATAAACAGCGACATCACAAAGTCACCTTTTTCAGTCGCTCTTTTATTTCCGTCAACCGCCGTAAACATCAATATACCGCAGAACACCGCCAATACAAATATACTAAGCGGTGAATCGGCGAACTTTGTTGCCGTGATAGCAGCGGCCTTTTCCGATAAAGTCGCTTCCAAACGTGTAAGGTTAAGCAAGAAACCGCCTATCGCCGCACCTGTTGCATTACCGATAAAGGTAAGTACAACTTCCGGCACATACGACAACGGTTTTACCGCCATATATCCGGCTTTACCAGTAAACAAACCGAATTTAAACACAATAATTGCACACAAACCCAAGCTGAACAAGAACGCTCCCAGCGGTTTTGACTCAACCGACATACTCACACAACAGCCTACGCACAAAAATATTCCCGACAAAATACCGTCAGACAAAAATGATATAATCTTTTTTCCCCATATCTTCTATTCCCTTTTCTTTTATCCTAAGCAGACAAAATTAGCTAACGCTAACTAATTCCACAAAATTAATCCACTTTCTAATTTGCACATAAAAACCACGATAAACTTATCGTCTACCGTGGTTTAATATACGGTTTAGTTAAATTACTTTACCATTGATGCAACTTCTGCTGCGAAATCGTCTTCACGCTTTTCAAGACCTTCGCCTGTTTCAAAACGTACGAATTGCTTAATAGTAATGTCGCCAACGCTCTTAACGTACTTAGCAACGTTTTCCTTATTTTCAGCCTTAACGTATTCTTGCTCAAGTAGGCAAACTTCCTTGAATTCCTTAGCAAGACGACCTGTGATCATCTTTTCGATGATGTTTTCAGGCTTAGATGCATTCTTAGGATCATTCTTAAGTTGCTCAATAAGAATCTTCTTTTCGTGTTCCTTATATTCTTCAGGAATATCATCGCTTGAAAGATACTTAGGGCTAAGTGCTGCAACTTGCATTGCAACGTTTCTTAGACACTCTTTTGTAGTGTCATTGTTTTCAGCGTCAGCCTCAACCAATACACCAATCTTACCTGCAGCGTGGATATAATCTACAACTGCACCTGTCGTTTCAATTCTTGCGAAACGTCTGATGTTCATATTTTCGCCGATCTTAGCAATCTTTTCTGTAAGCATTTCTCCGATTGTGCTGTCTCCGCACTTTAATTCTTTAAGTGCTTCAACGTCAGCAGGATTTTGTTCAGCGATTGTCTTGGCAACGTCTGAAACAAACTGTTGGAATTCATCATTCTTAGCAACGAAGTCTGTTTCTGAGTTTACTTCTACAAGTACGCCTACGTTACCGTCAACATAAGCCTTAACGATACCTTCAGCAGCAATTCTGCCTGACTTCTTAGCAGCTGTTGCAAGACCTTTTTCTCTCAAATATTCAACAGCCTTATCCTTGTCACCGTCTGTTTCTGTAAGAGCCTTCTTACAGTCCATCATACCGCAACCTGTCATTTCTCTTAATTCTTTTTACGTCTTTAGCTGTAAATGCCATGTTACTTTTTCCTCCTATATTAATTATATGAAAATTATTCTTCTACTGTATCTTCTTCAGCTGTTTCAGCATCTGCAAGAGCATCTTCGCCCTGTCTGCCTTCGATAATAGCGTTAGCCATTGTTGATGCGATTAGCTTTACGGCTCTGATAGCGTCGTCGTTACCAGGGATAACGTAGTCTACTTCATCAGGGTCACAGTTTGTATCAACGATAGCTACTACAGGAATGTTAAGTTTCTTAGCTTCTGCGATAGCAATCTTTTCTTTTTTAGGGTCTACGATGAACATTGCGCCAGGAAGTTTCTTCATATCTTTAATACCGCCAAGATACTTTTCAAGCTTATCTCTTTGAGCCTTTAGCTTAATAACTTCCTTCTTTGGTAGCATATCGAAAGTACCGTCTTCTTCCATTTGGTTGATTTGAGCAAGTCTTTCAATTCTCTTTTTGGATTGTCTTGAAGTTTGTAAGCATACCGCCAAGCCATCTTGCGTTTACATAGTACATACCAACTCTTTCAGCCTCTTCTTTAATTGAGTCTTGAGCTTGTTTCTTTGTACCAACGAATAGAATATCTTCACCGCTTGCAGCAATATCTCTTACGAAATAATAAGCTTCTTCAACCTTTTTAACTGTCTTTTGAAGGTCGATGATGTAGATACCGTTTCTTTCTGTGAAGATGTATTCAGCCATTTTAGGGTTCCATCTTCTTGTTTGGTGTCCGAAGTGAACACCTGCTTCTAAAAGCTGTTTCATTGAAATTACGTTTGCCATTTTATTTCCTCCTCGTTTTTTGATTATTCCTCCATTTGTTTCACCTTATGTGAAGACCCAGGCAAAACAGGCAACTTTCACACAATCCACAAATGTGCGTATTTTTCATACTAAAATAGTTTACCACATAAACCCTTATAAAGTCAACCCTTTTTTTCATATTTTTTTATTTTATTTGATTTACATAACATAATATATGTTTTAATCGCATATTAACGTAAATTTTGTGTGGTTTTCAACTGTTTTTTTATTGATGAGTTTTCTATTTATTATGAAAGAATTCTTTAAAATTAAAACCGGGAACTTTAGATTTAAAGTCATTTCCGACACACATACAGTCAGAAGTGATTACAACCCGAAATTGCGCGTTCCCCATAAAATAATGCAGACAAAACCGCTGCGGTTTTGTGTAAAATATTGTTTTAACGTGATTTTGTGTCAAAAAATGGCATTTGAGTTAGATTATATTGACATTTATTTAGATTATATTGACATTTATAATAATCATAATATATACTTTTATTATATATAATTATTTTTCTGTTTTGAAAGAGAAATTCTTTTTACACTACCAATATTTCTAATATGAAAGGAAGGATTAAAATGAAAAAATTACTATCATTGCTTTTGTCGCTGTCAATGCTTACCTCTATGGCAGTTATGCCTGCAAAAGCAGAAGAAACGGTCATGCCGTTAAACGCATCACGAATTGATTCGGAAAAACTTCCAAGCGGCAATTTAATTTACCTTGGTACTGCGTCAGCAAACGTCAAGGAAGAAGATGCTGTTTATTCGTTCCCTATTTATCGTGAGGGCGATTTATCGGAAGAAGCAAGCGTCACAATCCACTCGCTTGACTTAACTGCGATATACGGCGAGGACTATGTAATTCTTGACGATAACGCAGAGAAAACCGGTGATGGGGTTTCAATACTTGAACGTTATGCCACGGCAGAAGCTGACACTGATGAAACATCGGATAACATTTCGGAAGAGAATACAGATATTGAAAATTATTCGGAATTTGATTCAGAAATGGCACAGCAATTTGCAGACGAAGTAGTGCCGGATGCAATGGCAGGAATTGAATACTCAAGCGGTACAACCGTTACTTTCGCACCGGGCGAAAACGAAAAACGGTTAAATTCAAAATATTGGACGACAAAAAAGCGAAGGCACAGAAGGGTTTTCTTTACTTTTGGTAAATCCCGATAATGCCGAACTTTATGAAGTAACATCACTTTCTGTAAATATCGAAGACGACGAGCCGAAAGAAAAAAGCGTTGTTTCTTTCAGCAGAAACAGTTACACGTCAAAAGACGGAAATGCCACTGTTACAATAAAACGAAAAAATGCAGAATATTCTCTTTGCGATTTCACTTTGCTGTCATCGAGCATTACCGCAGTAGCAGGAGAAAATTATGAAGAACAAATCAAAACAGTTACATTTATTCCTTATGAAACGGAAAAGACAATTGAAATTCCCGTATCCGGCGAGGGTGAATTTAAACTGCTGATGAGTGATATGACGGGCTGTGAAAGTGGTAAATATGCAGAAACCGTTGTCAAAATAAAAAATAACGCCGATGATGAGAGTGATATTTCTCTTATGGGCAATGAAAATCAGACAAATGACATCACCATAAACGGTCTTAAATACAACGTTAAATATACAATGCCGTCAGATAATACAAAAGATCCTGCCGAAGGTAAAATATACGCAACAGGTGACGGAACTCACAATTATGACATTCCTCCCGAAGTCGGTACATACTACTTTGCAACAGAAGTAAACCGCGACGGTCTGTTTTATTATGACGGATATTGGGGTGATAAGCCTTGGGGTTGCGGTCATTGGGATAACAAATATGAAATAGATACACGTGAAAGAAATATGGGTAGCTCTCATTACGGAAAACTTGAATATTACCATACAAGTATGTGGGATAAAGGCGGAGTATGGACACATTCCAAAACTGTACCGTCGGTATATTATCAATATATGACTCCAGATATGGAATCAACATCAAACGCCTTTGGCGGACAGCTTGCAAGATTTAAAATTGCAAATAATGACAGTATTGTTATCAATGAATCAAAAAGCGGAAAATTCGGCAGAACACTTGACGCAATGCCTGCAACTCTCTTGAATAACAACCAACCTTTAAACGGAAATATAAGCATGGAAATACATTCGGCTGATGAAGACAAATCAAAAACTCCGAAAAGTTATGTACGCTTTTACGGTGTTGCGGCTATGTATAAAAAGGTTAATGTAGAACTTAACCAACCCCCCAACACAAGAATACTGTATCGGTAATGAAAAGATAAATGCCTTACCGATGCAGGTTGAACTTAACAGCGGTGCTCAAATCGCCGGAAGTAAAACGCGTGATTTCTGGACCAATCCGAATGAGGATGACTGCAATATTGTATTTACAATAAATGATACAGACATTAATGGTCACAAAGGTAAATACGGATATATTTCAGGCTATAAAATCACCATAGATCCGGGTACAACTGATGATAAAATAACTGTAAATTATCCCGAAGAATTCATTTCATACCTTAACTCAAAAAAGGAACAAAACTTTCTGACGAAGTAAATTTCACATCGGATAACGTAAATAATGAGCTGAAGAAAACAGAAAAGCAAAATCTTTATTACATTCCATATGATAAATATTTCATATCATGGATTGAATCAGTTCAAAAAATGTTGCACACGACACATACGGTTATCATCAAAATCTGAAGATAACACCTAAAGTATCATATGCTGATGTTACAGTCGAAGTATTACCGTCAGCCGGTGAAGGAAACGGCAGTTTTATATCAAGCGAGCTTGCCGCAGGTAAAACAGTTACTCGCCATGCAGGTGATACACTTGATTTAAGTGCAACAACTCCGGATGACGGATATCATGTTGTAGGTTATCAAGTTTCAACAAACAACACAAGTTTCAACACAATAACAGATACAACAAAATTATTCCTTGAGCCTAATACGAGTTACAGAATACGTCCTCTTATAGCGAAAAATTCAAACAAAATCGAAATTAAATTTGAAAACGGTGCTGAAAAGTATTTAACGGTACAGGGTCTTATCAGTGAAAAATGATCTTAATTCAAGTTCCGATGAACAACTGAAAAAGGAACTAAGCGGTAAATATGTTATTAACGCAAATCCGTCAGAATCAAATCTTTCAGATAAAATAACACCGATTACAGGTAAGATATATACATTAAATTTTGCCTCCGTTGAAGATAAAGAATACATATACCGTCCCGTTATCAAGCAAGGCAATGACACGTTTACAACCAATTCTTATCACATCGTTGCGCAAGCACAAACAACAGACAATGTTGTAACTGTAAATTACAAAAAGTTAAAAAGAGCGATTTAAAATCATTTAATATATCAGGTACTGTTGTTTCTAAAAATGCGTCTATCCGCGATAACGGCTTAGAACCGGAATCTCTTCCGCTTGTAGGATATTCCGTATCAGCCGGAAAAGGTTCACAGTCGCTAAACTCTGCAAACTCAAGCTATATGCCTGACAGTGCGACCGGTACAACTTCCGATACCGGTACTTATATATTGACAAACGTATTGGGTGACACAAACGACCTTATTACAATGTACATCTCAAACGGTGTTACGACAGGCTATGTAGCAAAAGTAAAGCTCACAGACGCACTTGGTCAAGCAGACGGCGCTTATACCGTAAATGCAGGTAACACAAATATCACCTACCCTTACGGTGCTCCTAAGGTTGCGTCAATTATGTACACATATGACAAGAACACAGCCGACTTAAACCAAAATCAAATAAGAATACTCGACGACAATCTTACAGTCACAGCCGTTATAGACAGTTATGGAAGAAGTGTCAGTGAGGCGGTATTCACCGTTCGCACATCAACCGGTCAGACAACCGAATACAAAGGTTATCCTCGTGAGGATGGCAGCAGTATTATAGAATGTACAATTCCTAAGATGACAGAAAATCTACATTCCGGTGACAGTCTTTCTGTACGTCTTGTAGATTCAAAAAAATTATCATCAGGTAACACTGAAATTGAAATTGTGTATCCCGATGTTGCAACAGGTCTTTCATTCTATACGGAATTTGCACTTACAACACCTCAAACTTTCGATGCGGATAAAAGCGGTACAATCGATATTCCGTTAGTCGGCTCAGCAATAGGCAAATGCCAATCCGGATTGATTACATTCGGCAAAACAAACTGGCCTGACAACACCGGTTATACTATTCAGGCAAATATTGACACAATACTCAATAGTATGGGTAAGAAAACCGTTTACGAGAAAAAAGAGTCTTATGACAAATTCCGCGGTGCAGTTCAAGAAAATCAAAATCACAGAAGTAATGCTATGAAAATAATGGCTGCGACATTCAACGGTGTTGCTCCGTCTCGTGACGATTACGAAGACGATGCCGAATATCAAGAAGCTTATGCAAATTATACCCAATTACTTAAAGATACAAAAGCTCCTTTTGCCGGTTTTAATAATCAAAGATACAGTGTCGAAGTAGCTGTTATTTTGGCTTTTGACTTTGTTAAAACGCCGGACAACGACTATATGTTCGCTTGCGGTTCGGTTTCTATCGGCGGAGCATATACATTTAATAAGACTATGTACACTACAATTTACGGTGTACCTGTATTTTTTAAATATTATTGCCGGTATTCAGGTAGATTTAGTGACAAACTATGCTACAGATAATGGTAAAAATGCAATATCCGCAGATGAGTTTAACAACTATCAAGGCAATATAGCAAACAGATTAAGCAGCACCGATGTAACACTAAGCGTTGTCCTTTCAGGAAAATTACAAGTAGGTGTAGGTTTTTGCGATGTACTTTCAGCAAGAGGTTATGTTGCTACAACATTCCAATTTAATTTAAGTTTTGCAAACGGTCAGCCCGGTACCCTGATAACGGCAGCCGGAGGTGTGGGATTTGACTTATGTTGTTCTCCGTTAATGTTGATATAGCCAAATATACACAAGGTTGGGGTACTCTCGAAAATGCCGCAGAAGGTGATTTCTTCAACGGACTTATAACCACAAACGACGATGATATTAAATTAACTCCATACAGTAACGGCACATCTGATTTATCTACTTTCGGAAAAAATGATGATATTCAGCTTACCGCAACAGAAGAAGTTGTAAGCTGTACACAATTAATAAATGATGCCGCAGACAGAACGAGACCTCATATTATCCCTCTTGATGACGGTAAGAAGATGCTTACATTTATAGCCGATTCGATAGATCGTGCCGAATACAACGGAGCAACTCTGTATTATTCGATATTTGACGGTACTTATTGGTCTACTCCTAAAGCAGTAGCAGACGACGGTACACCTGATTCAATTCACACACTTAAAAAGATAGGTGACAAAGTTATTATCGCATGGACCGATGTTAAAGACGCATTTGCGGGTGTGGAAACTTCAAGAGAAAAGCTTTCATCAATCGGTATTTCATGCGCAATATACGATACTAAAACCAACAAAATGGGCAAAGAAATCAGTATTGTACACGACAGATACCTTACTTTAAACCCACAAATTGATGTTGATGGAGATATGCTTTATATAAGCTATGTCAAGCTTGATGTGTCAAAATTAGGTAACAACAACAGCGACCTATTACAGCTTGAAAAATCATTCTCTAATATAGCCTATGTAAAATACGATATGAGTACAGGAGAGTCTTATGATGAAACCATAATTCCGATACCTCATAAAACAATCAGCTCTCCTATTGCATTGGATTATAATTCGGCAACAATAAATATAAATAACGAAAGTTATTTAATTTCAAGTTACACTATTGATGAAGACGAAGATTTACAAACAGGTGACGACAGAGAGCTTTATCTGCAAATTCAAAACCTAACAACCGGGCAAGCATATTTCCCGATACAAATTACAAATGACAGTATATCTAATTCATTACCTAAACTTACCAGCATCAACGGCGAATTGTACCTGACATGGTTGGATAACGGATATATGTTTAAAATTATGAATCTTTCAGATATGTTATCTTCAATGTTTAACGCAGATTCAAACGGAGATATGACAGACTTGATTAATGCCGATACGGTAAACAGTGCATACAAAAACGGCGAAATGACCGCTGATAATAAAAATGCCGATTGGTATAAAAAGACTGCATCTGAACTTGGTATGTCAGACGACGTATATGAAAACAGCATTTACGAAGCCTTGTACAACGGTACATTTAATGTCACAAGTGCAAACTTCCAAGGTAATGACGACCTTTGCACAAGTATAGGAAACTATATTGTAACATCCAACGGTGAAGATATTTATATTTATTACACAGAATTAAGTCAAGACAGTACAAAGAACGGTACTGAAATATACGGTGTACGTTATCAGCGTGGCACAGATAACGGTTATTGGAAGTTCGGCAATTCGGTACAAATTACCGATTTCGGTATGGTTATTGACGAACTTGACCTATATATGACTGATGATAATAAAATATCAGCTGTTTCAAACTACTACAAGCAATGGATTGATGAAAACGATGCAGATTCACCTATGAAATACAGTGCAAACACCCTTGTAACCATTGACTTTGAACCAGTAAGTTCTCTTGAAATTAAAGGCAACAATATTATTCTTCCGTCAAAGATTTATCCGAATTATTCGGAAGATATAACATTCACTATTGCGAACACAGGTTTGCTTGACGCAAAAGGTTATGATTTAAAAGTAACGGATAAAAACGGCAATACTCTTTATGAGGACAGTTCTGACAACATAATCGAATCCGGTAATTCGATAAATGTCAGTGTACCATGGACAATTCCGAGCAACTTGGAAAATGAAGAAGTTACAGTTACGGTAACTGAACGCGGAATTGAAAATGCAAAGCCTGTATCTGCACAAAAGCCATTCCGTATGATACAAGACTTGATGTATCGAGCTTTGAAATCAAACACGATGATAACGATTATTATGCATCTGCAACGGTTACAAACAACGGTTCTAAACCGTCCGACGAAATAAATGTAACGCTAAATAATACCGCCGACAAAACTTTCGGCACTACTTCCCTACCTCAACTTGCGAGCGGTGAAAGTAAAGATATTACAGTTCCGTTTGAGATAGATAAAGCTGATTTCAACAATTTAGGATATATAGACTTTAAACTTTCAGCAGTAAGCGGTGAAAACACATCTAACGCATATACCATGTTTATCTCTCATAAACCACTTATTGCAGAAATCAACGATGGTGCCGAAAAACGTTTCATTAAACGGAAAAAATGATACAACAACACTTCAAACAAAAGCTTTCCCTTGGAATAATTATGCGGGTGAAGTCAAGTATTATTCAACAGATAACAGCATAGCTGTTGTTACCGATGACGGTGAAGTTATTCCGCTAAGCAATGGTAATGCAAAGATATACGCATACTATCCAAAATACAGAATTGATGACAGTATTGATGTTCAAGTAACAGGTATAGAATCAGATGAACCTACTCCTACACCAATTCCTACTTCAAAACCAAGTAGCAGTGGCGGCGGAAGTTCTGCAAAATACGGTATTTCTTCTGCAAACAAGACATACGACAACGGAAGTATGAATATATCAAAGAAAAATGCCGCATTGGGTGAAAAACGTAACGGTTAATACAAAACCGAATGACGGTTATGAGGTTGATACTGTAACAGTTACTGATTCAAAGGGAAATGTAATTGAAGTTACAAAGACAGCCGACAACGACTTTTCATTCTTAATGCCAGGAAGCCAAGTAAGCGTTGACGTAACATTCAAAGAAATAAACGACTCTCCGCAAAAACACCTACACCGTCCAGCAAAGACGATTGGTGGTTTGATGATGTTGCAGAAAACGAATGGTATTATGCTCCGATAAAATCCGCATATGACAACGGATTAATGAGCGGTGTAAGCGATACGGAATTTGCTCCTGATACAGATATTACGAGAGGAATGTTTATAACCGTTCTTCACAGAATTGACGGCGAAACAAAATCAGATGTTGATTATACCTTCACTGATGTAAATGAAAATGATTATTTCTCAAATGCTGTTGCTTGGGGCAGTGAGAATAATATTATTTCAGGTTACAGCGACACGGAATTTGCCCCAAATGATAATATAACTCGTGAGCAGATGGTATCGATTTTAAAGAGATTTGCAGAATATAAACAAATTGACACTTCTATAAGTGATACACTCGACAGTTATTCAGATACGGAATACATTTCCGATTATGCTGTTTCTTCTTTCCAATGGGCTTGCTGAAATGAAATTATAAGCGGTTTCACGGATAATACCCTCCGCCCTAGAGCAAATACCACTCGTGCCCAAGCCGCAGCTGTATTTAACAAAATATACAGTATAAAATAATATCACTATAAAAATGAACCGACCACCAAATCTAACAATTTGGTGGTCGGTTTTTGAATTTTCCGGGTCGGGGGTGCAGACATATTCTTGAACTATTTTATGCCGATAATCCAGGACTGTGTCTTTGCTCTACCAGACTCATACGGCTATCTTAAGACAGTCCGACTTTCTCTTTATTTAATTCTTTGCGTACTGGAGAGTGTGAGAAAAAGTCTGTAAAAAATAATCCTTCTATGATAGAATATAAATAAATCATAGGAGGAATTTTTTTATGGCAAGACGTAGGCGAGAAAGAATGAGTGAAGGAAAGAAGAATATCATTGCCAGATTGATTCAGGAATACAACATCAAGACAGCAGAAGATATTCAAGAGGCACTAAAGGATCTGTTAGGCGGTACTATTCAGGAAATGATGGAAGCTGAACTGGATGAACATTTAGGCTATGACGAAGATGAACGCAGTGACAATCCGGATTATCGAAATGGAGTAAAACACAAAAACTTCGTAGTTCTTATGGCGAGATACCTATTGATGTTCCACAAGACCGTGACGGTGATTTTGAACCGCAGATAGTCCCTAAACGAAAGAAGGACATATCAGAAATAGAACAAAAAATCATTGCTATGTCGGCAAAAGGTATGACAACAAGACAAACTTCTGATATTGTGGAAGATATATATGGTTTTGAGGTAAGTGAAAGTATGGTAACTGCCGTTACAAATAAAATATTACCACAAATATAGGAATGGCAACAACGCCCTTTATCAGCTGTGTATCCGATAGTTTTCATTGATGCAATCCACTTTTCGGTTCGTGATGAGCATATAGTGAAAAAGATAGCTGCATACATAATTCTTGGTGTAAATGACGAGGGTAAGAAGGAAGTTTTAAGCATAACCATTGGCGAAAATGAGAGTGCGAAATATTGGCTGGGAGTTTTAAATGAACTCAAAAATCGTGGTGTTAGAGATATATTAATATTATGTGCAGACGGTTTATCAGGGATAAAGGAATCAATAGCAGCAGCCTATCCAAATACGGAGTATCAGCGTTGCATTGTCCATCAAGTGCGCAATACATTGAAATATGTAGCGGAAAAAGACAAAAAAGCATTTGCAAATGATTTAAAGAGTATATACCATGCACCGAACGAAGAAAGCGGATACGAACGTATGCAGAGTGTCACAAAAAATGGCAAGAAAAGTATCCTAATGCGATGAGAAGATGGGAAGAAAATTGGGATGTTTTATCACCGATGTTCAAATTTTCAGCAGAAGTCAGAAAAGTTATGTATACAACAAATGCAATAGAAAGCCTTAATAGCGTACTTCGTCGATTGAATAGCCAAAGGAGCGTATTTCCGAGCGATACAGCCCTTTTAAAGGCACTGTATTTGGCAACCTTTGAAGCAACAAAGAAGTGGACAATGCCACTTAGAAATTGGGGCAGAGTTTACGGAGAACTGTCAATTATGTATGATGGACGACTTGTTTAGCATATATTTTTACAGAGAGTGTGAGAAAAAGTCTGTAAAAAGAATCCTTCTATGATAGAATATAAATAAATCATAGGAGGAATTTTTTATGGCAAGACGTAGACGAGAAAGAATGAGTGAAAGGAAAGAAGAATATCATTGCCGGATTGATTCAGGAATATGACATCAAAACAGCAGAAGATATTCAAGAGGCATTAAAGGATCTATTAGGCGGTACTATTCAGGAAATGATGGAAGCTGAACTGGATGAGCATTTAGGTTATGATGAATATGAACGCAGTGACAATCCGGATTATCGAAATGGAGTAAAACAAAAAAAACTTCGTAGTTCTTATGGGGAAATCCCTATTGATGTTCCACAAGACCGTGACGGTGATTTTGAACCGCAGATAGTCCCTAAGCGAAAGAAGGACATATCAGAAATAGAACAAAAATCATTGCTATGTCGGCAAAAGGTATGACAACAAGACAAATTTCTGATATTGTGGAAGATATATATGGTTTTGAGGTAAGTGAAAGTATGGTAACTGCCGTTACAAATAAAATATTACCACAAATAGAGGAATGGCAACAACGCCCTTTATCAGCTGTGTATCCGATAGTTTTCATTGATGCAATCCACTTTTCTGTCCGTGAGGAGCATATAGTAAAGAAGATAGCTGCATACATAATTCTCGGTGTAAATGATGAGGGTAAGAAGGAAGTTTTAAGCATAACTATAGGTGAAAATGAGAGTGCGAAATATTGGCTTGGAGTTTTAAATGAACTCAAAAATCGTGGTGTACGGGATATATTGATATTATGTGCAGATGGCTTATCAGGGATAAAGGAATCAATAGCAGCAGCCTATCCAAATACAGAGTATCAACGTTGTATTGTCCATCAAGTGCGCAATACGTTGAAATATGTAGCGGAAAAAAGACAAAAAGCATTTGCAAATGATTTAAAGAGCATATATCATGCACCGAACGAAGAAAGCGGATACGAACGTATGCAGAGTGTCACAAAAAAATGGCAAGAAAAGTATCCTAATGCGATGAGAAGATGGGAAGAAAAGTGGGATGTTTTATCACCGATGTTCAAATTTTCAGCAGAAGTCAGAAAAGTCATGTATACAACAAATGCAATAGAAAGCCTTAATAGTGTACTACGTCGATTGAATAGCCAAAGGAGCGTATTCCCGAGCGATACAGCCCTTCTAAAGGCACTGTATTTGGCAACATTTGAAGCAACAAAGAAGTGGACAATGCCACTTAGAAATTGGGGCAGAGTTTACGGAGAATTGTCAATCATGTATGACGGACGACTTGTTTAGCATATATTTTTACAGATATACAGATATATAGTAAAAAAAAATACGGTCTTTTACAAGACCGCTCTTGACGCGGGAGGAAATCCGTGCTATATTACAAAAAGGCAGATAAGCTGAATTTTGCTTATCTGCCCAAATAAAACTAAGTATTTTATCATAGAAAAATTAATTTTACAGAAATAATCTCACACTCTCTTTTTTACATTTGTATAGTGTGAAAAAAATACGGTCTTTTGCAAGACCGCTCTTGACGCGGAAGAAAATCCGTGCTATATTACAAAAAGGCAGATAAGCTGAATTTTGCTTATCTGCCCAAATAAAACTAAGTATTTTATCATAGAGAAATTAATTTTACAGAAATAATCTCACACACTCGCGTACCTGAATTCTTTGATTATCAATCATTTCAAATAATTTTTCAATCCGACTTTTTTTTCTTTCCACCTCCGAGTCATTGCTGAATCATGGCAATTTATACAGTATATCACATCGTAAAAATTATTTGAAACAAGTTTTTGTTTATGATAACCGTCAATGCACTTTTTATGAGCATTTAACGGTTCACCACGTCTTGATCTGTAATTTTCATGATGAAGTTCTTTTACTTCATCACCTTTCAAATATACAATCCATCTTCCAAACGGTGTTTTTATAAACACTGCGTCATTCGTAACGCTGTACTCTAAATTAAACATATCGCATATTCTATTCATATTTTCAATAGTAAGCGGTAAATCTCTAATATCTTTTATATTATACTTTCTCTTTATTTTAATATTTGTTTTCCAATGAAACCTATTCCAATCATTTTCACAACCGCATACCTTACATACTTTATTTCCTTGAAAAATCACGTCCTTACTCGATTTAATCAATGCACTGTCGGCATATCGACAATTTCCGTTATGTACCTTATGAGTTCTTGGATTTAAGTAACACGTTTCTTGTTCTGTTAATTTTCGATATTCACCATAACACTTACAAAACAGTAAGTATAAGTAGTTCACATCGTGTTTTGAATAATGCAAATAATTCTTTTGATATTTAATTCCCGCTTGTTTTAACGACTTTTCAAAACCAATAACTTTTTTGCCGTCACCGGCAATTTGCATAAGAAGTTGTTGCAGTATAATCACTCTGTGTCTTGGCATTGATATTCCGTATTTATCCGTTCTTATCTTTAATAATTCATAAGTTTCATTTGTCCACACAACAATATACTTATAGTTTTGAAAAGATATGTTCATATTTTTTAATACTGTTTCCTCACTTTTTTTGACTTCATAATAGCGTCAAGTGGATAATGAGATACAGTAAATGTGTTCGGATTAAAACATTCCTTGTTACTTAATCTAATTGATTTAGAAAATGTTCTTTTTATATTCAAATTTGCGTCTGCTGCAACTATTCCTATTTGTACAGGTTCTCTTTCCTCTATATCTGTTGTTTTGGGTGCTTGATTCCACTCAATATCCAAAAACAGATATTCAAATTTTACATTTGCCATAATCATCAACTCTTATCAAAATCGTAATTATCGTTTTCATTACTCCTCATAATGATTATATCCGCCCAAGAAACTTTTTTCGCTGTGGCGTTTTTTATGACCATTATTGTCGTATGTATTAACACCTCCAAACAGACCGGGACTGCTGTATCCGGTTTTTATGTCCATTGTTGTCATAGTGATTCATACCGCCAAAAAATCCGGGACTGCTATGCCCTACCTTATGTCCGTTTGCATCATAATTATTCATTCCTCCACAGAATCCCGGTCGGCTTTCTCCTATCTTTTTTCCACTTGCGTCATAATGGTTTATTGTACCGAAAAATCCCGGTCTGCTGTATCCATCTTTTTTCATAATTAATCACTCCTTTTATCATTCACATGGTTTCTGTGTTTTCTGTGATTAGATTATAATATATACATAGTCCAATAATACGGACTTTTCTCTCTTCACAATCAATAAGTTATTGTACAGTCTTGAAAAAGCAGTAATTTTAAGATATAATTTAGACTGAATAGATTTGCAAAAAGGAGCGTAGAATTATGAATAAATGCAAAACGTACATAGCAATAGACTTAAAATCATTTTACGCGTCCGTTGAATGTAGGGAAAGAAACCGTGACCCGCTAACCACAAATCTTGTTGTAGCCGATCCGAGTCGGACGGAAAAAACAATCTGTCTTGCCGTGTCTCCGTCGCTCAAAAAATACGGATTATCGGGACGAGCAAGATTATTTGAAGTCATACAAAAGTTAAAACCGCAAATGAAATACGAAAGCTTAAAGCGCCAAACCACGTTTTTTGCGGTTCTTCTGATGACAGCCGTGAACTTCAGAAAAAACCGTCACTTAAGATTGATTACATAATTGCTCCACCGCGTATGGCACGCTATATGGAATACAGTACAAAAAATTTATAATATCTATCTTAAGTACATCGCACCCGAGGATATTCACATTTATTCGATTGACGAGGTATTTATAGATGTAACGCATTACCTTTCGACATACAATATGACTGCTCATGAACTTGCAATGACAATGATACAAGATATTTTAGATACAACAGGAATAACCGCAACAGCCGGAATCGGAACAAATCTGTATCTTTGCAAAATAGCAATGGATATAGTCGCAAAACACATTGAACCGGATAAAAACGGTGTACGAATCGCCGAACTTGACGAAATGTCATACCGAAGATTGTTATGGAATCACAGACCTCTTACTGATTTTTGGAGAGTCGGTCGTGGTTATTCAAAGAAATTAGAAAAAATCGGACTTTACACTATGGGTGACATAGCCAGATGTTCTATCGGTAAACCGACTGATTACTATAATGAAGAACTGTTATACAAGCTTTTCGGTATAAATGCCGAACTGCTTATCGACCATGCTTGGGGTTACGAGCCTTGCACAATGGAAGATGTCAAAACATACAAACCCGAAACAAACAGCATATCCTCGGGACAAGTATTACATTGTCCGTATGAGTTTGACAAGGCAAGATTAGTTGTAAAAGAAATGACCGACCTTATGGTGCTTGACTTGGTGGATAAAGGACTTGTGACAAATCAAATCGTGCTTACAATCGGCTATGATATTGAAAATATTACAGATAAAAACAGAAGTCAGAGTTATAAAAGGTACAGTTACAACGAACTATTACGGTAAAAAAGTTCCGAAGCCTGCTCACGGAACGACAAATCTTCCAAAACAAACCTCATCTACTACGCTTATTACAAATGCAGTTATGGAATTGTATGATAAAATTGTAAACAAGAAATTGCCTATCAGAAGAATTAATATTGTGGCTAACAAGCTTGTCGATGAACACAGTGTAAAAACGCAAACAAATATGAACAGCTTGACCTTTTTACCGATTATGAGATTTTAAAGAAACAACGCGAAAAAGAAAATGCCGAATCAGAGCGAGAAAAACGTATGCAGAATACAATACTTGATATAAAAAAAGAAATTCGGCAAAAATGCCATTCTTAAAGGAATGAATCTTCAAGAAGGTGCAACCGCCAAAGACCGCAACAATCAAATAGGCGGTCACAAGGCATAATTTTTAAGGAGAATTACCATATGGAAAACGTTAGTCATAAATATGATGACATAATCAATCTGCCCCACCATGTTTCAAAAAAGCACCCACAAATGTCGCTTCATGACCGTGCGGCACAATTTTCACCGTTTGCAGCTCTTACGGGACACAAAGCGGCAATTAATGAAACCGCCCGTTTGACTGATGAAAAGCAGATATTAAGCGAAGATGTCATTGCCAAACTCAATGAACAGTTAAATTTAATTAAAGAGAATATCGGTACAAAACCAATCGTGACAATAACATACTTTGTTCCCGATGATAGAAAATCAGGCGGTGCATACATATCCAATACCGGTGTTGTAAAGAAAATAAACGAATACAATCACACTGTTGTTTTGACCGACAAAACAGTTATTCCAATCGAGCAAATAAGCGAAATGCAAAGCGATATTTTCAGCGAAATATATTAATGATTTTGCAATTTATGCGATGAAGTGTAAATCGGCAGTGATACAAAAATTAACAATACCGTTGTTGACAAGCTGATAAGATGTGCCACCATAATATCAGTGAAATTTCTGTGCATAAAAATGCCATGTATATCCATAAAATTCTTACACCGCACACACCTATAACGCTAAAAGTACAGACATAGCCTCTGATTATCAGCATAAAATAATCCAAGAATATGTCCGCCCCCAACTCCAAAAAACAAGAGTAGACAAAATCATAAAAATTTTGTCTACTCATTAATATTATCTCCAAACTTCTTCTGCGATTTCTTTTTACAAGCTGCAATTTTGCCCACTGTTCTTCTTCTGTAAGTTTATTACCTATTTCGCATGACGCAAAACCGCATTGTGGACTTAGGCACAATCTGTCAAGAAAAATATATTTTGTGCCTCTTTTATTCTCGCGATTACGTCGGCTTTATTTTCCAGTTTCGGTGACTTTGTTGTTATAAGTCCCAACACGACTTTCTTATCGCCGTTGACGTGTGCCAAAGGCTCAAAGCCTCCCGAACGCTCGTCATCAAATTCAAGATAATATGCATCTACATTTTCCTTTTCAAACAATACCTCTGCAACCGAATCATATGCACCTGCACTTGCGTATGTTGAATGGAAGTTTCCTCTGCAAACGTGAGTAGTAATTGTCATATCGTTTGGTTTGTCCTCTATTGCAAGGTTATTTATCTCTACCAAAAGTTCTTGAATATCCTTCAATCCCTTTTTATCCGTACCGAACAATTCTTCTGCTCTCGGATCTACAAGCATTCCCCATGAGCAGTCGTCAAGCTGTAAATTGCGACAGCCTGCATCATACAAATCCGCGATTACCTTTTTATATCCGTTTGCAATATCCTCTGCCAACTTATGAGTGCTGTCATAATACTTTGACGTGTTTTCCAACGCAAACGGCATGATCATTTGTTCAATAAACTGTGCTGGTGCGGGAATTGTCTGCTTTGCAACAGTATTTTCATCTTCAAATTGCTTTACAAATTTAAAATGCTCCACGAAGGGATGTACTTTTGAAAGTCCTACTTTTCCGCAAAGGTATGTATCATCAATCATTGCGTCTTCGCCGTGAAACGGTAAACCTGTTTTCGTTTTTTCATGTGCCACACCGTCAAATCCCCACATAAAATCCAAGTGCCATGTCGCACGTCTGAATTCTCCGTCCGTAATGACGTGATAGCCTAATTCTTTTTGTTTATTGATAAGTCTTTCGATTTCCTTATCTTCAACTGCTTTTAATTCGTAAGCCGAAATTTTTCCGTTTTCAAACCCCTCTCTTGCCGCTTTTAAATTTGCAGGTCTTAAAAAGCTGCCTACAAAGTCATATCTGAATGGTATTTGTTTGCTCATTTCTGTTACCTCCTGTGTTTTAATTTACATTAAGTATAACAGAAAATACGGAAATAGAAAAAATATATATTATCATCATTTATTCATAGTTTTAATCTATGGATAAATGATTTTTCAATACATTCAAATATGAAACTCCGTATCGGCTAATAACAGAATTTTTTCGTGTTAAAATTCCGATACGCATACTGCAATCTGAATCTAACGGTTTTGAAATAATGTTTTCACCGTTTAATTCCGTATCTATAATACCCGAACAAACCGTAAAACCGTTAAGACCGATAAGCAGATTAAATAATGTCGCTCTGTCACGCACCATAATATTTTTAGAGAATTCCAGCGAACTCAAAAATTCCTCCGAAAAGTAAAATGAATTGTGTTTTCCCTGTTCAAACACCAAATACGGATACGGCATTAAGTCTTGAATTGTTATTTCCTCTTTGTTTGCAAGAGGGTGATTGTTTGATATGAAAACGTGCGGTTTTGCAATATATAATTCTTCAAAATTCAAGTCATTTTTATTAATAAGTTTGCTCAAAACTGCCTCATTATGCTCACTCAAATACAATATTCCTATTTCACTTCGTCCGACTGCCACATCATCTATAATTTCATACGTCTGTGTTTCACGCAAAATAAAGTTGTATGCGTCCGCATCATATTCCCTTATAACGTCCACAAACGCATTAACCGCAAATGAATAGTGCTGACATGAAACAGAAAATCTCGGTTTCTGATTTCTCTCACCTTTAAAATGCTCCGTCATAACGTCCGTCTGCTCCAAAATCTGACGTGCATATGAAAGCAATGTTTCTCCGTCCCTTGTAAGCTCTACGCCCTTATTGGAACGAATGAATGCCGTTATCCCCATTTCTTCTTCAATATTGTGAATTGCAGAGGTAAGGCTCGGCTGTGCTATAAATAACTTTTCAGCCGCCTCCGTTATATTGCCACACTCCGCTACCGTTACTATGTATTTTAATTGTTGCAGTGTCATTGTATATCCCTCATTCTATACTGAATATGTTTATTATATCATATTCACGTAAAAAATACAATAAGAGTCTATCATAAAGATAAACTCTTATTAAAACCATTATTTATATAATCTCATAAATACCGATGCGGCTTGTGCTCTTGTTGTACCGGATTTAGGATTAAAGTTTCCGTTTTCGTCACCTGTCATTATTCCTGCACAATATGCCCACTTAACAGAATCAGTCGCATAATCCGCAATATCTTTCACATCAGAATATGTAATTTCATCACTGTCTAAATTATATTCCTTAGTTTTTGCATAGCGATATAATATAGCTGCCATTTGTTCACGAGTTATATCACTGTTAGGATCAAATTCCGTTTCTGTTTTTCCGCTTATAATATCATTGTTATAAGCCCATAAAACAACTTTAGCATACCAAGAATCATCAGATACATCACTGAAATTCAATTCACCGTCTGCTGTCGGTTCATTTTCTATACGATACAATACCGAAACGAACATTGCACGGGTTAATGTAATGTCAGGAGCAAATTCACTGTCGCTTACACCTGTCATAAAACCTTTGTCATACGCATATTTGACAGCTTGATAGAACCACATATTTTCCGTTACATCAGTAAACCACACTGTTTGAGTAGTATCCTTTTCAGGTGCAGTCGTAGGTATAACAGTAGGTGCTGTTGTCGGTTTTGCTGTTGATGTACTGCCACCCGAACCGGAACCACCGCTTTGAGGCTGTTTTGTGGCAGTCGGAGTGACTGTCGAAGTCGGTTTAGGTGTTGAATCTGTATCTTTTGCATCTAACCACCTATTATAAAGTGAACCGTCACCTGTTTTATCCGATTCACTCCAATCGGCAACTTCTTGACGGTAATCGTCAACGTAATGCCATACGATTTCTTCATCACCAATCAATTTATACTCATTCAATCCCAATGAAGGGTGACTGCCGTTTACAGTATACATCCAACCGGAATATTTACCGTTTGTAAATTCACCGAGCCAATATCCTTCCGGTGATTGAATTGTACTGATATATCCGTTTTCCCAACCACGATATTTTAAGCCGTTATCGTCAAGTGCTTGTTTGAATACATCTCCCACTGTACTTCCTAATTTTACTTCATACTCTTTTCAGGAATCCATGTTTGATATGTATTCTTCGTATCTTTTGTCAAGACAAAGTCACTTCCGAGATTTTCTTCGCCGATAAGTCTGAAACTTACATTTATCTTTTCAACATTATCAGGATTTTCTTCTACATTCATCAATACAGCCACATATGTATAAGGACTTGATTTTGCATACAAATATGCCTGACCTATTCCATGTCCGACTGCAACGCCGTTTCCTATTGAAACAATGTTTTCGTCACTGCTCTTTACTTCTGAATTTGACGAAACATTTGCAGTACCGTTTACAATTATATCGCTGTTATCTACTTGCAAATTAACTGTTTCGGCAGAATATTTGTCTAATTCTGCTTTTGTGATTGCATTGATACCGTCAATATCACCTTTACAGCTGTCGTTTGCATTATTTTTATCGTCACTCAACCAATAATTTTCGCAAACAACGCTGTTTATATCATAATTTGAATTAACATCACCAAAAACACCGTATTCGCTCTTTCCGCCATTGTAATTATATCTTGTATAACACTTACCGCTTTCGTCCTGATAATAACCGCAGATGCCTGCTGACGTTTTAGCTGTTACAGTTCCGTAGTTATTTGAGAAATCAACAGCTGATTCCCCTAAAACTGTCGAACTGTAATTACGTCCGACAATACCGCCGGCATAGTTTTCACCGTTTACATCACCTGTATTTTCACAGAAATATACCAAGCCGTTTATAAGTTCACCGACTATACCACCGCCGTATGAACCTTGTGCTGTGATATTACCGCTGTTTTGACAATTTTGATACCGCTTTTTTATAACACCCTGACGCACGACCTGCAATACCGCCCGTCATACTTCCCGACACTTCTGCCGTATTAGCACAATTTTCTATTTTACCGCAGCTATAATTTTCAGCTACAATTCCTCCGGCGTCATATTTACCGCTTATTGCACCGTTATTGACACATTCGGAAATTTCTCCGTTTACGGATAAGTCTGCGTAATCGTCAATAAACAATAGCGCCTGACCTTTGCCGTTTCTGTTTTCTATCGTAATACCGCCGACATTACCGCTGTTCGATAAGTCACCGTTATTTTCAGATTTTCTTATAGTACCGTAATTTTCGCCGACTATTCCCGACTTACTGTTACCGGCAGATGTCATATTGCTGTTATTCACACAACCTGTTACAATTCCGTAATTTTCGCCGACTATTCCTGCAAGATATGTTACGTTTGAGGCGGTAAATCCGAAATCAGCACTGTTAGTACAATTTTCTATTGTACCAAGATTTATTCCGGCTAAAGCGGCAATTTTTCTTACGTTATTATGAGCGGTCAATCTATTAGTAGAATCTATATTAAGATTTTTAACAACACCATTCTTTCCTATGTATGAGAACAATCCGAAATAATTGTTTTCGGCATACAGAATCGCGTTCTTTACAGAAAAACCGTTTCCGTCAAACACACCTTCAAACGCACGATTCTTCTCGGACTCCCACCATTCTCCGTTATCGTTTGACTTTAATCCATCCCAATAACCGATTGAACTAAATTCTTTGCTATCGCTTAAATCAATATCGCTTGAAAGTTTAAAGTATACACCTTTATATGAATTTCCGTCTGCAACGCTTTCCGAAAGAATGTTCATATCTTCCAACGATTTTATAATATACGGTTCTTCTTCCGCACCTTTACCGCTCCATTTAGGTTCTGAAACTTTTACGGAAACAGCACTTGATATTCCGCCAATTTCACATTTAACAGTTATATCCTTTGCATTGCCAAGCTTAGCGGAATCTATAATAATACTTACATTTAGTGTCCCTACGCCATTTGTAATTGTAATATCGCCGCTTTGTTCAACTGTAACGGCACTGTTGTCACTGCTCCATTTTGCAGTTATATTTTTATTTAAATTCTTACCGTATATCTTTGCTGTAAATGTATGAGAAGTATCTGTTTCAAGACTTTCGCCCGATGATACAAGATTTATCGAAATAATTTTGCTTTCCTTGTATTCGTTATTAAGTACCGGATATTTACTTCCAACATAAAATATCGGTGCTACTTCTACTGTTTTGCCGTCAACTTCTTGTTCTTTAACACACCACAAATCATACACAAATGCGTCGCTTTGCATATATTCGTCTGTTCTGCCTGTGGCAATATTCGTGTTTGTTGATGCATTTTCGCCATACGGCATTTTATCGCCGATAATTCTGTAATATAAATTTTCTGCCGATACACCGTTTGTAAATGCTCGAATAATGTACCTGCTTTTTTTGCTTTTACTGTCCCCGTTGCGTAACAATTTGTCACTTTACTGCCGCTTAAAAGCTGTCCTACCAGTCCGCCGACATATTCATCTGCCAAAACAGCAGTATTTGAATAGCAATTTTCTATTTTAGTGTCCCTTGCTATACCGACAATACCGCCTCCTATATCTTCACCGCTTACAAGTCCGTCTACTCCAAGCAATGTAATTTCTGCATTTGCGGTATATCCGAATAATCCGCTTACTTTTTGATTTTCGGTATTTAGTTTTACTTCATATCCGTTACCGTTAAAATGACCCGAAAATGCTTTATCTTCCGCATTGCCTATTGAAATCCAATACTTTTCTGTTAAATCAATATTATTATTTAATTTAAAGTATGCGTCTTTATATGATTCACCTTTATTTACATTTTTCGCAAGTAATGCAAGTTCGGACGCTGTTTTTTATAACATACGGATTTTCTTTACTTCCGTTTCCGCTGTCAAATGTTTCAGCCACACTGTCTGACCATTTTCCTTGTGATGAATATGACGGTATTTTCTCTTCAATTTTAGGTGTTGAAGCAGGTGTTACTGACGGTGTAGGTTTTGTTGATGTGTCTATATCATCGGAACCGTTTACCTCCCATGCCAAAACAGGGAATTTATCCGATTTCACAAACGCACTGCCTAAAATTCCAGTCATATCTGCAAGCTGATTTTCTGTTTTCACTTCAAGTCCCGTACCCGAATTTTCCGCATACGGCATAGGTGCGGTATCTTTAAGGAAATAGCAGTTTTTAACCGAATATCCGCTCACTGTATATCCCAGTATTCCGCCGTTGGTATTGTTTTGCGATGAAATTTTACCGCTGTTATATGAATTTGAAATATCACAGTTGTATGATTTACCAGAAATACCACCCGAATATGCTGACGCACTTACTTCACCGCTGTTATAACAACTGTCAAGAAGTATACTGCCCTCGTAATTGTAACCGACAATACCGCCTGCATATCCGTCGGTTGCAGTTACAGTGGCTTTATTAGTACATTCTTTTACAGTTCCCGAACTGTAATCGGCAATACCGCCAACTTCGTCCTTACCTGTAATAGTTCCCTTATTCTCACACTGAGCTATAACACAGCTTGTAACCGTTTTATTAACCGCACCGTTATAACCTACTATACCGCCGACTCTGTTTTCGCCTTTTATTTCGGCATAGTTGATACAATGAGATATTAAACCATAGTTCACGGCACATATACCTGCCGCAATTCCATATGTATTATTCGTGTTTTCTATATTTCCGTATACATAAAGATTTTTTATTACCGCATTTTCTTCCGTAACTCCGAAAAGTGCCGAAAGATAGCTGCCCGAAGATATATTTATTCCCCTTATACTGTTATCTTGACCGTTAAAATTACCGTTAAAAGCATTGCCTTGATATTTATTTGATATGTATTTATCGGATACACCTATCGGTGTCCACTCCTTGCCTGATAGGTCTATATCATTTTTCAAGACAAAATACTTGTCTGACATATCATTGCCCTTTTCTACTTCATACGAAAGCAAAGCGAGTTCTTCTGCATTTGCAATAACATACGGATTATCTTTATCACCGTTACCGCCGTCAAAATTCTTCTGCGCGATAATCTATCCAGTAATTTGACGTATACGTTACAATCTGCTTTTCAATTCCGTTTACCGAAATTTTAAGCGTCTTTTCGGCATTTACTTTGTCAAATGTGATGTCTATAGCTGTTTTTTCGTCTGATATGTATTGAGATAACTGAACATTTTTAAGTTCAACCGCTTTATCGTCAACAAATGATTTTATTTCAAAATCATTTAACGTAGGATTTGTTCCTACAAGTTTTTTGTTTAACAATACAGTTATCTTACCGTTTTCGATATTAATGCTTTCAATATCAAATGTTTCGTCTTCCCCTGTCGGCGCATTGCTCCAATCAATAACAGGAAGATTATCACTGTCTGTAAATGCGTCTGACAAATCACTTGCCAAAACAGTGTCAACGGCATATACCGTACTTATATCACCGCCGTTTTCAAGTGCCACAAGTTTAGTGCTGTCACCTATGTTATACAAGTTATTTACTGTCGTATTTTTCATTGAACCGATTAGTTGATATTCCGTATGAGTATTCACCTCACCGCTGTTGTACGCATTTTCTATCGTACCGCCAAGCTTGTAGCCTACTAATCCGCCACTGTAATTGTAACCGATTACCTTACCGGTATTATATACGTTAGTTATGTCACACGCATAATTGCAACCGATAATACCGCCGAAATAATTACCGTCTTCAGTACCTATTTGACCGTCATTATATGCTCTGTCAATCTTTCCGCATTCGCTTACACTTATATCCTTGCCGACAATTCCACCTACCGCAACTCCTCTTAAATAACTGTACATATCGTCATCTTTAAAAGGTGCAGATACATTTCCGTGGTTTGCGGCATATGTAATGTCGCCGTATGCAAGCTGACCGACAATTCCGCCTGCCCTCTGCAAAGCTCTTGGAAGTAGCTGTAACCGTTCCGTTATTTGTAACGTTTATAAGATTTCCGCTTAGTCTGTTACTTCCCTTAAATTGAGCTCCAAGCTGACCTGTTATACCGCCCACATAAGCAAGACCTGTTATATCGACGTTGTTTGTACAATTTATAATCAATCGGCATTTATACCGGCGATTCCGCCGATATATTTTGCCGCATTAATGTATTCATTACCCTCAGCCTGTGCGTTTATTTGTCCGTTTACCGTAACATTTCTGACAGTTCCTTCTTTTCCTATAATTCCGAAAAGGCCTTGACAATAAGTTTCGTAATGATTGTCGCCTTGCTTATTGTACTTTTTGGTTTCTATGAAAAGTCTGGAAATGCTGTGACCTTTTCCGTCAAATATACCGTTATATGCGGTGTCGTCATCTATACCGTAACCGTTATTATTGATATAATTATATCCGTTACCGATTGGTGTCCAATTTTGGTTTTCCAAGTCAATATCACTGTTTAATACTGCATTTGCTGTTCTGTCACCACCGTTTACTTTTTCGGCAAACCAAACCAAATCTTCCGCACTTTCAATCTGATAAGCACCGTTTATAAGTTCCGGTTCATCGCTTGCAAATGCAGTGAAATTTACAGGTACAAAACTCGCAAGCATACATAAAGACAACAATATACTTGTAAATTTATTTTTTTACGCTCATTTTTTCTCCAATCTTTATACTATTTTATACTTAAATCAAGAGTATTTGAAATAGGTGCCAATGATGATATATTTCCGTTCCATGTTAAAATCTTGATTGTATATTCATCAGCTGAATCGGCAGATATTTCTTTAAATTCAACTTGATTTTCATTACCGGGCTTTAAAGAAATTTCTTTAGGTTGTATTCCTATCAATTTGCCGTTTGAATCATATACGGCAGCCATAACACTTACTTTCTTTTTCTTCTGTAAGATTACTGTTAAGTTTTACCGTTAATGTACCTGTTAGTTTTCCGTTTTCAACTTTTAATGTGTTTTGTTCTGTTGCAGATTGTACAGGTAAAGGTGTTGAAGTTACTGTTGGTGTCACTGTTGGCTCTGCTGTTGCCATTGGTGTTGCTGTCGGTGTCGCTGTTGGTGTCGCTGTTGGTGTTGCTGTTGGTGTTGCCGTCGGTGTTGGTGTCGCTGTCGGTGTCGCTGTTGGTGTTGCCGTCGGTGTCGCTGTTGGTGTTGCCGTCGGTGTCGCTGTTGGTGTTGCTGTTGGTGTTGCTGTTGGTGTCGCTGTTGGTGTTGCTGTTGGTGTTGCCGTCGGTGTCGCTGTTGGTGTTGCCGTCGGTGTCGCTGTCGGTGTTGCTGTTGGTGTTGTTTTCGGTTCTTCGCTCGGTACCAATGCGTTAATCAGATTATCTTCAAGTTCTGTTTGCATATTTTCATCAAAGAACTTCTCTAAAGCCGCTTGATATGCCGATTCTGCTTTTTTAGCGGTCTTTGGATCAGTTGCCAATGTTTCATAATAATCTGCTACCGCACCTACAAGCACGTCCTCAGCCGGTGATGTTAGATCTGAATTCCATCCGCCTTCATTAAAAACTAATCTTAAAACATCTCCTCTTACGAGGCTAGCCGACTCATAGGTGTATGAACTCAATCCGTTACCCATAGCATCATTATATAATGCTGACGGATAATCAAACGAAACTTCTTTGACGGAATTATCTATCTTAAAATCACTGAAAAATCCACTGCTGTTTGTATACTTCAATAGTGTAGTTGTAGGAGTCCAATCACTCATACACTCACCGTTATTCATATAATAATCAAGTACATATCCTATTGCGTCTGCTGCACTCTTAAATCCACTTTCAAAAGTTTTAAATTCTCCGCTGTAATCATAAAATCCGTTTGTATAAATCTTAATCGGGGTCATATATATCTCTTTTGTAGTGTCTTCAGCAAAGTGTTCAATATCAAAATAGAAATAATCTCCCGCTCCGTCTGTATCAGCCTGTACAACAAACGTTACAACACTGAATAACATCGCTACTGCTACAATTAAACTTAAAAATTTTTTCTTCATTAGTCTTTCACCTCATATTTTATTTTCGACTTATTCTATAAGTCCGTATTTTATTTTAATTCTCTCAAGCTTTTCGAGCATAGGCTCTGTGGCAAAAAAGAGAAAAAACACTGTTGATACTGCGTGAATAAAATCAAACGGCATTCCCATTACGTATGATGACAGCAACATATTTATATTTATATTCGACTGCCACATTATAACAGACGCAGGATTCATTATTCCTCCGTATATAACAAATGTCGCCAAAAATCCAAACACGCACATATCTGTTTTTGTCTTGCGTAAAATGCCTTTTTGAAACATTATTCCGCTAAGAAACCTATAATTCCGAATGAAAACATTTGCCATGGTGTCCACGGTCCTTGCCCAAAAAAGAAATTCGATACAAATGCCGTAATTGCTCCGACAAGAAATCCTGTTTCACCGCCGAATGCCACACCCGAAATTATCACTATTGCCGCAACAGGCTTGAACTGCGGCAGCATAAAAAACGCAGTACGTCCCGCTACGCCTATTGCACACAATGCACTTATTATAACCAATTCCCTTGCTTTAGGTTTGCGGTTTTCAAACGCAAATCCCAAAGGAATCATCGTTTTCAATATAATAAGCAAGCTTATAAAATAATATTTTTTATCGCCGAGATAATATATCCCGATAAAATTGTAAGCGGAATAAGAAATAATATTAGCAATGTTGCTATTTTTGTTCTTTTGATATTTTTCTTTTGCTCTTTTCGTTCTGTATTAATTCTTTTCCGAGTTTTTTTTCGTGGTATTAAATTAAACATTGCTACGGCAATAAATAATATACTTATCGTTTGTGCAACATAGTTCTTCCAATTATCGTAACGTCCGCAAAACAGGCATTGTGTCATCACAAATAAAATTACAAATACTATCCCTAATACAACATTGTGTACATTAAGTTTTTTATACTCTTTTTTGCTCTGCTTTATAACCGTTTTCTTTGGCAGTATATAATTCAGTTCATCATTCGTTTCAGTTAAATCTTCTGCTTCACCGCCCAATGCTCTTATTACGTCTTTGTCTAATACAGCATTTTCGATTATACCGTCAGCCATACGTTTTGCCGAAGTGGTATAAAAATTATTTTCCGCAAAGAACTTTCTCGGAGGAGCTTCACTGACAATCTTACCGTCAAAAAACATCGCACATATATCAGCATATTCAGCACAAAATTCTATGTCATGTGTTACCATTAACACAGTCATACCGTTCTTTTGCAAACTTTTGAGTATCGTTGCAAGTTTTCGTTTAAAACAAGCGTCAAGTCCCTTTGTCGGTTCATCAAGCACCAACAAATCAGGTTTTCTCAAAAGCATTTTTGCAAGTGCCACTCTCTGCTGTTCACCACCTGACAAATCGTAAGGGTGATTTTCAAGCAAATTATCAAGTTCACAAAGTTTTATTATATACTCAATCTCATTTTTCCTTTTTTTTCTTTTTTCCACATCAAATACCGCGTCATACAACTCCTCAAGTACACTTTTTTTCAAAAAATAAGCTCTGTGGATTTTGTGGCATCACCGCCACTTTGGTATCATCGTTTATAAACACCTTACCTCTATACGGCTTATTAATCTTTGAAATAACAGACAACGCAGTACTCTTTCCGACACCGTTACCGCCTACTATCGCATAAAATTCATTTTCGTGAACTTTAAATGACAAGCCTTTTAAAATATCATCTGAATTTTTCTCATATCTAAACCATACATCTTTTAATTCTAAAATCGGTTCGGTATTAATTCTGTTTTTTTCCGCCTTGAATTCAAAATGCTCGTTAATCTGTTGTTTTTCCAACCATTTATGACCGTCACGAATTGTTATAGGGCAATTACCCGAATTATTTCCCAAGGAATAATATATTTTTGTCGGTGTGGGTAATGCTGCAAACATACTGTTTTGCTTTAATTCCTCACCTATTTTATACGGTGTGTTTTCGTCTGTAATCTTGCCGTTCTCCATAACCGCGACCTTATCGGATAAAGGAAATACTTCGCTCAAATTGTGTTCACTCAATATTATCGTCACACCAAGTTCTGTATTAATCCTCTCAAGCATTGTAAAAAAAGTCATGTGCCGCTATTGGGTCTAATTGACTTGACGGCTCGTCAAGCAACAACAATGTCGGATTCATTGTCATAACCGACGCTAAATTGAGAATTTGTTTTTGTCCGCCCGACAGATTGGCTACATTTTCGTAAAACCAATTTTGTATTCCGAAAAATGACGCCATCTCCGCAGCTTTCGATCGAATTTCAGCCGAATTAATACCCAAACTTTCCAATCCGAATACAAGTTCGTGCCAAACCTTATCCGTAACAATTTGATTATCAGGATTTTGCATTACAAATCCGATATTTTCGGCTTGCTCCCTGTCCGACAAATCATATATACTCTTTCCGTCAAAGTATATTTCCCCACTTGTTTTACCGTGCGGTGTTAAAATCGGTTTTAAATGTCGTAGAAGTGTCGATTTTCCACATCCGGATTTACCGCAAATCGTCACAAATTCACCTTGATTTATCGTTAAATTTATATCGTTCAATGCCGTTTTTTCGCTATTGGGATATGAAAATATTAAATTTTTGATTTTAATTTTCTCCACTTTAATTCCTCCCATATCTCAATAATTATCGGCATTATACAAATCATAATATACGATATAAAAATGCTTGTGCTGTAAAACGACATATCCGTACCACGCATAGACGGAAAATATCTGTAATTAATTTTTCCAAGCAAAGCACCTATCAAAAAAATATGTAATCGTAACCGCCAAATAAATTAAAGCAGTTACATCTCTTTTGTCAAATACATAATTTGAGTAAGCCGTTCTGCCTGTCAAACCGTAACCGCGACTTTTCATACTGTCGGAAGTATCTATTGCATTTTCCAAACTCCATGTTATAACCGCCGACAAAATTCTTATGCTGTTTTTAACTCTTGCAAATACAGACCCCTCTGATGAATCTCTCCCCATACTTTTCTGTGCATTTGAAACTTCTTGTACCTGTTCTTTAAATTTCGGAACAAATCTGAATGTCATAGACAATATCAGCGAAAGTGACGGAATTATTCGTCCAAAAAGATAGATAAACTTATCACTTGTCATAATTTTATTGAAACAAGAAAACCAACAAATGACCGTTGCAACCATACTTGCCGCGACAATTCCGTATAGTATGGATTCCAACGTCAACGGATTTCCGCTCGGTAAATATGCAATTACAGTTACACCCTCGTGATTGAACGCAGGATTTATCAGTGCTGAAATCAACATAAGCGGTAATAACATCGCAATAAATTTCAACGCTTTTTTACCGTTTAAAATTACCGAATACATCACACTGCACAAAAGCGATGTCACAAGGCATATAGGATGTACGAATATCATTGAAAACACAATTACGGCTGTAAAATATATAAAATTAATCAACGGATGATATTTTGCAAATTCATTCATTATCTGTCTTATCTCCTATTCTCCGCCTGTTGCGGAATATCCGCCGACATCTATTCCTAAGTTGCAAGTATATACCCATTCGACTTTATCGCCTTGTTTCAGCTGGTAACGCGAACAGCCGTAATTTGGGAACCAGTCATTTACTTTATACATCCACCCCGATAATTCACCACAGTCAAACTCATACAAATTGCCTATTCCCTCGATATATGCACTGTTATACATAGGAGTATTTTCAAATTCCATATGTATTTTGCTGTTTTTCATTTCACGTTGCAATAGGTCAAATACACTTTCGCCGTCATAAAATTCAACTGTCTGTTCTTTAAATATAACTCCATCCGACGGCACTAATTCCCACTTTTCTTTATCAAGCCACGACATATTGTCGAGTATCGTATCACATCGTACCGCCAACGTGCATGTCAGTTCTCTGCTCTCTATTACTGCATCTTGCGGTTCGACAGGTACAGGTTTTCCCTCAGGTACAGGTTCTGTTTTATATTCGTCTGTCCCTGTTGTTTCGTCAATATTCATTCCGTTGTTTTCGGAATATTCCAAATCGGGAGTATATATTTCTTCGTATGGTTCCCCTGCAATCTCTTCGGCTAATTCTATTTTTTCCTCTGCCGTCATTGGTTTGTCGGCTGTAGGCTTGTTTTGAATTTTTCTGAGTTTTCGGCTGTCGGAGATGATGTGAGTGAAATTGTTGGCTCTACAGTCGGTGTAGGACTTTCATCATTGTCATATACCTCATCAATTATAACCCTTTCCGTTACTTTCGGCGTCGGCTCAACATTCCAACCGTGCAGTGACGGTGCATCTCCGCCCCACCAAAACGCAAATACCAATACAGCAATAATTATACTTCCTATAATTATGTGCTTTTTATATTTTTTCATTCAATATCTCCTGAAAATTATTACTTTCTAAGCAAAATCAAATTCATCATTACAAACTGTAAACTGTTTTTTATCACATTAATTTCATCTTGTGATATATTTCTGACATCGCTCATATCATAAAGCGAATTATCGCCGTTCATAAATCGTTTTAGCGACACCAAACTGTAAAAACATTGTTCTGTTGCCATTTGATTTGAACCGTCACCGTCGTATGTATGTTTAAAACCGTCGCCTATTGTATAGTACGACATTAAATTATCCGCTAAATTCTTGCCGTTCTTTTTCAAAGCGTTCATCAAGAGGCGATATTCCGAGTTCACAAAGTGCAACAATGACTTGTGCGCAGCTTTCGGAATTTTCCGTACCCCAACTTGAATATCCTCCGTTTTTATTTTGACTTGCCGATAAAAAAGAAATTGCCTTGTTCACACAATTTGACACTTCTGAATTATCCGTATAATTTGAAAGTGCTTGCAGAGCCATTGCCGTAACATCAACATCACTCTCTCCACTGCCCAAAAGTGACCATCCACCGTCATCAAGCTGACTGTTTATAATCTTTTCAACATACATTTCTCTTGTTGCATGAATTTGTGCATCGGCATTGTACGGCATATCATACTGTCCGCAGTCAAGTGCAATCAATGCCCATATTGCACCGTTTATACCTTGCCAAGTAGTTTTTTTCAAAATCTCCTAAAGGAAGTAATAAATTATATCCACCGACATTTTTAGGGTCTTTTCCGATTGATGTGAGTGCAATTATAACTCTTGAATATTCGGTATATTTTTTGTTATGCAATACACCGCCACATTCTTTTACATAATTGACAACATTGTTGTAATAATTCTCGTAATAGCCGACAGGTATATCACCGTAATTTCTGCTCAGTCCCATTATCAGCCACTCACCGCCTATCGATGATACGGTAGGAGTTTTCGAATTATCATATAAATATTTTTCCGTATCACTTATGACGCTGTTTATATCGTCAATACTTACCGCAAAAGCATTTGCAGATGAAATCAAAACAAACGATAACATTAAAGATATTATTTTTTTCATTAATACGCTCCGTTTCTGTAAAATCAAATAAAAAAAGCTGTGATAATTTTTTCAAATTATCACAGCAGAGTTTTCCTGTGTATATCACATATCGGCACGCAAACAACACGCTTAATACATTTATATAAGCGTACGATACTACTGCTCCTATATTGACAACATCAATAAGTACGGAGCAGTATCAAAGCAGGTCTTCTGACTCGTATTATATAAAGCGAGCTTAACATTTTTATATTCGCCTTCTCAGTTTCCCAATGACTGACTTTCATCAAAAAATATAAAAACTTCAATACATACAGCGACTGTTATCGTTCGGGATTCTCACCCGATTCCCTTTTCACCGACTATACCCATACAATATAGCCGACACTTTGTGTGATTATTCATTTTTTAGTATTATATCATCAAAAATATGTACCGTCAATGTGCTATATTACTAAAGTTACACTTGACATTCACATATTTTATACCTTATAACACAAAAAATGCGACACCTAAAAGCATCGCATTTTGAATTACATTATGAATTTTGTTTTGTATAGTTAAGAAGTCCGCCTGCGTAAAGCATTTCTTTTTGACGGTCTGACAAATCTGCATTAACCTCAAAATCAAAGCCTTTTGTTACGTTTGTCACCTTAATAACTTTACCGTTGGCAATTTGCTTACCGATATTTTCAATCTTCAATTCGTCCATTTGGTCAATCTTATCGTAATCCGATTCATTTGCAAATGTTAGCGGCACGATACCGGCATTAATAAGATTAGCCATATGAATTCTTGCAAATGACTTAACGATAACTGCCTTAACACCTAAATACAACGGTGCAAGTGCAGCGTGTTCTCTTGAAGAACCCTGTCCGTAGTTTGAACCGCCGACAATTATACTCTTACCAAGTTCAAGTGCTCTGTCGTGGAACTTTTCGTCACATACAGCGAAACAGAATTCCGAAATCTTAGGAATATTTGAACGCAATGGCAAAATCTTTGCACCAGCAGGCATAATATGGTCTGTTGTGATATTATCGCCGACCTTTAGCGAGCATTTTGCGTCTATTGTTTCAGCTAACGGCTCTGATACAGGGAAAGGCTTAATATTAGGACCTCTAAGTACTTCAATACTGTCCATATCCTTTTCATCTGCCGGAGGAACTATCATATTATCGTTTATTGTGAACTTTTCAGGCAATGTTATATCAGCCGCGTCACCAAGTGTTCTCGGATCTGTAAATACACCTGTAAGAGCTGAAATAGCAGCTGTTTCAGGAGATACCAGATAAATCTGACCGTCCTTTGTACCACTTCTGCCTTCAAAGTTTCTGTTGAATGTTCTCAAAGAGATACCCTTTGAATTAGGAGACTGTCCCATACCGATGCAAGGTCCGCATGCGCTTTCAAGAATTCTTGCGCCTGCGTCGATCATAACGGAAAGAGCGCCGTTTTCGGCAAGCATATTAAGAACCTGCTTTGAACCCGGAGCAATTGAAAGAGAAACATCAGGATTAACAGTCTTGCCTTTTTAGAATATGTGCAACTTTCATCATATCAAGAAGTGATGAGTTTGTGCATGAACCGATACAAACTTGGTCAATCTTCATACCGCTAAGTTCACTTACCGACTTAACATTATCAGGTGAATGAGGGCAAGCTGCAAGCGGTTCAAGTTTGCTAAGGTCTATATTAACTTCTTCGTCATATACAGCGTCTGCGTCTGCACATAGAGGTGTGTATGCATCTTCTCTGCCTTGTGCTTTCAAGAATTCATGTGTTATTTCGTCTGATGGGAATATTGATGTTGTTGCACCAAGTTCCGCACCCATATTTGTAATAGTTGCTCTTTCGGGAACTGATAAAGTTTTAACTCCTTCACCGCAGTATTCGATAACTTTGCCTACACCGCCCTTAACAGAAAGACGCTTTAGAACTTCCAAAATTACATCTTTTGCGGCAACCCACGGTTGAAGTTTGCCTGTAAGATTTACCTTAACGACTTTCGGGCAAGTAATGTAATATGTACCTCCGCCCATTGCTACAGCAACGTCCATACCGCCCGCGCCTATGGCAATCATTCCTATACCGCCGCCTGTCGGTGTATGGCTGTCCGAACCGATAAGTGTTTTACCCGGAATACCGAAACGCTCAAGATGTACTTGGTGACAAATACCGTTACCGGGTCTTGAGAAGTAAATTCCGTGTTTTTACAGACACTGCCGATAAATCTATGGTCATCAGCATTTTCAAAACCATTCTGCAATGTATTATGGTCAATATATGCAACAGAACGCTCTGTTTTTACTCTTGGCACACCCATAGCCTCAAACTCAAGATATGCCATTGTACCTGTTGCGTCCTGTGTAAGGGTCTGGTCAATTCTAATTCCGATTTCACTGCCTTTTACCATCTCACCTTCAACAAGATGTGCAGACAGTATTTTTTCTGTTAATGTTTGTCCCATAACAACTTCCTCCGTAAACTCATTTTTCTATATTATTTTAATACAAATCCTATGTATTTGTCAAGTCATACACACCTTTTATTTAAAACCGCATATTATAAAGCGGAGGTGTTTTAGATATGACGGATATATGTTTTATTGCATTGTTTACTGTGTTTTGTACTATGGGAATATACTTCTTTGTAAAAAGAAATTACATCGGCACTTTTGAAAAACCATATTAAAACGAAAATTCTTCTTGAAGTACATAATTCCGATATTGATATTGAAGGTCAGATACGTTCGATTATTTCGGCAAATCCCGAAAGTGATATATTGATAAGCGATAAAAGTGAGAATGACGAAATAGGTATGATTCTTCATAAAATGTCCGCTGATAATTCGTGTATAATTTTAGACAACGTTAAAAGCTCCCAAAAATAAATTTTGGGAGCTTTTTAAATTATTTATCTTCGTTTTTGCTATTTCTTTTTATTGATGTTACAAGTCCTGCAAGTCCTTGTATTTCCGACGGTATAATTATCTTTGTAGCCTTGCCATCAGCGGCTTTTTTCAAAACTTTCAAGCGCCTTTATTGCAATATACGGTTCACTCGGCTTTGAGTCGTTAATTCTTCTGATACCTTCGGCAACGGCTGTCTGTACTGCGATAATTGCTTCAGCCTCACCTTCCGCCTCTTTAATAGCGGCTTGTTTTTTAGCCTCTGCACGAAGTATTGCAGACTCTTTTTCACCCTCTGCCAAAAGAATTGCAGACTTCTTTTCACCCTCTGCACGAAGTATTGATTCACGTCTTTCTCTTTCGGCTTTCATCTGACGTTCCATTGCGTCTTGAATTTCAGCAGGAGGCATAATGTTTTTAAGTTCAACTCTGTTAATCTTAATACCCCATGGGTCAGTTGCCTCGTCAAGAATTGCACGCATTTTTGTATTTACAGTATCACGTGATGTCAATGTTTCATCAAGTTCAAGATCACCTATAATATTTCTTAATGTTGTTGCAGTAAGATTTTCAATAGCCATCATAGGTCTTTCAACACCATATGCAAACAATTTAGGATCTGTTATTTGATAATAAACAACCGTATCAATCTGCATTGTTACATTATCCTTTGTTATAACAGGTTGCGGCGGAAAGTCAACAACGTGTTCCTTTAAATTAACTTTCTTTGCAATTCGGTCTATAAACGGCACTTTAAAATGAAGTCCGACACCCCATGTTGCATAGTAACCGCCAAGACGTTCAATAATGTATGAATGTGCCTGTGGAACTATTTTGATATTTGCTACAATAATCACCAATATAATGATTAATAAAAAGTATAATTGCTAATGGCATTTTAATCATCCTTTCTCTTTACAATAAGTTTTACACCCTCAATTTTTTCAATAACAGCCGTTTCACCTTTGAGTACATGAGAGTTGTCTATACTTCTTACAGTCCAGACTTTTCCGTCAACTTTGCCCTCTCCCAAGCCTCTGATATTATCGACATCGCACGTTATCAAAACTTCTTTACCAACCAAACTTTGAGCATTTGTTTCAACATTTCTCGGTTTGAAAAATTTCATTGAAATCGGTCGTAAACACAGTATACAAATAAATGATACCGCAATAAACACAGCCATTTGAACATAGAAATTTACACCTGAAAATGCCGCAATCATTCCTCCTAATGCACCGATTGCAAACCAAATGCTGACAAGCTGATAAGTAACTGCCTCAAGAATAATAAACGCTATTATTCCCAAAATCCATATTACAGCCTGTTCCATAACTATAACCTCCCTCTATTTCATTATATATTAAAAGTTATAAACTTACAATAGTTTTTCAAAAATATTTTTCACATATGTTTTTCTTTTTTACATATTATATATTAAAAGATTACAGAGGTGGGATATATGCTTAATTGTTGTATGAGAGGTTGTTCAAAGGCAGTTGGGCTGGCGGCTTTGTCATTTTGTGCAGGTGTGATAGCGGGAGCATTTCTTCCTATGGCTATTATTGCGGTAATCGAAATGATTTTTCTTCTGCTTTTGGGTATTTGTGTTTGTTTAAATGGTAGAAAGGAGTAGGTAAAAATGAAAATCGTTGTCGTTAAAATGCCAAAATGTCTTAGAGGTATCGTTAAAACAATTTTTAAAATGTAGTACATAGAAAAAGGAAAGCAACTTAATGCTTTCCTTTTTCAGTATTATAAATTGCTTACCCAATTTTTAATTTCTTTTTCCGATATACCGTTTACCATTTTACCTGTTTGCCATTTTGCATTCGGGCTCAGTTTGCTCAAAACATCAACTGTCTTACCCATACCGCTGCCACCTGAAGTTGCAAACGGAACGATTGTTTTACCTGACAAGTCATAGTTTTCAACAAATGTATCTATAATTATAGGTGCAACGTACCACCAAATTGGGAAACCGATTAATACTGTATCGTAATCTGCCATATTGTCAAGCTTGTTTGCTATTTTCGGACGTGAGTCGGGATTGCTCATTTCAACTGAACTGCGACTTGTTTTATCTCTCCAGTCAAGGTCTGCATTTGTATAAGGCATTGTAGGTTTAATTTCAAATAAATCCGCATTAGCCACTTTTGCAATTCTTTCCGCTACGCTCTTTGTAACACCGCTTGCGGAAAAATATGCTACCAATTTTTTACTCATTTTAAATTCCTCCTAATTACTTATTGAATCCGCTGTTTTGTAAGCCATTTCTGTATTGTCTGTCGCTTGTGTTGTTTCGCCTGCAACACAACCTGTTATACCGCAAAATACAAGCGAGCTGTAAATTCATGTTATTATTGATATTATTCTTTTTATGGTGTTTCTCTCCTTTTAGTTTTCTTTTTGGATAATGTTCATCATCAACAGGTTCAAACCATTCATTTGATGTATTTTCACCCGGACACTCAACTGCCAAATGGCTGAACCAACTGTTTGCCTTTGCACCGTGCCAATGCTTGACACCTGCAGGAATAGCGACTATATCGCCCGCTTTCAGGCTTTGCGGTTCTTTGCCTTCTTCTTGATACCAGCCTTCACCGTCTACACATAAAAGAAGTTGACCGCCACCGCTTGTTGCGTGGTGAACGTGCCAATTATTACGGCAACCAGGCTCAAAAGTTACATTTGCCACAAATACCGTTTCATTCGGATTTGTAAGCGGTTTTAAATAACTGTTTCCGATAAAATACTTCGCATATGCCGTATTTGCCTCACCAATACCGAACATTCCTCCGTGATTTTCAACAGTAGTATCATCGGCATACACTTCTTTTACAACGCGAAATGCCGACCACGCGTTCGGCCAACCCACATAAAAAAGCAAGATGTGTTAAAATCTCTGCCATTTCTGTTTTTGTAACGCCGTTTTTCTTTGCGGTCATTGCGTGGTACTGAAAAGAACTGTCGATTAGACCTTTGCTAACCAATGCGGTTACTGTAAGTATTGATCTCATTTTTAAAGACAATTTATCTTCTCGCGACCATACTTCTCCGAATAATACATCATCATTCAGTTCTGCGAATTTCGGAGCAAAATCGCCTAAACTGTCCCTACCTGCTGTTTGTTTTACCATTTTAAATTCCTCCTAATTATTATTTTTATTTCATTCTTTAAATAATCTAAATTAGATATTTGTTTTTCTAATATATGAATTTTGTCAAGCGCTTTTTTTTCGTTTTTGACTTAGGATTTTAAGACATTCCTCGTCATTTTCGCCTGACAGTATCAGCTGCATATATTCATCAATATCTTCTTTTGAAAAATCTGTTTCATACAATGTCATTATCATACTTAATCTTTTTATATCTTCATCATCATAATGCCATTCGCCCATAACTCTTTTTACGGTTTTGCAAAGTTCCATACTTTCATATTCTTTTAAAATTTTATGGGAATACAGTATTTTTCGCTTGCCTCTTCTATTGTCATAATTTCCTCCATAAAAAAATATAGATGTCTTTTTATTTGACATCTATATTCTATCACTAACAAGTACATATGTAAAATACTTATATTGTATTTCAAACTATACATTCAAGGCATTTCTTAATGTGTTTTATAAAAAGAATTGACAGACGGTGAAACAGTACGATTTTTTTTCGCCAGACTATTACAGTTCCTGTTTCAAGCATCGGTGAAAGCGGTTTAAAGCATAAATCGTCGTAATACATATCACTGTCAATACACAGTGCCAAACCTACTCCGCCTTTTACAAGCGATTCGGTATTATATATAAGGTCACAGCTTGCCACTATTTTGATATTGTCGTAGCAATCACCGAACCAATTTTCTATTTCATTTCGTACGCTTTCACGTTTTGCGAATATCAAAGGCTGACCTGCTAAATCTTTGGGAGTAATATATTCTTTTTCCGCAAGCGGACAATCTTTTCGCATTATAACTCCCCATTTTTCTTTTTTGCCCCAAACGCACAAATTCATATTTACTTATATCGACAGGCTCTTTCAAAAGACCAACATCAACAGTACCGTTTTCAATTTTATCTTTAATATCGTCAGCAATTCCACTGCAAACCTCAAACATTACTTTCGGATTTTCTTTTTCTGAATGATGCCGCCAACTTTGCAACTCCACTCAATACACAAGTTTCTCCGCTTCCAATGGTTATCGTTCCCATGAGCATATCGTCACTGTGTGACAAATCTTCTCTTATCTTTTCTTCTATATTTATAATTTCCTGTGCACGTTGTTTTAACAGTATTCCGTCCTCCGTAAGTGATATACTGTGTTTTCCGCGTTTAAACAACTTCACTCCGAGTTCTTCTTCCATCTGCATAAGCTGTCTTGATAAAGTAGGTTGCGTTACATTCAGTCTTTGTGCCGCTCTTGTTATATTTTCCTCTCGTGCAATCATCAAAAAATATTTTAATACTCTAAGTTCCATCGTAACCTCCGAATATTTGTTCTTTATTTTAGTTTATCACAACTATTAAACAAAGGCAATCCGAAAATTCCGAATTGCCTTTAACTTGATATTTTGTTTTACCAAATATGCACTCTGTCCTCAGGGGCAACATACATACCGTCATTTTCCTTTATGCCGAATGTATCATAAAATTTCTGGTCATTTACAATAGTACGGTTTGTACGCAATTTATCAAGGCAATGAACATTTGTTTGAGAAATATATTGCATATATTCACGGCTTGAGCTTGATGCCCATGTTCTTGCTATTGATTTATATAATGCCTCGTAATTCGGATTATCAAGGTGAGAAACTATTTCCGTTATACAAGATACCGCACCCAAATCGGCTATATTTTCACTCAATGTCAGCTCGCCGTTCACAGCAATTCCCGGTGCCGCCTCTTCTCCGTCATAAAAGCTTCAACATCCTTGCAAAGTTTTGAAAATGCACTGTAATCTTCTTCTGTCCACCAGTCAGTCGCATTACCGTTTTCGTCAAATTTAGCACCGTTATTGTCAAATGCGTGTGTAATTTCATGTGCAATAATATATCCGATACCACCTAAATTTTCTTCATATGACGCGTTTACATCATATATTGGTGCTTGCAATATTCCAGCCGGGAATGTTATACTGTTTGCCAATGAGTCATACATTGCATTAACCGTATAAACAGCCATGCCCCAATCATTTTTATCTATCGGTTCGTCTTGATGTTCAATCAAATTTTTCACCTGTTCTTTGGAGATTGCAAGCATATTTTCAAAATAACTTCCGCCGTCTGCAGCTGATTTAATTTCAACATCGTCCATATATGACTGAACATCTTCCGGATAACCTACATTAATTTGCATTGTATCAAGTTTTTCAATGCCTTTTCCTTTGTGGTATCGCTCATCCATGTAAGCTTTTCAATCCTTGTTCTGTATACATCTATTATGTCACTTATCATTTTCTCGACATTTTGTTTTGCCTCTTTGCTGAAATAATTTTGAGCATATAATTCGCCAAGATAGTCATACATAACGTTTTCTATTGTTATAGTTGCCTTTTCCTCCGCTGTATAACTTCCCTCTGTTCCGTAAAACGCATTTTGGAAATCGGTTGACACTTGTGTAAATTCTTCATTTAATGTTTCGCCCCAACCCAACAATACTATAAGTTTGGCTCTTGTCTTTAAAACATCAATATTGTCTTTATTATAAAGTTCTCCGTTTTTCTCCAACAGACCAACGTCCGAAACAAGGATTTTACCGTTATACTTCAATTCCGAATCCTTTAATATTTTTGAAATATCCATATTCGGTACTGCTTTCTGCAATTCTTCCAATGTATACAGATTGTATATTTTGTCAACATCAGCATTATCCTGTGTATCAAGCATACTCTCGGCAAGCTGTTTTTCAAAATCAAAATATGCCTCTGAATGTTTTTGAGCGCTTTCTTTAGTTTCTCCGCTCAATACTAAATTTTCAGTCAAATAATCTTTGTATGCTTTTATCTGCTCCGCATTATCCGACATATATATGTCTTTCGGCAATATCGGTGCTATCATATAAAAATCCAGTATATTTTTTGTGTTGTCCTTAAAATCAGCCGTTACCGAAAAATCACCCAATGCCGATATACAAAGCTCCTTAATCAATTCACTGTTTATTTCGTTTAAATCCTTAATTGTCTTTGCTTCATCAATTTTATCAAGATACGGTTTTATTGGAGTAATACCTGCTTTATTTCTTGATTCCGTATCTGTTATATTATTGTATAAGTCAGCTATTTTCTGTTCTTTTGTACCTTTTGCGTGTGATTGGTTTATGATATTTGCCAGCAAATCATTTATTCGCTCTGTATTTGTATCATCTAAGCTGTATGCATTACCTGCAATCAATCTGCCGGGTTTTATTTCAAAATTGTTTAGTGCTTCTTTATTAACCGTTGCATAAAAATCGTCTTTTAAATTGCTGCCGAAAACCGCATATGTTCTTTTTATAAACAAATCCATTTGAGTGTCGGTTACATTTTCATCAGGTGAAAATACTCCCTCAGAAGTTCCTGCCACAATACCTGCGTCAAATACGTCCGCAAGTTCGGTTTCTGCCCACTTCGGTATGTCCGTAAAATCTTCTTTAGGTATTGCTATACGTTTTGTGTACTCGTTCAGTTCAGGCATTTTTCCAAAAGCACGCTTTAACATAACAAGTGCCTCTGCTCTTGTTACATTCCAATCTTCGTGAAGTTCGCCGTCCTCATATCCTTGTATAATATCCTCTTTCTTCACATTCGGGTTATAATCGTCTGCCGCAACCAATAACATATCCGCAACCTGACCTCTTGTTACATATTGGTCTTTAGCCGATACGACATACATACTGCCAACAGCTATTGACAATGCCAATAGTCCTGAAACTACCTTTTTAATTTTCATCCTTTACCCCTCCGTTTTATAATTTTTAATCCAATATTCATCATCAACATTTGTCATTTTTTCTTTTTAAATGCAATTTTGAAAACATCGTATATAACATTTTAACTTTTAATGACATAGTGACCTTTTCGGAAGTCTTATTTATTTTTCTTGCTGTTTTATCAAGTTTTTTCAAAAGTGAATTTTTAAATTTATCGGGCATATTGTCCCAAAAATATCCCCAAACACCTTGATAGACAGAATAAGTCCTTGCGACTCCCCAATAATCCATACTGTCCTTTATATCTTTAACCGTTGCTTTTAAGCCTCCGCCGCCTGCACTTGCAATTATAACGGCTCGTTTTTTCAGCATTTTAAAATCGGGACGATGAACCAACCACCTGTATCCAAAATGGTCAAGAAAACTTTTAATTTGACCGGGAATATGACCTACATAAACAGGCGAACAAAATATAATAAGACTTGAATCATCAAATGCGTCTAATATAGGTTTCAAATATTTATATCCACCGCACTTTTCCTCATCGCCTTTTATACACGCATAACACCCGCAACATATATGTGGCATATCCTCCGGCAAAGTAAATTCATAAACTTTATCAACATTTTCCAGCTTAGATATAAGATATTCAGCCGAATTATATGTAGTGCTGTTTTTTTCGTTTATTGGAACGAATAAGTGTTATATTCATATTTTCCTCCGCAAAATTATTATATTATTTTATTCGGATAATCGGGAATAACAAGTGCGGCAATGATGTATGCCAAAATTCCCGTTCGAAGAAAACTACAAGCACAACCCAAATTAATCTCACTATCGTTGAATCAATCCCCAAATATTCCGCTATTCCTCCGCAAACACCGCAGAGCTTTCTGTCAACATCAGATTTGTATAACTTTTTTCATAATAATCACCCTCCGTTAATTATATTTTCCCCCAAACAAATAATTTGTTGATTGTAAAATCTTTACTTCATTATATATGTTTATTTTTTAATGTAAATAGATTATAAAAAAAATTTATAATTATTTTTGAATTTTAATGTTTTTTAAGGTTTCTGTCTTATACTTCAATTATGGAAACGAAATAAAGGAGAAATTCAAAATGTTAAAGAAAAAAATTACAACTCTATTAATCACAGTGGCTTTGCTTACTTCGATAATGCCTGAGGCATTTGCCGATACTACGGAACAGCCACCGCAAATGCCGACACAGTCACAGGGCGAACAGCCACCTGCAAAACCTGACGGAGATCAATCCGACGGTGAGCAGCCACCGCAAATGCCTAACGGCGAACAACCGCAAGGTGATATGAATGTATCAATTCCGTTCACCGATGTTGCAAGTGATGCTTGGTATTATAATGTAGTATCACAAGCATACGGAAAAGGACTTATTTCCGGTATGAGTGATATAGAATTTTCACCTGAAAGCTCCGTTACAGGTGCTCAGATTATTATGATGCTTTACAGAGCAGACGGTAATACAGTCAGCGAACAAACAAGCGGTAATTGGTATGACGAGGCAGTAGATTGGGCTAAAGAAAAATCAATCATCTCCGACAACAACGGTTGGACTTTTGACGCAAATGCCGATTTAACACGTGAACAAATGATGGTATTTTTATATAACGATTTGCAATACAAAGTCAATGATTTATCGGCTTTAGATGATTTATCATCATATACTGACAGATCTGAAATTTCAGCATATGCCGAAAATGCAGTAAAAGCACTTGTAGGTAAAGGAATTATCGAGGGCGACGGCAAAACATTAAGACCGCTTTCGTCACTTATCCGTGCGGAAACAGCCGTAATTTTAATTAACGCAGTTGATTCCGTCAATCTAGTGCTAATCAAGGCGGTATGCAACCACCGAGCGGTAATATGCTGGGCGGATTTGGCGGTTCGGATACAGTAACACAAGGCACATCTGCTACAACAATCACTGAGGACGGAACATATTCATCAACATCATATTCTTCAACAGGTGATGACGAAAACGCACTTCGTGTTGACGGTGCAACTGTTACACTTGATTCTGTAACAGTCGACAAGTCGGCAGGTTCTTCGTCAAATACAGAGGACGGCGATTTCTACGGTCAAAATGCCGCATTGCTTGCAACAAACGGTGCTAATGTTACAATAAAAAATGCAACAGTAAACTCATCTGCACAAAACGGTAACGGTATCTTCAGTTACGGCACAGGCACAACTGTAAACGTATCCGATTCAACTATTACAACAACTGCCGATAATTCCGGAGGTATTCAGACAACAGGCGGCGGTACAACAAATGCTACAAACCTAACTGTAAACACAAGCGGTAACTCTGCCGCAGCAATTCGTTCGGACAGAGGCGGCGGTACAGTGGTTGTTGACAAAGGGTACTTATACTTCAAACGGTTACAACTCCCCTGCCGCATATTCAACATCCGACATAACTGTTTCAAATGCCACTCTTACCGCAAACAATTCTGAGTCACTTGTAATTGAGGGTAAAAACTCAATCAAGCTTAATAATTGTGACGTATCGGGCAATATGAGTTCTACGGAAGGCAGCAGTTCTGACGAAAACGTACACAACGTTATGATTTATCAATCAATGTCAGGTGACGCAGAAGTCGGAACATCCGAATTTGATATGACAGGCGGTTCTCTGACAGGTAATAACGGAGATATGTTCTATATTACAAATACTCACTCAATCATCAATTTGTCAAACGTTGATATTACCAACAAAGACGCTGACGCTTATTTAATGCGTGTTACAGGTAACAGCGCTGCAAGAGGTTGGGGCAAAGCAGGCGCAAACGGCGCACAAGTTGAATTTACCGCGTCAAATCAAACGCTTAACGGCGATATTGCAGTAGATACCGTTTCCACTCTTAATATGACTCTTACAGATTCATCTGATTTTACAGGTACAATAAACATCATTGACAACGCACAAAACGGCACTGCTGTTGATAATAATGCAGTTGTTACAATCGACTCCGACAGTACTTGGACTTTGACAGGTGACTGTACTGTAACAAGTCTTGAAAACAACGGTACAATAAACTTCAACGGTCACACAATAACCCTTGCAGACGGTACTGTTTTAAACAAATAAACACATACAAAAAAATGAGCCTTGAAAGTACAGACATAGCCTTGAATTATCAGCATAAAATTGTCCAAGAATATGTTCACCCCCGACTCAAAAATAATGTTTTTGTAGGTTTACAACCACTTTGGAATGGCAATCCCGAAGTTAAAATCTATGCTGTTGCATAAATTTTGCATGATAAAACTCCGATGTGAAATACATCGGAGTTTTGTATCAGTTATTTATATATACTGTTCTTGAGTCACCGTCCCAGTTAACCGATGCACCAAACGCTTCTGACACAGCTCTTACAGGAACCATTGTATATCCGTTGTACAGTACAGTAGGCGGGTTTAGAGTTATCTTTTTAGTATCCGTAGCTTGTCCGTTCTTTAAGGCGGTTATGCTCATATATGACGAATCGACCTCAAACACTATGCTTTAGAAGAATTTAATGTTGCTGTTGCACTTCTGTTACTGTTTCCTTTTTTCGGTGTGTACCAATCAACTTCAGCACCCATTGACTCAAATATCGTTCTCATCGGAACTAATACACCGTCATTTAAAATAACGGGATTTTGTTCAAACGATAATTGTTCGCCATTCAATACAACTTTGACATCTGAATCACTTATATTTGTGTACTTGAAATTATCTTTATAGAACATATACCCTGTTGTACCGCAATCACGACCGTTTTCGTAACCATGCCAATCAAGCCAAATACCTTGATCACCTAAGTCAAGGTTAATTGTTCCCTTTACAATAAAATCGCCGCCGTCCCATACTTCGTAATAGTCTGATTTAACCTTCTTACCGTATATTGACCCATATGTTGTTACGGCAAATTGTCCGTATTGGAAGTGGATTGTCATTGAGCCGTCACCTGCTTTATTTATCTGTAATTCAATCGGTGTTCCGCTACTCTCTTTTATGTGCCATGTTCCCTCATAGCAAGGATAATATGGTTGATCTGCAAATGCAGGTATTGCCATTGCCGCCATAAGCATTACTGTTGTTAGTATAATCGATATTACTTTTTTCATTTTTATTTCTCCTTTTTAATTATTGTTCTTCATCATTAATTAGTTTTGTTCCACATTCTAAACAGAATTTTTGACCTTCTTCGTATGTAGTTCCGCAGTTAGGGCAATTATGCTCAACTTCAACCAACGCACCGCAATCAGGACAGAATTTCACACCGTCTTCAACATCATGTCCGCATTTAGGACACTCTTTCATCAGCTTTGCTCCGCAATTAGAACAGAATTTCTTGCCTTTTGATTTGCTGTTTTACAGTGTTTACAGATAACTTCATCTTGATTTAACATTCTTCCGACACTCATTCCGATAGCCGCACTTTGACCACCGCTTAGAATGAATTTTTCTATGAAGTCAAAAAAATTTCACCAGGCAATTTCTTTTGTAAAAATGCACCTATTGCCGCTGTTATTGCAAGTGGTGCAAAAACAAAATATCCTACCACTCCGGCACCTATTTTATCTGACCATTTACCAAATCCCGTAGTGACATTTACAACATTTTCTGCTTTAAACATCTGTACACTAATCGCTTGGTCTGTACCGGATATCCTCTTCCAGCCGTCAGCCTCCTGTCTACCTTGTATAAGGTATCCACCTGTTGTTTGTCCCGCTTGAGTCTGCATACCTTTTGAATCTCTTAAAAAGCCTTCGACCGCCTCTCCAAGCATTTCAAGTGTTACTCCGTTCATTAGTTTGAATACTCTCGATTCTGCCATTTTAAAAACCTCCTCAAATTGAAATTAACAGCATTTTATTTTTATTGATTATATGTCTTATATATAACATATGTAGATTTAGCACAAATCCAATATAGTTACCTATAAGCAAATTTAAAATACATACAATCAATATAATTACAAGACTTTTTTTCCCATTTGGATACAAACATACTCGCTTTTGATTTTATGTCATACGAGGCATATATTTCACATATGCTTATTGTTATGTTCCACGCACCAAATGCGTGCTGATACTGAATATATTTAAATATTTCAATATTGAACATTCCTCGAATGTAATAAATATCAAAAAGCTGTAATGCTCTGATACATATCCATAAAATACAATTAATAATAATGTGTATCTTAATTTTATTTCTCGCCTTTTCTCTGCATTTATATAGTACAAACGGTGCCGTCCCTTGATATTCTGCTCCACATTTCGGGCATACTCCGTTTTCCACTAATGCTCCGCATTTTCCGCAAAAATTTAGCCATTTTTTCTTTTCCTTTAAAATGTATGCAACAGACAAAATATGATTATTTAAACAAATAATTTATCATCTTAATTACTATTTTCTTCATCATTAATTAGTTTTGTTCCACATTCAAAGCAGAATCTTTGACCTTCTTCATATACCCTTCCGCAGTTTGGGCAATTATGCTCAACTCCAATCAATGAACCGCAATTAGGGGCAAAATTTCACTCCGTCCTCAACATCATATCCGCATTTAGGGCACTCTTTTCATCAGCTTTGCTCCGCAATTAGAACAGAATTTCAGACCTTTATCGAGAGCCACATCGCACTTCGGACAAGATATTTTCTCTTCAACAGTATCTTCTCTTTTTCTACAAAAATTCAGTGCCACATATCGGACAAAAGCGAAAAGCATTTTGTCCGATGTATCCACACTGCAAGCATTTGAATTCATTACAGCTTACTCTTTGTGCATTTATTGTATTACCTTGTCTGCTCTTAAATTCACTTACCGCTTTAGGGATTATTTCAAGCCATTTCTCCTTATTTTTTTCCAGAATGTAAACTCAAATTTTCCCCTAAACGAGTTTCGACCTTTATCATATTTGGATTTGGCACTAACGGATTAAATGTTTTTGCCGTACCTGTAATATTTTCAAGAGGTATTTTATCTAAACGAGTCCCTATATTGAACACATATGCTTGAAAAACAAGCTGCTTATCAGTCAGTATTAGCTTTCCGCCTTTATTGCCACCTAAATTTATACCTTTGACGTTCCATACTTTACTCGCTGCACTTTCAAATATAATATTTTCTCCCTGAGATAGCCAATCGTAGGTCTGCATAATATACCTCTTTCTAAATCATTAAAAATTTCTGTTTTCTGCTCTTTGAAAAATTTCTCTGTTTGCAATAACAAAATTTCGTATGGTCAACTCATATATATTACCAACAACACCGATTAACCCACCGAACAGAACATTATAAATCAATGAGATAACTATCGGTGTCATGCTTTCATATCTTGATATAATAGCAATAGGTCTTTGGAGCAATTCCTTACTGTATTTATAATCTTTGTATCCTGCTACTATATTTAAAATTCCTATGGCCATAACAGCTAATGTGTAAATTGATGCATCATAAAAAGCAAACATATAAATTGCGCCTATTATTTGCAACGCTCCTATGACTATCCATATAAGCGCATTTGTTTGATTTTTCTGCGAAAGCTGTGCAAGCATATTTTTCATAGTTATATCATCATTACCAAAAGCTGCATTATTCGGATTTTGATATACGTTTGCATTTTGATATTGATTTGTATTCTGATATGAATTCACATTCTGTGTATTAGATACACTTTCCTTTGCTTGGTTCACACTTTCTGTATTAAAACCACACGAAGGACAAAATTTCTCCTCCGTTTTTAACTCATGTCCGCAATTTGTACAAAATTTGTTCATGTTATTTCCCTCTAAAAATTAATAATTTATTTTGATTTATTTTTTTATTTACTTAAATTGTAGTGTTATATCATAATCCGACATTTGTCTACATCCGCCCTGCATTTTACTTCCGCAAATCATCTGACTATTTTTCCGGTGACATTTTTTCCGGCAACGTTGAAATATCTATGGAGCTTTCACTGCAATCTACCATATACTTAATTCCGTTACTACAATAAAAATCTTGATATCCTTTTATATACATTGCATTATCAAGCATTTCTTCAATTTTATCTGTGTCAACTTCATCATCAATTATAGAAAAAGCACTTATTACTGTATCAACAATATCATCATAATATTCTTCATAATATTCTGAATCCACATTAAAATCTATAGCAAATATCTTATCATTATCACTGTACGTTGTAATCATTGTGTAGCCACCCGTATCATTCCATATATATGAGTTAAGTTTGTCCGATTTTTTAACTCAGCCGATTTCACAGATATCTCGCTATTTGTTACTTTGTTGAATTTATTAACATATTCTTTAATTGTATATTTAAATTGCCATTCTCCGGATGCACGTTCTTCTACCAAATCACTATATTGTGTACTAACTGATTTTGAAGATCCTTTATCATGATATACATTATATGCTTTTGTGTCAATGTCTTCCATAATAGGCGATAATATAAGGCAAGCTACAAAAGCTGCTGCCAAAACAGGTATTGTTACTTTTAAATTTGCACCGTACTTTGGCAATGTAGGATTTGCCGCTCTGTACATTTTACTTCTTTATTGTATGAAAAATATTTTATTAGTGAAAAAATGCAAATCAGCACTGCCGCTATTATAGTCACAACCGATAACACTGACATTATATGAAGTAATGTTTTTTCAAATCCGTCCTCAAACCAAAACCACTTATCATAAAACGGAATCATTACAAGTGCAACAGATATAGCACCGATAATTGCATAAATACATGACGAACGTTTCTTTTCAACCTTGAAGTAATCGTCATTATTATTAATCTCACAACCAAATATTTTCTTTACCGTAGCCCTAACTTTTTCTTCCGTGTCATTCTGTGCATATGAGTTTGTTTGGTAATTAAAATTTTGATTGTAATTTTGCTGTTGATTCACTTGTTGATTTACCTGCTGATTTACCTCATTTGCCACCTTTTCTTGATTGGTACTCTCCGGTTGCGTATTTTCGTTTGCAATTTCAGCACCGCAATTTGTACAAAACTTTGTACCCTCAACCAATTCTTTTTTCCGCATTTTATGCAAAATTTGCTCATCGTTATCCCCCCTAATTTTAATATTTCTATAAGTATTATATCATATTTTGTCTATTTGTCAAGTTTTACGTCTTGTATATTGTGTCAATGAACAACAAATTATATTAAAATAATATAAAGGAGGCGATTCAGTGAACAATATCAATTACGTCAATCTCGGCAAAAAATTAAATCTACTCGCAAAGAACGCGGATACACCCAAGAAAAATTGGCAGAAATATGCGACATTTCCACAGGTTTTCTCGGGCATATCGAACGTGGTACAAGAAAGCTTTCTTTAGATACATTATTTTTGTATCGCAACGGTTTTAAATGTCAGTATAGATTATCTTTTAATAGACTCGGCAAACAAATCAGACAATTTTCTTGAACAAATGGATTCGGTTGCTCGTTCTTTAAATCCGTCAGCCTACAATTCTTTTCGCAAAACCGTTAAAATTCTTGCGGAACATATTGATGAAATGTAACAAAAAAGACTTTCTATATCTACCGTTTTCATTATATCGGTATTCATATAGAAAGTCTTGTACTTTTTGTCCAATTTTAATTTATTTCCAACATTCCGTTGTAATACACATCAACCGTTGAGGACGCTCCGGTCAAAAACATATAATATTTACCTTTATGATTATAATGCGGCATTCCGTCCGTACTCAACAAATTATCATACTTCGTCTTTGCCATATCGTATGCCTGTTCGCTTGTGAAAGCCTGTATTGACAAGATGTCATTAATCGATTTACACTCTCCGCTTGTATCTGCCTTAACGTTCACAGTTCTTTTTGCCTTATCATATTCAACTTCCGCACCGAATTGCTCGGCAAATATTTTCAAAGGAATATATATTGTGTCGTTTATCTCGGCAGGCTGACAAGAAGATATTGTTATTTGCTCATACTCGTACGGATACGATGTTTTTATATTTTCATCATGAGTCACATACAAATTCCAATCCATATCATCAAATGACGAAAAGAATATTATGGTCTTATCATTCATTATTGTAATTCGCTTTTCGCTGTCACCTGCCCAAGTTCCGCAGTCATAATATGCGTCAAGTTTTATCTCACGCGGGAATGTATCATACGGAACATATATTTCATCGTCAATCATAAGCACAGGATTATTTTCAAGTATAACTCTGTTTCCGTTTACATTAATCTGAATGTCTTTTTCCAAAATCTCATCCGCATTTATCGAACTTGACGATTTCGTGTCGGACGTCGTTTTGACGGTTATTTCATTACCGTTTAATTTTAGCGTTCCGTCAGTGTTGTCTGTATGAAAATCAACCGTATTATTATTTATCTCAGCCGTAACATTATTTAGACTGTATATACCGCCGTTATCCTGCTGTTGCTTTAAATTAAACGTCATTATGTTATTATCCACACTCAAAACCTCAAGCGAAATATTGCTGTCATTATGCCACGTTCCGATATAATCGTCATATCTATTTTCTATATGTGTCTTTAAATTAATCACAAACACACAGCACACAACCGCTATGCACAAAATTAAAATGGTCAAACCGATTGTCACACCGTTAATAAATTGCATCGACATAGCTCGTTTAAGCTGTTTGATACTTTGGTATCTTTGCATTGATCAAAACGTTTGCATTTTTGAGCAATTCCTAAAAGTCTGCCTTTCTCACCTGAATATTTCATAAGCTGTTCTATTGTTGCACCGAATGCGTATATATCGGTTTTATAATCGGTAGGCATCATACCAAATTGCTCAACAGGTGCATATCCGACCGTTCCCAAAACTGTTGTATCTTTTCTGACTTCGTTGTTTACAATTCTTGCAATATCATAATCTATCAGCCAAATATGTCCTTCAGAGTTCATAATTATGTTGTCGGGCTTTATATCTCTGTGTATAATACTGCACTTATGCAAAGCCTCCATTGCAGATACAAGCTGTTTGGCTATCGAATTTATTTGACCTTTTGCAAATTCAAAGTGATTTTCCATAAATTCATTTAATGTTATACCTTGAACAAACTCCTCAATCACAACGGTTTTATCCGTCAATTCCACATCATATATCTTCGGAATATGATTGTTATTGATTTTTGAAGCATTTTATAGATATATCTAATATCATCATTTACAGAACGCTTTATAAATCGTTGATTTGTTTTCGGATTGTAAATCACCTCGATTTTCTGCCTGTCATCATTCTTTAATACTTTTTCTAAAACAAAATCTTCCAAATTCGTCTGCTCCCCTCTTGCAAATAATGTCGATTTATACTATACTGTAAGTATAATACAATGTTAGAAGGATTGTCAATGAAAACCATAACTCAAGAATTACTCGACGGCTTGAAAAATGCCGATGATATAAAGACTTTTCTTGATTTGCATGAACAAGATTTTTTATCACAATCGCTTATTGACTATTTAAACGAATTGATGAACGAAAAAATATAACCGTTGCACAAGTCGCTAAAAATTCAGGTATCGGTGAATATGTTTATAAAATTTTCAACGGTGAAAGAAATGCAAAACGTGATACACTCGTTGCGATTTCATTCGGTATGCACTTGACTTTTGAAGAAACACAGTTGCTTTTGCGTATTGCAAAATTTGCTATTCTTGATTCACGCGACCGCCGCGACGGAATTATAATTTATGCTTTGATGCACGGTTTAAGTATATTTGAATGTGACGATTTACTTAACAATGATAATCTCATAACCTTAGTATAAAAAAAATCTCCGATATTTATTCATCGGAGATTTTTACTGTATAAATTTTAATATTATCAAATTGTGCTTTTGAATAAGCTTTTCCGGCTTTAAAGTTCAGTCCTACAGGCGTTATATCTGTTGTGGCGATTGAATATTTTTATAAGGCACAGTCATTTGAATGACGGTATGTTTCCTGTGCCAATGTTGCCATAACCGTGTCATAAAAAACGTTTATCCTCAAACAATTTTGAAAACGCCTTCATCTGTTCTATATAACCATCCTGTGCAACCTGCTTAAACACCTCAGGGAATATCGACTTTGTATAAACTTCCTCATCATTTTTCTGTGCCTGACGGTTTAGTTTCTTGTTTTCCTTTGCCCTGTTGTAAAGAGTTTCAACGATAACTCTGTCGCCCTCCGAAAAAATACCGTCAAACCGTTCATTTATTTTGCTGATTATTTCTTCAAGCAAAGCATCTTCTTCGGGCATAAATCCTGCCGTTTTTAATGACTTCGGATTTTTGAGCGTTTTTTGCTGTTTCCGCCGGTGCTAAACCAATATCTCCGTGAAAATCCTCTTGGTCTTTCACCTCATCTTCCGCAAGTCCTTCAAGCTCGGCATATTCCCTTACAGTATCTTTGATTTTTTCTAAATGTTCTCAGTGGTTTGTTGTATACGTTTTTAAACACTCACGTACACTGTATTGATAAAGAAAAGCCTGTACATTCCGTAATTTCTTCTATCGGCATATAGTATTTATGAGCATACTGTGTACTTTTGTAAGTCTTAAATCACCACGTTCCAACGTGTAACATGTGTTGTCGTAAAACAAGTACCTTTTGCCCGATAACTGCAAATATATTTTGTAAGTATCATGATAATGTTGAACAGACATATTGTGCTTGTTTTCACTTTTCAAATATTGAACATATAACTCGTTATGTGAAGAAAATGCTGTTCTTTTCATATCCTTTTACCTCTTTGTGTAATGATACATTAATATTATCACATTTTCTTGTCGTTGGCAATTATGAGTTCACAATCGCCGTTCTGCTATCGGCGTCCCAATCTACGTCATATCCCATATTTTCCGAAAGGAAACGTAGCGGTACCATTGTTTTGCCGTTTACAAGTCTTGCTGGCACGTCCATTTTAGCGGGTTTATTATTTATTCTTGCGTTGACGTTATCTATTGAAAATGTTACTGCCTTATTATCAAGCGTTGCTGTTGCTGTCTGAGTTTCGCTATCCCATTCAACATCTGCTCCCATTTGCTCGAACAAAAATCTCATAGGTACAAGCGTGCTGCCGTCTTCGATAATCGGCGGTTCATCAAAGCCGAGAATATCATCGTTAAACTTCACATAAACAGGATTATTAGGCAATTTTTCACGCAGCTGTGAAAATACTTCTTCCTTATCACCAACATAATAGTCACGATAGTCTTCTATTACTATCTCATCTCCTACTACAAACATATCCTGAATACCTTCCATTTTTTTATCTATAACCATATACACCCAATATACACCATCATTTGAAAATGCTAATACTGTATTATCTTCTGTCTTCTTTTCATTCTTTTTATCTTCTTCACAAAGAAATTCTCCAACCTTATACGTTGGTCTTGAATAATGGTTTTCATATACTACCTTATCAAAATTTCCATCAGAATACAAATAATTATCTATAAGCAGTTTATTATTTATCTTGTGCATATCAATATAATAGTTGTCCTCATAATCAACCTTTGTCCATTCATCACAATCATAGCTATAATATATTTCGAACTCGCTACTATTTATACCTAAAACACGCCCATCACTTACACTTGGGAACACATTTTCTGTTGCTATAAAAATTTTATCATCCACAAATTCCATATAATTTATCCAATTTGGAATTTCATATGTATTTAATATTTGCTGAAAATCAGCTGAAAGTCTATACAAATACTTTTGCTTATCATATCCTTTGTAGTCATGGTCACTACGATATACTAAATAATCGTTTCCCGTCCATACATAAATATAACGACTATTTTGCAACCTATTCTTAACTGCTTTATTTTCTTCTATATCAGTAAACTCAATAGCATTTTTAGAGATGCGGGGAGGATATTTGTCCGTAATCCATTCTCTACCACTCCATGTTATATTTTCGTCCATACGTTTTTGGGTAAATTCAACGTTGTTTAAATATTCCGAGGCATATGACACTTCACCGAAAACAACTATTATTAAAAAATAGAGATATTACCTTAATTATTTTTTTCATACACTTCACCTCATTTTATCATTGCAGTAGCACTTCTTACTATTATAATAACATATGTTGCATAAATTGTAAACCAAAATAATACATTTACATACAAAAAAAGCAGTCCATATTATATGAACTGCTTTTTTTTCGTCAATGTATTATTGTTTAGCTGACAATGAAATTGTGCTTGAACCCGAATATGCTCCGTCTGTAACCAAGCCGTAGTTTCCGTTTGTGAACGTTCCGCCTGTTACCGAACCGCCATAGTTTAGAGTATATGTGCCGCTTGACATTTCAGGTGTTGACACAAGCACCCAAGAATATTGCTTTGACGGTACATAAGTTACTATCTCATTACCGCTTGAATCTGTAAGCTTAAATGCCTTGCCTGTCGCTTGTGTTGAAAATCCAGAACTTGATGAACTACTGCTATGTCCGCCAAATCCGCCACCGCCGCCTGACGATGATGAACCTGATGCAACAACATAATACTGCGAATTAGTCGCTTTAGTAGGTGTAACAGCCATATCAGATGTACCTGCACCGATTACAATACCGCCTGTTATCGTCAAAGTATTGTTATTGTCGCCTACATCAAATACGCCGTTACCGCCGCTTGTAGGACCGTTTACAAGTACAATACCGCCAGTGATTACGCCGTCACCGTTTGAGTCAAATCCATCACCCTCGGCTTCAATATAAAGCAGACCTCCTGAAACTTCAAGATAACCGTAGCTTGAACTGTCCTCACCGCCCCAGTTAGGTCCTTGGTTTCCGCCGCCAAAACCGCCCGGTCCTGCAAATTCGGCTATATCATCACTGCTTAGAGTAATTGCATTCTCTGTCGGCTCATCACCTGCCGCATTTGCACCGTCATCGGTTGACACGATATACGTTTTACCGCCTTGTACATATATTTTTGCAGCCTCAATACCCTCATAACTCTTTGTTATGTTTATATCTGCATTATCTGTTATATACAAATAGCTGTCGCCGTGTACACCGTCATCACCTGCGGCAATATCTATATCACCGCCCGATATACGAACAGTGTTATTTGAATGTATGCCGTCATCATATGTGTTTATATTAAATGTACCGCCACTGATATTTACAAGACTTCCTGCTTTAACACCTTTACAGCTGTCTGTTGTAGATGAATTATTTGAAGATACCGTTGCAGGTGCTCCGCCGTATGATTTCAAATTAAATGTACCGTCAGAGATATTCATAATATTTTCAGCTTGAATACAATCCATTTTTGAATCAACCGTTATATCTCCGCCTGTAATCGTGATATTACCTGTACCGCACTGAATACCGTCTTCACTGCTTGTTATATTTAAAGTTCCGCCGCTTATTCCTATACTTCCCGTTACATATGCTTTTACGGTTGTTCCGTCTGATTCGTATGTAACTTCATTTACCTGTATGCCTTCTTTAGCTTTTTATAATTGTAATTTCGCCGTTTGATACATTAACGCTCTTTACTGCCTTTATACCATCCTCACCGGCTGAAATATTGATTGTACCGCCTGTGATGTTAATACTTCCGTCACCGTCTTCCAATGTCGGATTATCTCCATCAATACTTGACGCATTTGCTTTTATTGCGTCGCCTGTTGATGTGATGTTAATTGTACCGCCCGATATAGCACATAGCATTGATGCTTTAATACCGTCACTTGTTGATGTTGTGCCGTCCTTTGTGGTCGTTCCAGTTGTCAATGTAACTGTACCGTCTGCAATTTTAACAGTTCCACCCTCTAACACGTCGCCGTCATATGCAGGATCTTCGTCTGATTTTATCGCGTCACCGTTTGAATTTACAGTTACATTACCGCTCTCGACAGTTACCGAATCATTACCCTTTATACCGTTGTTCGCCGCCTCGGTTATGTTCAACGTCAAATTCTTTATTGTAACGTCAGCTTTACAGCCGATTGCGTTGTTATATGTTGAGCTTACCTTAAGTGTACCTTTACCTTTTATCGTCAAATCATTTTTACTGTATACACACGCATTGACTGTTTCTTTATTGTATGTTGCGGTTGATGTGAATGAATTTGTCGTTCCTTTTTTTTGCCGAAAGGTCAACTTTACCTTTTGTAGCCGCAAACGGTGCACCTGTGGTTGACGTTACGTCTACACCTTCAAGATTTATAGTGACTTCATCCGATTTTGTAGGAAGCGCCACTGCTATCTGACCGTCTGACAAGCTACCTGTCACTGTGTATTCACCGGCTTGTGAAATGGTTACGACAGAGCCTTCCGCTGTTGCACCTGTTCCGTCAACGGCTATTCCGTCATCACTTAATGTTATAACAGCTCCGTATGTTGTCGGATTGTCCGTTGTTGGTGTATCTGTTGTTGTCGGTTGACCTGTTTCACTCGGTGTTTCCGTTGCGGTTGGCTCATCCGTTTCAGTTGGCGTGTCTGTTGTTGTCGGTTCATCTGTTACAGCAGGCGTTTTTGTTGCGGTTGGTTCATCCGTTACAGCAGGTATTTTTGTTACACTTGGTGCCTTTGTCGTGCTCGGATTTTCTGTCGGTTCTGAAACACCGCCTTTATATATCTCGCCTACAGGTTTCATACTTCCGTCCCATATGAAGCACTTCAATGTTTCGGTATCTTCGTCAAATTCAATCTCTTTGCCGAAGTTAAATACTCCGCTGCTTGTGATACTGTCAACCGTATAAAGTCCTTGTAATAATTTATCTTTATATACCGCCGCATATATTTTATAACTACCGCTTTTTGTAACATCTACCGTTACAGTTCCGTTTTCGGCATCTATGCTTTTAATTTGTGCATTATTATCTGTTTGCGCCGACACAACACCCATTGACATAACTGTCATAATGCTTGCAGTCAGCAAAGCCGTAATTTTGCGATGCACTTTGTTCATAAAAATCCCTCCTAAACTTCGTTTTGATATATAATTCGCAATTTATATCGAAATTTTTGGGGTAATATGAAATTTTTTTATAAAAAATGCAGAAACTTTTTGTTTCTGCATTTCAAATTATTCTCTGTCAAAATGTGGCATTGAATCTTCACCGTTTCCATATGGCTCACTCGGTGGCGGTAAAAAAACATTTCCGTCATTCTGTTCCGGTGGAATATCGTTCTTACTTCCTCCAAAATCATTTGATTTATTCGGACCTGTCGGTTCATTAAAATCAGGTGACTGATTATTTCCGCCGTTCGGCTCATGTGACAGATTACCGTTGTCTGGCGGTGGCTGTGGATTTTCGTAAGGTTTATTCGGTGGTTCATTACCGCCGTCAAAATTCGGTCTTTGCGGTTGTGGCGGTGTATTGTCTTTATATATATCATTCGGTTTATCATGATTTTGTGGTTGTGGCGGTTGATTATTAGGATTGTCCTGTGGTGGCTGTTCATTGCCATTATCGGGTATAGGCGGATTAATTTCCGTATCACCGTTAGGTTTATTCGTATTGTTGTCCGACGGTTTATCTTGATTTTGATTTGAATTATTAGGTCTACTGCCGGATGTTGTATGACCGCCGTGACTTGTCTGTGGTTTTATTTCTTCTTTCGGCTCGTCTTGTTTCGGCTCTGTCGTTTTTATAGGTTTAACTGTTTCCGACGGAACAACTATTTCACATTGATTGTCCGATTTATACTTATCTTCATGTATCGGTCTAACCGTAGGCTCTTCAGATTCGGGTACAGTATCATTTTTTACCTGTGGCTTATCTGTAATTTTAGTTTCTTCTTGAATCGGACCAGGCAATGTTTTTGTTATAGAATTATCAAATATCGTATCATTCGACTTTTCTTCTGTAATCAAAGTATTAACCTTTTTACTTACTGTGTCGATATTTTTCGATCGTCTTACATTTGTAACTCTGCTTACTTCTTGTACTTCTTTTGTCGGTACAGTTTCGTTTTTTGTTCGAACGGTCGGTTGAAGTGTTTGTACACTATTTGAAATATTCTTGTTTTCAGATTTTTGAACAGGTATACTTTCCTGTTTAACTTCTGCTTTATTTTCAGTCTTGCTTTCGATTTTGACTTCCGATTTATTTTCAAGATTTCTTCTAATCTCTTTTACAGACTGATTTTCAAATTTATGCACATTTTCTTCTATACTGCCGCCGTTTTGTTTCGTATATTCGGCAATAGCTCTTGCTTTTGCAATAGATACACCCATTTCTTTTGCATTTTTCAAATCGGCTTTATCGGCATTTTCAATAATAACCTCTACATCACCGTAATTTTTATCCGGCAATTTAATTTTGCCTATACCGTCAACCACTTCAACGATAACATCTTTATTATGCTCATTCAAATATCCGATTTCTTCCGACTTTTTATAAGTTCGTCCATACTGTCCGACACACTCATACCGCTTACATCGGTTTTTGAAAGCAATATCTCCGCGTCATCATTAAGCGGTTTTGTATTAATAACCCTGTTGTAAATATTAATCGTCATCATAACACTTGGGTTAATATCCACACTCATATATTTTGCAGGCACAAAATATGAACTTATACCGCCGCACACAACAATAAAGCTTGCCGCAGCCGCAAGGATTTGCCCTTTATACTGCGGTATTTTCACTTTGTCGCCGACAGAATAATTTTTGTTTTTTACCTATATAAAATCGCTGTTTTTGTAAGCAAAACCGCATATCTGCCCTTCACGGACACAATAATTCCGCTCATATTTCACACCTCCCTCATATTGAAATATTCGGCAATGGCAGGATAATCCTGAGTTATAGCAATAACCGCCGTTATTATGTATTTCCTGTGACGTTCGATAGCTTTTCTGTTCAGCTTTATATTATCGGTAATCTCTTTTTATCGGCAATATGTGCTTATTCATAATTATATCGACAAGTTCACTGTTGTTTATAATATAGTTCACTGCATCAAAACAAAGCCGTTTCGTTTTACGACTTTTCGGACTGACCTCCGCAAGTTCAAAAATGATATTTCAAAATTGCTGAGTTCCTCCGTAAGTGATTCGATTTCCCACTTCAAATCGCTTTTATCAACGGTATGTATTTCAAATTCAATCGTTTCACCGTCTGAATTTTCTTTTTCCAACGCAGAAAACGGCACTGAATTATGTTTTGCCTCACGCCTTATACTGTCAATAATTCTGTTTCGTATAACAGTCTTTGCAAAGCCGAGAAAATCACCTTTATTTTCATTATAGCCGTCAATCGCGTCGCCGAAAGCCATCATAGCAATGATATACTCATCATCACTTGTCGTAACACTTCTTTTAAGCGTCTTGCTTGCAGCTGCCAAGATGAAATTTTGGTATTCACCGATTAAATCATTTTTCAGTTTTTTATCATTTGTGGCTTCTGCCACTCTTTCTTCTAACTTCATCTTTCAATATATTATTCGTATTCTCTTTCATAAAAAATAGGGTAGTTTTAAATCTTGCATTTACTTTTTTTATTTTATATTTGTATCGTATTACAAATATAATTGCTCTGACAAACCAATCAATCGTCATTGCAATCCATACACCGAGTACACCAAATCCGAGCCATTTGGCTATTACCACGCTTGCACCTATTCTGAATATCCACATCGACAAAATTGCAACTATCATTGTAAACATTACGTCATTTGCGGCACGAAGTGAATTAGGCAATGCGAACGAAAGCGGCCATATCGTACAAGTACAGATTGCGTGATACCATATAATTTGTTTTTGCAATCTCGGTTGTTTCACTTGATAAGTTGTACGCTTTTAATATAAGCGGAAGTATCGCAACCACAACTACATTTATTGCAACGGCAAACACATATATCGTTTTCATAAGTCGCTTTATGTAAAAATCAAGCTGTTTATAGTCGTTTGCACCGACACACTGACTTGATACGGTTAATATAGCCTGACATATCGCCATACCCGGCAGTATCTGAAACATTGCTATTGTGTTTGATACCGCATTTGCGGTTATAGCTCTTGTGCCGAATGCCGTTACTATTGTAAGCACCAATATTTTACCAAGCTGAAACATTGAGTTTTCAAGCGAATTCGGTATTCCTATTCTAAGTATCTTTTTAATCATTCGCCAATCGAATTTCAGCTTAAACGGTCGGTCAATATGTATCTGTAAATCTTGATTTCCAAGTCTTACAACAATCACAACTGCCGCAACTATCCTTGATATAAGCGTTGGTATTGCCGCACCGGCAATTTCCATATGAAAACCGTAAATAAGTATCGCGTTACCGACTATGTTTACAAGATTCATAATAAGCGATGTGTTCATTGAAACCTTTGAATTTCCCATTGCACGGAATATAGCCGCGCCCGCATTATACATTCCGATAAACGGAATTGACGCCGACACTATGAGCAAATATGTATTTGCATAATTTGCAACATCATCTTCAATCTGTCCGAAAACGGTATGAAGTATAAAATTTTTCAGCACATACACGATAATCATTACAAACAGTGCAATAAGCGTTGTAAATATAAGCGTTTGGTTCGCCGCTTTGCAGGAATTATACTCCTGTTTCATTCCTATATACTGCCCTGCAACGACAGCTCCGCCTGTTGCAAGTGCCGTAAATATGTTTATAATAAGTATGTTTACAGTATCAACAAGCGATATTGCCGATACCGCCGATTCTCCGACACTCGCAACCATCATTGAATCTATAAGACCGACAGCAATAGTCAAAAATTGTTCTATTACAAGCGGTACAATAAGTTTTTTAAATCAATTTTACTAAACAAATAATTTTGAGGGATTTGCCTCAAGATGACCACTTCTTCCTAATAATTTCATACGAAAATACACTATTCGTAAGAATAGTGTATTTCGTGATTTAACCACGCAAAAAGCCTTCGATAATCTTTGCCTCCGCCTCTTCCGAAGTAAGACCGAGAGTCTGCAATTTTATAAGCTGTTCTCCTGCAATTTTTCCGATTGCCGCTTCATGTATAAGTGACGCGTCAATATCGCCTGCAAACAAAGCCGGTGCGGCGTTAACCTTACCGTTTCCGACAAGTATTGCGTCACATTCGGAATGTCCCGTACAACGGCAGTTACCCTTTATTGTCGAATGATATTCCTGATACGAATTGCCTTTTGCAACCGAACGTGACACCAAATCAACACCAGAATCTTCACCGTTAAGTTCAACCTCAAATTCAGTCTTAGCCTTTTCGTCACCGTCTGTCATAATTCTTTCGTGTATAATAAGCTTTGCTCTTGCACCGAGTTTACCCGATGTTTTTCTTACAGTTGAATCAACACCGCTAAGCTGAATTGTATCCATTTCAAGTACGGCATCATCTTCAAGATATGCGTCGGTTACAGGATCAATCGTTCTTTTTCCGACACCTTTACCTGTTCCGATATGCTTTTCTTTATACAAAACGTGTGCACCTTTACCGATAAAGAAACGGTGTATTCCGTTATGTCGTGCATCGTGACCGTCTGATGTATGCACACCGCAACCGGCAACAATAATAACGTCTGCACCTGCCTCAACATAAAAATCATTATATACAAGGTCGTCTACATCACCATGCGTAACGCAAGCCGGTATATAAACTGTTTCCTTTTGTGCATTTTTTGCTTATGTGTATAACAAGACCCGGTCCGTCCTCTTTTGAATCAATCTTTATATTCGGAGTAGATTGTCTGCCCGCACACTGACTGTCCTCACGAATGTTAAATGCCGCCGTTTCAAGTTCGTTGCCTTGAATGTCGGAAACGATTTTCAAAAATTCTCTTGTTGTTTCATTCATCAGTTGTTCTCTCCTTTCTTATCCTTACCGAGAGGACACTTTGACTCTTTTTCTTCTTTCAAAAGTTGAGGAAGAACATCTTTACCCTCACCAAATGCACGAACATTACCGTCCGCAATCACAACTATATAATCCGCAATTTCAAGTATACGTTCTTGGTGCGATATTACAAGCAAGGATTTTCCGCTTTCGTTTTTAAGTTTTTGGAACGTCAATAAGACTTGTAAAGCTCCAAAGGTCAATACCTGCCTCAGGCTCGTCAAATACAAGTATCTTCGCATTTTCACGCGATAAAACGGTAGCAATCTCAATTCTTTTGCTTTCACCGCCCGAAAGACTTGCGTCAACATCTCTTTCAATATAATCTCTTGCACAAAGACCGACTTCACCGAGTACAGAGCATATCTCTCTTTCGGACAATGTTCTCTCTGCCGCAAGATTAAGCAAATCTCTTACTGTAACGCCCTTAAAACGCACAGGCTGTTGAAATGCGTATGCAATGCCGTTTTTAGCACGTTTTGTAATATCCCAATCGGTTATATTCTCACCGTCAAGCAAAATTTCACCCGAATTAGGCACTTCGAGTCCTGCGATAATCTTTGCAAGAGAAGTTTTACCGCCACCGTTCGGACCTGTTATAACGGTCATTTTGCCGTCAGGTATTTCTAAATCTATACCCTTTAAAATTTTATCTCCATCGGGAATTTCCCAACTTATATTTTTAAGTTCAAGCACTTTTCAATGCTCCTTTCGACTGTTTATCATTAGTTATGATAACATAATATTCATTGAATTATAATTTTATCATAAAACAATACCGTTGTCAATTTTATCTAACAAAAAATGAGCGTTCCGTAAACGCTCATTTAATCATTAATTAATTACTTTGTTTCAAGAATTTTATCAAGGCTTACAAGTTTTACGCAAGTAACGAAAATTTCACATGCCTGCTTTAATTCTTCTGTTGACGGGAATGTCGGTGCAATACGAATATTTGAATCGTGAGGGTCTTTTCCGTACGGATATGTTGCACCTGCCGGAGTCATAACAACACCTGCTTCTTTACACATAGCGACAACTTTTTAGCACAACCGTCCATAGTATCGAAACCGATAAAGTAACCGCCGTTTGGCTTTGTCCATTTTGCTATGCCTAAATCTCCAAGTTCCTTGTCAAGCATCTCAAGCACAGCTTCAAACTTAGGTCTTATAATATCTGCGTGCTTTTTCATATGCTCAAGCATACCGTTGAAGTCACCGAAAAATCTTGCATGACGAAGTTGGTTAAGTTTATCATGACCGATAGTCTGTACCGACATCTGCTTTTTAATAAAGTCAAGATTAGCCTTTGACGCTGAAATAGCGGCTATACCCGAACCCAGGAATGTAACCTTTGATGTTGAACAGAACTTAAATACCATATCAGGATTACCTGCTTTTTCACATTCTTCAAGAATTTCAAGAATGTGGTCTTGGTGATCCTCATATAAATGATGTATGCAGTATGCGTTATCCCAATAAATTCTGAAATCCTCAGCCGCCGGCTTTAGATTTGCAAAACGTCTTACTGTTTCATCAGAATATGTTATACCCATAGGATTTGAATACTTCGGTACACACCAAATACCCTTGATTGCCTCATCCTTTGAAACAAGGTCCTCAACCATATCCATATCAGGTCCGTCCTCAGTCATAGGAATATTAATCATTTCAATACCGAAAAAATTCTGTAATTGCAAAATGTCTGTCATATCCAGGTACAGGACACAAGAACTTAACTTTATCAAGCTTTGCCCATGGAGTTGAGCCCATAACACCGTGCGTCATTGAACGGGCAACTGTGTCATACATAACATTAAGACTTGAATTACCGTAAATTATAATATTGTCTACGGGACATTCAATCATTGCACTTAGAAGTCTTTTAGCCTCAATTATACCGTCAAGCACACCGTAGTTACGACAGTCAACGCCTTGTTCACCTACAAGATTGTAGTCGGTAAGTGTATCAATCATTCCCATAGAAATATCAAGCTGTTCGGTATTCGGCTTACCTCTTGACATATCAAGTTTTAAACCCTTAGCCTTTAGCTCATCATATTTTGCCGCAACTTCTTTGCGGATTTCCTGTAATTCTTCTTTAGTCATTTCTTTGTATGACATCAAAAACCCTCCTTAAAACATTCCACTTTGTTTTATTATACCACACACTGTATAATCAGTCAATTAAAAATGTTACAAATAACGCAAAAAGCCTACTTTAATATCTGTTACTTTACAATAAATTTGTACTCTGTTGTAAAATTATATTCATCGCCGACCTTTAAAATAGGAGCAATAAAGTGACTGTTCTTCATACCGTTTGGGAAATACTGTGTTTCAAGACAAAATGCCTGATGTGTACTGTATTTTGCACCTTCTTTATATATTCCCTCCGGAAGTCCGTTTGATGTATATAACTGAACACCCGGTTTATCTGTATACACTTCCATTGTTATGCCGTTTTCAAGGCACTTTGCAATGGCACAAAGTCTGTAACCTCTGCCCGAAATCGCAAAGTTGTGATCATAACCGCCGAACATTTCTATTTGCTCAAAATCTGCGTTTATATCCTGTCCTATCGGCTTTGGTGCTCTGAAATCGAACGGCGTACCCATAACAGAAAGTACTTCGCCTGTCGGCATACATTCACTGTCGTTCGGTGTATAAAATTCCGAATTGATTTGAAGTATCTGATTATTGATTGTACCGCTTGCGTGTCCCGCAAGATTGAAATAAGAATGATTTGTAAGATTCACCACTGTATCCTTGTCTGTCACCGCACTGTAATTAATTTTCAGTGCATTTTCCTTTGTTAGAGTATATGTAACAGTTACTTTAAGTGTTCCAGGAAAACCTTCCTCACCGTCCTCTGACACGATTGAAAGTTTCAATGACGGTTCTTCCCCGTCAACTTCTTCCGCACTCCAAACCTTTTTATCAAAGCCGTTTATTCCGCCGTGCAAGCTGTTCTTGCCCTCATTAAGTCCTACATTATATTTTGTACCGTTAAGCTCAAATTCGCCGCCTGCAATTCTGTTTGCGTGTCTGCCGATAAGTGCACCGAGAAAACCGTCGTTATTTAGATAATCTTCCATCGTTTCGCGTCCAAGCACAACGTCGGTTTTAACACCGTTCTTGTCCTCTACATAAAGATTTCTGACAATACCGCCGTAATTTAAAATTCTCGCACTTACTCCGTTTCCGTTATCAAGTAAATATGCGGTTATATCCTGTCCGTTTGTCAATGTTCCGAACAATTCTTTTGTTATAGCCATTATTTTCATCCTTCAATAAAAAAATTCCTTGTGAAAATTTTATCATCATCACAAGGAATTGTCAATCTAATTATTTAAGAGAAATGTACATATGTATCTCCATATTATCCATATCGTCACCTGCTTGGTATTCTTCAAAGTCACACACAAACGAACGGTCAAGGTTCATATTCCAAACCTTTTGCCAAAATTCCTGCACCGCCGTAACAACGTTGCCTTTTACAATAAATTTAGCATATTTTCCGCTTGGTATTGTAATCACTTCGTAATTCTGATTTGCATCGTTCACCTCCGCACATATTGAAACGGTATAGTCACCGTTTGGCTGATACTTATGATACATACCGATTGATTTGTTATTCGCTTTGTCGTTAATCTCACCGTAGACCTTTTTATAAAATTCGTCCCACAAACCACCGATAATCTTCGGCATTTCAGGTGATTTGTTGTTGGTTACGGCTGATATGCCCACCGCTTTCTTTTTCTTCGAGATTTACAATTTCATATTCCATTTTGTTATCCTCCTTTAACTTGATACAAGAAGTATAACACACCTAATATGACATCGTTATGTCATATTATAAATAATTGGTTATCATTTGCTCTAGTTTCGTTTTAATTATATCTCTTATGTATGTTGGTTCAAGCACTTCCGCATACTCCCCAAACGACATTATATAGCCGTAAAGCCATTCATTTTCGGGATATGACATATTCACAATAAAATCGCCGTCCGCTGTTTTTTCTGTGTCTTGAAATTCGTCATAAACACGGTATTCGGCATTTTTGCTTATTTTCAATTTTACATTAACACAAATATTTTCATCGTCATTATCATATTTATATTCACACATTTCACGTTCAAAATGTTCGTTTGTCACTTCAACATCCCTTATTCGTGACAACCTAAATATTCTGTAATCATCGGCTTTTCTGCAATATGCGATAAGATACCACGATTTACTTTTAAAATACAGTTTAAGCGGCTCTGCAATACGCTCGAAATTTTGCCGTTACTGTTTATATACTTCAGCTTCAGTGCAAATCGTTCAATTATCGAATCTCTTATTTTATCGAAAAAATTTTTTTGTTCCACATTCCAATCCGAAAAGTCAACGTCAATCCATGAACTGTCGTTAGATTTAAAAAGTAATGACATTTTATCCGCAATGCCTGTTTTTTTCAACATTCGGCAACACTGACATAGCAGTAAGTGCCGTTATTATCGCACTTTGTTCTTCCTTTGATATAACCGACTTGTCAAGTATAAAATTATCAAGAATAGATATTCCGCCACCTTTGCCCTTGGTGGTGTAAATCGGTATTCCGGCACCCGACAGGATTTCAACGTCACGATAAATCGTACGGCTTGATACTTCAAATTTCTTTGCCAATTCATTAGCCGTTACGGTCTTTTTGTCAAGCAATATGTATATAATTTCAAATAATCTGTTAATTTGCATAATTTCACCTTTATCTATGTACAAAAAAGGAGCTACAAAATTGTAACTCCTTTAAATGACTTTTTACGCAAGTTTTGCAAGTTTAAGAGCAAGCTGTGACTTCTTTCTTGCAGCGTTGTTCTTGTGAAGAATACCGCGGTTTACACTTTGGTCAAGCTTCTTTGCAGCTTCGTTGAAAAGCTGTTGAGCCTCTTCCTTGTTGCCTGCCTTTGCAGCAGCTTCAAACTTTTTGATAGCTGTCTTTAGAGCAGTCTTGTGAGCCATGTTGATAAGAGTCTTCTTTTCTATAACTCTTACTCTTTTTTAGCTGATTTAATGTTTGGCACTTTTTTACACCTCCACGAAATTTAATCTATAATACCGTAATATTATACATCATCACAGAGAGAATTGCAAGCTTTTTTTTATTATTTTTTAACGTTTTATCTATTTTAACCAAAAACATTGTTTTTCAATAAATATATAAATACTTTTTATGTAAACTAACCAATTACATAGTGAGCATTGTTTTATAATAATCCAAACTTGAAAACTTTTGGTCAAGCTGAAGTTCAACATACTGTTCGGCGATTTTGCAAAGCAACTTCATCAATCCGTCACTTGCATTAAAACTGAGCATTTTTTATCATCTGAATATATTATGTAATCCAATGCTCTGTAAAGATTTTTGTCCAACTTAACAATATATTTGCCGCCGCACGCTCTGCACACACTTCCGCCCTTTAGCAAGTCAAACGCATACACCTCATTACTTCCGCATGACACACACGCATTAAGCTGTGGCGAATATCCGCCTATACTCATCATTTTGAGTTCATACACCGCTTTAACCTTGTCCATCGGCTCATCACGGTACGCAAGTGCATACACACTGTTCAAAAACAAATGCAACATTCTCGAATCGGGGTTATTCATACCAAGAATACAATAAGTTATATCTGCAAGATAAACGCACAGGGATAATTTTTTATATCTTCCGAAACAGGATAAAAGCCGTCAAGAGTGTCAATATTATTAATTGTCATTATATCTTTTCCGACACCTTTGTAAAAATCAAAATCACCGTAACACAAAAATTGACTTGATGCGGCAGCTTTGCTCTTTGATTTTTTAACACCGTAGCTGACGGCCTTAACTATCCTGTATTCTTCCGTAAATACAGTCAGCATTCTATGCCCTTCACCGTAATCGGACTGCTTTATGATAATGCCTCTTGCTCTAATTTCTGCCATGTATCATCCTTATCCTCTTGCTCCGTTATACCGCTTACCGTTTTATACAGCAAATAAGCGTCTATATCGCCCGTTCTCGTAAAAGTTTCCCACGAAAGTCTGTTAAGCTCCATAACCTATCCCTCCGAAAAAATAACTTATTATCCTTATGTTTTTCATTTTTTCAGCGGTTATACTAACACTATTTACTATTCATTTGTGAAACCGAAATTCTTGATTAAAAAGTCACTGTTTCTCCAATCTGATTTTACTTTTACCCAAAGTTCAAGGTAGACTTTTTTATCAAGCATTTTCTCGATGTCGCCTCTTGCCATCGTACCTATTTTCTTAAGCATTTCTCCGTGCTTACCGATTATAATTCCTTTATGTGACGCTTTTTCACAGTATATTGTCGCGTAAATATTTGTAATTTTTCTTTTTCCTGCATTTTGGTAATTTCAATAGCAATACCGTGCGGAACTTCCTTATCAAGCAGCCACAAAAGTTTTTCGCGGATAATTTCAGCCGCAATCTGTTTTTCGGGCTGATCCGTTACCATATCCGAATCATAAAATTCCGGTCCTTCTTCAAGATAGTCCTCAATATCGTGCAATAAAATATCGACTCCGTCATTATTCTTTGCACTTACAGGCACTATCGACGCAAAATCGTGCATACTCGAATAATCTGCAATTATCGGAAGTAAATCCTCTTTTTCATAAGGTCTACTTTATTCAAAACCAATATGCACGGAAGTCCTGTTTTTGAAATATTTTTTGCTATTTCACGTTCTGTTTCCTGTATTTTTTTACTTGCGTCCACAACAAATATAAGTACATCCGTATCGTCCATACTTTCATTTGCAACGTGTACCATATATTCCCCAAGCTTGTTATGCGGTTTGTGTATTCCGGGTGTATCGGTAAATATAATCTGTTCTTCATCTGTTGAGTAAATTGCAAGTATTTTATTTCTTGTTGTCTGAGGTTTATCTGATATTATTGCAATCTTTTGTCCTACTATCGTATTAAGTAATGTTGACTTTCCCACATTCGGCATACCTATTATTGCCGCAAATCCCGATTTAAAACTTTTCTTATTCTTCATAATTTTTCTCCTAATCACGAGTTATTCCGAGCGAAGTTAAAACTCTTTCCTGTTTTTCGCACATTATTTCTTCGCCCTCTTTATCATCAACATGGTCATATCCAAGCAAGTGGAGCATTGAATGTGCCGTCAAAAAAGCCACTTCTCTCAAAAAACTGTGTCCGAATTCATTCGCCTGTTCTCTTGCACGTTCCATTGATATAACAATATCACCAAGCATCACAAGCTCACCGTCCATATCGTACTCATCGTCCGATATTCCGTCCTCATCAAATTCCAGCATTGGGAATGACAAAACATCCGTCGCTCTGTCAATATCTCTGTTCCTTGTTTATAGAACGAATTGTATCATTATCCACAAGCGTAACGCTGATTTCAGCGTCGAAGTCACATTCTTCTTCCTCCATAACGGCAACGCAAACGTCCTTTATTGCCTTTTCAATTTCCGGAGTTAACTCTTCCTTATCCTGTTCATTTTCAAGTATTAGTTCAACCATTTGATTTCCTCTTGTTTCTTCTCTTTTCCTGTTCCTCGTCATACTTTGCGTATGCTTTTATAATTTGTTGTACAAGCGGATGACGTACAACGTCTTTTTCGGTAAATGTACAAAAGATATATCTTCAATATTTTTTAGAATTTTAGCCGCCTCTTTTAATCCCGAGCGCTTATCTCCCGGCAAGTCGATTTGAGTTATATCACCCGTTACAATCGCTTTAGAGCCGTAACCTATTCTTGTCAAAAACATTTTCATCTGCTCAGGTGTTGTATTCTGTGCCTCATCAAGAATTATAAACGCATTGTCAAGAGTACGGCCACGCATATATGCAAGCGGTGCAACTTCAATTACGCCCTTTTCCTGATATTTCAAGAACCCTCACCGCCGAGCATTTCATACATACCGTCATAAAGCGGTCTTAAATACGGGTCAACCTTATTCTGCAAGTCACCCGGAAGAAAACCGAGTTTTTCGCCTGCCTCAACAGCAGGTCTTGTAAGAATAATTCTGCTTACCTCTTTACTTCTAAGTGCCGTTACAGCCTTTGCAACCGCAAGATATGTTTTACCCGTACCGGCAGGACCTATACCGAACACAATAGTATTTTTGTCTATCGCGTCAACGTACTTTTTTCTGTCCGAGCGTTTTTGTCTTAATCGGGTGACCTTTTGCACTGATTGCAATACAGTCATCACCCATCATTTTAATGTCAATCCCGCCGTTTTCCTGTACCATTGTTATCGCATACAATACTTTCTGCTGGTCGATAATCTCTCCTCTTGCGATAATCTGCATAAGCATATTAATAACTTGGCTTGCCTTTTCAACATTTTCTTCTTCACCTGTCACTCTCAAAGCGTTGTCGCGTGACGCGATATTTACCGAAAGTGCTTTGTCAAGCATTTTGATATTTTCATCAAAATTTCCGAAAAGAGATGCCAAATCGACCTCCTGCGGTACTTCAATCTGTCTGTTTATCAAGTATTTCCTCTCCTTCTGTATCAGCCGAAATAGGCTGACTGGTAGCTATATTTTGTATGAAATCCATTTCAAGTTTTACATTTATTGTTTCATTATCAATCTTTTCATATTCAACATTCTCGTCTGTCAAAATTGAGCCGTACAGCAATTCATTTGATATTTTTTCTTCTAAGTCATTTTTTGCAAATTCTACTGCTGTTTCTATGCTTATCGGCTCTTTGTTTACATTTACTTCGGTATATTTGACCGTATCGAACGCAATCCCCGTATATCCGAAAAACGGTATACATATCTCATGCCTTGCTTCATTTATATCATATTCTTCAAAATTCATTCTGCCCAAAGGCAATGAAAACATTTTTCCGAAAACCTCAAGCGAAACCATATATCTATTTTTGCCGGTCGGCACTCTCGATTCATAATACAGCTTATAGTCGCCGTTTTTGAATGAGTTGTATAAGCCATTATATCCGCCATTGAGTGAACATATATGTATTCTTCGGGATAACCCTCTTTATAAGTTGCAACCTTTCCCGATACAATCACATCGCCTGTTTTAACCGCGTCACCGTCATTCAAAACTTCTTCGCCGTTTTTGACAACCATATGATTTATAATTCCGTCACACGCCGCAACAATGTCACAAGGTGTATCTTTGTCAAGAATATTCGGCGGAATAATCTGTTCGTATATCTCTACGCGTGCCTTTGCACCCTCAATATAAACCCATGCCCAAGCTATATGGTCATTGTTATTTATAATCGCCGCCTTGCTTTCCATACCGTCAGGCAGTTTTGCTTTCAGTGCGCCGCTCTTTATACCGATACTGTCAAGCGTAGATATTATACCGTTTATATCGCTGTTTTCCACACCGTTAATTTCAACAACCCATATAAACTGAGCCGACACGGCAAAAAATATGATACACAATGCAAATCCAATCAAAAACAAATATCGTTTTCTGTACAGACGCATTAAATGCTTTATTCCGCGTCTTTGTGATATTTTGATTTTTACATTACTCTTTTTTCTTACTTGACGTATATGAAAAAATCCTTTATGTAAATACACATTTCAATACCGTCATCAAACGGTTTTATGTTCCATACATCAATATTACGTCTTAAACAAATATTTATAAATCTTTTCTGCACCTTTGCCATATACTTTTATTATAACATATCCGTAAAGAAATTTAAAGAACTTCTTAAACATTTTTTACTCCCTTTTTTCAGATTTCGTATTCAATTTGCTTAAATTGACCCGATATTAATATATCTTCAAGACGTATTCTGTCAATCGAAAGTCCATTTCCGAACACTCTGACTATCCCCATAGGCGTTGACACCCGAATTTCCGTATCCGTATAACTGAGTATTCCTTTATGATTTTCTATATATATTTCACTCGCACCCGCGATTGTAAGTTTGGGAATATTCATTATAACTTCTTTCGGCACTCCCCAAGCATCCGCTATACTTTCTGATATACGTTTTTCATTTTTACCAACTCCTATAATAAATTATGATAAACAAGCGGTTTTAAGTACAAAAAGTTATCATATAATTTAATAAAAATTAAAATCGGAGATGATAATGTGAAAATAAAGAAAATACTGATTTACTTGTTTGCTGTCGGTGCGGTTGTTCTGCTTATAAAAAATGCGTCAAGTGCGATAAGATACGCCTCAGACGCAATAGATTTATGTCTTGAAATGATTGTACCGACTCTTTTTCCGTTTTTATATGTTCGGGAATTTTAATATATTCCGGCTTTTGCGAACTTTTGGCAAAGGCATTTCAATTTTGTATGTATCCGCTTTTTCGGATAAGTCCTGTCGGGAGCAGTGCCTTTATACTCGGTATTGTAAGCGGTTATCCTTTAGGTGCTGTTACCGCCGGTGAATTATATGCAAACAATTACATTTCAAAAACAGAGGCTGAACGCTTGCTTGCTTTCTGCAACAATTCAGGTCCTTTGTTTATATTGGGTTCTGTCGGTATTGCGATATATTCAAATATAAAATACGGTATCGCTCTTTACGTTGCACACATTCTTGCGGCTTTAACGGTCGGTATTCTGTTTAGATTTTACGGCAGAAACAAGCACACCGCCCCTCCTACAAGAATGACAACACCTGAAAGAAGTATGGGTGAAATATTCGATATCGCACTTCAAAACAGCATCAGAAATATATTGACCGTTTGCGGAGCGGTACTTTTTTCAGTGTAATAAGCAGACTTTTTTCTTGACATTTTGCCTGTCGGCGGAGTTACGTCCGCACTTGTTTCGGGGCTTTTGGAATTTGTTACGGGGACAGTAAAAATATCGGGATTGACTATTCCTATTATGGATAAATTGGTATTTACATCTGTTGTTGTCGGCTTTGCGGGACTCAGTGTACACGCACAGGTTATGGCTGTAATTGCAAGATTTCATCTGTCGCTTGCACCGTATATAATCGGTAAAGCCATGCACGGAATTATAGCGGGACTATATATGTACATATACTTTAGATTTAACCCTATAACAACAGCAGTATTTGAGCCGTCTATGAGCCGTTCGTTTGCAATTTCATCGACTATCGAAACCGTTACCGCAATCATTGTTGTTATAGCCTGTATATTTTGTGCATTCGGTCTTTATTTAAAACAAAATAGTGAATATAAAAGGGACACTAAATTTTAGTGTCCCTCAAACTCTGATATATATTTTTTAGAATACAAATTCAAATTCCAAATCACCGATTTGAACAATTTCTCCCTCTTTTATTCCCATATTGATTAAGTCCTCAATAACACCGCGTTTAAGCAATGCACGTTGGAAATACTGTAATGACTCTTGGTCGGAGAAGTTTACACTGCCGCCGACAGCCTCAATCCATGAACCCGATATAACGTATTTTTCGTTTTCGCGTTTAATTTCATAGCCTTTTTTTCGTCATCCGTAATGTATTCTTCTTCGTTAATATCCATTTCAGGCTCGAATATAGCTATCGGAGGTAATTTTGAAAGTTCCTCGTAAGTTTTATTCATAAGTTCCGCAACACCTTTATTTGTAGCGGCAGAAATTTCAAATACTTCTATACCTCTGTTTTTCATTTCTTCAAGAAATGCGTTGTATTCGTCCATATCTTGAATTATGTCTGTTTTATTTGCCGCAACAATCTGCGGTCTTGATTCCAATTCCAAATCGTATTTTGAAAGTTCCGAATTGATAATATCAAAATCTTCTATCGGATTTCTTCCCTCAATTCCAGAAACATCAACAACGTGAATTAATATTCTTGTACGCTCAATATGTCTTAAAAATGCGTGTCCAAGACCTACACCCTCACTTGCACCTTCTATAATTCCCGGAATATCGGCAAGTACAAAACTTCTGTGGTCGCCAAGATCGACTACACCCAAATTCGGCTCAAGCGTTGTAAAGTGATAATTTGCAATTTTCGGATCTGCTTTTGTCGTCATTGAAAGCAATGTAGACTTACCGACATTAGGAAAACCTACAAGTCCGGCGTCAGCCAAAAGCTTCAATTCAAGTACAATTTCACGTTCATCGCCTGTTTGTCCATTTTTCGCAAAGTTCGGAGTTTGTCTTATCGCCGTAGCAAAATGAGCATTACCCCAACCGCCGTTACCGCCTCTTGCAAGAACAACCTCTTTATCGGGATCGGATAAATCGGCAATCAAGCGATTACTTTCCGCGTCACGAACGATTGTACCTTGCGGTACTTTGATTATTATATCTTCGCCCTTTTTACCTTTTTGACGTTTACCCGAACCGTCCATACCGTTTTGAGCGACATACTTTCTCTTATATCTGAAATCCATAAGAGTAGTCATACCAAGCTCAACCTTGAATATAACATTACCGCCTTTGCCGCCGTCACCGCCGTCAGGACCGCCTGCCGCAACATACTTTTCACGATGAAAAGATATTGCACCGTTACCGCCCTTACCGGCCTTTATAAAAAATTTTAGCCTTATCTATAAACATATTTATTCTCCGTTTCGATTATTAACAATTATATATTTTTTTCCAACTTATAATATATCATTACACCGCCGTTTGTGTCAATAGTTATTTTATATAATGAATTATTAATTATTCAAAAAAAATATACCCTACAAGTGTAAGGCATATTTTTTCTTATGCACGCGGGTGTGCTTTTGCATATACGTCTTTAATTTTACTGTTCATCATTCTTGAATAAACTTGTGTCGATGAAATATCGGCATGTCCCATCATTTCTTGAATTGAATGTAAATCAGCACCGTTTTCGAGAAGATGTGCCGCAAACGAATGACGTAAAGTATGCGGTGTTATATCAGTTTCAATACCTGCGATATGCTGATAGTATTTTATAAGTTTCCAGAAACCCTGTCTTGAAAGACGCGCACCGCTGCAATTTACGAACAACGCTGTTTCGTTTTCATCTTTAACCATATATTTTCTGACATTGTTTATGTAATTTTCAAGTGCGTCTTTTGCCTGATGTCCCATAGGAATAATACGTTCTTTCTTTCCGCCCTTACAACGAACAAAACTCATAGGAACATTAACATCACTTACGTCAAGATTGATAAGTTCACTCACTCTTATACCTGTTGCGTACAAAAGTTCAAGCATAGCCTTGTCGCGTATACCCTTATTATCACAGTTTTTAGGCTGTTCCAAAAGAAGTTCAACTTCTTCGCCTGATAAAATTTTCGGAATTTTCTTTTCCACATGAGGTGCCTCAAGATTAGAAGTCGGATTTGACTTTACAACACCGTTTTGCATCATAAACAAAAATAATACGAACGAAGTGACGCAAGTGTCCTTGAAACAGTCGAGCTTGCTCTGCCCTCCTTTTGAAGATAAAGCAAATATGACAATACCGTGGTCTTTGTTGTAGACGATATATCCGTTACGCCTGTTCCGTCAAGATAAGAAATATATTGTGTAACATCACGCTTATATGATTCAACTGTGTTTAGCGATTTATGGCGTATATCTGTCATAAAACTTGTGTATTCCTTAACGTAGGTATTCATTTTGTTCATTCCTCCGAGTTTACTGTTTCTTTACGTATATTTCAAAAATATTTCATTTATATTTCAGTGTGATTATAATTATACCACATTTTTTAATTTGTAAACCCCTATTTTTCTTGTTTTTATGCCATTTCAGCGTTTTAGCTTAATTTCGGCGAAACCCAGCTCATAAATGTTGTGGTCAAGTATCCCTCCGACAATGACGCAACACAAAATATAGAAATTATTATTATCATAAAAAATATATACGAAAAAATTATTTTTTTGATTTTCTTTCGGAATTAAGTGAATATTTAATGCTTACAGCCGAAAAAAGCAGTAATGTCGGTATTGTTATAAGTATTGTCGGCATTGTTGAAAGCATAACAAGCATACCTTTTGCTCCATAGAATTTAATAAATGACGCGGTTGTAAAACCTATTATAAACCCTTTCCTTACAATAATCGCTCCCGTTACAATAAAACCGAATCTCAAAAATCCCATTAAAAATACAATTCCGACACTGATAAGATTAGCTTGTAACGAATTTTTAAAAACAGTCATACTGTTCTTATTTTCGCTTACAGCCGTACAAAAACTGCCTATATAATTTTTATTCCCTCTGCCATATCGCCGCTGTTTTTCGCCAAATACACACTCCCTACCGTCACACCGACAACAAGCAAAAAAATAAGCAATCCCAAAAGTCCGTTACCGTGTTTTTCGTCGGCTACAATGTCGTTTAATTTCACACGTCCCACCTCCAATTCAATATTATTCAAAAAAATCAGTGTTTTATCACTAATTTATTGTGCTTATCTTCTTATATTATTTACACCGCCAATTTTTTTTGGTATAATAATATAGTTAAAAAACACACGTAAGGAGAGAGATACAATGAACAAAACACTGAAAAAAGTCTTAAGCGGTGTTATTTCAGCATCTATGTTGTGTTCGGCACTTGCCATACCTCACACCGCATTAGCTGATGACGCACTGCCTACGGACGGTCTGCTTATGGACATCACGTTTGATGAAACAGGCACTTCCTCCGGTTCATTCAATGCAACGGTCGGCGGTACCGTTACGGAACACGGCAGTGTAAGCTATGTTGACAACTATGACGGTTCAAGCAAAGCATTAAGCATTTCAACAGACGCAGCAGGCAATTATCTTGAACTTCCGAAAGGTCTTTTAAACGGCAAAGATGCCGCAACATTTTCTTTTTGGATTAAACCGTCAAGCAGATGGGCGTTTATGACAACACCTGTAAGTGATAAGCAAAACTTTAATTATGAAAAGTATTTAGGTATGCTTGCCTCATCTTCAGGCTATACCGTTGAGCGTTACAACAACAGCGGAACACGTCTGAGCAGCGTTAATGCAAACGCAAGCGGTGACTGGCAATACGTCACAGCAGTATTTACCGCTGACGGTACAAAGGTATATGTAAACGGTAAACTATTAGCCTCAGACACTGCGGCAGTTGACATCAAGTCACTGTTTACTGCTGACGCGTCTACATGGATCGGTCACGCAAACTGGGGCAGCGGAGAAGGTTTTTCTGGTATGATTGATGATTTCAAAGTATACGGCAGAGCATTGAACGAAAACGAAATTAACCAACTTGCCGCAAAAGCTATACAAAGAGAGCAAGAGGAAGCCGTAAAAAAAAAGAATTGTCTTGATATTAACACTCAATTCTATACAAATTACAGTGTTACAGAGAGTGGCAATAACGTTACCGTTTCAGTTCCGTCCCCTTCAGAGGACAAATATGAAATAATTGCAGCTTCATACTCAAACGGTGTTCTTACAAATGCAGCAAAAAAAGAGTAAATCAGATGTAACATCAGACAAAACAGTTACTTTTGAAAATATAAAGAAAAACGAAAATAACACTGTAAAAGTGTTCGTATGGAACTCAATAGACGGCTTACAACCGTTAAGTGACAACAAAGCATTCCAAATCCGTACAGGCGATAAAGTAAAAGTGAAAACAAGTGTTAAAAACTATACTCCGTCGGAGCAGTCTGTTTCATTACAAATTGTTCCTTTTGACAAAGACGGAAAGCAGTCCGATGCTGTACAGACGCTTGATTCTGTAACACTCGGTATTATGGACAGTTACGACTTTACAGATTACGTAACAGGTGACAGTAATGTTTCGTATTATAAAGTTCTTGTATCAAGCACAGTTGATGACAAGACTGCAACTTACGAAGCAGGTTACTTGCCTACCGCAAGCGTTGAATTTCCTGACGCTACACCTGCCGACAGTGCAGACACAACGGAAGGTGTTCACGACCCGACAATATTCAAAGACCCTGTTACAAAACATTATTTTGCATACTCATCACACAATCTTGTATTTGAATCAGAAGATTTAATTAATTGGGAAAAACACGATTATACAAAAAAAGTAACAGTGCCTAAAAAAAGCTAAGGAATTTATTGATAAAAATTATTCGGGCACAACCGCCAACACAACTTATTGGGCACCTGATTTGTACTATAAAGAGGGTGACGAATATCCGTATTGGTTCTATCTTTCAACATCATGCGGACTTGGCGGCAGAAACTCAGTTATCAGTCTTATTAAAGCCAAGTCACCTGGACTTTGGGACGGCGAATATGCAGACGCAGGTGTTGTAATCGCAAGTAAGGAAAACAACAATTACAACACTAACTGTATTGACGCAAACATCTTTACAGATACAGACGGCAAGACCTACTTTATTTGGGGTTCTTTCTGGAAAGGTATCTATATGGCAGAACTTGATACAGATACAGGTCTTGTAAAGGGCATTGACTATACTTCTGACGCTACAATTCTTTCAAGCGGTCAAAAATTCGGTACGAGATTATTCTCAACTCCGAGTGGTGTGTTAGGTCCCGAAGGTCCTTATACTGTATATAATAAAGATACAGGTTACAGATATATGTTCACTTCATACGGTTGGCTTGGTACTAACTACAATTTAAGAGTTGCAAGAACAAATAAGACTTTCAGTGAAATTCTTTCAGGTTCAAACCCACACAAGCAACTTCTTGACCAGAAAAACAGACCTGTCGGTGCAACATATTCAGATCAAGTAAAAGAAGGCGGTTCACTTAATGAAGTTTGGGGTTACAAGATGTCAGGTTCATTCCAGCTTGGTGACGGTATCGAATATGTCGGCAGCGGTCACAACAGTGTATTTCAAGACGATGACGGTCAATGGTATCTTGTTCAGCACTGCCGTAAGGTAGCTGACTCAATAGCTTATCTTCAAGTCAAGAAAATTCTTTGGACTGAGAACGGCTGGCCGGTAATCTCACCTCTTGTATACGCAGGTGAAAAAGAGCAAAAGATTCCTAAGGAAATGATTTACGGTACTTGGGATTTATCAAGCGTAGGTCAAACAATTATGAGAGATGATGTTACCGATGTGAGCAAGAGTGCCGCATATAAGGGCGCTGACTTACCTGTTCATTCAAGCCAAATCATTCTCCAACCGGACGGTACAATCGGTAACGGCATCGGTACTTGGGATTACGACAACGACCATACTGTAACACTAAACTTTGACGCAGACGGCAACAATGACAATTACGAATTCTATCAGTCAGGCGATACAATGAAGTTATTTGTTATGACAGGTTACGATAAGGATAAGAGAGAATCTGCAATTATAATGACAGGTACTGACCAAAACAGCGTTGCAAGCTTTGCAAAAAAGAGCAATGCAGTTTCACAGTCAACAAAAACAGTAAACAGAATTGAAACGACTCCAACCACAATTACAAAAAGTACAAACGGCAATCCGATACTTGGATTTGACGCAGACGGCAAAACTCTATACGCAGGCGACCCTGCCGCATATGTTGAGGACGATACAGTTTATCTGTATGCAGGACACGACACATCAACAGGTGACAGCTATGTAATGCCTGAATGGGTATGTTACACTTCAAAGGATATGGAAAACTGGGAATATAAAGGCTCGGTTATGAGTGCTAAAGATATTTCTTGGAGATCAAACGATACATCAGCCTGGGCAAGTCAAGTTATCAAGCACAACGGTAAGTATTATTTGTACTTCTGTACTTGGGATAAAACTTCAAGCGGTAAGCATTCAATCGGTGTTGCAGTATCTGACTCCCCTACAGGTCCGTTTAAAGACATCGGTACACCGCTTGTTAAGGGTACATTAACAGAACCGCAATCAAGCAACTGGAACGATATTGACCCAACTGTTTGGGTAGAAACAGTTGACGGCGTTGAACATCGTTATCTTGCTTGGGGTAACGGAATATTCTATGTATGCGAACTTAATGATGATATGATTTCCGTAAAAGATTTAGACAATGACGGTTCTATCACAATGGGTAAAGACGTACTTCAACAAGAATTTACAGGACTTCAAGACGGTCTCGGATTTACAGAGGCTCCTTGGATTTATCGTCAGCAAGATGCAGACGGAAATTACACAGGTAAATATTATTTGTTCGGTGCTTTCGGTTGGCGTGAGCAAATGGGTTACGCAACATCAGATTCAATGTACGGACCTTGGACATGGGGCGGCATTATAATGGAGCCGACGTCTACTTCAAACACAAACCACCCATCTGTTATAGATTTCAAAGGTAAAACATACTTTATCTATCACAACGGCTCTCTTGTTTGGGGCAGCGGTTTCAGAAGAAGTGTCTGCGTTAGTGAAATGACATTTAACGAGGACGGTACTGTTCCGTATATTGATGAAACTTCAACAGGTTTGACAGGTACTGCCTCATTTATAACAACCGCTGACAACAAATATCTTGGTTACACAGCATTCAGCAATCCGTCAGACGATGCAAGTTATCCGCTTAAAAAGCAACTTACAGTTACTGCCGACGGTGCTGATTTAAAGACAACTCAATGGGAAATAGAAAAGGGAAATCAGACAGCACAAACGAAAATTACGTTTCAATCCAAGCTGTTTATAAACCGGGATTGTATCTATGTGTTGACGGCACAAATGTAGTTTTAACACAACAAGATACAACAAGCACTGCTTTAGCAAAGAAAATGACATTTAAAACAGTTGAGGCTATCGACGGTACAGTCGGTAAAATTTCATTTGAAAGCGTTTCAACGCCGGGATATTTCATCACCGTATCAGGTGATAATATCACACTTACAGACGGTTCAAATACCGCAAATTGCTCATTTTCAGTTACAAACAAATAATTAAAAACACAAAATACCGTTGCCAAAAGGCAACGGTATTTTTTATTTTATACAACAAAAGCCATTCTGAAAAGTTTAATTTTTAACAACTTAAATCATTATATTTTATATGCCAGAAAATCATTTTTAAATTTTTAATTTCGTGCAACAAAAAAGTCGTTCCGAAATGTGTAACCATTTCGAAACGACCCGGTTATTCAAAAAATTAGTCAGCATAAACACTGCACTGTGTCTTATCTCTGCCTTTTCTTTCAAACTTAACCTTACCGTCGATTAGTGCGAACAATGTATCATCGCTACCGATACCAACATTGTTACCGGGATGAATCTTTGTTCCTCTTTGTCTAACAAGAATGTTGCCTGCAAGAACGAACTGACCGTCTGCTCTCTTTGCACCTAGTCTTTTAGACTCACTGTCACGACCGTTTTTGTACTACCCATACCTTTCTTATGAGCCATTTAAAACACCTCGCTATCTTAATGTCTTATCATGCGTAATTAGGCATTAATCTTTGTGATTTCTACCTTTGTGAAAGGTTGTCTGTGACCCTTCTTCTTACGCTCGTTCTTCTTTCTCTTCATCTTGAAAACGTAAATCTTCTTAGCTTTACCGTTCTTTACGATATTAGCTTCAACTGTTGCACCTGCTACTGTAGGAGCACCAACCTTTACATCTTCACCTTCACCGACCATAAGTACCTGATCAAATGTTACTGCTGAACCTTCTTCAGCTTCGATTTTTTCAACGAAAAGTGTATCACCTTCGCTAACCTTGTACTGTTTGCCGCCTGTTACGATTACTGCGTACATCCAAAACACCTCCTCTTAAATTTATGAGGACACGCTATCATAGGTACTGCGAGCAGATTTAAAACCCATTCTATGCGGTCACTATTACATAATACCATATTATTCATAGCTTGTCAAGCATTTTTTAATCTTCTTTTAAATTTATTATTACACCGACCGACGGTTTCGGGAATACGCTGATTGTAACCTCCGGCAATCTCTCACCCATTGCAGTTATGTTTCTTATCTGTTCGACTCTTACAGGGTTCATTATGAACATTATATCGTACTTTCCGTCTTGAATATCTTTATAACACGATTCATAACTTCTTGTCGAATGTACATAATCCTCATACTTTTCTTCATCAATATGGAACACGTCATCAATTATCAGCTTATTAAGTGCCACTATGTCAAGATTGCAATATTCCTTTGACATATCTGGATAAACGTCATTTTTAATGTAATCCTTATCCCAAAGCACCATTCTGTAAAAATAATCACCACCGCAATATGCCGCAATTCTTGTTTCGGCTTTTACAGTACTTATCTGCTTAACCATTGTACGAACAAGCGTTTCGTCATTTGAATCGACAATAATTTTTTCAACTCTGAAATGATCTTGTGCACCTGCAATAAAATGTGATTCACTGAAATTCTTTATCGTTTTCACTTCTCTGTGTACAGGAAGTACAACAAGACCGTCTGAATGTGCATTTGAAAGCGACATCATCATATAATTATACGGCTCTTTTCCCGTATGATTCGGATTATGCTCTTTCATATAATCTCTGTACTGCAAACAAGTTTCGTATCTTGTCTGACCGTCAGTGATGTACAACGACAAATCCTTAAAATGTTCAATAATAAAGTCGATTGTCGGCTTATATGAAATTTTCCAAATTTTTGCTGTACATTATCGTCAGATGAAAATTCAAGATCAGGCTTTTCTTCTCTAAGCTCATTCATCAAATTGAAAAGTTTTTTTCAGGCTCTACATAAAGGCAACTTATCATACTCATATCGGCATTTGTTGATTTCAAAAGCTCATATCTGTCAAGCATAGAAACTTCGTGTGGTTTTTCGCAAGGCATAATCGCTCCCTTGCCTATTTCCTCAAGTTCAACAAGTGCAACAAAGCTTGTATTTGAATAATGAGTATCGTACATTTCTATCGTCTGTTCGTACATATATATGACAGGTTCTTCATCTCTGACAAGAATACCGTCCTCAATCCATTTATCAAGATAGTTTTTCGCTCTTGTAAATGTATTTTCTTGTCTTGTATCACTTTCAAGCTTTTTACCTGAAAACAGACGCACCGAATTGTATTCGCTCTTGTCATAAAGTGCATCCTTATCTTCTTTTGTCATATTATAATAAGGAGGCGAAATGACTGAGCCGAGATTGTCAATTTTATCCGTATTATATCTGTATCCTCTGAACGCTTTTATATTAGCCATAAAAGTATCACCAATCCTTTCTTTCATTAATTCGCCCCACGGCGAAAACTGTTCCGTCTGTTAAAAATATAAAATTTATATTGAAAATCCATTTATTTTCTGTTTTATTATGTTTGTTTCGTCAAATAATAATACCATACCGATTAAATAAGGAGGTTAAAACATATGCACAAAATGTCCTGTTTTATAAAAGGTACTCTGGTAGGTTTTGCTGTCGGTGCGGCAGTCGGTGTAATGACTGATCCTCTATCCGACAGAGAACGTCGCAAAATTTCAAAAAAGACTGAGGGTATTTTTAGGAATATCGGTTCTGTTATGGATAATATAATAGATATTTTCCATTAAGCACAAAACGAGGCTACGCAAAATTGTAAGCCTCGTTTTTAGTATTATTCTTCTGAAATATCTTTTCCGAGATACTTAGCAACTGAATATACATCTTTATCCCCTCGTCCTGAAAGACACACGACAAGTATTTCATCTTTTTTCATTGTAGGTGCAATTTTTCTTGCAAGAGCGATTGCGTGTGATGATTCGATTGCAGGAATAATTCCTTCCATTCTTGACAAATACACAAAAGAATCCACTGCCTCTTTATCTGTTATCGGATAATATTCCGCTCTGCCCGTTTTCGCCATGTAGGCATGTTCCGGACCTATTCCAGGATAATCAAGTCCTGCTGAAATTGAATATACAGGCATAATATTACCGCCGTTGTCTTGTAAGAACAGCGACTTCATACCATGAAGTACACCGACCGTCCCCTTAGTTATAGGCGCCGCATGACGTTCTGTATCAACGCCGTCGCCCGCTGCCTCTGCACCGTAAAGCTTTACAGAAGGCTCGTCAATAAAATCGGCGAACATACCGATTGCGTTTGAGCCGCCGCCCACACAAGCCATAACTGCGTCAGGAAGTTTACCTTCCATTTCAAGAAGTTGTTTTCTTGTTTCTTTGCTTATTACACTCTGAAAATGCTTTACAATAAGCGGATAAGGGTGTGGACCTACCGCTGAACCCAATACATAAAATGTATCTTCGGCATTTGCTGTCCAAGCACGCATAGCTTCATTTGTAGCATCTTTTAGTGTTCCTGTTCCCGATGTAATAGGATGAACCGTAGCACCAAGCAAATTCATACGAAATACATTAAGTGCCTGTCTTTTGTATCTTCCTCACCCATATATACATCACATTCAAGTCCCAAAACAGCCGCAAATGTCGCAGTTGCAACACCGTGCTGTCCCGCACCTGTTTCGGCAATGACTTTTTTCTTGCCCATCCTCTTCGCGAGCAAGCATTGACCTATTACGTTATTAATTTTATGTGCACCTGTATGGTTTAAATCTTCACGTTTCAAATAAATCTTTGCACCGCCAAGATCCTTTGTCATTTTTTCGGCATAATACAAAATTGACGGTCTGCCCGTATATTGCTTGTGATAATAATTAAGCTCACGGTTAAAATCCTCGTCATCTTTGTACTTGTTAAATGCCTCCTCCAAATTAATAAGTGCATTCATAAGAGTTTCAGCGGCATACTGTCCGCCGAATTCTCCATATCTACCTTTCTTTTCCACTATTCTATTCTCCTCTCGTCAATCTATGTATAACACATTATAACAAATTTTTCGCATTTGCACAAGAGTTTTTATAATATTTTTTCATAATATTTCATTCGTCCACGGTTTATTGACTAAAAATATTGCGTATGCTATAATATTAAAAGAATTCAATCAAAGGAGATTTTTACAAATGAATAAAATTACAACAAGAAAAGTAGCAATAGCAGGCGTACTTATAGCTGTAGGCGTTGTATGCTCGCCGTTAAACTTTCCTGTCGGCGCGTCAAAATGTTTTCCGGTGCAACATCTTATAAACATAATTGCGTCAGTATTTTTAGGACCGTTTTACGGAGTGATTATGGCATTTATCACATCACTTCTTCGTCTTGCAACTGGTATGGGTACACTTCTTGCATTTCCGGGAAGTATGTGCGGTGCACTTATCGGCGGATTGTGCTATAAATTTTCAAAGAAATTGCCGCTTGCTTATATCGGTGAATTGTTCGGAACGGGTATAATCGGTGCACTTGCCGCTTATCCTATCGCCGTTTACGTTATGGGTAAAGAGGCTGCACTGCATATGTACTTCCGTTTATAATAAGTTCGGCAGGCGGTACTGTTATAGCAATTTTCCTTGTTACCGCATTAAAGCAAACACACGCACTTGATAAATTTTTCGGAGATGAACAATGATAAAAGACATTATACAAAATGTTTATTCAAAACATCCGCTTGTTCATAACATAACCAACTACGTTGCCGCAACGGATTGTGCAAATATAACATTGACAATCGGTGCGTCACCGATTATGGCTGATGAGCCTAAGGAAGTCGGTGAAGTAACGCAAATTTCCGACGGACTTGTTTTAAACTGCGGAACAATTTCCGAAAGTCGATTAAATTCTATGCTTATATCCGGTAAAACAGCAAAGTCAAGAGAAATACCTATCGTTCTTGATCCTGTCGGAGTCGGCATTTCCAAATTCAGAACAAGTGCCGTTCATAAAATAATTACGGAAGTAAAACCCGATATTATAAGACTTAATGCGTCGGAACTTAAAAGTATTTGCCTTAACATCAAAAATATGTCAGGGGGTGGACGCCGTTAATATCGACAGTTTGGACGATACTGTTGAGCTTGCAAAAAGCTTTCGCTTAAGACCAACGCGATTATAGGTGTAAGCGGTATATCGGATATTGTTACGGACGGCAAAAATACCGCCGTTATTTCAGGCGGACACGCAATGATGAAAAAATTACAGGCTCCGGCTGTATGCTTTCATCTGTTATCGGTGCATTTGCCGCCGCAAATCCGAATAATCTTTTTTATGCGGTATCTGTTGCATTCGGTTTATATGCAAGTTGCGGAAGAAACGCATACAAAGAAAATATAGGTATCGCAACATATAAAAACAACTTTTTGATGAAATGACAAATCCTGATTTGGAGGGGATTGAAATTGAATATAGATAAAAAACACTAAGACTTTATGCTGTTACGGACAGAACATGGCTCGACGGCAGAACGCTTTATGATGACGTTGAAAAAGCCTTAAAAGGCGGTGTTACACTGCTTCAGCTACGCGAAAAAAATATGTCAACCGACGATTTTATAAATTCTGCAAAAGAAATAAAATCATTGTGCGAAAAATATAATGTACCGCTTATTATAAACGACAACGTAGACGTGGCAAAAGCGGTTAATGCAGACGGTGTGCATATCGGACAAAATGATATGCCCACTCACGAGGCAAGAAAAATCTTGGGTAAAAACAAAATAATCGGCGTCACCGCAAAAACTGTCGAGCAAGCACAAAAAGCCGAAAAAGACGGTGCTGACTATCTTGGCAGCGGTGCAATATTCGGTACAACAACAAAAGGTGACGCAAAGAAAATGGATATGCAGACTTTGAAAAGCATAACAAGCTCTGTTAATATACCCGTTGTCGCAATCGGCGGAATTGACGGTGATAATGTACTTCAATTAAAGGGTACAGGCATAGTCGGTGCGGCGGTTGTTTCGGGTATTTTTGCACAAGATGATATTGAGACGGCGACAAAAGATTTATATAACAAGATTGGAGAAATAATATGAAAACAGCTTTAACTATTGCAGGCTCTGATTCAAGCGGCGGTGCGGGAATACAAGCGGATTTAAAATCATTTGCCGCTAACGGTGTTTTCGGAATGAGCGTTATAAATTCCGTAACTTCACAAAACACAACAGGAGTTTTCGGTGTATACGATATTCCCTGTGATGTTGTTGCATCACAAATTGACGCGGTATTTAAAGATATTTTCCCTGACGCGGTAAAAATCGGTATGGTATCTTCGGCAGAAATTATAAGCACCATTGCAGACAGATTAAAGTATTACAATACAAAAAATATTGTACTTGATACGGTTATGGTTTCAACAAGCGGTTGTAAACTGCTTCGCGACGACGCAATAGACGCACTCACTTCCGTATTGTTCCCCATTGCCGATATTATCACGCCTAATCTTCACGAGGCACAAATTTTATGCGGTTTTGATATAAGAAGTGAAAGCGATATGGTGCGTGCGGCAGACGTGATTTATAATAAGTATAACGTAACCGTTCTGCTTAAAGGCGGTCACCTTGCAAATACAAGCAACGACTTACTGTATGACGGAAACGAAACTTGGTTTGAGGCTGTCAGAATTGATAACCCCAATACTCACGGCACAGGCTGTACTCTGTCATCAGCCATTGCCGCTAATCTTGCAAAAAGGTATGGATATAAAAACCGCCGTAAAATCGGCAAAGGATTATATCACTGGTGCTCTCTCCGATATGCTCGACTTAGGCAAAGGCAGCGGTCCTTTAAATCATATGTATAAATTTTATCCGAATAAAAGTAACATAAAAAAGCGGTTCAGAGGAACCGCTTTTTTATATATTATCATGAACCGTTATAAAGCGCTTTAAAATACCTAAAATTATATATGTTAGCTTCAGTATCAAAGTTAATTCCAAATGAATTTTCAATCTGAGAATCGGTATTATAATCGTATATCGGAAGCATGGGCTCACCATAGAGCTTTCGAATAGGATAATCAAGTCGAATTAAATTTGGAATATATGTTCCTCCCGACGGTTGACTAAAACGCTTTTCAACATAAGCATTAATACCTGGAAAAACATTGTATACGATACCCCAATCGCCCATAAACAAATAATGATTATTAAAAATACAAGTAAAATCTCCTCCTATGCTAATTACAATACCATTTTCTTTGGATACGTTCAGCTTCAAAGCATCAGCAGTGATATTGTCCACATAATGTTCACGATATGTTTTATTAAAAATTGAATATATCGGAACATATAAAATACCATTAACTATTTGTGCAGGTGAAGTTAGAGTATGAAGCATATAAAAATCTTTTTTAAAACCAACTCGATTACTGTTTATTGTAAAACTGATTTCTTTATCTGTTATACCTTCTTCCATATATTTTAACATTGAAGTTATTAGTTCATTTTCACTGTCTTTTGTTAAAAAATCATTTGGTTTTATATAATTATTGTCATCAAAAGCCAATATATTTATATCCAATAAATATGCAAAATACGGTTTTGACCATTCTTGAATCTTGTATGCGTCATAAGAGGGAATGTCATAGTGAACATAATCCGGTATTGTTTCTTTGTATGATTCAAAAATTTGCTCTATATGATTATAGTGACCGTATTTACTTATATAGTAATCAAAAGCCTCCGCATAGTCATACGAACATCCCAAAATTCTTGAAATGAAAAATGCTGCGTCGGTACGAGTGACACCTCTGTATGGATGTAATTTACTTCCGTTTTCATAACTATACTCGTCTATAAGATCTGCCTTAACAAGCAAATTTATGTACTTTTCTAACTTTGTATCTTTTATATCGCTGAATTTTTCAAGATAAGCAATATTTGTGTTTTTCTTCATCATCAGTTTTTACATAGTGGTTATAAAAATTACTGTCAAAATCCATATGAGTTGCTTTGATGAGATCTATCATAAAGTCCTGATATGAAACTCTGTCATCAGAGATATCCAGCGACAGTGTTTTGTCAGGTTCACACCATACATAATTCAGAAAGAAATCCGAAATTTCATTATCCTTATTTGCTTCCGTATATATTTCACAGGTACGTTCAATCGGTATAGCCATTGAACCGTCAATATTAAATGCCGGGACTTCTATTCCGTTTATTTTAACCTTAATATCCGTATACAGAACATTTATGTCGGATTTTGTCGGTTCTAAAATAGGTGTTTTTCTTTTGCCAATCATAATCCGCATAGGCAATGCCGTCTTCAAATTTTACATCAAAACCGTAGTTCGACAAAGCTGATACTAATACTGCTGTTTCGCCGCCTATATTGTACGCAGGTATTTCATATCCACATATATCCGTTATTATATCTGTCGGATACACCGCGCCTATAACATCACCGACATTTTCTGCGGTGGCAGTAATACCGAATAACATAAATAAAGCGACTAATATAAATATTTTTCGTTTCATTATTATCTCCTTTTTTTATCTTAAATATTGTCCTATGATTTATCCCATTATATCATATTGATTGTAAGTATAATATGTATAAAAATCATATGAAAATGTTGAAATAAGTTCTCTGTCTGACAGCGAATATACTTCTACTTCCTTATTCGCTTTATTTACTTTAGTGTAACAAACTTTATTATCACGTTTGATAAGATACACTTTTCTATCAGATTCTAAGAATACCTCACCGTCGGGATTGTATATATAGTATTTCGAACTTCCTTTTTCGTATTTGTACACTGGTGTATATCCGCTAAAGCCCTCAGTATCCAGAAAATCAATAAATTCCTTTGGATATACAGATGTATATAACAGCATATTAAATCCATCGACCGTATAATTCCCCTTAGGAGATACGCACTCGCTGTCTATATTTTCTGCCAATAAATCCTCAATATAGTCATCAGCGGATTTATATTGCTGATTTTCATCCCAATTCAATGAATCAATATGTTCTCTTGTCTGTATATCATATACCTCAATACTATATTCATCGGTTTCACCGAAACAAATTTTATTTTTATATGGCATTACAAATAATTTTTTATCACTTTTATAAATTATTTCTCCGTTGGGATTGTAAATTATGTATTCATCGTTATATTTGACCGGTGTATATCCTTTCAGCGTATCGGTATAAAAAAATATGTGAAATCCTTACTATATGTTGGACTGTAATACGGAGGTGACTTAATCAAATTCTCACCCTGTACAAAATACTCACCCAACGGCGATTTCGCCTTATCCAAATCAACTCTTATTTGTTGGTTATTACAAGGATATTCATTCTTATCAAGGTAATCACCACCCAAGTATGAATCATTGTGAGATGAGGCAAGCATTTCACCATCATAACTGTAAAGTTTCATATTTGTTATAAAAGAAGCAGGTTCGGATCCAGCTGAACCGAATGTTGTTACCATATAATAATTATCTGCAAACTCAATACGATCAGTTGCTCTTTGACATGTATCTAACGTATCAACCATCAGTTTATAGTCCATATTTCCTGTTTCGGCATTGTATATACCTGTGCATTTATTATTCTTGCTGTAATTTGCACTTTTGTTGTTATGAATATAAAATACCATTTCCGCTTTTTTTCAAAGAACACAAACGACCTCTCATCATCAGCAATATCTTCCTCCGGACCGTCATATGTAAATATTGTTTTACCGTCATTTTTTATCCATTGCTTGTTCTTACCGTTAAAAAGTGATAAATCACCGTCAATTTTTATTTCATACACATTGCTTGCATAATCACTCACATCAAGGTTAAACAGCTTTAGCATCGTTATTGCCGACTGCTCCATTGTATAATTTGATTTTGGCGAGAAATTGTTATCACCTACTCCTCGCATTATTCCGAGAGAATCCATTTTACGCACAGATTTCTTTGCCCAATCCGAAACTGTGTCATAATCAGAAAATACAGTATCAAATAAAGCTATGTCCTCTTTTACGCCCATAAATTCCGCTGTATTCGTCAGTATTACTGCCGCCTCCTCACGCGTAATATCGTCATTCGGTGCAAATTCCGTTTCAGAACGTCCGTTTATTATTCCCGAATTTGCAAGAAAAGTTTTCTTTATCATCGGTATCAGCAAACGAACTCTTAACATTATTCTCACTAATCAGTGATTTTTGTTCAAGCATTTTATATGCCAAATGACAAAAATCAATACGCGATATATTAGCGGTTAAATCTCTGTCCGCAAAGAAATTCGGCAATAATTCCGCTTCATCTGCACTTATCAAACTTTCCTCCGCCCATTGTGAATGCCTTTCGCTTACTTCCGCAGAAGCACCTATTCCCGACGCTAAAATCATTGACACACATAACGCACCTAAAACAAACTTCTTTTTCATTTTTCTCCCCTTTAATATTAAAAATTATTTTTCATCTTCTCTCCTGTTATACAAAAACATCGCTACCGACACGGAGCATATTATTACATAGCCGATAATACTGAATTTATCGGGAATATCGCCGAATGCTATAAACCCCATAAGTGCCGCAAATATTATTTGCGTATAATCGAACACCGATATTTCTCTTGCCGGTGCATATGAATATGCGGCAGTAATCGAAAACTGTCCGCCTGCCGCCGCTATTCCGGCACATATAAGTATTACAAGCTGTGCTATCGTCATAGGTGAATAGTCAACTATCAAATACGGCAATGTCACAACACACGAAAATGCCGAGAAAAAGAATACTATAAACGGACCTCTTTCGCCTTTCTGACTTAATTTTCTGACCATTGTGTACGCCACACCTGCTCCGAATCCTCCGAGCATTCCCACAAAGCTTGGCAAGCTTGCCGATATTGACTGTGGCTTTATTATAAACAACGCACCAATAAATGCCACGATTACAGCTAAAGCCTGGAACGGCTTTACCTTTTCTTTAAGCACAAAATACGAGCATATAACCGCAAAAAACGGTGACAGCTTATTAAGCATTGACGCGTCCGACAAGACAAGGTGGTCTATCGCATAGAAGTTACACAAAATTCCCATTGTACCGAATATTGACCTAAGCAATAATTCAGGCAAATTCTTTTTATTGAACTTAAATTTTTTCGTCTGTTCTTATCAGCACAATGAACGCTATAATAAGTGCTATAAAATTTCTGAAAAAGCTTTTTTTTGTATTGACGGCAAATCTCCTGCCATTCTTACGAACATATTCATCAACGCAAAGCAAAACGCCGATGAAATTATACACATTATTCCTTTTACTTTATTACTGCTCATTTTTACCCCTACCGTTATTAATTGCTACCATTTCCGCTGTTTTTATTCCGTCAACCGCGGCGGACATAATACCGCCTGCATATCCCGCACCCTCACCGCAAGGATACAGACCTTTATGTTTGACTGCATTGTTTTCTTGTCACGAATTATCCTTACAGGTGATGATGACCTCGTTTCAGGACCTGTTATAACCGCACCGTTGTCGGCAAATCCGTGAAGTTTGTTATCCATAAGCACTATTCCCTCACGCATTGAATCGGTTATGAATTTAGGGAACACTTCATCAAGATTTACCCACGTCACATTAGGCTTATATGTCGGCTCGACCGTATATTCACTGTTACTTTCCGTTCCGAGAAAGTCACCGACTCTTTGACACGGTGCATTATAATTCTTGCCGCCGACTTCAAATGCTCTCTGCTCAATTTCACGCTGAAAATACATTCCCGCAAGCGGATCGTCAGTTTTAAAATCGCTCGGTGTTACATTTACAAGCAATGCGCTGTTTGCGTTTTTTCCGTCACGTGCAAAATAGCTCATACCGTTTGTCACAACACCGCCGTCCTCCGACGCAGACGCAACAACTCTGCCTCCCGGACACATACAGAATGTATACACACCTCTGCCGCTTTCAAGATGTACCGCCATTTTATAATCCGCCGCCGGAAGTTTTTTATACGCTTTACCGTACTGGCTTTTATTTATCATTTCTTGAGAATGTTCTATTCTCGCACCGACTGAAAAACTCTTTTGCTCCATTGCTATATTGCGATTTTGGAGCATAAGAAAAGTATCTCTTGCACTGTGACCGATTGCAAGCACAATATTATTTGTTTCAATCACATATTCACCGCTGTCACTTTCAACAACCGCACCGCATATTTCACCGTTGTCGGTTTTTACATTGACAAGTTTATTGGAAAATCTGACTTCACCGCCGAGTTTACGAATTTCACTTCTGATTGACGCAACCATTTTAGAAAGATTATCGGTTCCGACGTGCGGTTTTGAATAATATAATATTTCTTTCGGTGCACCGTGCTTATGAAATTCTTCAAGCACCTTTCTTATACGAAAATCTTTTATACCCGTTGTAAGTTTTCCGTCAGAAAAAGTTCCCGCACCGCCTTCGCCGAACTGTACATTTGATTCGGGATTTAAAAGCCTGCCTCCCAAAATGCCTCAACGTCTTTCATTCTTTCTTCTACGCACTTTCCGCGTTCAAGAAGTATTACCTTATATCCGTTTTGTGCCAAAGTAAGTCCGCACATAAGTCCCGCAGGTCCTGTGCCTACTATCACGACAGGCTTGTCAATTTTACCGCACTTCGGAAATTCATAAGTTTTCTTCTTTACAATTTGTGAGTTTTTATTTTCTTCGCATAATATTCTTCGTTATCGGTTTCAACATCGACCGAATATACATAATGTATATCAGGCTTTTTCGTGCGTCTATTGACTTTTTGATATTTCAAAAGATTTAACATTCTTCACGCCCAAAAGTTTTAAAACTTTCTTTCTTAAATCTGATTCTGTATCATCTGTTCCTAATTTTATATCTGATATTCTTAGCATTTATTTCACCTTATGACAATATTTCTTTAATTTTATCCGCAAACGCATTTGCAAGTTTCTTATGTTCCTCCGAAACCATATGTATTCCGTCAATGTCGGACGCTTTCGCGTAATTCGCCGCATTCATAAAATATGTATCTTCTTCATCTGCAAGTTTTGATATATATTCCGAAAAGTGCGTTGATTTTTCGATTGATTTTTCACTGTACAAATCCTTGAATATAGGATGTGTCAAACAATTATCATTTATCAAAATCGGCGATACAAGCAATATTTTCGGTTTGTCCTTACCGAATTTCGTTCTGCATTCTTCTACATATATTTTAAGTACATCGGCGGTCTTTTGGTTTGAAAAATCTATATTGTTCAGCACATCGTTCGTACCGAGCATTATTATAATCAAATCAAAATCATTTTCACCGCTTAAATATCTTTCTCTGAAATCTTTTAAACCGTTTGTTTTATCTTCATTTTCCAAATAATGAGTTGTTGCTCTGCCGCATACTCCGTCAGATACTATTTCATATTCAGGTACAATATCCTTTAACCAAACCGTCCACGGTTTCTCAAGTTTAGAGCAGTCTACGGGGTTATGTCCCCATGTATTTGAATCACCGAAACATAATATTTTCTTCACTTTATTTTCCCTCTTTTCTTTATTTATTTAATTGTATCAATTCACTTTGTAAAGTCAATAAAAAAAGCCGAATGTAACTCTACATTCGACTTTTTGTAAATTATTTCAAATCTTTTGTTTCAATGAAGTCCATATCGTCAAATTCTTGATTTTCACCGCACATTGCCCAAATGAATGAGTAATTCTTTGTACCGACACCTGTATGTATCGACCAACTCGGCGAAATAACTGCCTCTTCATTGTGCATAATGATGTGACGTGTTTCATCAGGCTCACCCATCATATGAAATACTGCGTCATTTTCATCCATATCAAGATACAAATAAACCTCCATACGTCTGTCATGTGTATGACACGGCATTGTGTTCCAGTTTGAACCGACATCAAGCATTGTAAGTCCCATTGCCAGCTGACAGCTCTGCATAACTTCAGGGTGAATATATTGGTTTATCACTCGCTTATTGCAATCCTCTTTACTTCCGCAAGGAACTTTCTTAGCCTTTGTAATATCAATTTTCACAACAGGATACGATGTATGTGCCGGACACGACGAAACATAAAACTTAGGCGGATTTTCAATATCAACGCACTTAAACGAAATATCTTTATTGCCCATACCGATATAAATACCGTCACGCGGATTCATTTCATACTCCGTTCCGTCAACGGTAATTATACCTTTTCCGCCGATATTAATACAACCCATTTCACGTCTTTGAAGGAAATAATCCGCCGCAAGCTCCTTGCCTGCCTCAAGTTTCAATTCACTGTAAACAGGCATAATTCCCGCGGTGATAATTCTGTCTATATGGCTATATACCATTCTGATATTGTCTTTTTTGTGAAAAGTTTTGCAATATGAAATTCTTCTCTTAAACGTTCGGTTGTGTAATTTTTTACATCTTTCGGATTTGAGGCACTTCTTATTTCAATTTTACTCAAATCTTCCTTTATGTATCTGCCGTACACCTCAATTTGCGACAATGCCGCCCAAGAAAGCGGGAATACCGCTTGTATGAAATTTGTAAGGTGAATTGTTCTTGTAATTTTTTCTCTTTTAATACAACTTCCTGACCATCTGCAACACCCTCGAAGTTTGCGGTAACGATTTCACCGTCCGAAAATTCTATATCAATATTCTTCCAATATGTATCGTGCGGAAAATCAGCTCTTAAATAAAATACTAATTTTTCAACTTCAACTTCTGTACCGAAATCAACATAATACTCCAAATCATCTCTTGCACCGCCTGCCCAAGAATGATACGGAAAATTTCCGTGGCCCTTATTTTCAAGTACGCCGTCAATCGCATTTCTTTCAAAAAGCAAGGCTCACCGCGTGTTACATAATTCGCATATGCGTGCGGATAACATCTTTTTGACCTTGCAGGTCATATGGATTAAGTGAAATATTCCTCTCGCCGTACGCTTCTTTGTCAGTAGCCTCCGATACACGTATTCTGTGCTCCGTTCCCGCAAAAGCACCTTCTTCATATATACGTTCCAACACTTCTGTCGGAATTCGATATTCAAAACTACCCGACGGAGCATATACAACCGTTTCTTTTAATGCACTGTCAAGCTGTATTTTGAAGAAATAACAGTTATTTGCCGAAATATAAATTTTATCTCCTGCAGAATATTCACTCTCATATGTACAGTCAATTTTCAAGCCTTGTTTTACAAACAATTCATTATTATTTTTGTCTAAAATTCTTAATTTCATATTCATCTTCCTTTATATGTTTTTTCACATACATTAGTTTTTCATAAATATCCCTTGTGTATAATTTATCACATTTATTTCTTGTTGTCAATCGGTTTTATTTTTGATTTATACTGTATTGACATCACCAAATTTCTGTTATATTATGTACTCGTTATAACAGATAAGGAGCGGTCACATATGGCAAACGGATATAATCCCTTAAACGATTGGTTTTACCTCAATCGTCAAACACGAAAAAAAAGGGTGACAGGCAATCTAATTTGCACTATCACCATTCATATGAAATATTTATCATTTTGAGAGGTTCTACAACATTGCTTGCCGATGACAAACTTATTTCAGTATCAAAAAACGAAATTGTTCTGTTAAAGCCGGATGATCTCCACAAAAACAACGGCGGTACGGAACACGAAAGATATGCACTTCATTTTACCGAACATTATCTTTCACAATATATGTTGCCTGATGCATACCAAAACTTGCTCAATATGTTTAACAATCAGAAAATACATTTGGATTCCGCACAATTCAGTTCTGTAATAGAAATAATACAACGTATGGAACAAAATCCGAATTACTCATATATTCATATTTGCGAACTGCTCACCATTCTTTCAAGTTGTAAAAATACGGAAAAGAAAAAAGTTTCAGAAAAACACAGAACTATAGATTTAATTCTCGAATACATAAACAAGAATTATCAGACAGTTCAAAACCTTGACGATATTTCAGACGCCGTTCATATTTCAAAACCGCATTTGTGTAAGCTGTTTAAACAAGAAATGAACATAACCGTTTCGGATTATCTGAATACAGTGCGTATAAACAATGCCTGCGAACTTCTAAGAAACAGTAAACATAGCATAACGGATATAGCTACCGCCTGCGGTTATAATTCATCAACATATTTTTGTAAAACATTTCGCCATATCGTGCATATGAGTCCTAATGAATACAGAAAACATATAGATACAAACTAAAAAAATGAGTTCACTTGGAACTCATTTTTTACACATTCGTACTTCCGAAACCGCCGTTTCTTTCGTCGGTAACATCATCGTCAAAAGTAATTCCGTATTCTACGAATATTCCCTGACAAAAGCCTGTACCTTTGTTTACCGAAACGGTTTTATCTTCGTTTGTGTCGTTTGTGATTTTGCAGAATATATGTCCCTCATTATCGCTGTTATAATAATCACTGTCGATAATTCCGACGGTATTGTTCATCTGCACTCTGAACTTAAATCCCAAACCGCTTCTAGGATAAAGTTTCAGTACCCAGCCGTCATTGATTTTAACTCTGATACCTGTCGGTATTTTTATAGTTTCTCCAGGCTTTAATTCAAATGCCATCGGTGCATAAAAATCATAACCTGCCGAGCCTGCCGTTGCTCTTTTCGGAAGCTTTATATCTTCGTATATCTTTTCTATACCATCTGTCACATAAAATGTGTCTGCCCAGTCTTTTTTGAATTGTTCAAAGCTGACTTTTTTCAAATTTAGCTACTCTCTGCATATATTAACTCCTTTACTTAACCGCAAGAACAACCTTATCTATTTCAAGGTTTTTCTGTACGTCTATAACTTTTTGGTTTGTACTTCCCCGCCACAAAAGCTTATTATCTTTCAGACCGTCCACAAATTCACCGTCCACCATTACGTCAACATATTTCATACACGGCAAATCTTTTACTTCCTGCCAATCATAACCGCTGTAAATCCAAATGGTTTTATTCGGGAATTTTTCTTTAATTTCTTCAATAAGTGCTCCGACGTCTTTTCGATTTTGTGTATGAAGAGGATCTCCGCCGCTGAATGTTATACCGGAAACATAATTTTTTCAAGTTCATCAAAAAATCTCTTTCTTTGCAGCCTCATCAAATTCCAAACCGCCGTTTATATCCCACGTTACGGGATTTTGACAATTCGGGCAATGATGTTCACAACCGGCAACCCACAGTACAACACGAAGTCCGTCACCGTTAAGCATATCATCTTTTGTTATATTATGATAACGCATTACATACTTTTCCTTTCTGCGATTTCTGCCATTTTGCATTGTTAAGTCTTGTATCGCCCTTAACTCTCGAATATGACAAGTAACCGTTCATTCTTTCGATTTTAGTAAGATTCTTACTTCCGCACTTCGGACACACGTCCATTTCAAGTTCTTCATATCCGCAGTCGTCACAATACGCAAGCGACAAGTTTACACCCTCATAAAATCCCATATCCATTGCTCGTCTTACAAGAGTTTTTATAGCCTCTGTTATAGCTTATAGGGTATTTTACATACTGAATTTTACCGCCGTTTGAAAGCTCCCAAAAACGTTTTTCAAGGTCTTGTTTTTTGAATCGGAGTAATATCCTCCGTAACGTGACAATGAAAACTGTTTGAGACATATTCTCTGTCGGATACGTTTTCGATTACGCCGTACTTCTTTCTGAATTGTGTAACCTGAAGTCCGCAAAGCGACTCGGCAGGTGTACCGTATATGGCATAAAGTTTTCCGTCCTCAGCCTTGAATTGATTTACTTTGTCATTAATATGTTCAAGTGTTCTGATTGCAAATTCACCGTCTTCGACAAGTGAACGCTTATTATAAAGCTGTTGCAATTCATTAAGTGCCGTAATACCGAATGACGCTGTTGCAGTCTTTAAAATAGGCTTTATTTTATCATGTATTCCAAGATGACCGCCGTAGAAACCGCCCTCACAATATGCAAGCGGATTTGTAGACGCACGCATTTCGCCAAGATAGTCATATGTACGCAAGTGAAGTTGTCTGATTAGGTTTAAGTAATAATCAAGCACGTCAAAAAACGGTTTATTTTCCTGTTGAGCCTTTGCCAAAATCATAGGTAAATGAAGCGACACAGCACCTATATTAAATCTTCCTACAAATACAGGCACGTCATTTTCATCAGCCGGTTTCATACCGCCCTTTTCGTACCAAGGTGACAAGAACGCACGACAGCCCATAGGTGAAACGATTTTACCGTATTTTTTATACATTGACGCAATATATCCCTCACCCGAAAGGCTTAGCCAATCAGGGTACATTGTCTTTGAAGAACAGTCAATTCCCGCCTCAAAAACATCTTCCAAAGGACCGCCCTCACCGTGAAGTTTTTCATCATACAAGAACACTACTTTAGGGAACAAAACAGGCTTTTTGTGTCCTTTTTGCCTTGTCCGTTCTTTCTGACTTCAAGCATAGTCTTTGACGCCATCTTTGCAAAACGTCCCGTACCAGTACCGATAGTAACGGTTATAAACGGATAATCGCCGCGGCTTGATGATACCGAATTGAATTTATATTCCCAACCTTGGAAACCCTGTTCAAAATCTCTTTGAATATCTTGTATTGCGATTTCTTTTGATTTTTTCTTCGTCAAGTCCGATATTCTTATATTTTTCTATATAATATTTATATGACTCTTCCGCATACGGCTCTAAAATAAGGTCTGCCGACGGAACTGTAAAGCCTCCGTACTGCTGGCTTGCCGCAGACAAAACAATATCGCCTATAACATCAAATGCAACGTCAAGAGTTTTCGGTTCGTTATACCAAAGATTCCCCATTTCAAAGCCGCCCTGCAAAACGCTTTGCACATCAAAAAGACAGCAGTTCATTGTATCACGTCTTGCCGACATATCGTGTATGTAAATATATCCGTCACGACACGCCTGAAGTTCTTCTGTTGTAAGGAAAAACTTCTTGTAAAGTTCTTTATTAAGTTGATTAAATATAAGACTTCTCTTTGTCGAAACAAGCGCACTGTCAGTATTTGAATTTTCCTTGTCACCGATATACATAATCGACTGACTTTTCTTATAAACTTCATCAAGCATTTGTACGAAGTCCTGTTTGTAATTTCTGTAATCACGATAACTTTTCGCAACTTTCGGATTAACTCTTTCAAGCGCACCCTCTACAATGTTGTGCATTTCGGAGATTTCAATTTCTTCCTTACCCATTTTTCTCGCCTCGTCCTGAACGAAACGACATATAAAGTCAATCTCCTCATCCGTAAATTTTACCAATGCACGAAAGGCTGATTTATTTACCGCAATAACGACCTTTTGCACGTTAAAAGGCTCTTTTGTATTGTCCTTTTTTTACTACTTTCATAACTAAATTACTCCCTCAAATATCGTATCCCACTCATTTCAAACCACAATATATTGTGTTTGACTAACTGATTTCTAATTATAGCACCCTATATCTATTTTTTCAATTACACGTCCATTACTGCTTTATTACAGTAATATTACAATCATTTACCTTCCGATAGGTAAGCCAAATTCTGTACTTCAACGCAAATATTACATGGTTAACTTATTTAACTTTGAAAATACTATAACTATTAACTTCGGGAGGTATTATATGAATATACTGTTTAATTCAATACATCTTTTTCTTTTTTTCACTGTATGTTGACTTTTTATAAATATCGTTTTGATTGTGCCGTCAAAAACGTTTAAAGAACGGAAAAAATATTTCCACAAAGAAACTTACGCAAATGTCCGATAAATGCTATTATCTGTTTAACAGTTTTATCGAAAAAGAAAAAAGACTTCGTTTGAAAATGACCAAAGCATAAAAAAATGCTTTGGTTTTTTATTTTAAAATCTATATACTCCCCTGTTTTTAGAAAAATATTCATATTTAACACAAAATATTGTGTTCCGCCCTTGATTTTGAGTTTCAAAAGTGATATATATATATATGTATATATAACTAATACACATTAAAGGGAGTTTTCTCTCTTTATAAGAGAAAAAAGAGGAGGAATTAATTCCGATGGCTAGAAAAATGAAAACCATGGATGGTAACAACGCAGCAGCTTACGCATCATATGCGTTTACAGATGTTGCCGCTATCTATCCTATCACACCATCATCTACAATGGCAGAAGTAACCGACAAATGGTCAGCTGCCGGACAGAAAAACATTTTCGGACGTACTGTAAGAGTGGTTGAAATGCAGTCTGAGGCCGGTGCCGCAGGTGCAGTTCACGGTTCACTTACAGCAGGTGCTCTTACAACAACTTATACAGCATCACAAGGTCTTTTACTTATGATTCCTAATATGTACAAGATTGCAGGTGAACAACTTCCTTGCGTATTTAACGTATCGGCAAGAGCTTTGGCATCACATGCACTTTCAATATTCGGCGATCATCAGGACGTTATGGCTTGTCGTCAGACAGGTTTTGCTATGCTTGCGTCAACTAATCCGCAAGAAGCAATGGACCTTGGTGCAGTTGCTCACCTATCAACAATAAAGGGTAAAATTCCGTTCATTCATTTCTTTGACGGTTTCAGAACTTCTCACGAATATCAAAAGGTGGCTTGTTGGGATTATTCGGATCTTGCAGATATGCTTGATTGGGATGCACTAAACGACTTCAGACGTAAGTCACTAAATCCTGAACATCCTGCTCAGAGAGGTACAGCTCAAAACCCTGACGTATTCTTCCAGGCTAAAGAGGCTTCTAACAAAGCTTACGATGCAATTCCTGAAGTTGTTGAAGAATACATGAATAAAGTAAACGAAAAAATCGGCAGCGATTATAAGCTATTCAACTACTACGGTGCAGAAGACGCTGATGAAGTTATTATCGCTATGGGCAGTGTCTGTGATACAATCTCGGAAACTGTTGATTACCTAAACGCAAACGGCCGCAAGGTTGGTCTTGTTAAGGTTAGACTTTACAGACCTTTCAGTGTTAAGCACTTGGTTGCAGCTATTCCTTCAACAGTTAAGAAGATTTCTGTTCTTGACAGAACAAAAAGAACCGGGTTCAATCGGTGAACCTCTATATCTTGATGTTGTTGCGGCACTTCGTGACACAGAATTTGCCAATGTTCCTGTATACACAGGTCGTTACGGTCTTGGTTCAAAGGATACAACTCCTGCTCAAATCATTGCCGTATTCAAAAACACAGAAAAGAAGAGATTTACAATCGGTATCAACGATGATGTTACTAACCTATCACTTGCTCTTGATGAAAACCCCTGACACAACTCCGGCAGGTATCACAAGCTGTAAGTTCTGGGGTCTTGGTGCAGACGGTACAGTCGGTGCTAACAAGAACTCTGTTAAGATTATCGGTGACCACACAGATATGAACGTACAAGCTTACTTTGACTATGACTCTAAAAGTCGGGCGGTCTTACAGTATCTCACTTACGTTTTGGTAATGCTAAGAT